>Ga0247807_10000003_pt1 | contig 599358 bp, 511 predicted proteins | sample UWRJL074202C1_FD_179931 | JGI IMG/M metagenome (GOLD analysis project Ga0247807, IMG submission 179931) | Plant litter microbial communities from Arlington Agricultural Research Station in Wisconsin, United States - UWRJ-L074-202C-1 | ecosystem: Environmental > Terrestrial > Plant litter >...
GCCTTTCAAGTTTAGGTGCTATAGTATCAGCAATAGGCATGCTCAATCCTTGCGATTGGTCATGCTTTTTGCTTTTTAACAGGATTGTTTTATGGAATTATAGAATGTATCTCATCATTATTTTATCATACCTAAAGCAAATATATTATGGCCGAATTAAACAATCCAGGAAAAAAAAAGGTGACTCCACGTGTAGATTTAACAGCAATGGTAGATTTAGCATTTCTGTTGATTACCTTTTTCATGCTCACTACAACCTTGTCCAAACCAGTAGCAATGGATATTGCTAAACCTGATGTAACCGACCCGACTGTGCGGCTTGCGGTTCCGGCATCCAGAACGATGACTATTTTACTAGGTAAAAACAATAAAATTGCCTGGTATATGGGGGAGGATGGTAAAAGTATACCCAATATTGAGGATTACCGCCAGATCAGACAATCTATTCTGGCTAATCAGCGTAAGGTTGCCGGGTTAAATGGTAACGATCTTCAAAAATCGTTGATTGTGGTGATCAAACCAACCGCTGGAGCAACTTACAAAAACTTTGTAGACATCATGGATGAATTGAACATTACCAAAATTGTGACCGCTCCGGCTATTGATGATGACCATATCACATTAGACGAACAGCTCTTCATGAAGCAAAATCGAATGTTATAGATTATAAATCTTCTTACACTGTAAGTGCGTAGAAATGAAAAGCATTTTATCATTAAATTATTTAACGATTTAGCATGTTGCTGAGGTTAGAAGCTGTTAACGTGGAACTTATTTAGCAATAAATGCATGATTAACTATATGTTTTTCCCAAACTTTATTTAATTTTATAGCATTAACTAACCTATAGCTTTTGCACTACGCTGCGACTGACGATTAAGATTAATCATGAAGATAACATTATGCTGAACATTGACCAGGGAGCGTTAACGGAGAATAAGCTGGCAGGTGTACGCAGTTTGTATGACAGACATGCGGCTAAGTTGTTAGGATATATTTTTGATGTGGTAAAGGATCGCAAATTGGCCGAAGAATATCTCGTTAAAATATTTTGCGAAGTTTCTAATCAATTTGATGATTTGGGTTGGGAAGGCAGCTGGTGCCAGTTACAGCGATTCGCTAAGCATCAGCTAATGATTTTTGTTGATACTGCTAAATATACTGGTTTGGAGGATAGGGAAGGGTTAACTTTACAGCATTCTCGGGAAGCCTATTTTGGTCAGCTGACTAAAGAACAAAAACACATCTTTAGCGAGGTTTACTATTATGGCAAAACAATTGCTGCTATTTCAATTGATTTAGATAAAACTGAGGATTCAATCCGGAAGACTTTGAAAGAAGCTTTCGCTATAATGAGGAAAAGTGGTGAAAATTAAAGAATATATCGAAAGCGGTATACTGGAGGCGTATGTATTAGGATCGGCTTCTGAGGCGGAAACTCAGGAACTGATGTATTTAAAAGAACTGCATCCTCAGATACAATCAGCATTATATCATTTGGAAGTTGATATAGAACGTATGGCCGAATATATGGCTATTAAACCTCCGCCAGATATCTGGTTTAAGTTAGAAAATAATATCAATGAGTTGGTTAAAAGACCTGCTGCAGAGCGATTGTCTGTTAGTTCCCATCCGCGTAAAGAAAGGGGAGGCATAAAAAAAGAATACATTGATGTAGATTCTAAATCCAGCCATATGCGCGTACATAAAATATGGAGATGGATCCTGATCGGTCTTTTTATACTTGGTAAAATTTTCCTTGGTTTTGCTATCTTTTTCTACCTGGAAAACCGGCAGATAAAAGAAGAAATCGGCAATCTCAAATCAGAAGTGAAACAGCTGAAGACCTAAAGCAAGAGATAATTGATATAAAAAAATAAGCCCTGATTTTCCAAACTATCAGGGCTTATTTTTTTATATCGTAACAGCATTATTGTTTGATATCTGCCGGGCCGGAATTGGTGTTAGCAGGTGGTAATTTTAACCCTTCAATTCCAGTTACCACTTCTTCCTCTTCATCTTTAGCATGTTTGCCTTTTTTCTTCTTCTTTTTATCCCCTCCACGCAATTGTTCTTCTAAAAACGAATCGTAGTCTTTCAGCTGCTCACCTTTGAGCACATCTTTGATCTTTTGTGTGGTCTGGTTCTGTAATTTGTAAAACCTGCTTACGTCATCTTCATTGAACATTCCGGTCTGCTGTTTTTTAGTCAGCGCCATCTGCTCCTTGTACATATCTAAAGTATAGTTATAAATGATGTTTCTCTGCGTCGGATTTAGTTTAACTTTTTTATCTAAAGCATCTACGTTTTTTGTGGTCAGCTCCGAAGCTGTAGGCACTTTTTGCGCATGGGCAAAAGTGGCCATTCCTAATATCATTGATAGAATTAAAAAAGATTTTTTCATTGTCATTATGTATTAAGCTATATTCCGGGCCAATCACCCGTCAGGTCCGCAATTTATGAAATTATCTTCAAAAATTATGACCTTATGTTATCACCTGCTGGGGATAACTTCTATCAGATGACCGCAGGCTTATTTCGACAAGTCTGTCTAGGGTTAGGCTAACTTTTTCTTTATCATTCCTGCGCCTGTAATATAATAACGTTAAAAGATGCAGGTGGCAGACTAACATTCATTTTATTGCCTGTTATCTTTTCTGATTTTTCACTTGTTTTAACACTGTGCTCATTTTCAAATGTATTTACTGCATACAGGTTTGAAGCGGTATAAGAAATCTTCTTCAGCACGCCTGTTTTGAATGGAGCAGGTAAATGCTCGATTGTTATGCTACTGTGAACAGTATTTATCACATCGCGGTTTACTATTGTAAGGGTGAGCTGGCGACCGTCTGCTGTAATGCCGGAGGAAACATCGAGTGTTTTAAAACCACCAGCTGTATTCTCAGATTCAACTGCAGTCTGCAAGTCATATTTCCCTGCATAATCCCTGAAGGCTTTTAGTGGTGTAAATACGGTTTGACGATATGATCCAGTTTCATTTGACATAATTGGTGCCAGTACATTCACAGTTTGCGCCCAGGTTGCCATGCCGATAGCAGAACTATGACGCTGAAAAAGATTCATAAAAGTGGCTACGCCAAGCGCGTGGGACCAGTTGTATTGATATTCCATTTGGTAGTTACCTTTTCCTTTTCCTGAGCTCAGGTCCCAGATTCCCCACTCATCTATCGCAAGTTTTATGGGGTCTTTTCGCGACGGAAACCGGTACCATTTGTTGAATTGCGCTACTTTAGATGGAATCTTTGTCAATAAGGATTCCATCCTGGCTAAAGGTTTTTCTATCTCATCGATTGAAGTGATCAGGGAATTGAAAGTTGTATCCTTTGGAATAGCATACAGATGTATAGATAGGTAATCACATACAGGTCCAAGTTGCTGGAGTACCTTGCTGCTCCACGCGACATCCTCTGAATTTCCTACCAGTATAAATTTAAGGTTATTATCCTGTAATTTCATTAGTTTGAGAAACTGCCATGTGTCCCTGATATATAATTCTGGATCCTGATGTCTGCCTGCATCGGTTTCCGCACTTTCTTCATTACCAATGCCCCAGTATTTTACATTAAAGGGTGCATTGAAACCATCTCTTCGCCTTAGATTAGCATAATACGTGTCTTCTGTTCCATTACAATATTCCACCCAGTTGGCTGCTTCTTCAGGAGTTCCTGTAGCCATGTTAACAACCAGGAAAGGTTCCGCATTTAATTTCCGGCAATAGCTGATAAATTCTGCTGTGCCAAAGTGGTTGTCCTCAACACCTCCCCAGATCAGGTTTTTACGTTTCTTTCTCGCTGCCTTTGGACCGATCCCATCTTCCCAGTGATAAATTTTTGTAAAGGTTCCGCCCGGATAACGGAGCAGGGGCGTGCGTAGTTCTTTCGCTTTTTCCAGCACATCCTTGCGGAAACCTTCCTGATCAGATAGGGCAGAATGTTCATCATAAATACCTCCGGTTATTGCACGGCCCAGATGTTCAATGAATTGTCCATATTGAAAGGGATTTATTTCTGTTTTAACAGCGGCATCTATTTTAATGACTGCTTGTTTTTTATTCTGAGCAAACAGGATAAATGGGGAGAGCAGTAGAAATAAATATGGGAAAGGCTTCATGTTTAAGTTTAATACGAAAATTAGCAGTTCTGTGCTGATGGATCTGTTTTTTTCTCCTAAACTTATTAAAATTTATATCAATTGAGCTATGAGAGCCGAATTAATTTGATAATTCATCCCGTAAATAGTTCGTTTATGGTATTATTTGAGCTCACAATTCACGTCCTTAAAAATAAACCGCCCCTTATCATAATCTATTGGTTGTGTCTTTGAGAAATAGTTTCTGCCCCATGCGGTCTCTATGATGCCGACTCCCAATATCAGCCCGCCATTTCTTTTCAACAAAGCGACTGGATTTCTACGCCATTTCCCATCTCCTGTAGTAAAGTTATAATCTGCTAATAAAGTATCTCCATGCATCAATCCTTTTAGCGTCCCCTTATAAGTAATACCTTTAGTATAATGAAAGGTCAAATTCCCTTCAATACTGTTTGTTTTATTGATGATAGTTAATAAAACAGTGTCAGACTTGTCCACCGCCACATAACAGACTTTTGTCATTGTGGAGTCGACCTTACCAGATGGTAACTGTGATTGTTCCTGATTACAGGCGTAAATTAAGCTGGTGGTAAAAAGCAGCGAGGCAAGACAGGTAGTTTTGATGTTTGTCATGAGAAGGAGGAATAATTAAAAATAGTATGCATTTATATCCGGTATGTATTACGATAAGATGAGGAATAGTTGAAGATTCCATAAGGATGTAAAACATTATTTTTATTGTACATGATGATCTGGGTGGGAAGATGTCTACATCGATCCAAATTTTTCATTTGATAGAGGAATATTAATTCGAGTGTGGGAACTTGTATGGTTATTCACCTTCCAAGTTTTAAGATTTCTTAATATTAAAGGAATATAGGCTGGGTACTTTTGACAAAAAGAGATACCATCAAAACAAATACACAACCTTTGTCGCAAGAATTATTGAGTTCATTAAGAGATGGAAAACATTCTGCTATGGAATATCTTTATCAGACTTACTGGGAGCTTGTATTGGACACAGCATATAAAAGGGTCAGAGACGAAGAAATTGCACAGGATATTACTCAGGAAATTTTCATTTCAGTATGGGAAAACCGTGAACGACTGTATATTAATAGTAATTTCGAAGCCTGGTTTAAAGGAGCAGTTAAGTATAAGGTGATCAACTATTTTAAATCAAACATCGTCAAAGAAAAATATCAGGAAGACCTGGTTCAACTGATGGGTAACCATATGGAATCATCACCCGCCGAAAGCATGATCATGCTGAAAGAGCTCAATCAGCAACTGGATCATGCTATGCTTGAGCTGCCTGAAAAAATGAGGGTTATTTTCTCTATGAGCAGGAGACAGCAGAAGTCTCCGAAAGAGATTTCTGCTGAACTAAACTTGTCTGTGCAGACTGTTAAAAATCAGCTTTCCGCTGCTATGAAATTAATCAGGAAAAAACTCTCCTACACCGTAATCCTGATTATGCTGATAGTGTTAACCTAAGCTTAACGCAACCTTAACTTATTTGGTTGGTACCAATCTTCTTTCTGACTGACTTGTTTGCAGATGACGAAAGAAGAAAAGGCAAAAGAACTGCTGAAAAAATATGTAAACAACGCGCTTGATGCGTCTCAGTTGCAACAGGTAGAGGATTGGTATACTACATATGAAGAGCGTAAAATAGCTATTGATGTAGATAAAAAAGAGCTGATGAAGCAGCAAATGTTCATCGAGCTGCAAAAGAAGATCCATACTGAGGTAAAGCCTGCAGTCTTCCATCTGTCAGCATACCGCCAGTGGTTAAAGATAGCAGCAGTACTCCTCATCGCTCCGGCTCTGGCACTGACATTTTATGCTGTTTTCTATCAGCATAAACATAAGGAGATGAGCTATGCCATCACTACTACTGCATCAGAGAAAAAGAGAATTATCCTGACCGACGGGTCTGAGATTCTGCTTGGACCTTCTTCAAAATTTATATACCCTGCAAAATTTAATAAAGCTCTTCGCGAGGTGGAACTGGAAGAAGGTGAAGCTTTCTTTAAAATTGCACATGATGAGCAGCGGAGTTTTATTGTTAAAACTGCGGATGATTTACAGACAAAAGTTCTTGGAACTTCATTTACTATCAGATCTTTCCGTGCAAAACGAAGTACAGAGATTATGGTGGCTACCGGTAAAGTTTCCGTAGGGATTACACATCAGGTTTTCGGAACTTTAACAAAAGGGCAGCAGATTTCGTATGACCATAAGCATCGTCGTGCCGAGATCAGCTATTCGCCGGAAACTATGAATACCGCTATCCTCTTTGAGCGGACTACCTTACAAACAGCTTTACATCAGCTGGAATATGTGTATGCTATCAAAATTGCGTTGAGTCCATCACTATATCAGCTTAAAAGTACTGCCCGTTTTAACAGCAAACAGAAACCTGAGGAAATACTATCCATTTTGTGCGGTCTGCACCATTTAAAATTCAGTTCGTCTGAAGATCAGAAAACCTTTAAAGTATACCAAATGAAGAAATAATACTATTTAAATAACCAGTGCTGATCAGATCAGCACTGGTCGCTAAAGCCATTCGCTACGCCAATAACAGTATGGCTTATTTTCAAACACATTAATGTTATAAAAACCCTTAAATATATGATAACATCCTCAATTAAGAGGTCTACAGCTCTTTATAAAGTCATGAAATATTCAATATTAACTTTTTCGGTGCTCTGTGCCTTCTGCGTTTCGCTGACGGCTTCGCCAACTATGGCGCAGAAGTTAGATAAAAGTACCATTACTATTTCCATCGTCAACGGACAGTCCACTACCCAGATTTTGAAAAAAATACAATCCCTTACCGGATTAAGTTTTGTTTACAATCCGGATTTGATTACAAAAAATACGAAAACGGTATCTTTCGAAAAAGAGAAAGTGGCCCTGGTTTTACATAGCCTCGGTTTAAGGGCCATGGAAAAAGGAGAATTTGTGATACTCAGTAATCTGCCGGTAATGAAAAAAGCAGAACGTCTGATTACAGGTATGGTAAAAGATTCTACAGCCCAGATCGGTATGCCCGGTGTATCCGTGAAAGTTGTAGGCTCGCAGCAGGGAACAGCGACGGATGCTTCAGGAAATTATAGTCTCCGTGTTGCCGATGATGCAGTTTTATCGTTCTCTATGCTGGGTTATAAAACTGTGCAGGTAAAAGTGGGTACGGGTTCAGTGATCAATGTATCCCTGCTGGAAGACAAATCCTTACTGAGTGAAGTTGTAGTAGTTGGTTATGGAACACAGAAAAAGGCTACACTCAGTGGTGCTATCAGTTCTGTTTCATTAGATAACCTGTCATCCCGTTCACTAAATAACGTAGGAGAAGTCCTTGCGGGTAAATCACCCGGAGTAATTGTTACAAATGAAGGCGGCGACCCAACTGCTGCCCCACGGGTAAACATCAGGGGATCTGGCGGTATTAACGGAGAAACTCCGCTATATGTGGTAGACGGATCGCTAATTACAGGTGTGCCGCAAATCAATCCAAATGATATCGAATCTATAGCTGTGCTGAAAGATGCATCTTCCGCTATTTACGGGGCAAGAGCATCGGGTGGTGTAGTGCTGATCACAACCAAGAAAGGAAAGAACGGCAAACTGCAGATAAACTTTGATGCCAAGGTGGGGCAGCAAAGCGTGTGGAAAAAACTTGACCCTCTCAATGCTGAAGAGCGTGCAATGGTTGCAGCTACTGCGGCAAAGAACGGAAATACAGCAATCCTGCCGGCATTTGATCTGACGAAGTATGCAGACGGACAAACTACGCGTACGAACTGGATGGATGAAATTTTCAGGACTGGCATGCTGCAGGATTATAATACATCTATTAGCGGTGGAAGTGATCAGTCGCACTTTTTCATGAGTTTCAATTACCGTAAAGCTGAAGGTATTGTGCTGAATACACATGTACAGCGCTATAACTTCAGGATCAATTCTGATCATCAGATTACTAAATGGTTAAAGCTTGGTGAAAATCTGTCATTCAGTAATACAAACGGGAATGGTGCCAATACCATAAATGATTATACTGGTGCCTTGTTATCTGCTATTTATTATCCTACCAATGGTACTGCATATAATCCTGACGGATCTTTTGCGGGACTTCCTGGCGGCCAGTATGCGGGTGATTATGGGGATATCATTAACCCTGTTGCAGAATTGCAAAGGATAGATATCAATAACCCTACGAATTTATTAGTGGTTAATCCTTATGCAGAAATATCATTAGCAAAGGGACTTAGCTTCAGATCTAACTTAAGCATCACCAATTCGTTTAACAATTATAAAAGTTTTACGCCGAAGCGTCCGGAAGTAGGGAAGCCTGTACTCAGCAACATGCTGGAAGAAAGCAATGCAAGGATTATAGACATTCTTGCAGAACAGGTCTTGTCTTATCACAAAAAAGCTGGTCAGCATGAAATCGACCTTACGGGAGGTTATTCTTACCAGAAAACTACCAACAAATCACTATATGTATCCGGTACAGGATTTGATAACGAAGCTCCGGGTTCCAGATACCTGGTAAATGCCACAAATTTCCAGCCTGCAAGAAGCGGAATGAATGAAAGGGTGATCTCTTCTCTTTTCGCCAGAGCGAACTATAATTATGCTGATAAATATTTTGCCTCATTAATTGGTCGCAGAGATGCTACATCAATGTTAACGAAAGAAAACAGAACCCGAAATTATTATTCTGTTTCGGGCGGATGGTTATTAAGTAAGGAAGACTTCCTTAAAGAAAGCAACTGGTTAAGTGAATTGAAATTAAGAGGGAGTTATGGTTTGATGGGGAATCTGGCTTCTCTGCGACCTGAAGATGTAAGCCCCTTACTGAGCCGTACTGAAGCTTATTTCGGTCAGGTGCCAGCCATGCAAAATGGCTATATATCTACAGTTCTTCCAAATCCGAACCTGGGTTGGGCGGAGTCAGAACAGACCAATATTGGTTTGGATCTGGGAGTTTTTAATAACAGGCTTTCTTTGAATGCTGATTATTTCATAAAAGATATCAATCATATGATCCTGAATAAAACCCTGCCAGGAACTTCAGGACTAAGTACCCAGACAGTTAACGCTGGTACGGTCAGAGATAAAGGCTTCGAGTTGGGAATTACTTATAACAGCAACAGAGACAAAGCCTTTACTTATTCCATAAATGCTACACTGACTAAAATAAATAATAATGTGATTAGTTTGGGCGAAGGTCAGGATATTATCGCTGTTAGCAATAATTTTAGAAATGAGCTTGCTCCTTTAGTAATTAAAAAAGGCCAACCGCTGTACAGCTATTATGTGTTGAAAACTGAGGGCATCTTCCAAAGTCAGCAGGAAGCTGATGGTTACAAAAATTCAAGTGGTAATAAAATACAGCCAAATGCTAAAGCAGGTGATTTCAAATTTGCTGATTTGGATGGAAACGGAGCTATTGATGCGAATGACCGTTATATTGCCGGCAGTGCATATCCTGATTTCTCTTATGGTATGAGTTTTAATGCCGCTTATAAGAACTTCGACATCAATATTTTTGCACAGGGAGTTGCCGGAAATAAGCTGTTTAACGCGGTAAAACGTACAACCTTTAGCGCTAGCGGACCTTCATATAATAAACTTTCTGGTATACTCGATGCATGGTCGCCCGAAAATCCGGGTGGAAAAGTGCCGATCATTTCTACCTCTGATGCCAATGGCAACTTCAATGCTTCCGACTTCTACGTGGAAAATGGCTCTTACCTGCGCCTGCGCAATATTACATTAGGCTATACCTTTCCTAAATCAACCAGTGATAAGTTAAAAACAGGTAATATCCGTGTATATGCTACATCCAATAACTTGTTTACCATAACTAAATATTCTGGATTTGATCCTGAAATCGGGATGGATAATTTTGGTCTTGACACTGGCCGCTATCCGCAGGCAAGATCATTCATGTTAGGCCTTAGTTTAAGTTTATAATAGATACAGAAAATGAAACAAAGTATAAAATATATCGCAATAGCGGCATTGGCCGTTTTTAGTTCTTGTTCAAAACAATTGGATATTCTACCAGAAGGCGCACCATCTGCCCAGAATTTCTGGAAGACAAAAGAGGATGCTATAAAAGGTGAGGCGGGTATGTATGCCAATTATAATCAGGAAGATTATTATGGCCGTGGAATGTTTTGGTTTATCAATGCTAGTGATGATATGGTTACCGGGCGCAATAAACCAGAAGGTGATAATATCAAGAATTTCAACAAAACCTATATTGGCGGCGGATATACAGAGTCACAATGGTCCCTGCGTTACGCCACTATCAAAGCAGCTAATGATGTGATCAGAAATGTACCAGCAATAGCTATGGATGAGAATCTGAAAAAACAAATCATTGGCGATGCTTACTTCAATGCTGGTCTGGTCTATTTTCAGCTTGCTGCAAATTATGGAAATGACAAAGCTGGCGTGCCGATGATCACGCCCGAAGCAAATCCTGCTATAGCTGTTCCAAGAGCAGCCAATGTGAATGAAAACTATGATTATATCATTGATTTGCTCTTGAAGGCTGCTGATAACCTGCCACTATTCACGCAAATGTCGGCCACCGATTACGGGAAGGCACACAAAACTGCGGCATGGGCATATCTATCAAAAGTATATTTGTACAAAAAAGACTATGCCAACGCAAAAAAATATGCAGAAATGGTGATGAACTCCGGGCAGCATGAGTTGGTTCTGACCAGTTTTGCTGATGTTTTCAAAGCTTCAAATAACTGGTCTAAAGAATATATATGGTCAGTTGTCTGTACACCAAGTGGCGGTGGAACAGGCTGGGGCAGCAAATTGCCAGGTGTAATGTTAACCAACAAGGCCTGGGGTTTGTATAATGGATGGGGTTATTACTTGCCGACTAAAGAACTGTATGATTCTTTTGAATCAGGTGATCAGCGTCGCGAAGCTACTATTCTGAAGCCGGGCGATAAGTTCATGTTTTTCGGTGCAGAACGGAGCTTTACAAAAGATGCGGGTGCGACTTCAAACTACCAGTTTAAAAAATATATGGAACCGTTCAGTTACGCTAATCCTATTCCACTGCATGTAAATCCAAACGGAGATAATGGTACTACTGATTTAAATGTTCCATTGATGCGGTTTGCAGAAGTTTTACTGATCCAGGCAGAGGCTGCAATCAATTTGAGCGGAGCAGGTGCAGGAGATGCAGCATTGAACAGGATCCGTGTCCGTGCTGGTCTTTCCCCAAAAACAGGAATGACGATAGCCGATCTGAAACGTGAACGCCGTAACGAACTGGCCGGAGAATGGGCCGACAGACACAGGGATCTGGTAAGATGGGGTGATGCGCAGGCTGCTTACGCCAAACCTTTGCATGATTTTGATGGTGCAGTGATCTGGCCTGCAAGAGTTTTCAATCCGCAGGTTCATGATGTATGGGCAGTGCCACAGCGGGAGATCGACAATGGCGGTGGTGTGATTAAACAAAATTCCGGATGGTAAAAAAAGCAATAATTATTTCTACCCTGGGGCTCTGCCTGCTATTTGGTAAGGCAGAGGCTCAAAAGGGGTTATCAGCGAATAACGGGCATAGTCATAATGATTATCATCAGCATATTCCGCTATTAACCTCTTATTACGCCCGTATGGGATCTATAGAAGCAGATGTTTTCTTGAAAAACGGAAAGCTTTATGTTGCACATGATACGACTGAGATCCGGGAGGAGGCTACACTAAAAAGCCTGTACCTGGCACCTCTGGCTAAATTTTATGCGAAAAATGACAATCACGCTTATCCTGATCCAAATGCTACTCTTCAGTTGGTGATTGATATTAAATCTGATTGTCAGCATGTGTTGCCTGAACTGATAAATGAATTGCAGGAATTTAAGACAGTATTTAATCATACAAAGAATCCAGCTGCAATCACTATAGCAGTAAGTGGTGATGTACCTGATCCGGCAAGCTTTAAAAACTACCCTGATTATATTTCTTTTGACGGGCGACCATATATAGCGTATACTCAGGATCAGTTAAAACGTGTTTGCATGATAAGTGATGAATTGAAAAATTACACTGATTGGAACGGGAAGGGAACACCTACAAAAGCCGACGAAATAAAGCTGAGGTCTGTAATTGACAAAGCGCATCAGCAACATAAGTCTTTTAGGTTCTGGGCAACACAGGACAGTCCGAATACCTGGGTAGAATTAGAACGTATGGGGGTTGACTGGATCAATACCGATCATCCGGAACAATTGTACAATTTTTATCTGCATAAAGATAAACTCAGCTATGCTAATCCCCTGGCATACCCGGTGTATCAGCCCACCTACAAGTCGGACGGTCTCCATAAAAAAGTTAAGCATGTGATTTTACTGATAGGCGATGGAATGGGACTTGCACAGATTCATGCCGGATGGATAGCTAATCATGGGAATTTAAATATCACCATGATGCATCACATTGGCTTCTCCCAAACTGCTGCTGCGAACTCAGGCAATACAGATTCGGCAGCCGGGGCTACAGCGATGGCATCAGGAGAGAAAACGAACAACCGTTATATTGGGATGGGACCAGATGACCGTAATCTTACAAACATGGCAGATACTTTAGCCATTTTTGGTTTGAAAACCGGAATCATCAGCTCTGGCGATATCACAGATGCTACGCCGGCAGCATTTTATGCACATCAGTTGGATCGTTCTTTTAATCAGGCTATTGCTAAAGATTTTCTCAGCAGCCATGTTGATGTATTGGTAGGATCTAACGAAAGGAGCTTTCTTGCCAATGCAGATACCACGCTGATGTCTGCCTTAAAAGCTAAGGGCTATACCTGGAGCAGCACTTTAACAGACTTCAAACAGCAGAAAAAAGGTAAACAGCTGGTATTACTGCCGGATAGTGTTACCCGCCCCGTAAAGGATGGCAGGGGAGATATGCTGTCGCAATCCCTGAATAAGACTATTGAATTGTTATCATCTAATAAAAAGGGTTTTTTTATTATGGCAGAAGGGGCGCAGATCGACTATGGCGGCCACGCTAATGATTTGAAATATGTAGTGACTGAGTTGCATGATTTTGATAAAACCGTAGCTGAAGCTTTACGCTTTGCCGATCAGGATGGAGAAACACTTGTGCTGGTTACCGCAGATCATGAAACGGGTGGATTGACTTTGTTAGAAGCTCTTGCAGCAGAAGGCAGGATACAGGGCGAATTTAGTACGAACGACCATACCAATATCATGGTGCCGGTTTATGCATACGGCCCATGGGCCCAAGAATTCAGAGGCACTTATCAGAATACAGAAATCTTTCATAAAATTCTTAAAGTTCTGGCACTTAGTAAACGCTAAGAGTACTGTCTGCTCTCGCTAAATAAATCAGAATTACCTACAAAGGAGGCCGTATCATAAAATAAATGAGGCGGCCTCCCTGGTTTAAGTAGGTTACAATTTAGGATTGTTATCAATTTCTGACTGAGGAGTCGGAAGATATTCCTTTGCGGCGCTATACCATGACAAAGGTTCTGTTTCAAAATATCCTTTTGCTCTCCACCTCAGAATATCAATGTTTCTTACCTGCTCGTTAACCATTTCTACTGTTTTTTCGTGCATGATTGCTTTCATCACTTCGGTCTTGCTACTTACTGGAAACTGGGCAGTAGGGTATGGGGGCATCGCAACACTTGGTCTGGCCCTGATCTGATTGAGATAGGCAATGGCAGCTGGCGTATTGCCCAGTTCATTTTCGCATTCGGCAAGCATCAGCAACACTTCGGCAAAGCGAATGATACGCTGATTATTACTGCCGGGGTGGTAGGCTGCAAATGCTCTGGTTTGTTTATAAATCAGCATAAATTTCCTGAAGCCAACTTTGATGGTTTTTCCGTTTACTACAGATGAATTACCATTCTGATCTGCATCCACCAAGGTAGATTCTCCATTGTTAAACACATCGCCTGTCTGATAGAAACTATACGCAAACCGCGGATCGTTTTTTAGTGCGCCGGTTGCTGTATTTTCAAATTCGTTCAGCATTTTATTGGATGGAATCAGGTTTCTCCATCCGATTGGATTATATTCCTGGTTTCTGATCGTTGTTTGAGCAGCGGCGACACCATCTCCGGATGGGCTGCCCCAGTTAAAGTTATTATCACCTTTATCAGAGAAGATCAGTTCAAAGACAGATTCATTACAAAACTCTGTTTCTTCCTCAAAATTGTCAAGAAAACGGTTGGTGAGCGAATAACCATCTGGTCCTGTAGTAGGAATCTTCATCAGGGCCGTTCTAGCTCCGCTATAGTCTCCCTTTTGCATTAACACGCGGCCCAGCATGGCATTTGCTGCGGCACTGGTTGCCCGGCCAAGCTCAGTGCCGGATTTCCCCGAAAGGGTAGATGCTGCATCCTCAAGGTCTTTGACAATCAGTGCATAAACATCTTCAGCTTTAGCTTTTGGCTGATAATCATCAGGACTCTTAACTGTCGTGGTATATAATGGCACACTGCCCCACATACTCACCAGATCAAAGTATGCCCATGCTCTCAGGTACTTTGCTTCGCCTACACAACGTGTTTGTATGGCTTCATCATCTGTCACATTTGGTGCATTATCCAATACAGTATTCGCTCTGTGAATGACAGTATATAGTGTATTCCATACTGCATTCATTACCGGATTCGCCGGATCAACCACACCGATCAGTATCTGATTTCTCGGTGCCTCCAGCTGGCTGCCACCTGAAACTACATCATCACTTCTTAAGTCATGCAGAAAGAACCATTCTCTTGCCACAAGGCTTGTTCCATGCCAGGCAGCATATATTGCATTGGTACCAGCAACCAGTTCCGCGGAATTCTTAAAGTATTTATCTGTAGGTACAACATTTGGATTGGTTGTGTCCAGGTCCTTTTTACAAGAATGCAGGGTAAATATTGTGATCAGGCCCAGAATCATGACAGCTGCATATAATCTGATATTTTTCATAAAACGTTTTATTTATTTAAGTTTAAAAATTGGCTTGTATACCAAATTGAAAAGATCGTGCAGCAGGATACTGTCCAAAATCCACACCGTTGGTCAGATTTCCGCCAGAGGTATTCTGGTTCTTATTACCTACCTCCGGATCAAAGCCAGTATACTTCGTTACGGTGAACAAATTTTGAGAAGAGATATAGAACTTGAGACGGCTGAGGTAGTTATTGGCCCAGGATTCCAATACACGTGGCGGAACAGTATAGCCTACCATTATATTTTTTAGCCTTAAGTAGGAACCGTTTTCTATCCAGCGGGTAGATAATCTACCGTTTCTGTTAGGATCTCCGGCAATTGCTCTGGGAATAGTGGAATTACTATTAGCTGGTGTCCAGGCATCGAGCACTTGTGTACCTGCATTAAACAACCGGGGCATGCCCTCAAGAATTATATTTTCTGCATTTAAGATCTTATTACCTGCAACACCCTGAAAGAACAGCGCAACATCAAAATTTTTGTATGATGCATTATAATTCAAAGAATAGGTAAATTTAGGTAAAAAGCTACCGATGTAAGTACGGTCAAAAGAGTCAACAACTCCATCAGGCTGGCCATTAGGACCACTGACATCCCTGAACTTAATGTCCCCTGCAGCTGCATTGGCCTGCACCGGACTGGAGGCCACTTCGGCGGCACTTTTAAATATCCCGTCTGCAATCCATCCGTAAAAAGACTGAACCGGGCGGCCGACTACTGTATTGGTAAATACATCACCTCCACCAAAATCAGCATCAGTTCCTGAAGGGATGGAAGCATTGGCCGTATTTAATTTTAATACCTTATTGCGGATGACACTGATCACCCCGGTCACATCCCACTTAAAATCTCCTGTTGTTTTATGGTAACCGACCTGGAGCTCAGCGCCTTTATTTTGCATTGAGCCGATATTTGCTAAAGTTCCTACGCCTTGAAATCCCTGACTGGGTGCTGTAGGTACAGTAAGGATCAGGTTATCGGTTTTTCTTTGGAAAACTTCTGCTACTACGGTAATTTTATTCTGTAATAAACCGAGATCCAAACCAATATTCAGCTGTTTGGTCTTTTCCCAGCTCAGATCAGGATTGGTTAGCCCGTTGGTATAAGATGCATTTCCACTTCCTGGCGCAATGTTGCCTATAGGATAAAAGGACTGGTTGGAATTTACAGGTGAAAGATAGGGGTAATTACCTAATCCTCCCGGTGGAATGCCTGTTAATCCATAACCCGCCCTTAATTTCAGCTCAGATACCGCAGTACTATTTTTAAGAAAATCTTCCTGATCAATTTTCCATCCAACAGATGCCGAGGGAAAATTTTCAAACTTATGTCCTGGTGCCCAGATGGAAAAGCCATCTCTTCGTATCGAAGCACTCAACAGGTATTTTCCTGCAAGGTCATAATTCAACCTGCCCACGTAAGACTGTAAAAGGTTACTCTGATTCAACGTATTTGCATTTATATTCGATGCACCATTAAGGGTATTTACCAGATTGGTGGACTGGTTTCCCGAAGATGTTTCTGTAAGAAAGGAAACACCCTGCTGTTCATATACTGCTGTTGCCGCAACGTGATGTAAGCCATAAGTTTTATCAAATGTGAGTTGCTGCGTATATAATTTAGTGGTGGAAGAAATTCGCTGGTTTGCTATAGCAGCAGAAGTTGCACTTAAAGTGCCGCCATCATTATATATAGGAGTATAGTTTTGCGTATACCCATTTGTGTAATCAATGCCAAAAGTGGAGCGGAATTTTAGAAAGGAGGTGAGATTGACATCAAGAAATGCTGTTCCCAGAATTTTTATGGTTTTGATTGTGTTAAATCCAATCAGGGCAGATTCCACAGGGTTTGTAGGATCTGATCCGTCAAAGCTGCTGATCGGGCCCTGAAAACCACCCGGCTTTGTAGGGTCATATACAGGAATGTAAGGCTGCATTCGGATTACATTTGTCAGCTGCGTCCGGTTTCCCTGAGTAGCATCATAGAGTTGTTTGCCTGATGCGGCATACAGCTGCTCACCGAATGTAAAGACCTTACTTATTTTATGATCGGAATTTATTCTGTAATTAAACCGCTCATAGCTTAGGCCCTGTGCAATACCATCCTGTTTAAAATAACCTCCTGAACTGTAAAAACGGGAAATATCATTGCCTCCGCTGATAGAAAGGTTATTGGAAGTGATCAGTGCATTATTGATAAAATATTCATCCTGCCAGTCTGTATTGGTTTGTGCATAAGTTTGCGAGGCTCCCTGGTAAACAGGCAGGTTAAAATTTTCCGCACTGAAACGTGGAGGAAGATTTGCGGAACCCAGCAACATATTTGCATACTGCAGATACTGTTCAGTATTCAGCAGATCCAGTTTTTTTGCAGGACTTTGAATTCCTGCGTAGGCGTCAAGGCTGATCTGGGCTTTTCCGTTTCTGGAGCCTTTTTTAGTGGTAATCAGGATGACACCGTTTGTGGCCCTTGAGCCATATATTGCTGCTGCACTCGCATCTTTGAGGACTTCTACGGATTCGATATCTTTTGAATCGAAGCTGGAAAGATTACCTGTGGGGAAGCCGTCTATAACGTATAACGGATCTGAAGCGAAGTTAATTGAGCTGATTCCTCTTATGGTTACTATGGCCTGGCTGCCGGGTGAACCATTATTGGTAACGGATAATCCTGCTACGCGGCCTTGCAGTGCCTGGTCCACACTTGCAACTGGCAGCGCATTGATCGTTCCCGCACTTACGGAGGTAATTGCACCTGTCAGCGTGCTTCTTTTTTGGGTACCATAACCCACTACCACAACTTCATTCAGCCCTTTTGTATCGGCTTTCAATTGAATGTCTAAAGTTGTTTTGCCCCCTGCACTTACTTCCTGAGGGATGTACCCAACATTTCTGAATACAAGTATGGCTTTGGTGGGGATTTGAATCCTGTAATTTCCTTCAGGATTAGTAGTTGTACCTTTCGTGCTCCCTTTTATGGAAACCGTCACTCCGGGCAATGGTGTTCCTGTTTCGTCTGTGACTTTACCGTTGATGATGCTGTCCTGACTTTCAGTATGAGCTACCGGTTTTTTTTTATTATCCGAAGTGATTTTTTTACTGTGGGCGTGTAATGCTGCTGTGTTTGTGAGTGCCTTACTTTGAATTGTGACACTTAGGGCAACCAGAATGAATGCAACACGCATAAATTCTAGGAGTAGATACTTTTTTTTCATAATTTTGAAGCGTAGAGTTTGATGAAAATTCAACAAAAATCCCCCATTCATCCTTCTAGGATGTTAATCGCGCATGATTAAGGGAGAGAAATTTTGAACGGCAGTGTGTCCAGCACTGCCGTTTTTTCTAAGGTATTTCTTTTTTTACATAAGCTTAGGTTTTTGGGTGCAGGTGTTTAGTTGATAAATTTTAAGATACACTGGCTGACGACATTCTCGTAATGGAATGATAGGGCATGGAATGCTACCCGGAAAGTAATCACGATACTGTTTAGATAAACTGTTCATACATTTTGGTTTTGATTCAATCCCTTCGATAGAAAATTGACGTCTGCCACTGGTTATATTGGTCTTAACGAATATAAAAATAAACATTTAATAATGCAATCGATTGCACCATAAAATTTTTATATTTTTTTATGAAATGGGTAGTATAGTTAATTTAAAGGATAGTAGTAGGGATGGATAGGATGCAGGTGGACTGGTAAGATTTTTTATTCAAGCTACATTAGGTATTAATTATTATATTCAGCTTCAATATGCCAATTGAGGAAGAGGATATAAAGAATTGGGACCAAATGCGTCGTGGTGATAAAAAGGCGTTATTCGAATTATATAATAAACTATATTTTCACTCATTCGTTTTGGTCTCAAGATCAATGCGGATGATGAATTGGTTAAGGATTGCGTAAATCAGATCTTTTTAAATATCTGGGATAAACACGAAAAGCTTCCGCCTGTACAACAGGTTAAATCATATCTCATGACTTCACTTAGGCGCTGTATTTTGGATCAGCTGGCGCATACTGATAAAATGAAGTTAGCTTTTAATCAAATGGGAGCGGAAGAAAACTGGAATGAGCTGTCCTATGAAGAGATTATCATTAAAGTACAGGTTGATGATGAAGTGAAGGAAAAGCTTGGTCTGGCCATCAAGCAGCTTACTCCCAGACAAATTGAATTAATCCAACTTAAGTTTTTTGAAGGCCTGACCTATGATCAGATTGCAGTAAAAACTTCGCAGACTGTCAAAACAGCTTACAATACTATTTATGATGCGATAAAAACATTAAGAAAATTGTTAAAATGAATTTAGTTCTAAAATTTATGTAAATTTCTTAGGAAATAATTCATATTTCTATGTCTATAGGTTAAATGTTGACCTATGCAAATGCGAAATGATGATTTTTCTGTAGAAAATTTAGTGTGCAATGACTCTTTTCAGCAATACTGCCTTGGCTCAGACCTGAACAACAAGAAACTATGGGATGAATGGATCCTTTCCAGACCAGAAAAAGCATCTGATATTGAGGAAGCAAGAAATATAGTCGGGCTTTTAACTGCAAGACAGGGCAGTAGAATCCAACAACTCACAGCTTTAAGCAGCGGAATAAATCAGCATGATGTTTTCATTGATCGTATTGCTGCCCATACCGTAAATGTGCGCCGGGTCTATCCTCACAAGACTAACAAATTATATCAGTATCTGGCAGGTGCAGCGTTTGCCGCAGTCATCACTCTTTCATCTGTTTTATTTTTTCAGAAAAGATTTTCCGTGAAAGATTTATTTTCCGGAAATGTCCCCGGCAAAAGTATAAACTCCGGATCTGCCATCCGCAAAACAGTGATTCTTCCGGACGGCACCCTGATTACTATGGGGAAGGAAAGTACTATCCGGCTCAACCAGAATTTCAGCACTGGCAACAGGGAAATATGGCTTTCCGGAGAAGCTTTTTTCGACGTTGAACATGATCCTGCGCATCCTTTTGTCGTGCATACTATTTCAAGCGATATCCGGGTACTGGGAACAGTTTTTAATGTTAAAGCTTATCCGGGTGCTGTTACAATGGAAACGACGCTTGTCCGCGGAAGTGTACGCGTTGATGCTAAAAAGAACGTCAATTACTCCATCACCTTAAAGCCCGATGAAAAGCTGATCAGCTATAATTATCCTGAGGATCAAGAAGATATTAACCGCTCTTCCTACAGTATTCTGCCAGTAAAAAGAAGTGGCGCAGGAACAGGGAAACCTGATGAGATTAAATGGGTACGTAACCGTCTTGATATAGAAGATGAACCACTTTCTGTTATTGCCGAAAAATTGCAGCGATGGTACGGAATCACAATCACTGTGACTGACGACGAGGTGAAAAACTATCATTATTCCGGGGTTTTTGAAAATGAAAATGTCGTGAAGACCTTAGAGGCCTTGCAATTGTCATATCCTTTCGAATTCACAGTAACGCAGGATAAAATAACCATCAGTAAATCAAATTGACCTGAAGATATCACAACCTAAAATAAATACCTAAACCAAACTAATATGATAAAAACGCTACTTCAACAGACTCCGGTTAATTCGGCGCTGACCAAAAGGATTCTGCTAACCATAAAGCTGACCGGACTGATTGTCATGATTATGTGTATGCAGGTCTCCGCAACCAGCTTTGCCCAGCAGAAAATCAGTATATCAGCTCATGAGACAAGCATAAAAAATCTGCTGAAAATGATTGAAAAACAGACAGAATATCGTTTTGTGTACAGCAATAATACTTTAGCAAATGACAGGAAAATAACCATCAACATCCGTGAAGCTTCACTGGATGAAACGATGAAAATGGTATTAAAAGAAACAGGTCTGATCTACATGCTTAAAGAAAGTAATCTGGTAGTTATTTATGCCAGTAAAATTGTGCAGAAGGATAGGGTTGTTTCGGGCAGGGTTACCGATCAGAATGGTCTTCCTCTGCCAGGTGTATCTGTTAAAGTGAGTGGCTTTTCTTTAGCCACTACCACAGATGGTAATGGTACTTACAGCATTCGTATTCCTGATAATGCTAACAGTCTTGAATTTACTTATGTAGGTTATGTGAAAAAAGTAATTCCGTTAAATGGCAGTGTTTTAAACGTTACTTTACAAATTGATAACCAAAACTTACAGGAGGTGGTGGTAACTGGTTATACTGCATATAAAAAAAGTCAGTCGGCCAGTTCCTCTACCTTAGTGACGAGTGACAAAATCAATGATGTACCCGGATTAACCTTTGATCAGATTCTGCAGGGACGGGTGCCTGGAATGAGCGTAATTTCCAGTTCAGGACAACCAGGAACGAGTGCTGCAACTGTCATCAGGGGGATAGGTAGTGTGAACGGCTCTTCAACACCACTATATATTTTGGATGGTACACCTATTGAAGGCGGTTTTTTTCAAACGATCAATCCGGAAGATATTCAGGATGTCACGGTCCTGAAGGATGCATCTGCAAAAGCATTGTATGGTTCAAGAGGATCGAACGGAGTAATCATTATTACGAGTAAAAAAGGTAAGGCTGGCAAGGTGCAGGTTCAATATTCTTCACAGTACGGTTTCTCTGATCTTACAAAGTCTAAAACAACGATGATGAATACCACACAGCGCCTCGCATTTGAAGAAGGAGTAGGAGTTGATTTTGGAAGAACTTTAGGACCGGGCTGGACCTACTCATCTAAAAATCCTGATTATATAAACGGGACGGCCGCATTTAGGCAACAGGCAGATCAGATTATGGATAGCTTGCGTAATATTAATATTGACTGGAGAGATCAGATCTATCAGAATAGTAAATTTCAGGAGCAACAGGCCAGCGTAAGCGGTGGCAATGAAAACATCCGATTTTACAACTCTTTAAATTATTATAAACAAGACGGGATCGCAAAACGGACTGGTCTGGAAAGGTATTCCTTAAAAAGTAATGTTGATTTCAAAAACAATAAGTTTTCAGGTAATGTGAACATCGCTATTGGTTATTCCAATTCCAGCTTTACAGAGGGCGAAGGCAGCACAGGTTCTGGCACCGCAATGTCGGCCGCCTATTATGCTTTGCCATATGAAAATCCTTATGCTCCAGACGGTACACTGATCCACCCGGGAAACCAGGACAACTATTTTATACTGGATCAGCGTGAAGGCAGCCAGGCGCTGGAACGTCTGCAGAATTCTTCAAATAAAACGGATCAGCTGAAATCTATTATCGGTATTTCTCTTGCTTATCAGATTCTGCCGGAGCTTAAGGTGACCACAAGGATGGGGGTTGATTACAGAAACTCTACAGATCAGCTATATATCAATCCGGATTCTTACTATGGATCAACAGACGATACTTACACGTTAGGGGGGAAAGGTCGCTATGAAGAAGGTACCAGAAGGAATTTCAATTTTATCTCTACTACCGGATTAACTTATGCTAAAACCTTTGAGGAAAAGCATGATTTTGAAGCTTCCGCTTATTATGAATACGTGTATAATAATTACAATGCTTTCAATTTTGCTGGTTTTGGTCTTGATGGCCGACTACCGGAAACTCCGGCAGGTATAACCAATAGTGCTGACTTTCTACCTGAATTGAGCGGTGGAAAAACAAAAAGCGGGCTGGCATCTTTTATGGGGGTGGCGAGATACACATATGACGGAAAATATACGCTGACAGGCAGTTACCGCTACGATGGATCTACCAAAGTGGCACCAAAAAACAAATGGCATGGTTTCTATTCTGGTGGGGTGAACTGGAATGTGAAAAAAGAAAGCTTTCTGCAGGATTTTAGTCTGATTTCAGATTTGAATTTGAGGACCAGCTATGGTACTACTGCCAGTCCTTTAAGTGGAGATTTCAATTATCTGGCGACTTATGATTTAGGTGCAACTTATAATGGACAGGCAGGTTTAAGGCCTACATCACCGGGTAATGTAGATTATGACTGGGAATACGTGAACGAGTTTAATGCCGGATTTGATCTGAGTTTATTTACAAGTCGCAGGTTACGTCTAACAATGGATTTCTATAATAAGAAAACGTCCAATATGTTCTTTGATCAGCCCTTATCTGCACTTTCAGGATTTGAGTCCGTATCCCTGAGTACGGGTAAAATGCAGAACAGGGGAATAGAATTTGATATCAGCGGAGATATCATCAAGACTTCATCATTTACCTGGTCGCTGGGGGCTAATGCAGGTTATAATAAAAACAAAATCTTATACCTTACCGCTGCAGCAGATCAGCTGCTTGATGGTGACACGCGTATTTTTCAAGTCGGTCTCCCTTATGGATCTTATTATGCGCCAGGGTGGGCAGGCGTAAATACACAAACCGGCGATGCTCAATATTATAATCCGGATGGCAGTGTGACTAACGTATATAATGCCACTACACAAAGCGTTGCCAATTCAGGCAGTATGTTTCCAAAACTTACCGGAGGTTTTAATACCAGCCTAAGTTACAAGGGTTTCTCTGCAACGGCATTGTTCTCTTTTGTTTCCGGTGTCAAGCGCTGGAACAACGAAGATTTTTACAATGAAAATCAGCGTTATGCCACCAGTAACCAATCCTTGCGTATGCTGGAAGACAGGTGGATGAAGCCGGGTGATGAGAAAACATTGCAGCGCTTTAATGTGCCAAGGAACTTTACTTCCAAGGATATTCAGGACGCATCTTTCCTGAGGTTAAGGAATCTGAATATTGGTTATTCAGTTCCTCAGAAAACGCTCGATAAAATAGGTGTGATCAAAACACTCAAATTCTTTGTACAAGGTCAGAATCTCTTTACCTGGACCAAATGGAGGGGAATGGATCCTGAAAATAACAGCGTTTACGGTCGTTTTCAATACCCTAATGCGAGAACATATACTGCTGGTCTGAGTGCTAACTTCTAAAGATTAAAAAAATGATAAACAACCCATATAAAAGATATACAGTGATATTATCCCTATTGATCATGATGGTATCCTGCACAAAACTGGATTATAAACCGACCGATTTTATCGATCCTGATAAAGCATTCAGAAATCTTAGTGATATCAATCTTGGCTTAAATGGTGCCTATGCATTGATCAATACAGACATCATTATTAATAATTCTATGGTGTCGGATGAAGTAAATCTGCCAGCAGAAAATACGGTCAGCAATACTGATACCCATAGATGGCTTTATACAGGAAGTAATGGATCTGTTACTGGTCTTTATAGTGCTTATTATCAGGCCATCGACCGTGTGAACAGGACTGTTGCAGGACTGGAGTTACTTAATTTAACAGGCACCGATATCGCTACGGCGAATAATTACAAGGGACAATTGCTTGCCCTGCGTGCTTTTTTCCATTTTGAATTACTGCGTGCCTATGCCGCATCTTATCAGGGTGGTTCTTTAGGGATTACTTATCTTAAATCCCCATCCTTTGAGTTTCTTGCCAGAGATAAATTTGAGACTACAATTGAAGGTGCAAAATCAGACCTGATCGCCGCAAAAGCTTTGTTGCCTGCTCTGGATGGTGACAATAGCAGGATCACAAGAACAGCTGTTTCAGCCATACAGGCCAGACTGGCGCTGTATGAAAAAAACTGGGCGGATGCTATTACTTATTCTACAGAGGTCATCACAGCATTGCCTTTGGCAGATATAACAGCGTTTCCATCCATATGGACAGACGAGTCAGAAACCGAAGTAGCATGGAAAGCAAAAAGATTACCTACTGATGATCGGACAGGCGCCGTATATTTCCGTCAGGATGTAGAGAGAGTTTTATATGCGCCATCGTTTAAATTGATCAATTCCTTTGATCAGTTGAATGATATACGTTATGCTACTTATATTGAATTTGATGCAACAAGGACCGGTACTAAATCAAAGTACCTTGTCAATAAATATGCAGGCTCTGCAGACAGCCCCGGGCAGGCAGATCTTAAATTATTCAGAACTGGCGAAATGTACCTGATCAGGGCAGAAGCTAAAGCAGAATCATCAGGTGATGCGGCATCGGATCTGAATGCATTGCGGGCAGCAAGAATTACCGGATATACGAATGCAACTTTTGCTGATAAAACCGCTCTGATTGAAGCTATTTATGCAGAACGTTTTAAAGAATTAGCTTTTGAGGGCCATCGTTTCTTCGACTTAAAAAGAAGAAATCTTCCTGTAGAAAGATTGGTTATTGATGCTGTAAATGCCTCTGGGGCAGTGAGGTTATTGCCGTCTGCAGCCCAGTATGCATTTCCTTTACCTGCGCAGGAATTGGCCATTAACAAAAACGCAGTTCAAAATCCTAATTACTAGTGCTTACAGATACAATACTCAACATCGTTTTTATACTGGTTGAATGTAAATAATACCTAAATAAATTATACAGAACAATAATCATGATCAGGAATTTAATACTATTTAAAACATGCGCGATGCTGCTGCTGTGCATAGCCGTAAATGTATCAGTCGCGCAAAACAAAGAACAAAAATACATTATGGTCATCCATGGTGGTGCGGGTACCTTAACCAGAAAAAACATGAGTGCAGAGAAAGAAGCGGCTTACCGTGCTACTTTAAAGCTTGCCTTACAAACGGGTTATAAAACATTGAAAGCAGGGAAAACCAGCCTTGATGCGGTAGAGGCTACTATTCATGTAATGGAAGATTCACCGCTCTTTAATGCCGGTAAGGGAGCTGTATTTACCCACGATGGAAAGAACGAGATGGATGCTGCAATCATGGAGGGGAAGACAATGATGGCAGGAGCTGTAGCCGGAGTAACAACCATTAGAAATCCAATTTCTGCTGCAAGGGCAGTAATGGAGAAATCGGAACATGTGATGATGGTAGGGCAGGGTGCGGAAGCATTTGCTAAACAGGCAGGTGTAACGATTGTAGATCCCAAATATTTCTATACCAAAGAACGCTGGGATGGTTTACAGCAAGCAATTAAAGAAGATTCTACTCAAGCGGTATTGGATCATGGAAGTAAAAAGTCCATGAAATTGGGTATCATTAATCATGATTTTAAATTTGGTACAGTAGGAGCCGTTGCGCTTGATCAGGCTGGCAATCTGGCAGCCGGAACTTCAACAGGGGGGATGACGAACAAAAAATACGGCAGAGTAGGCGATGCGCCTATTATCGGGGCGGGCACGTATGCTAATAATGCCACTGCGGGAATTTCCTGCACGGGCTGGGGCGAATTCTATATCAGGAATGTAGTTGCCCATGATATCTCGGCCATGATGGAATATAGAAATATGAGCGTTGCCGATGCTGCTGCAGCGGCAATAGAGAAAGTTGGTAAGATGGGCGGCGACGGTGGTTTAATCGCTTTGGATGCCAAAGGGCACGTAGCTATGCCTTTCAATACTGAAGGCATGTACAGAGGCACTGTTACTGAAGATGGTAAAATCGAAATCCTTATTTATAAAAACAACTAATGAATTATATTCGTCGTACTTATACGTTTATTTTAATCCTTTTGCTGTCAGCTAGCCAGCTGATGGCACAGAAAGGAAATCTCTTTATCATCGGGGGTGGCTCGCGCTCCCCTGAACTGATACAGTCGCTTCTCGAAACATCAGCGCTGCAGCCGAAGGACTATATTATTGTTTTACCTATGGCCACTGCAGAACCGGAAGCTTCTTTCAACTCTATTAAACAGCAGATAACTGCATTCTCGACAAATAACATTGGTTTGTTGAATTTTACACCGGAGCAAGTAAATAACAAAAAATGGCTTGATTCTTTAAAAGGGGCAAGGCTGATTTATATTGTTGGTGGCGACCAAAGCCGGTTTATGAAAGCAGTTTTGCACACGCCGGTATATGCCGCAATCCATGAAGCCTATCAAAATGGAGCTACTGTTGCAGGTACGAGTGCAGGAGCAGCAGTAATGAGCAAACAGATGATCACCGGGGCACAATTACAAGACTCAGTTTATAGAGAGACATTCAATAAATTATGGACTAAGAATATTGAGTTTGAAGAAGGGATGGGTTTATTGGATGGTGTCATTATAGATCAGCATTTTCTTAGACGCAGCAGATATAATCGCCTGCTATCTGCACTGGCAGCGTATCCTGAATATGAATGCATTGGTATAGATGAAGGCACAGCTATTATTGTTCACCAGAAAAACGTAAATGTTGCGGGTGTGAGTCAGGTGCTGCGAATTTCCAAACCAAAAAACTTAAAAGTTACCAGTAAAAATTTGATCAAGCTGGATGGACTGGACTTTCACCTCTATACGGATGGTGATCAGTTTAAACTAAAAAACCAATAGCAATTCGGTTTTATAGCTCATAAAAAAGCCTGATCAATTGGATGATTGATCAGGCTTTTTTATGAGCTTTACAGCTGAAATTACATTTTTGTAGTGTCTTTAACCAATGTATCTGTAGCAGCAGTATCTTTTGCTGTAGTATCCATACCAGTCATTGAAGTGTCTGCCATTGTAGTATCTGTTGAGGTAGAATCAGTTGCACCTGCTTCTTTGTTACTACCACATGCTGCTACTGATAAAGAAATTGCGAAAGCTAAAAAGCCAAATTTGAATATATTTTTCATAATGTTTTTTTTTAAATGTCTTGTTTTCGTTAGTTAATACCATTTCGTTTAAAAGGTAACCCACTTTTATGAGAATATGCTACATCTTATGATCAGGTACCCGACTGATCAATGCAAATGTATTGGGACATTTATCCTTGCTGCTGCATGTTATAAGTGCTGTATAAAAAAGAATAAAATACTGAAATAAAAACAATCAATTAACGCTGTATTACCGTACTTCTTCCACTGCGGCTAACCACAGGCAACATTTCTGATGACAAATATGATTCCACAGGCTTCAAATAACAATCAGCAGTCCTGGGCTACCCTGGAAAATTATTCACGTTCTCTGGTAACAGCTGGTAATGAAGTATATATCATTATGGGCAGTTATGGTACCGGCGGAACGGGTTCAAATGGCTTTGCAACCACCATCGACGGCGGTAAAGTTACAGTTCCTTCAAATGTGTGGAAAGTAATTGTTGTCTTGCCAAATGGAAATGGCGACCTGAGCCGGATTACCAGCACAACCAGAGTGATCGCAGTAAATACGCCAAATACCAATAGTATTGGCACCGACTGGAAACAGTACCGTTGCTCTGTCAGAAGTATAGAGTCTGCGACAGGGTATAATCTTTTATCGGCGCTGCCGCAGTCTGTACAAGATGCATTAGAGACCGGGGTGGACAATCAGTAATCATTTCCGATGTTCAATAACAGACCTGTTGGCTGACCACTTGCAACAGGTCTGTTTAATATAGATTTACGTTTCGATCAACTGTGTGCGCATTCCTGCAATTTTTCCTTCTTTCGTGATTCCGGCGATAAGCACTTCAATCTGGATTTCTCCAACCCGGTAAACCACCACATCTGTAAGTTCTTCTTTTATTCTGCTTGACAGGCTGCTGAATTTTTTTGCTGTTTCCTGATTTACAGTACCAGAGGCAGCATTGGTCATATTCCTTAATAAGTGATCAAGATCCGTTTTCTCAATAACCGAACCCTCGGGTTTTCCCGTAAGTTGGAAAATGAGCTTCTCATCAAGTTGTTCCACCGGTGTTTCGAACCAGGTGAAAGGATAATCTGATTCACTCATCATTAACAGACCGTTTGCTGCGCTTTCCAGTTTTATTTGTGTCGCTTTCATAGTTTTAAGATATCGGCTATAAACCTAATTTCCGTTTATTATTCTGTAAGTTGATGGCGTTTGCCTGGTATGTTTCTTGAAAAAATGGTTAAAATGGGATAAATCTACAAAACCAAGGCTATAGCTGATTTCCGAAATATTCCAGTCTGTATGTTTCAACATCGCAATTGCTTCATTTGTAAGTCTTTCAGCAATATGTTCGGACGTAGTGCGTCCGGTAACAGATTTAATGGCACGATTCAAATAATTAACATGCAGACTGAGTTTTTCAGCATAGTCACTGGCAGAACGTAATTCTAATTCCTGAGTTGCCGATTCTACCGGGAATTGCCTGTCCAGCAATTCAAGAAAGACATTGGTGATTCTCAGCTTTGCATCTATATGCTGATAGATCGTCTCCGTCGGCAGCATTCTCTGGGCAAAATGCATCAGCTCCAGCACCTGATTCCGGATAAGATCATGTTTGTAGGCATAATCGGAATTCATCTCTTTATGCGCTTTCATGAATATTTTATCCACTGCCTTTTCCTGTTCTTCGTTTAGCAGATAAACTGGTCTTGAGCCTTTTGTAAATAAGGGAAAGTCGCGTATGTTAGTCCTTACATATTCATTGAGATAGGTCTCCCTGAAAATTAAATACCCTCCATAGTTAGTTTCTTCCAGCATTTCAACAGTATAGGGAATATCAGGATTGAAAAATACCAGTGCAACTCCCGAAACCTCCAGACTCTTGTCTCCATAATGGATTAATATCTTTCCTTTGAATAAGGATACCTTATAAAAATCCCTGCGGCGATATTTCATGCTTGCGCCATTCGCGCATTCTTCATTGGTAAATATCGCAAATTGCAGATCCTTATTATTCAGCTCAGACGAGGAAACATTGAATTTTTCTTTATAGAAATCTTCAAGCAACTCTGTTTTTTCCATATACTAAGGTAATGTTATTATAAACAGCATCAAACAGACGATTTTCTGGATACCAAATGTTTAATACGATCTACTTAAGACTGGACATACCTGAAATATATCTCAGGTATGCGGGTATTTATTGGTTTTGCTTATCGAGTATTTCAGGAATAAAAGCTTTTCTCATATAGTTTACATATTCCTGATCTTCTCCTTGTCTGATTCCGAAGTAAAGCGCTGTATCCTTACCCGCCATATAGCGAAGCCGATTTTTATTATCGGTAGCTGCCTCGTATATGACCTCAGCAATTTCCGCTGACTTGGAAGTCATGGTATCATTCTTATTCCAGTTATCGAGTGCAATTTTGTCAAATTCTTCATACGCTGTAATGCTTTGATCTTCGGCCATACCAGCTGCAGCAAAGAAATTACTTTCAGTAGAACCCGGCTCTACAATTTTTACGGTAATATTTTGTGATAGTAATTCGTAGGCTAATGACTCTGAAAAACCTTCAATAGCAAACTTTGTCGAATGGTATAAACTGCAGGTAGGGAAAGTAACTCTCCCGCCTTGAGAGGTAATATTGATTATTGTTCCATCTTGTTTTTCTCTGAAATGGGGGAGAATTGCTTTGATCACATCCATCACGCCAAATACATTTACACTAAACTGATTTTGTATCTGTTCGTCAGTAGATTTTTCAAAAGCACCCAGAATACCAAAACCAGCATTGTTCACCACGGTGTCAATAGTGCCGAACTTATTGATTCCCGACTGTATTGCTTCGCGAATACTTTCCTTATCCTGAACGTCAAGTTTTATCACCAGGACGTTTTCCAGCAATGATAGTTCAGTTTCCTTTTCCGGTGAGCGCATGGATGCGATTACATTCCATCCTTCAATTGCAAATTTTTCTGCAGTTGCTTTCCCTATACCTGATGATGCCCCTGTTATTAAAATTGTCTTCATTGTGTTTTTATCTAAATTGCTGTAAATGATTAAGCGCTGTTATTTATACTACAAAGTTACTGGCAGTTAATACATTGTGTTTGTTCAATCCAAACTGATATTTGTATAATTCAAACCTAGCCTTATCCTGATGCTGTAACCAGTGTTGCAAAATCTTTTAATAAAACATAATATCTTCTATTCGGATGTTTTTCAAGCTGATCATGGTGATCATCATCATATTCAGTAAGTTATCATCAATTAGGAAGAGAAGTTGGTTTTGTGGAATATGTTAATAGTCTTCAATAAGTCTTTCGGTTATCTCCCCTAAAACCTGGAGACTTTTATCGATTGCATCATCATATACAGCTCCAAAACTAATACGTAAAAAATTGGAAAACCTGGAATCAGTACTGAAAATCTGACCCGGAGCAATACTGATTTGCTGCGCAATTGCTGCTTTATAGAGTTCAAAAGCATTTATCCTTTTATCCAATTCTATCCATAAAGCATATCCGCCCTGTGGCCGGCTGATCATTGTACCTTTAGGGAAATATTTTTCAATGCCCTGCATATATCGCAGGCATTGGGTGTAAAGCATTTTGCGTAAATTTCGCATGTGCAAATCATAACGTCCGGTTTCAAAAAAATGCGCTATAGCAGCCTGTGTAGGTGTAGATGAAGAGACGGTATGGATCATTTTGATATTAAGTATCTCTTCTTTAAATCTTCCTGGTATGCACCAGCCTACCCGATAGCCTGGCGCAATTGATTTTGAAACGGATGAACATAGCATTACCAGACCCTGTCTATCATAACTTTTACAGGTCCGTGGTCTGCTTCTGCCAAAGTAAATCTCGCCGTAGATATCATCCTCTATCATGGGAACCTGTTTTTTACACAATAATTTAATCAACTGTTGTTTACGTATATCCGGCATACAACCTCCTGTAGGATTGCTGAAATTAGGTACAAATAAACATGCTTTAACCGGTAGTGTTTCCATTGCTTCCTCCAGATATTCAAGGTTTAAACCAGTTTCCGCATCTACTGGAATTTCCAGTACCTTTAAATTCAGGCTAAGCATGAGATTAAAAATTCCGAAATAGGCCGGACTTTCTATCGCTACCAGGTCACCCGGATTGGTAATCGCACGGAGGCAAAAAACTAGGGCTTCCATACAGCCCTGTGTGGTAACTACATCTTCTTCTGTAATGTTTCCACCCCAGTTGAAGGCATTTTTAGCTACCTGCCGGCGCAGGGAAATATTTCCCTGTAGATGCTCATAGTTGGTGTTTCCTGAACTACTTTGACGCAATGCTTCCATCATCGACTTATTCAGTTTCGCAACAGGTATCAGATTTACTGGTGGTGCAGCACGCGATAATCCTATAATACCTTCACCCGATACCTGCTGATAAATCAAGGCAATCATCTGTGATACATCACTTTGCTCCATCTGTTTTAAGGGAAGCTGAACAGATGGAATTTTGCTCAGCCTGCTCGGGGAAAACTTTACATAATAGCCAGATTTTGGTCTTGCCTCAATCATACCATTGTTCTCCAGTTCTACGTAAGCTTTGTAGGCTGTACTTATACTGATCTGCTGCTCTTCACTTAATGCTCTTACGGAAGGTAATTTATCACCTTTCTTAAGCAGGTTTTTCCTGATCTGCTGCGCTATCCTGGTAGCGATCTGCACATATAGGAATTCTTTTTCTGAAGCTATTTTAGTGACCATTATCTCGAATCTGTTATGGTCAAAATTAACAAAACTGAATCTGTTTTGCTATGTTAATATACTTTTACTTTGTTAGATGATTGATCAGACAGAAAACAACGCTATAAGCGAAAAAGAAATCCTGCAGTTTAGGAAAGAAACAAAAGGCACTGCAAAAGTTACTCATTTTAATAATGCAGGCGCATCGCTGCCTCCGGACGAGGTCTTGACTACAATGATCAGCTTTCTGGAAGACGAAGCTAACATGGGTGGATATGAGGCTGAAGCCAGATACCAGCCCGAATTACTTCGTACTTACGATTTGATTGCACAGCTCATCAATGCAGATAGTAACGAGATCGCAATTCTGGAAAGCGCAAGTGCGGCCTGGATGATTGCTTTAAATGGCATCTCTTTTAGCAAAGGGGATGAGATAATTACCTGTGAGATGGAATACGTTACCAATCTCATCGGGTTTTTACATTTACAACAACGTGATGGTATTCTTATAAAAGTGATCCCTAATGATGAACATGGTAATTTTTCTTTGCCGGCATTAGAAGAGGCGATATCCCCTAAGACAAAACTACTCGCTATCACCCATATAGCATCAGGCACCGGAGGGATGATGCCTATTGTAGCGATAGGAGCCATAGCGCGTAAATATGGTATTCTTTATCTGCTGGATGCTTGTCAGAGTGCTGGTCAGGTTCCAATTGATGTAAAGGAAATAGGTTGTGATATGCTCTCCGTCACCGGTCGTAAATATCTGCGCGCACCGCGTGGAACAGGCTTTTTGTTCGTTAAAAAGGAAATTCGTGATCAGCTGAAATTGACAGCCATTGATGGATTTAATGCGGAATGGGTAACTACTACGGATTATAAATTACGAGATGATGGCCGCAGATTCGAATTATATGAAAAAAACCGGGCACTTACTCTTGGTCTGGGGAAAGCGGTAGCTTATGCGCTCAGCATTGGTGTAAACAGAATCTGGACAAGGATACAATTATTGTCAGTCTCATTACGCCTCAACCTGGAAACTATAAATGGAGTAAGCCTTCATGATATGGGTGCACAAAAATGTGGTATCGTAACTTTTTCAATTGACGGTATAACACCGCAGGATATTAAAACTAAACTGGCCGCTAAAAATATAAATGTATCTGTAGCCATGGCGAAATCTACTTTATATTACATGGATAAAAATCAGTTAACCAGTGTGGTAAGAGCATCTGTTCATTATTATAATACACAGGAAGAAATTGATCACTTATGCCTTGCGGTGGCTGAGATAAGTAAATTGCTGTAATAAAATTTGATATAGTTGAAGATACCAGCTTTTCAGGGTGTATCGTTATCCTGATTTCTTTGGGATCATCGATTGCGATTATCAATATTGTAGCAGGACTAGTCATAACCTATATGCGGCCATTCAGAATAGGTGACCGTGTCAGGATCGGAGAGGTGGTAGGAGATGTGATGGAAAAATCAATGTTGGTGACCCGGATTAAAACCATTAAAAATGAAGATATTACCGTACCTAATTCCATGATCCTTTCCAGTTCAACCGTTAATTATTCCAGTCATACCAAGAATGAAAAACAGGGTTTGATTGTCCATTATACGATAACAATTGGTTACGACGTTCCATGGCAGCAGGTATATGAACTATTGATTACCGCTGCCCTGAAAACAGTATACATACTGGAAGAACCTAAACCTTTTGTTTTGCAGACCAGTCTGGACGATTTCACTATCTCTTATCAGATTAATGCGTATACCAAAGAAGCCAATAAACAGGCGCTGATTTATAGCAATATGCTTGAAAACATTCAGGATTCCTTTAAACAGGCTAATATCGAGATCATGTCTCCAAATTATCATGTGGTCAGAGATGGCGGAAAGGAATAGCTTATGGCCAACCTTTCCATCATCTGATTAATTAAAATCTACTCGTATTTCAGTGCATCAACAGGATTCGCTTTGGCCACTTTTACTGACTGAATACTCACCGTTAAAATGGCTATCAAAACGGATAGACTAATGGCCAGGATAAATGGTATAACTGAAATTGACACCCGATATTCAAATGCCGAAAGCCACTTATCAATTATAATATAGGCTAAGGGAAAGGCAATAATATTAGCAATAGCTACCAGTTTAATGAAGTCCCTGTTGAGTAGTGTCAGGATATTTGCCGTACTTGCACCTAATACTTTACGGATGCTGATTTCCCGCTTACGCTGCTCTGCCATAAACAATGCCAGCCCGAATAATCCTAAGCAGGAAATAAAGATCGCAAAGCCACCAAACCAGTTAGAGAGTGTTCCCAATAGCTGTTCATTCTTAAATTTCAAAGCAAAACTTTCATCAACGAACTTACGGTCTACCGGAAAATTTGGCTCCATATCATGGACTATCTCATCAATTTTTATTAATGAATTTCCTACATTTGATGAAGGATCTAAACGAATCAATACGGTTTCTGCACCACTAAAGTTAATCGGGTAAAACATCATCGGTGCAACTCTCTGATAAGCAGACTCGACTACGAAGTCTTTAACAACACCTACAACAGTCCAGTCTCTGTCGTTCCATTTCACTACTTTACCTAAAGGTTCTTTTAATCCCATCATTTTAACAGCAGATTCGTTCAACAGCATATGTGTTGAATCATTTGGGAATTTTGCAGAAAACTCCCTTCCGGCAATGAGTTCCGATCCGATGGTCTTAGTAAAATCATAGCCTATACCACGCTGATTAAAAAGAACATCTTGTTTTGGATCTTTGCCCTGCCAGGATACGTCCATCGTGTTATTGCCGCCCTCACTAATATCATGACTAAAGAAGGATACTGTTGTTGCTGCTCCCGATTTTAATAACTGGTCTTTCAGCAAGTCAAGTTTGCTCGTATTTCTTAAACTTCCCTGAACGGCTAATTGCAGTAAGTTATGTTTATCATATCCAATAGGCTTGCCTTTTATAAAAGAGAGCTGCTGATAGATCACTGCCGTACAGATAATAAGACAAACAGCAAATATAAACTGAAAAACCACCAATACCTTCCTTATGGAAACAGCACTTCCTACCTTCACATTGAAACCTTTAAGTACCTGAACAGGCTCGAAAGAGGAGAGGTAAAGCGCAGGATAACTTCCGGCTATCAAGCCGGTAAAAATGATCAGACTGGCAAGAATCAGCCAAAAGCGCCAGTTATCATATTGAATAGTGAGTTGCAGATCCAATAACTGATTGAAGTAAGGCAGCGTTACTTCTGTAAGTACAAAGGCAAGAATGGTGCTCATTGCTGCCAGAATAAGCGATTCCAGCAGGAACTGACCAATTAATGATTTGCGCGAAGATCCAATTGCCTTTCGTACACCAACTTCTTTAGATCTCTTTTCGGAACTCGCAGTAGACAGATTCATAAAGTTTACGCAGGCTATCATTAATATACAAAAAGCGAGTAAAATAAAAATCTTCAGCTGATCAATCTTTCCGCCTACAGACTTTCCATTCACAAAGTCATCGTATAAATGCCATTTGTCCAGAGGAAACAACAAGGCTTCACTGATACTCCCTTTTTGATTCCGTTTGTAGATGTCTTTTATTTGTGCGTTTGCATTATCGAAAGCATCAGAATTTCTGAGTAGTACTAATGTAAGACACATGTTATTACCCCAATTCACACCCTGAGCCCAGGATTCCCGCTTTTCGAACAGCGCCCATGGCATCAGATACTGAAAGCGAATACTGTTATTGGCCGGAACATCCTCAATTACCGCCTCAACCTTTAATACGTCTGCATTATCCAGCTTTACTGTTTTGTTGATTGGATCTTCATTCCCGAATAATTTCTCTGCGAAGCTTTTTGTCAGTATGATGGAGTTGACCTCTTTCAGCGCAGCGTTGGGATTGCCCCTGATGAATTTATAATTCAATATTTTAATGAAGGCAGGATCGGTGAAAACCCCATTTTCCTTTAATTTCTTTTCACCATAGGTAATCAGATTCGGACGTGGATAGGTTGAATGCGATGCATATTCCACTCCCGGGATTTTTTCCTTTACTTCCTGAGCCATAGCATTTGGTGTCCATGCCCAGCTAAAGACTTTACCACTGGAAGGCGTATTTTGATAAACTACATAAGTGTTCCCGTGATTACTAAACTGTTTATCATATCCCCATTCGTAGCTTACATAGAGTAACAGAATCATACAGCTTGCAAGTCCTATACCCAAACCGCCTACATTTATGAAGGCAAATCCTTTATTTTTCCAGAGATTTCGCAGTGCGATTTTTAAGTTTAATCTGAACATGTCTTGTGTATTGCTGTGAAAATTAATATGATGATTTTTTTTCTTTCGTATTCACTTGTAATCCCGGTTTGCTATTCACATGCCAAATTTTATTAATTTTTTAAACCATTGAATATTAGTTATATATGTTTTTATGTGCGTGTTCATTGTTCAATATCGGACGCTATATGTACGCCAATGGACAGTGTCATTTTGAAGGATGATGCTGGTCATCGCTGATGATAAATTATCGGTTACTGGATGCCTTTTGATTGGAAGGAAGCTCAGCGCCTGTTTTTAAATTGGAATGGATATGAGGGTTTGTTGTCCTGGATGTTAAATTCTTAATTAAAAGACTGCCTGAATTCCAGAGGAGAGAAGTTAGTCTTTTTTCTGAATAAATTACTGAACGACTGTGCATGTTCAAAACCCAGGTGATAGGCTATTTCACTTATCGACAGGTTTGTAGTTGACAATTTTTCCTTGCCTTTTTCGATCAGTTTGTGGTGAATATGTTGCTGTGCATTTTGTCCGGTCAGTGAGCGTAACATATCACTTAAATAACTTGCTGAAATATTTAGCTGTCCTGAAAGATACTGCACAGTGGGGATGCCTAGTTTTAATGATTGCTCTTTATCAAAATAATCGTCCAGAATTTCTTCCAGTTTTTGCAGCAGGTCGCTATTTACCGCTTTACGTGTTATGAATTGCCGCTTATAAAAGCGGTTACTGTAATTCAATAACAGTTCTACTTGTGAGATTATTACATCCTGACTAAAATCATCTATTCTGCTTTTTAATTCCTCATCAATAATTTTAAACACAGACATGATGGTTGCCCTTTCCTGATCCGATAAATGGAGAGCTTCATTCGCTGCATAGGAGAAGAAGCCATACTGCCTGATTTTTTTCGCCAAGGGGTAGGAGAGGAAAAAATCGGGATGAACGAGCAATATAAATCCGGTGCTAACATTGTCATCCGGACTTTCAAAAACCTGATTTGGTGCTGTGAATACTAATCCGCCTTCCCCGAAGTCGTAGTAATTTTGTCCGTATTTTGCTCTGCCGCAAAGCAGCGTTTTGTAAGCAATTTTATAGAAATCCAGCACTATTGAATCCGGTAATTCATCAGCATTATAGTGCATATCCGCGATATCAATAATGCTGATGAGCGGGTGCAGGGGCTTCTGCAGCCCAAACACCCGGTGAAAATCGTTTAAGGATTCAAACTTATGCAATGTTTTTTCTTCCTTTTTCATCTTGTAAATTTACTTGTTTTAATGAGATTTGCCTTACCAGGGGACGATTCCTGTTTCAGGATTATATTCTTCAGCAATAAACTGTCCCGTTGGCCCATCTTCACCAATCATTGCATATTTAGCAATTCTGATACCGGCTTCCTGAACTGTGCCGGTTCCGCGATGATTGTTAAAATCTGTTGCTACAAAGCCGGGGCAAACTGCATTTACTTTAAAGGCCGTATCTTTTAATTCGTAAGCCAGGTCTATGGTGTACATATTAAGTGCAGCTTTAGAGGAGGGGTAAACAGCTGCCTTATGTGTATAGTATTTCCACGTAGGATCACTATGTAAGGTTAATGAAGCTCCGCTGGAAGAGACATTCACAATGCGGGGTTTTGGCGCGTTGTGCAGCAGATCAATAAATGCTTGCGTCACGCGCACCACGCCATATAAATTCGTGTCAAATACTTTTTGAAACTGACTGATGTCTGCTGCTAATGCGGATTGAGGAAAACCTCCGTTAATACCGGCATTGTTAATCAATGCATCCAGTACTGTTGTTTTCAGCCCGATCGTTACGCGGGCCGCATGTACTGATTCGGCATTGGTAACATCTAATTGTACAGCCTGCACATTAATCAATCCTTCTGCCTCAAGCTGTTTGGCAGCTGTCTGACCTTTTGCTAAGCTACGGCTGCCCAGAAATACATAATATCCATTTTGCAGCATCTGGCGTGCAGTTTCAAAGCCAATACTTTTGTTGGCACCTGTAATTAATACTGTTCTCATGTTCGTTTATTTAGTTTGCTCATGATATACCTGTGCAAATTCCTTCGCAAAATCTGCCAGTTTTATTTTACCCAGTACCGGCTGGTGGCGATAGTAGTCTTCGTATAAACTGCCATTTTCCTGGGCGGCCTGCATAGCAATAAAGCCATTGGCAATCCACTCATTCATTCCTGCGCTTAACATTTTACTATGTATTTGTTCACCGGGAATTACCGATACTTTCAAATCCGGTTTGCCAATCGCTTCTCCGATTGTTTTAGCTACTTCATTCGGAGAAACTTCCTCACTGGCTATATAATGCACGGTTCTTCCCTCAAAAGGTTTTTCCATTTCTTCAACGATGGTTGCTGCAATATCCAGCGGAGAAACCCAGGGCTCTTTTTGATCACCTCCATAGCTTTGGATGAGTGCTCCACTTGTTTTTATGTTTTGCAGCTGCCTGAAAATGTTGGTGTAAAACCCTACGGGCCTCATAAATTTGATGGAAACATCATCAGGTAATTCTTTTAGGATATCTTCTACCATGTGATGAACAAAGAGGCTACCAGTCCCTTTATCCGTATGTGCACCTATACTGCTTAAATGGACAATCCGTTTAACTCCGGACTGCGTCACTGCTTTTTTATAATTGTTACCAATCTGGTGAAATGCACTAACAAAATCCATGTCTTTGTCAAACATGCTGCCGATGCCTTCCCATGCTTCCATCAGGTAAACAATATCAGCACCTTTGAAAGTTTTTGTTAAAAAATCTGCGTCCCGGATAGTGCCGATTGCCGCCTTTGCACCTAATAATTCAATTTCGTTTCGTCGCTCTGCTTTGCTGCTAATCACTGTTAAAGAATGTCCGTTTTGAAGCAATTCTTTGGTCAGGGGTCTCCCTATGTTCCCTAGCGAACCTGTAATTACAATATTCATATTTCTATTTTTTGTTATTCCAAAATTGAGGAAAGGTCAAAAAAAAGCTATAAGCAAATTGAGGAATTACGTAGGCATAATGAGGAAAATGTAGTTAAATTCCGTTTGCGGCTGTCAAAATGATCGGTTCGTTAGCCGTTATCAGTATGGTGTGTTCATGTTGGGCTACAAATCCACCTTTATTTCCTGTAAAAGTCCAGCCATCAGCAGCAGTTACAACATGTGTAGAGCTGGTAGAGATAAATGTTTCGATTGCAACAGTAGCATCTTTTCTAAATCGCCTGGAATTATCGTAACGGTCGTAAAAATTCATAATTGCATCAGGCTCTTCATGTAAACTTCGTCCAACTCCATGGCCGCCTAAATCCCGGATAACAGTATATCCTGCTTTTTTTGCCCTGCTTTCTATGAGTTTACCCGTATCGGAGATTTTTGATCCCCCGCTAATCTGAGCAATTGCTTCAAGTAATATTTTTTGTGAAGTATCGATCAGATGCTGCAGGCCCTGAATATCTTCTCCAACAATAAATGAGCATCCATTGTCAGACCAGAAGCCACCCAGCTCTGCAGAAACGTCAATATTGATGATGTCTCCATTTTTCAGGATCACTTGATCCGAAGGAATTCCATGGGCAAACGCATGGTTCACACTAATGCAGCTATAACCGGGGAAACTGTAGGTTTCGAATGGGGCGGACCTGGCGCCAAGAGCCTCTAATAATTGCCTGCCATATTCATCAATGTCCTTTGTGGACATGCCTATCTCCGTATATGCTTTCATTTTTTGTAAAGTAAGCGCAACAGCTTCACTTACGTTCTTCATACCCTGCAGCTCTTCTTCTGTTCTTATGATCATATATTGATATCATTCTTTCAACACAAAGTTATAGGTATTTAAAATGTGTACATAGTAAATATTAGACATCGCATTATTCTCCTGTCACCAGCATTTCCCGTAAATTTGCATCATGCCGATAAATTATCTGAAGAAGATACAATTAGGGGATTTTGATGAAAACGACTATAAAATTAGTCCGTCGCAATCAGTGGAATCTGTTATAGAAGGATTTTATGTGTTCTCCAGAGATCCAAAGGATAATGCACATCTTATTTTTAATGATGGATTTCCTGTGCTCGTATTTTTGCAGCATCCTGAAGATGCTGTTTCGGTAACAGCGGCAAATAATGAATTTGAAATCAAAGGAGCCTGGGCAAGTGCAGGCTCAATTAAGAATGTTTACATCAATTACAATAGCAAGACAGACCAGGTATTTATAGTGCGTTTCCACCCGACTGCTTTCTATCAGTTATTTGGTATAGATGGGCAATACTTCAGATATGATCCGGTCACTTCGTTTGAAAGTATTGCCAGCAACAATAACTTCAGTATAGCAGCGTTTTTCGAATACAGTTCTATTGAAAAAAAGGTAGCGTTTATTGAAGCATATGTGCTGAGTTCTTTTAAAGCTATAGACACCCCTAAAATTTTACAGCGAACATTGGATTACATTCATAAAATAAAAGGAAATAGTACTGTGAAAAATGTAACTAATGATGCCGGAGTAAATTATAAGTGGCTGGAAAGGAGTTTTGTAAAGTATATTGGACTTTTGCCTAAAGAATACATTCAACTGCAGCGTTTTATCAATGCCTACCTCGAACTTGTTGGAAGTCAGGATGTAGATTTGATGCGCATAGCAATAGCTAATGGTTATTACGATGCAAATCATTTTCTGAAAGATTTTAAATCTTACACAGGGAAAACCCCACTAGCTTACTTAAAGTTTCTTTATAAATCTGTCCTTAAAACTCAATAATTATGATAAAGCCTTACAACTCCTAAAAGCAATTATTTCCCTATGAAAATCAAATTTATAACTACTCATTTAAGCGCATTCATTCTTGGCTTATATATTACGCTCGGAGCAACTTTAATCGCTAACAATTCCTATGGACAAAGCCAGTCAGCCATGCATATAACTGCCAGTAACAGTTATAAAAATGCAGATGCTGAACTTAATACGGTTTACAATAAAATTTTGAAGGAATATTCCGGCAAACCCATATTTATAAAAAATATTAAAACCGCACAGCGTTTGTGGCTAAAGCTGAGAGATGCTGATTTAGCAGCACGATATCCTGAAAAAGGGAAATATGGGAGCACAGAAGCGATGTGCCGGATTTCCTATCTGGAATCTCTGACCAGAGAACGCATAAAAGTGCTGCAGGTATGGCTGGATGGAATCCCTGAGGGGGACGTTTGTAGTGGCTCAGTAAAGTTTCAGTAGATTTAACCGAAAATCATAATACCTTAGCTTATTCAACCTGATCATAATAATTCCTTAATGACAACACCCGAAAATTACGTAAAGATCCTGTTTCGCTTTTACAGCAATTTATTGGAAAAACAAACGGTTGAAACTATGTGGGCTGAAATATTTGATGCAGATGCAGGTCTTTACATCCTTGATAGTATACCTTTTTATGCTTCAGATTTGGCATTTGGAGATGTTATTTCTGCGGTTTATAGTGAGGATGAAGAAATGCTCACGTATAAGGAAACCGTTTCTTATTCAGGTAATTCTACTGTTCAGGTAATTGTTTTTGACAAAATGGGCGTAACAGATGAGATCCGAGCATTCTTTGATGATTTAGGTTGTATTTCAGAAAAATTCAAGGAGGGATATTTTGTTATTGATGTTCCTGCAGACCTGACTTATACTCCTGTACGAAATAAATTGCAAGCGTTAAGTGAAGCAGGAATTATTGACTATGCTGAGCCCTGCCTCTCGGCAGCACATGGTGATGCACAATAATAAGCGATAACTATTTTAAATACCGGGATTAAAGTTCAGCTCGTTTAGATGGCATATCAATCACACTCAATTCATATATCGAAGGAGGAGCGGTTGCTTTGAGTACTTTAAATCTCAATTTGCTTGTTGTGTAACTTACAGCCAGTTTAACCACCTTGCAGTCACCTATAGGCTCGTCAGATAAAAAAATAGTTTGCCATTGTCCATCCTGCAAAATATCTATACTATACTGTTGTATACGAGGGATCCTGATCTGAGAAAATCCGTCAGGCAGATTTTTAGTATCCTGATATTCAAAGATGCTGATCTTATTAAATGATGCTGAAGGATTCAGGTCTATTTCCACACTGGCAAGAGTATCTGCAGCGGCCCAGCGACTATCCATTTTACCATCATTAATAGACCTGCCTCCGTAACTTTTATTTTTGTCGTCATAAGTACTACTTGCCTCAACTGGCTTATTCAGGGATATGAAATGGCCATTTTCTGGCAGTGGATTGTTTAGCTGCAAATGGAGGCGTTTGCCTAAACCGATTGCCGTATTCGCAACGTATTCGCGGATCTTTCCAGTTTGATCGGGAGCTACGTTCATCACCAGGCAATTATCATTCTCCGTACACCAGTAAAATAATTCCTCCAGTTCATCTAAATCTCTTGTGGGCAGGGCCTGTTTTTTCTCAAACCAGTTCCAGTTCTTGCTGATGCAAAGGGTATGCTCAAAGGGCAGGTAGTATGATTTGCCCTGATGCAGATACTGTTTCTTATCAAATTTTGTAATTATTTTAGGATCCCATAAACGAAAATCTGAAGGGAAATACTGGAAGAAATATTTGTTATTCGCCGTCATATCAGATGGAAGCGTAAAATCGCGTTTGCCTTCCTCATTCACAATCGTATGGTTTACGCTTACCGCACAAGCAGGATTGAATTTCTTGACTAAGCTATAGATTTGATCAATACCCCAGTCGGACGGTTTCCTGTCCCAGCCGCCATCCAGCCATAGTTCTGCAATAGCGCCATAATTGGTATACAGCTCGGTCAGTTGACCAAGCATATAATCCACATATTTTTGCATATCTTTATCTTTGTAAACAGCGGCATTCCTGTCCCACAGCGAATAATAAATAGCGAACTGAATTCCGTATTTCCTGCAGGCATCGGCTACTGCTTTTACCACATCTGTTTTTACCGGAGAAGAGGCCACATCGTACCTGGTATATTTACTATCCCATAAACAAAATCCATCATGGTGTTTGGTAACCAGCAAAACATAACGAAATCCTGCTTCTTTCGCTGTACGTACCCACTGGTCCGGGTCAAGATGGGTAGGATTGTAACTGTCAACAGGCAATTTTCCATCAGACCATTCTACCTCATTAAAAGTATTTATCCCAAAATGTATAAACATGCCATATCCTCTTTTAATCATGGCTTGCTGCGCAGCATTAGGTTGTGTAGCAGGTATAATTTTTTGTGCGAAGCAATGGCTGAAAGTTAAAGCGAGCAGGAAGGACGTGAGGATGAGTTTTTTCATAGCTGGGAAGTGGGCAGAGTAAAAATACCTGGTACAAAAGCCGGGTAGCAATTTAGGCTGGTACGGCTGATTTTCAAATTTATGGGAAAAGAGGTTCAGGATAAATGGACTAAACGCCGAAAAAGATAGCGTATCTAACTAAATGGAGTGCTGATAAAATTATAATCTTTATGCTGATCTGTATCAAATAATTGCTAAATGCTATCTTTTGGCTAATTTAGCAGCCTGACGCATGTGCCGCAACCAACAGATGAAAGAATTCTCCGGATTTATAAAATCAAAAATCACTATCAACGCTTCGGATCTGGAAATTATCCTGGCCAGTTTCAAAACCAAGCAGGTTAAAAAAGGGCAGTTGATATTGAAAAGGGGACAGGTCGCGGATCAATATTTCTACATCAGGTCTGGCGCATTGCGCTTCTTTTTTGGAGAGTTTTCCGAGCAATTAACTGCCTGGGTAGTATTTCAGAATGAATTTTTTACTGAAATTTCCAGTCTTAACCCGCAAAAACCTACCCGTTTTAACATCGAGGCTATTGAAGATACCGAATTAATTTATATTGGTAAAACAGAGATGGAAAGATTATACAAGGAGTTTGCTTCCTGGCAGGAATTTGGCAGAATTACCTGGGAGGCAATGGCTGTGCGTATGATTGATCAGATTATCAGCTTCCAGACCTTATCTGCCGAAGAACGTTATTTAGAATTCCTGGCCAACTCGGAGCTGGTGCAAAGAGTTCCTGTGAAACAAATCGCCTCTTATCTCGGCATCACCCCAAATGCATTGAGCCGGATCAGAAAAAATATCAGATAGCTGATTAACTACCAAATGGTAGTTTTAGTCGCACTTTATGCCTTTAGCTTTGCATCATTAAAAACATAATGATATGCAGAAGTTAATATTAGTAGCAGGAGCTACAGGCAATCTCGGTCGTAAAATATGCCGGGAACTGATCGATAAGAACATCCCGGTGAGAGCAATTGTACGGGAAGAAAGTGAGCAGGACACAATTGATTCACTTGAAAAAATGGGTGTGGATGTATTTCAGCTGAACTTCTCCAATCAGAAGGAATTGATAGGTGCATGTGCAGGCGTGTCCTGCGTTGTCTCTGTCCTTGCAGGTTTGCAGGAGGTAATCGTTGAAACGCAGACAAAACTGCTGAATGCTGCGGTGGCGGCAGGTGTTACCCGTTTTATCCCCTCAGATTTTTCTACTGATTTCACGCTGATGCCCAAAGGAGAGAACAGGAATTTTGATCTTCGGATGGAATTTCATGAAAAGCTGGACAAAAGTCCGATACAGGCTACATCTATATTCAATGGTGCATTTGCAGATATCCTGCGCTACAATACACCAGTTTTCAATGTGCCGCAAAAAACTGTTGCTTATTACGGTGATAAAGCTGACTGGAAAATTGATTTCACCACAATGGATGATACAGCGGCTTTTACTGCCGAGGTAGCAATAGAGGTAAATACTCCCCGGTATCTGCGCATAGCGAGTTTCCAGGTAAGCCCCAATGACCTGGTTCATCTCAGTGAACAGGAAAAGGGATCAAAGTTTAAGATGGTTGATATGGGATCGATGGAAGGCTTTTCAGCATACAACAAAATGCAAAGAGCGGCACATCCGGAAGGTGAGGATGAATTGTATCCAAAATGGCAACAGTCGCAATATGTATATAGCATGTTCGCCGCACATCACATTAGTCTTGACAATGACAGATACAAAGGAATGAACTGGTCTACGGCTGAAGCAAATATTTAAAATAAAAAATCATGAAAAACGAAGCAATCAACAATCCTTACTCCGATGAGGAGCTCATCAAACAATGGCCGGGTTTTGTAAATCGCTATGCCACCGTCAACGGAATAGAAATACATTATGTGGAAGGCGGCAGTGGCAAGCCCTTGATCTGCTTGCCCGGCTGGCCCCAAACCTGGTATTCTTTTCATACGATAGCTCCGGAACTGGCTAAAAATTACAGGGTAATTGTGGTAGATATTAGGGGCATGGGAACTTCAGGAAAACCAGCATCGGGCTATGATAAAAAAACAATGGCCAATGATATCTATGAATTAACACGACAGATGGGATTGGAAAAAGTACAGCTGCTGGGTCACGATATCGGTGGTATGGTAGCAATGAGTTTTGCTTTCAATTATCCTGAACTCACAGAAAAGCTGATTGTAATGGATGGTTCACATCCCAGTGAAGGAATGTTACAGATGCCGCTGATACCTGCTGCAGGCACATTTGCTGATAAAATGAATGGTGATGCTCCTTATGCCTGGTGGATGGCTTTTAATCAGGTGAAAGGTTTGCCAGAGCAAATTCTGGAAGGCAGGTTCAGGTATCTGCTGGACTGGTTGTTTAATTATGTGATGATCGATGAAACTAAAATGACTGCTTTTGAGCGGGAAGTTTATGCATGGGCATATAACAATCCGGAAAATATCCGCGCTGCTAATGCCTGGTATCAAAGCTTTACTCAGGATATTGAAGATGCCAAAAACTACGGACAGTTAGCTCTTCCGGTGTTAGGCATAGCCAGTAATGTAAGCTATAATTATATGAAAATGGGACTGCCGTATGTGGCTGCGGACTGCAATGTAATTGGTTTATTAGACAGTGGTCATTACATGAATGAAGAATCACCTCAGCAGATTTTGGCAGTTGTGATAGATTTTCTTAAATAATTTCATAATTTAGTAAATATCTAAATGGATTGATCACATGATAATTGCATTAGCTACGCCACCTATTCCCAAATCATTGCAAAGCGGTATGAAAAACCTGGAGGAATTAGTAAAAACTGCCTCCTTACATCAAGCAGAGATCATATGTTTTCCAGAATCTTATTTGCCGGGATATCCCGGAATGGGATATCCGCCCGAAGACCGCAGTCCTGCCTCGTTGCAAGCTGCGTTAAATGATGTCTGTGAAATTGCAAGGCACTATGCAATTGCTGTCATTGTGCCGATGGACTGGCATAGCGAAGCCGGATTGCTCAATTTGGCTTATGTCATATCCTCCGATGGTGAAATACTCGGTTATCAATCCAAAAACCAACTCGATCCCTCAGAAGACGAAATTTGGATTCCAGGTACGGAACGCCAGATATTTGAAATTAATGGTGTGAAATTCGGTATTACCATTTGCCATGAAGGCTTCAGGTATCCGGAATCTGTAAGGTGGGCCGCACAAAATGGTGCTAAAATTGTATTTCATCCGCATTTTAGCGGAGGAGATGAGTCAGGGCAGGAACTAAAGGAATGGGGAAGTATGGACAATCCTTATTATGAAAAAGCGATGATGATGCGTTCAGCAGAAAATACAATTTACTTTGCAAGCGTGAACTATGCTTCCAGATATTCAGAATCTGCTACTTCGGTGATCAATCCTGACGGGACTTGTCTCACTTATAAGAACTATGGAGAAGCTGGTGTATTATTTGCGGACATTGATCCTGATCAGGCTACGGGTTTGTTAGCCAGAAGATTTAAGAACACGCTGTATTCAAAATAGTATTGTTTTGATGGAATACAGATTATATAGCTTGCCGTTATGGACTCACTGATAATAACTAAAGTGCAAGCCAGGAAGATGATACTTCATGCGGCTGGTCTGGCGACTAAAGCGCAGTTTGGAACGGGCATAGAGGCCGTCTACCAGCTGATTGATCAGTTGGGTTTTGTGCAGTTGGATACCAATTATGTGGTAGAGCGGGCGCATCATCATGTGATGGCGGCACGTGTGCCGGACTATCAACCGGAATGGCTGGAAGAACTATCTGCTGACGGACGCATCTTTGAATATTTTACATCTGATGCAGGCTATATACCGATGCACGATTTCCGATTTTCCCTCCCTGTAAAACGGGCTTTTGCAACGCAGCGAAAGCCATTGACAAAGGAAGAAATGCATCTGATGAAACATGTGATGGATAGGGTAGAACGCGAAGGTCAGTTAATGGTTGGAGATTTTGATGATGACAGGATTGAAGCGAGTTCGGGATGGTGGGATTGGCGACCAGCTAAAGTTGCTCTTGAGCGGTTATATCTGGCTGGTGAACTGGTGATTTCCCGTACAAAAGGTTTTAAAAAAGTATATGATCTGCCGAGGAATTTAATTCCGGAAGATATTGATTTGACAGTACCTGCGGCAGAAGAATATGCCCGTTATGTTATCAGGCGTACGCTTGGCGCACTGGGTATTGCAGCTGCTAAAGAAATAGCCTGGCGTGCCAGATACGTAAAAGGTAATCTGGTTAAGAAAGAATTAGAGAAGATGGTTGCTGAGGGGCTCGTTAATCTGGTCATAGTGGAAGGATTGAAGGCTGCACCGTTTTATATGTTACCTGATCAGAAAACGGAAATCGTTTTGTCTGGTGATGCATTTATCCTTTCGCCATTTGATGTCCTGAATGTTTTCAGGCATAGATTAAGAGATTTCTTTGACTTTGATTATCAGATAGAATGTTTTGTACCTTCAGCCAAACGCAAATACGGTTACTTTTCCTTACCGGTATTGATAGGTGATACATTTGTAGCGAGAATGGATGCCAAAGCAGACCGGAAACAAAAGGTGTTGATTATTCATAACCTGCATTTTGAAGAGGTTATACTAAACGATCTGATGATGGATAGGTTTGTTGAAGCTTTAAAAGCATTCATAATATTTAATCAGTGCCGGGATATCGTGTTCAGAAAATCAAATAGAGAAGATTATCTGAAAGCCATCAGTCAGTATTTTTGAAACAACATTTGCTGATCCTTTATAAAACTCACATACTGCACTTTGGGAGATCGCTGCATTAAAAGATATGCCCGAAAAGTTGTTTAAAGGTCAGCCTTCAGAAAGTATATTGGAAACGCAGGTGGAATTGCCCCTAATGAGTAAAGGAGAACATGTGGTCCAGGATTATGCATCTTTAGGATTGTCGCTCAAAGCACATCCCGTCAGCGTCCCGGAACAGCCGGTGGGGTCTGTTTTATTACCATTGAAGATGAGACGGGTTTCACTAACCTCGTCGTTTTTCAAAAGCTATTTGAAAAATACAGAAAGGAAATTTTGCATGCCAAATTATTGATGGTTGAAGGCCGTTTGCAGCGTGAAAAAGAAGTGGTGCATGTGATTGTAAGTAAATGTGTGGATCTGAGTAAGATGCTGGGTAAGCTCGCGCAGCGGGAGGGGGATGATCTGCCTGTGCTTACTGTATCAGCAGCATGTAGTGAAAAATCTGCACCTTATCCTGCACAGCATAAAAGGACACAAGTTAGGGAGGATGTAAGTAAGAATGCATTTCATGGTGGAAGGAATTTTAAATAATTTGTATCGTGGAGATGTAAACTATATATTTACGACCGACCAAATTATCTTGCAATGACCAAATTTATCAAAAAATCGCTGCTCACTGTATTCGCACTAGCTGCTGCAACGGGATCCATCGTTAAAGCACAACAACCAAAAAGCTATGGAAAATATGTGAATACTTTTATAGGTAGCTATCCGCTTACGGATCCAAAGGTGCTGGGCTACAAATTGCCGAACGACTGGCGGTCATGGGCCGGATTAACGTTTCCAGGCAGTTCAATGCCCAATGCAATGGTACAGTTGAGCCCTATGACAGAATATGGTTCCGGCGCAGGATATGAATATGAAGACGATATGATTTATGGTTTTACCCATACCAATAAAGGACACTGGAATCTCTGCAATATCCCCCTTATGCCTGTATGGGAAGGAGGGATCGCAGATGCCAAAGCTGCAATTAAAGCCTCTCATAATACTATCGAAGGCAAAAGCCGCAATCCTCAGGACTTTGGGTCTAAATTTTCTCATGATAAGGAAAATTCTGCACCTGGATTTTACCAGGTATATCTCGAAACTTATAAAGTAAAAGTGAGCCTCACTTCTACTTTGAGAAGCGGCTTTCATCGCTATGATTTTGCTCATCAAAACGGCAGACAAATTATCTTCGATTTGGGAAGAGCTAATAATCATATTTCCAACTGGGAAATAGAACAGGTTGGTAAAAATGTATTGAAAGGAAGTCAGCGTCCAGGCGAACATGTCTATTTCTATGCTATACTGAATACTGATATCACTTCAGTCGAAAAGACTGATGTGGATAAAGCAGGAGGTTTTGCACGTGTTAAGTTATCAAATACACATAAGGGACCAGTGGAAGTTAAGATAGGTATTTCGTACGTAAGTACTGAAAATGCAAAAGAAAATCTTGAAAAGGAAATAGGTGCTAAAACGTTTGATCAGATACATGAGGAGGCTTCGCAGACCTGGGAACAGGTGCTTTCCAAGATTCAGTTAAAGGGTGGTACAGAAAAACAGAAACAGCTGTTGTACTCGTGTTTATACCGCTCATTGCTCTGGCCGGCATTGCGCAGTGATGTCAATGGTGAATATACTGATGCTAAGCATAACCGTGTAAAATCCACTGAATTCAATTATTATACGGAGCCTTCACTTTGGGATACTTATCGCAATAAGGATGTGCTGCTGGGATTGATTTCACCACGGGTTGCCCTTGATGTAATCAAGTCAATGAAAGATGTAGGGGATAAGACAGGTTTTATACCAACGTTCTTCCACGGTGACCACGGTGCATCATCTATTGCTGGTGCCTATCTGAGAGGGATAGATGATTTTGATGTAAAAGGCACTTATGCTATCCTGCTGCGAAATGCTAATGTATCCCCCGGAGCGCGTCCCTACCTGGCGGAATATATTGAAAAGGGATATATTTCAGATCCTGATGTTCCTCATCCAGGGGTAGAAACTAAAGCAAAGGCAGGAGTTTCCAAAACACTGGAGTATGCCTATGATGATTACTCGCTTGCGCAGATGGCTAAAAAACTGGGCGATAGTACAAACTACAAGATCCTGATGGCAAGATCTAAAAATTATAGAAATATGTTTGATCCTTCTACCAGATTTATGCGGGGCAGATTGGAAAATGGTGATTGGATTAAGCCTTTTGATCCTCAGCACCCTTACTATGAATATATGTACAGGGAAGCTAATGCCTGGCAGGTATCTTTTTTTGCACCGCATGATATGGAAGGACTCATCCAGTTATATGGTGGCACTGCAGGTTTTGAGTCTAAACTTGACTCCTTGTTTACCCTGCCATGGAACCCTAAACATATTGCCAGAAATGTAGAGACTTTTATTGGACAGTATTGCCACGGCAACCAGCCGGATCACGAGGCACCATTTGCTTATACCTTTATAGGCAAACCTGAAAAAACACAAAAGGTACTCGACAATATCCTGAACAATTTATATGGAATTGGGGAGAAGGGACTTGCGCTTTCCGGCATGGATGATGCCGGCGAAATGTCTGCCTGGTATGTGTTAAGCGCCGTTGGGTTGTATACTTTCTCTGCTACTGATCCAGAGTACCTGGTTACTGCACCACTATTTGAAGAAGTGAAATGGACAACCAGTTCTGGTAAAACTTTATTGATTAAAAAACCAGGAAAGGGAAGGGGAATTACCGCTGTAAAGGTGAATGGTCAATTGAATAAGGGTTATTTTGTATCGCATGACCTATTCAAAAATGGCGGAACAGTAGAAGTGATGACTAAATAAGTTAGGCAATAAATAGCTATTCAATTTTATTTTTTCAAAGTAAAAATTCCATTTTCCTGAAATACATTAAGTGTTTATGAATATTTCACCATCTTCAGGCACAAAACATCGTTTATCAAAATAATTTGATGCAATCACACTTTTGGTTAATATCCTGCTTTCCATACTGTGATTAACAGCCTCCATATGGACTACGAAGATATGAGACGAAGAGGTGTAAGTACAAACAGTCATAATATCCTTCGTATCCATCACAATTGGATCCCCACTTACAAAACGTGCGCCGCCACCATTCAGAATGATATTTGTTGGTTGATACAAATCAATTGAATGCTGTACTTCGGGGCACCAGATTGTGTCTCCGGCGATATATACATTATCATGTTCATATCGGATCACATAGCCGGAAACTGATCCCATTCTTCTGCCTATGTCACCAGTACCATGTTGTCCATCTGTTCGTGTAATTTGAATCCCTGCCCAGCTTAACTGATCATCAATAGCTTTAACATGAGTAAAACCCTGCTCAGAAATCGTCTCCACATCTCCTGGCTGGCAATACACTATTGTATTTTTATTTAAAAGTGCTCTTGCTGCCTGATCCCAATGATCATTATGCAAATGAGTGAGCAAAACAGCATCAGTCTCTGCGATTAGCATTTCAAGTTCTGCTGAGCGAAAAGGAAGCTCAGTCGTAGGATTAAGTAGTATATTCGAAGTGGCCTGTATAGCAGGATAAGTGTCCTTCGGAGCCAGCATAGGATCTACTAAAATGTTTTTTCCATTGATAGATACCATCAGACTGGCATTGCGGAGTAGTTGTATTTTCATAGTTATTTTTTAGATTTGGTGGAACAAAGATGAAAGTGAAAATTTACAATCACAAGAAATTCACCTTTAAGTAACCAGTTCACTTTTTGGTAACCATGGATTCATATAACTTTAAATACTGCGGTCTCAACGTAACTTTGAGTACCTTATCAGGCAAGTGGAAAGCTGTTATTCTTTATCAGCTATTCAACCATGGGGAGATGCGTTTTACTGAATTGTGGCGTATAATTCCTAAGGTGACCAAGAAAGTCTTATTGGAACATCTCAAACAGATGGAAAATTCCCAGCTGGTCACTCGTAAAGAAATCAGCAGCTTTCCTCCAGAGGTATATTACAGCATTTCGGAAAAGGGAAGGGCACTCGGTCCCGCGTTGGTTGCATTGGATACCTGGGCAAATGAACATGCTGCAGATGATGTACAATTACTACGCAGTAAAAATAAGGCACATTTCTGAAAAAATTATGGAGAAATTAAGTTCAGGTGAGTTTTTCGGTGTAACAAGTCATAAACTTGAAACAGGAGGATTAATTCTGACCGACACTGCCTACACCCATGATTATGTGGACTGGCACTACCATGAGAATATTTATTTCACCTTCATTTTAGCAGGAAAAGTAATTGAGGGCAATAAAAAAGGCAAAGTAAATCTCTCGGCGGGAAGTCTTTTGTTCCATAACGCTCAGGAATCTCATTATAATATCAAGCCCCCCGGACAAACCCGTGGGATGCATATCGAACTTCAGCACAACTGGATTAGTGAAATGTACCCTAATGCAGAAGTAAAGGAAGGAAGTTTTGAAATGCTTTGTCCGAAAACGAAAATCTTATTTTATAAGCTACTACGAGAAAGTAAGATTGGAGATGATCTGACAACACTTGGTATTCAAAATCTGGTTATAGAAGCAATTAACCCATTTTTTTCTGTTTCGAGGGAATCAGGATTCAAACCCTCATGGGTCGATAGCGTAGGCGATCTTCTTCAGGACAATTATCTCTGTCCCCCAAACCTGAAAGAAATCGCTGCTGTAGCAGGTGTCCATCCGGTTCACGTCTCAAGGTCCTTTTCAAAATATTTCGGTTGTACCATAGCCGAACATGTTCGCCTGTTAAAGGTAGAAAGAGCATTTTCTATGTTATCAGTTAAAGGAAATTCCCTGAGTACGATTGCGCATTGCTGCGGGTTTGCCGATCAGAGTCATATGATCAGGTGTTTCAAAACCTTTAGCGGGAATACGCCATTATTTTTCAGAAGGCTCATTCAATTCTAGCCAGATGTTAATCTCATTCTATATTTTGCTGCTGCGCTGCCTTATTTTTGAATAAAAAAATATGATACGGAAATCTTATGCCACTGCCCTTACTGCTATATTAACGCTTGTCACCTTGCAGTCCTATGCACAAAAATTAGCTTTTTTTAATTTCAGACCTGCCAGGGATAGTGTGCAGACTTCGCGTGTCATTTCTTCCTACAATGTTGGTTCAGACAAGGATTTATATCTGCTATTGTCGCCAGACTTTTCTCTTCAAACTGAACTTGCCAGACTCGCCCCAACACTACAAACAGAAGAGCTGCTGGCTAGCGGCAACTATAACTTCGACTTCTATATAGATGGCAATAAGGTTTACGCCGAAAAATTAGGGCCGGGAGCCATCCTAACACAGGATAAAACGACAAACCGTCCTCTGGATATTGTACTGATCAGCTCCAGCAGGTCTGGTTTATGGAGCATTAACCTTTGGGATCGCTTCATGGCAAAGGCAGGATTGATAAATTTAACTGCACAGCCGAAGTTGCTTGAAATTAAGATAAGCAGCTATGTTGAACAAAATGGAACAAAATACAGTGAAGTGCTGGCACAGGCACAAATTAAGATCACAAGAATTCCAAAAATAATTGATCCGTTAAAAATGGGTCCACAGTCTATAATTGAAGGAAGTGGTTTCAAACTTTCCAATGCGAAGCTGAACAGGAAACTGATTGTTGCGCTAAATACAAAAATCGCCGATCAGACCTATCGCATGATCAATGGTATAGTGGTATTGAAAAAAGGGAAATTGCTGCTGGAACAATATTACAATGGAGAAAAACGAGAAACCTTGCACGATCCGAGATCAGTAAGTAAATCGATGACGGCAACACTCACAGGAATGGCTATTAAAGACGGTTTTATCCATTCAGAGAACCAGCTTTTAAAAGAATTTTATAAGCTGCGGGATTATGATAATTATAGCTCAAAAAAGGATAGTGTAAAAATTGTAGACTTACTGACCATGAGTGCTGCATTTGATGGAGATGATGATGTGGAAACCTCCCCGGGAAATGAAGAGAACATGTATCCGACTGCCGATTATACAAAATTTACACTTGACCTTCCAATGACTCCCGGACGGAAAAATGGTGAAAGCTGGTCGTATTTTACAGCAGGTACAAATTTGGTGATGGATATTCTCGATAGAAGTATACCAGGTGGTGTGGAGGTATTTGCTAACCAAAAGCTATTTACACCGCTGGGTATAGACAAATTTGAATGGGCACGAACACCGCAGGGAAAACCTTTTGGTGGCGGTGGACTCAGGTTACGTGCACTTGATTTTGCGAAATATGGACAACTGTATCTAAATGAGGGTATCTACAATGGCAAACGTGTGCTTGAAAAATCCTGGGTAAAGAAAAGTCTCTCACCTTTACAGGTTCTTCCAGTTGATAGACCCGGTTATTATGGACTTCTATTTTGGAACAAGACATTTGTAGTCGCTGGTAGATCTTATCATGTATACTACAGTAGTGGGAATGGCGGGAACAAGATTTATATGTTCAAAGATCTGCCCATCGTGATCGTCATCACCGCTTCCGCCTATGGTAAAGCGTTCGCACATATCCAGGCTGATGAAATCGTAGAAAAATACCTGTTACCAGCAATTTTGTAATGTCCTGCAAAGTAATACTTTCTAGCAAAGACATAAGCAAATTATATATCGCGGTAGAATCAATAAAACGCTTCCCTGATCTGTATCAATAGCGTTTCAGCTTTTGAAACGTCCGGTCTTTCCTGTAATGAAGACCTCTCATACAGTTCAGTTATTAATTCCATTTTTTCATGCACCATATGCATTAAATCATCGAATTGAAATTCCCCGCTGCGGATTTTCAGCAGAAAGTCACGGTCTTCGCGCTTCACTATTATACGCCCATATCTTGCTATTTCTTCTGCCATATTTAACAGACGAAAAGTGTGCATCATATTTTTAGCATCGTAATTTTTTCCGTTAGATAAGGTTGTCTGAAACCGTAGCTCGTTTCTTTTAGTTTCCCATTCTCTATATTCTTTGTACTCTCTGCAATAAACCGAATAGTTATCTTTATTAAAATGCAGCACTGCACTATTAGGTATTCCTTTCGGAACAGAACTCAATTGAATATCATTCGCATCCGGGCTTGAAACAATTCCATTTAACTTCCCATGGACCAATTGTTTTTGATGAAATAGCAAATAAACATTTCTGAAATGATCCAGACTTGTCAAGCCGCAGTTTTCCTGTGCAAATTTCATTTCTTTCAGCCACTGCTGTAGAGGAATAGTATTATTGTTGTGAATTACGTAACAGAAATCCAGTACCGTTTTTTTCTCAGCGGCTAAGGGTTTGTTGATCTTCTTATTTAGTCCGCGAGCTTTCCTGATCTGTGTCTGGGCGTAACCCGCAAAAGTATCCAGACAAAGTTTTGAAAGGAAATCTTCAGGTTTGATCAGATCCATTAACGGATGCCGAAACAGCACAGCTTCATGAGGAGTACTTAACAATTCCAGTATACCAGGATTATTTTTGGTCAGCAATTCAAGGAAACGCCCAATTTCATAATATACTTCATCATTTGTGCTATTTGAAATCTGTTCTTGTCGCTCAAATCCATATAACTGCGTTTTTGGCATAATAAATATGCCTTTTTTATCAACGTCAGATCCGATAATATTGAGGTTATATGCAACGCTTCCACTAATACAATCAAGCAGGACAAGTTCCTGCTGCTCTTTTAACTGCTGAAAAGATATCATTCTATAAACTTTCTAAAGAAAATATTTAATTCGTCAGGCTGCTGAATTAATACTGGTAATAATGGAACCTGGGTATGACAATATTTAAGGATATCTGTCAGCCAGTTATTGAGAAGCGGAAGCGGAGCGATCAAAGTTTTCTCATCTGCCAGTAGTTTCCGTTTCATCAGCGCATCGATAGCTGTTTGTATCTCATCATCAGTAATCAATACGCGCAGTTTTTCGAACTCCATTGGTGGCAATGTCTGTTTCTCTATAATCCATAAGCAGGCCAGAGCCGGACGGAGCGCATAAAAGTATCGCTTCATCTTCACCTGTTCAAACTGCAAATCATCTCTAAGTGTATTATATGCCATAGACAAATAATGATTGCCTCCCGCCCGCAATGAAAAATATTTGGGCATCATTTCCTGCAATTCATCCAGAAAGGTTTCGCTTTGATGATATACAATTGGCGATTGCAGCCATTCATATAAGGGGGCATTTGATTTTAAAAATAACTTAAGTGATTTTTTCAGGTCCCATCCACCAATATCCAATATTTCATTTACAGGGAGACCTAGGGTGTCTGGCTTGTCTGTAATACTTAAATATTGATGAAGAGGTCTTGTATATATGAAGCGAACATCGAAATCACTATCGGGTGACGGAAATCCCCATGCTCTGCTGCCTGATTCGCAAGCATAACATATCTTGATATTTTCAGTCTGTTCTAATTCGAGCAGTTTTTGTTGGATGATGTCGGTCATGAAATTTGTAAAGGATCTTGTTAAAATAAGAATGCGTAGTAAATTTAGTTTTTAAGATAGAACAATAAACTAGCTACACCAGATTCATCGCCATTATTTCCCGGGATGGCGTGAATTGATAACTCCAAAAACACCGGCCATAATGATAAACAACACAGCTAAGATGGTAAAAATCATAGGTAATTGATGGTTATTCAATACAGCCTTCGTCAATGCAAGGCCACCTATGATAAAATGGCTCAGGTTTGCAATCGCAATTGGTTTATTGTAGATGCCACCTATGATAGCCCCTTTCGCCATCCAATTGAGCATGGCAAAAGCAAAATAAGCAGCTCCCAGCAGTTGAAAGATCAGGTTTACAGGTACAGAATTATTTATCCCTAACAATACAATTATGTTGTCGGCTGCAAAAGTGAGGCTCAAACCTATAACGGCTAATAAGATAGCAGTTAAAGTCATTATTAATTTAGTGTTCATTTAGCACGGAGAATAATAGCGTGAGCCAAATATAAATTAATCATTGGCATCTTGCCTAAAGAGAATAGATAAACCTCTGCAGAAAAGTAACAGAATCTCCTGTTATAATTCTGTTTCCCTTATTTCAACTTGTTTACCCATTTTTTTCTGGATAACTTCAAAGTGATGGAGTTCATCAGGGCTAACAAGGGAAATCGCTTCTCCCGGTGCGTCTGCACGACCAGTTCTTCCAATCCGGTGTACATAATCTTTTGGTGATCTTGGTAATTCGTAATTGATCACAAAAGGAAGAAAATTAATGTCAATTCCTCTTCCCATTAAATCTGTGGCCACCAGAACACGTAATTTTCCTGCTTTAAAAAGTGTTAAAGTATCAGTTCTGTTCCCGTGACTTTTTTTACTATGAATAGATTTTGCATCTATTTTGTTTTTACATAGCTTGTTTACAATAGCATCTACCTGTTGAACAGAAGAAGCAAATACCAGCACTTGTTTCATTTTTTGCTGATTGATCAGGTGACGTAAAAAAGGACCCTTCTTTTCGGGCGAGACAATATAGGCTACCTGGTTAATCAGGTCTAATGATAGTTCATCATCTGCTATTTTAATCACTACAGGGTAATGCAGTAATATTTGGTTAATGTTGTCAAGATCACTACTCAGTGTCGCAGAGAATAATATATTCTGCCGCTTTTCTGGCAAAAACGCCAGAATTTTATTCATTTCTTCTTTGAATCCTAAATTAAGCATCTTGTCTGCTTCATCTAATACCAGTGTCTCAATTGCTGAAAGCTGCACTGAATTGGCATTAAGTAATTCCAGCAATCTTCCGGGCGTGGCTACCAATACATTCACGCCCTGTAATGCCATCATTTGTGGGTTGATGGAAACTCCTCCATATACAGCCAGTGTTTTAACAGGTTGGGGAAGTGCTTTGCTGAATATTTTAAATATATCTTTCACCTGTTCTGCGAGTTCACGTGTCGGTACTAAAACCAATACATTCGCCTGGCGATTTTTCACTAAAGCGGACTGCTGTAGATTCATTAGAATAGGCAAAACATAAGCAGCAGTTTTTCCTGATCCTGTTTTTGCAATACCCAGAACGTCTTTTTTGCTTAGAATTGCAGGGATTGAAGTTTCCTGAATAGGAGTAGGCTTTGTATAATTTTGTTCTACCAATGTGCTTAAAAGCGCAGGTGATAAACCAAGGGAACTGAATGGCATAGATAATTTTTTTATTTAAAGCGCCAAGTTACCCATTATTCGGGAGGATTTGTGCCAACATAAGAACGTTTGTATACAAACATACGAAGCAGCAGTATAGCCAGGATAGCACTCACAAATCTGATCGTATTACCTATCCAATCCGTCGCAGCTGTATCTGATACTGTGAAAAAATTCCATGTTGCGTTCAGGGAGGCATGAAAAACAAATCCACTCCATAAAGTATAGCCATCTAAAGCATTCAGAACAGCAAATAATACTGCGCCAAAAAAGGTAATCAGAAATACCTCCAACGCTACTTGTCCACCTCCTCCGGCACCCATCCAGTGTATCCAACCAAAGACAACAGACTGCAACAATGCAGCCGGGAGGAATGCCCAATGAAGTTTTTTGCGGGTGAAAATAAATCCAAAGCCACGGAAAACAATTTCCTCAGCAAGAGGAAATAAAATCGCAGTCATAAGCAGGCCAACGACATCTACATCTTCTACTAACTTCCCTCTCACAGCAAAAACTACCCAGCAGGGGATAGTTGCTGCCAATATCAGCATGGGGCCTTTAAAGCCGTTCGTTCCAAGACCCAATGAAGAATTTAGTCCGCAAGACTTTTTTCGAATCAGGACCATAGATATAGCTATTACAGTTATTACTGCCAGGAGATTGTCGAGAATCGCCCCGCCATAAGGCATAGGAAACCCGGGCACCTTGATCCCGATCAATTTAAAGATGTCCCTGATCTCTAATGCAGTGATCAGTGTCAGGACAACTATTACAGATGTCCATATTTGTCTTGCGGTGGTGGTCTTTGATGTCGTCACTAGTTTGCTGTTTAAATAAATGATCTTCTACAGATACCAGAAACAAGACGAGAATAAAGAATTAATGGTTTCAGCCGGATGAAAATTTGACTAAATATTTATGCGTCATTTTATTACCTTTAAAATAACAAAAGAAACAAATAAAGTTTTGAGATTCAATTGCTTTATCTTATTGACAATAAGAAGTTTTAAGGCTTATGCTGATAACAATTAACATAAATGGAGCATGAAAAGAATATCGTTGACCTTTGCACTTGTAGTCATTTCATTTCTATTGGGCTTTGCTTTTAAAACAATAATACCTGACAAAACATATAAAAAAATGAAAAAAGTAACCGGAATAGGGGGTGTTTTCTTCAAATGTAAGGACCCAAAAGCAATTAATGAGTGGTATAAAACTCATTTAGGTTTTGATACTACGCCATATGGAACAAGTTTTGAATGGCGCGAGGCTGATGACAGTACTAAGAAAGGGCTTACACAATGGAATCCTTTTCCAGCGGATACAAAGTATTTTGAACCTTCTACTAAGGATTTTATGATAAACTATCGGGTAGAAAACCTGGAAGTTTTGGTTGAAGAACTGAAAAAGGAAAATGTGACGATCGTAGATAAAATTGAAAGCGACGACTACGGGAAATTCGTACACATATTAGATCCTGAAGGAAATAAAATCCAATTGTGGGAACCTGCAGATTAACACGCTCATTGCGGGAGGAGCGCAGCGCAAAATAAAAAGAGCGCAGGAAAAGAAAGCTTAGAATGCAGAAAAACAGGTAACTAAGGGCCTTAAAAGCTAGTGCTACAGATATATTCATATTAGATTGATTGCACAACAGCGCGGAGGGTATAGGGTCTTATGCCTGTCCGTTCCCGCACAATCAAATGTCCGATACTGAACATTTTAAAATGCTAAATATTGTTAACGCTTTAGTTATCAGTGGTATATGATGTAATTTTCCTTTTGGCATAAGCTTGGTGTACAGGTATCAAACGGTACGGAATACGGACAAGACAAGAAATAGAAAATTATATCCTATGTACAGATTAAACCTAAAAATCGCATTGCGAAATCTTTGGAGAAACAGGAGCGTTACTGCAATTAATGTGGGTGGTTTAGCGATCGCCTTAGCTGCTTTTATTCTGATTATCATGTACTTCAGCTATGAAACTGGTTTCGACAAGTCAAATCCGAATTATAAGAACATCTACATTGTTGGCAGAATCTATCCGGAATTCAAAACCAATTTTACCTCTCCACCATTAGCCAGGGCAATCAAAGAAAACTTTCCTGAGGTTGAACTAGCCGGACTCAGCAAGGTGGGTTCTTTTGAACTGGCACTAAGAAATGGAAACAAGACCGTCTTCACGAGAAATTTTATCCAGGTTGATTACAGTGCTGCCAAAATCCTTGATCTCAAACCCAGCGGAGGTTTAGAAAAACCAGCTGGTCAAAATGACCGTCTTAATTATTTAAGTAAAGAGAGTATCAGCACATTATTTCCTGATAAAAAAGATAATAAACCGGAAATCGTTGGTGCCGGCAGTAGTCATTCAGGAATAACGAGTAAGATAAATGGCTCAATTGCGACTAACCTGCAGTCGAGTATCACTTTTGATGGTGTTTCAATTGCCAACGAAATAGGAGTAGGGGAAAGTTATGGCTATAATAATTATTACACTTATATTCAGGTAAAGCCAGGAACTGATATAGCCAGTCTGGAGCAAAAAATAACTGGTCTTTACCAGGCAGAGTTATTGAGAATGGCGACCGACCAAAAAGCAATAGATGAAATCAAACAAGTTTCTACCTTTTTAGATCCTTTGGCTCATCAACATCTAAGGCCGAAAGCAGGTAACGATGCACCCTATAAAATATTGATCACGATTTCATTATTGGGAATTTTGATTTTGGTAATTGCCTGTATCAATTTCACTAATTTAAGTATTGCTCAGGCAGCCAAACGAGCTAAAGAAGTTGGTGTTAAAAAAGTGATGGGTGCCTATCGTCTTCAGTTAATTACACAATTCCTCACCGAAATATTTATCCAGTGTTTCGTGGCCACAATTATGGCACTCATCATTGCGGAACTGATGTTACCTGGTTTTAATAATTTGTTCGAGGTAAATCTATCAATCTGGTACATTGGTAATGATCTGATCTGGCAACTGCCCTTAATTCTGTGCCTCATTACAATGATCGCTGGCGTTTATCCTGCCATGGTTTTGTCTGGTTTCAACCCGGCAATGGTATTAAAAGGAAACTTTTCTACAAGTAAACAAAGTCATTGGTTGCAAAACGGTTTGCTGGTGTTTCAATTCGTCATTGCAGTAATTTTTATCATTGGTTTGTTCATTGTCAATTCGCAATTAAAATATATGGGGAGTCAGGATCTGGGTTTCAATGCAAATCAGGTCGTTTACATTAAAAATATCGCTTATTTCAATGACCCTGCCGTATTCAAACCTATCAGGGAAAGGATACTGAAAATACCCGGAATAAAAGCGGCTACTGTCGCTACAAGTATACCAGATGGTTCCAAAAACGGAACAAATGGCTATATGCTCAACGGCAAAAAATCCAGTATCGAATTTGTCGATATCGATTTTGATTACTTCGAAACCTTAGATATCAGGTTAAAAGAAGGTCGTTTTTTCTCCCAGGCATATAAAACTGATACGGCGAACTCTGCTGTGATCAACGAAAGTGCTGCCGCCAATTATGGCGTCAAAAATCCGGTCGGACAAATCATCAGAGGCTGTGAGACCGATTATAAGATCGTTGGTGTGGTTAAAGATTTCAAAGCACAGGGATTTGAAAATGCTGTTCAACCCACAATTTATGCGATTAAAAATCCTTGCGGGAATGCTAAACTCGAGATCATGTTAAAAATCGAGGAAAGCAAAATGGCGGCTGCGCTGGCTACCTTGAAAGAGCAATGGCCTGAAATTAATTCCAAAGATGGAGAAGATTTTCGGTATGAGTTTTTGGATGATCTTTATGGTAAGCTGTTTAAAAAACAGGAACAGTTGCAATCTCTGTTTTTTACTTCGGCCTTGCTCACTATTTTCATTGCGGTTCTCGGATTATTTGCTTTTGCAAAATATATTACTAACGGCAGAACTAAAGAAATTGCTGTGCGTAAGATATTGGGAGCGAGTGATATTCAGATCCTCAGCTTAATCAACAGTTCATTCCTTATGTTGGTAGTCCTGGCCAATATAATTTCCTGGCCACTAGCTTACATTCTCACCAACAAATGGCTCGAAACTTTTGCTTATAGAATTGGCTTACCTGTTTTCCCTTTTGTAATGAGCGCCGTTATCACAATTTTATTAACCGTTTTCACTGTGAGTCTTCAGGCACGAAGAGCAGTTAAGGCGAATCCTGTTGACGCTTTAAAATATGAGTAGACATCGGCGTAAGCAGGTTTTGTTAAATCAATTATCAAATTAGAATGATGAGTAAACCAACTTTAATAATTTATGAAACGCAAACTTTTACTGTCGGCGAAGATACGTTTGTAGAGAGCGCTGCACAAAATAACAGAGCTGTAGCATTCGAAGATGATGGTGAAACTGGCTATTTTTATGCAATCGATACGAGTAATGATGAGTCAAAAATTTTAGATGGATTACATATTTATAACGTCACCAACGTCACTGATAAACATATACCATGCCTTATCAAAATCTTATGGACGGAAGATTTCGAAAAGGCATTCCTTTCTATTAATAATTATTATCATGCTATGTTTGACTTTAGAAATCATGCCGGTTATTGCAGGAATGCTTTTCCTGAAACCGGAAGTCCCTGGGTAAAAGTAAAAGAACGACAGTTAACTGATGTATTGATTGAAGAAATTCAAATCTAGATTTTCTGTTTATAATCAGCTTTATTTTTGACTAGGCTTATGAAGCCATGTTTTTTTTAGAAAATTCTTGATCTCACAATTTATGGCGTTTGAAATCCTTGAGCCCGATTATATCTTTTCTGGCTGATTTTATCCATTTCTTTCCATGTGCGTCCGTTAGAAAGTTGAACATCACTTTATTGTATGCCAAAGCTATTTCAGCTGAAGGCCCGCTACAGCCAAAGTCATGATACTGGATTTTATAATTTTTCTCAAAGCTGGAATCAGTTTGATTGACCACGGGAGCTATTCCGCTTATCAAGACGAAATATCGAATGCCCTTTTTGATATCCGCATGAGCAAAATCGGATGCCTGTTTTACTGTACTGGCAAAAATAAGCTTTGATACATTACGCGTGTTTAATAGTTCATCCGCAGGCTTGGCAACTTGTCCATAACCCAATATAGGAAAGAGTAAAAATGAACAAATTATTAGGATCTTTATCATAGGAGACAGAGTGAACAATAAATGGTTAAGTTAAACTTTTGTAGTCGCATATTGCTGTTGATTTTGATATCCTTTCGGAATCAGTCAAACGAACGTGATGATGAATATAAATTTGATGACCGACTTGCAAAAAAATGCGGATCTTAATTTGAAATGCTAAATTAGCTTACAATTTATTTACCTAACATTATGCCTGAAGAGATCCCTTTAATAAAAACAGAAAGTTTAAAGGACTGGTCCCTTGATCCTGATTTTTCTGTCGAGTCAAGGTTTGCGGATGTAAACATTCACTTGAAGTATGTTGATTTAGAAACATTAATTCAATTCGAGCCAAAGGAGCGGAAAAAAAGAATCAAAGAAGATCAGAAGGAAAAATTTGACCAACTAATTCGAACTAACTTATTCGATAATTACGAAATTATTGGAACGCCCAAAATACCCCGGGGAATTAAAACCAGAATTGCTTTCTCCATTTTAAATGACATCGAAAGCTTAGATTATGTATGTAATATATTTATCAATAAAATTGATGGTGCCAGAAAAAAGAGACAAAAAAAAGTGCTTTCTTTCTATTGCGTAAAGATGACGGTCGTTGTTGAAATTGAGGGATTTGAAGATGGCCTTCAGACGGTAGAAGATCGACTGGTTATCATCCAGGCCAAATCTCAGGAAGATGCCTATCTAAAATTAGAACAAAAGAAACATGAATATTCCGTACCCTATTTGAATTCCGATGGAAGATTTGTGAGGTGGAGAATAGAAAGTTTCGATGACTATTTCGAAACTGAAATAAACAAAATGAATGACTTTAATGATCCAAGAGGTGTGGAGGTATATTCTAAACTTAGATCAAGACGTTTGAAAAAAGAAAACGCCTGGGATGGGAGGTCAAAATAATTTTGTCTTACCATCAATAGTTGTGTAATCCGGCAAATCAATATCCACTTCTTCTTTCTTCTTACCCTTGCCGAATAAACCGGTCACCCATTTCACAGGCGAACTGCCTACTACAGCAAATAAATTGTTTAATATAAACAAACCTAAGCGGGAGGTAGGGTAAACGATGCGTGGAACTCCGGGAGGCAGCTTTTGGGACTTTTCTACATAGGGGCGCATCTTTTTCTCATAACTGTCAAATGCTTCCTGATAACTTTCCGCTATGGAAAGTTCACCGGCCAGGATATAAGCGCCAGACATGGCAAGGTCTGTTCCTTTTCCTGCAATCGGAGTTGCGCAATAAGCCGCGTCACCAATTAAAGCAACTCTGCCCTTACTCCATCGGGGCGATTTCACCTGACTTACCTTATCAAAGTAAAGGTCCTGCGTGCGGGTAATCTCGTTTATTAACCGGTCCGACTCCCAACCGGTTCCACGCATCCGCTCAACTAACACTTGTTTTTGTTCTGCTACTGATCTTGCCTTATAATCTTTTTCAGGACCAAGGAAGGTAACTGAAGCCCTTGTTGAACCGTAATTGTCCGGACGAAGCATATAAACAATACCACCACGCGCATTGCACCATCTTGCCCATCGACTGTCGGTTGGAGCTTTCTCAATGGTCAGGTAGGCCGTATACAAACCCAGGAATTTGAATTCAGTTTCCTCACCGAAAACCAGTTTACGTGTGCTGGAACCGATACCTTCAGCTGAAATGACCAAATCATAGGTTTCGGTTTTCCCGCTATTGAAAGTAACACTGATAGCATTCTCTGATTCCTGCAATTGTGTGATATAATCATTGAATAAGTATAGAACATCTTTTTGGGTATGTTCGTATAAGATATTGACCAGATCGCCACGAAGGATTTCCAGGTCCTGCGTCATGCTTAACGCACTGTCTTTCGGAAACTCGGCTAATAATTTGTTGTTTGTATTGACGAAGCGGATACCAATCTCCGTCGTGTTAGCAGCTCTGATCTGCTCTTCCAGTCCCATCTTCCTGGCAATTTCCAGTGCCGGACCTTTGACATCAATATTTTGTCCGCCTAAACGTAATGCTGCAGCACGTTCTACCACAGTAACTTCAAATCCATGCTTGTGCAGCCAATAAGCTAAAGTCGGACCGGCAATGCTGGCTCCTGTGATGAGTACCTTTTTATTTTTCATGTGTGGTTATTCAGTATAAGTAGTTATTTCTTTAGGAGCTGATGTTTTGGTTTTTCTTCCTAAAGGTTAGGGGTGAACTTCCAGCCAGTTTGGTAAATAACCGGATAAAGTATTTGTAATCTTCATATCCCAGGGAAAACGCGATTTCCTTTATGCTTTTTGACGTATAACACAACTGACGCCGGGCTTCAGCAATGATTTGCTGCTGTATAAAATAAGTTGCTGGAAATCCGGTGAGGGCTTTAACCGTATCATTCAGATAGCTGACCGACAAATGCAGCATCGCGGCATAGTCCGAAGGCTTCTTATGGGTTAAGAACTGAACTTTAACCAAGCTTTTAAAACTCGCTGCAATCTGAGCAGGTCTTGACTTTTCCATTTCTCCAACTCCTCTTTTTACAAGTTGATACAGCTCAGCTATCTTATAAAATAACGCATTAGTCAGCGAATGCAACAGTTGTATGTTAAAATTTCCCGGGTTATTATGGCTTGCTGTCTCGAATATTAAAGCAAGCATCTGCCTGATGAAAGTTAAATCATTATGCTCCGGATTTAATGAGGCGATCTGTGTTGTCACACCTTCCATGACAGCGGAAACCTGAGGATCCAATAACGTCCCGTCAAATGACATCACCCATCCTGAAATGTCTGCCGAGTGGACGCTCTGGTGTACCTGTTCAGGATGCAGGATCAGTAGTGCTCCTGAGGTCATATGAATCAACTGCGCGTCGATTTCGAAATCGAGCCTGCCTGTTTCCAGGTAAAACAGCGAGTGATAATCATGTCTGTGCGCATCCGAAACCGTATCTGCTTCTTCGGTATAGCTGAACGAGGCAGACATGGGTGCAATTACCAATCCTTTAGGGCTGGATGCCAATTCTACCAAAGGGATGTGCGACCTGTTCATGGAATCAATTGCTGTGTTAGTTCATCAAAGGTAAGAAGGATTAGCCCTAATCAGTCAGATGAAATACGGTTTATGGTGGACAAATGGCATGATGAAAAATCTTAGTTTTCTGCCATACTCCTGATGATTCTGTTTAAGGCCCTCAATGTAATGCCCAGGTAATCTGCAATATCTTGTTTTGAAATGACCTTTTCCAGGTCAGGAAATTTCATTTTTAGTCGCGTTAATTTATCTTCAATCGTATGGGATTGATTGTAGGAATGCCGTGTCGCTTTGTATTTTAATTTGGAAATCAGGGCCTCAATGAAAAGCCGGTTGAATTTTTTATCCTCATCTAGCAATTGAAGAAAATCATCTTTTTGAATTTTATAAACCACCACCTCGTCGATCGCTTCAATAGTGCAATAACTAAAACAATCATCCATTAATTCAATCTCACCAAAAAGTTCACCTTCGCTGAAAAACTCCTGGATAAAGTTACTGCCGGTATCTGTAGTGAGAAAACATTTAACCATCCCGCTTTTCATAATATATACTGAAAACACTTTTTTACCCTCCACCAGGATGCTCTCCGACGGGCCAAAATGATGTTCGCTAAATGAATGGTCAGATTCCGAACGGACTAAATGAGTAATATAGCTGAATAGTTCTTTATTGGTTCTTATCATTTTGTGGGAGGACAAATGTCCTTTATGGTATCTAATGGGAATCCTTTCTTTGCAATAATATTAGAAAATCACCATATAATGAAACAAATAAGCAGACTACTGATGCAAATGGACTTTATCAAAGAAATTGATAAGCTGAAGTACATACAACGTAAAACAAAATTATTTAACAGTGAAAGGCATGAAAACGACGCTGAACACAGCTGGCACCTGGCGATGATGGTAATGGTACTGTCTGAATATGCCAATGCACCTGTTGATATGCTCAAAGTTTTGAAAATGGTACTGCTGCATGACATCGTTGAAATTGATGCAGGTGATACTTTTCTGTATGATACCACGAAGAATCACACCAATACGGATGAAGAATTGGTCGCTGCAGAACGTATTTTTGGTCTGCTGCCAGCTGATATGAAAAATGAGTTTATGGCCATCTGGATCGAGTTTGAAAATGGAGAAACCAACGACGCTAAGTTTGCAAAAGCGATTGACCGGCTGGAGCCTATTCTGCAGAACATTTCTAACCAGGGCGGAACATGGATAGAGTATAATGTTCCTTTCGAAACGGTTTATGCAAAAATTGATAAGATAAAAGAGGGTTCGGCATTTTTGTGGGATCATGTGGATGAGCTGATTCAGGAGTTTAGAAAAGTGTAGGTAATAACCGCCGGTACGGAATCATAGCTCGAATTTACGTGTCTGACCATGTTAAATATGGTTAAAAATTTCTTTGCTGATTAACTAATTGATATCATTGGTTCTTAAAATTAATCACAAATTGATGCTTCATTCAGTCTCCTCTTTTCTTAGCATTAAAGCGTATTTCCTTGCACTCATCGCTGTAGTTATAAGTGATAGTTATTCTTATGCACAATCGGAATCATTAAAGGGCAGTACCGTTGATCAACGCACTTCCCTGCCAGTACCCTACGTAAGCATTGGAATGATCAATAAGCCTGTGGGTACAATTTCTGATTCGTTGGGCCGGTATACGCTTTCTTATCTCAGGAGTGAGGTTAAGCCTACTGATTCCATTGTTTTCTCAGCTATCGGTTACAGAAACGTGAGAATGGATTGGGATACTTTTCTGAAAAATGGACAGATGGTAAAACTAGCTGAGTCACCAAGTTTGCTCAGGTCAGTCAGCATCAAAGCAAAGCCCGGAAAGCTGAAAAACTATGGACGATCCTCCGCGGGTATTATATTTTTTCCGGCGATGTATAAAAATATACCAAAAACCAGCGATGAGAAGGGCCGCGAACAGGCTGTAATTCTAAAAATTGATCAAGATATTTTTTTACGTAAGCTTAGTTTTAGCATTAACAGGAGGAACTTTGGAAAAATTAAACTCAGAATGAATATTTATGAGGTCAGGGATGGCTTGCCAGGTCAATCTATACTGCATAAAGATGTGGTGTTCAAAGTAGCCGGGAATACAAAGGTGGGGATGCAGGCTCCCGAAAGCATAGACTTAAAACCTTACCAGATACATATCCAGGGCAGAAAGGAAATTGCTGTTGCGCTGGCCATTTTAGAACTGGAACCCCGGGAGGGAGATACCAGCAAAACCGCATTTTTCATCCCTTCTTTTCCCGGACCATTGCGGTCTAGTCTTTACAGAATGAAAGGCCAGGCACAGTGGCAAAAAGTTTCGAAATCGAATTTACTTGTAGCGATTGAGGCATCTTCCAGAAAGGATGGTTCTGGAAATGCTGATAATGACTCGGGAGAAAGTGAGACCATAACCATACAGAATGATACTACATTAGCCGGGCTGATGTACGGAAATAATCAGGGTAAGCGTATACGGATAGATGATGGCGAAATTTATTATGAGACTTATGGCAATGGCAGGCCCCTGATACTATTGCACGGAAATAACGAAAGTATCAATTCATTCAGGAATCAAATAGGCCCTTTATCGCAGCATTATAAAGTTATTGCTATTGATACCAGAGGTCAGGGAAATAGTATCAATAAGAAAACATCACCTTATACTTATGAACAGTTCGCGAAGGATCTGGAAGAGGTAATGAATGCACTTTCGATAAAAAAAGCAAGCTTAATAGGATGGAGTGATGGAGGAAATACAGCACTGTTATTTTCGTTAAGACATCCTGAGCGGCTGGAGAAGGTAATTCTGATGGGTGCAAATCTTTTTCCTGGTCCGGATGCAATTGAGGATAAGGTAATTCAATTATTCGAAAACCGCAGGGACAGTTTATTGCAACAGGCAGATTCGGCATCCCAAAATCTGTTGCGCTTAACGGAACTGGTATTAAAGGAACCTCATATCAATCCAGCAGCGCTGAGCACTGTAGCCACACCAGTATTAGTAGTGGCAGGAGAGTACGATGTGGTGAAAAAGGAACACACACAACTGATTCATTCGCATCTGAAAAACTCAAGACTGGAATTTATACATGGGGGTGATCACTATTCCCCTTTAAACAAACCGGGAATTTTTAACAGGATTGTGCTTGACTTTTTGGATGGTGCAGAGGCAGCAGATAAGTGATCTGATCCGGTAACATGGTTGCAACGTATTACTTCATCACAATCATTTCCCGCTTCTTTATGTCAAATGTGATCTTGTTTCCAATCCAGTTTAACGAGACTATTCCATCATAAATTAAGCCGTCGATAAAGGAGGCTTTTACATCCCGGCACTGAACAGCGGATGAAGCTTTCGCTGTGATCGATTTGATATTCGCCTGGTAAATAATGCTTTTCATCTCAGGGGTAAACTCGCTGGGAATCACTATTTTGCTGGCCTTCGCGGTATCAATACCCAATGCAGGTGTATACTTTGAATTGATCCTAAAGCTATTACTGCCTGCACCACTATCAATTGAAAACTGTAATGTTAACTTATCGTTCACAACAAAATAAGTAAATACGGTGAGTGCTTTATCTCTTGATTCTGCTAGTTGCAAAGGAATGGGATGTCCCGACTTTCGAATGGAAAGCATACTTTTTTCTGTTTCGAAAAATATCTTTTTGTTGGTGTAGTCAATTGTAAATGGCTGATCCTTAAAACTTATAAGTGAGATAAGCCCATCGACAGGACCGAGGTTGATGTCAAAAATTGTCACCACCGGATTATGCTCTACAAAGTTTCCTAAAGCTAAGGTTTGGGCATCATATAAGTCGGCCGTTAATTGCTCACCCGTGGCGCGAAAGGCGGTAAAACTACCATCCTGTTTAGGCAGCTGGCCAATCTTTTCTGAAAAAGTTTTAGTGATGAGTGTTAAGCCGGCTCCCGTATCGAATATAAAGTTGCCTTCCACCCCGTTAACTTTCGCTTTGATCATCATATGACCCTGATCTGTCAGCTCAAATGGTATGAAGGACTGTGCATGGCCTGAGCTCGTTATCACCAGACAAAGAAAAAGAGATCTGGATACGAAGGAAATATTAGGATACATCTTCAACAGGTTTTTTATGGAGCTAATTATCATATTTGACAGAACAGATATAAAAAGTATTATCATCGCCGGTTTTGTTTAATAACCTGTTCAAAATTAGCTGAACAGGTTATTTACATTTGTTTTGTTTTAACGGAGGAGCTATCATAAAATCAATCCAGTCGGCAAAAGAGTTGGAAGTGAATTTTCTGAAACAGTTTCATCGCGCCTTTGTTTAGTGTTAGGGAAAGTAGGGTTTTTGTGTTTATACACTACTCGTTTTTTGATTTGTAATTTTACTGATTGCATACTCTTGAGTTTAGGTTAGCTATTGTTTTCTTTTATCTAAGTTTTGCTTTTAATCAAACAATTGAAAATTATTTCGACGAATAATAGGTTTTGTTCGATGAAGCCTGCAGTTAAGTCAACTAATAATGGTTAATATCCATAATTCAGCAATGGTTTGATGATAACTAAAGCAATTCCGTCAGGTACTTTTGCATTTCCTCCCAGTAAGTCGGTCCGATAGAAATCCTTTTAGCCATGGGAAGCGTAGTTTCTATGTGCATATCCTGAATATTTTTAATCACATTTTTCCGGATAATGCAGGAGCGGTTGACACGTAAGAAGAGAGGGGGAGACAGATAATTTTCCAGTTTCGCCATTGTGATATTCAATATCACTTTGCCATTATCAGGAAGTATCAGCTCCATATAGTCTTTTAATGCATTGACCATAATAATATCTTCAATACAGATCTGCACTTTTTTCCTGCCTTCATTAGCCCATACATAAGTTCTCTTTTCTCCATCCTGCATTTTTGTAACAGGGAACCGGTCATGCGGTAAGTTTTGTAATTTATAAAGGTGATCTGCCTTCACTACCGCTTTTAGAAACCGTTCAAAAGAGATGGGTTTAAGCAAATAGTCAAGCACATCAAATTCATAACTTTCCAGGGCATGCTCGTGAAAAGCCGTCGTAAGGATGACCATTATATTTTGTTTCTGTATAATACGCAGCAACTCCAGTCCCGACATTTCTGGCATCTGGATATCTAAAAATATGAGATTTGGCTGCAGCTCCTGTATCGCTTGTATCGCCTGTATGGCATTGTCGCATATGGCCACAATTTCCAGGTAAGGAATTCTCCGGGAAAAATTCTCCAGAATTTGCTGCGCTATCGGTTCATCATCTATGATTATTATTCTCATATAATTTGATTATTTACTGATGGAGTTTTATGACTAATACCACTTCAAATATATCTTCTGTTTCTTTTACGTCTAAACTATAATATTCATGGTATTCCAGTTCCAATCTGCGACGGACATTCGATAGTCCTATTCCATTGCCTTTAGTTTCAGGTACCGCACTGGCAATATTAATTTTGGGCTTATTGTTTGCTATTCTGAAAGTCAATAAACCATTTTCTTCCCGCATTTCAATATCTACCCACATCCTTTTAATACTTGCATTAACCCCATGTTTAAAAGCGTTTTCAATAAAGTTAACTAAAATCAAAGGTTTGATAGGCAGTTCATTAGTCTCAATTTTTTCAAAATCGTAATTAATCTGTACCCGCTCTTCTTTGTGGCGAATCTTTTCCAGGTGTATGTAATTGGTTAAGAAAACAATCTCTTCCTTAAGCGTAATATTGTCTTTTTTACCGTCGTGTATAGAAAAGCGCAGCAGGTCTGACAGTTGTAATACCGCTTTGCAGGCGATCTCATTATCGATCACCAAACCGTAGATATTATTTAAAGAGTTGAATAAAAAATGTGGCTGAATCTGCGCACGCAGGAAATTCAGCTCAATGGCATTTTTTTCTTCAATTATGGCTAGCTTCTCCTGTAAGTTTTCATAAGTATCCTTGATGATTTTAATAAACATCCCCGGAATGGTATACCAGATGATATTGATCAATACCCACAAAGCAGAATTAAAAGAAAAAAGTTTAGTAAAATGGTGTATGCCATAGCGCTCATGGTAACTGGCAATGATGGCGCTTTCCGGATACGACTCTTTTAATACTTTAAAAATGACAGCTGCACCTATCACTGAAATTAAATAGACCAGCACCAGATTGGTGAAGACAATCAACCATTTCCTTTTTCGCACATAGGGAAATGTAAAGTAAATGAGGAAATAGTGTATCAAAATAATGATCAGCAATTCTCCACATGAAAATAATACATTTATGGGATCGAGCAGGGAGAGGTTGAAGGAAAGCCGGCTGACAAATAAAATGAATAAATAGAAGGCTATCCAGTAAAGTATATGTAATGATATTCTGGCCGACTGACTATGGTAAATTGAAAACTTGTTATTTCCCAACATTTGTGTGATAGGCTAATTGATTATAATATTTTCTGCAAAAGTGATAAGCCATATACTCCATCAGTCTTTGCTCGCTGGCGAACCATCTGTTGATGCTCATATGAATATAGCTGGATAAATTTTCAATTTTTAAGGTTATTTTCTTTAATGCAATTTCCCTCTTTCTAAATGGAATTTCAAATTGATTTTTTGTTAAAAAGGGTACAATCAATGGCTTCCAGCTTCGGTATTGTGCGTCAAGCTGCAATTTTACTCTGGTATGAAATTCTTCTGCAAAGGCATCCGACATCTTTTCGCAAAAATCAGCCTTTTCCGCCAATGACAAATTAAATAAGGATAACCAGTCGTCTATATTCTTAAGTGCGGCTAAAAATCTTATTTGCTGATCTTCCGCAAAGCTTTCATCTGCCAAACAAGTAAGAAATAAAGAACTGTCCTGAAAAAAAAGCTCCTCACTGTCTATAATCTCATCTTCACCGTAGCGCTCTATTTCTCTTTCATAGGTATCCATCTGCACTTTCCATACCGTTCCGTCGGCCACATAAGAATGGAGCATTTTATAAACCTGTTTAACCGCATTTGCATATTGCAGCTCATTCTCACCCTCAAACAATAGCAACCGCAGGCGGAGATGGTGATGCGGGTCAGTATACCGGATGAAAAAAGCCTTGCTGATAACCCCTTCTGTTAACAGGGAACTGATCACCGGACTTACCACCTTCAACAGGAGTTCATCTGCTACATAAGCACCGCAATATATTTTAAAGTACAGCCACTCACTGCCGGGTTCAAAAGTCCGTTTGATATCTTGTTTCTCAATAAGTTTTTTTGCCGGGCGAATGCGCTCAGGGTGTTTTTTCGACAAAGGTAAAATAAATTGCTGTATGGTCGTGGAGTCCTTTGCCTCCTTGTCAACCGCCGCTCCGTGCAGCCATTCAACGAGTTTGACCAGTTTACACGCTTTGATTTCGTTCAATAAAAGTGACAGGTAGCTGTCGTTTAAAGTATCGATAAACAATTCATTATCTCCCTCAGTGAAAAAGACAAATCGCGGGACATGCCAATTTTTAAAAAATGAACGGAGCACAGATAAAGGATCTTTATCGCGGATAATTTGACTGATCTGCGTTTCACGTAAAAACCAGCAGGCAGGATGCAGAATAAACTTTTTATAAGTCAAACGGGGTAAAAAATATTTGGTCTGGCTATCCGTACCCCAGTTAATTTCGAATCCGGACAGTCCCTGATGCTGAATGGCTGCCAAAAATTTATAGACTGAGATCATACTATTGCTATAATTGTGTGCATTTGATAATCTTGGAATAACCCTTTTATCCCATTTCCTGGATCTGAGTATAATTTCATCCTGCTGTACAGATACCAAAAGATCTTCGAGAGTTAACTGGTTTTGTGCATCGAGCGTACTGGACGCAAGATAGGGGATCTCGTATTTGGAAAGTACCGGCCTCCGTGCAATATTCGCGATCCTTCCTTCGGGAAGGTGTATAATTTCGGCAAAGATAACCGCTTTGTTTCTTTCTGCTTCCTGGTCTGCAATCTCTTCACACAGGCTTCGTATGTTGTCGCCCATATACCCGAATCTGCCCAGCAACGCATTGGCATGCGCGCCGCCAACGCTTTGCAGCAAAGTATATCCCGAAGGGATTACAGTTCCCATCACTGCGAAATGATTAGCCAGCTGAGTTGATTTATCTGCAAATTCTTCCAGATCCTTATCGTTTATGAGCAAACCTTTCTCAAAAATTTCAGCATTTAACTGTGCTGTTTTATGCTGTAACCAGGGATGGCATTTTCCGGCAGCTGCTCTTACTGAGGTTTTAGACAGCACATCCAGTTGTTCAATTAATGAATTATGTATACTATTGCCAATGCCGTCACCCGGAGGGAATCCGATGCCAAATTCAGCATCTAATGCTTCAGCCAATGGAATTTCCCTGCCGGCGTATTTTTCTTTGAAAAGTGCTTTAAACCGTACAATCTGATTTTCCTGCGAAGGATGGGTGTTAGATAATTTACTCAGTATACGAATGGCTTTCTCCAGTTCTTTCAAATCTGTTTCCCGAAAATTATCCGCAAGCAAAGGTTGCATTAAATCCGCATGGAAAAGGTGACCCTGCGTGGGCTCGATGCCCATTTCGTCTAAAGTCTTTTCTAAACCCCGTATCTCTTCCAGCGGCAAAACACCTATAGGCAGCTGCTTAAACTGCCTTAATATAACTGAGATAAGAGTAAACAAATCAGCATATTTCTTTACTTCCGCAACACCCCGCTGCATTAGCCTTACTGTTATCTTCTGCAGTCTTTCCAGTTCATCGGTTATGGTCAGGCCTAACCTTAACTCACTCGTTAGAAATTGCGTATCTATAAGCCCTTTTACAAATTCTTTTGATTCCTCATATTCAACCTCCCCGGGCATCAGTGCAAAAATATTAGCTATATTCAGCAAGCCGGTTTCAGATAGGCTGATGATTTCTTCCAGCAGCTCCGTTCGTTCAATAGAACTGACCTGATACTGGCGTTTTCCACCATCAACGGTCGATTCTAAAAAGCGATATTGATTGGGAAGAGGATACCAGGAGTTATTGATATGATAGTGCAGATGTGGCCATATTGCTTCGTCAGCTTCTATATGGCGGACTATCTGTTGTAATAATCCCACATCTATCCTTACCATCCGTACTTTTACTGCAGTGGATGATTTTTCATTACTGCCAATGTCTGCTATATTACATCCTGCATATATACCGTAAGGCGTACATCTTGTGCTAGCACGGAGGGCATATTTCTTCAGCGTCATCAATAGCCTGTTTTTTTTAGACGGACTGACTATGCCATTTTTAAAATCCAGAACGGTCTGATGCAGCCGGGGCGAGCTCCAGTAAATACCTTCCATAAAAACAGGATCTTCAAGCAGTTCCAAAACGATCTCATCCAGGTCAGCTGTCCCGCCTTCAGGTTGAAACAGACGCTGATAGGAGTAGAGGGGAGATCTGATGATAACTTTTCCAAAATCGTTGTATATTGTTTCCTGCCTGATCATAAATCCACCCTATTTGGCTGCCTCCATACCAATAAAACTAATGAATAATTAGTTACCAAAAAAATTGCAGGTACTGAAATTATCATTTTAGTAGAAGATGCTGCCAAATATTCTTTGAAATATACTTCTGTCGTTCAAAAGTATTTCGCCATTCCCTTCCATGATAGGTACGATAGGAATTTCTTTGTTTTCTGAGGTAATTATTTTGTTACTGTTCAGTTTCACATTGGCCTGGTGCTCACTGCCGATTTGAACCGGGAGAATGGAACTTACCCGGCCTTCCAGAAACCCATATTCGCTGCTTGGAAAATCATTGAGCTCTATTTTTACAAACTGCCCAACCTTTACATTACCCGCTCCTTTATTCGCATATTTAATCCTGACTTCCACCCTGGATGCTTTAGGAACTACCCATATCAATTGGTCAAGCGTATTTTTTTCGTCTATTCCTTTTGAAATGTATATTTTCCCTGCCATCGGTGTGATGGTCGCAATGCTTTTTCGTGTATTTTTGTCGAGATGGGTCAGTAAGGTATCTCCGGGTACCACCTGATCACCTTCTTTCACGAAAAATTTAAATTCCTGACTGGCGTCTTCTTTTCTTACCGTTACTTTTCCGGGCTGTTCCGTGGCCTGCACCAATGCCTTTGCTGCCAGAGTATCCGGATAATGTATTAAATTGGATATAAATAAACCCAATACTGCAACGACAAACAGCACAGTAATACCCCACTGTATGATCCATGAGGGTACACTGCCCACAATTTCTTCCATTTCATTGCTTCTTACTTCTAAAGGAGAGTTATTTTCCGGCATGTTTTCTATCGTTTAAGCGTTACCTAATTCCAGTTGATTTTTAACCAGTTCAAAATAATATCCCTTTTGCAGTGTTAACTTATCATGGTGTCCTTCTTCCACAATTTTGCCATCACGCATCACAATGATCTGGTCGGCATTCTTCACCGTACTTAACCGGTGGGCAATGACCACAACCGTTCGTCCCTGGTAAAATTCATTTAAGTTTTCCATAATTATCTTTTCATTATTCGCATCCAAAGCACTGGTAGCTTCATCAAAAAATAGATACTTAGGATCTTTATAAACTGCCCGGGCTATAAACATCCGCTGTTTCTGGCCCCCGCTTAAACCCGAACCGCTATTTCCGATACGTGTATTAAAGCCTAATGGGAGTTTCGAAATATGGGTATGTAAGTTGGCTACACGTACCGCGTCATATAGTTTTTCCTCAATGATACGTTCCCCGTCTACTGCGATATTTCTCGCTATGGAATCTGAAAAAACAAATCCATCCTGCATCACTGTTCCCGCATTTTGACGCCACAGCTGGGCAGAAATATCTTGTAAGTTCAGTCCGTCAATTAAAATTTGTCCGTCCGACGGCGGGTAAAATTTCAGCAGCAATTTCAGCAGGGTTGTTTTTCCACTGCCACTGGCGCCAACAATTGCCGTTACTTTGCCTTTAGGGATATGCATACTGATATTATCCAGTACCAGCGGACTCTTTGGCGAGCCATATCTGAATGACAGATTTGCAATCGTAATGCCTTCACCTACATTTTTACGAATGTTTTTGGTAAATATTTCATGGTTGAGGTAAACAGGGTCAGAGTTGTTTTCCGATTCCCTGGGAAATTTATTTTCATTATAACCAATCAGATCTTCACTGGCTTCTTCATCTGGCTGACTATGAATTTCATTCAACCTGTCCAGACTGATTTTAGCATCCTGGATACTTTTTATAAATAATATAATCTGATTTAAAGGGCTGTTCATTTGCCCTACGATATAAGAGATACTCAGCATGACCCCAATCGTGATTTGCTGGTCAATAACCAACCGGGCAGCTAAATAACTAATCAGAATATTTTTCAGTTGCGTAAAAAAAGACGAGCCTATTTCCTGGTACTGCTCCAGTGCCAGACTCTTGATATTTACTTTAAATAGTTTTGCCTGGATACGTTCCCATTCCCACCGGCGTGCTTTCTGACTGTTGTACAGTTTGATCTCCTGCATACCGGTAATGATTTCGAATACACTGTTCTGATTCTCTCTTGACCGTTGAAAACGATTGTAATCGATGTTTTTTCTTCGTTTTAAAAACATGGAGACCCAGAGCACTGATAAGATACTGCCTGCAGCAAAAACCAGTAAGAGGCTAAAATTATAAATGGATAAGATAAAGGAAAAAACAAAAAGATTGATGACTGAAAACAAGGTGCTTAAAGTAGATCCTGTCAGGAATGATTCGATCCGGTGGTGGTCATTGATCCGCTGCGAGATATCGCCTATATTTTTTGATTCAAAAAAGTTAATAGGCAATTTCATCAGCTTGATCAGAAAATTAGAGATAATACTGATGCTGATACGCGTACTGATATGCAGCAGGATCCAGTTCCTGATCAGATCAACTGCTATACCTCCCAAAAACAAAAGCAACTGAGACAGGAGTATCAGGTGAATAAAGCTTAAGTTTTTCCGGTTTACACCAAAGTCCACCAAACTTTGGGTAAGGAAGGGAAAACACATGCTGATCAGACTGGCCAGCACCATGCCTAAAATCAATTGAATGAAGTAGCGTTTATATGGTCTTAAATATTGCAGTAAAAATCCAAAACCGTTTTTTGTTTTTTGTACACCTTCCTCATTGCGATAAAAATCAGGCGTAGGCTCCATCAACAAGGCAATTCCTTTTTTATCTGCCGAACTGATCCAGCATTTCTCAAAAACATCTTTCTCCACCCGCACCAGGTTATGTCCGGGATCAGCTATCAGTACCTTCTCCACGCGACGGAAAAGGGATTTTTTTTCAATGGCATAGATCACTACAAAATGCTCCTGGTTCCAGTGCAGCACACAAGGCAAGGGTACATGCTCTACCAGCTGCTCATAGGTAAGCTTGGCGACCAGTGTTTTAAAGCCTATCTTTTCAGCGGCTTCACTTAACCCCAATAAACTCACGCCATTTTTAGTGATATATGAGTTTGCCCTGAGGTAATCCAGAGAATACTCTTCACCATAAAACGAAGCAATCATTCGCAGACAGGTTGGACCGCAATCCATGTAGTCCAATTGCTTATAGAATCTAAATTTTTTACTGAAAAATGCCATGGTTCAATGTCTTTGATTAAGCTGTTGAAGTTTTATGAACCAGTAGGCCAATGTGTGGCCACCGATCCGTCATCTTCGTTATTTTTTCCGCCGGTAATATTCTCGCCATCAATTTCTTCTATACCCTTTCCGGTCAGATCTTTGGTAACGCCGAATTCCTTTAACTTTTCAATATCTACCAGTCCCTTTTTAAGGTCGTCAGGTTTGTTTTTGTCTTTCTTTTTCATGATTTGTGGGTTTTAAATGGGAGTGGTATTGGTTAATAAATCGGTGGTTTTAAAAGTGCGGTCGTTTGCATTGTCATACTCATAAATAGGAGGCTTGTATTCTTTGAAGCCACCGAAGAGTGTATTTGCATCGTCTTTTTTTACTTCAAAATCGCTGCACTCTTCCAGAGTCGCCGGCTCCTTTTTGATAAAGAATCTGATTAAATTTTTCATATCTATTTATATTTTAGGTTAATAAATCTCATAAATTCCAATCCGGCCGGTGGTTTGGCCAATCAAATATTCAGGCATTTGCCACCAGCAATGCTTTTTCATTCTCTGTGATGCTGAAAGTGATATATTCATAAAGCACTCCCGATAACAGCCGGTCTACCTTACTCTTTTCAACAAAAAGCAGATTTGTATAGTCAGGATCATCCTTATTTACTATCGTTTCCTGCAGGAAAGAAACCAGTGCGTCAATATGTTTATAGCGATAATCAGACGAGAGGAGGGCGAACTTTAGGGCCGACAAAGGTTCGGTAAATTTCCTCAGCCAGTAATCCAGTAAAACTGTATCGGTTTTAAATGTTCTGAGAATGCGAATGAAAGTTTCTGTCATGACCTGCACAATCACTGCATATTGCAGGTCTGTTATCAGGTATGCTTCTGATATGCCATTCATTATCGTGCCCGGCTTCCAGTGTGCGGCATGTTCATAAATGCCGAGCAGACAGTCAAGGCTTAAGCCAACTCCCTTTTCCGTCTCCTCCAGCGAAAAATATATCCTGCTCAAATTATGCAGTTGTTGTATCTCAGATAAGTACATTAGCTGGTAGCCTTTCTTTTGCAGCAATTGGTTAGCCCCAATAAGCTTTTTTGTCGCCAGGATCGCAGTGGCATAATCTTTTGTTTTATAATTATAGTAAGATAACCTGGGTTCACATAAGGCTGTAACCCATTCAGCAACAGCAGGCTCCAGTTTCTCTCTGAGCGCACAACACTGTTGATACGCAACTGCTGCTGCTTCAGCGTTATTTTGTTTGGCAAGCAGAAAGCAATGATCGTAGGCATCTGATGCCTCGGTATATGCTCGCCGTTGTGCAGCACTAAAAATTGTTTCCAGAATAAAATCTCTGTAAAAAGGATAGGCTCCTTCTTTAAAAGAGGTTTTGTTGATTGGGTCTGACTTTTCCATAGCGGTATGAATTAGAGATTGACAGATCAGGCAACACTGTTCTGCAGTAGATTGATATATTTGTTTAAAACCACATTCTTTTTTCTTTGCTCATCAAAATCGTACATGCAATAATCCTGACCCTTGTGCTCTATCGCTTCCTGCGAGCAGCCTCCGTTACATATTGGCAGTATAGGACAGGTCAGGCAGGGTTTGTTTTTAAATTTGCTGTCCAGCCGGTCATAAAATTTCTGACTCCAGCTAATTGATCCGTCCTCATTCAGCATTCCTTCTTTTGCATCTGTAGAAAAGTTGCGGGCAGTACATTTGAATACTTCTCCGTTATAGTTGATCGTTGCATGGTTTTTTTTGTCGGCATAACAGGAATTCCTTAATCCGTCCGGCATGTCCATATCTGCAAATGTGGCTCTGAATCCATTGTTTCTAAAAAACCGGTGCAGTTCTCTTATTCTGTCCGTCAAGGTCAGATCTGTTTCCTGCCATACTTTATGGAAAGAGATCAGCATATACTTTCTTGCTTCTTCCTCTAGTGGTAAAAAATCGTACAGGATACTCTCAAGATTTTTTAAGTTCGATTTGGTGTAATTGATTCTGATGGAAACATTCATTTTATTCCTGCATAAGGCAAAAACATTCGCCAGTATTTCATCATAAGACCCTCTTTTGGAACTTACAAACCGTACCGCATCATGTGTTTCCCTGTCCCCATCCAAAGTGATTTGAAAGTTGGTGATATTAAAAGAAGGAAAATCAGCTATCATTTTCTCATTGATCAGGAACCCGTTTGTAGTAAAGCCTGTGCTGAACTTACAGGTGCGGTCCCTGAAGAACTCTTTCACATAATCCATTACAGGAACGATGACCTGATCATAATAGAGGAGTGGTTCTCCGCCAAACCATGAAATATTGAAAAACTTAATGTCCGGCATACTTTGCACTACATTACTGATATGTTTCTTGACATGCTCAATGGTTGGATTGGACATTTTGGAACCTTTCTCATGGGCCTCATAACAATACCAGCATTTGAAATTACAGTTCATGGTAGGATTAATGATCAGGTGATACTGACTTTCGTCTTCCATATCTACCTTCATCCGCATCATTTTCACCGATTCCAGTTCATCCCGCTCATTATCTACTATAAACCCGTTTGTTACCAGGGCGGTATAAAACGTCGGATGATAGCCGATCAGGTCATCAATATTATTACCAGACTTTGCTGACTCGATTAAATCGTTCAGCAGGGGATCCACTAACAGATAACGGTTGCTAAAAGCATTATAGAGTACAACAGATTCATTATAGGGAACCACATTGTTAAATTGACTGAGTTTCATCTTTTTGAAGAATTAATGGAGTGATTTATGATTGAAGGCTAAATTTGTTTTCAAAAAAATACTGCTATTCCAAAAACTGGCCGAGTAAATTAATTACACTTTTCAGTGAGGCCATTGCCCCGTAAACATCCTCTCCTCCAACCGTTTTGCCCTTTTCCGGCTCCAGCACATGGTATCCGTACGCTTTTAGCTTTGCTACATTTGCCTGAACAACAGGGTTAAACCACATACGTTCATTCATTGAAGGCACAAAAAGAACAGGCGATGCAGAGGCTACAATGGCGGTGGAAATTAAATCATCACTGATACCATGCGCGGCCTTAGCCAGGATGTTGCTCGATGCCGGCATAATTACCGTCAGATCGGCATCCTGCGTGAGCTTAATATGAGGTACCAGCAAGTTATCTCCAACATCATAAGTATCGGTAAACACCTCATTTCCAGAATATATCTTTAGCGCAAAGGGAGTAACAAATCTCGTTGCATTTTTTGATACCATAACGGTTATCCTGCAATCCAGTTCCTTTCTCAGGTGCATAATAAATGATGGCATTGCAGCTGATGATACTGCCGCTGTTATCCCTATAGCTATGTTTTTCATATCACTGATTTATTCCTGTTTATCATTAAACTGATGCGCATGCGCTACACTAACTCTTCTGCGTTTTCCAGCGCAAAACCCAGTGCAATGGCATAAACGCAAGATTTATTCATGTTCTTTTCCTGCATCATATCTTCAAATCTGGAGCTGGTCACCGCTGCAGTCGGCGAACCGTAAAAACCCAGTTCATTAGCCGCTAAAATGATATTCTGAGCAATATGCCCGGCCTCAATCATTATTGCCTTATAGCCTACAGGATGTGCGTATTTCCACATCGTTCTGTCAAAATTTGCCACCAGGAAGACCACCACAGCAGCCTCATCTATCCATAACTGTTCAGCCAGAATAGCTGCCGGCGTAGGTGAATTCTGATCGTTCACCAATCCAAGGGAATGTTCCACTGCAGAATAATGATACAGCCCATTTGGTAAGCCGCTTATATTCCGGCATTGCACATAGGCATCAAACGGATTTCTTCCTCCGCCGGAAGGGGTCATTTTAAAAGGCATTTCGCCCATGGGCCGGATGCTTTTAAACTTAAGGATACCCAGGCCAGCGTAAAGACAAGTTGTAAGGTCAACCTGCGACACAGGTCTTTCCACATCAAAATGCCTGATTGTTCTTCTGCGTTTAATGGTCTTAAATATGCCCTTGTCAAAATCCGGAACAGTGTAGGCATATACTTTATCGTATTTATTTTTATTGACAGAGAAAAGTACCGGACTAGGATCTTCTACGGTTTTTTGCGCAATCTGATCCGCAAATTCCCTCATCCCTTCAGAATTTGGTGTCAGGAATTGTGTGTTTTTCAGTGCAAAGTGATACGCACCTGCCTTTAATCCCCAATCCCAGTTTTGTTGATAATGGACATCTTCTTCCTGGGTTTCTTCAGTAATAATGACGCCGCACACGATTAACTTATATATGATGTTGATAATATTTTCTTCAGTAATTTTACCATTCAGTACTTTTGCGAGGTGTTCTACATCAACCCAATCCTCCATGGCCAGTATAAGGCTGAATTCTTGCAGCGTTACACTTATAATTTTGTTCTTCAGAAAATTCTGGATACATATTTCCTCGTTCTGTATAGTTATATAAATTGATTGGGCCCTTCGGAATTTCATAAGATTGATGATTAATAAAAGCGAATGATTACATTTTTTTAATGTTACGCCGAACACGTACAAATGATAATTAATAAGAGAGTCGAAATTTTATCTGCATGATAGAAAGGGATTTGCAGATTCAACAAATCCCTTTCTTTTACCTGCCGGTTCCTCGTTCATCAGGAACCAGAAACTGTAAGATTGCTTTAAGGTTTCATCACCAAAAAGCAATCTCCAGTCGGCTTTTTTAGCAAGCGATAACATTTACGTCTAGAAAAGGAGCAATTTCGCTATTGTCTTTTATTTCTGAAAATCCACCGCTTATTTTGTCTAAACCTTCAGAGAAAGAAGGATCTTCTTTTAAGGTGTCAATAAGTTTAGTTAGCTTGTCTTTAGCTGTTTCTAATTCTTCGATTCTTTTTTGGTTGTTTTGGTCTTGTGACATGGTCTTAAGTTTAATAATTGAATGCCTACTCGTTTTACTGGTTTTCGGCTTCCCCATTTTTGTTGCAACAAATATTTTTATAATCTCCCGCGTTCATCCGCATTACTGCTTTCCATTTTCTTTACGGTAAATGCTTTACCTAAATTGAAGTTGTAAATCAGTGAAAGATTGATGGTCTGTGTCTGTCTTTTCTGCTCCAGTCGCCCGATATTAACGTTACTATAATAGATATCCCCGTTTATTCTCAGGCTATTAAAGAGGTCGTTCATGGCTACCTTTGCTATGAGTTTATTTTTTAGCATCTTTTTCTGTACACCAACATCCATTGTGAAGATGTGATCCAGTACATAATTTCCCATAATAATGTGTGAGAAATACATCCCGTTAAGGTTAACGCTAAACTGCTTTGGCAGTGTAAATACCTGGTTCATCTGCAGAGAAAAGATGTTTTCTTTGATTTCGATATCCTGTAGCGATATGCTCTGGTGTTGCAGACTTAAATTGTTATTCCAGGCCCACCATCTGCTAAGGGCTATGGGTGCATATAACCTGATTCCGGCGTTCGTTCTTTTTCCAAAATTCTGACGCGTATAGATCGTAATCAGGGAATCAGCAGGTGATTGTATGGCATATTGTGCGATGATATCCTTTTGTTTGTCGTACGCAGCGGTAATGCTATATTTATTGCGTAAGGTAAAGCCAAGCTCCAGCGAATTGGTATATGAAGGCGTTAAATATGGATTACCTCTGCCTATAGAATAATTGTCTGCATAAGTTTCATAAGGGTTCAGATCATTATAAGAGGGGCGTTCGATCCTTCTGCCATAATAAAAGTTAAGATAATTGCTATTGTCCTTATTCGTAGTGTGCTTTAGAAATACAGTTGGAAACAAATTGAAATAATTCCGTTTGGTATTGATATTCGAGGTGATCAGGTTACCTTCTGTATGGGTGTTCTCAGCCCTTAAGCCTAACTGTATGGTGGTATTCAGCACGCGCCCACTGTAATTCATATAACCCGCAGCTATATTTTCCTTATAATCATATAAGTAGTTTAATGCCGTTTCATTAACCCAGGTATTGTTTTCAAAGCTTTCATACACTGCACTGTTATCGATACGACTGGCCGTGAATTTTGCCCCTATACTGAAGACATCCGTTTTGTTGAATACTTTGCTGTATTTGGTGTCCATCGTATTGATTTTTGCCCTGCTCGGGGTCTGGTTTCTAAAACTGGTATCGCCCAGAAATACATTGTTATTGTTATAAAAGTTACTCTGTGCAGAGCTGAATACCTTTGCATCATTATTTGTATAGTCATACAGGAACACCAGGCCAGATCCCAGACTATCTGTTGTGAGATGATAATTTAAACCGATGTTATGGTAATCTCTTGAATTTGATCGTGGATAACTGCCATTTACACGCTGGTTGTTTACTATCGCCGGATAGGCAATATTGATATCAGAATTATATGGAGACGTACCATCAGTAAAGGATCCTGTATAATCCAATCCAACGTATTGTTTACTATTGATATCATAGATTCCGCCAGCACGCACACGGTGGGAAGTAGTCTTATTAATTCTATCTGCTTGTGATCGGTAATATATGCTGTCATTGATAGTTCTGGACAAGCGGGAGTCTTCATAATCTTTTGTTTTATCAAAAGAATAACTACCGAAAAGTGCCAGCTTATCCATTTTGAAATTCAATTGCAACCCTTCATTGGTGCTCGCATACCTGCCTTGTGAATAGCCGGCATTCACACTGCCACTAAATCCTGCAACTTTTTGTTTTTTCAACACAATATTGATGAATCCTCCACTGCCCTGTGCATCATATTCCGCAGGCGGATGGGCGATAATTTCTACAGACTGTATTTCATCAGATCGTAAACCATTCAGGTAATTAGTTAAATCGTCGCCACTCAGCTGAAGGATTTTACCATTCACCATTACCCGTGTACCCGGATTACCATTAATAGCGATCATACCATTATTGACAAACACACCGGGAGCGAGATTCATTAGCTCCAGTGATGATTTCCCCGCAGCAAGCGCATTATTCTCCACGTTCATCACTATCCGGTCTATTTTTCTGGTGATTATTGGTGCCTGAGCCGTTACCGCTACCAATGCCAGCTGGTTTTCTTTTTCAGTCAAAACAATTGTTTCTAAATTCACCGCCGCCTTTACGTCTATTTCTTTGGTAAAGTCATTGAACGATGTGCAGCTTGCCTTGATGATATAAATGCCTGCGCTGTCTACCGTTAATTTAAAGGAACCATCCTCGGCGGTCATTTTTCCTGTGATACGGTTATTGGTCGTTCCGTTTTGTTTAGTGACAAAGATCGAGGCAAAAGGAACCGGTCTGCCACCTTTATCTGTTACCTTTCCGGTAATAGATAAAATCTGGGCTTTCCCGCTTTTTGTCAGGACCATACTAAATAAAAGGATTACCATATACTTCATAAAAAAATTCCTCCAGTATTGATCAGAAATAAATTCTGTTTTCTTTATACATCGAATATCTATAGAGAAAAAATAAATTAAAATTTTATTCGACGATGGTCCGGGGAAAATACGACCAATGATGAGTCTGGTTCGACGAAGATATAAATGAGCGTGGGCGCCAATAACAATATCTCTTCGATGGTGTTACATTGGCGTATATAAAAATACTAATCTATGATGAAATTAGTGAAAGTTATCGCTTCTGCATTTGCTATGTTGAAGGTGTATAGTTGTTGCCATCTTGTATTTCGTTTACGCCAAAAAAACTGTTACCTGAAATGATGGATTACAAATTGATGGTAAGTCTGTATTGCACTCTTAAGTAAGATTAACCTCATGGAGCTGATCATTAATTTCAAACATAGCCATCCCCTTGAGGATATAAAATACTTGTTGAGATGACTGCACCTACAGCCGCTTTTTGGCTACAAAAATCATAGATTTGGCTCAATCCTGTAGTTTTAATCTCCTGACCTTTGAATTATAAAATCAATACAATATGAAAATTATAATTACAGGTTCCTTGGGACACATCAGCAGGCCCTTGATCACAACATTGGTTCAAGCCGGACATACCATTACGGTAATTAGCAGTAATCCTGCAAAACAAAGCGAAATAGAAGCAAAGGGTGCGTCCGCAGCCATAGGTTCATTACATGAGGTTGAATTTTTAACAGAGACTTTCAAAGGAGCCGATACTGTTTACACCATGGTGCCTCCGGGAAATTACATGGATCCGAATCTGGACTTATTAGCTTATTATATTGGTCTGGGAAACAATTATGCACAAGCCATTCTGCGTGCAAACGTAAAACGGGTAGTTAATCTAAGCACAATTGGAGGTAATCTAGCCGAAGGAAATGGAATTTTAGCCGGTGCCCACCAGGTTGAACGCATTCTGAATGCATTGCCTGCAGATGTGGCGATTACACATATGCGTCCAAATTCTTTCTACTACAATTTGCTCGGATATATTCCCATGATCAAATCCATAGGTTTTATCGCAGCAAACTATGGTGGCGATGATATCATTCCATGGGTATCGCCAATCGATATTGCTGCAGCCATTGCAGAGGAACTGACAACGCCTTTTGAAGGCAGAAAAGCCCGTTCAGTAGCAAGTGAAGACCTTTCTGGGAATGACACAGCGAGAATACTGGGCGAAGCGATTGGCAAACCAGATTTGAAATGGACGGTTATTTCTGACGAAGAAACCCTGAATGGATTAGTAGCGATAGGAATGAATCCGGCAATTGCAGCTGGTTTAGTAGAGATGTATGCCGGGCTCCATAGCGGATTACTGGCGCAGGATTATTATCAGCACAGACCTGCAGTGATGGGCAAAGTAAAAATGCGCGACTACGCCAAAGAATTTGCCGCTGCATTCAACGCATAATATTTATATTCGACCATGGCCAATACACAGTTCCATAAATTCAAAACGATCAGTGAATTTCACCAGTTCAGGGGATTGCCTAAGCCGGAGCACCCGCTGATCAGTGTGATCAATTTGGCTGATGTAAAAAACATGCCGGAGGGCGAAAACAGTATTTTGCTGGATTTTTATTCCATAGCACTGAAAAGGAATTTCAATGCAAAAATGAAATATGGTCAGCAGGAATATGATTTCGATGAAGGTATCATGTTCTTTATTTCACCTGGTCAGATTTTTCGGATCGAGGTAGAAAAAGATAAAATAATGGAACAGTCGGGGTGGATGTTATTGGTGCATCCCGACTTTCTTTGGAACACGCCATTAGCTAAAGTCATCGCTCAGAGCGAGTTCTTCAGTTATTCCGTACATGAGGCATTATTTCTGTCCGATAAAGAAGAGCATCAGATTGCTGCTATCATGCAAAACATTCAGCAGGAATATCATTCCAATATTGATCAGTTTAGCCAGAACGTAATGTTGGGGCACCTGGAACTCATTCTTACCTATTCTCATCGCTATTATAACCGCCAGTTTATCACGAGGAAGATTTCCAATCATATGGTGATCAACCGCCTGGAAAATATATTATCAAACTGTTTTGAAGACGAGATGCTAAATAAAAACGGATTGCCAACCGTTCAGTACATTGCAGAAACATTGAATATGTCACCCAACTATTTAAGCGGTTTACTAAAAGCACTCACCGGACAAAGTACACAGCAGCATATTCATGATCAACTGATTAAAACAGCGAAAGAAAAATTATCCATTACCAGTTACTCTGTGAGTGAGATTGCTTATCAATTGGGTTTTGAGCATCCGCAGTCTTTTAACAAATTATTTAAGCGCTATACGGACATGACTCCCAATAGTTTCAGGAAATCTTTCAATTGACGATCATTTTGTAATCTGATACATTTCTCATTATCGTCATTTATACCGTTATTTCTGATGCGTTCACTATATTTGGCATAATGGGTCAGCTGTCTGTGTCTTTGTGGAAAGGCTCCCCTATAAACCGGAAGCCAAATGTATATGATTAGCAAAACCCCAGCAATGCACAAATTATTGATCTCGTTGTTATCCGCCTGCCGCGTATCCCTGCTAAGCTTGTTTCTGTGTAGTTTGTCACCCGTTTTTGCGCAGAAAAATATCCCGCGCATTTATTTTGAGAATTTTATTGTGCCTGTATTAAAGCCAAACGCAGTCATCTCCAAACCAATCAATTTTAAAAGTAATCCTGATGCTTTGGCTTTTCGGACAAAGATTACACAGGCATACCAACAAAAAGGAAATGTTTTCGCAGGACATTTTAAGATCGCTATTTTCGGCTGCGGCGGTAGCTGTATAATGGGATATGCAATAGATATGCTGACGGGTAACGTATATGATTTGCCATTGGGCGAAGAAGGTTCCTGCCTTTTTGCAGAGACCAGAGCACTTTATAAGGCAAAGAGTAATCTTTTTGTGTCCGGTGTCTGCAAAGAGAATCCCGAGAGTAAAACCTTGTTTTATATGGCATTTCTTTTTCAACAGGATAAAAAGCATCCGGATAAATGGACATTTAAAAAGGTACAGTCCGAAGAATTTTTAAGGAGAAAGTAGTGTTTTGACTAATTCAGTTCAGCAATTCCTAAAATTATACAAATCAAATCATGAAGCTAACTGCAAGAGCGAACAGTAATCCGGATAACCATTGGCATGAGTTGAAAAATGACGGTGGTAAGGCGCTTGAGGAATTGTATCATCTCTATGCAAATCCACTCTACAATTACGGAGCTAAGTTTACTTCCGACAAGGAGTTAATCAAAGAATGTATCCAGTCACTTTTTGTCACGTTGTGGACAAGACGAAGTCATCTTAAGCAACCTGATAACGTAAAGAATTACCTCTTCAAGGCATTCCGGCTTTCCATATTCAAAAAAGCGAGCTTGTTGAACAAACATGAGCGCTATGAAGAAACTGAGCACTACCATTTCAATGCTGTGATCAGTTTTGAAGAACAACTCATCAGGGAAGAGAACCAGTCAGCACTGCAGCAGCGTATCCAGGCAAGTCTTGATCAGCTCAGTCCGAGGCAGCGGGAAGCTATTTTTCTAAAATTCTATGAAGGACTGAGTTACCAGGAAATAGCTGAAGTAATGGATATCTCCGTAAAAGGAAGTTATAAACTCATGGCAAGGGCGATCGACGGACTGCGTGAACAACTGGATATGAACGACTTCTCTTTCCTGCTGCTGTTGCTGTACGCCAAATTTTTTCATTGATTACCAGCTGTTTAAAGATATTATTTAAATTCTTCAAAAATTTTGGGGTAAAATAGCAATCTGAGCGCTAATAGGATCAGTTACGCATATGAAAAGAAAACCGACCACTGATCCAGTAAACTATACTTTGCCAGACCTGCTTGATGACCCGGCATTTTTAGCCTGGCTACTGCATCCGGATGATCAGTCAAATGCCTATTGGACAGGTATGCAGATCAAATATCCCAACCTCAGCTATCTGATTGCTGATGCACGGAAACTGGTGCTGAATTTAAAGTTTCAGCAAGATAGGATGGAACCTGCTGAATACCTGGGTCTCTGGCAGGAAATCTCCGGAGAAACGGTAGCACAACCAGCGGTGAAATCAGCACGGCCGCTATGGTTTAAAGCTGTACTCGCTGCTGCAGTTACTTTGCTGGTCCTGGGCACAGGGTTTTATTTCTACCTCGCCAGATCAATAGAGGTGAGTACTGCTTATGGACAAACCCGTACGCTGGTTCTGCCGGATGGTTCGGAATTAATGCTGAATGCCAACAGCTCGCTCAGGTACAGTGGAAATTTCGGGAAAGATAAATACAGGGAAGTTTGGCTCAAAGGTGAGGCATTTTTTAAGGTCAACCATCTCCATCGTCAGGGTAAGGTGCTTAAACAAGACATATTTGTAGTCCATGCAGACAAAGTTGATATCAAGGTGCTAGGCACTACATTCAATGTGACCGACAGGAGGGACAAGGTTACTGTAGCGTTGATTAGCGGTAAAGTGAGTATGCAAATCGCCAATCAGCCTGTCCTGAATCTTAAGCCGGGAGATCTGATGACATACGATGAAAAAAGAAATTTCATCCGGCACGAACCCGGCAGTACAAAAGCCCAGGTGGCCTGGAAAGATGGTATTTTTATATTTGAAAAACTGACTGCGGAAGAGCTCTTCAACAGATTACAGGATAAATATGGATATAAAGCTGTATTCAACAGTCCGGCCATCAGAGAGAAATTGATTTCCGGCAGTTTTAGTGCGGCTGATTTCGATCGCCTTCTGGAAGGAATCAGTATGGCTTTAAATATTTCCATCACAAAAGACGAAAGCCTTCACCAGTTGATTATTGAAATTAAATAATAGACGCTACTCGCTTTCACTATGGTCTTTGTAAAGTATCTATGTCTTACGCTATTGCTCATCTCGCTGCTCCATATTGGTGTGGTGGACATTGCCCTGGCCCAGGAGGAACCAGGGCTGCAGGCAGTACAGGTTAAAGATACCCTGGAACAGATTGGTAAAAGATATCAGGTGAATTTTATTTATGAAGCCAGTTTGCTGTCGCATAAGGTTATCGTGCCAAACAACAAAGTAACACGTCACAACAATCTTGAATTTATCCTATCAGCACTGCTGGCCCCAGTTGAAATTAGTTATTACCGGATTGATGGCGGAAATTATGCTTTATTCAGGTCGCCCCGACTGGTGCAGAAACAGCAAAGCGTTTATCGTTCAGGCGCGGGGAGTGGGGACAAGCCACCAGGCTTGTCAGTTAGTGGTTTTGTCCGCAATACTTCCGGCCAGGCGCTGGAATTCAGTACTCTAACGTTAATGGACAGTGATTCACTATCCATCGTCACCATGGCAGATGCCCTGGGCAGGTACAAATTTGAAAAACTGAAGGAAGGGCGCTACCTGATTCGTGCAACAAGGCTCGGTTATAAAGCAGGTAACTGGCAATCTTTACAGCTAAGCGGAGCTGAATACCGCATTTTCAATGATCTGCAACTGACAGAAGATCCTGTACAACTGGAACAGCTGGCTGTTCAGCCAGTCGGAAAACTGATCCGGTACCAGGCTGACAGGACGATCATTCATCTCTCCGGCGCTTTTCCAAATTCCAGTGCATCCATCAAAGATCTCTTAAACGTCTCACCCGGGGTAACCCTCACCGATGACCTGATCAGTTTGAATGGAAAGCAAGGTACAGTGCTCATGATCAATGGCAGTTCAGTTCAACTGACCCCATTGCAAACCATCAATCTAATGAGCAGCATCCCCCTCAATTCCGTATCTGAGGTAGAACTTATTCATACGCCCTCCGCCAGATATGAGGCGCAAACCACAGGCGGAGTAATCAATATTAAGATGGCAGAAGCAGAAACTGATGGTCTTGAAGGAACCATCAGTTCTCAGTTCAGCATAGGAACCAGACCCAAATTTACTGAAAGTGCTGCGCTGAATTACAAGTCAGGCAAAATCAATATCTATGGTAATTACAATTACCAAAACCAGCACAATGCGCATTCTTTTTCCAGCTTCAACACCATTGAAGGAATAAATCCTATCCGTTTTCAGCAAGATGAAAGAGGTGAAACAAAGGCGGTAGTCCATCAGTCGCTGCTCGCTGTAACCTATCGGATCAACCAGCAGCATACCGTTACCATGACCGGGACAGCGAATTTAGCTCGTACGCAGACTAATTATTTAAGGAGGCTGATGCTCAGCCCAACTGATGGTGGATTAGCCGATTCAGCAATACAATCCCGCAGCGCAGGAAATGAACGTTTGCATCATTATGGAGTCAATATCAATTCAAGTCATCAATTCGGTGGTGGAAACCATTCACTGCAATTCAATGCGAGTTATACCAGCTTCAGATCCGTCAATCCGGTTACTTATCAGAATGCCTACCGCAGTTCCGCTGATTCCTCAGGCAGGTCGGAAGACCAGTTAAGGAACCAAACAGGGGTGGCACTTGAACTGGCCACTGGCGGGATAGATTACACCTGGAAGATCAATGCACAACATCTGCTCGAAGCTGGCGGCAAAATGGCCTATACGCATTCCAACAGCACGGTTTTGTTTACATACGGAAAGGCATTTACAGATATTTCTGCCAATTATACGCTGACAAACATTTTTGAATACCAGGAAAGGATCAACGCCGGATATGTAAACTACAAAGGTACATTTGGCCGTGGTACCACATTTCAGGCGGGCATCAGGGCAGAGCATACCCGGTACAGCATTGATACCACTTCTGTTATCTCCGGAGATGTAGTCAGCAACCGCAACTATATACAGTTTTTTCCAAACCTCATGGTCAGCCAGTACGTAGGGCGGCAACTGATCACACTTGCTTACCGCCGACAAGTCCGAAGGCCGAATTATCAGGATCTGAACCCTTTTATCACCTATTTTTCTCCCTATTCTTATGCGGTTGGAAATCAGAGTTTAAAACCGGAAACTTCGCAGTCCCTGGAATTAGGCTATCATGTCGGTTCTGTCTGGCATTTTGGCCTGGCCTGCAGTCATACCAATGATTACCTGGGCACTATCCTATCACTTGAAAACCGTAGCTTATCTACCAGGGAGAACATTGGTAATTTTGGCCAATACCGCACGATGGAATTTTCAGTTGCCTGTCAGCAGGAACTCCTGCGCAGCTGGCAGCTCATTGCAAGCGGCAGGTTCTTCCATGACAGGTACGGGAGCGGGTACCTGAACACTGAGCAGGCACGTTCAGGTTTTTATCTTCATGTCATCAATAGTTTTCAGGTTAATCCAAAAATTGCTTTGGAGATGGTAAACCTTTACCAATCCAGGCGGGCACAGCTGACGGGGACAGCATTTGGAAGGTATCGGGCAGATGCCGCATTACAATACAGTTTTTTAAAAAACAGGGCCAGCATCAGAATTGCGGTCAGTGATATTTTTAGTACCTATCTGAACAATGGCTCGATGCAGTTTCAGCAACTCAATCGTACTTACCGCAACTGGGATGAGAACAAACGTTTCCTCTTTGGTCTTTCCTTTAATCTCAAAAACAGAGGAGTAAAGGCAACTCAGGTATTGCGCAATCAGGAAGAACTTAACCGCATCAAACCATAAATATGACAGATCATAATTCCACACCCGTACCATCAAATGCTGAGAAAATGAAAAAGATGAAATACTTTTCGATTGCGCTCCTGTTATGTCTCGGCGCGATTGCTGCATTTTATGTTTTACTGCATATTACAGACCTGAACACTATTGTAACTGCTGCAAAGATCATTCTCCTGCCTGCACTTTTGTTCCTGATTTCACTCGTGTTATTGCTGTTAGCCCTGTATTTTTTTCAGGCAGCAAGAAAAACAGGAGCGCCTAAACAGCATGTGAGATTTTTGTAATCTGCAACAGCATCCAGGATAAACCAGGAGCTCAGCTGCCAAATTTGGATGAGATTAACCATGAAAATATAACTATTAACTAACCAATGCTAAACACAAATAAATCAGATATGAAAAATCAAATACTGAATGCCTGCAAATTGCTCATTGTCCTTTCAGTCGTAGTTGTCTCCTGTAAAAAAAGTGATAAGGATGAAAAAGATGTGCTGAACGGAGCATGGATAGAAACTCCGCTACAAAATTATAGTCGTACCCTACGGTTCGAATCGGGTGGAAGATTTGCGATGGAGTACCATCACACAGATCACTCTGTTAAAACTACGTTAAATGGTAACTATGTAATCAAAGGAGACAGCCTTAAAGTTAATATTCAGGAGATGCTCGAACAACAAAGTTCAGGAACGGTAGTTCGGACACCTGCCAATTCTGTCATGTTTGAAAAAGGAACTTTTAGTATCAGAGATAAGGTGTTGACAATTAATTATATCACTTATCCTGCGGATGCGCCTGTACAAACACAGTTAAATTTTAAAGCAATTTTATCACAATAAATGCTGTTTTATACATCAATCCCTAAAAAGTATACAAATCTCCCGAATTAGTATTATCTGCTGTTCAACATCCTGACCGACCTTTGATTTATCAAAAGATACAAACATGAATCAGACAATCTTAATTACAGGAGCAAGCAGCGGTTTAGGAAAAGCAACTGCAAAATTATTTCAGTCAAAGGGCTGGAACGTTATCGCTACCATGCGCAAACCAGAGAATGAAACAGAACTGACTACATTAAAAAATGTTTTAGTCACCAAACTTGATGTACTTGATTTGCATACTATTGACACTGCCGTAGCTGAAGCTTTACATCAGTTTGGGAAGATCGATGTACTGGTGAATAATGCCGGATATGGCGCCTACGGGACTTTAGAATCTTTTTCAAGAGATAATATCCTTCGCCAGTTCAATACCAATGTCATCGGTCTGTTAGATGTCACCAGGGCTTTGCTGCCGCATTTCCGCGAAAATAACAGCGGTACCATCATTAACATTTCCTCCATTGGAGGCAAGATGACATTTCCTTTAGGTGCCTTATATCACGGGACAAAATTTGCGGTGGAAGGGATTTCCGAATCGCTTAAATATGAGGTTGAACAATTCGGCGGAAAAATAAAGCTGATTGAACCGGGCGCAATTGATACTGACTTTACAGGTCGCTCGCTCCACTTCAGCAATGATGATTCCCTTACCGCATATCAGCCATTAATCGGAAAGGTCATGTCAGCCATGGAGGGCCTATTCCATACTGCTTCACCAGCAAGTGTAATTGCCGGTATCATTTACGAAGCAGCTACTGATGGGAAGAGCCAGCTCAGGTATACTGCAGGTGAGGATGCAAAAGCGATGGTAGGTTTTCGGACGCAAGCTGATGATGAAACGTTTTTCAAAGAGATCACAACCCAATTTAGCTTATAATCGCTGATCATTCTATAAATGGTGCTATTGCTTTGGTGATAGTTCCATTTATGATGATATTTAACAAATCAAATCCTACTATGAGTACCTTTCTACATTTACATACCATTGCAGACGCTATTGAATTGTTTAAGTTCGATCTTCCTGCTCAACATCCATTGATTGCGGTGGTAGACTTTAGTAAAGTGAAAGGACATATCAGTGAGGAGACCAGAATCTCTGCCGACTATTACTGCATGATGTTTAAAAATACTAAACATAACAATATTAAATATGGTCGCCAGGCGATAGACTTTCAGGATGGCAGTCTGATCTGTATGGCACCCAACCAGGTTCTTGTGATGGACGTTGACGAGGAAGCATCGGATAACCTATCAGGCTGGGGTTTGTTTTTTCATCCTGATCTGGTCAGCGCTTCAGTATTAAATGATCAAATGAAAGACTATAGTTTCTTTTCTTACGAGACCACAGAATCTTTACATCTTTCGGAAAAGGAAAGGCAGATCTTACAGGAATGCGTATCGAAAATTGAAACTGAGCTGCAGGAAAATATAGATGTGTATAGTCAGGCTATTATTGTTTCCTCACTCGAATTGCTTTTAAATTACTGCAACCGTTTTTATGGAAGACAGTTTATCACCCGGAAAAGTTCTAATAGTACTGTAGTGACTCAGATTGAAAAGATTTTAAGTGACTATTATCAGGATGATCAGCAAGATAAAGGTTTGCCTACGGTCAAATACCTCGCTGCAAAAGTCCATTTATCATCCAGTTACCTGAGTGACTTACTCAAAAAAGAAACAGGCAAGAATGCGCAGGAACATATTCATTTTCACTTAATCCGGGAAGGTAAAAACAGACTGTTGAGTACTGATAAGTCAGTCGCTGAAATCGCTTATGAATTAGGGTTTGAATACCCTCAGTATTTTAACAAGCTATTTAAGCAAAAAACCGGCAAAACACCCCTGGCATTCAGGTTGTAAAATAGGATTTAATGCACACCTTTTTATACTGTCTTCGTTTTCATCACATTTTCTCCCCGCTTCGTCACATTTATAGGTGCAGGTAGTACATCCAGTGTATATTGCCTCACAATAGACGATAATTATAACCGGGATTTATTTCCCTAATACGAAAATGATGAGACGATATATACTTCTTTTGCTTTGTTGCTGCTGCACCGGATTATTCGGACAAACAGCATCTGATTCTACTCAGCTGGAATTCACTGTGAAAAATGTCCGGTTCAAAAGTGCCGGAGTTACACTCGAAGGTGCTGTTTTTAAACCCAAACATCCCTATGCCGCGATAGTGCTTGTCCATGGCTCCGGTCAGGAAAGCAGGATGCTGAAAATGGCGACAGTTCTCGCAGGAAAAGGCATCGCGGTATTGACCTATGACAAACGCGGAGTAGGAAAATCGGGTGGGGTATATGCCGGACCGGAAGTCGGCACCAACAATGTAGACGCTGTCAATCTCGACCTCCTGGCTTCAGATGCAAGTGCTGCTGCTGTCGTGCTGGCAAAGCAAGTGCCTATTCATAAATGTCCACTGGGTTTACTTGGTTTTAGTCAGGCTGCATGGGTTATTCCTATGGCTGCTAAAAAAAATGCGAAAGTAAACTTTATGGTTTTGTTTAGCGGACCAGTTGCAACTACGCTCGAACAGCTGCGGTTTCAGTTTTACACGCAGGGAAATTCCAGCTTCTGGGAAACGCATACCGAAGCTGATGCACGTGAGCATATCAAAAACGACCCTGATAAATATCAGTTTGAAGTTACCGATCCGCGTGATGCGCTTACTAAACTTTCCATTCCCGGACTTTGGTTATTTGGAGGAAAGGATATACAAGCGCCGGTAGGTCTATCTATAGAACGCCTGGATGCACTCAAATTTCAAGGTAAACCCTACGAGTACCACTTGTTTCCGGAATTAGGGCATAATCTGGGTTCATCGAAATCAATGGAACCGGTTAACTTCGCTATTCATTGGATCGGAGATTACGCTGCTTGTATGAAAAATAAATAGCAATTTTCGGATTAAATTTCCCGAACTTGCTTTAGAGTAAAAGCGAATCCAGGCGTAGGCAACTTTCCGTCGTATTTAGCTTTTTATAATCATAATCGCTTATTCATAATTTATGTTGAAATCAAACAATTCTAAATTTCTTTACCCAGTAATGCAATTTGTGGTTGTAATTTTTATTTTGACATCTTGCAATCAAACTAAATTTAATAAGAATAAGTGGAATGAAAAATCCGACCCAGCTTTTCCTCCATCATATCGAGTTCAAATGCTTAATGATCTCATTACAAATTCCAAGTTGGTTGGAATGGATTATTCTCAGCTAATTGGCTTTATTGGTGTTCCTGATAACATTGACAAGAATTTCATCATATATGAAATTTCTGTTGTTTATAACGGAGACATTGATCCGATCTATACAAAAAAACTGGTGTTTGAATATTCAAAAGATTCATTAATAAAATCGTTAAGAATTGTTGAATGGCAGAAATAAGATGTTTTGCAGGATTAATACATAATAATGAACATCCCACGCTTTTCAGGGAATCAATGGTATTATCGGACGCAACAGGGGAAAATAAAAAGGTCTGAAGGAAGATTCAAAAATAAATTCATTTAACAAATTGAAAGAATCATTACCTTCATAACATGACTTTGATAGCGAAAAAGATAATTTAAATGAAGCTACAAAAACTACTTCTATTTCTTTATATACTATTTACTTTATCATCTTGTAAGTTTAAGACAGAGGAGGTTAATCAACCTCAACTCCCTGTAAGATTTGAAAAGGAATGGAAGCAGATTCAGTCTGCTAAAAATGAAAATGAGGAACAGATCGCTATAAGCAGGTTTTTAGAGGCTGTATATAATGATAAACGATCCGACTCCACAGGAATAAAGTATGGCTTGTATTACAGTTACGAAGATATCAAAAACAAGCGTAGAAGCTTATCCGATTTATTTGAAAAAAGGGCTGCAGACAGTTTAAAAACGATAGTCATAGAAATTGCTCCGTCGGTAAATAACAAAATCCTGCCGAGACAAATTTATAATGATTGGATACCCAAAAGTTTAAACAGTTTACGCTATTTTATGGATAGGTAGCGTTATTTTTTCCTATGCAAACCTTTTCTTTAACCATTTTCGAACCGGCTCATCGTACCATTTCAGTGATGCATAAGCCAGCACAATTCCGCCTATTAAAATAAGCAGCGCATAAGGCCATACGTCTGCAAGTGTTACCCCTTTGTGATTGCTGATCCAGGCAACGTAAAAATAGACCAGCGGGTAGTGTACCATATAAAGCGGGTAGGAGATATCACCCAGGAATTTGCAGATCCTGTTCTCCCTTTGGCTTTGCAGTACGCCACTGGCGCCAAGGTATACGATACCCGGGAAAACGATGATAATGCAAACAGATTCATAAATCCCGTTCATCCAAAGATGTTCAGCGCCGCCAATGCGTGGCATATAAAGTACAAGGGCGACCAAAAGACTGCACCACAAAAAGGCATTTTTAATTTGGGTTGGCTTCGCTATGCGTGAGAGCAGCAGCCCGGCAAAGAATGGAAAAATGGTACGCGTTAAACCAATGCGTACCTGTTCCACGTTTAATGTCCAGCCACCACTCAGGTCGCCATTGGTAATGGCCAGATGTGCCAGTGCGATAGCAGCAAGGCCTACCAAAATACTCAATGCCCTTGTCGAAAACTTTCTGATCCAGAGCGCGTAAAGGATATTCGCAATGTATTCAAAGAACAGCGACCAGCCCACGCTATTCAGGGGATGCATCTCTTCCCAGCCACGAATATCAAGCGATAAGGGGACTGGCAGGATGGTATAACCGATCAGCATCACCAGCATCATTTTCCAGACAGGTACCGTATGAATGAGCGGCCATAACGTGGAATCCGTGAAATAGAATCCGATAGCGCCAAGGGTCATCCCCAAAATCACCATCGGTTGAAGACGCACGATACGGCGTTTAAAAAAAATTACCCACAGTCATTTTAGGCCAGCGATCTTCGTAAGCATAACCCATTACAAAACCTGATAATAAAAAGAAGAAGTCGACCGCCAGATGACCGTGATTGACAAGTATATCCAGGTGACCGGTGGCTAAGGGTTCACTCAGGTGGAAGGTAACTACAATGATAGCTGCGACACCACGAAGGCCGTCTAATATAGGGTAGTGTGGCTTGGTGGCCAATTCATTCGTTAGGACAGATCTCATATAACAGGATGTAATCATTGCAATTTTCTAAAAAATAGCCAGTATTCAGTTAGACGACTGAATATTAATCTTTATCTTTCGATTCGCCAAATAGAAAATAATTAATATTGTAACATGAAGAAACTTTTATTATTCCTGACAATCCCACTGTTAATGACTGCCTGCAGCGGTCAGGAAAACAGCGTTCCCGGGTCACTTGCCAAACAGCCTCTGCAACTGGAAGATTTTGACTTTAATACCAAATTTTCTACCATCTTACCGGAGGATACCAAAAGTAAAGAATACGCCGGCTACCATCAGGTGAAATCTGAAATGCTGGAAGTAGACACTATTTCGGACGGAGAATTGATCGGAAGCGAAAAACCAGTCAGGATTGAATACCGGCAAAGGAGCTTTTCATTTGGGGACGTACTTGCAAATTTTGGAAAATATGAATTTAATGCCCTTAATTTTGCAACTACCTTAGATGGAAAGTTTATGGTTCTTAGCGCTGTAGCCGGGAAAACCGAATTGAAAGAAGCCAATAATTTGATGGAGACATTAGATAAAAAATATGGGAAATCGACCAAGACGAAAGGGGAATTCGTGGGCAAAAACTTTGACATGTACACCTGGCAGCTCAAAGACAGGATCATCAGGTATAGTCTGGTTTTAGATAATGAAGAAAATACCATGAAAATAGAAGTAGACGATCAAAAAATCAGCAATGGTAAAAAAGATCCGCACTATAAGGGCTATCTGTTCGTTATCAAAAAAGAATATAAAGACAAAATATTCGATAACGTTAGCTCGGGCGACTTTGTATTTCTAGACTAAAAAGCAGCTATCCTCAAGATGAAAAAGTTCCTGTCCCTGATCATTCTGGCAATGTTATTCTCCCGGGTCGATGCCCAGCCCTTTTCGCTTAAGTCGACCGCCCCGGCTAAAGCTTTCCACCTGAACATCTATTATGGTACGGAAGGTAAAGGTGCATTTGTGCAATACCGTGGTCAGCAGGGCATCATACCACTAAAATTGAAAAGTCGTGCAGTGCGAGGTAATGTAAAAGATAAATTAGGCCCTTCAAAAATCACTTATGTATGGGACGAGCTTGTCGGGGGGAAATTAACCGGCAGTTATGGCCTCACGCAGGAAGCGGATAAATTGTCAAAAGTTTGGTACACCAGGAATAAAGATGCCCGGGTTTTCCAGCTTGAACGCGAATCAGAACAGGAGGGGGATACAGGTCGGGACAAATACCTGCTGCACGGTGTACTCATCTCTTTTGACCACAGCGCCGATGGGCTGCTCAGCTTCAGTTATCCCGATGGCAGTGCTCAAAATCTTCAGTTGCCGGAGTTTGACCTTCCCAATCCCGTACGTCAGGGAATCATCGCGGATTTTAATTTTGATGGTTATGATGATGTCGCTTTCTCCATCCCTGATGCCGGAATGGGTGTATACCGGACATTCAGTATTTATCTTTACAATCCTGAATCAAAACACTTTCAGCTGCTGGCAGAACCGAATGATAGTAAGGCCAGCTGTTCCGGATTCTGTGATGTCACACTTGATCGGAAAAATAAGCTGCTGATGACCTCATGCAGAGGTGCGGCTACCTGGTGGAAAGATGCCTACCGTTTTATTAGTGGTGGTAAATTGGTTTGGGTAAGGTCAATTAAAAGCCAATAGTTTGTTTGGTCATATTTGCTTTCTAATTCAAATTTGTTTTCTTTGTAGTGATCAACATCATCTTATTCAACTTAGAAACATGGAAAAGAACAACGCACTCACGTTTACTTTAAGTATCGTCGCAATTATTTTAGGCGTGGTATTATTTAAGCAATTTGACTTCGACACTTTAAAATTTAAGCATACTGGCTTAGCAGTCATTTACCTGATCGTCTTTATTGCCTCTGTTTTCATTTTGATCAAAAACGCAAGAAATAAATAACAAACATCAGCAGGAAAAACCATTACACAGATTTATTACAACTAATGAATCTGCCTTTTTTAATGACGCTTACCGGATATGAAGTAATGCTGCCGGTTTTTGCTGATGTAGAAGGGATGAAGTTTGTGTTTAATATGAGCTAGTAAAATCTACCGGTCTTTTGGGAATGTTATCTTAAATATGGTGCCTGCCCCACTTTCAGACTGAACAGTAATTTCTATCTGATGATACAACACAATACTTTTAACGATAGCTAATCCCAATCCGTATCCCACATCTCCCGTTAAGTTTGTTTTCATGAAGCGATTAAAAATAAAGGGGATATCTTCTTTAGGGATTCCTATCCCTGTATCACTGATGCTGATTTCATATGCACCATCATTCAGGTAGCGGTCTTTTATCACAATCTCGCCTTCCTTTCGGTTAAATTTGATCGCATTATGGATTAAGTTAAAAAATAGTTGCGACAACAGGTCCTTATTAACCGATTCCAGGACAGCCGAAGGGGAGATGTCCATGGAAATTCTCACCTGTTTTTCTTCCAACCTGTGACTGATCTCTTCGATGATCTCATTGAAGAGCAGCAGCGGTTTTACCTGCTCTTTTTTGATATACTGCTCATTTTCAATTCTTGATATCAATAACAGCGATTTGGTGATGTTCTTTAACCGGTCTACCGTTTTCATCATATCTATAATGGCCATAGATGTATGGTCATCAATTGTTTCATCTGCCAGCAGATTTTCCATTTTATTTTGAAGAATACTGATGGGGGTCATCAACTCATGGGAAGCATTAGAAGTGAATTCCTGTTCTTTGTGAAAGGCCGTATTAATCTGATTCATCAGCAGGATCAGTGATTCATCCAGGTACTTAAAATCAGTTGTACTGGTACGTACCCGCTTTTGTCCATCCTTAAATGGAAACTTCCTGTTGAATAATTTACTGCTGATAATTTTTGTAAGCGGACGAATCATCATTCTGATAAAGGTAAGATCAATTAATATCGTCAGGCCAGTCAGGGTAATCAATACATATAAAGCAAAACGTTGTAAAGGTTTGTCATACTGATTGATGCTTGCTGTCGTTTTTCCAATTTCAATCAGGTAATTTTTGTTCTTATTTTTGAAAGTATAGCTCAGGACCCTGTACGTCAGGGTATCATTTTCTATCAGCCGCTGCGAATTTTTGATGACATCTATTTTTAGATTGTCCTTAACAGGTATCAGGGCTATGAATTCTTCTTTGAGCATGGTATAGCTACCATAACTGTCCTCACCCTGCAGGTAATACGCTGCGCCATTCTTTTTGATAATATTCAGTACTTTTTTTCGCTGCTGCTTCAGCCTGTAATTAGTGTACTCCGAAGCAGATTGTTTAACAATAAATGGCAATGCCAGCACAAATAGCAAGACAATGATCATTTTTGATCCGGTAATAAACAGGGTGAGTTTAGTAGATAATTTCATGAGGTTATTTCTTAATCCGGTAACCCACGCCACGTACTGTTTCCAGCCATTCTGTATCTGCCCAAATATTTAATTTCCTGCGGATATTTTTAATATGGGCATCAATATAATTTGAATCGTAATCATCATTTACAAAGGTGCCCCAAATGTGTTCACTCAGCTGTGCGCGTGTCAGCACCCTGTTTTTATACAGCAACAGGTAACTTAACAGGTCAAATTCCTTACGAGAAAGCTCTATTTGCTGCTCCTTACAGAAAATAATTCTTTTTTGAAGGTCTACATTGAATTCTCCAATAGGTAAGAGCTCTTCAGTAACATTGAATTTTCGCCTTGCAATAGCCTGCATCCTCGACTGTAGTTCTAGTAAGTAAAAAGGCTTTGCCAGATAATCGTCAGCACCCAGATCCAGCCCGATCACCCTGTCTTTTAAATTTGTCCTTGCAGTGATAATGATATAAGCCGCATCAGGATTGTTCTTTTTAGCTTTTTTTAAAATTTCCAGTCCGTCGCCACCTGGCAAAGTCAGGTCTATTAATATAAAATCATATTTATTTTGTGCCAGCTGATCCAATGCTGCCTTAAAGCTATGTGCAAGATCACACAAATAAAAACACTTTTTCAGGAAAGCTTCCATTTCATAAGCTAATGTCTTTTCATCCTCAACAATGAGTACTTTCATATGGAGTAGTTAAAATTGATAATAAAATGCCAGACCAAAAAAGGATTGCTGCTGCCTTAGTACTGCGTCTGCCTTAGGCCCCCGCACAGATAACTGGTAACTGATTTCCGCAATATAATTTGCCCTGCTAAGGCTGAGCGGCAGTTTAAAATTATAAGATAACAGATTGAAACTGTCAGAAACCGCGTTGGCAATGCTTACCGAATTTGAGTTTCCAGGTGAAACAGGGCTCTTACCTTTACCATTTGCCTTTTCCCTTTTGTTCTTTTCGATGCTGTAAGTTTCATAGAAATGACTGGTGCCGGCCACCAGTTCAATCGCAGGCTCTATATAGAGTGCATTTTTATCATTAAATAAGTTGCCTAATCTAATCTCTTTGGAATTGCTCAGGCTTATGAAAATATCATTTTGTTTACCAAAAGCATAGTCACCACTAATTGAGCTTTTAAACCATTTCCAGGTATATTTTGCAGACAAGTTCAGATTATTTTCATTGGCAGCCTGCAGGAGCGGCGAATTTGCCGGAAAAAACGAGCGTACATACGATATTCCGGTAGCGAGCTGATCGTTAACATCGTAATCAAAACCAGTTCCAATATCGGTTTCGGATATACCTGATCCATAATTCAGCAATTTATAGGCGCCTGCGGAGAAGTACAGGCCCACCGGAAACCTCACTGTTACATTGCTGAGTATATAGGGAAGCTTTTCATCGGTGCTCTGTCCATAATAACTCACATCAGTGCTATATAACATGGCTGCAGTGACTGTCGTTTTTTTTACACTGTCTTGTTGTGCCTGAACCTGAAAGGACAGCAGGGCAAAACATACAATGAATAATGTGAATTTCATGAGATAACAGGCTATGGTCTTTTTATGTTAGGACGGATAATCCTGATCTTTTGTATCCTGACGTTGGGCTTAACTACAACAGGAGGTCTTGTCTGTTTGCGCGCTCTTGGTACTTTTTTGATATCGGGCTGATCTGGCAAATGTTTTTGATCAGGCTTTTTCTTTGTGTCAGATTTTTTTTTGTTCTTTTCTTTTTTCTCATCCTGACCTTGGTACCTGGCGGTATCATTTGATAGATCAAACGGCATAGCAGCCCTGATGGACGCATGTTGCAGCCCTAAAAAGCAAGTGATAAATGATATCCTTAAAATAAATCGTCTGCCCATTAAGTAAATGTAATGATTAAGTCCTGACAATATCAGTATCTAAGATGAAATTAAGATGAAATTCAGGGCGCAGATAACTTCAGAATTTCATCTTGAATTCATGTTCGCAGCTCAATTTTGGATAAACGAAATATAAACTTTTACTAAATCTGAACTTATGAAAAAGCGAATGATGTACTCAGGGTTAGCCTTGATTTTTACCGGACTTGCCTGCTTCACCGCATGTAAAAAAGACAATAACAGTGCTGAGAGCGGAACAACAAAAGTAGATATCAGAATGACTGATGCGCCTGGCAACTTTGACAAAATTAATCTGAGCGTTAAAGAAATCGTTCTCTTTTCTCAGGGCAAACCATACACCTTTGCAGCAACATCGAGTATCTTTAATATTCTGGACTTCAGAATTGGCAGTAATAAGCCAGATATTCTGGTGGCTTCGGGCGAAATGCCGAGCGGTGAAATTACTGAGATCAGGCTGGTGTTGAATGATTCAGGAAATACCATTGTTGTAGGCGGTATTTCCCAGGCATTAAAGACGCCAAGCGGCCAATCTTCAGGCTGGAAAGTTAAACTTAAAGCGAACCCATCCCTGGTTCCCGGTGTAACCTATTCTTTACTGCTTGATTTTGACGCAGCGAAATCTATCGTTAACACTGATAATGGTCAGTATTTACTTAAGCCTGTAGTGAGAGGTATCACAGCAGCAACGTCAGGACTGGTATCCGGAGCTGTAATGCCACTATTGAGTCGCCCTGAAGTATTAGTCATTGCAGGCACTGATACCGTTGGTACCCTTGCTGATCCATTGACAGGTAATTTTACAGTTGGCGGACTCGCCGCAGGAAGTTATTCAGTGAAATTTGCGCCGGTAACCGGATATAAAGACAGTACCATTACGAATGTTAACGTGGTTCTTGGTCAAAACACTAACTTAGGTGTTATTACACTTAAGCAATAAAAAACGCTTATCAACAATTATATCAACCCAAATCATTATGAAAAAGATTTTTTTTATTCTTCTTATTGCAACCGGATTTATTTCATCCCGGTCTTCTGCACAGTTAAATCTTAACGTTAATATCGGATCACAGCCTTTATGGGGACCGGTTGGCTATGATCATGTAGATTATTATTACCTGCCTGACGTTGAAAGCTACTATTATGTACCTAAAAAACAGTTTGTCTATCTGGATAATAACAAATGGAACTTTTCACCATCGTTACCTTCAAGGTACAGCGGATATAACTTGTACAATGGGTACAAAGTAGTGATCAATTCAAGAGATGCTTATCAAAATTTTAACAACGATAAAGTACGTTATGTAAAATATAAGAAAGTAAAAGGGCAAAAGGCTATTAAATATAGCAATGATTCACGTTACTATGTTGTAAAAGGTCATCCACATGCTGCGTCAGCCGGAAAAGCCAGAAAGATAAATCAAGTAGGAAAGGGTAAAGGAAATTCTAAGGCTAAAGGCAATGGAAAAGGACACCGCGGTGTAAATGGTAATGGAAAAGGGAAAAAATAACCAAATTTATTATTCGATGAGGGTAACTCAAGGTACCCTCATCGAGTATCTTTCGTAGCCTTGATGACGATAAGGGTGATTTGATATAGATGTATTGTTTAGATTAATGAATTTGTACAACTTGTTTTTTGAGGTAATAATTTACCAAAAAATGCCAGGTAAACTAAATCCGGATATGCTTGTTATATAGGAACCTAAAACAAACCTATGAACAGAATATTCATCACTGCAGCTGTATTAGTCGCTTCGGCATTAGCGAGCTGCTCCAAAAACAATGATACTGGCAGCGATTCGGCACAGGATACAATCGTCACTGGTTCCCCGGTAGAAACGCAGCCGGCAAATACAACTTATAAACCTGCTTTTGCCGGACAAACCAGGATTGGTAGCGTGAAAACAAGCACAGCCTATAGCGTAGATGTACTTACATCCGGCTTGGCAAGTCCCTGGGGTATAGTGAGTCTGCCTGACGGCAGATTGCTCGTTACCGAAAAAGAAGGGAGCATGCGCATCGTGACTAAAGCAGGAGTCATTGGTGCCAAGATCACAGGGCTTCCCGCCGTTAACCCGGCCGGACAGGGTGGTTTACTGGGACTTTGTCTTGATCCTGCCTTTGCAACCAATAGAATGGTATACTGGGCATATTCCGCGGCTGTTTCAGGTGGAAACATTACTGCTGTTGCGAAAGGCCGCTTAGCTGATAACGAAGCAACCATCGAATCTGCAACAGTGATTTATCGTTCCAATACGCCGAATAACAGCGCACTCCATTATGGTGGGAGAGTGGTGTTTGATAAAACCGGTAACCTGCTCGTGAGCATAGGAGAAAGATCTGTTTTGGAGACGCGTCCATTGGCGCAATCCGTATCCAGCAGTTTGGGAAAAGTAGTCCGGATTACCACAAGTGGTCAGCCTGCATCTGGAAATCCCGTATTTAATCAGGCAGGTGCCTTACCGGAATTGTATAGCAGCGGACACAGAAATCCCCAAGGTCTGGCCGTTCATCCTGAAACAGGGCAAATCTGGGAAAGTGAACATGGCCCGAGAGGCGGGGATGAGATTAATGCGCTGCAGGCAGGAACCAATTACGGATGGCCGGTGATTACGTATGGTATCGAATATAGTGGCGAGGCCATTGGTACGCCGCCGATCCAGCAAAAAGATGGGCTGGCACAGCCAGCATATTATTGGGATCCTGTTGTTTCACCCAGCGGAATGACCTTCTATTCAGGAAATCGTATTGCCGAATGGCAAAATAATCTCTTTATCGGTTCACTCAGCGGAATGCATATTGTTCGTTTAGTCATTAAAAACAATAAAGTAATGGGTGAAGAAAGATTACTGGCAGCAGAACAACAACGTTTCAGAGATGTCACACAAGGCACTGACGGTGCGTTATATGCCGTTACTGACCAGGGACGTTTATACAGGATCGATAAAAAATAGTTAATTTGGTTTATAATGAAAAGTCGGGTCGGTAAAATGACCCGGCTTTTTTATTTGTCGCTAACGATAGGTATAAATACCATTCATCATGGCTATACCACAGGTGGTTTCAAAAGCATTGCGAACATTATCAGGTGTCCGTGTTCCCCAGATATTCCACATGAGTCCCTGTGAATTACGTATGGACCATGCCTGGGCAGCATTCGTGTCAAGCCATGCGCCATAGTTACCTACCGTTCCGGTGTTTTTTACAAACAGGCAGGCCCAGCGGGCAAAAATACTTTTCATTCCCTGCGTATCAGGAATGCCATTCTCATCTTTCAGGATTCCACCTGCCGTGTTACACATGCTGCTGCGTGCGTAATCCATTGCTTTAAGACCCATCGCTAAGTAATTTACCGCCGGATAGTCTGCACGCAATAAATCACATGCACCTATAAATGTTCCCTGCGTGTAGGAAAGCGCACCCTCGGTGATCGTTCCTGCTTTGTTGATCGCACCTTTCACTTCACCAGTCGTTGCATCATAAAGCTTCAGCACTAACCAATCCATGATCTGCTTCGCTTTGTTTTTATATGTTACATCACCCGTTGCCTGATACAATAACATCGCACAGATCACCGCCGGCGCATTTACGCAGGTATTTTTGGTTTGATTCGCCGTGGTCCACCATAACCCGCCGCCTAATGACTGTGTATCCCAGGCCCGGTTCCACATCATGTTGAAATTGTTTTTTGCCATGTCCAGCATTCCGCCGTCATTCGTGATCTTAAAAGCCCTGACACACATCAGTGCGCCCCATACAATATCATCATTATAAATGTTGTTCGTCCACAGTAAACCGTAGCCATCTCTTACACCATTGTACAAGTAAGAAATCTTATTTTTGAGGTCAGCGGACGGATTGATGTTATACGCATCAATCAAAGTTTCAATTGCTTCCTGCTGGGTCCAGAAATCCATGCGACCAGTATGGTTATCATCTTTCCAGTAATAGGCTTTGAACGATGATCCGTATGTACCGTACTGATTGTAAAAGTGGTTGTTGTATACTTCCATCGCAAGTAACGCTTCACTTTTAGCAGGTACGGAAACTGCGGCAAGCTGCGATACATTTGATTGTTTGGCCAGTGTGGTCACGATGGCGTTGTTCTGTTCGGGTTGTTCTTTTTTACAGCTCAGCAGGCTGGTCATAATTCCTAATGCGAGTGCAACTAAAAGGTTTTTGCTATTGTCCACAGTTTGAACATACTGCGGTAACAGGCAATGAAAATTGCTTTTTTTCTTGTTCATAAGTTTTAAATTATATTTGGTTAAGTGCTGACCATTTTGGTCAATAGAAGGTAAGAAATTTTACCCGAAATTCATCGTCTTACAATTCTGATTTAATCTTTTCTTTATGCCACCTGATTAAACGATAAATTGCGTAAATGCCTGGGATCATTGGTAATATCGCGGTATACATTCCTGCGAAATAATACTGTCCTGTAGTTTTATAATAATAGTTTGGCATTTGATCAATCCATGTTCCATTGATCTGTCCGCTTATATGGTTGGCGTTTTCCGGCTCCAGTGCAGGTGCAATTAAGGGAAAAATGAAATGAGTAAACTCGGCGACTCCCGGACCAATAAAGATAAACCACGCGATAAAACCTGCCAGGGGAATTTTCTTATACAATCCCAATGTTGTCAGTGTATAAATAGCAGGGCCTACCAGTGCAAACACCAGCAGAAAACTTTTTTCACTCCAGGGAATATTAAAGAGACGGCTCATTGCAGGGCCAAATCCGGTGAGATATTCCTCTGTAATGTGGATTTGCAAGGCGGCTACAGTCAACACGAAAAGCGGCAGAATCACATTTGGGCTAACAGGTCTTTTTAAATAGGTTGCCTGCCAGCAGCAAAAAGCAGCTACCGCTGATCCGCCTACAATGATCACTGGTGCCAAGCCAATTTTTAGATAACCCATCAAAGGTGCAATAATGCAAAATGACAGGGCAACAATAATACTGATGGTTTTTACTTTTTTTGAGGGTTGCATAATTTCAAATTTTGATCCTGCAATTTGAAAACAATACCTACCAGATTATTTATCAAATGATAAATAATTATTTTTTTGCTCTGATCCGGCTCAGCGATACATGGGTGATACCTAAGTACTTTGCCAGCTCACCTAAACTGATCCGGTTAAGTAACTGCGACTGCTCCGCTAAAAAGTTGCGGTAGCGCGCTGTAGCATCTTCCTGCAGCATCTCGCTGATTCTCGCCATCATATTTATAGCCGCCAGTGAGACCAGCTCCCTCATCATCTTTTCCATGCAATGGTGTTTCACGCAAAGTTCATCCATTTTTTTCTTTGCGATCATCGTTGCGCTGGTTTCCTCCAGCGCAACGATGTCATATAAGGAAGGGATTTCTTTCAGATAACTATCAAGAATGGTGAGCATTGAATTTTCAGGAAAGAAACGCATGATGAATTCATCTGTTTCATTACTGAAGGCACTTTTTACCAATCCGTGGTCAATAAAATAGAGATGGCGGCAAACCTGTCCTTTCTTTAACAGGTAATCCCCCTTTTTAAACACTTTATCTTTCAGCTGAGCTTCCAATTCCTCGCTTGCTGCTGGGGTGAGTGGAGCGAGCTGATTAGCGAATAAGCTAAAGGAGGTCATATCTGTTAGTATTTTTTACTTTGCCCGGGAGCGAAAGGTCGTGCAGACTTTGATCCGTATCTTTTCTTCGCTTGTCCGGGAGGCACTTTACCACTGTTTCCTGCTGTCCTTGTTGTATAACATGAGCTTGTGAAGATCAAAGCTGCAAAGGCGATTATTAAAAAACTTCTTTTCATGCAATGAATGTAGCAAATCTTCTTGGTATTTTATTTTCAGCGATGCCTATAGATATTTGTCAATTAATACCTTGAGCCTGGGGTTACTGGGCCGTGGTGCATCGTCAGTAATCATTTTACCGTTTTTATCTATCAGTAAGTAACGGGGAATGGTATTTATTTTGTGCGCTTTTACGAATGTTGAGCGGTCAGCATTAAGTAACAGAAAATTATTCCGGGTGAAAATTGATTCTTCTTTATTAGCACGTAACCAGTCCTCCTTTTTTTGATCCGTGGAAATCCTTACAAATACGATATTCTTCTTTTCATATAACTTTTCCAAAGATTCCATAGCCGGGTTTTCCGCACGGCAGGGTCCACACCAGCTCGCCCAGAAATCAAGTAAAACTATTTTGCCTTTGTGACTGGCCATTAGTGATTCCAGTCCCTGTGTCCTTATACCGTCTACAGCTAATAAGTGATCTGGACCAATTGCCGATTTTAAATTATTTTCAGGGTCAAACGTGCAATTAACAATTTTCTTATATCCATCATCTGTACATAAACTGTTGAATTTCAGCAGATAATCCTGATCAACCGTTATTGCATTCTCATGCGCTGTACATAATATGTGTGCCATCAGGAAGTCCCGTGTTAGGCCGGTAAAATGAGCTGAAATAAAGTTGAACCTCTTGATAAAATCAACACTGTTCTTCCCAAAATAATCTGGTGGATTGCCTAATGATAGGGAAACAAGCATGGTGCAGGCTTTGTAATACACCTGGAACGGCATCATGTGGAGATTGGTGATTGTTTTAACCTTATCAGCAATCCGTTTCTGATAGGAGTGCTGTTGATCTAAGATTGCCCGGTTATTGAAATACAGCAGTAAAGTATCCGTTAGTGCTGTCGTTTGAATGGTGTTTACCGCTACTTCCTTAAAGGTATCACTAATAGCTTTTTGCTTTGCATAAGCAGTGAGGAATTCCAAACGGCTCTCTCTGATTTTATGAATTTGCTTTTCATAAGCTGCCAAATCATTTAATTTACTCACCTTTTGATGGTAGGGCATAAATGTAAATGCATAATAAATATTGCCTGTTCTTTGTACCAGCTGTGCAAAGAAGTTAAGCTCATTTGTTCTTTGCTGATTTCCGATGATGCGCATTTCGATGGCCTGATTCCGTGTATAACTCAGGTTTATCTTTTCTCCCGGATAAATCAGATATGGAGTTTGCTCCGCATTAGGCATGAAGAAAAAGGCTGGAGCATTTGTTTGTACCCGGGTTTCATTCTTTGTTAGAAATACCGGATGACCATGCGCTACGGAATCATGGTAATACAGACTTATCGATTGTGTTGCCACATTAATATTACTGTCCAGAGAAAAAATAATGTATTCCGCATGTGATTTAACAGGGCCATTAGCCGTTACCTGCCGCGATTTATCCTTGTTGAAATAAAAGGATAGTATTAAAATAGACAGCATTAATACTACAATATAAGGCACTACTTTCATAGAAATCAACTAATAAAACTTATACAATATACAGTATTAGTCTTTATGAGTCAATACGTTATCAAAAAAAAACAATGCATTCACGCATGTTATTTATATCCCTGATTGCTGCTTGTTGTGTGTCAGATGCTGACTATGATCAACCCTGCAATTTAAAGGGTAGTCAGACTGGATGCCATTATATCCAGAATTTCATTTATGATTTTTACACTGAAAGTATGTCTTCCCGTCAGCCACCTGTTGATATCATCCGGATTGATGTCGAGGGATACTGCAAGTTCCTCTACGGAAAGATTTTCATCTGTTATTGCTTTTTTTGCCTTCTCTGCAACATCGAGATTCAACTGTGCCAATTCCTCTATGGCGGGGTTTCCGGTTTCAGCCAGCCAGATAGCTGCAAAATCGTTCTTTTCCATTTAATTTCCTGTATTGTTTTAGCGCCTCAATGCATGCTGTACGCAGTGCATACGGGCGGCAAATCTAATGATATTACTTTTATTATTGTAATCAATAGATTTTTCAGTGCCTGGATATTCAGGCTTTGACAGGGATACCTAAATGTTTGAACAATTCATCCCGGTACTGACCCCCCAGTGGTATATCGTCCAGTTCCCCTTTCATCACAATTACATTACCTGTAATCTTACGTACAAAGTTAAGGTTAACAATATACGATTTTTGAACTCTGACAAACTCACTCGCAGCAGACAGGCAATCTTCCATATCAGAGATTCTGTTCCAGATGAGATAGTCCTTCTCCAGGGTAGCGATTTTCACATAATCCTTATCGCTCTTTAAATAGAATATTTCATCATGCGGTAAAATCACATTTGAAGACCTGTCTTTGATGATGAGATACTTTCTCTCCGGCATATTGTGTTTATTGCGGTCCATAATAGTCCGCGCTTTATTTACAGACTTCAGTATTCTTTCCATGGTAAATGGTTTTAATATGTAATCAAGCGCGTTTAACTCGAAACTCTCAATAGCGAATATAGGGTTGCCGGTGACAAATATAAATAGCGGAGGACTATTCAGGGTTTTTAAAAATGTTATTCCATCGATATCAGGCATGTGAATATCGCAGAAAACCAAATCTACTTTACCCGCCTCAATCACTGCTATCGCATCCAGCGCGTTTTCGTAAACGCCAGCCAGCAACAGCATCGGTATTTTATCAATATAACTGACCAAAATTTCTTGTGAAGCAGGCTCATCATCAATTACAATGCAATTCATACAGGTATTATTTTATCTGGTCATTTACTGAACGGCATGTTAATTAATGAATCCTTATTAACATGCGTTTATTTGGTTGAGTGAATTTAATAAAAAATAGTACATATTAGTTATGTTGACCAATATTATTATTTCAGGATAACTTTCTCCCGACAATCCATAGAGATGTCGGATATAATCAGTCTTTTGTAGCAGTCAAAAGCTATTTTATCGAGTTTTTTTTCGGAGTTCATTCCATCCGCGTAACTTGATTTTCGAGGTTAAGGAAATCTATCTTCTGGTAAATCTTTAAGTGAATCAGCTTCAGAGTCAGCTGATTAACGGAATGATATCAGGCGGTATTTCCAGTGAGCATTTGAGTGTACAGCTACAATAGATGTAAATATAATGGAGAATACCAGGTATAAACAATTGACCAGACTGACGGGCGCTCAGGGCATAAGTCCCTTTAACAAGATGCACTATCCCGGGAAAAAAATAGCGCTGTACAAACAGCTTGTGATGAACTAACCAAATCAATAATCTAAACCTGGAACTATGATTTTCATGTCCGCCCAGCCCGATACGCTTTACATGAAATGGCAGCTGGAAGTCCTGCTGGTCAATCTTAAATCACTTGGTGTGAAAAAGGATCAGATTCACATACTGATCAGTTACGATCCAACGCAGGGTTTATCCACCTTATTCCGGGACCTGCGGAAGAGGTATGAAGAGATCGCGCTTTTTTTTGCTTACCCAGATACCAGAATGGATAGAAATTACCAGCCCTCCATCCGCCCGCATATTATAAAAAAGCATTTCCTTCAGCACCGGAGATTGGAGAATGAGACTATTTTTTACCACGATGCAGATATTATATTTCGTGCGCTGCCCGACTTTGACAGTTTAATGCATGATGATGTTTGGTACGTGTCAGACACGACAAATTACATCAGTGCCAGAAGTATCATCAAAAATGCCGGCAGGAAGGTACTTGAAGAGATGTGTGAACTGATTGGTGCAGATCACAAGAAGATTGAAGACGCGTCGGGTAATTCCGGAGGAGCCCAGTACCTGATAAAAAACAGCAGCTACCAGTTTTGGGACAAAGTTGAATCGGACAGTAACCTGCTGCATGCCTTTTTAACCGAAAATGAAAAAAGATTTGAAGCACAATTTGTCGCTGCAACAAAAAGTGATGCTGCTTCATATGTAGGTGTGATTGCATGGTGCGCCGATATGTGGGCTGTACTCTGGAATGCCATTCATGCAAATTACAAAGTAAGCATAGCGAAAGAACTTGATTTCTGCTGGCCAAAAGATCCGCTGCAGAAATGGGATGAGGTGAAAATTTTTCATAATGCCGGGCTGGATACCCCGGATGCATCCCGCTATTTTTATAAAGGCGATTTCTTTAATTCCACCCCATTTAATCTGTCGTTCAGCTATGTTGCGCAGGATACGTGCAGCATAAAGTATGTGGAAGCTATCAAAGAAGCAAAAGAATTCAGAAAAATAGATCTGATGGATGTTACCTTTCTGATCCCTGTAAGAATTGATTCTCCTGAGCGTTTGGACAATCTGATCATTTCAACTTCCTTTATTCTCGAAAACTTCAAGACAAACATGATTGTGCTGGAGGCAGATGTGTACAGGAAAGTTCCTGAAAATGCATTGTCTGATCAAATAAAATACGTCTTCTGCACGGATGAAGTGAGAGATTTATACCGGACAAAGTACAATAATGATATGATCAGGATGGCAGAGAGCCCCATTATCGCTTTGTATGATGTGGATATCATCGTGGAGCCGGAACAGTTGCTGGAAGCAGCCGGTCATATCCGCTCAGGTCGCGCAAAAATTGCCTTGCCTTATGATGGAAGGTTCATTTCCATCGATTCAGCAGCTAAAAAACAAGCTTTTTTGAAGACGCTGGATATCGGGATCCTTAAATCCGCGGAAGAAAAATGTACCTGTGGCAGTGCATGCGGAGGTGCGATCCTGCTGGACACTGCGGTCTATAAAAACAGCGGGATGGACAACGAGGTGTTTTTGAAATGGGGGCCGGAAGATATAGAACGCCTCAGGAGACTCAAAATACTAGGTTATCCGGCCAAAAGAGTTGAAGGTCTGATGTATCATCTCTACCATCCGCCATATATCAATTCCGGATACAGGACTGCTGAGGAGAAGATAGACATGTTAGGCAATTACGTTGCGATGGCCAATAAAACCCGTTATGAAATGGAAGAATACCTGATGAACCAAAAAATAAGCTGAATATGGTGACGGAACTAGATTATAACCTCGATTTTATTGAAAATTACCTGGTAGAAAATTACCAGATTACCGCTGATCCCACTTTGCAAACCGGTCGCTTTGGCACTGTGCTGTATCTCTATGCCGCTGCTGCAGCTACAAAAAATGAGGAGACACAAAAGAAAGCTGATGCGATACTAGCCGGGGTATTCAAACAAACTGTTGGTTACAAATTGTCCTCTTTTCATACCCTGTCCGCACCGGGGATCTATTGGGGAATTTGTTATCTGGTCAATAAAGGCTATTTACACCTCAATGTGGATGATCTCTTTGGTGATATTGATGATGCCTATTCCACGCAGTTACAGCAGCACCAGCACCTGTTCCTGAAACTGAATTTGTCCAGTTTAACGATTTTTTTAATAGAGAGACTAAAGTGTGCACATACAAAAAAAGGCAGGGTGATGGTACAAAAAGCGCTGATCGATATGGTGGACCTGATAGAAGAAAAGATGAACCTGCTCAACTTGGCGCTGAACGAGCTTTGCAGTTATCATTTCCTGTTAAGCGAAATACTTGCCATGAAAATTTATCCGGAAATCACCAGGCAGGTGCTGACCAAAATTTCAGCTCAGCTGCATGATCAAGCGAAAAACAGGATGCCTGAAGACCTGGTCACTTATTTAAAGGTTGCTGCAATTACCGGAAATATATATCCGCAAAACAGCTTTTCTGAAACAGGCGATTGCTCCGTCTTCAACGGACAGCAAGAGCGCATGACAATTGATAAAATGTATACCATACAACTGCTTTTGAAAGACTGGAAAGTGCCTCATCAGGAAAGTGCTGACTTCAGTATAAATTTTGCAGAGAACAGTGTTTTTTCTTATGCCGATTCCAGAATCCGGCTGGCGACTGCGCAGGACAGCGGGTTAAGAAACATAGGATTATGCAACGATGGAATTGCTGCACTCGGATTGGTATTGCTGGAGAAGTTATATCATATACCATTCGACTGGAAGGTGTTCAATTATTGCCACAGCGATCCGCACATGGAATGAATTCACAACCATACACGGAGCATACGGCCGAGTGTAATTAAATTATACAATGCATGTATAACGCTGGCGCCGGTGATATGCATGGGCTGTTGACAGTTTCATATAACTTGAAATATGACGTCACGCTAAAGGACGTGAGACTTTGGTAAATATTTATATTAAACCCTAAAACAATGGAAAACAGTAGTTTGCAATCGCTGCTTAAAGCGGTTATCGAAGAACAAAAAAACAACCTTGTACCACTGGATGATGAGTCTTCTTACCTGATCAAAGGTGGAAATGCCGCAGATGGTTGTTCAAAAATCAAGAACTGTTCTTTATCTATAGGCACTTAGTAAAAATTCAATCATACCTCACCAGAGGGTGAGGTATGATTTTGCTTCATATAAACCTAACCAAATAGTCCTATGAATAAGTTGAAGTTATCTTTTTTCCTCATACCAAGCGCAGCTATAGAAACTGGAAATGGCGAAAGGAAGCAGGTTTTGTTCGCCACACGTACCGGATCTGTAATTACATTAAACAGCAAATATGTAGACATGCTGTATAACAACAGCTTTGAAGATATTCCCGATAAAATATTAGCAGATTTAATAGACATTCAGGCGCTGGTGCCGGTAGATCAGGATGAGCTCGCCGAAATCGTAGCCGATAATAATTTAGCTATTGATAAGGATGAGGTGCTGAGCATAGTCATTCAGCCCAGTGCCGCATGCCAGTTAGGTTGCCACTATTGCGGTCAGACCCACTCCAATAATAATATGGACGCCTTGATGATGTCAAAGATTGTGGACCGCATCAAGACCAAAATTTACCTGGAATATCCGAAAACGCTGGCAGTAACATGGTATGGGGCAGAACCCCTGATGGGGCTGGGGCAGATCCGGATCATGAGTCCGCAACTGATCGACCTGGCCGCAAAGAATGGTGTTCAGTATGTTTCTCATATGGTCACCAATGGGATGAGTCTGAAGTTTGATATCTATAAGGAGCTGGTAGACAAATACCATATCAAAAGTTTCCAGATTACTTTAGACGGTACAGCCGAATACCACGATAAAAACCGGTACCTAAAAAAAAATCAGGGCCCTAGTTTCGATATCATCTTTAAAAACATTCTCGAGATTGCCTCTTCGGCACATTATGCGGCTTCCGGTGCCAATATCACCGTGCGCTGTAATGTCGATGTAAACAGTGCAAAGGGTTTACCCGCACTGATTGAGCTTCTCCGGGTAAATAATTTACAAAAGAAAGTAGGATTTTATCTGGTGCCGGTGCATAAATGGGGAGATAATGATGCTGAGCACAATACTGGTGTAGAAAGAGATGCATTCGCTTCGGAGGAGATTGAGTGGATGATCTCCCTCATTAAGGCAGGTTTCGAGGTGGACATCCTGCCCGAACGAAAAAAAGTGGTATGCAGTTCTGTAAAAAAGAATTCAGAGGTTTACGATGCCTTTGGCACCATATCTTCCTGCTGGGAAGTACCCTATACCAAGCCCTATGGCGGATCCAGTTATGAAATCGGACATGTCATGATGCCCAATGCAGTGAATGAGGTTGATGTACCCATGCGAAACTGGAACGAGGATGTCATTAAGAAGGATTTTGGCTGTAATACCTGCAGGCTATTTCCGGTCTGCGGCGGAGAATGTCCCATTCACTGGGAAAACGGTACACCTGCCTGTCCTTCGTTCAAGTTTAATATAGAAGACAGGCTGCTGCTCACCTATGTGAAGAATCAAGGTGGGTTATAATCAAAAGAAACTCATCAGCCTATGTTTGCCCGCACTAAGAGATTTAAATTTTACGCACAGTTTGATTCGATGGATTGTGGCTCTGCCTGTCTGAAAATGATAGCAGGCTATTACGGGAAAGAATATTCCCTGGAATACTTACGGTCCATCAGTTTCTATGGCAGAGAAGGCATAAGTCTTTTGAACTTAAGCAATGCTGCAGAAAAAATAGGCTTCAGCACCTTCAGGGCAAAGGTAAAGTCGGAAGTGCTTTCCCGCAAAGGCGGTTTACCTGCAATACTTCACTGGAACCAGAATCATTATGTGGTCCTGCTAAAAATCAAAAAAAATCTCTTTACCAGAAAGATCAGTTATCAGATTGGTGATCCGGAGCAGGGGATTTTGAATGTGAGTCAGCAGGTTTTTGAAAAACAATGGATCAGTACCTTCGACGAATATGGTGTTGCACTTTTTCTGGAACCAATGGATGAATTTTATCAGAAGAAAGAAATTACAGCGGCCAGGGACTTTAAATATGTTTTCAACTATATCAAACCACATCATAAGCATTTATTCCAGGTATTTGCCACGATGTTGATTTCCAGTCTGGTGACGCTCATTCTTCCATTTTTCACCCAGGTGATCGTAGATACAGGTGTTATTGGTAAGGATGCCAGATTGATTTATATACTGCTGGCCGCTCAGTTGTGTTTTTACATTGGCAGTTTTGTCATTGATGCTTTCCAGAACTGGCTGTTGCTCCATGTGAGTTCGCGTCTCAGTGTGCATATTATTTCCGATTTTCTGATCAAATTGCTGAGTCTTCCCATCAAATTTTTCGATTCCAAAGCCATTGGAGATATTACCCAGCGAATCAATGATCATCACCGGGTAGAGCATTTTTTAACACATGCATTACTGGCTACTGTCTTTTCCATTTTTAACATTGTAGTCTATACCATTGTGTTAGGGTGGTACAGCTCAATTATTCTGACAGTGTTCCTTCTCTTTAGTGTGATCTCGGTTTTATGGATTCTCCTCTTTCAGGACGGGAGGAAGGCGCTCGATTATCAGCGCTTTGCTAAACAAAAAGAAAATCAGGACAAGTTGTTTGAAATGATCACCGGCATGCAGGATATCAAGCTCTATGCCAGTGAAACTTCCAAAAGAAAACAGTGGGAGGATGTTCAGATCAGCTTGTTTAAGCTCAATGTGAAAGGACTTTCACTGGAACAATATCAAAAGATTGGTTATGTATTTCTTAATAATGCCAAAAATATCATTATCACTGCAATCGCTGCCTATCTGGTGATCACCGATTCCATTTCCCTCGGTGTTTTACTCAGTATCTCCTTTATCATCGGGCAAACAAATGGTCCGATCACCCAAATAGTGGACTTTATCAAATCAGCACAGGATGCCAGGTTGAGCCTGGAACGAATGGGAGAGATACATCTCAAAAAAGATGAGGACGATGCAGCTCCCGCTTCAGATTTGTTTACCCCTGCAGCCGATTTAAATAACCATATCATTCTTGACCAGGTATCTTTTCAGTATGAAGGACCGAAGTCGCCGAAAGTACTGCACAATATCAATCTCACCATTCCAAAAGGTAAGATCACTGCTATAGTTGGCGCAAGCGGGAGTGGAAAAACGACCCTGCTGAAGCTGCTGCTGGGCTTTTATGAGCCAACTGCAGGAAAGGTTAAAAATGGGCTATATAATATTTCTGAAATTCCCCCGCGAACCTGGCGGGCACAATGCAGCTCAGTGATGCAGGACGGTTATATATTTTCTGACACCATTGCCAATAACATTGCCTTAGACGGCAGCGAAATAGATCATGTGATGATGGAGAATGCTGTTAAAACCGCAAATATTAAGGAGTTTATCGATGCCTGTCCTTTAGGTTATACCACAAAAATTGGTAACAATGGTGTTGGGATCAGCGGCGGACAAAAGCAGCGGATCTTCATCGCCAGGGCAGTATACAAGAACGCACCTTTTCTCTTTCTCGATGAAGCGACCAGCAATCTGGACTCACTCAATGAACGTCAGATTATGGACAATCTTGGACTCTTCTTTGAAAAGAAGACCGTTGTGGTCATTGCCCATCGCCTCAGTACGGTAAAAAATGCCGATCAGATTGTGGTGCTGGACAAAGGGGAAATAGTAGAAATCGGCGATCATCAGGCATTGGTGGGGAACCATGACCGTTATTATAATTTAATAAAAAATCAACTCGAACTGAGCTAATGTCTGATCAACAACTATACTTCTTAAAAGACAATGCCTCGAGGGAGGCTTTGGATCCACCTTCGCCGCGTATTATTTTACTCGGCTGGATCCTCATTGTTTTATCTTTCCTTGGGATTGTTGCTGTAGTAGTCAGCCTCCGTATCCCTTCAAGCAAAGCTGTTAATTTTTCTGTTTCAGCAACAACCGCTATGCCTGGCAAGAATAAGGCAATACTGCAGGTAGACTATGATGGCGATCCATACGGTGCAGTGCAGGACCAACAATTTGTGGAGATTGATGCTTTGGTTCCTTCCTCCGGATCCCCCAAACTAAAACTGAAGGTAGAGGAAGTAAAGCCTGGGACAGCAAAAGGACTATTGGCAATTGTGGTTGCAGACAGCAGCAAGACCTTGTATGCAGGATGGAAAGGTCAGCTATATCTGAAAATAAATAAAAGACTAATCTCTAAACTCATAAACTTTAAAGAATGAAACTAGCGTATCTCATTGTTGCACATCAGAATCCGGATCAGCTTGCCATCCTGGTTCATACACTCTTAGTGGAAACCAATCATATTTTCGTTCACATCGATGCGGGCAGTGAGGATGATTTTTCAGCCTTATATGCGCTGGAAGAAACTGATAGCAGGCTTCATATCCTGGAAGATCAGTTCCGTGTCAACTGGGGAGGCTTTAATCTCACACTTGCTGTAATTAGCCTTTTTAATGCATGTAACCAATATGAAACCACGTTCGACTATATTTTTACACTCAGCGGGCAGGACTTCCCATTGGTGAGCAACAGTCATATCAATGCTTATCTGCATCAGCACCAGGGAACTGAATTTGTTGAATACCACGCGCTGCCCTTTGAGGGCTGGAATTATGGCGGATTGGACCGGATAGAATACTATTGGCTGATTGATGAAATTGGCTTTTCCAATTCTGCGGCCTTTGTAGAAACACAAAGAGCCGAAGGCGTTAAACGTATCCCACCCGATCGCCTCGCCACACACGGTGGTAGCTGCTGGATGACCATCACATCCGGTCTGATGAAATACATTTGTGAAACGATCCAGAGAGACTGGGCCATCATCTATCCTTATTTTAAATATACCCTGATTTCTGATGAAATTCTGATCCAGTCCATTATTCTTCACTCTCCCTTTGCCGGAAAGATAGTGAATAACAATTTGCGTTATATCGATTGGTACAGTGGTCCCGGGTTCCCTAAAACCCTAACACTGTCTGATCTTGATGCTGCCTTTGACTCAGGTCGCCTTTTCGCCAGAAAGATAAATACGAATAGCGACAATGATATTATCGAAAACATCAAAAACAGGATGTCTTTGTGTTAAAATATTGTATATTACGAATCATAAATGAGTTATATGAAAAGAGTTGCTTTTTTATCCTGTATGTTTTTAGCCTTATTCAGCACTTCCCGGGCAAGTCTTCACTATAACTATTCATTCCCGTCAGATACACTGGTCACCTTTACAGGCCGCGTTTTAGGACCCGATAACCGTCCCCTCGAAAACGTTTCCGTGTTGCTGCAAACGCAGGACTCCGTCATATCTGCCGCCACTATCTCTGATGCTGACGGTGTTTTTTCCCTGGCTGCAGAGAAAAGTAAGGTAAAGCGGATAGAATTCAGACAAGTTGGTTACAGCAGCACTTTTCTGCTCATCAATCATACACAAACTAATATTGCGCTGGGAGATGTAGTACTGAAAGACAGGGTACAGGAGCTCAATGAAGTGGTGGTCGTGAGCAGGCGACCATTTTTGGAAAGAAGAATCGACAGAACTGTAGTTAACGTGGCCGATCATGTGCGGCAAATAGGAGGAAACGCAACTGATGCGATAAAACTTGCGCCTGGCGTTAAAACCACCAACGGGTCGATCTCAATCGCTGGAAAGGGTACTGTACTCGTGATGTTGAATGAAAAAATTATTCAGCTTTCCGGAAGTGAACTGAGTCAGTTTTTAAGTACCATCCCAAGTGAAAGTATTCAAAGTATAGAAGTGCTGACCAACCCACCGGCCAAATATGATGCTTCCGGCAATACGGGTTACATCAATGTGGTCCTCAAGAAAAGTTATATGCAGGGCTATAGTGGAACAGTGAGTGCAAGCCTGGGCAAGGCTATCGCTGCATATGGAAACTTTTCCGGTAATTTCAATTACAATACTGATCGGCTTAAAATCAATATATCTCCTTCCTATGGATTTAATGGTTTCACCACTACTAGTGATCAAAGGATTTATTTCCCCGAGCTGAGCTGGCTGCAGCAAGACCGCACCGAAAATAAAAACAGGAACGTTGGCGTCAATTTTAACAGCAGCTATGAACTCAGCAAAAAGACCGTTCTGGAAGTTTTATATAATTATTCCAGATCCCCGAATTCGGGCGATGGTTTCAATAACAGTCGGTTTGTAGCTCCTTTAACACTTGCTGCGGATTCTTTACAGGAAACGGCCACTAAATTCGGGTCCACTACGCAGAGCCACATTATAGATATTTCTACCACTACAAAATTGGATACCAATGGCGCAAAACTGACCATCGATGCCAACTACTTTCGTCGTCAGCAACCCTCTTTCAGGAACTTTCAGACTATGGCATCCGGTCCTGAGCAGCCCATTCCAACGGTGTTCAATGAAGTTAATTCAACCAATGCTCAGTATATAGACGTGTACACCACCTCAGCAGATGCCGTTCTTCCACTTGGAAAATGGGAATTCAGTTCTGGTGGCAAGGCGGTTTTCATCAGCAGTCTTAATGATGCAAAATATATTTCCAGCAATGCCTTGATTGAATCACAGAACAGCCTCTTTGATTATAGCGAGCGCACACAGGCTTTATACGCCAACCTGAAAAAAACAGGTACTCAGCTCTCTATGCAACTGGGATTAAGGGGAGAGTATACACAGGCCAGGGGCTATTCCCAGTCACTGGACCAGGAAAACAAGTACAAGATATTTCAGTTGTTCCCCACTGTTTTCACCAGTTACAAGCCCGGGAAAGATCATCATTTCAGCCTGACCTATGGAAGAAGGATTTCCAGACCGGGTTATGGTTGGGTCAATCCATTCCGCCTGTATAGTTCCATCAACTCTTATCAGGAAGGTAATCCATACCTTAAGCCTTATTATTCCCATAATTTCGAGTTCATGCATATCTTTAAAGATGTGCTTACTACTTCGGCCTATTACTCCACTACAAAGAATAAATTTGATCAGCTGACTATCCAGGAGGAAACTGACCAGGGGTTTATTCAGGGAACCGTTAACCGGAACTTTTTGGGCGACAAATCATTTGGTATTACTGAAAGTTATTTCTTTGATAAGATCTCCTGGCTGGAATCTACTACTGAAGTACAATTGTACTATAAAAAGGTAACTTCCACAGATCCCTTAACTCCCCGGGAAATCAAAGGTACATCGGCATACCTGAGTACAGATAATACCATTTCATTCAATAAAAAAAAGACCCTGAAGGCAAACATCTCATTTTGGTATCAGTTTCCTGAGGTGTCGGGCGTAGATAGGGTAAAGCGCTATTACAGCCTTGACCTGGGATTATCCGGAACGATCTATAAAGACCGGTTGTCATTTGGCCTTAACTTTTCTGATGTTTTTAAAACTGCAAATCCATCCTGGACCAGCCTGATCAATAACGTGCCACAGTACTATTATCAGTATTATGATTCCCGGAGATTCAGAGTTTCTCTCGTTTTCAAATTCAGTCGCGGCAAAAACAGCGACAACAAAAAAACAAAACGTAATGACGAATGGAACAGGGCATAAGTGGCCTGATAAAAATAAGAAGCCAGCAGAGTAGTTTTTACTGCTTCAAGGCAAGGTCATTATTATGGAAAATCGAATGGATAAGCATCCTGATTCTCAAAAGATCATGATGAAATTAGCCAGTCCATTTATTATTATTGTTGCCCTTATCATTGGATGCCAATCCCAGCCCGAAAAACAAAATATTCCAGCTCCCGCTGTAAAAAAACATTTTCCAAATACACTGGCTCATAAAAAATTTCTAACCGAAGGATTAATCGGCCTCACAACAGAAAAATCAGATTACCTGCTCACTGATTCAACGGTGACGGTTGGATGGGTAGGTGATATAGTTAATTTTGTTGATTCAGTACATTTTGAAAGTGCTTATGTAGCCTGGTGCGGAAATGACTGTTTCACCCGGGTCTACGGCAGATACTATTTCGTTGACAGTTTGAAAGTGAGTTTTTATACAGATAGTATCACCCGGTCGGGGGAATGCGAAGCGCCGACTGAATATATAAAGTCCAGACCTCCATTAGATTTATACCTGGTGAAAACACCTGAAGGCCGGTTACACCTTAATGCTAAAAATTACTAACGCAATCCTGAGCATTAAAATCCTATATATATGCATTCTGTTAATGGTAGTCGGTTTTTTAATATTTGTCAATACCTAATATTATGTATTCAACTTTTACACCATGGCATGTAGTATTCGATCATACCGGTGCAGGTGCCGGATATTATATGAAGATGGAAATCACGCGATCGCACGGATGTCATAGCGACTTTATCTTCCATTTATTCTTTTATCAGAAATAATAATTTATTTTATAAAGACCCTCATAATTTTAAAGAATATGAATAGCTTTAAATATGTGACTAGTAGCTGTTTTATAAAATAACATGTCGACCAAATAGAATACGTTTTAACACTTTATTATGTGTAGAGCGGATTATTTTAGCGTTTCTCTTTTTATCATTATAGATCAATTGTAACCAAATATCAGCATGCAAGAGTGTACCATATCCACAGCGCATAGCTTAAAGTAAATTTTGACAGCTCTTCAAAATTCAGATGAGCTGCTAAATATATTTAATAATTCATGTATGAAGAATTCTTTGTTTTGTTTATTACTATTGATTTGTTGTCTGTCCGGTTATAGTCAGTATAAATTTAGGCTTGACATTCAAAGCCAAACGCTATCTGATGCAAGAATCTTTCTGAGGATTTTTAATAACCAAAATTACAATCCAGTCAAAGTAGACTCTTTCTATATCAAAAATGGCCATCATATGCTTTATGGTGAAGTTAAGCAACCTAGCAATTTTGCTACTTTTGTTGTTAAATATAAGGGTAAATTTATTGATCGAAATTTCGTAGTTGATTCTGGCGTGAACAAAATATCGTTAGACCTGCCGACCGGAGATTCCAGGTATTTAACATTACAATCAGACGCCAGGGGAAATGTCATTTTTGATGATTTAAACAATTTGTTCTTAGCAACAGCAGCCAGCTATAAAAAACCAACCAGGATTAATGGCTACCTTAATATCCCAACTGATCTCAATGAGTTGATAAGGAAGGTTCAACTAGCCAGAATTGAAACTTATCCAAATGACTTTGGTAGCCTGATATATTTATATCGTATAAGTCGAACGGATGCTAATCCGACATATGCAAAAGAAAACCTTGCAACTTTGGAAAGGCTTAGTGAAGAACTTAAAAATTCTGTTCTCGGAAGACAGCTGTATACCGATGAAACAGATCTGATAAATAATAAAACTACTGCTGCATCCGGGAATACTGTGAAAATTTTTTCTGTGACAGACATTAATAACAAAGCCTTCACAAATAGTTCCTTAGCGGGGCAGCCCTACGTCATTATTTTTTCAGCTACCTGGTGTGGCCCTTGCCAGCTTCAATTGCCGGGCTTTAAAAAGTTATATGATACCTATAAAGGAAAAGGATTAAAAGTCATTTATTTCAATGATGATGATGACAGGATTCGATGGCAGAATCATGTTTCGAAAAATAAACTCACCTGGATAAACGTATCAGAAAACTTAAACCCCAGTGTAAGTAAAATTGCAAAATCTTTTGGAGTCTATTCTATACCCGCATGTTTTGTAATCGATAAAAAAGGAGTAATTATCTATAATTCAGATGAATCAGATCGTGGTCTTGAACATATTGAAAGCTATATTAAAAAAGCGCTCACCAATTAATTGCTTTTTGAAAGTGTAACTCATTACCGCTTCCCTATGCCTGCCAGCCTGAAATACCAGTTATATTTCAGTAAAATCTATATCTATTATTAGTCTTTACTGTAACACCCGACCTTCACCTGAAATAATTCAGTTCTCCATCTATCCAATTATCCTTTATCATTATAAAATTTTATATTTATTAAACAACTACTTGAAATAAATGGAAAAGGAGATCATTCAGACCATCATTGAATCTTACATTGATGCTTACAACAAATTCGATGTTGCCGGCATGCTTAAATCGCTGCATCCCGACGTTGAGTTTAAGAATATTACTGGTGGTAACGTTGATCTTAGTTTAACCGGATTAAAGGAATTTGGTGATCAGGCGAATAGTGCCCTGCAGTATTTTATTGAGCGTAAACAAACTATTTCCGGGTTGAATATCAGCGACCATACAGCGGAGGTATCAGTAGATTACCAGGCAATTCTTGCTATAGATCTGCCAAATGGTTTAAAAGCTGGTGAAAGTATTCAGATGAAAGGGCAGTCCGTTTTCATTTTTGAGGATAACCTGATCCTCTCTATTACTGATATCAGTTAGATTTTATTTTATCTAAAAGATTTACTAGAAACCATGTAGATATCGATAGATTGAGGGCAGTATTAAGTCGTGTAGGAGAAATCATGGTTGACAGTCTATAACTTTTATAATAGTATAGTTACGCAAAAAATTAAAATTACCAGATGAATGCTCAATAGCCACAAATAAGTTTTGGTGTTTAGGGTTACTTTGCAGCGTCTGCTTACTATATATAGAATCAATAACGTTAAGGAATGAAGAACAAGAAACACCAAACCCTTTGCGAATATTCGTGACCACATCTGTTCTTTTATTATGCTATCATAATCCTCTTTAGTTCCCAGAAAGATGTTCAGTGCGAAAAGCAGGATAAGGGAGCTTACTATGAATAAGGAAACCTTTAAAATGGGGTAAAGAGTTTCTTGTAGTGTTCTGTCTGAAAACATATTTTAATGGATATACTTGTGCATGTATTAATAATTGTAAGGTTTATTTTTGGATTGTCTTCATCTATCTATTCCTTAGAATCAAATGTATGACCTTTATAGTAGGCAAACAAGGTATCATGAGGCGTAGAGGTTGTAAATGAGCTTATCCCAGGCGCATTGATACTATTACTCAGGATAAGCCCATTCACCGCATCATCATAATCCTTCAAAAATATATTTCGCTCTTTCCGCTATCACAGCCTTCTGCCATTGCCTGATCACATTCCTACCGGCCTCTCTTGCTTTTACGCCGTCATCATCATGTTCGTCCATATGTCTGGCGAGCGTATCGTTAAAATGCTGCAGGTAATGCTCTTCCAGTCCTATATCTGTTTCAGTTTCATCTTCCTTTGCATCTAACAGTTGCAGAAAGAACAAAGTAGCCCACTTGTTTTTACCATTCACATCGGTATAATAGGTTGGGAATGATACATTTTTCGCAAAACACTCCATTACTTTTTGCGGTTGAATATTGTAAATGGTACAGAGACTCATCAAGTCTTCCGGCACGTCTATTTTAATTGTTGTTTCCATGGTGATCCTTTTAATTTTGATTAATGAGTTGCTCATAACGTTTTTGGTAGAATCTTTTAAAAATGGCTATCCTTTCCTTCATACTTCGTATAGTGTAGATGTGCAGTCTCATTTTTTCTGTTGCCAGTAAAAAGACAATTTCATCCTCAGTCAGATCCGGGGTTTCATCATCCGCTAATCCGAAACCCAGCACAATTTTCATGAAGAAGTGCATGGTGAAATTATCATTTGGAACTTTAAGTCCGGTTTTGGCTTCCATTTCTGCAAGAGAAATCCTGCTCATGAAATGCTCCAGCAATTCTGCCGGATAACAGTTGTGCAGTTCGCACATGACGGTAAAATCTTTAGTGAATTGCAACGTAGTGTTTTCATCCAGGTAAAAGGTATCAGATGTAGTGTATACACGTTCCATAGTGGCATACAAGTCGTCGATATAAGAGAGCGACTTTTTTCTTTTAGCTTTTGGATATCCTGTCTCCCGGTTGGCCAGGTCATAAATGCCTTTGAAATTTAAGGCTGTGTTTTCCAGACAATGTTTGTAAGCATGAGCTCCATTTGCGGTTCTTCTTAGAGAAGATACGTAAACACTGATTGTTTTTGAGGCTTCTGACAAACCCTCGGTGTAGCCATCAGCAATAGAATCATAAACGGTAACATGGTTGATAAAGATTTGCAGGACTTCCCGTGGGTCCAGTTTGTAGATCGTACAGGCGACCAGGAATTCTAAAGGAATCTCAAGTAAGTGGTGATTGTTTTTTGTTTTCATATTGATCTTATTTAATTTTTTCAATTTAAATAAGCCTCAATGAGGGGTTACCACCCAGAAATGGTATAGGGCTGGTAACTCACTCAGTCTAATGTGTTCAGGCTCTGATAAAGCCACCCTTCCTTTCGAAAGGGCCCCTACAAAAGACGCAAGAGAGCACCAGCCCTATAGCAAATATAGGGTTTAGGATGCTCAACTTACACTCGCAGGGTTAAAATTTATCAGATTTGAACGCGAGGCTATTAAGCAATTCTTAATTATAAATCAGGATTGCGTATATTTTATTTCTTTTCTAATTTTTCCATATGCTAATTTAGTTGGCTTTATTGTAAATAAAAAATATATTTCAAATTAAATTAAAATAATAAAATAGAAAGTATGAGGCGTTTTGACCAAATATTGCTTTGATGTGTTAAATAACCAAATATTGCAGTTAGCTTATTAGAAGGGGAGTAAAATTAAAAGATCAATAGGTGACACAACAAAGCAGCAAAAATTAAATTGACTGCAATTCAATTGCAGACTAGGGAAGGTTCGAATAGATTGATAGAGAATATTTATGTTGAGAGATCTGATGGAAAGCAGCATCTTTTGCAGATATTCATGTTAAAAATTTTATGATGCAGCATTTAAGGCAAATATTCAAACGTCTCAATTTAAACGATAAGCTCTTAGAGCTAGTTAATGGGAATATTGATATTCCGTATTTGGATCGGTTTAATCAACCTGATGGATATTGGTATCCTCATCCACCGGCATTAATTCCCGTGTTTTTAGGTTATGGCGCTTCTTATTTCGGCTTACTCCACCATTTCTTTTTTGATAGAGAAAAAACTTTTGTTGACTATTCTTTGGAGAGGGGATATATGTTAGAATATGCAAGGAATGCGAACCAGTTTTTTACGCAGATGGTTTTAGATATGGACATAGTAGCTGAAGGGTTGAATGACAGGATACTAAAATTCTGTGAAGATATAGCATTCAAAGAATTTAAACAGGTGGATGAGTTTGCTGATGAATATGGGGATGCAAAGGATGATTTCGAGAAGCTGGTCTATTTAAAAAGTGATACACCTATTAGCTATGCTAAAAGTTTAGCATCCTATAATGGAGATTATCCGGCATCAACAAAACTATTTAACGCAGGGCAGATTTTTAATTGCTGTACATTCGAAATTGCTGAGAGCTGGTATTTAAATAACATAGACGATCTTCCGGAATGGTTCAGGAAGGAAATTCCACAAGCTGAACTCTTCGAGAGTTATCTGGAAAATAATGATTTGAAAAGCGCCTGGTTAACGCTAAATAGTTCCGGATGGAAATTAAAAGATGTAACCGAAGGCCTTAAGACTTTAATGACGAAAACTGATGACCCATTATTTCATCTCATAGCAGTTAACTGGATCGAAGGATTTCAAAGTTCGGATAATGTAAATACTAGTTATTAATGAATTCATCATGTGAGCCTCCAGGCTCTTGCAATGAATTATTTACTCTTTGGTTTCGATGTAATATCAAATGCATCCACTAGCTTCAACATAAACTCTTTGAACACCCGATCTGCTTCCTCTTTATCTTCCAACATTTTTTGTATCGCATATTTTGGGTAAAATCGGGTGATATTGCGGTGACTGTCCAGTCCGGCCCCAGTAGGTATCAGTTGCTCTCCTGAATTTACAAACTCGCGTGGGGTATACCATTTCTGGCTATCAGAAGCGAATATCATACAGCCGCTATCAAAAGCTTCCTGGGCTATTTTAAGTCGTTTTTCGTAGAATTGATCTTTCTCAATCATAGGTAAATCGTTATCTAATGCAATAATACTAAAAAGATTAGTATTATTGCATTAGATCAGATTAGAATTGAGTATTAGGGGGGCAAAAGGTAAAACCATTATCACAGGTAACTAATCAAGGGCGAAAGGGTTCTGATCAGCATTGTTGAGGGCTGTGGTAAATCAATTCATATTTGATTACTTGTTCAATATAACAAAATAGTCTTCCTTTATCGCTTTATTATTCATAACGATATTTCCGGATGCGATAGCTATTTGTTTAACGAGGTAGTTAGACATCACTGAATCACGTTTCACCGGATTTTTCTCTATCATCCATGAGTTTGTGGTTTTATAGACTAGTAAGTAGGATTTCATACTTCGGATTTTTTTTAATGATCCTTCTATACACTCAGACTTTGAACAATTAGTTATTGTTCTTGCGCTGAAATCGAACTCATTTAATATTTCTCTGTCATTAGTCAGATCATTCTTCTCCGTCAAAAGTTGAGGATTTTTTCCAGGTGTCACCGCGATAATCAACGCGGCGAATGCTACTATTATTGATATGTTCATCGTATATTTGAATTTTCTTCATCTATATATTCCTTAGGATCAAGAGCCTGACCATTATTTGAAGACAGGGAAGCGCTATTAAAGCTCTGCTTAACTAGAAAGAGCTACACCTATTTTTTTACATTTGGTTAGGAAGAGGGTAGTTCCAAAGAAATGAGTCTAAAAATGATATTATTCCAGAAATAGCTATAACCAGTAGTATGATAAATAAGATTATATAGGTTTTTCTGGTAGTCGTTCTTCTGCATAAGCGGCCTAGTCCATAAAGTAAGGCAGAACCAATCGAAGTAATTATGCACAATAAAATGAATCTTGCCCAAACAAAATCGGCAACACCATCTTTGACTATCATACTGTGATAGCCTGGTCCGGTTCCTAAAAATGGTCTGATTAAAAGTGTAATCAGCAAAATGCAAAATATAAAAATAATAGCCCTCATGAAGGGATAAATTAACTCTTGACGCGTCTTGTCTGAAAACATATTTTTAATAGATATACTTGGACCTAGATTTATAATTATACTGGTTTATTTTTGAATTTTCTTCATCTATATATTCCTTAGGATCAAGAGCCTGACCATTATAGTATGCAAAAACCGTGCGATGAGGTGTAGATTTTGCAATCTGACTACTCCATTTTGAACCATATGTTTTTCCGGTTCTGATCATTAAGGTTCTCAGATCAGTTAAGTGAATCCAGACTTCCTGACCTTTTGTCGATCCGTGCATCATCGTAAGATTATCCCATTCATTTCCAAAGTTTTTGTACACAATAGCGAACCGTTCTACTCCGCTATGTATTGGGTTATTATTAGTTGCCCAATCACCAAATACTTTACCACTATAACCTAATTGATATGCTTTTATTCCTTGCGGACTGCTAAAGGAACCACTGTCATATGAGGATAAATAGACAATGAAATTAACCTTCCAGCCTTTTTCTTTTAACAACTTACCAAGACCTGCTGCGTAAGCACAGCCCTCGCTATGTCCAACAATATAAAATGCATGGCTAGCCTTATCCATTCCTTTGGTAAGACTGTTGAGATTTCTTTGGTGCATTTGTGACGAGGTAACCTTGTTATGTAATGCACCCATTTCAGGTAATCCATAGCCATATTGTTCACCAATTTTTTTATATAGAGTACCTGCCCACTCGTAGGTGGTAAAGTCATCCGCACCACGGGTAGCTCTTGATGAACCGCTATCATCCAGTACAATTAAACTGGAGGCATCTATGCATACACAAGCTTCATTTATACTTTCTGTGAGCCCAAAAAAACTCATGGCTGCATTAGCGTAACCATTAAAGTCTCCATTATTCCAGTAGTCTTTATTCGGTTTACTTGACCCAATGAATTTTCGTCCCAGCCATGTGTTTTGCCAATAACCATTGATAAAAACTATTTTTCCCTTGTTGATCATGAGCTAATTGATTAATCCGGCCAATCATTATTGTGATCAACACCATTTACACGCAACCTTTTTGAAGAAAGAACAATCGAGGTAACCATGCTTGAGGATCCCTCTGCATTAAAGTTTGTGTGGTATTCCACGCAATATGCTTCAGTAAAAGTTACTTTTTGAAAAGTACTCTCTTCGTCGATTTTAAAGAAGTTGATAAACCCTGATCTTCTTTTGTAACTATCCACCATCCATTTTAAAAGAAAATCGTCAGGAGGAGTGGTTATCTGAATGTAAACATTTCCTCCTCTTGCGGGAGAGCTCGGTCTTCCCTTGTCATCAATTTTCTGATCAAAGGAATAGTTGCATTGCAGTACCGAATAGTCCTTTGTAGGATTGTCGGCGAACTTTAATTTGGCGTTAAAGGAGGACATATAGATTGGTTTGTTTAATACTAACAATAACTATGCCTTATTATAGAAAATGAGTTATATTTGGTGAAAATACTTTTCTCGTAATTGAGTCTGTTAAAATTTGGGAATCAATGCAGCCAAAAACATTCTCCACACATCACAACGTAAGGGTTGCGGGCTAATAGAAATAGAATTCTTTAAGGGTATAATTCCTTATTGACCTGATAGCAGCTAACTGTATTGAAGGATTCAAAGTTCGGGTGCTGTAAGTTGTAGTTATTAATGAATCCACTAGCTTTAACATAAAGTCCTTGAAACCCTATCTGCTTCCTTTTTATCTGACCAGAATTTTTCTCACTAGACTATGGTAAGCGTTTAAAGTCAGCTTGCTATAGTCTGAAATACTAATATTATTGTAGCGTAAATACATTGAGGACGTTATAGTATTTAAATGGTCATATATCACATTTATATTTTTCTCAACATGATCATTTTAAGATCAATACAAAAATATTTGAGAAATAGTAAGCCACCAATTTCACATTATATGATAACATTATCCTTGCTAAGAGAGTGGAACCTCCAACATAAAAATTGATATTTTGAAGATTATAACAAGTAATCAATAACTGCTATTACAAAAATTAATTATGAATTGCAATCAATAAAATGAACAATGGAATGATGATGTAAATCCAGCTCTCGTTAATATAATTCCTTGTAAGTCATATGATGGTTCTTTGTTCTGTAACAATGATTCGCTATTCGGGCTCTGCACCATATACATAGAAAATAATTTAAATAAAGACTATTAATTGCCATAAGATTTGTTCGTTTATACACTCTTTGCTTAAAATTCAATTGGTCTTAGACTGCCAATTGTTTGTTATTTTGTACAAAAAAGTACCTCTGAAATACATTTTTTATTTTGTGACACAAATATTTATTTTCTATTTTCTTTCTGTTCAGAAAGATTGAATGCGATTTATTCCTTTTTATAAAGCGTATACAATCAGCAAGATAAGCTTATTTCTTATTTTTTCTTCGGCTACTGAGTGTTATCCAACTACCCGATGCAAGCCTCATCAAGGGTATAAAGGTTGGCAAAATATTTATGTGACAGCATTTCTTTTGATAGTTTCCTCATTAAATTAGTATTGTCTAAAAAGGATACATATTAATCACATATTTATTATTAATCTACATATGGATAAACTACTATTTAATGATTATAAAGGCGACAAGACGAATATCGTTAAGTCTTTGACCCATGAAATAAGACGCCGCATTAGTTCGGGACAAGTCAGGAATGGATATGAATTTCCCTCCGTCAACGTAATGCATAAGAATATGAATATTTCGAGAACAACAATCACTAAGGTTTTAAAGATACTCAGTAATGATCAATATATTACGCTGAGAAATGGCAGAACTGCAATTGTTACCTGGATTTATGCAGCCTGTAAAAATTCTTCAGATCCGGAAATTGTAATCAATGCACAGGGACCGGTAAATTCGTCAATAGGATACACCCACCAAAAAGATAAATTATTCCATGCTAAGAAGACACAGTTTCATAAAGAGCATCCGCTGCTGGATAAAACTGCTGTCTATCCGAAACTCTTAGAGAAATCCTGCTCGCTATTGAACAACCTGCACGGCACAAATTATGAAACTGATAATATCTATTACCTCGAGGGTACAAGGTCAATGTATACCTGCATCAGTACAGTTTTGAATAAACAAGCACCATTTTTTCTGGTACCTGAAAACTTCATCATGGTCGATGATATATTAGATACATTACATATGAAGAAGTTGTATTTAAAAGTTGATGAGCAGGGCATATGTGTTGACGAAATAGCCAGGCATTGCATAAAACATAAAGTGAAGGCAGTTTTTTTTCATTCTACTGTGGGTTTCCCTTTTCCATATGCTACCTCAGCTAACAGGATTGCGAAACTTCATGAATTGTCAAAAATCTATCAATTCAAAGTGATTGAATGCGGGGGCTATCTGCCGCGGCTGGTAGCGAAAACTAACCCCATCCTTGAAGCTTTTAAACCTGACCTGGAGAATGTGATTTATTTATCGAAGATCACCAGGATGCAGGAGGATGCAAGAAAAATCATAATAGTCGCCGCCTCACAAGACAACATTACTGAGTTTAGCAAAGCTGCTAAAGATCTGGGCTGTCCGCTTGATCTATCCACTGCCTTTGCTACTTATGAAATGTTATCTGGCAAGTCTTTTGAAACCTGTTACCAGGGAAATAATGATGCGCTGCTAGCCCTATTGGATATTATCCGTCAAGTTTTTCAGTACGATGATTTTTGGATGAATGAAATGATGGATCTGGACAATGAGCCAGTATTTTACCTGAAACCAAGGATAGGACGCTTTATGCGCAATGCAGTGAAGAAATTAGAAGATTCCAAAGATGTGAGAGCACAATTGATTGATCTTGGGCTTTATCTTAAGGAAAAAGACCCCGTTTTTGGTTTATGGATTGACCTTTCTTACTTCATCGGGCAGAAAAATGCTTACCCAAAAATACAGCAATTAGAAAACATGCTAAGATCAATTGTTAAATGGCAACATGTCAGGGAATGATAAAGGACCGTGTCTTGCTCGGGTCTGAGTCGTATCAACGTTTGGATGACAGCACGGAAAGTCCACCCAAAGTCCACCCCGAGTCCACCCCAAATGTGCTAGTTGAAAAATGGGTGGATTTCACTGGGAATTACTGTGCTTTTTGGGTGGACTTATCCAAACGTTGATACGAAGCAGCTCCGACTTTACCTGCTTGGATCTTAAGTTGAAAATTAATTGAATTGATAACCTAAATGATAAAAAAATGGCCAGAGACAAAAATCGTTACCTAACCGGAATTCTGGGATCTGTAGTTTTGAGAAGATCCAGGAAAAGCACCATCATCACATCGAGGGTCGTTCCTGGAACAATGAAGCAATCAGTTGAAACCAAAAAGATTGCAGGTGAATTCGGCGTAGCAAGTAAATTAGCCCGGTACATCAGGACTATGTTTAAATACGATACAGGAATTTACAGGGATACTGAAATGCACAACCGGTTGACGGTTGAAGTTCACCACAGTTTGCTGGCCTGCAAGAATGAGGAAACAGCATTTTATGAGTTTGAAGAAGAGACTTTTGATTCGCTTACTACGGTAGAACACCTGATCAAGTCGCAGGTCAGGAAAAGATTATACCGGTTACCAACAGTGATCAGGGAAGGGGAAATAGTAACTGTCAGGTTCAAGAATGATTCCAGGCGCTCTATGCTGCAGTTTCCGGGAATGAGTACCAGCTGCAAACTCACCGTTAGCGTGGGGCTTTTCAGGCTTGCCGACGGACTGATGATCAGTACGCCAATGAAAAAAGGGTTGATGCTGCAAAAATATAAACCGCTACATGCAGATCTTGATTTTGTATTCAATGTTCCAAAGGGCTGTTTGTATGTGATCTGCCTTTTCCTTCGCTATTATAGGTCATCAGTACTGCTCGAAGGTGTGAAATGGCATGCTGGTGCAATTTGTTCAGCTAAAATTACTCCTGGAGACTTTGAAGATGATCACCAGCACCATTGGATCAAAATGTCCGATTTGCATTTTATTCCACCCAGTTGACACGACAAGTTCACGCCATATGATGTCAAACAGCACTACTTTGTCGTGAGCGTATAAATTTAGCCATTTCTTGATGTATGTTTGTTGAAGAAGTTAATAATACCGGTATGCAAGAACTTCAATTAACAGATTTATTCACAATTTAAATTTTAAACAAAATGGCTACAATTTTAAAAGGAATCCTTGGAGGATTCAAAGGTTTAGTAGGAACAGTGATTGGCTCGAGTCATCGGGACCAGGAGGTCATGCGGAGCAGACCAAAAAAATCGAGCAAACCACCTGTGCAGACTCAGGTTGATCAGCGTCTTAAATTTGGTTTGATGACAGATTTCCTCGGGAATTTTTCAGCACTCATCAAAAAGGCTTTTAAGCCGAATATCTCCGGATTTTTCTATTGATTACAGCATGATCACCATCAGTAACGGAGAACTGTACAACGCGAATAATATCGTGGTTACTCCACTTGCTGATGCAGAAGTTAAAATTGACTGGGCACCAATTACAGCTTCGGATGAGAATAAAGAGATCATGGATCAGGACAAAGTGATGCTTGTTTTTTATTCTACAGGGCAGAAGCGGTATATGGTTTTTACCGCCAATGCTGTAAGAGGAGCAGGGACGGTTACCGTAGAACTTGCAAGGAGCTTTGCAGCTTCACCAGTTCATGGTTACCTGTATTTTCTATCTCCAAGCGGGAAAGACAGCTCACGTACAGATTACCTGGGTACTATCCAGCTGATCCTCTAAATTATATTCCTGGCGGGTTTATCCGCCCGCCAGGTCTATATACTAATTAACCATTTACATCACCTTATAAAACTATAAGATCATGACAGAATTAAAAATTGTCAGTGATAATACCTTACAAAAAGGAATCGTCACTGAATTATCAAGTGTCAGGTTAAAAACCTTAAAAGATAACGTCATTACAGCTTTAAAAACTCACAGGCTAAGCCGGTTCAGGTTATTTATTCCCGCTGCCGGTTATCTGTTAAAAGCCGTTGAGCCGGTACTACTATTTGGCATACCGCTGCTCCTTTGGTGGCGCTTGCCGGCAATACTGCAAAATGCTGATGGTACCACAGGAAGTATTGATCAGAGCATCTGGATGCTGATTATACTCGCACTCATTAGCTTTTTACTGATCACTGCAATGTGCTGGTGGCTGCTGAAGTACAGCTGGCAAAGGTTAGGCTTGCTTGAATTTCAAACGATGGTTTCACAATTTAACACTTTAGAATTATGGCAACAATTAAGTTTTTTCTTGGCGTCGCTTGCTTTACTGCTGGCAGCGGCAGTTTGCAGTCTGAGCGCGATTTTATAACCAGGCGTGCGGGAGTAGTTAAACGCGCGACCAGTGAGATTGGTGTGAGGGAAGCCACAGGGCGCAATGATGGTAAAAGGGTTATCCAATTCCTGGCTGCCGTGAATCTCAAAAGCCCGGAACCCTGGTGCGCCGCATTTGTAAGCTGGGTCTTTCTCAACGAAGGATTTCCCGAACCAAAATCTGGCTGGTCGCCCGATCTGTTTCCTAAATCCAGACTTGCGCGCTCAGCTTTGCCGGGAAATGTGCTGGGGATCTATTTTCCAGATAAAAAGCGGATTGCGCATGTAGGGCTGATCACGGGGGTGAATGGCAGCTGGATCACTTCGGTGGAAGGAAATACAAATGTGTCTGGCAGCAGGGAAGGAGATGGCGTTTATCGCAAACTGCGGCACATCAGGACAATTTACAGGATGTCTGACTGGATACGGCCTATAGAAACCTTACCATGAAGAAGGCCTGGATAGTTTTGAGTATGACCATAGGGATTTATGGCTGCTCATTATTAAAACGAAACAGCAGTCAGTCCAGTAATGCTGCTTATCGCGGTGAGGAGCAAACGAGACTGCATAAGCTGGGTGATAGAGACAGTACGTCGGAGGTTTTGACCATGCAGTATGAGCGGGATAGTTTACAGGAAACCTATACCGTGCAGCTCTGGCCAAAAGGCAGCTTCAGCTTTTCTGCAGCGGATGGCTTTGAAGGCGAGGCAGAGCGGATTTTGATTACTGGCAACAGGCAGCAGATGCAGGAATATGGTGGAATTCAACACTCGGCAGTGCGTAAGCAAGAAAAAAAGACAACTGATCTGGATCAGCAGAAAAAAGTGTCGGCGGTGCAGCAAGCACAAATAAAAACGAGTAATCCTGATTACAGGGTGCTCATTGGTTTAATCATTTTATTAATTATAGCCTGGAGGTGGCTGCAAAAAGTACGAATCAGATAGTGTGCGATTTAAGAGTTTATTGTTTAATGTTCAACCAAAATTTAAGATGTATGAATGAAGAAATATTAATTGTGATGAAGCAAATTCTGGATGCAATTATTTATACCAAACAACTGGATAAATATGATCTCCTGGTCATGGAAATGAGTAAAAAGCCGCTACTGGATACGGCAGATATGATGCTTCTTGTCCAGAATTCAGAGAGATCGATCTTCCGCTGGCGTACAGATGGGATAGTTGAATTTACAAATGTAAACGGTTCCTGCTATTACAAATTTGCAGAACTGCTGCCTTTGTTAAAAAGCAAGGAGAAAACACTTAGGGCTAAAATCAACAAGAAAAAATAATTATTCACCTTATTTCAATTGAAATGCAAAATACTATACTTAAAAAAAACAACCTGAAAATGGCAGATCAGCTTTCAGGATCAAAAACAAAAGATCCGGGCTTAGATATGGCTTATGCTGCGGAAGTCACTCTAGTACCATCTGGACTGGCGCAGCTCACCTGGGTTGATCCTTTTATTTTCTGCAATAAAAGCAGAGTGTTTATGACGGCGTATTTGTATACTATTACAATAACACCACAGATTCGCTACAGCAGATTGAAACCTGTGCGATGCGAAAAGATCATCAGCTGTTCTTTGATATGAGCATCTTTAATGAGGGCGATGAAGTTCATTTCTGGATATTCATGAAGTCTACATTAACTGGTGTGGTATCTAATAGCTGTTATGCAGGCTCACTGGTTATAACACCGAGCTACGGGCAAAGCATTACTAACAGAATTTATGACAAGGAGGAGGCCATATCCATTGCTATTACAGCGATCAATCTGTGCTTTCAATCGCTCATGATCCATACCTATAATGCTGCAGTGATGTCCAGGTATCTTCGCTATGAGCCGGTCGACATCAAGGTTCCGATTGATCCGGAAATTTGCTTACGGCTGGAGCGCTTTCGCGACAAAGTTACTGCCAAAATGCTTCCCTGCTTCATCGACATGGGAAACTGCATTGTCGAATTGGCGACTTTGCATGATTTCACCCCGCCGGAGCTTCTGCAGGATGCGTACACACTCCGTGAAGCGAAGGCCATCTTTGATGAGTTTGGAAGTGATTTTGGTATACCCGGGAGCCGTATAGAAAGTATGCGCAATTTGAATAGCGCGTTAGAAGTGAGCAAAAATTTCATCTTTATCATGATACAATTGATCAAGTATGGAGAGATTGATTTTGGGCTTAAATTAAAGAAGCAGGTACATTATAAAAAATTGCAGTTCTGCGATGAAAATTATTACGTGTATGAGGCTGACAAGAATATTAAACCTTTGAAGACTTTGTACTATGCGCTTCAGCATTATTCGGAACTAATTGAGTTGTACAGCTTTTTAGGGTTAAGGAACGCCGGATAAGTGTGAGCATCAGCACCCTGTATGATTGCAGGGTGCTCTATTTTACAAATTTTATTCATCTAAAATCAGGAAAAATGAAACAAAAAAATACTTTAACAGGTGATGCGCTGATTGATTTCAAAAGAAAAAGAAATTACAAGGGCCGTTTAATGAGAGCTATGTATGATGTGTTTGTTCGTGGTTACCAGAACAAAACTTTGACTTTTACAGAAAGACAATGTATGTTCCGCGCATCAAAGGACAATATGGATGTAGTTTCAGGCGTAAGTGGGCGTCTGCGTTACGATTTTCATGCGATCATGGTCAGCCGTGGAAAAATGGAGGTCCCTCAAAATGCGACGATTGAATATAGATCAATGGAAGAGGCCCTGATCAAATTTATTGCTCCAGCGCCTAAAGATGGGAACTGGTGCCGCAAAGTTTATGTAGTTCAGTACAATGCTTGTAAACGTGTAGCGGTGATATCTAACACCCTTATTGAGGAGCAAAATTTGGGGTTATTTCTTAAACCTGGTGAGGGCACTTATGGAGATGAAATTAGGTACTGGATATATTTTGAGTCAGAGGATGGCAGTATCAGATCTGACAGTGTTCACCTGGGGCAGATTAAACCTTTGTCGAATTAAGTTTTATGGTTTGATGTATAAAGCGCATGGCAGGGGAGACCTGCTCATGCGCTTTTTTGTTGTTAATACCCTTTTTCCAATTGACAGTCATGCCGGTATCGTAGTTTTCAGTTTTAATCGGATACTGGTTTCTGCAATTTGAATTTTGCATAAGCCCTATGATATGCAAAGTCGGTATCGCCTTTAGGTTTGAAACTCTTAAATATATTGATAGTCTGGAGAAGACTGATTTTGTAAGCAGGTAAATCCGGCGCATTGATCGATAGCATATCCCCAACTTCCGTCCCAAGTAAGTACCGCATCAGACCCAAGATATCATTTGATGCTGCCTTACCTTTATTTATCTCTATAATATGATCTGTAAGTGATTTCGTCAATTCCCTTCCATGGGAAGAAACAGCAAATTGCCTGTGACTGATTGCGCGATCCAATTGCTGCGCCATTTTCGAATCTTTCGGAATAAGCTCTTCGTCCAATCCGGATAAAAATCCAATTACATTCCAGATGTGCATGAATGCCTGCTGGTCTGCCCAACTTACATTATACCCCATTTTTCGCAGTCCCCTGATGACGATAAATGAAAATGAAAGGTTAGTGCCAGCCATATCTTCCTGATTGATAGGCAAGCCCCAGGCATTATCCCAATGCTCACTTTGCAGTGTATAATAACGACCTGCAGCATGCATCAATCTCACCTTCATAATTTCAGTAAAGGCTTTACCCTCCTTTTCGAAAGCTCCGGGTGCCATCACTTCCCATACAAATACCGCTGTTTCATATAATCTTTTCGCCGTTTCCTTACGGATCCGCTCTGATAAATATAACACCATTGCGCCATTGGCAGCCGTATAACAGTAAGGTAATGATAACAAACCCAGTAAGGTCATAATGGTTTCTGCATGCCTGACAAAGAAATCAGATCCTGCTTTTAACAACCGCCGATCCGCCCATTCAGGTAATTGTGTTGCATCACTGAATAGTAACACTCCAGGGAATAATCTGGATAAATCTTCCAATTGATTATTGCGGGTTGCGCCAGACATCCATTGCTGCAGTGACTTTTTTTGTTCAGGGTTTTTGAATATTTCCTGTATGAAAGTATCAGCAGGTAAGTCACCCATCTGCCGCTTGGTACTTAAAAAGTCATCGTTATATTTCTGTGCATCAATCATATCTATTAAAACCTATTCTATCTCTTCCCAGCCATTATTCTGAGGATCATACTTTACAAAAGCGTCATTATCTGTAAATTCAGAAGCAGTCATTGCAATTTCAAATGCGTTACTGTTAGTGGAAAAGTATAAACCACGAGTGGTTAGTAAAGCCAGAGCGCCATCTTCTTCATTATTATACTCAATATCACCTTGTAAATCATCATTGCCAGCTACAGCATATCCATAGCGTAAAAGGCGCTCATGTAGTTCCTGCTTTTCTGATGCTGTAAAAGGTTCCAGATTTGATTCATCTTCAAAGAAATCTTCATCCTCAGAATCTAGCTCTCTTATTTTGGTTTCTTTTTTAAAAAGCTGTACATCGTAACTCATGCTATCTTAACAATATATAAATCAATTTGTTATCAGACATTATATAAAATGCCTTAATTTATGCTTGTTACAGTATTTAGGTCAGAGAGAGGCAGCTAGCATAATGCATTGGTTTATTTATTTGATTAAGACTCTGCGACCAGTCTTCGCAGATATTTTTGCAGCTTCCAGAATTTTTACCACAATGAGGTTATTTTCTAAACTGGATAAATCCTGTTCAGGTTTAATCTCATTGCGTAACAATACGGAGGAGAGATAATTTAAGTGATCACTCAAGTTAGCTGGAAGTGCAGCCGCAGTGAATGTTGTATAGGGGGAACTTTCTTTCTCTCTTATTCTAAGGGTAGTCGGATTCACCGCCTGTATGTAGCCGGTTTGCCCAAAAACTTCCATATCCTTAATTGAAAATGGCCAGTTCCATGACGCCTCTATAATGCCCGTTGCGTCCGGATATTCTAAAAGAATGGTCGCATCATCGTCTACATTTGGATATATGTCTTTTTTTAGCTGGCGGGTAATGGCAGTGACAGCTATCGGTGCCTGCCCATCCATCAGCCATGTCATCAGGTTTGCACCGTAACAGCCAAAATCTACAATTGCACCGCCGCCATTTTTCACGGGGTCGGTTAGCCAGCTTAAAAATTCCTTACTCACATTTATTTCTTTCGGCCCCTGATGCCCGTCATGAACCACCATTTTCCTGATCTTCCCAATTTCATTATTGGTTTTGATCTTCACATAAGCTTGCTGATTACTTGGATACCAGGATGTTTCGTAGTTTGTCAGTAAATGAATTTTGTGCTGTCTTGCAAGCAGTGCCATACGCTCCGCTTGTTTAACGGTTGTTGCGAGTGGTTTCTCTACCATTACAGATATTCCTAAAGGTGCTGCCGCTTCAACAACTGCCAGATGGTCATTTATCGCGTTGTAGGCCAACACCACGTCTGGTTTTCGCATCTTTAGCAACGCTGTCAAATCCTCATTGAATAGTGAATCCGGTAGTTTGTACCGTTGTTTAAATCTTTTAATCAGGTCGGTATTGCTTTCGGAGATACCAATGATGTTTACGTCACCTTTTTCATAGCTGTTCATAATCAGATAAACATGATCATGATTTAAACCAGCAACGACTACATTCAGCTTTTTCTGTGCATTCGCATCTATACCGGATAGAAATGGCGCTATTACGCACAAGGCATATAAGGTAACCGTGGAAAAGAAATTTTGATTCATATTGGTTAGGTTTAATTGCAATTTAGGGTTTTCTGTGCTAATAAATTAGCTCATTACTTATAGTCGTACTATTTCTGTTATTATAAATTATATGAGGTATATTGTGTTCGGATAGATGCCTGAGCTAAATTTAAAGCTGTATTGAATTAACCTTAGCAGGATGTTGATATTGAGAATAGGATAATTAAATGGGTTTCGAGCTAAAAATTTTGGATTTACATTGGATTGATCATCAAGATAATCCAAATGATCTATGTGCTCATGGACATGTTTTCGTACAAATTGGAAATGAGGTTATTGCTGATAAAGATAGCACAGCATTCACGCTCAGCTCAACTGCCCTTTATTTAATGAGAACAATAAAAGATGATTATAAGAAGGAAGATTATGCAAGCCAGTTACTTCCTTGTTGCGGGCATTTCTTTATGGCAGATGCAGATAACCATGTAAGTATAATCGGCTGTGGAAGTGGAACAGACTGGGAGATTGTACATTTACCAAATAATAAGGTTAAGCATATTTCAGAAAGCGGGCAAGAAGTAGTAATAGATATAGAAGAATTTAAAAAAATGGTCTTTGATTTTGCTGATGAGGTTGAACGATTTTATAAGACCAGCACAGTTAAAGTTATCCCGGAAGATGACTTTGATAAAAATGGATACTTAACATTTTGGAAAGAGTGGAAGATCCTAAGGGCACAGTAAAGTACTATGCCTTGAATTAATTACGCAAATGATTACAACCTAAATAGCTTCTTTAACCAAGAACAACAAAAAGATGTGGACACCAATTTCATTAACAGACTTAGAAGAATGGATCTCGCGTGGGGAATCAAAACTTAAAGGTGAACTGTTGGACTTCTGGGGTCTGATTAAAATTCACCCTCAGAAATGGCAGGAGAGCAAATATGGGAATGAGGGTGGAGGATTTTGGGTTATTGCTGTTTTTGGGAACAGGGTTATTTATTTCAATGATATAGAGGAAGGTTTTAATGTGTCACCATACACAACTTACGGACAAATTAATGAATATTGTTGTGAGCAGTCTGAACTTGATTGGGTAATTTTATCAATTACAAAAGGATAAAGCAGATTAAGTTATAGAAGACACGAATTGACAAAATGAAAACAAGTGAACTATCAAGCAAGATGTTAGCTTATCAGCATCTTAGTGATTTTAATATGGATCAAGCTGTTGATTGGGGAGTGTAAAGGGATGTTTACACGGTTCACTTTACACTCTTTTTTAATAAGTTACTTGTCGCACTTATATGCATTGCCGAGAATATTACCTGCACTAAAACATACATTGAAGTTGATTTAGATACTCATCTCAAAACCAAGATTATAACTCAAATTTTCATTTGGATCTTTTAACTCTTGCAATATTGAAAACTCTTTATTAATACTACATTCACTGTCAAGTTTCCCAAAATTCTTTATCACTATATCCATTGTCTCAAGCTGACTCACATTAAAGAGATCTTTCCTAAACTCCCTCATAGGTAAAAATCGCTCGCAAGGCGCGTGGTTTTCCCATTCATATACAATATCGATATCTTTATTATTATGAATCAATTCAAACAAAGTATTAGAATTGTCAGGGGCTGGACCCATTGTCGCAATTTTATGGTATTTTGAACCACTTATAGAAAAACAAGATTTTTTGTACTGAAGAAAATCAGCATAGAATAATAGTTTATTTAAAGTGGATTTGTGCGGTCGTAATTTTTCTGTGAAATAAACAATCATCTCTGTCATCAGATCAATATTGGCGGTCCGAAATCCTGAAAACTCATTTGGCTGATCATGTCCAAAAATGTATTGAAGGACATAGTGAGTTTGCTTTTGTTGTTCATTATTCCAAATCAGTTCATCTATCCTCTTCAATAACTTATCACTTTTTTGATTAGCAAAAGCATGATTAAGTGTCAGGATGTTCTTAAAACTATTAGGATCTTTTGCTAGTTGAATTAGTTTAGAATTTGATTCACTAGGCACTTCGCCATTCTCATAATTTTTATAGGTATTAATTCCGAACCCTAGTAACGTAGACATCTTAGATGAAGATATATGATATTGTTCCCTAATCTCTTTGATTTCATCAGGAAATGGTAGATTATATTTCGACCTGTATTGATTATAGACCTGATTGATATTAATCTCTTCGAGGCTGGGATCAGTAATCTGTTCATCAAAATCACTGCAATAATAATAATGATACAAGATCTCGAATTTTTCTTTCCTGAAAGTGATGGAACGTTTTTCAATTTTTAGTTCCATTTCCTTGTCTGTGAATGGGCTGTTCATGTGACTTATATTTTATTGATTATTAAATGGATATGAAAGGTTATTTTTAGAAAGATGAAATGAGATACAGATAGGACTTCTATTGAGTTCATTGAGGGAAATCTTGATATAAATTTCCTTTTTTTTTACTTCAACTCCAAATACCCACCATATCAAATTTCTGTGTTTATTATCATCATCTAATGGACCGCTAGAGTATTGTTTAACAGTCAGTGACTTTACAATCCGAAGCTGGTCACCTACTGTAATTTCAAGGTCAGCAAGCGTCTGTGTGTTTTCCGTACGCGAATTAATGAACAGTATCTCTGGTGTACTTATCATCATCTTAGCATTTAAAATTTTAAGGAAGTTTTCTACATCATGAACAGAAGCCATTAAAATAAGTTTGATGTTATACTAGTCAAATTTAAGTCTATAAAGTGAAGAATACAAACGATTTTTACTCTTTATTCACATTTTAGTGATTATAAGAGTTTTTGCTTAGGGGATGTTTAGTCAGATTAAAAAGAGATCTGCTTACTCACTTGGTCATTTTAAATTTTGAACAATTATCCAAATACAATTTCATAATTGTAAATTCATATCTTCATCCCATGCCATTTGAACAAGGAATATACGAGCAACTTATCACAAAAATTATTAGTACAAAATTAAGTGATCTTGGAGAAGAGCATTTTTTTGTGAGAAGTGTAGCCTTAGATAGAGCAGAGGCGTCACGTTATTTAAGTCAATATCTTTCAGAAACCATAAGTTTTGCATTGAATACACTTAAACAGGACGATGATATACTAAGGAAAGTTGAAATCTCCAATAAGATCATTCAACTTCTTATAGATGAACTGCCTGATATTAAGCTCTCTGAAAATCTCATTGAAAATGAAGGCAAATTGCTGCAGGCGGTTTTCAAAAAACTCGACTTTCCTTATCCAGACTTTACGGAAAGGATTAAACAAATTATGCCATATACCAGGCTTTCCCAAAGTGAATTATTTACGGGTAGCAATGCTGGGATTTCACTGGAAAGTGAAATCAAAAAGGAAATACTATCATCTGATGAGATTTGCTGGTTAGTCAGCTTCATTAAATTCTCAGGTATAAGAATTTTTAAAGAGGAGCTGGAAGAATTTACCAATAGTGGGAGAAAGCTTAGAATTATTACTACAACTTATATGGGAGCAACTGATGTCAAAGCCATTGAGTTTCTTGCAGGGTTAAAAAACACGGAAATTAAAGTCTCTTACAGTACTGAGCATGAGCGTCTGCATGCCAAAGCATATCTTTTTCTGCGGAATTCAGGTTTTCATACTGGGTATATTGGATCATCAAATATATCAAGATCTGCATTAACTAACGGCTTAGAATGGAATCTAAAAGTGACTACAAAAGAAGTGGGCCATATCATCAATAAATTCCAAAAAACATTTGATACCTATTGGGAGGACAAAGAGTTTGAATTCTATAGATTAGGAGAAGATAAAGAAAAGCTGCATAAAGCTATCAAGCAGCAGAAAGTGGGCGATTTTAAAGGTATAACCACCTTTTTCGATTTGAGTCCATTTCCATATCAAGAGGAAATATTAAATAATTTAGAATCAGAACGTATCGTTCATGAGCGGTTTAAAAATCTGCTGGTTGCTGCAACTGGAACCGGAAAGACGGTTATATCAGCGTTTGATTATAAAAGGTTTAAAGACAAAAATCCTAGAGCACGACTTCTATTCTTGGCACATAAAAAGGAAATACTAACTCAGGCTCAAGAAACCTTCCGGCATATACTCAAAGATTCAGATTTTGGTGATTTGTGGGTAGATGGATTAGAACCTAGTTCTTATGAATTTGTTTTTGCATCAGTTCAAACGCTAAATAATAGAATTGACGATTTAAATCTTTCAGCAGGTTTTTATGATTTCATTATCATCGACGAAGTTCATCACGTAGCTGCAAATAGCTACCGATCAATATTAGCTCACTTTGATCCTCAGATTTTACTGGGATTAACAGCTACGCCAGAACGAATGGATGGTGAAAATATCCTAAAGGATTTCTGTAATGTAATTGCTGCAGAGATCAGACTGCCAGAGGCAATGAATAGAAAATTATTGTGCCCATTTCAGTACTTTGCGGTCTCAGATTCAATAGATTTAGATCAGCTTAGCTGGAAAAATGGTAAATACGAAGTTAAGGAACTAACGAAAATTTATACCAGTAACGACCGTCGTGTAGCTGAAATTTTAAGCAACTGCCAGAAATATCTAACAGATCCAGCAGATGTGCGAGCCATTGGTTTCTGCGTAAGTATGGAACATGCACAGTATATGGCAGAGAAGTTTACTATCGCTGGGCTCAACGCAGATTATCTCACTAGCGATAATGCTAAACAAAATAGAGGCCTAGCAAAAGATAGACTCAGAAATAAAGAAATTAACTACCTCTTTGTGGTAGACATTTTCAACGAAGGAGTAGATGTACCAGAATTAGATACTGTGCTATTTTTAAGACCTACTGAAAGCTTAACTATATTCCTGCAGCAACTAGGTAGGGGATTGAGATTAGCTCCTGAGAAAGAATGTTTAACCGTACTGGATTTTGTCGGAAATGCTAGACCGGAATACGACTTTGAACATAAATTCAGGGCTTTGGTAGGGAAGACGCATACTTCTATGATTAAAGAGATCGAAGATGATTTCCCTCATCTTCCTTTAGGATGTTCAATTATTTTGGAGAAGAAGGCTAAAGATGTGATTCTCAAAAATATTAAACTGGCAACTGGTCTCAATAGAAATCAGCTGGTAACTAAACTCATCAACTTTAAACACCAATCCACATTACCGCTAACGCTCAGTAATTTCATTGCATTTTACAATATTGAAATGGAGCAAATTTATAAACGTGGCAGCTGGAAAAGATTGTGCGCTGATGCGGAATTGATTGATGATTTTACTGAACCTCATGAAAAGGAGATTACACGGTTGATTAAAAGGCTGTTTCAAGGGAACTCCATTAGCTATTTTAGATTTATTCAATATTTAGCTGGGCAGAAGTTTGATTTGGCTGATAAAACAGAAGAAGGAAGTTTAATGGAATTGATGTTTCATTATGACCTTTGGCAAGATGCCGGTACAAAGTTTGGCTATGCTGATTTAAAAGGGAGCCTTCAAGTTCTACTCGCAAATCCAGTTATGTTAAGCGAATTGCAGGAGGTTCTTGCGATATTAATTAGAAGAGTGAATTTCCTAGAGAAGGAAATTTCACTGGACTTTGAAATGCCGCTTAGGATTCACAGCCGCTACAATCGTGATGAGATACTGGTCGCTTTACGTATCCATCAATTTGATAAGAAGTCTTCCAATAGAGAAGGGGTGGCGGTAAATAAGCAACTGAATACGGAAGCTTTATTTGTAACGCTGAAAAAATCTGATAAAGATTATTCCCCTACCACATTGTATGATGATTATGCTATTAGTGAATATCTTTTTCATTGGCAATCTCAAAACAGTGCTTCTCCAGATAGTCCTTCCGGTAAGGCTTATATAAATCAGAAAGAATCGGGCAGAAAGATTTTGCTATTTGTCAGGGAACAAAATGAGGATGAATATAAAAATACGATGTCTTATGTGTTTTTAGGGGAAGCAGAATTTGTGAAATCTACTGGTTCTAAACCAATGAACATTGTTTGGAAGTTGGAAGAGGCAATGCCGGCATATATTTGGAAGGAGAGTGGGAAGTTGGCGATTGGTTGATAATTAGCAGAATTGTAACACTTCTTGGATATAACTTACTTAAATGTTTTATATTGACCATTAATTAAATTATTTCGACACCTTATTTTTTTGATAACCCTAAAAACCTCTTTGAAATTATTAGTCATGACAATTTCTACATCAACCGCCCCAAAAGATGATTATCTTTCAGAGATTTTAGATCGATTATCAAATTCTAAAATTTTCAACTTCTTTCAACAACAATGTGATATAAAGCATGACACCGCTGGTCCTGCGCTTTTCTCTCAGCTTCTGGAGGCCGCAAACTATAGTCTCCAGCGGCACAAGATGATAATTTCACATATGGGTGAGTTTACGCTGCATGATGCAGACCACTTATTCCGTATGCTTCATCTGATGGAATTGATTATTCCCGACGAGACACTTGAACACCTTTCAACACCTGAACTTTTTCTCCTGATATTGAGCGTTTTTTTTCATGACATTGGAATGGCACCATCAGAAAGCGACGTTAATGCGTGGCTCAACTTGCATCCAGAAACATTCACACCAAGACAGATATTGGAGAATCAAAATTTTCAAACCTTTTTGCTCGGGAGGCCAGATGAATTTAACAAAATTGCTGCATTACATAAAGAACAAAAACATACACAAGCAGATTATATTCAAAAATATCTAGTTTCGGAATATATTAGAATAACCCATGCTAACCGAGTAATTGATATTCTGCAACAAGATTGGGATGGCAAGTTCTCCTATCGGGAAATGAATCTGACACCAATATTAGCACAGTTATGTAGAAGTCATAATGATGATGGGTTAAAATTACTTGAACTAAACCATCTACATCCCACTGGCCAGTTTAGTTATATTTGTATTCCATTTATTGGTGTTATATTGCGTTTAACTGACATACTTGATTTTGATGCAAAAAGGACTCCTAAAGTCCTCTTTGCACATTTGTTCGTCAAACATCCTATATCAATCAAGGAATGGAATAAACATAGGGCGATAAAAAATTGGTCGATTTCTGATACTTATATAGGCTTCACTGCCGAATGCTCCCATCCGGCAATTGAGGCCACTGTAAAGCAATTTTGTGCTCAGATTGATTATGAGCTCAAAAGTTGTGTAACTATATTGAACAATCTCCATGATAATCTTATACAGCCTTTCCCATCATATTATAGGATACCACTTGCCGCAAAAGTGGACACTAGCAAGGTAAGTGCTCAATTAGATTTGAGAGGAATGCCAATTTATCTCTTCAGAGATACAGCTTTTAAACTAAATAAAGAGCAGATAATCAGTCTATTAATGGGAACAAAGTTATATGGGCAACCTCAGGTGGCACTCCGTGAACTTCTTCAAAATTCAATAGATACCTGTCTACTAAGAACTAAGCTGGAAGAAAAATGGGGTAATTCTCACACACCAATAATTACCATTAGCTTTTCTAAAGATGAGCATGGTCAGTCCCTAAAAGTCATTGATAATGGTATGGGAATGGATCAGCATATTATCGATAATTACTATTCGAATATTGGTACATCTTATTATAAATCGTCGGAATTCTTAGAATTAAAGTCTCACGTTGGATCCAATTTTATTCCGACCTCCAGATTTGGAATTGGAATATTATCATGCTTCATGATCAGTGATCAAATAAATATTGATACTCGACGGGTGTTAGATAATCATAGTTATGGAAATCCATTATCAATCAATATCGAAGGGCAGGAAAGCGTATTTTACACTAAAGAAGGATCAGACCTCAGGCCGGGAACAACAACTACCCTTATGTTGCGGAAGGATAATCCATGGGCAGGGATGAGTACAGATGATATTCTTGTCCAAATAAGAAAAACTATTCCCTTTCCACCGTTTAAAATGGTAGTCATTATTGAAGGTGAAAGCTTTGAACATCTACCTGTTATTTCCTCGTTGATTGACCTTAAGGAATTAAATTTATATTACTATACGCATAATGAAAATATAAAAACTTTTGACATAATTTTTGATGGTTTAGAGGGAATTATAGGTAGGGCCGAAGTTCTGGTTATTGAGGAAAATGGTTTTCCGGTTGTCAGATTAGAATCTCTTTCAGAGCCTATTAATATAAATGGGGTAGATGTTAGTTTCGAATCCACAATATTACTTGGAGAGAATAGAATTACTAAATCATTTGAACAATTAGATGTGGATAAACTCCCAGACGAAATTATCAAGCAAAGAAACACATCCACCATACGTGACTCAGCATCTAAAATTGCCCTTCATGGAGTTGAGATACCAGTTTCAATTTTCAATAAGTGGGACGGCGATTCTTATCAAAGAGCCAAAGTAGACTGGCCGATCTGTTCATTAATTAATATAAATATTACTGGTGCATTAGATATTAATTTGAATTCTGCTAGAAATGAAATACTAATTGACGATAAATGGGTAATCTTTGAGACCGCGCTATTAAGGCAGATCCTTTTTAAAATAAAGGCTCAGGTAAGTGAGGAATATTGGAGTATTTTCCAGCGAATGTTTGATCAGATGGTGAACAAGCCTTACGATAAGTTCATAGAAGTACTTAATGCTATTTAGGATAAAACAGATCGTTTGTTTTTCACATAGATATTATATTTAAAGTACTTTATCTCACTTGTTTATATTAGCTATATCATTGTAACCGTTCAATTGCATTTCTACATATCTTATAATACAATTATAATGAACCGGTTTCCTATAGCAATTCTTCGAGGACCTTTTCGGTGTCTGATTTAAAACGATAGTCTTTCAAAATAATATCAAATGATGCTAATAAATCCCTCCTATAATTTTTGCTAGTTTCATCTTTGCCGTTAATTGCATTAAATGCTCCAACAATAAATTTAGTGTAATCTTCATTTTGCAGCATGTGTCCTATGTTTTTGCCATTTGATTTCATCTTGGATAATGCATGATTAAATAGTTCAATGCTCTCAATCGGAAATGAACTACATTGTTGAGTCAAGTATTTGAGCAAATTGCCTGAAAAAGAAAAACTGAGCGAATCAATATAAACTTCAATAAAATTGTAGATGTCTACCAACTTAATATGGTCAATATGAAAGAATCGAATTTCCATTTTTTCTTTTGGATCATTTGCAAACTTAGTTAGTAAATGCATTAACAGAGGTTGGGTTTTGGCAGCTGACTCTTTATTGTGGTAATAGTGTTTGCAAGCTTCACTTAATGTCCACGAACGGCTTTTGGGATTGTGATCAAGTAGCTTAAATAGCAGTTCTTCTGCACCAGGCTTGTTAAATAGATACGAAAAATAGAGTATAGAAACCAGCCAATGCGTATCATCATTACCTAGGTTGTCAGCAATAATCAATTTATCATATACTGGTTTAAGACCAGAAAAATCGTAATTCCCCATAAACTGAAGTGACCAGATTGAGGAAGCGATAATATATATATCAGTCTCTTTGACAAGTGAATCGCGGAACAGTTCATATGCTCGCTGCCTATTTAAATGGTTGAGATATGCAAAGCGAAAATAAAGTGCCGCCCTTGTTTCTTTGGGAGCTGTCGAGAGGGATTTTTCAAGGGCTTTAAATACCTGATCTTCCATCGCTGGGTCCTGGACATAAAGTAAAGCCTGGGCAGCTGAGCCGTTTGTAGTGTTAATAGCTCTTGTGACCATACCGCTGATTTGGGTCTGACCGCTGAGGGCTTCCCGATCATTTTTTATGTCGTCATAATTTTTGGCTTGAGCGATTAGGAACTCGATGAGTACTGGGTCAGCCGTCGCTCCACTGATCAATCTTTTAATGAAATATAAAAAATAACGTGCTTCGTTTTTAAGCGCAGGGTGCACTAAGAGTTTTTTCATTATTTCAATCACTCGGTATTTATCTGCATCGGACTCGGCAAGTCCCCATAATCCTTTAATGGGATAAATGATTTTAACGCCCTTTTCTGTAATGGCACGCTCAATTATAGAAAACATTTGTTCAGCAGGACCTTTTCCAGCTGCATCTTTGAAAGCACTGGAATGTTCATCTATGTCTCCTTTTAAATAATCTTCACTGAATTGATCTTTATCTCCATTGTACTTACGGAAACTGCTCAACCACTGGTCTTCCGTCATTTTTGAGTAGGCATTGCTTGATAATGGGGTGCCCACTATGTTTGCCATTATAGGCGTGAGGTTTGATTTGTCATTATAATTGTCAAATTTTCGCTCCAGTTCCTGAAACTGACGCTTTAAAACTATATCTTTAATTATAGTTTCTTGTGGCAGTTTCAACAGAAAAGCATATTTGCCGCGTCCCCAATATTGGATAAGATATGGTTTAGTCTCATTATTAAAAACAAAAGTTTCATCTTTGTTGATGAGGGTTTTCAGTGAGGTTAAAATATATGCCTGTTGAGAGGTGTTAAAATGAGGAAAGGTGGTTCCAAACAACATCCTAAATTCAAACATTAAGTTCTCTCCTTCCTTCAGCTCCCCTATGTCCTGAAAATAGCAAAATAGCTCATAAACCTCTGTGCTATAATTCACTTCGTTTTCTACAAGCGCAAACACGATCAACCTTAGCATGGCTTTATGATTAGAGCGATTGTGTCTTAAAAGGAAGTTCTTAAACTCTTTATATTTCTTTTTCGCCGCCCTTCGTAGACAGATTGCCAGGAGTTGATAAAGATAATCATGTCCATAAAGATTCTGTGAATCTTGTAAATACACGCGAGTAAATGTATAATCACTTACCAAAGGATGTTTTAAAATATTTTCCCAATGCAGGTGTTTTACGATAATTTCTTCCAGAGTACCGATCAAAAGTTCGGGTATGCTTATAGATAGTATATTGAGTAGTTGAACTACTTCATAGTCCTTATGGGATATGTCATCAATATCTGCTTCTAAAAGCAAATTATCTTTTATTTTTAACCAGACATATTCAGGCTTGATTGCCGCTATTTTCTCCAATATTTGTAGAAAACCAAAATAGTCTTCAAAATCTCCACAGTTTTCCAAGATTTCATAAGCAGGTTCATAATTCCAACTATTGAAGTCATATAGGATTGACCGGACAATCGACAGACTTTTTATGGTGGATAAAAAATCCCAAGCATTTTTTTTTTTGAGCTGTATGAAATGGCTTAAGAAGATTCTGGCAGTATGCCGTAAGTAACCAATTTGTAATTCATCGTTTTCGCTGTCGCCGATGATATCGATATATAAAGAACTATCCAACAAACTATCGTCTCGAAGAAAAGAAAGCATATGACTATTTATTGCAAAATCAAACCATTCCCCAGAACGTGCTTGGTCAAAGAAATGAGCAGTCAAATGAATTGAATGAATAAGAGTTTGCCTGATTATTTTCTTTTCACCAGCGCTAGGTTGTTCTTGAACGGCCATCATAGAGATGAGCATATGCTTGACATGATAATAAATTTCTTGATCGCTCAGCAGGCTTGTCATCAATTGCACATAATGATCATGATCATAATCTCGCAAATAGTTCAGTATCATTTTAACTGCGGATCGGACTAAAATAGATTGCTCATGATTTTTGATATAAATTGTTAGGTTTTCATTTTTCTCCACAAAACGCTTAGCAAAAACGAAATCGTAAAAGCTTTGGTGAAAGAACTGGATTTGGTTTTTTTCTTTTTTCAGTATGCGCTCGCTTTCAAGGTACGATATCTCTGGGGCAAAAATCTCAAACAGCTGCTCTGCAACTGAAATTCGCTGAGTATGATACATCTGTTTAGCCAGCTTATAAAGCAATTGCTTCATTCTTTTGGCTTCAAGTCCATAGTTTCTCGGTTTGATTAGCACTTTTTGTTTCCACAATTCATTATAGAGTTCCTGGATATCTGTGATACCCAAAATGCCAATGAAGTTAGAAGCAATCCGTGTAAAAATATTGAGTTGATTTGGTACGCGTAATAGCCGCATAAGTTTTATAGAAATCTGTTCTGATTTGATGCCTATTTTAATGACTAATCCCAATACTTGCATTTCACTTAAAAAGGCTACCTCGATCTTTTCAATATTTTTGTATACCCGTAGTGATGGGTCATAATGTAAGTCAAAAATTCGTACTGAAATAATTATGCGCACATTGGGATCATGAACATAATGGTCGATTAATGATTTGTATACCTCCAAAAAACTTCGGTCAGCTGACATAGCTTGGGAGAGTGCATCAATTTGATCGATGACCAAAATTACCTGCTTATATTTTTGCTTACATTGTTCAACGAACTGAAATACTGGTATTGACAAGCCTATTTTTTCCTGTAGTTCAGTAATACTTGCTGCGTATAGTTTATCTGCTTTCAGTCCAAGTACGGGAATATTTCTAATTGTTAATTCGTCATATAAGTCTTTCAGAATAACAGTTTTCCCCATACCGGCATTCCCAGCTAGCAGGCAAATATTCAGATCTTTCCCATTTTTGTCTTTTGCTACTGGGTTTTCGACCCATCGGAGCAGTGCAGCGGTCTCATTTCTCGGAATATGGGAATCCACGATTTCTTCGAATTCATTCTTTTCATGTTTTAAACTGGAGGATCCTCTGGTAAGTTGTTCGGCAAGTTGTTCCTTATTTAGCTCGTTGTTGTTAAATATTTGTAATTCCCGGACCAGTTGATCTAGTGGTCGGTTATCGATCAACACCCTGATTTCGAAAAAGAGCGGCTGTAAATGGATACATGATTGCTCGCAGAGATAAGCATCAAGATCCTGAGGATAGATTTTATGTACTTTTATCTTCGTTAGAATTTGTCGGACTTCGGATTCAATGCTGTCTATCTCCAAAGGTGCAAGGGTAGGATGGCGTAGATTCTTGGCTATCCAGGTTCCCAGATCGGTTTCAGTAGTAATTAAGATATTAAAGTTATCGATGAAGTCACTGCATTCCAGGACAAATCCTTTTGAAACAGCAATATAGTAACTGAAGTCATTGCGATCGGCGATTAAGCTGTTATCGAGAAGACTGTACATTATAAATTTGGTAATCTCTTCTCCAAAAAGGGCTTTGCTAAGATTGTTGTTGTACATTTTGCACTGGATTAGACCAAAGTTTTTCCCACCTTTCATCAATGCACAATCCCGTCCTTTATCCCGAACCCCGCTCATTAGGCTAATGTTGTCAAAGGGCGAAAAGGTTCCGGCCATGATCTTAGCTCTGGTCAAATTGTATAACAACTCTTCAAAACGCCGATCGTTTGCCAGGTTATTATAGGGAAAAGATTTGTTCGCCAATGCCAGAGGTTTGGCAGTTGATTCGAAAGTGTTTAATACAGGGTATTCATAGGTAACCAGTTGAGACATCTTGCGCCAATATGTTGTTAATAAGGAGATGCACTAATATACAGTTAAAAAAAATCTATATCATGAAATAATTGTGCTTAATCACTTAAATCTGTTAGTGGGTTGTTATAAATGATATTGAATGCTGTAGGTCAAAACTTTTATATGTATCAGTTTTAAGTATGATCGCAGAGCTATTTGATCAGCAATTATCTTAGCGCCCTCTATAATTCGGCCGTATTCGATCGCTTAAAACTCATGGAGATCGTAAAAAAGAATGTTCTAAAATTCTCTAAAATAAAAAGAGTCATCAATCATAGTATTATGCGAAACCTGACGATAGAATTATCGGATAGCTTATATCATGGTTTCTGCAACAATTGTAATCGATGAAATACCAATCTGGAATTCATCGATTACAATTAATAGAAAATAGTAGCAAAGAATTAAATTGTATGGTCAAGTCTGAATAATGCATAGTATTTCTAGTTTAATAATTGGAATGAAGCAGAACAGGTTAAATAAGCAAATTACGATACGCTGATCATGGAGGATTACGTTTATCATCCTGACGAGTTCCATTTCCAGCTTATCCATATTCTCTTCGTTTTTATCTTCTACAAATGGTTTGATCTTGTTGCACTCTTTGGCGGTGTCAAAAATTTGCCGGAAGGTAACCTTTGTTTGATCCGGATTTAGTTCTTCAAAAGTTACGACTACGCGAAACAAGGGTTGCGAAAAACGTTTCCAAGCGATGAGCGATGGGAATTCAATTTCAGTAAATTCACATGAATTGATATAATTTCCTTTTTCTGGTCCATGCATGGTGAAACTCCATTTTCCACCGACTTCGAATTCAAACTCGTGAAAGGTATTGGTGAAACCGGCGGGACCCCACCAGTTTTTCAAATGATTTGGATCTGACCAGGCTTTATAGGCTATTGCTCTTGGAGCGTTTACAGTCCTGATAGTAACAATTTCCCAGTCGGGATGAATCGATTCAGGTTCTTTCATATGCATACATTTTAAGCATCTGGGATGTTTGGCTCAACCAACTTGATGAGCTTTTCAAGTGATTCCTGCCAACCCAGATAACACATTTCCGCAGGTATCATCGAAGGTAGGTTTTCCTGCAAAATTTTCAAATCTGTGCCGACAGACGTTTTTTCAAACCAAATGGTATTGATGAGAGTGCCAGGTAGATTTGAATCTTCAAATTGATCGGTATATTTCAACCGCTCATTGGGTATGACTTCTAAATATTCGCCACCAAATGAATTGCTATTCCCGGTAGTGAAATTCTGGAAAGCCATTTTGAAAGTGCCGCCTACCTTAACGTCCATATGATGAACTGTACCAAGAAACCCGTAAGGTGGCATCCATGAAGCGAGTGCAAGGGCTTCGGTGAAGGCACGATAGACCTTTTCAGGAGAAGCCTTAATCACTCTGTGTAGTGAAACGCTATTGTTTGACATAGGACTATTTTTTTTGTTTCTAATTCAATCGCTTAACAAATATGCAGGAAATATTAGTCAGCGTGCAGGGGGTATATGCGACAATTTACAGGGGATTTGCGACAATTTTATATAATCCAGTCTATTTTATAGATCCAGAATTTAAATTCACTGACACGTGATTTAGTTCTTAAGCTGAATTGTCACTATGATATTCGTACCGCAGTGCCACACAACCGTTACTCAACGTTTCTGAAGCAACTAGTTTTAAATTCAAATTTTCCGGTAAGCTCATTTCAGAGAATAAACGCCGTCCCTGGCCAACTAATAGCGGGTGGACAAGTATATGGAATTCATCAACCAATCCCCATTCAATCAATTGGGCAGGCAACTCCACACCACCAGTAGAAATCGCTTTACCAGGCTGCTGCTTTAGCTTATAAATTAGCTCTCGCACGTTCTCACGGATTATCGTTGTTTGTTCGTCATCTACACTGTCTATAGTTTTTGAAACCAGGACACGTTTTAAATTGGCAAATACTTTGGCAAAAGCATTTGCCGTCTCATCCAAAGATTGCGTCCTGGCTATCTCCGGCCAGAAAGGCACCATTAATTCATAAGTTTTGCGCCCGTAAATAACGAGGTCCACACCTTCCAACACTGTGCGGAAATAATCCTGGATATCATCTCCACCGCCAAATTTGGTATGGTCACAGCAACCATCCAAACTAATATTTATACCATAAATAAGCTTTCTCATAAATCAGGTTCTGTTTAGTTAATTGCTTAGAGTTAGAATTCATTACTAAGATAGGGGGGGCAGTGCAGCCCCTGCGGTGTAAACGCGACAATTAAAAGGGCAGTTTCGGACTTCAAGGTGTAAATTCTACGTACAATGGCCGCTGAGTTTCAATTTGAACTATCAAGATGTAGGTCATCAAATATGCACCTCTATCACTTCTAAATTTAAAGAATCTTTTGAAGGTCGATTATTTTTAAATAAATGATTGTTAGTTTATAATTGCATGCAACTAAGCCAAATAAAAGTTGTCTTATATCATATTTAATTCGCCTGAGCTTAACTTTCATGGAACCTCGAAAATCGTTTATATTGTCGTTTTATTTGCTACTCATCTCGGTCAGCTTATTTGCCCAAACACCGTTACAGCTAAAAAATATCGATTCCTTAATGCGGACCGCGTCAGGTCGGGGTGTTTTTAACGGCACTTTGTTGGTGGCCAAACAGAACAAGATCATTTATCACAAGGCCTGGGGTTATGCCAACGGGAGCAAAACTGAACTGCTGACTACAGGAATGCTGTTCGATATAGGTTCGATTTCCAAAGAGTTCAATGGAGTGAGCATCATGTTGCTGAAAGAACAGGGGAAAATTACACTGGATGACCCAGTATCCAAATACCTCACGGATCTGCCGGACTGGTCCGATAAAGTACAGATCAAACACCTGATCAATTATACGAGCGGCCTGCCTAATTTTATGGCGCAGTCGGAAGAGACGGATGATCAGTTGTTGGATTCGCTAAAAGGGCTGACGAAATTGAAGTTTGAACCTGGTACCGCCTATATTTATGCGCATGTGAATGTCTATTTGCAAAAGCGGATTATTGAAAAGGCTTCCGGATTATCTTATGCAGCTTTTGTAAACAAATACATATTCAAACCTTGCGGTATGAAGCAAAGCATTATGGATGCAGATCTAAACAGACCGGACGTAGCTAAAGCTTTTGATAATGATTTCAACACCAAACCGTATGCTCAGGTAGCGACTGGTTCTCCGAGACTGACCTCCGCTGATCTCTATAAATTCATCACACGACTCGAAGCATTTAAAATCATTACTAAGGAATCTTTTGATGAATTAGCTATTAACTTCCCTGGTGGCGAAAGCAGTCTCGGTACAACTAATTTTAAAGAGGGAAAACTGCAATGGCATCGTCACCAGGGTTCCAATAGCAATTATGAAGCGCTGATCTATACGGATCATGTTCAGGGAATTACGACGGTCATGGAAACGAATAATCAAAATTTCAAGGTGGATGCCATCAAAGGAGCGGTACTCGCGATCTTACAGGATCAGCCTTTCAATATCCCTAAAAAATCGGTATACCTGGACATCAGGGATAAAGTGCTGAAAGATATGGAACAAGGTCTGGCTTTTTATCGCCACATCAAAGCGACAGGGCAGGAGCAATATGATTTCGGCTTCGAAGCGGGCGACCTGATCAGCACGGGCAAGTATTTACAGCGAAGGAATCGCTTTGATGATGCGATCCGCTTATATGAAATCGCCGCACCACTATGTGCGAGGAAACCTGATCTTTCTTATGCTTATGAACTGACCGCGGAGTGTTATTTAAAAAAGGGAGAGCAGTCAGCAGCAAAGACCTGGTATGAAAAGGCACTGGCAACGGATGCAGGCAATAAAAATGCAAAGGGAATGATCGCTACCTTAAAATAAATACTATAATACTTTAATCAATGTCTTCTCAATAATCTTTGCCAGTTTTTCCTCTATTTTAAATTCACCGGCATACTGAAGCCAGTTATTAATTGATCATTGAACATCATTGATGTTCTGTTCTGGCTTTTTGATCGAAATATATAATGAATATATTATATAAGCTTATGCATGATATTTCATGCATAATAAAGTTAAATAGTGAGTTATGAATGAAATATCATTCACAGTACTGATTTATATTTCATCCTGTTCTGAATCAATACTTCTATTTATCATGATAAACCTGTTTCGGGCGAGCAGTATATGCAGGAGAATTATCGGCACAATCTATCACTGCACGATTCGCGTACCTAAGCGACAGGAGCCTCAAAAGTCTTTACTTACTTCAGTTAGTGACATATTTTTTAATCAGCAATCTTGCATATTTGAAATCTATATCACTTTCTTCTTCCCTGATTTTGTAGCAGATTACGAGGCTAGTATTGGTTTCCCATGCGTAATTTGTGATGTACATGTTATTGTAAGATTTGCGATAAGGCTCGCTGAGACCTCCCGGGCTTACAAGAGAAAGATAAACATCCTGACTTGGGGGATTTACATCAGCATACTCTTCATAACGATTAAATGCGGTGTTGAACAAGATTTTACCATCAGGGGATACAGCTGGCATACCTGCCAGTGTATTGGTCTTCCCTGTTTTTTTGTTGATGAGGACGTAGTCTGTACTTTCAAAAAGATGCTGTTCCACAAGGTAGCAACCTAATACTTTTACCTGCCCGAGATAGCGGAAGGACTTTCTGTCTTCATCATAAGGAGTGCCATTGTTATCCTCAAAAACTACTTTCTCTCCATTGGCAATGGGGAGCCTAAGCGTGCCATTTTTCTTGCTATAAATATATGTATCCCTGGAAATCGTTTTCTTCCGGACTTTAAATGCTTTTTTAAATGTAGCTGCATTTATAGGGAATAGTTTAATAGCCCAGGGATCGGAAGACTTGTCTTTTTGCGCATTGACCGTAGCGGGGATGATAAATAATAGGGCTAAGGCTATGGAAAATATTGTTTTCTTCATAAAGTTGTCTTGTCAGTTTTATAACCAGTATAAAAAATAATAAACACAATGACACTGCCCGTTATGATAAATAGATAGGATTGAGCTATCGTAGCGATCACCTCATCTTTTGTGCTGTAGGAACTCCAGGAAGAAACCCTGTCATTAAACAGACTCAAATTAATGATAAATGCAATCAATATGAAGATTACGGAAACGATCAAAGAGAATAGGGTATGACTGATTTTCGCTTTGGTCTTAAATATTAAAACGAAAGGAATAACAAACAGGGAGAATAAGGATAAGAAAGATGTATCTTTCAAATAGGAGCAAGTCAGACAACTGGCTGCCGGCTGGTCCGCAAAAATCTGCATAGAAAGATATGTGGTTACAAAAATCAGTAAGGAAAATACAATGCTGAATATGATGATCTTGATATAATGCATATAATCTTAGGTTCTCTTAATTTTCCAGCTCCAGCACCTTCCGGAACATGGGGTCGTGATTTAGCAAAAAATCTTTCCCATAAAGATCTGCGGTGGTGGTACTGCGTAAATGAAGATTTTCAATAGTGTAAGGTACGGGGTATTCCACGTGATTCTGAAAAATATCAGTAACGTTTTTGATGTCGGTAAAATCGATTTGAGGTTCTACCCTAAAAATAAATTTGCTATAGGGTAGCATCTTAACCATTACATCTGCCTGCAGCCCGCCTAACAGATCAGGTGTTTCACCAATACTGATCAGCTGCTCACTGTTCTTGGCCAGGCTGGACAGATTACTGGCGGAGGAATATATATACCGGTCCTGGAGGATGTATATTTTTCCATCTAAAGCGTAGGAGGCACTATCGGGTTCAACGAAATTAAAAGCTTGTTTAATGTAGTACATTTCAGGTGCGTCCAGCTGAGGAACGCCCGGATGGAATGTTTGGGTATTACTTTTTAAGATGGAATCACGGTTGAGATGATAGTGCTCCTGGACATAAGGACTAAAATTTCTTGCCACGATTACATTCTTTTTCAAAGTATCTTTAACCAGCATACTCAAAAACTTGTTGTAGGTGTTGTCACTTCCGCCGCCGTTACCTCTGATGTCGACTACCACGCTTTTTACCTTGTTATTGCGCATCAAAGCAGTTAAACGACCTTTGATGGTGTCGCCTAATTCTTCCCTCATGGCTGGTATTTTCGCATAGAAAATTCCTTGTTTCTGGAAATAATGGGTGACTAGTGTGTCGGTCTGGCTGAAATAACCATAGGTGTGGATTTTCTTTTCGAGGTAGGTTACTGTATCGGTTTTGGAGATATTCAGCTGATGTTGTTGATTTTGCTGATCGAGGAAGGTGAGCTTTAAAATTCCGTTTTTGTAAATTTCAGTGGGCCAGTAAAAGTTTTCATCGTAAACTCTTTCATTAACCCTGTCCCAGCGCAGGGGGGAAGATAGTTCTGTAAGTGTGTTCACAAACTGATGGATATCTTTGCCATTACAATTGATCAGTCGCATAGCGGCAGGATATTGTTTTCCTTTATAGCTGAATGGTAACAAGTTATAATATGATCCTTTGGTATAGATCAGATTAAGATCGACTTTTGAATAGAAAGTATTTCTGAGTGATTTTACATATTTATACATGTTTTGTGTTGAGGCAGTGTCGAATGAAACATGGCCGGAAGGGATCCAATATTTTTTTGCAATATCCAGCAGTACGGTGTTTAACTGACTGGTATGCCCGTCTTGTGCAGAATTGAGTGTCTTCTTTATGATATGGAGATACTGTTCCATAGTTGTTTTGGGAGTTATCTGCTTTCTGAGCTGCAGGGCATGCTGATTAAAATCTATGCCCCGCACTTGCTTATTGAAATAGATGACGGGACTGACCTGTTTAATGTAGGAGACCAGCGTATCATGCTCCATCAGCATTTGCTGGTAGGAAATTTTAGGTAATGTAGTGTGATCAGCAGTCTGGGCGCTGGAAATGGACAGTGCTGAAAAGTAAATGAAAAAGAGTGCAAATATGGATCTCATGTGCTGTATGATCATCAGTAATAAAATAGTAGCCTTTGATATATTTTTGTAAGATTGGGTTACGTGGCTTGTAAAATGTTAAATTCATTCAATTCTTCGCTTAGGTAGCTCAATATCATGATTTTATTGCTACAGGCAATAACTAATTTGCTATAATGATTTGGTGATTGGAAGTTAGGGCTAATTTTTTTATCTTTGCCATTCATCAAAATCAAAAACATGTAGGATTTACTTTCACCAAATTTAGAGAACCAGGGTCGCCAGACCGATTATTTCGTCTTTAAAAGAAAGGATTTCATGTTTACTTTACACCACATTTCATATTCACATCCCAATGGGGATTTGCTGTTTGATCAGCTCGACCTGTCTATTTTACCAAAAGAAAAAGCTGCTTTGGTTGGAAACAACGGTGCTGGAAAATCCACACTGTTGCACATCATTGCGGCTGAGCTATTGCCTAAAAGCGGGCAGGTCATGTTGCCGGTTGAGTCTTATCTTGTTCCGCAAATTTTCGGGCAATTTGATCATCTGACCATCGCGGAGGCTTTAAAAGTCGACCGTAAAATCAAGGGACTGCAGGCGATACTCAACGGAGATGGGGCAGAGGAAAACTTCAGCCTGCTGCAGGACGACTGGACCATTCAGGAGCGATGCGAACAGGCACTTTCTGCCTGGGAATTGCATGGTATTGATCTGGAGCTGAAGTTGTCTGCTCTGAGCGGGGGACAAAAAGCAAAGGTCTTTCTTGCTGGCATATCGATCCATCAACCAGAGTTGATTTTAATGGATGAACCCAGCAACCACCTGGACAGGTCGGCCAGAATCATGCTGTACCAGCTGATCGAAAATTCCCCGGCAACGCTTCTCATCGTGAGTCATGATCGGAAACTGCTGAACCTGCTGGATAAAACCTATGAGCTGAGCCCAAAGGGGATCAGAACCTACGGCGGGAATTATGATTTCTATTCCAGTCAGAAACAACTGGAACAGCAGGCGCTGGTGGACGACCTTGAAAACCGGCAGAAGGAACTGCGCAAGGCAAAGGAGGTGGAACGGGAGAGCATTGAGCGGCAACAGAAACTCGATGCCAGGGGAAAAAAGAAACAGGAACAATCAGGTGTATCCCGCATTATGATGAATACCTTACGCAATAGTGCGGAGAACAGTTCGGCTAAAACAAAGGCAGTCCATGCGGATAAGATTTCGGGGATAGCCGCTGAGCTCCACCATCTGCGCATGACGCTTTCGGACAATGGTCAGATCAAAATTGGTTTTAATTCTTCACCGCTGCATCACGGTAAGGTTTTGTTCAAAGCGGAAGGACTGAACCATGGCTATCAGGGACAAATGATCTGGCAAGAGGGGCTGGATTTACAGATGGTAAGCGGGGAGCGGATCAGTTTAGAAGGGAAGAATGGTTCCGGGAAAACAACGCTGCTCAAAATTATCCTTGGAGTTATCTCACCAGTAGAAGGGAAAGTCACAAGATCAATCGGAAGCGCTGTGTACATTGATCAGGAATACTCGTTGATTGATGACTCCCTCACTGTGTATGATCAGGCGAGGTCTTTCAATTCCGGATTAGCTGAACATGAGATTAAGATCAGGCTGGATAGGTTTCTTTTTGATAAACACACCTGGGACCAATCCTGCTCTTGCTTAAGCGGAGGGGAGAAGATGAGGCTTTTGCTGTGTTGCTTAATTATCAGGCAGACAGCGCCAGAGCTGATTGTGCTGGATGAACCCACCAATAACCTGGATATGCAGAGCCTGGCGGTGCTGACTCAGGCGGTTACGAATTACGATGGAAACCTGATTGTAGTTTCGCACGATGAAAGATTCATCACGGAAGTGGGCTGTAATAGGATCATCACTTTGTAATTCGTTGAACTCAGCAGAGTTCAACGACAATCTACAAAATTTTAGTGCGAATACTAAGCCTGCATGGAAACTGCTTCTTTTATCTATCTTTATCATCACATGCTATAATTATCAGTAAATATGAAGATTGCCGCCGTAAATTTTGTCCTGCTTTTAGCCTTAATATCTTGTACTTCAAAAGCAAAAAAGCCCGCCGCTGATACTACTACAGTAAGTACACCAGCAGCACATAAAGCAGAAAAGTTCGATCTGGCCGATTTAAAGATGAATGAAAGTATAGACGATTTGTTGAAAGCGAACGCATTATCATTGAAAGACGGTAGTGATAAAGAATCGACTGTAATGGGCTTTGAAAGTTTTGCCACCTCCAAACCTGAACTTCTGGTTTACGATAAACAATCGCTGGTGGGAGGAGCAGGGAAAGAAAAAAATCTATTGGTCTTACATTATGGGCAGGAGACGCATCAAATTGAAATGTATGAAATCAAGCTGTATGTTGCTGATCAGTCTGGTTTATTGGAGCGTAGTCTTCAAAAAAAGCTGAAGAAACCTATTTTTATCAAAGATTCCAGTTTAAACAAATCAACTATCGAATTGGATGAAAATGGGGATGAGGTTAAAGGTGAACGTAATGACACCAAATTCCAGGTTTGGGATGATACCAGGTCGGGCTTGTCCTATTTCCTTTTGGAGAAAAAAACGGGTAATAAAGTTGTTTTTGAAGAATTGACGGTGATTAACAGGAAAAGTGAAAATGCTGCCATGTGGATCAAATTCCGCGGTTTCGACGGGTATAAAAAATAATTCTGCACAATGAATCCTAACGGCATAACCAAACATCATCAATCACCCTTTTTTATATTGTTACTGTTGGTTGTTATGACACATTTGTATGCCTGCCGACAGCCCGAACCTGAGCAATTTGAGTGGCTCCCGGGTGTCGACGCTCCTGAGGCGTATCCGATTAAAATCATTGGTGGAGAATTTAAATCTTTGAACGGCTACAGTCCGCAATTGCCCACGTCCGATTTCGTCAACAGTGGTTGGGGGGAAACGGGAGGAATCATGGCTGTGGGGCCGGATAAAAGAGCTGTACCTGACAGTCTTTCGATCACCTGGCTGTCTTTTGCGGAAAGGAAGTTCTATAAGGGAAACTTCGTCTTACCCAAATTAAGACTCACTGCTTTATTCAGGGAAGGATATGTATACCATGAGACTAATAAGAAGGAAGAATACAATTACCTGGTTTTAGGACTTTCACCGGGTGGTCATATCGTGCTGTGGATTGCTGGCGGAAGGAAACAGGTTTTCGTAGCTGCTTTTAAAGCGGCTGAAGTAAAACTCAGTGCCAAAGATGTACATCCTGATGACAGGTACCTGTTCCAGGGCAACTTCATCAAAGAGAGTTATGAACGTAATGTGCCGCTAAAGGTGCGTGATAGCATAAAAGTTCGGGGAATACAGCCAGATATTTTCCAGCAACGGCAAAAAAAATATAGCTGGCATTTCAGGGTGAATGACCATATGGTGAAATTTGATCAGCTGGCAGTGACTTATTTAAATGAAGAAGTGGAACAGCTCTTTGGTATTGCCCTTTTAAAAAATGGTGATAGAGAGCGGGCAGTTCCTAAAAGTCTATGGGTGGTTTGGTTTGATCAAAAGAAACAAAAGATGGCTACAGAAGTTATATTCGATGAAACAGAAATCAGGAATGCATTTTCAAGCCTGGCAGAAAATACCAGCGCAGCATTGAATTGCTTGGTAGATCCCGAAGAATATGCCATATCAATATTTTTAAAAGCCGGAACGAAAGAGATCAGGTTGAAAAAGCAAAGTATGGTCACAACGCTTCTGGAAAAATAAGCCCATGTTCCGTTAATTCATATTGAAGAGGGTGCAGTTGTTCGGAATTTCCGAATAACTGCACCCTGTGTTGCTGTTGTATTATTTGCATTGATTTTCTCTTTTGCTGGCTATGGAATCACTTCGATGAATCTTTAGATAGATGACTTTTAACATTAGTGGTATTAAAACTTTGTATATACTTCATTGGCTTTTTGCCGATATGTTTTTCAAATACTTTGGTGAAGTGACCTAAGTTTTCGAAACCCATTTTATAACCTGCTGCTGATACGGATATATTTTCCTCGCGCATCAGCCTTGCCGCCTCTTTCATGCGCAAGTGCTGATAGTAATCGTAAATGCCCATGCCAAATACCTGCTCAAACAATTTACGAAGTTTGAGTTCATTCATGCCTGCTATTTGCTTTAATTCATCAATACTGCTGAACCGGCTCAATGAGGAGACAATTTTGTCGCGTACGAGGTAAACGGCTTCAATTTCCTTGGTACTGAGCTTCTGACTAACAGCATTCTGGCGCTTCTTCAAACTTTCAAACAGGTGGAAAAGCAGTTCCATGGCCTTGATCTTGTAAAAATAGCTTTTCATGTTACCTGGTTCTTCCTTTTTTACGATCTCATTTACTGTGCGCATGATATCATCGGTCATCAATTCTTCGATCCAAAAATTATGGCTACTGTTAATCAGGTACTGAAAGTGCTCAGATTCTTCCTGTAAATAAGTTTTTAGATAAGGGGCACTAATGCTGATGGACACATGCGTAACCCAGGTGTCCTTTTCAAAATGTATTTCCTGACTAATCGCATAGGGAAAAATACGTACATAAGGAGGGGCAAGGATGCGTCTGGTTTTACTTTTACCTGCATCCATGGGCGTATCATCTTCAAAGATATTGTGAAATACAAAGCCGATAGCATCAGTTATATCTGATGTGGCAGTTACACGGGTGAAACTATTTTTGGTGAAAAATGATCCGAAGTGCATCGCCATTTCGGGCAGGAAAGTAAAGCCTTTGAAAAAGCTGATATGGAAGTGTTTGAGCTCATTTTCTATGGTGACACCTACTTTATTGGTGAATTGGAGAACGCTGCTGTCGATACCTGATTTATCTTTTAAATCCATGTTTTACGATTAAAATTACTAGTTTATCGAATATTTTATATGTAAAGCTACAATTACATTTGCATTCATAACGATAATGTAATCGTTAAAAATTAAAATTGACAGGGATGAAAAAACAAGTTTTAATATCAGGTGCAAGCTTTGCGGGACTAACTTTGGCGTACTGGTTGAATAAATTTGGTTACGGGGTGACGGTGGTTGAAGTCGGCAGGGAGCTCAGAACGAGTGGTTCACCTATTGATGTGCGCGGGGAAGCGTTGGATATAGCCAAAGAAATGGGGATATATGATCAGATCAAAGCGAACGAATTTGTTCATATTGATGAGGTTGTGAATGCTGAGGATGAAACACTAGCAACATTTGCAATCAATACTTTGGGGGAATATTTAGGTGATATTGAAATTCACCGTGGTGATCTGGTACAAATTATCTACAATACCCTTCCAAAAGATGAAGTCGAAATCATTTTTAACAATAGTATATCCGGCCTGTTACAACATGAAGATCATGTGGAGGTGTCTTTTGGGAAGGGGGAACGCAAATTTTATGATTTTGTGTTCGGAGGAGACGGTACCCATTCTGCTGTAAGAAAATTCGCTTTTGGGCCGGAAGATCAATTCAAAAAGTTTCTTGGGGTTTACTTTGCATTTGCCAAAGCTGACCAGATTGAAACTGGCAGACCGAAATCTACGGGTATCGTGTATCGCGAACTGGGCAAACAAGCGGTAATTTATCAATTCAAAGATGGGGCGAATGCTATCCTTTTATTCAGAGCACCGAAACTGGAATGGAACTACCGGGATCAGGATCAGCCAAAGCAAATTTTAAAGGAATATTTTGCCGGTAATACGAACTGGAAACTCCCGGCAATTTTAGAGGCAATGCTTGGTGCGGATGACCTGTATTTTGATGAAGCCTGTCAGATTCATATGTCGTCGTGGACAAAGGGACGCGTAGCACTGATAGGGGATGCTGCATACGCGCCCAGCTTTTTCACGGGTATGGGTACGAGTCTTGCCATGCAGGGTGCAGCGCTACTGGCCAAAGCAATGGATGCAAATGAGGATTACCGAATTGCTTTTGACAAGTATAATGAAGGATTCAGACCTTTTGTTGAGGAAACGCAAGCCAAAGTTACTTATGGATTAAGGGTTCAATTACCGGAAACAGAAGAGGAATTACAGGCTGCTATTACAGCATTAAGTCAATAGGCAGCGTAACTATCGCCCCGTCATTTGTTCAGGTCATTTAAATGATGGACAACGGATAATTCATTTTTTCCAGCTATTTTGCAAATGAAATTATTGACGATGAAACCATCATGATCTTTCAAATCAGATAGCGGAATGATGAGATCCTGATCGTTTCATCAGCAAAACAAAATATAAACAGATGAAAAAATTGATTATCCTGTTACTTTTCCTGAGCACATTTGCCGCGCAGGCACAATTGAATTATGCCAGGGAACTGAACATTCCCTATTATCCGGAAGCGTCTGCAGTCAGGGACCCCTACATAGCCAAACAATGTCTGCTCGACATTTACTATCCCAAAAACAAAAAAAACTTTGCAACGATTGTGTGGTTTCATGGAGGCGGATTAACAGGCGGAGCAAAAGAGATTCCCCAGACGCTATTGGATCAGGGTTATGCTGTTATTGGCGTTGGTTACCGCTTATCGCCCAGGGCAAAGGCCCCGGCTTATATAGAAGATGCCGCTGCAGCAGTAGCATGGGCTTATAAGCATATTGCTCAGTATGGTGGCAACCCCGGACAGCTTTATCTGAGCGGCCATTCTGCCGGAGGTTACCTGGTAATGATGATTACGCTGGATAAAAAATACCTGGCCAAATATGATGTCGATGCTAACCTGATAGCAGGATTAATTCCTTTCAGCGGACAGTGTATCACCCATTTTACGGTAAGAAGTGAGCGCGGGATTAAAGATACGCAGCCTGTCATCGATGAATATGCACCTCTTTTTTGGGTACGTGCTGATGCGCCGCCAATGCTGCTGATCACGGGCGATGCGGAGAAGGAGTTACTTGGACGGTATGAGGAAAATGCGTACATGCTGCGGATGATGAAACTGGCGGGACACAAAAATACGAGCCTGTTTCAGCTACAGGGATTTGACCACGGCGGCATGGCGACACCAGCATTTCCTTTGTTGCTGAAAGAAGTGGCGGCAAGGCAGCAGCAGATGAAGTAGCTAAGCCCGGCCATCGCTTATACAATTTGACTACAACAAATACCAACCGGGATACATTTCATCGGGCGACCATTAAGAATTTTGCAATGAAATTTATTCTGCGCAAAAAATGGAAAATGTAATATTAAACAATGGAGTGACGATGCCGCTGCTTGGTTTTGGCACCTACTTGCTTCGAGACGGTTTTGAGTGTGAGCAGGCTGTGCTAAACGCCTTAAATATCGGCTACAGACTGATAGACACAGCTGCGGTATACAACAATGAGGAATCGGTAGGCAGAGCGATTAAAAAAAGTAAAGTCAAACGAGATGAGATCTTTGTGACCACAAAGTTTTTGCCAGCGGATATAGGGTACGAAAAAACAAAGCGAGCCTTTGAAGCCTCGCTAAAAAAAATGGACCTTGATTATGTTGATCTATACTTGATTCATCTTCCTCAGGGAGATGTACATTCTTGCTGGACTGCAATGGAAGAATTATACAGAGCAGGTAAAGTAAGAGCTATAGGTGTAAGTAATTTCAATATGAATCAGATTCAGGATCTATTGAAGCAGCATAGTGTGATACCTGCAGTCAATCAAGTGGAAACCCATCCATTTTCCCAAAAAACAGCAATGCAGAAAGCTTTGAAATCTCAGGGCATACAGCTGGAGTCCTGGGCGCCCTTTGCTCAGGGTAAAAATGATCTTTTTAATCATGAACTTTTAAAAGCGATTTCAGACAAATATCATAGGAGCATTGCCCAGGTAGTGCTGCGATGGTTAATTCAAAACAAAGTGGTGGCAATTCCGAAATCTTCAGATGTGAAAAGGATTACTGAAAATTTCAATGTATTTGACTTTGAGTTGTCTGCCAATGATATGGTAACTATCAAATCTTTAGATCAGGGTAGTGGACTAATTTACAGTGTTTAAAAAACGTTTGACAACCTGACTACAACAATTACCAACTGAACTACTTTTTAGCGTACGACAATCAGGAATTTTGTACAAGAGATTTATTCATTTTTAGAAACAATAAAAAAAAGTTATGCAAAAAAGAAAATTAGGAAATAGCGGATTAGAAGTTTCCGCATTAGGTTTTGGCTGTATGGGTTTAAACTTTTTGGATGGCAAAGGTCTTGATAAAAAAGAAGCCATAACGCTACTTCACAATGCAGTTGAAAGGGGGATTACATTTTTTGATACTGCAGAAGCCTATGGACCTTATACGAATGAAGAATTGGTTGGCGAGGCATTACAGCCACACAGAAAAGATGTAGTGATCGCCACAAAATTTGGATGCAAAGATGCCAGTCCGGCTATAGGTTTAGACAGCAGACCGGAAACGATCAGAGCCGTAACTGAAGCCTCTTTGAAAAGATTAAAAACAGATTATATTGATCTGCTTTATCAGCACAGAGTTGACCCTAATGTTCCGATAGAAGATGTGGCGGGAACAGTAAAAGACCTGATACAAGAGGGTAAAGTGAAGTATTTCGGCTTATCGGAAGCAAGTACTGCAACCATTCGGAAAGCACATTCAGTTCACCCTGTATCAGCATTACAAAGCGAATACTCATTGTTTTGGCGTGAACCCGAAAATGAGATCATACCATTATTAGAAGAGTTAGGCATTGGCTTCGTTCCCTTCAGTCCTTTGGGCAAGGGCTTCCTTACAGGTATCATCAACAAAAAATTAGCCGATGTGGACCGCAGAAATATTATTCCGCGTTTCAGCGAAGAAAATATCAAGGCCAATCTTGTTTTAGTAGACGCACTTGCTGAGATTGCTCAGCAAAAAAACATTTCGACTGCACAATTGGCATTAGCCTGGCTCTTAGCGCAGAAGCCCTGGATTGCACCAATTCCAGGGACCACAAAATTGCATCGTTTAGAGGCAAATATTGGCAGTACAACTATTGTATTAACAGCTGATGAGATTGCAAAAATTGATACAACGGTAAATGGGATTAAACTGGTGGGCGACCGCTATCCTGAATTTTTAGAGAAGCAAATAGATAGATCTTAATTTTAGCGATTGTATTGTGTGTGTAAGATAGGTAATGCGCTTGCACACACAATTTATACAACAGTTGATAGCTAGTCAATAGCTTAAACAAAATTTGATTAAATTCGTAAAAGAAAAATGCAACAACAACCTAACATCGTTCACCTGAAAAGTATATCGCAGTTGGTGCGTGTTTTGGGATTTCCTGCACCATCGCACCCATTGGTTGCATTGGTTGATTACAATAGTGTTTCGAATGAAGTGTTTCCAAAAGGGCAAAAGGTGAGTCTTGATTTTTACAAAATATCTTTCAAGCCTACCTTCACAGGGCAAATCAAATACGGGCAGGGCTATTATGATTTTGAAGAGGGCGGATTGGCATTTTTGAAGCCAAAACAAATCGTTTTTCCACCAGAAGATATAGAAAGCTATGAGGGTATTGCTTTATATTTTCACCCGGACTTTATCCGCAATTATCCACTGGGTAAAACAATCAATCAATATGGCTTTTTCTCTTACGATGTTTCAGAAGCCTTGTTTTTATCCGCAAAAGAAAAGGAAGTTATAGCCAATGTATTTACGATAATAGTCAATGAGTTAGATAATAATATTGACAATTTCAGCCAGGATGTTTTGGTGTCGCAAATAGAATTGTTACTGAATTACAGCAACCGTTTTTACAACAGGCAATTTATTACAAGGAAAGCCGTCAATCACGACATCATTACTTCTTTGGACCAATTATTAAATATCTATTTTGAAGAAAAAGACAGTCTGAAAAATGGTTTACCATCCGTGAAATATATCAGCACAGCACTGAAGTTATCACAACGCTATTTGAGTGATCTATTGAATTCATTGACAGGACTGAACACACAACAATACATACAGCAGGCCATCATAGAAAAAGCCAAAGAAAAATTATCAACGACTACGCTATCCGTTTCGGAAATCGCTTATGAACTGGGCTTTGAACATTCACAATCGTTCAGCAAACTTTTCAAGACAAAGACAAATGTTTCACCTTTGGAGTTTAGACAGTCGTTTAATTAATAAGAGATAGAAAACAGGATATCAAAAAACCAATGCCGCTAACAACGATTTGGTAACTTTTGCATGGGTAAATCAATAGCTGTTTGTTTCAGGAGTATAATATTTAGCTGAAAATATTATATTTAAACAAATTAAAATTTATGACTAAATCAGTTTACCTGTGGTTCACTTTGATAGTATTAAGTGCATCGAATCATTTAGAAGCTCAGCAGCGAACTTACGTTGATGTGGCCGGAATCGACCAGTCAATCAAACCTGGTGATAATTTTTTTCGATATGTTAACGGACGCTGGTCTGATACCGTAAAGATCGCCAATGATCAGTCGGGCGTAGGCTCATATAGTTTCTTGAACATTCCGCAAAAACAACTCCTGCAGAATATTCTGGATAGTGTTTCGAAGACTAAAAATCAAATGGGTAGCATCGATCAGAAGGTAGGGGACTTTTACGCATCCGGTATGGATATGGCCACTATTAATAAGCTTGGATATCAGCCGCTTAAATCCACAATGGCCCGTATTGACGCCATCAGTAATGTACCATCCTTACTGAAATTCGTTGCAGCAGAAGTTAAATCAGGAAACTTGTCACTGATCCGCTTTGGGATTTCGCCCGACAAAAAAAATAGCGGGGTTAATATTGCTCATGTATATCAGGCAGGGACGAACTTACCAGAAAGGGATTACTACTTTAAAACGGACTCTTCAACGGTACATATTCAACAGGCCTATAAAGCATACCTGTGCAGTTTGTTTCAGTTAACCGGCAGCAACCGTGCGACTGGAATGAAGAATGCGAATACTGTGTTTGAGATCGAAAAGCAACTCGCCGCCTCGCATAAAACGAATATACAGCTGAGAGATGTCAAAGCAAATTATAACAAAGTGGCTGTTACTGCGATCAATATAGCACAAGCTGATATGGGCTGGGCGACTCTACTGGCCAATCTGGGTGTAAAAACTGATTCAATTGATGTCCCTCAACCGGCATATTTTGAAAAACTGAACGTCATGCTGAAAGCTATCCCTATCAACGATTGGAAAATATACTTAAAGGCCAATACACTGGGCAACTATGCCGAGACGCTAAGTCAGCCTTTTATAGATGCTTCATTCGAATTTAGTAAGGTGCTTTCCGGACAAGCTGTGCAAAAATCACGCAGACAGGTGATGACAGAGAACGTAGACAACTATTTAGGTCAGGCTTTAGGTCAGCTCTATGTAAAGCGATATTTTAATGAGGACTCCAAAAAACGTGTGCTCATACTGGTTAATAATCTGCAGAAATCTTTTGAAAACAGGATCAATCACCTGGAATGGATGAGTGACAGTACCAAGCAAAAGGCAAAGGATAAATTATATGCCATCACAAAAAAGATAGGCTATCCGGATAAGTGGAAAAATTACGATAACGTGCATATTACCAGCGGCCGGTACTTCGAAAATGTACTGTCTATCAACCAAAACGATTATCAGGTTGAGCTGGCGAAATTAAACAAGCCGGTTGACAGAACGGAATGGCATACCACCCCATCAACGGTTACGGCCTATTATAATCCGCCGCTGAACGAGATCGTTTTTCCGGCTGGCATCCTGCAGTATCCATACTTTGATTTTGCAGCAGATGATGCGATTAATTATGGTGGCATTGGAATGGTAATCGGTCATGAAATGACACATGCCTTTGATGACCAGGGTGCCCAGTATGATAAAGATGGAAATGTAAAAAACTGGTGGACGACAGAAGACTACCAGAAATTCAGAGAAAAAACACAACAGTTGTCTGCTTTATACAGCACATTTACGGTCCTGGATACTGTTCACATCAAGGGAGCACTGGCATTAGGCGAAAACACTGCCGATAACGGAGGCGTAGCTATCGCGTATGACGCCTTTAAATTAACCCAACAGGGAAAAGACTCGGTGAAAATTGATGGATTTACACCAGATCAGCGCTTCTTTTTATCAATTGCCAGGATATGGAGAGTGAAGACCAGAGATGCATTTCTGAGGACTTATGTGAATACCAATCCGCATTCGCCCGCAATGTGGCGGGTAAATGGACCTTTGATGAATTTCGCTCCATTCTATAAAGCTTTTAACATTCAGCCAGGGGATAAAAATTACAAGTCCGAGGATGAACGGGTGAGAATATGGTAGGTGATTTCCGCTATTTCTAGCAGGTAAGCTATTGCAAGCCATGTTTCGACGGTGTCAAAACATGGCTTGCAATTCGCCAAAAGACGTGACGATGATGTTGCTGCTCATCAAAAATTTCCCAATACTTATTTAGCGTAGATACCTTTTAAAAAATCTTTCAATTTAACGGGATCTCTTCCTAACAGTTGCGCAACGTCGCTCCGTTTCGTATCAAACTCCCCATTCGCAATTGCCCCGCCAAACCTGGCGACATATTCAGCATCATCCTCTGGTACACCATCATTGATATGTTTTGAAACATATTCGCTTATAGCTGGTTGCCGATAATCTATTGGCTTCCCTTTGATTTCAGCTATCAATTCAGCAATTTCCGAGAATGAATATGCGGTATCAGCTGCAATTGTATATTCTTTATTTTCATGTCCCCGACTGGTCGCTACAACGGCAGTCGTTTCTGCCATTTCAGCTATTGGCAAAAAAGGTGTCTTACCGTCCCCGGCTGGAAATGAAACACCGTCTTCTTCTACATTCGCGCCGACAAGAACCGGAATCATGTCAGCATAAAGTGTATTGTTCATGATTGTATAGGGAATCCCTGTTTGCTTTAAGTAGCTGGCCGTTTGTAAATGATATTTAACATCGTTTACCATTATACTCTGTTCTAAGTCTTTTTTATCAAAGCCAGTGTAGATGATATGACTAACGCCGCATTCTTTTGCTGCATCAATCGCATTTTTATGCTGGTCAAACCTTTTGTCCATATCTGAGGAAGAAGAAACAAGCACCAACGTATCTATGCCCCGGAATGCACTGGTCAAAGAGGTGATATCGTCATAGTCACCTATCTTTGTGTGGATTCCGTTAGAGATAAAGCCGGCTGCTTTGTTTTCGTTTCTAACTAATACAGTGATGTCGCTGGCGGCTATACCTCTGCTCAATATTGATTCGACGGTAGCCTTACCTAAATTGCCTGTTGCACCTGTTACTAAAATCATAGCTTTTGTCTAAAGAATTATATATTTATTTCGTTAGGGCAAAGAAGCAAATTTGATTTCTGAATGGTACCTTTATCACTGATTATTCAAACAAATAGTAGTATCCTAAATGTGACTAATGGAAAATAACTATAACCTTTCTGATTGTCCTGCTCTGGAAACAATCGCTTTGATAGGGGGGCGCTGGAAGTTGAGAATATTAAAAGTAATCTGCCAGCAACCAAGACGTTTCGGGGAAATTCATGTAAGGCTTCCCGCCATAACAAGAAAAGTTTTAACAGATCAATTAAGAGAACTTGAATCCGATGGCTTAATTACCAGAACAGTATTTAATGAAGTTCCGCGCAAAGTTGAGTATGCGCTTACAGCATTTGGTGAGCACCTTCATCCATTATTAGATTATATGGCCGCCTGGAAAAAAAGTAGTTGGCCGGATAAGTAATATTTAGTGAATTGTTCCATTTCATTATCAAAATCATTTTGAGATTTTTGATGATGAGTTTTTGATAATGAAGAATGGCCCTTATGGGTTTATTGCAGCGCAAAAGATTATTCCTGTAAAGAGCTGCTACCCCTTAAATTGCCCGATATAAAACATAACGTTCGATATCGGGCATTTTTGGTTTGTGATTATTTGTTAACCATCAGATTATCAATATGCTAACTCTGGCATTTTGCTTGTAAATGCTTGTTCAAAATATTTAGATGGACAGGCTCATTGAAGAAGAAGTATCAGCAAAGAAAAAGAAGAAAACATACTTTTTAATTTTTATGGTTTTAGCTGTGCTTATCGCATCGATTTGGTTGGTTCGGTTTTATTTTAAACCTGCCTTAACCGAAGCGGATATAACCACGGCAAAAGTAGAGGTTGGAATAATAGAAAATACCATCAATGCCACCGGAGAAGTGCTTCCGGAGTTTGAAGAAGTGTTAACCAGTCCAATCAATGCATCTATACAAAATGTTTTGATGGATGCCGGCAATCAGGTAAAAAAAGGGCAATCTATTTTAACACTTGATAAATCGATTACCCAGGACGAGTTTGGCAAACTTCAGTTTCAAATGGAATCGAAGGAGAATGAAATCCGTAAACTAAAGCTTGATTTAGAAAAGAGTTTTTTCGATATCAAATCCAGTAATAGCATTAAACAATTGCGCATCAGCAATCTCAGAGATGCGGTTTCTTCGGCAAAACGCTTACTAAAAGCCGGTGGTGGTACACAGGAAGATGTGGAGCGGGCGGAGTTGGATTTGCGCGTTGCCAATCTGGAAAAACTTCAACTGGAGAATGAAATCAAAAGTAAACAGCAGACTATGAAAATTGAAATCAGGGAAGCTGAAATTGCCCTGGCTATTCAGCGAAATGATTTAAACGGACTGAAACGCAAACTTGATTTAGCCAATCTTACTGCAACCCGCCCTGGTGTAATCACCTGGGTAAATAAAAATATTGGTACCAGTGTGCAAGCGGGTGAAGCATTAGTTAAGATCGCCGATTTAAGTGGTTTCAAAGTCGCCGGAAGCATTTCCGACAATCTGCTGGGTAAAATTCATCAACACATGACTGCCATCATCAGAATAGGAGAGGACCAGTTACGTGGCGCAATTACAAATATTTCCCCTGCTGTAAGCAATTCAATAGTTTCCTTTGATATTCAGCTTAATCAAAAAGACAGTAAAGTGCTGCGCCCGAACCAGAAAGTTGACGTTTTTCTGGTAACCGATACCCGAAACGGGATTTTACGGGTTGCAAACGGAGCAGCTTTTAACGGTTCAAATCTTCAGGAAATTTTTGTGTTAAATCACGGCGTTGCAGAAAGAAGAATGGTAAAAACCGGATTGAGTAATTTTGATTTTGTTGAAATCAAAAGTGGTTTAAAGGCAGGTGATGAAATCATCACTTCGGATATGAGTGACTTTAAAACTGTAAAAACCGTAACCCTAAGTAATTAAAAAGATGAAAGAAATTTTACTTACAGGTTTATTCATCGGCTCAGGCATTTTGAGTTTTGCTGCAGATACAGATACGCTTAAACTAACCTTACCACAGGTTGTAGAAATGGCAAAATCAAATTCTATCGCATCCAAACAGGCGACAACTGTTAAAGAAACCAAATATTGGGAATGGCGTACTTTTAAATCTAACTACCAGCCTCAGCTTTCTTTAGCAGGTGTTTTGCCCGGCTACACTAAAACATATAGTCAGGTGCAACAACCTAATGGAACGATACTTTTCCAACCCGTTCATTTTGATAATTCATCACTTACACTAAATTTTAGCCAGAGTATTGCGGCAACCGGAGGAACAATTTTCGGAACGACACAACTCCAGCGTTTTAGCGATTTTGATAGACATAACGTACTGTACAACGGTATACCTTACGGCGTTGGCTATACGCAGCCACTTTTACAGTTTAACAGTTTAAAGTGGGATAAAACGATTGAACCTTTAAAGTATAACGAAAGCAAGCAGACTTTTATTGAAACACAGGAGAAGATATCCATTACCGTTACCGAATATTTTTTCGATCTGTTATTGGCGCAGGTGAACCTGAATATTGCAGAATTGAATTGTACCAATACTCAGCGTATGCTCGGCATAGCCGGCACTAAGTTTGAGCTCGGGAAGATCTCCAAAAATGAAATTCTCCAGCTTCAGTTAGAAGTTTTAAATGCACAGAAAGCAGTTGGGACAGCTAAAAGAGATATGGAAATTGCCACCTTAAATCTTCGTAGTTATACCGGAATTGAAGGTGATCACCGCATTAAATTGGAGATGCCAGCTGTAGCTGCACAAATGTCGGTCGTGGCCGAAAAAGTATTGGCACAGGCTTTCGAGAATCGTTCTGATGCCATCGGCTTTATCCGCCGCCTGGCAGAAGCAAAAAGAGATGTGGCCAAAGCAAAAGGCGAAAACGGTTTGAAGGCAACCCTCAGTGCAAATCTCGGTTTTTCAAACGCAGGCGTCAATGTGCTCGATGTTTACCGAAATCCGAAGAGTCAGCAATCTGTCGAAATACAATTGTCTATTCCGGTGATGGATTGGGGAAGGTCTAAATCAAGAACCAAAACGGCATTGGCAAACCAGCAATTTACCACCTATGCAGTAGAACAGGATAAGCAAATTTTTCAACAGCAGATCATCACGCAGGTAACGCTTTTTAATATGATGAAAGAACAAATAAAATTAACAGATTCAGCAGAGGAAATTGCAGCAGAAAAATATAAAATAGCCAGCGAAAGATATGTTTTGGGCAACCTGAGCATTACAGATTTGAGTATTGCCTTTCAGGAGAACGACAAGGCAAAACGAGATTATGTTTCATCGCTGCGCGATTTCTGGGGTGCTTATTACCAGCTTCGTTACTTATCATTATACGATTTCGAGAAAAATATTAAAATTACCTATTGAAAATATAAAAACCACTTACATTACTTATCATCCATATTACATTAAATTATACCTTATGATACGCTTACAAAATATTGGAAAGGTTTACCGAACCGACACTGTAGAAACGCTCGCGATTAACAGCATTAATCTGGATATTGCTAAAGGCGAATTTTTATCTATCATGGGACCTTCGGGTTGCGGAAAAAGTACATTGCTCAACATTATGGGTTTGCTCGATGAGCCATCTAAAGGCAATATTACCATTGACAGCCAGGATACCAGTCGTTTTTCAGATAAGAAACTCGCAAATTTCAGAAATGAGAAGCTGGGTTTTATTTTTCAGAGTTACCATCTCATTAACGATTTACAGGTGCTGGATAATGTAGAGCTGCCACTATTATACAGGACTTCATCTGCTAAAAATAGAAAAGAATTGGCAACTGCCGCTTTAGAAAAAGTAGGATTAAGCAATCGTTTAAAACACTTTCCAAGCCAACTTTCAGGCGGACAAAGACAGCGTGTCGCCATTGCAAGAGCAATTGTTGGTCAGCCGCAAATTATCCTTGCCGATGAACCTACAGGAAACCTGGACAGTGCAATGGGGAATGAAATTATGGATATCCTCATTAACCTCAATAAAAATGAAGGTACAACCATTGTAATGGTTACTCACGATGAAAGTATGGCGCAGAAAACGCACAGGTTAGTACGTCTTTTCGATGGTTCTCAAGTGCAATAAATTACAGCTATGTTAAAAAATTACTTCAAAATTGCCATAGCTGTATTGAAAAGGAGGAAGTTTTTCACCTTCATCAGCTTATTCGGTATTAGCCTTACGCTAACCATATTAATGGTGGCTACTGCACTTGCAGATAAAATGTTAAATCCGGGTTATCCGGACTACAATCAAGATCGTTCACTTTATGTAGAGCGGATAGAATTCAAAAACACGAAACAAGGCTGGATGAATATGAGTAATCTGTCATTCTATTTTTTAGAACATTACGTTTCAACAATAAAAACGATTGATAAAATGGCTATCTCATCCGCTCAAAAATCTTCGAATGCCTATGTGAACAATAAAAAACTGGTCATAGCCTATAAATACACGAACGCTGACTATTGGAAGGTATTGAATTACAAATTTTTGGAAGGCAGGCCTTACGGAGATCAAGAGATTAAAGGTGCTGAACGTGTTGCTGTCATTACAAAAGAAACAAAGGAAGCTTATTTCGGGGATGTAAAATCAGTGATTGGTCAATATATTTCAGCTGATAACATTAATTACCGCGTGATTGGCGTCGTAGAAAACGTGCCTGGGTCAGTCCGGAATTTAACAGGCGATATCTACATCCCCTACACACTTTCAACAGATAGTAAAGATACTGGTTTAATGGGTACTTACAACGCTGTACTGCTGGCCCGAAGCGAAGATGATATCCCTAAAATGAAAAAGGAATTTGCGCAAATGATGAAAAAAGTGCCAATCCCACCAGACTTTGATAAAATTTATTGCAATGCAGATGGCTTTAAAACCAGCCTTACCCGTAGACTGGCGGGAAATTCGACCGACGATGGTTTGACGAAAGTATTTACCGTGGCTGGACTATTCGTTTTGCTTTTCTTATTGCTTCCCACCATCAATCTGGTCAACATCAACATTACCAGAATCATGGAACGTTCGTCAGAAATTGGGGTACGTAAAGCCTTTGGCGCATCGTCAAAAACCCTGGTCTACCAGTTCATTGTCGAGAATTTAATCCTCACGCTTCTTGGTGGAATTATCGGTGTGTTGCTATCTGTTCTGGTCATCTATCTGATCAATGCATCAGATTATATTTCAAATTTTAATCTCTCCATGAATTTCACCGTATTGTTTTTAAGCCTGCTTACCTGTGTTCTCTTTGGATTAATTTCCGGCGTTTATCCAGCCTGGAGAATGTCTAAGTTAAATATTGTAAAAGCATTAAAGTCTTAAATCAAATAAATTCCAATCATGTATAAGCATCTATTTAAATTCATATGGAATAAAAGGAAACAGAACTTTCTCTTTCTTTCCGAAATCCTGATTTCCTTTATGGTTGTGTTTGCAGTTTTTTCTTACCTGACCTATTACTATAAAAATTATGTTAAGCCACTTGGCTTTGATTATAACAGGGTTTGGGCAATTGGTTATAGCGGTAGTCAGTTGTCGAAAAACCCGGATACATTGCGCATTTTTTACGCCAACCTGAACAAAACATTAAAGGCCATGCCCGAAATTGAGGACCTCAGTTTTTCAAGTCCCAATTATCCTTATTCATCCAGTTTTATGAGTACCGGACTATCTAAGGGGGGTAAAAAATTCAATAACATTAGCGACTACCATGTGGGCAATGATTACCAAAAGGTATGGAATGTTACTTTGGTCGACGGCAGGTGGTTTGCTGAAGAAGATTTGATCAGTAAAGACAAAGGAATTATCATCAATGAAACCTTCAGTAAAGAAATGTTTGGCACGATAAAGGGCGCCGGGAAGCTGGTTGGTGATTTTGATGATAAAAATAAATTTAAAATCATTGGCGTGGTAAATGATTTTAAGGCAAATGGCGATTTTGTACCTGGTAATCATGTGATGTTTAGCCAGCTTGATACTGCCTATTTAAAATGGACCAGCACCCTTTTAATCAGGGTACGGGAAACGGCTAACGCTACCTTCGAAAGCAAACTCTATAAATTTATGGCTACAACGATGCGCAGTGCGGTAGATATTCAGCATGTTGATGAAATGCGGGAATCAAGAAACCGCGAAACCATTATTCCGATGTTACTGTTCATTATTGTGGCAAGTTTTCTGATTATCAATGTTGCGCTTGGCCTTTTCGGGGTTTTATGGTACAACATTAATCAGCGTAAAGGCGAAATCGGGTTGCGCCGCGCTATTGGTGCAAGCAGGGCGTCCGTTGCTACGCAAATGGTTTTGGAATCCGTATTTCTGACGACAATATCTCTTTTGACAGGCTGCTTTTTTGCTGTTCAGTTTCCGCTATTAAATGTTTTTGATGTTGCGGCGAGTGTTTACCTGACCTCTATGCTGATTTCTGTATTATTTATTTATGCATTGGTATTCGCCTGTTCGCTCTATCCCGGCAAACAGGCTGCGGCAATTCACCCTGCCACTGCACTGCATGAAGATTAAATAATTTAACTTTGTATATGATTTTAGTTATTGATGATGACATCGCTGTGAGAACTTCCATCTCCCTTCTTTTAAAAGGAGCCGGTAAGGAGGTTCTTTTAGCAGATAATGCGGTTCAAGCTTTTGAAGTGGTGAAAACCAAACAGCCTGACCTCATTATCTTAGATTTGAATTTTTCTATTGATACATCAGGCAAAGAGGGCATGAGCCTGCTTAAAAAAATCAGGGCTGTTGATATGAGAGTGCCTATTGTTTTAATTACCGGATGGGCAAGTATTGAACTTGCTGTGGAAGGAATGAAACTTGGTGCAAATGATTTTATCAATAAACCCTGGAGCAACGATTATCTATTGCAAACCGTAGAAACCTTATTACAGTTAAATGGTAAGTCGGCCGTTTCACAAAGTAGGAAATCGTTGACAAAGCAATACAATTTCTCGCAAATCATTGGCGAAGACGCTGGTTTAATCCGTATTTTAGAAACCGTTGGAAGAGTTGCATCGACAAATGCTTCGGTATTAATTACCGGGGAAAGTGGTACCGGTAAAGAGCTAATTGCCGAAGCCATTCATGAAAATAGCACCCGTTCTGCCAGGCCATTCATTAAAGTAAACCTGGGGGGAATATCTTCTTCGTTATTTGAAAGTGAAATGTTTGGCCATGTTCGCGGAGCTTTTACCGATGCCCGTTTCGATAGAACAGGGCGCTTTGAAATGGTAAATAAGGGCACCATCTTTTTAGATGAAATTGGTGATTTGGAAGCATCCAGTCAGGTTAAGCTTTTACGTGTTTTGCAGGACAGAACGTACGAGGTTTTAGGCAATAGCCGTACAAAAACTGTTGATATCCGTGTGGTATGTGCGACAAATAAAAACCTGAATGAAATGGTATCTTCAGGTTTGTTCAGGGAGGACTTATTATATCGAATTAACCTGATCAGCATTCATTTACCTGCCCTTAGAGAACGCCCGACCGATATTCCGCTGCTGGTAAAGTTCTTTATCGATAATATGAAAGAACTTTATGGTCGCCCAGATCTGCAAGTTTCTCCGTCGGCCATGCGATGGTTGCAGCAGCTGCCTTTGCCGGGAAATATCCGCCAGTTAAAAAACCTGGTAGAGCGCACCGTTTTAATCAGCAGTAAAGATGAATTGGGTATTGATGATTTTCAATCACAACTCAATTTATCACCATTAAAAAATGATCAGGTAAGGTTGCCAGGGGTTGGCACTATGACTTTAGACCAAATGGAGGCTGAAATGGTTAAACAGGCGATGAACTTTCATAAAAATAGGATTACAAAAGCTGCAGCTTCTCTGGGGATTACCAGAAATGCATTATATCGCCGCTTAGAAAAACATCAAATTCCTTTTAATGAAACTGAAGACTAAGTACATTCTTTTTATCACCATTCTTCACCTGATTTGTCTGGTGCTGAGTTATTTTATTTTTCAAAAGGAGAAGCTCGTTTTTATGCTTACAGAGGTGGCAATTCTCATTTCTATTGCTATTGCTATCAATTTATACAAGCAATTAATTAGTCCGCTTACTTATTTAAAACAAGGTATTTCTGCCATCAAGGATAAAGATTTTAATGTTAAATTTTTGGCAACCGGTAAAAAGGATGTTGATGAACTGGTTGACGTTTATAACCGGATGATTGATGAATTGAGGGCTGAAAGAACCAGGCAGGAAGAACAGCATTTTTTTCTTGAAAAGCTCATTCAAACTTCTCCAACAGGAATTATTACGCTCGATTTTGATCAACAGATCAAGCAAATTAATCCCAAAGCGCTGGAAATTTTAAAGGTCAATTCTGATTTGCTGGAAACACACATCCATGATATGAGAAGCGGAACATCAAAAATGATACGTGTTGATGGTTTGCAAAGTTATAAAGTCCAGAAATCTAAGTTTATTGACAGAGGTTTCGAACGGATCTTTATCATGATGGAGGAGGTCACGGCCGAGATTTTTGCCGCCGAAAAAGGTGTTTATCATAAGGTGATCAGAATGATGGCCCATGAGGTTAATAATACGATTGGTCCGGTAAATTCGATTATTAATACCGCATTAGCACAACAAAGTTTATGGATGAATGATGAAGAATTGATGCTCAAAAGTGCAATGAAGGTAGCGTTAGACAGAAACCAGAACTTGAATGTTTTTATGCGGAATTTTGCTGATTTGGTGAAGCTGCCAAAAGCCAACTGCAAACCTATAGACCTGGTTGAGCTACTCATATCCATTACCGACTTAATGCATTTCACCGTAAATGAAAAAAATATAAGATTTGAATTTACAGTTCAGGATAAACCGTTCTTCATCGAAGCAGATGTAGAGCAAATGGAACAGGCTTTACTTAATATTGTAAAAAATGCAGTTGAAGCTATTGGCAGCCATGGTGTGATTAAAATTGATCTTGATTATGAAAATTATGGTCTCACCATCACCAATTCAGGAAACGGAATATCTGTTGAAAACGAAAAAAAACTGTTCAGCCCTTTTTTTTCAACCAAAAAAGATGGGCAGGGTATCGGTCTTACCCTTGTGAGAGAAATTCTATTGAATCACAATTTTGGTTTTCGGTTAAAAACCTATGGTGTAGATGATACGAGGTTTGAGATAACGTTTAGGAATTAAATAGGGGTGAGCGTAAAAAAACAACCAAATGTGTAAAGCAGGGTTTAAATTTTCATCTAAATAACTGGCAACCAGATTTTAAATGTAAAATACTGTAGCGTTTCTTAATATAAATACGTTCATTCATTTATTAGGCTATAACTAACATTTCTCATCTTTAATTCAATTTTCGCTTTATGAATCTTTGCAGAACTTATACCGCGTTCACATTCGCACTAAGAAAGGCTTTTATATTATTTGTTGTCATCGGACTCTTAGCAGGTTGTAAAAAGAATAACTCTACAGTAAACGATGATCCGTTAGCCGGTGGATATTCCATTTCGGTTAATAATGGCAATGTCCTTGTCAGTGGTTTCAGGTCAGAAAATGGCATGTTCAGTACGAAATATTGGGTCAATGGCGAAAGTGTCGATCAGTCCAAATTTACTGAACTTGTGGACAATCAACAGGCTTACCGGCAAGCTGTGGATGAAAGATACAGAACCGGTTATGTGTACAAAGACATAAATGGAGAAATTCAGCGCTACCGCTTCGAACAGGGTAATGGGGGCGAAGAAGGGCATTTACTCTATTATAAAAACAATTCCATGGTACGAATGGGGAACGACAGCGTTGGCGTGATGACATCCGTTACTTTCTATAATGACAAGCCTTATTTTGCCGGATCTTTGGGAAAGAAGTCACCCGGAATAACTGGTGGCCTGTCTTATTCTCCCAACAAGGCTTTTATATGGGATGGGGATTCGCCTCTGACCGAATTGCTGCTTCCGGCGCAAAGTACTCTTTTCTGGGGTGTCAGCACAGTCTATCTCAATAGTCCAAATGAGTTTTACGTTGGAGGTCTTTGCGGTGTTCCTATGTATTGGAAAAACACTGATCCAGTTGTACTAGATAAACGTTTTGGAGAAGTCTGGCAAATCACTAAATCAGGTTCGGATATTTATGCAGTGGGATTAATTAATAAACACAATTCTAATAGCACCGGGCATACGGCATGTTTTTGGAAAAACGGAACGCTTTACGAACTTGAAGACAATGCCCAGGCTTATGGAATATTTCTAGATGGGAATGATATTTATGTGACGGGTTCAGTCGGAGACGTACCAGCCAGATACCAGGCATGCTATTGGAAAAATGGGGTAAAGGTTAACCTGCCTATGTAAAGTAAAGGTGGCAAGGAGGCATTATTCCTCAAAAAAAACTCTTGCAGAATATTCTGGATAGTGTTTCGAAGACCAATAATCTGATGGGTAGCATAGATCAGAAAGTAGGGGACTTTTATACAGCGGTCATGAAATGACACATACCTTTGATGACCAGGGTGCACAGTACGATAAAGATGAAAACATAAAGAACTGGTGGATTAAAGAAGACTAGCAGAAATTCAGACAAAGAACACAACAGTTGTCTAATTTATACAGCATATTTACTGTGCTGGATACTGTTCACATCAAGGCAGTATTGGCATTGAGCGAAAATACTGCCGATAATGGGGGAGTAGCTATCGCATATGATGCGTTTAAATTAACACAACAGGAAAAGATTCGGTTAAGATTGATGGATTTACACCAGATAAACACTTCTTTTGTCGATTGCCCGGATATGGAGGGTGAAGACCAGAGATGCATTTCTGAGGACTTATGTGAATACTAATCCGCATTCGCCCGCAATGTGGCGGGTAAATGGACCGCTGATGAATTTCGCTCCATTCTATAAGGCTTTTAACATTCAGCCCGGGGATAAAAATTACAAGTCTAAAGATGAACGGTTGAGGATATTGTAGGTGATTTGTCAGCTGTTTTTAGTAGGTAAGCTATAGTAAGCCATGTTTCGACGGTGTCAAAACATGGCTTGCAATGCGCCAAATTTGTGAATGATTCTACGCATCAAAGATTTGCAAATGGTTATTTAGCGTATATACCTTTTAAAAAATCTTTCAATTTAACGGGCTCTCTTCCTAACAGTTGTACAATGTCGCTCCGTTTCGTGTCAAACTCCCCATTCGCAATTGCCCCTCCAAACCTGGCGATATATTCAGCATCATCTTCTGTGATACCCGCATTCATAAGTCGCGCTACATATTCGCTTATTTGTGGTTGCCGATACTCTATTGGTTTTTCTTTAATTTCAGCTATCAGTTCAGCAATTTCCGAGAATGAAAATGCGGTATCAGCTGCGATTGTATATTCTTTATTTCATGTCCCGGAGTAGTAGCTACCACTGCTGTTGCTTCTGCCATTTCAGCTATTGGCAAAAAAGGTGTCTTACCGTCCCCGGCTGTAAATGAAACACCGTCTTCTTCTTCATTTTTGCCTACGAGAACCGGAATCATATCAGCATAAAGTGTGTTGTTCATGATTGTATAGGCAATCCCTATCTGCTTTAAGTAGCTGACCGTTTGCAAATGATATTTAACATCGTTTACCATTATACTCTGGTCTGAGTCTTTTTTATCAAAGCCAGTGTCGATGATATGACTAACGCCGCATTCTTTTGCTGCATCAATCGCATTTTTATGCTGGTCAAACCTTTGTTCATATCTGAGGAAGAAGAAACAAGTACCAACGTATTTATGCCCTGGAACACACTGGTCAAAGAGGTGATATCGTCGTAGTCACCTATCTATCTTTGTGTGGTGTCCGTCTGAGATAAACGCGGCTGCTTTGTTTTCGTTTCTTACTAACACAGTGATGTCGCTGGCGGCTATGCCTCTGCTCAATATGGATTCGACGTGAGCCTTACCTAAATTGCCTGTTGCACCTGTTACTAAAATCATAGCTTTTGTCTTAAGAATTATGTATTTATTTCGTTAGGGCAAAGAAGCAAATTTGATTTCTGAATGTTACCTTTATCGCTTATTCTTCAAACAAATAGTAGTATCCTAAATGTGACTAATGGAAAATAACTTCAACCTTGCTGATTGTCCTGCCATGGAAACAATTGCTTTGATAGGGGGCGTTGGAAGTTGAGAATCTTAAAAGTAATCTGCCAGCAACCAAGACGTTTAGGGGAAATTCATGTACGGCTTCGTGCCATAACAAGAAAAGTTTTAACAGATCAATTAAGAGAACTTGAATCCGATGGCTTAATTACAAGAACTGTATACAATGAAGTTCCGCGCAAAGTAGAGTATGCGCTGACAGAATTTGGTCACATCCTTAACCCTTTACTGGATTATATAGCCGCCTGGAAAAAAAGTAGTTTGTCGGATAAGTAATGTTGAGTTGATACTCATATTTTAAACTATTAAGGCTTTTGTCATCCGAAAACACCATTTGCTTTTGTATCACCACCAAGTACAATAAATACTGTTAGAATGAAAAAATCATTTTAACGCAAAAAGTCCCAAATTTCTCTGAGGCTTTTCGTGATCCTACTAGGATTTGCGCCTAGTGCAAAAATCGAAACTTTAATAATATTTTAAGCGGTTTTCGATTTTTACTCACCTAGTCGCTCACCAGTTTTTAGATACGTTTTAGCTGCAATTGCTATTATAAATGTAATCATTCAATAAAGCTGTTTAAATAATTAACCAAACTATTTGTGGTTCTTTATTCAAAGAGCTACTCCTGAAATAATCTCAAGTATTCTGTAAAGGTAAATATCCGGTTACGTTTATATCCTGTCTGTTCAGTTAGTATACCCAGATTGCAAAAGTCTTTTATTAAGGTATTTGCGCTTTGTTTACTAGTACTTAATGTTTCAACAACATCAGAAACTGTGATTACAGGTTTACTGTACAGATAATGAAGCAGTGCTCTGGCATTTGGCAATTTTTTTCCCATTGACATTAAGGTTTGTTTTTCAAGCTCATCCCTTAATGCTATGATTTTTGTAAATGTTAATATTGCATTCTTCGCCGTCTCTATTACACCAACAAGGAAAAACTTCAACCACTGTTCCAAGTTATTATTTATAGATACACCCATTAAATTATCATAATATGTTGTTCTATGTTTTTCTATGAAATCAGATAGATACAATGTTGGTTTCGTAAGTATTCTTTGGTTTATCAAATATAATGTCACCAGCAACCTACCTATTCTGCCATTTCCATCAAGAAAAGGGTGAATTGCTTCAAACTGATAATGTGCTATTCCTATTCTAATTAAGTGAGGCACTTTAATCTCATCATTATTTAAGAACTTCTCTAAATCACTTATACAGTCGTCGATTTGGGAATGGTGAGGTGGAATGAAGAAGGCATCGTTTAAAGTTGCCCCACCTATCCAGTTCTGGCTAGTTCTGAATTCGCCAGGAAGTTTATTTTTACCACGAACGCCCTGTAATAGTATTTTATGTGCATCTTTAATCAACCTAGATGATAAAGGAAGTTTTTCTAAACGTCCGATTGAGAAATTAATGGCTTCTATATAATTTTGAACCTCTTGCCAATCATCTCTGGATTCAGGGCTAATATCTTTTGCTTCCAGTATAGCCTCATCCATTCTTGTGCGTGTTCCTTCAATGCGACTTGATTGAGTTGCCTCTTTTACGATATGCATCCGGATAAAAACATTGACGTCAGGTACAAAACTAGAAAATGCATTAAGCTCCCCTAAATGTAGATTGGCTTCTTCCAGCAATGTATTAATGACAGGATTGTTTATATTCCACTCTAAATTAATTGGATTTGGGAAAAAACTCTTATATCCAAACTGTTTGGTAAAGCTGCCAGATTTATAATCTTCTAAATTCATATAACACAAATTTACTATAAATATCCATAGTCAAGGTAAATGATTTTTCCTTGACTATGGATATTTATAATCAAGGGAACGATTTATGTCAATGTGATGAGAAAGTCATATCATTGAGGTACATCGTATTAAGAGTTATAATTATAGTTAATAATTAATTTAGGTTCGTAATAATTGATGAATGACTTAACAGTGTTTATAAGTGATCTCGCGTCAAGATCCAGTACATTTTGATATATTACATTATATGAAGCTGCGAGACCTTGTTTTTCTTTAAGATGGATTAATTCATTTCTTAAATTCTTTAAATATATTAAACGTTTCATTTTGTGAGGATATGCTTTAGAAAAATTCTTTCCAGTATACCTATTTACAGCGTCCAGTTTTTTATCAAATTTTGCGTATACAATGTCTTTTTTAGTGTAAAACTTACCATCAGATAGCTGTATTTCTTTAAAATCGGGTAAATGCTGATTGAGAAATGCCTCACAAGCTGTAAAAGCGGTTATAACAAATAGCGCGCTTACTCTAAAGATGTAACTGTAGGAAACTTCTATTGGCCATGAAGATTTTAAGTTATTGAGCGAGTTTTCTAATTGTAAATGGGCATGTTCTATTTGGGGTTGAGCATCCATTGCTAAAGAGAAATAGAAAGTAACTGGATTAGGCTCTAATATTGTGAAGCGTCTTCCTTTAAATATTAGTTTATTTACTCCATATAGTTTGCCATTAGCAATTTGGAAAAACAGTTGTTCAGGATCGTCAAATGCAGCATTACGTTCTTCTTCTGAAAGAGGTGGGGTTTTTGGTATATTAATATCATGATCACCGTCTGCATTAAATGGATAAGATTTGTGTGTGATTTTTGTACCTTTTTTCATAACAAGTGATATTTGGTTTAGGGTTTATTACAAGTCAAATATAAAAAAATACCTGTTATAGTAGTAAATATACTACCTTTGATTTTGGAATCACGATGCAGTGGAAATCTTGAGAAATAATTTTCCAGACACATCTAAATGACTTTCATTATGAAATTAAGTGAATTCCATCGCTTTTTGCGAAAAAATGGCTGGAATCCCATCCGCAGTAGTGGTAGTCACTACATTTATGAAAAAGATGGAGAAATAGTTTCCATTCCTTTTCATGGAAATAAGGAGATGGGAGAAGGTTTACGCAAGAAAATCATTAAGGATCTGGGGCTTAAATAAGCCCCAGATTATTGTTAAAACTTAAAAAAACAATTGTACAATGAAAATATTGAAAATTGTTATTGAGCGCAGCTCTGACATGTTTGGGGCTTATGCGGAAAATGCGAAAGGTATTTATGGGACAGGAGACAATGTACAAGAAGCTAAGCAGTCTATTTTAAATGCAATAAAAATTATAATAGAACAATTTAAGCCAGAGAGTATTCCAAATATATTAAAAGGCGAATATCAAATTATTTACCGGTTTGACGTAGAGAGTTTCTTAAATTATTATAAAGGGATTTTTACAAATGCCGCTTTAGAAAAAATTACAGGCATTAATCAACGTCAACTTCAACATTACTCTTCAGGTCTAAAAAAACCACGTAAACCACAACTTAAGAAAATTGAAGAGGGACTCCGTCAGCTTGCAACTGAATTGCAGTCGATAGAGTTGATCTAGCGTGTTTATATATGCATTTGCTAAATCAAAATTTCAACAGCAGAGTGCAAATTATAATTATTCAAAATAATATCTGTAAATATAATTAAATAAAAAATGCCCCAATTTGCATTGAGGCATTTCGTGATCCCGCTGGGATTCGAACCCAGGACCACTACATTAAAAGTGTAATGCTCTACCAGCTGAGCTACGGAATCAAAAGTTCTGATGAACTTTTACTCTAAGCGTTTCCGTTTAAAGTGATGCAAATGTAAGATTAGGATCAATATACTGCAACTAAATATTGGCTAAAACAGGTACTAGGCTGATTTTAAGCCGGATTAATTTTCTCTAAGATGAATTAGATGTTAATTTTGCAACAATTCAGGGCTTTTTACGTTGAAAAAGCCCTGAGTAATTCATTATTTTAAGATATTTTCTGCTTCAGATTTCTTTCTGCCGATGTTAAATAACACAAACCCCATAAACAGGAAGATCAAAACACCGAGAATCTGATAGCCTCCGGAACCAAACCAGGTAGTAAAGATCGGCTCAACGCTTACTTTTTCGAGGTTGTTCTTCACGGAAGGAATCACCATCAGGATGGCGACAACCACTCCGGCCAATGCTCCACCTGCGACTAAACCTGTTGCAAAAAGGTTACCGGGACCTAATTCTTCTTCTTCGGCTGTTTTAGCTTTCTTTTTCTCTCTCCATTCCACGATACCTTTAATAGCGCCTCCTGCGAAAATAGGCAGGGTAGTAGAAAGAGGCAAATAAGCACCTACAGCGAATGATAAGGAATTGATGCCACATAGTTCTATGGTGATAGCGATGAACACACCTACAAGCACATATTGCCAGTCCAGGTTAAAAGAAAGCATTCCTTTAATGAGGGTAGCCATTAACGTAGCTTGCGGTGCAGAATATTCTGCAGTACCGATAGCGTGTTTAATACCCTGGGCTAACATTTCAGGAGTAGGCGTATCGAGAATGCGGACGGTTAATCCGATCACAATAGAAGAAACGATTACGCCGATAAATAAAGCGAGCTGCTGATATCTTGGGGTTGCACCGATAATGTAACCGGTTTTTAAATCTTGTGAAGTTGCACCTGCATTTGCTGCTGCGATACAGATCATTCCACCCACGACTAAGGCCATAGGTTCGTAGACTTTTCCTGTCCACCCAACGGCAATAAAGATCAGGCAGGTACCCATAATGGTAGCGATAGTCATCCCGGAGATTGGGTTATTACTGGAGCCGATCAATCCGACAATCCTGCTGGAAACGGTGACGAAGAAAGCACCAAATACCACAACAAGAATCCCGATCAGCAGGTTACTCATGATGCCTGTACTTGGAATCTGTGGTAAAACTGCAACCAGGATAATCAGGGCTAAACTACCGAGACCTACTACCTTGAGGGATAGATCGCGATCTGTTCTTTTCGTTTCTGAAACGGTTTTTCCTTCCTTAATGGAACCCATACTTTCTTTGAAGGAAGAAACAATAGTAGGGATAGTTTTTAAGAGGGTAATGAATCCACCAGCCGCTACAGCACCTGCACCAATTTGTTTAACAAAGGCCTGGTAAATAGCTAAGGGATAGTTAGAGAAGGTTTGTGTTAAAGGATCCCATCCAACACCAGGAGCGGCTTTGGTGATATCGGCCATTAGACCTAATTTCACAAGTTGATGAGCAGCAATGGCCGGATCTATTAAAGTAGCTAATAAAGGAATCAGTCCTAACCAGGCTAATACACCACCGGCAACAAGTACACCGGCAATTTTTGGTCCGATGATATAACCCACGCCTAAATATTCCGGCGTAATCTCTCCGCTAACTTCTGCGGAAGGGAGGAATTTATTGGTCTGGGTAGTGACAAATGCAGGGGCTTCGGCAATCACATGGAAGACCTTTTGCATGATGGCGTACACCATAGCAAAGCCTAATCCCCAGAATGCTGTTTTAGCGAAATCGCCGCCTCTTTCTCCGGCTTTTAATACGGAGGCACAGGCAGTACCTTCTGGATAAGGAAGGGTTTCATGTTCTTTCACAATGAGTGAACGACGTAAAGGGATCATCATCATGGTACCGAGCACACCACCGAGGATGGCAAGGATGAGGATGGTCATATAGTTGAAAAAGGCTTCGCCGGAACTCTGGCCGCCAATATCTGTGCTGAGGAATAAAAATCCGGGAAGGGTGAATACCACACCTGCAGCAATAGATTCGCTGGCAGAACCGGTAGTCTGGATAATGTTGTTTTCGAGTATAGTGGTTTTGAAGAATTTCTTACCGAGGGTGATGGCAAGCACAGCGATAGGGATGGAGGCGGAAACGGTTAAACCAGCTTTTAGAGCGAGGTAGACGGTTGCTGCGCCGAAGATAATCCCTGCAATACAGCCGAGCAGGATGGATTTGAGGGTAAACTCTGCGATATTACTTTCTGCAGGAACAAATGGTTTGAATTCTTCTTTAATCATGTGTTATAAAAAAATATCTTTAAAGGTATCTATTTTTGATGAGCATGCAAGATTAGCCGTCTAAAAGACCACACAAGGCTGTGATAATTGAATTATATTTTGATCTTTGGCAGCAAATACGAAATAATGAACAAAGCTATATTTTTAGACCGTGATGGGGTGCTTAACCATGAAAGATTTGATTACATCTGCAAAGTAGAAGATTTTGAAGTGCTGGAATACCAGATTCCACCGTTAAAACGCCTGTTTGATGAAGGGTATTTATTGGTAGTGATCACCAACCAGGGTGGGATTGCTTTGAAACGGTATACGGAAGATACACTGGCAGAAATGCATGAGATTTTGTTTAACAAGTTTGAAGAGCATGGCGCAGAGATTATTCACGCGTATTATTGCCCGCATCACCCGACTGTAGGGGGAGATTGTTTATGTCGCAAGCCTAAATCGGGCATGTTGCTGGATGCGATTGCGGATTACAATATTGACCCTGCTTTATCAGTGATGATTGGTGATAAACCAAGGGATGTGGAAGCAGCAAATGGTGCAGGAGTGAAGGGTATTCTGATTGCACCTGATGAGCAGATTGTGTATGAAAACGTGAAGGCAGTATTGGCTGGAGAGTAAAGCATCAACTGCTGATGTTAAATCAAAATTAGCGGTATATATTTTTAAGATGAGGAAGAGCATTAAATCTGTTTTAACGGCAGGGCTAATGCTCTTTTTCTATGTTTTTGAAAGATAAATTACTATATTTCTTGCAGTTATCCTCTTAAAGCCGCTGAAATATGATGTTAAAGCCGACACCCGAAACTTTGAAACGAACATTGAAGCCGCTCCACCTTTGGGCAATAGCGGTAGGACTGGTGATCTCGGGCGAATATTTTGGCTGGAACTACGGCTGGGGAGTAGCGGGAACGGTAGGTTTTTTAATCGCCACGCTAATCATTACGGTGATGTATGTGACTTTCATTTTCAGTTATACGGAACTGACCACGTCGATACCGCATGCGGGTGGGGCTTTTGCTTACAGTTACCGGGCAATGGGACCTTTTGGTGGATTGGTTGCGGGTTATGCTACTTTGGTGGATTTCCTGCTGGCGATACCTGCGATAGCGCTGGCACTGGGCAGTTACCTCCATTTTTTATATCCTTCGATTCCGGCTTTACAGTCGGCCCTCTTTTTTAACGTGGTGTTTATCCTGCTGAATATTTCCGGCGTAAAGGAGTCGGCCACTTTCTCTATCTTCATCACGATCCTGGCGGTGGGCGAACTGTTGCTGTTTATGGGGATTATCGGTCCGCATTTCCAGATGACCAACTTTATGCATGATCCAATGCCTTTTGGCTGGACGGGTGTATTCGCAGCTTTACCCTTTGCGGTATGGTTTTACCTGGCGATAGAGGGTGTGGCGATGGTGGCGGAAGAAGTGAAGGATCCGGAGAAGAATATTCCGAAGGGATATATTTCGGGCCTGGCAACGCTGACCTTTCTGGCGCTCGGTGTGATGATCCTGACGGGCGGGATTACGGACTGGCATAAGCTGAGCAATATAGATTATCCTTTGCCGGAAGCGATTGCTGTGGTACTGGGCAAAGGCAGCAGTTTAACGAAGTTGTTTGCGAGTATAGGTTTATTCGGACTGATTGCTTCTTTCCATGGAACGATACTGGCGGGATCGAGACAATTGTTTGCAATGGCAAGGAGTGGTTATTTGCCGCGGGACTTGGCGAAAGTGAACCATCGGTTCAAGACTCCGCATTGGTCGGTCGTGGCCGGCGGGCTAGTCAGTTTCATCGCATTACTGACGGGCACAACGAGTCAGGTGATTATTCTCTCTGTGCTGGGGGCAGTGGTGATGTACCTGATGAGCATGGTGAGTTTGTTTATGTTGCGGCGCCAGGAGTCTGACTTGAAACGACCATTTGTTGCGCCGTTTTACCCGGTCTTTCCGGCAATAGCACTCTTTTTATCGGCCTTATGCCTTATAGCGATTGTCTATTATAACCTGATGCTGAGTGGCGTGTTTTTCGCAGGACTGTTACTGGCGGTCCTGGTTTTTATGCTAAAGGGCAAACACAAAGAGAAAATTATGAACGATGTTTTACTGGAGCAGTCGGCTTTGATTAGAGGAGGAGAATAAGATGGGTTATCAGCACACGATTCGTCATCAGGTATACAGTTTTAAAGATTTGAAAGAACTGCTGGCAAAAGCTTCGCCTTTTCGGACGGGTGATGCCTTAGCAGGGATTTCGGCGGTAAATTATGAGGAGCGGGTGGCGGCACAGCTCACACTGGCGGATGTGCCTTTGAAGGATTTTCTGCAGGAGGCGCTGATTGCTTATGAAAAGGATGAAGTGACCAGGCTGATTATGGATAGTCATGATCTGGTAGCCTTTACACCTGTAGCGCATTTAACGGTGGGGGAACTGAGGGACTGGCTGCTGAGTGATCTGGCAGATCAGGAAACGATTAAAGGGATGAAATGGGGATTGACACCGGAAATGGTAGCTGCAGTATCCAAACTGATGCGGAACCAGGATTTGATAGCGGTGGCAAAGAAATGTACTGTAGTGACACGTTTCAGGAATACGATAGGTTTGAAAGGGAGGTTCTCGACACGCTTGCAGCCAAACCAACCTACGGATGATCCGAAAGGAGTAGCGGCAAGTATGATTGATGTTTATTGTATGGCAGTGGCGATGCAGTGATCGGGATTAACCCGGCCATGGATAGTCCGGCAGCGGTGCTGAAACTGCTGCAGCTGATAGACAATGTGCGACAACAGTTTGAGATTCCGACGCAGTCTTGTGTGCTGAGTCATATCACCACCACGATTGAACTGATCAATAGCGGGGCACCGGTGGATCTTTGTTTTCAGTCGATCGCCGGAACGGAGCTCACGAATACGAGTTTTGGTGTGAGCCTCGCTGTGCTGGATGAAGCTTATGAGGCGACCCTGTCTTTGAAGCGCGGAACGGTTGGCCAGAATGTGATGTATTTTGAAACCGGACAGGGGAGTTCTTTATCGGCCATTGCACATCACGACGTGGATCAGCAAACTTGTGAAGCAAGAGCTTATGCGGTTGCAAGAAAATATAACCCCTTGTTGGTGAATACGGTAGTCGGCTTTATCGGACCTGAATATTTATATGACGGAAAGCAGATTATTCGCGCAGCGCTGGAAGATCACTTCTGCGGAAAGCTGCTCGGTTTGCCTATGGGTGTGGATGTGTGTTATACGAATCATGCGGAAGCGGATCAGGACGATATGGATAATTTGCTGACCCTACTGGGCGTGGCGGGTTGTAATTTCATTATGGGTATTCCTGGTTCTGACGATATTATGCTCAATTACCAGTCGACCTCCTTCCATGACGCCTTATATGTAAGAGAAGTGCTGGGTTTAAGGCCCGCTCCGGAGTTTGAAGCCTGGCTGATCAAACAGGGAATTACGAATGAAAATGGGAAGATTGCGCATAACCAGATGACCAAAGAGCTAATTGCCCATTTGTTTTAAGGGTTAGAAAATGGGTATTGATATCATCAATTAGCAATTGATTTAGTAGTATATAAATAACTGAATAATAATTATATATGGATTTGATTACTGCCAAAATGTCTGACTCGTGGGAGTCGCTCAAAGCCTTTACCGCGGCTAGAATTGCGCTGGGCAGGGTGGGCAACAGTATCCCGACGACGGAGTCGCTCGAATTCAAACTGGCCCATGCACATGCCAGAGATGCTGTCTATTCAGTATTGGATGTGGATGGTCTCGCGATACAGCTAAAAGCCCTCGATTTGCCTGTGCTGAATTTACAAAGCAAAGCGGAAAACAGGCAGGTCTATTTACAGCGGCCAGATCTGGGGAGATTGCCGGATGAAGCTTCGCTGGCTTTGGTTCAGGAGAATCTGCTCACTTACGATATCTGCATCCTGCTGGCCGATGGTTTATCTGCCACGGCGATCAATACTAATGCTGTTCGATTGCTCAATGCCTTAATCCCGCTGTTTAAGGGGATGAAATACCGCTTGTCGCCACTTTGCCTGGTTCAGCAGGCGAGGGTCGCTATAGCGGATCCTATCGCCCATGGATTACAAGCTCAACTCTCTTTGATTCTGATTGGGGAGAGACCCGGTTTAAGTGCAGCAGACAGTATTGGGGCATACCTCACTTATCATCCTGAACCCGGACTAACGGATGAATCGCGCAATTGCGTATCCAATATCAGGGAAGGTGGATTGTCCTTCGCCCTTGCGGCAGAAAAGATCTTTTACCTGGTGCAGGAAGCTTTCAGAAGAGAGTTATCCGGCGTAGCTTTAAAAGACAATGCCGGTTTGATCGGTATATGAATTTGATATTAGTTGCTGCTGTCAAATTTTCAAATTAAATATTACCAGGTTGTTATCAGTAGTGTTGTCAACAGCTGGTTTGAATCCATAAAGCTGACCTGACACGGAATCGAACATTAATTTTTCAATTTCTATATTTAAGATTATCTTCTTATAAGGTCGACCTCCTTTATCAAATATGTATATTTTTTGTTTTGTTTTGAATTTATTAAGAGAATTATCTCTTCCACTATATAGGACATAAATAAATCTATCATCAGATACAATTGATGTATACGCAACCTTAGTTTCTTGTATTTCAGAAAACTGTTGATCTTTTTTATCGCCTGCCTCCCTATAAATAGGTTCAAAACATTCGGGGCCCCGGATTCTAAATATAAATTTTCCATTAGCATCATATGCTTCAATTAGATCAGTGTAATAATAACATAGGTAAGTGTTGTGGTTGTGTTCATCAAAAACCGCCGAACATCTATAAGCCATCCCGATTAAAAAATCTGAATTTCCTTTAATATTTATTTTTGGGCCGATGTAATTAACTAATTTTTGTTGAGGAGTCAATTCAAAATTAAGGAGCCTGCCTTGAATATTGTTTATAGAGGTGGCTGAAAATAAAGTACTGTCGAAACTATTTATACTGATTAAACCTCTCAGTTGTGGTATCAAATCTCTTTTGTCAATTAAATTCCATTTTTTTGCCGTAGGCTTTTTTGAAAAATAATAGATTCTGTCTAAAGTAAGATCGTAAATTCCAAAATCCCGGGGGCCCATTTTGAAAATAATTGTAGGGGATATTAACTCTGGTTCAGGATTGTTATTTGAATTAAAATCCTGTATTTTTTTATATTGTGAGTTCAATATAGAAATGCTCAAATGATCATCAATAACAGCGATCTCGTTATTTGGTATAAATCCCATACACATTATATGATGAACGCCAGAAATATCATTGAGTTTGATCACCCGGTAGCTAGCATTGTAATTTTCGAAATCAGCTTCCTTAATATTTTTTGTATTTAAAAAGAATTCATTATTTACTTTTCCCGTGGTGCAGGAAGTAAAAATCAATAATCCAAGAGTTATTTTTCTCATTCTGAGAGCGTTTTAATATATATGTCCAATAAATCTATATTTAGAAAGGGATTCCCGACCGCTATAACATTATAATCCTTGTCGACAAGAAGGATTTTATTATTGCTATCTTGGGTTATTTCATTGAGTGAACCAAATCGATAGTCAGGATCCAAAACAAATGCAGATTTCATATTTGACATTTGAGAGGCGATAAATTTTAATTTTGCGAAGGTTGAATCATAGCCGAAAATGATTATTTTTTCACTATCCAAGTGCTTATCTTTAATTAGATCATTCCATTTAGATAAAGTATTTATACAGGTAGAGCAACCTGCATCTACAATCAAGATAATCTTGTTTGAGGGAAGTTGCTGCTTTACAAAATGTGCTAAAGACAATGAGGTGTCCGGCGCTAACTTCAGTTTCCAAATCTCAGTATTAAACTTCAGTTGCTTTGTAGCTGGTTTGCCCTGATCTTGATCAACATAATAGTTGATGAATCCAAAACTAATGAGGAATGCAGCTATGGCCAGCAATACGTTGATCAGAAAAGCAGGTTTTTTAAAATGTTGATTCATATATAGAGTGATTAGTTGCTACTTCTCAGATCATCATTATTTATAGTACGTTGATTTGTCCTGATTTCAGGATTTATTTTACCAAACTGATAGGAGATGCCGACTGTGATCTTTCGATTATATATCTGGCTGACATATTTTTGCGACGAATTATTGGTATTGATCTCGTATTTATAAGAGCGATATTTGTCAAATATATTTTGAACAGACACTGCGATAGTGACTTTTTTCCGGATTAGACTTTTGTTAATTGAAGTTGAGTAAAATAATACATGATTGGTTTTTCCCTGCAAAAGAAGTATGCCATTATTATAATTGCAATCAAAGGAAGTGCTCATGCTACCAGACAATTTTTTACTAAGTGTTCCATATATGTTATACATCCAGGCACTTTTCTTATAAAACGATCCTTCAACATTACCATCGAGTTTATGGTGACTAATACTGGAATTGCAAGTCAGGCTAAACGTTGTTGTGATAGGTACAGATATATTAAAATTAAAACCGACCCTTTTATTATTTAAAGCATTCTGATAAGTTGAAGTGTAGACGCCAGTATTTTGATCAAACACAGTATAGATGTCGATACCATTGATTATTTTGGCATAATTTAGTCCTGTTTGTATTGATATTTCACCTGTGTGACTTAATGAAAACTCGATGTTATTACTTGTGGAGGAGTGGAGATAGGGATTCCCTGTGCTTAAGGACTTGGAATCTGATCTGTCTGTGAATGGATTCAGCTCAATTATTCCAGGGCGTTCTAATCGGTTGGAGTAACCGAAGCTGATGCTGTTTCTGTCATTGAGCGCTCGCATTAATGAGACTGAAGGGATCAAATTCATATATTGGTTTGAAAAATCCTGCCTGCTTCTCATCTTTGAATAAGTTTGCTCCAATCTTACTCCTGTCTTTATATTTACTCCCAGTAGCTTGAATTCATAAGCGTTATAAAATGCCAGAATATTCTGGTAGTATTTAAAATCTTGATAATCTGAAGGAGTAGGGCTATCATTCATAGAATTTCCTGCAAATTCACTCACATTTTTCCTTAATATCAATTTTACACCTGCTTCTATGGATAAATATTTAAGGTTGTTAGTATAATCAATTTGTGATGTTTGCTCCAGTACATGTGCAGGATTATTTTGTAAATTTATTGGCCCTTCATTGATGTGGTATAAATTAGACGACCTCTCTTTATCCGTAGAAACTTTGTATGATAATGTCAATAGTGATTTTTTGAGGCTATTTAATGCAATTTCATAATTAAACGTCGCGTCGATTGTTCTGGATAAGTTTTTTTTGTTAGCATACAGATCATAAATTTCATTCTGTATGGGGGTCAACTGTTGCTCAAAGCTTTGTTGATACAAATTTGTATTTCCTGAATTACGATTAACATTTGTTTCTACTGTCAACAGATTCAACGAGTCTATGTCATAGCTGAAATCTATGTGACCGTATGAAAAATGATTTGAACTGTTTATCAAAGAGCTTTGTTCAAGTTTTACTTCCGCAGAATTTCTTGATAAGCTGGAGTTTGTGCTCGGGCTATTTATTGTTGATGTTCCACCTGAAGCATTTATACCAATTTTTTTATATTTTATGGAAACGGATGAGGAGGTTGATGGACCGTCTGGTATAACTGATCTCATAGATATTCTTGCTTTAAAGCCTTGAAATTTATTTGAAAGTGTGATGATATTTATTATCCCAGCTAAACCTTCTCCATCATATTTGGCTGGAGGAGTAGTGATAATTTCTACCTTGCTAATATCATTCGCAGAAATGGCCTTTAACGCATCCATTGGATTGTTCGCAAAAAGAGATGCGGGTCTGCCGTTGATTAGTATTTTATAACCGGAACTGCCATTTAAGAGCATCTGATTGCCACTTATAGTGATCAATGGAAGTTTTCTGAAAATTTCAATCATGGATGATGCCGTTTTCTCAGGATCAAGCTGTACATTGTAGATAAGCCTATCTACTTTACGCTCTAATAAGGTGGTTGGGGCAGTAACCCTGACTTCATCGAGTTGATGCGGTAGTTTAAATAATCTAATGTCTGTATCATCAGATGCGTTGAAAAATAGATGACCCTTAGTATATTTCCTGGTAGTGTAACCTATGCATGATATTTCACAACTATCAGCTGTTTCATCTGGTTCCATTAATGTAAAGATACCCTGACGATCTGCCAAGACGATACGGAATATTTTATCCTTTTTCATCAATTTAAGCGTAGCAAAAGGAATAGGTTGAAGTGATATGGAATCTATAACCTTATACTTAATCAGCCTTTCTGATGGTATGTTCTGAGCTGATGCGCTTAATGAAACCATCAGAAAAAAAATAGAAAAAAAGCGTTTTAACATAGCTTGGCTTTAATTTAAGCTACCCCCCGGAAATTGTTGAGTAGCTTAAATTTGAAGGTTGAATTTTAATTAATTTGGGGGTGGACCCTGATACGCTTTATTGGAGTAGTTATGTCCGTTCAAGCCGCAAATACTACCTGATGATGTATAACATGTGCCGTCACCCGCTTTTGCTTTCTGACTCATAACTGCCGTTGCGCCAAATGCCGAAACCATTCCGAGTACAGCAAATGCAACTCCTCTCAACATCTTACATAAATTTAACATAAATTCAATATTTGATTGCTTTACCTACTCTTTTAAAGGTTTTCGGTTTCCCCTGGTTATTTGGTGTTGCAATTAATTACGATGTAAACTTAATTTAAAGTGTAAGTGTTTTTTTTACATTTAGACGTACACCTCTATAATTTAGACGAGGATGGATTTGCAGTTTTTATCGATAGAATCTGCTGTTTTACCGAAAAAATAGAACTACAATTAAACATTAGCTTAATTTAAAGGGCATATTTGATTGGAATTGTTTTCATAAGGTCTATATTTAACTATGGAATTTAAGTTGAGAGCTGATGCTATTAGTTACAGGATGTTGGAAATCACTTTTTTCTCCATGTTTTTTTTCATTTTTCCAATTCTTTCTGATCTGGAATATAATATTGTAGAAATGAATATGGCATCAATTTCATTTGCCACTATTAAAAGTGATTTGTTACATGGAACTTTTAATGCTTTGATCTTTTTCTCATTTTACATACTTGTTCATCGCTATTTGCTACCAAAGAAATACAAATTTTTTGCGTTAAGTGTATTAGCTTTTCTTGTGGTATACCACTACTATTTCCAGCTGATTTATTTTATTGTACTAAATTTTGATGTGTTTCCTGAGCAACTTAAAAATGAGGCTATTAAATTGTCTGCCGAAAGAAATCATCTCAATTTTAGTTTCGTATATATGTTTCTGCAGTTCTTGTCGATCTCTGCACTTGCTTATTTTATCCAGTCATCAAGTCAGCAAAATGAGATGAAGGCCTTACGCGAGCAAAAACTGATCTCTGAACTTGGTTTTCTGAAAGCACAACTTCAGCCTCATTTTTTCTTTAACACACTAAATAGCATTTATGCACTTTCACTGGCAAAGTCTGAGGATGCTGCGGCACTTGTTGCGAAGCTTGCACATATCATGCGTTATATCATCTATGAAACAGGGCAGGAAAAGGTAGAACTCCTCAATGAGATCGCATTTCTGAGTGACTATATTGAACTGGAAAGAATAAGACATGCAGACAATATTGCTATACAATTTGATGTGCAAGGAATTAAAGTAGGTGAATTTATGGAGCCATTGCTCTTACTTCCTTTTATTGAAAATGCATTTAAGCATGGTATATGGGACGAGATGAGCGAAGGATTTGTTAATGTGATCATCTGTAACACCGAAAAAGAACTTATATTGGAAGTAGAAAACAGCAAGCCGGTAGCAGCCGTTAAAACCTACGCTAACGGTATAGGTTTAAAAAACGTAGTTAAACGGCTAGATTTGTTATATAAAAATAGCTATCACCTTGAAATTACTGATATGAATTCAACATATAATATTAGCTTAGTATTGAAGAAATATGATTAAATGCATTATTATTGATGACGAACCACTTGCTCAGAATATTCTAGAAACCTATATCAGCGACAGTCCGGAATTAAGACTTGTGAAGATATGCAGCAATGCTGTAGAGGCATTCCATACCATCAATACGGAGCCAATAGACCTGATGTTTTTAGACATAAGAATGCCGTCTATAAATGGACTTGATTTCGTTAAATCACTAAAAGAGCCACCTGCTGTAATCTTCACTACTGCCTTTTCTGCGCATGCAATAGACAGCTATGAACTTGAGGCTATAGATTATCTTTTGAAGCCGATTACGTTCAGCCGATTTCAAAAAAGTCTCGATAAATTAAAAAAGATCCATAAGCAAGATATCGTTCCGGAAAAAAACTATATCTATTTCAAAACTTCTGGAAAGTTGATAAAAGTGATGCATGAAGACTTCTTATTTGCGCAATGTGTTAAAGATTATATCCTGGTTCAAACGAAGAAGGGAAACTACCTTGTGCATATGACGATGAAATATCTTAATGATTTACTCCCGAAGAACATTTTTATAAGAGTTCATCGCTCTTACATCATCAATAAAAATTTTATCAGCCTGATCAACAAGAATCATATCATTTTGCATGGGAATGAAATCCCCATCGGTGAAAAATACCGAAATTTATTTCAGGATAATAACTGGATCTCCAAACTATAATGACAATTACGCTACAAATTGTCCATTTTAGGTGCAGTTTAAAGAATGAGCAAAATAATTTCTTTAATAAAATGTGCGCCTATAAGACCCAATGAAAAGGTAATACTAGTATTATCCTCAATCACTGTGAGTTGTGTGTTAAAGTGGTCTAATATTTGTTAATATTAAAGTGGATAAATTAATTTATATCGCTCACACAAAAATATATAATTATGGCTTTCAAAGCACAATTAGGAATCAAGTGGTGTATACCTGTGCTATTTTTACTTCCAGTTGCCGGATGTATAGAATCTCATACGCAGGGATTATCGAAAGAAGCTGTGCCGTCGCCCGCAAAATCAACCGAAATTACTAAATCTGTTAACCAGCAGCTGCTTACCTATGTGGACAGCATCGCCTTTGGCCTGAACAGGTCGGGTTTCACTGAAGACAGGTTCGTAAAATTAACAGATAGCTTTTCCAGGTTCTTCCCGCTCATTATCCCAAAATCAGAAAAGGATGCGCATGAAAATACAGTGTTTGCTCATTTCCAGTCATCCACCAAAGCGCAGCAGAGCAATGTGGTCTCATTGTCCTTGCCCTATTCCATAGGTTTTAATTTGAGCTACAAAACGATCATCGCACATTTTGGTCCCCTGGAGCAGGAAGGACCACTTTTCCGCGAGCACAAAATTCCGCCGCCCATCAAAATCGATCTCAAATCTCATTTGGGCGCCAAGCAGCACGTCGTTTCCCTTTATGTCAGGAGTGCTTATTACCCGGATGAAACAGAACAGAATCAGATTGTAGACATCAGCATCGTAAGAGATCAGACAGCGCTCTGATAAACATATAGCAAATACATCCTACCATTTTGCCAAATCGAATACAATGGAAAACAAAGTAAAAGTAGAGATTAACATAGACGGAACAGTCATATCTACCTTCTCCAGGTTCAGTTTAAACCAGCGCTTTAATGAGCACCATACTTTTGAACTGCGCTTTAATCAGGATCAGGTGGAGCTACCTGGCGCGTTATCTTTGAATAAGTCGAAAGATTTTATCGGTAAAAATATTGCCATAGAATTTGGCAATGTACCTGGTGCTGAAAACAGGTTCATGGGGATTATTACCAAGGTCGCCATTTCGCAGTCGCACGGACTGATGGGCGACATCATACTGACCGGTTTTAGTCCGACGATACTGATAGACCGGGGACCGGATCTGGGTTCTTATCTTGCCAAAAACCTGAAAGACATCATTGATCAGGCGACTAAGGAAGTTCCCGCCAATGATCTCTATCTGCAGGTGAACCCTGCCAGGAAAGCCCCAATTGACTATGTGATCCAGTACAGGGAAAGTGATTTTGATTTCATCAACCGTTTAGCTGCGCAATACCATGAATGGTTTTACTATGACGGGACCCAATTGGTGTTCGGTAAACCCGATGAGATCAAAGAGATCAGGCTCACGTATGGTCGTGATCTCAGTAATATCCAGTACGGGATCCAAATTGCCCCCCTGAAGTATAAAAAGTTCTCCTATAACCCTAAAGACGACGAACTCTTGTCTGCCAAGGGAGAGGGAAAAGGCTCGGGTACGCCCGATATGGCCCATGCGATTGAAGCTTCGAACTCTGTTTACAGCAAATCTTATAACCAGCCGCTGGTGACCCGTGCAGACAGCAGTTCTGATATCAGCAGCTTCGTGGAAAATGAGCAGAAAGCCATTATGTCTGACCTGCTTCATATCAGCTGTACCGGCGATAATCCGCAGGTAGGCATCGGCAGGGTGGCCGATATCAGCATGAGCACCCGTAAGCTGAATGATTTTATGATTGAGGATTTCGGGAAGTTCCTGATCACCTCTGTATACCATCATATTGACGGGGTAGGTCATTATCAGAATACCTTTGAGGCTATTGCTGCGGAGACTGAGCGGGTGCCGCTAATTGCCGTTCAGCCACCACAACCAGATATGCAGCTCGCCAATGTGGTCGACAACAATGATCCCAGCGGTCATGGTCGCATTAAAGTGAAATTCAAATGGGAATGCGGCTGTAATGATTATACTGAATGGCTTCGTGTGATTACCCCCGATGCCGGGAGTTCGGATAAAGTCAGCAAAAACCGCGGTTTCGTCTTTATTCCGGAAGTCGGCGACCAGGTAGTGATTGCCTTTGAAGAGGGGAATATTGCGCGGCCAATAGTAATGGGCAGTGTGTTCCATGGGAAGAGCGGCAGCGGAGGCAGCAGTACGAATAAAACCAAAGCCATGACTACCCGGAGCGGAAACACCATTATCATGGACGATAGTAACGGCAGTATCAAGGTGAAGGATCCGAGTGGTAATGTGATTACCATGCATGGTGATGGAACAGTTACGCTGACAGCGCCTAACTCATTTACCATCAATACCAAAGACTTTGTAGTAAATGCCAGCAACAGCATTGCTATCAATGCACAGCCTGGAGAACAAGGTGGTGGTGAGGGGACGATTGCGATCTCTGCCAAGAAAACAATTGCTACAACGGCAGATACGGAAGGGATCACGCTGGACGCGGCTACCTTGGGCGTTGCCATCACGGGTAAAACCGATGTCAGTCTCAAAAGTACGACGGCCTCGGCTGTGGTTGGCGGTAAAACAATGACCACCATTGACGGTGCCGATGTAGTGGTAACCGGTGGCAGTACGATCAGGATCAATTCAAGCGACACCGATATCACTTAATCCATAGCTTATGCCACATGAATTAGAATATATCGTAGATCAGGCGGTCTGTCATTGTGATAAAGGCGCTGCGCCCGCATTTTTTACCGGGACGGCCAATCAGAACGTGAAGATCAACGGCTGTATGGCGTGCACAAAAGCGGATAGAATTCCGATTACTAACATACCCACTTTCGGCATTTGTGCGGTAAGCGGATCTGCCTGTGTGCCCGCGCCAATGGAATGGACGGATACCTATAAAGTGAAAATTAAGGGCAAGGAAACCTTGCTGTTTAAATCTACACTGCCCTGCAGCGTTGGCGGGAAGGTAGAATTCATGACCAGTGGTCAGGTGCCGGTGAGTCCGGAAGAACTGCAGGGCATGGTTGACGAAAACAGCGAAGAGCAGGAAGATGAAGGCTGGGGCTGGTGGGATACTGCCGAGCTGATTCCTGTAGTAGGGAGTATCATCGGGATTGTCCGTGAAACTGCGAAAGGAAACGGATGGATGGCCCTGGCGAATGTAGGATTCTTAGCCATGGATGTTGCCGGACTGGTGAGTTTTGGTGCAACTACAGCTGCTTCTACCGCCTTAAAGACTGGTGCGAAAGTAGGAATTAAAGCTGCAGCTAAAGCTAGTTTAAAAGCTGCAGGTAAGGTGCTTACGAAACAGGGAGCTAAGGCTGTTGCCAAGGGGATTGCGAAACACGTGGATGATATTGCAAAGGCAACGATGAAAGTTTGCGTTTTTGCCTGTTTCCCGGCCGGGACAGTGATCCATACGGTGGGCGGTACGAAGTTTATAGAAGACATTGTTACCGGAGAAGAGGTATGGTCATACGATGAAGAGACTGGAACCGTTGCACTTAAATCAGTAACAGCCATTATGCAGCGGGAAGTGGATGCTACTGTAGAGATTAGTCTGGAGGGAGAAACGATAGAAACTACCGCCGAACATCCGTTTTATACACCCGAAGGCTGGAAGGCCGCTGCAGATTTGGACAAAGGGGAACAGTTAAAGAATAAAGATGGAATATGGACTGTTATTAAAGATCATAAATTCCTGTATGAAAAGCGTAAAGTTTTTAACTTTGAAGTAGAGGGTTGGCATACTTACTTTGTGGGGGCACTGGCCTGGCTGGTGCATAATGCACAGGTTTGCTTAACTGCTGCTGCTAAAGCTGGAGAGAAATGGGCGATTGACATATTGAGAGGAATTGCGTTCAACAAGACAGCGAATAAGGAATTTTTGGAGCTAGCTGAAAAAAATGGATTGAAGTATTTTTCAGAGACTTGGTTGAAAAAAGGTGGAAAGCTTGTTTCGAGAGTTGATGGATATATTCCCAATAGAGCTATTATTGAAAGAAAGGCAACAGATCTTTCTAAGGTAAGTGCGGAAACTGCGAAAAGTTACATTAATCAATTAGCAACTAAATATAAAAGTGGTATGGAAATAGCAAATAAAAGTAAGGGGCAGGTTCTGAAAGGTAAGAAATTTTTGCAGGTCAATAAAATTGGGGATGTTTCTGATGAGGTATTAGAGTATGCTAAAAGGAAACAAGTTACAATTGTTGAAAATGTGGGTGACGTATTTAGTAAAATAGGATTTTAATATAAATATTAAGAGATGAACAAATTTGATCACCGTATTTACAATGAGTTGATGTTTACGATCATGGACGAAGAGGATAGCTTAGAGGAAACTAAAGATCTTGTCGCGGATGATATCACAAAGGATGTTTGGAAAAAACATGGGAAAAGCACATCCGATTGGGCAAAATATGCTGCCACTAATAACCTTTGGTATCCGGTTACCATATATAAAAATGAGAAACCGCAATGTTATATTGTGTTTAGTACAGAATATGTAGAGGTTCGGTTTCTGGATGAGCGCCTATTTGAATATGTATATATGGCTTACAAGAAAATGGATCCTCATAAAATGTTTCTATCGAAAATATATGTCAGCGAATATTATCATAATAATGATGACGCTTCTCTGGATTTAAAAAAAGATATTGACATGATTTTTACCGTAGAAGGAGGATTGAATGTAACTACCAGAGAATTTGTACGGGACGAAAAAGTAAGAGTAATTGAAGACAATTTAGAAGCAGCTCATCCGGTTAATGTTAGTCAAAACTGGAAGTCCATACCTAAATATGGCGAATATGATGAAATAAGCAATTATGAAGATGTAATTAAACCGGGTGATCTTTTGCGCGATATTGATACTTCATTGAAAAGCCCAGTTTCACAGGATGATGAAGTGAATCCGGATTCTACGAAAGAAAACAAATGGTTACCGCCAGACTGGAACAAAAATTAATTTCAATTATCATGTAAGTAGATATTATGGAAATTAGGTATCAAAACTTTTGGTCAGCTCCTAAAAAACTGCAAACAGAGGTTCAATTAATTGGAAGACTCGATACATCGAATAAAACAAAGTATAAGAAAAAATACGTAGCGGGGGAGATCACTGCCAGAGAAATTGCTGGATTAAACCATCAAGGAGGATTGCATTATGAGCTAACAATTATTAATGAAGATGAACTGTTTTGTTACTTAGTAATAAAAGGAGAGCATATAAAAGTCAATTTTTTAGATGGTAATTTGAGAATCTACCTCGCTTATTATTTTTCTCCCTCTAAAAAATATACCGATAAGGTATTTCTTGATGAGATTTGGTATAACAACTACACATCTGAATCAAGCGACACGGAAAGTTACCGGATGCATTTCGTCTTTGATGAGGATGGTAACGTAAATTACCGAAAATATGATGAGGTGAATCAGAAAACGCAAGATTTTGAGAGTAAGGAGCAATCTGATGTGACTGGGCTATATGAGTCGTATCCTGACTTTGAAAAATATGAAGATCTAATCAAGCTAGAGAGAAATTTTCCATTAGATATTGTCCCCTCTAAATCTAACGATCCTGACAGAACGGATGATTCTGAAAATAAATGTCTTCCGCCAAACTGGAACGAGTAGTAATGCAATTAACTTAATTGTCAAAAAATGAAATTTGATCACAGAATTTATAATTCATTGATGTTAAGCATCATGAATGAGAAAAATAGCTTGGATGATATCAAAGATTTGGTTGCAGGGGATATAAAAAAGGAAGTTTGGAAGATCCATGGAAAAAGCACAAGTGACTGGGCAAAGTATGCAGCTGCTAATAATTTATGGTATCCAGTCACTGTATATAAGGACGATATGCCTCAATGTTACATAATTATTAGCAAAGAATTTATAGAAGTACAATTTCTTGATGAGAGGATGTTTGGGTATGTATATATGGCCTATAAAAAAATGGATAGTGAAAAAATGTTTTTATCCAATGTTTATGTTAGAGAGTACTATGATAGGAAGAACAAACCTTTACAAGACTTGAAAAAAGATATTGACATGATATTTTCTGTTGAGGGAGGATTGAGTGTTACTACTAGACATTTTATCAGAGAGGAATCTGTGAAAGTTATCGAAGATAATATGGAAGCAACTCATCCGGTTAATGTTAGTCAAAACTGGAAGTCTATTCCCAAATATGGTGAATATGATGAAATAAGCAATTATGGAGATATAATTAAACCGGGTGATCTTTTGCGCGATATTGATACTTCTCTGAAAAGCCCTGTTGCAGAGGATGATGAAGTAGACCCGGATTCTACGAAAGAAAACAAATGGTTGACGCCTGACTGGAACAAAAATTAAGTTCAATCGTCATGTATGTAGATACTATGGAAAAAATAAAGTACCAAAGTTATTGGGCCTCTGCTAAAAAACTTCAGACAGAAGTTCAGTTAATTGGTAGATTGGATTTGTTGAATAAAACAAAGTTTAAAAAGAAATATGAGGCCGGTGATATCACAGGGAAAGAAATTGCTCAGTTCTACCATGAAAAAGGTTGCCAATATGAGTTGTCTATTTTTGAAGATCATGAGATTTTTTGCCACCTGGTATTGTTCAAAGATTTTATGAAAGTCAATTTCATAGATGGTAATGGGCGATTATATCTTATTTATTTGTTTTCACCATCTAAAAAGCATTGTGACAGATTTTTCATACGAGAAGTCTGGTATTATAATTACACATCCGAATCGAACAGTGAGGAAAGTTATCGGTTGCATTTCGTTTTTGATGAGGATGGAAATGTAAGTTACCGTAAGTACGACGAGGTGAACAAGAAATTCTTTGATTACGAAAGTAAAGAGCCATCCGATATAAGTGGATTATATGAACCTTATCCTGAGTTTGAAAAATATGCAAGCCTGATTCGGTTAGAGAGAAATTTTCCATTGGATATCATACCCAAAGAGTCTGATGAAACACCTGACAGACCTAATGATTCTGATAACAAGTGGCTACCTTCCAATTAGAACAATAAATAATTTGATTAAATCTATCGCCAATGATGAAATTTAACCATCACATTTATAATTCATTGATGTTAATCATCATGGATGAAGAAAAAAGTTTAGATAATATCAAAGTTTTAGTTGCTGAAGACGTAACAAAAGAAGTTTGGAAAAAGCATGGTAAAAGTACTATTGAATGGGCGAAATATGCTGCTGATAATAATCTCTGGTATCCTGTTACAGTCTATAAAGACAATAATCCACATTGCTACATAATTATCAGCGATGAACTTGTAGAAGTTCGATTTCTAGATGAAAGATTGTTTGAGTACGTCTACATGGCTTACAAAAAGATGGACGCCGAAAAAATGTTTCTGGTCAAAGTTTATGTAAGAGAATATTATCATAAAAAGGATAAACCCTTACAAGACATAAAAAAAGATATAAATATGATTTTCTCTGTGGAAGGTGGACTTAACGTTAGAACGAGAGACTTTATCAGGGAGGAGTCTGTGAAAGTTATTGAGGATAATATGGAAGCCGCTCATCCGGTTAATGTTAGTCAAAACTGGAAGTCCATTCCTACATATGGAGCATACGATGATATCTCAGATTATGAATTTGTGATCAAACCCGGAGATCTTTTGCGTAGCATAGATAGCATGCCGCCAGGCAGGTGTTAAAATACTTCACTTTTTACTCATATGGCTATATGGAAATGAAATATCAAAGTTATTGGGCATCTGTAAAGAAGCTTCAAACTGAAGTTCAGTTGATTGGTCGTTTAGATATATTAAATAAAACAAAGTATAAAAAGAAATATGAGTCTGGAGAGTTAACTGCAAAAGAAATTGCCAGGTCGAACCATGTAAAGGGGTTGCAATATGAATTATGCATTTTTAAGGATGATGAGCTTTTTTGCCATTTAGTCTTGATACGAGAGTTTATAGAAGTCAATTTTATAGATGGTAATGGTCGTTTGTATTTAGCATATTTATTTTCGCCGTCTAAGAAATTTAATGATAAATTCTTCTTAAGGGAAGTATGGTATTATAATTTCATTTCTGATTCAAGTGACAGTGAAAGTTACCGGCTGCACCTCGTCTTGGATGAGGATGGAAATGTAAATTATCGAAAATATGATGAGGTGAATCAGAAAACAGAAGATTTTGAGAGTAAGGAGCAATTTGATGTGAGTGGGTTATACGAGTCATATCCCTTGTTTGAAAAATATGAAGATCTAATCAGGCTAGAGAGAGATTTCCCATTAGAAATTATGAAGATGTAAATAAACCGGGTGATCTTTTGCGCAATATTGATATGTCATGAAAAGCCCCGTTTCAATAAAAAATCTAAGTCATTAATAATAAAAGGTTATTTCATTTAAAACGAAGACATGCAACACATAGAAAAATATAAACAGTTACCAGACAATATCTACGATACTTTTGATGAATTGACGGATAAAGCCTATGAACTATTTGTAGCAAAAAAGTATGAGGAGTCTTTTAGCACATATGAGCAATGTTTACAGCTGATACCAGAACCTAAAAGAGATTATGGAGAATCTTCGAATGTGATAGAATGGATGGTAGAAAACTATCTACTAATTGGAAGACATGCTGAGGCTATTAAATGGGTTGAGCAGTTAAGTGATTACCTTAAGAATAAGCAGATTACTGGTGATGGCGAGTTTTTAAAGGCTAAGGTATATTTTGAAGTGAAAGATCTGGGTAAATCTCTGGAGTATTTCAGGATTGCAGATGAGAAAACTAAGGGGAGGTGTTTTGAAGATGAGGATAACAAATACTTTCACTTTTATAGAAACCCCGGGCAATATGTTGATGAATCGATCCCGGCACTAATAAATCCCGAACTTGATGATAAAGTTTATGATCAGATAGTTGTTCTGGCTGAGACTGGAGATGAATATGCTGAAAAAGAAGAACATGAATTTGCTATAAGTAAATATCAGAAAGCATTGAATCTGCTACCGGAACCAAAAACGGACTGGGAAGCAGCCACCTGGCTTTATGTAGCTTTGGGCGATGCATTGTTCAACCTCCAGAAATTTGATACAGCATTGGGTGCCTATGAACAGGCATTAATGTCGCCGGATGGTACCGTCAACCCCTACATTTGGTTTTCGTTAGGTAGCGCATTTTATGAGCTGAACAATATGGGGAAAGCAAAAACACATTTCATGAGCGCGTACTTGCTTGATGGCGATGAGATTTTTAAGGATGCTAATCCAGCATATTTAGCTTTGATCAGTGAAGAAACAGCAAAGGGCAATCATTAGGTGGCAAATCGATAAGCAATAAATGAACTTTATTAATTTTTATCAACATGGCATTACTTGATGTAGAACTAAATGGAAAAATAGAATTATTGAAAAGTCAGGCGGCATCTGCCTGGAAGGAAAATAGTATAATTGGATTTCTTTCCCTGGGTGAATCTGCATGGGAGTTATTCCCTGATCCTAAAAATACCTGGAATGAAGGTTATAATTTCGCTAAATTCATGTTTAAAGGCTTGATGCTCAAAAATGAACTGGCAGGCGCGGAGCTTTGGCTTTCCCGTATGGTAGAAAATAATGATACGTTACATCTTTTCGATGGTGATTGTGAATTCAATGAAGGTAAGTTCTTTTATGAGAAAGGGGAACCAGGTGCTGCTTTGGCGAAGTTCAGGACAGTAGTACAAGATGCCGGTTTCAGGTATTTTGAGAATGAAGACCCAAAGTATTTAGCATTTTACCGCGATCCGGGGCAATTCATAACAAGTGCTGATAGCTGATTTAAAAATGGAATATCATGATTTACAAAAAATTAATACCTGAAATCATAGTTGATCTTGGAGAGCGAACCGTTTTTGAGGATCCAATACACCCATATCAAATATTAGAATTGCATATTCACCTGGAATCCTGGGCAGGAGATGACCTCCTGGAAATTGCTCCGTGTATTGTCGTGACAGACAGATTAAAATATAGTCTTTTGGAAAGTGAATTTACTGGCTTTCATTTTGACGACTTGGAGGTGACCACTGACCTATATTTTGAAGACAATTATAATTCAGAGAGGGTTCTGCCGGACTTCTATTGGATGAAAGTTAACGGGGTGGAAAATAAAGATGATTTATTTATATCAGATGACTATTTATTTATCTCAGAAAGGTTTTTGAAATACCTTCAGAATAATTTCTCAATAAAAAATTCCCAGATCGAACCAGAAAGAAATGAATTTGACGATTTATTAGATGATATTTTTGCTAAAAGAGATGCTAAAAATAAACCAGATGGTCCAAAGGATAATCCCGATAATAAATGGCTTCCGCCAAACTGGAAAGAATAGTAATGCAATCAACTTAATTGACAAAATGAAATTTGATCACAGAATGGCTTATAAAAGATTGCTCGATATTTTATCTTCGCCTGAGCAGAAAAATTTGACACCCCTATGGAATTGAACAACAATATTTATAATGAAATCAGGCTTTACCGAACTTCCATTAATTTTGACGAGGTATGCTGAAAAAATTTTCATACAAACAATTCGGCAAGTTGGAATTCAGCAAGGCTGCACTGGAATCTAATCCAATCACTTTACTGGATGACCATATCAAGATTTTATTCATCCCTAAAGAGGCCGTTATTCAGGTCGATTTTCTGGTATTCAGGATGGAAACGGATGCACTTTTGTTTATCAATCCAAAAGTTATATTAAAACCTTGTGAAAAAGTTGCCGGGCAATTGATACATTTCAATAGAGATTTTTATTGTGTTGAAATTCATGATCAGGAGGTTGCTTGTGATGGAATATTATATAATAATGTATTTGAAGTGCCTTTTATTGCACTTGATGAGTGTCAATCCGAAGAGATTCAGGCAATATTGCGTGATGTTCGTGCTGAAATGAAGAATGAAGATGCAAGTACGGAAGAAATGCTGCGGATACTAGTAAAGTTTATTATTCTGAAGTCGATCAGAATCTGGAAACAGCAACACCAGCTGGCTGAAAATGATCGGCAGGGAGATGTTCAATTTTTAAGAACATTCAGCAAACTGGTGGAAAAGCATTACAGAACACACCATACTGTTGCTGATTATGCCGAACTCTTGTTTTTAACGCCAAAAAACTTGAGTAAGAAAATAGGCTTACTAAGCAAAAGCACGCCTAACGACATTATTAAGGACAGGATTATACTGGAGAGTAAACGCCTCCTGGCTCATACTAAAATGTCCGTAAAGGAGATCGCCTATAGCTTGAATTACGAAGACGATGCCTATTTTGTTCGTTTTTTCACGAAAAATGCCGGGATTTCTCCTCTTTCTTTTCGCAAGCAATTCTAAATACGGACTGCATCTGCTAATTCATGGCTAAGGGTCATGTGCGTGTGATGATTTTATTGCCGATACGTTGATGCAAAGACAAAGGGAAAAAAGTGCAATGCAAAGCGAAATCTATCCATTGTAAGGCACAGCGAATAGCTGCAACTTTGAAATATCAAATCATCAATAACATTTAAAGCTAAAAATCATGAACAAGTTAACAGTAAAAGACGGTACAGAAATTTATTTCAAAGATTTAGGAGAAGGACAACCAATTTTCTTTCACCATGGGTGGCCATTATCATCAGATGACTGGGATGCACAGATGATGTTTTTCCTGGAACAAGGATTTAGAGTGATTGCGCATGACAGAAGAGGACACGGAAGATCAACCCAGACTTTTCAGGGCAACGATATGGATACTTATGCGGCAGATGTAGCAGAATTGGTTGAATTTCTTGATTTAAAAAACACTATTCATATAGGACATTCAACTGGGGGCGGTGAAGCAATCAGGTATGCTGCAAAATATGGTAAGGACCTGGTTGCCAAAGTGGTGCTGATCAGTGCAATTACACCTTATATGATTCAGGATGAAAATAATCCGGAAGGTGTACCATTGGCAGTGTTTGATGATATTCGTTACAATACCAGACATAACAGACAGCAATTTTATCAGGATCTCACCATTCCTTTTTATGGCTATAACCGTGAAGGTGCAGATGTTAAAAAAGGCATTCAGGACAATTGGTGGAGACAGGGTATGATGGGTGGTATAAAAGCACAATATGACTGTATAAAAGTATTCTCGGAAACAGATTTTACGGAAGACCTGAAAAGTGTAGCTTATCCGGTGCTAGTTTTGCATGGCGATGATGACCAGATAGTGCCTTATGCTACTACGGCGGTTAAAGCTGCAGAACTGTTGCAAAACGGTAAACTGATTATTTATCCTGGATTTTCACATGGGATGCCTACCACTGAAGCGGCTACCATTAATGCAGATATTCTTGAATTTATCAATTCCTAGCAGCCTAAGTAAGCGGCTGATAGTACTTTATTTCTCCATACGGAGCATTATTCATCAATCGTAAAATATAACAGAAATCAAAATGAAAACATATCAAAAACTGCTGGCAGTTACCTTTACTTTCTTTAGTCTGTCAGCCATTTTCACTTCTCAGCCAGCTTTAGCCCAATTACCAGGGGTAAAGCGCACAGATCTGCAAAGACATGACATTAATATCAGTGGATATGAGACTATTCAAGCCCGTATAGATCTGGAACCGGGCTCCGCTGTCGGCATGCACTCACATCCTGGCGAAGAGGTAATTTATGTGCTGGAAGGTGTCTTTGAATATCAGATAGAAGGTGAACAGCCGGTGATGCTTAAAGCTGGAGAAGTACTTTTTATTCCTGCCGGAAAAAATCATTCTGCAAAAAATATAGGAAAGGTGAAAGCCTCTGAGCTGGCAACTTATATTGTACAGAAAGACAAGCCATTGCTATTATTTAAAAAAGAGTCGCGCCTTTAATGGCCTCCTGACCAGCAGACAGCGCAGTATTTCGTGAATATCAGTTCGTGGCTGGATATTATTCCTGAATATTTTTATCTTTATCATGATCTTGAAAAACACGAAAAAGAGTATTTATGGAATTGGATGACAATATATACAATGCAATAGTGACGTTGGCGGAAGAAGGTGATAATTTCGCGGGAGAGGAAAATCTGTCGGCAGCAATCAGCAAATATGAGGAGGCGCTGAATATGCTGTCTGAACCTAAAACCGATTGGGAAGCAGCAACCTGGTTATATGTAGCCCTGGGAGATGCACTCATGAGTCAAAAGAATTTCAACGCCGCATTGGATGCCTATGAAAACGCGTTAATGTCGCCCGAGGGTACAGATAACCCGTACATCTGGTTCTGCCTTGGCGAAGTTTTCTATGAACTGGATAATATCGGTAAAGCGAAAGAACATTTTCTGAGTGCTTATATGCTGGATGGAGAAGATGTATTTGAAGGTACGGATCCTGCCTACCTTGAATTGATTAGTGAGGAAATTGAAAAAGGGCAGCCTTAAATAGGGTATGACTGGATAATTCCTTATAATTTATGATCAAAAGAGCGGCTGATTATTTAAATATGATCAGCCGCTCTTTTATTTGCTTGATGATTTATTAATTTATTGGTATATATTTACTTTAGGTAAACACGTTAACTGTGTATACCTTTTAAATTGACTTATTAGAGCCCTTACAAGAATCACAGATGAGAACTTACGTATTAACCTGTTTACTGACCATTACAAGCTGCACACTTTTAGCACAAAACAAAGACACCTGGATAGCAATTCAAAACAAAGAAAGAACACTGATTGGCTATAAAGACAAAAACGGCGTAGTAAAAATAAAGCCCAAATATATGGGGATGACCTTCGCGAAGAAATTTGATCACATTATGGTGGTGACAGAGGAACACGATGTGAAATGGAAAAGTCATTATCTGACCAAAAGTGGAAGGGTAGTGGGGAGGGATAGTCTTTATATATTTGACAATACTCCTGACTGCGAAAGTGAGGGTTTCATCCGTTTCACGGATAAAAAGACGGATAAAACGGGAATGTTCAACAGCAACGGAAATATCGTTATCCCTGCTGAATACAATGCCTTGAGCAAAGTAGACAATGGCCTGATCATGGCCTTGAAAGATGCAAAGAAAGAAGATTTAGGTGACGGACATTTCTCCTGGACAGGCGGTTACCAGTCGCTGATTGATACCACCAACAAGGAAGTGATTGACAATTTCATGTACACCAGCAATCTGCATTTCCCATCGGTCATCATAGAAGATAAAGAAACCACGGATAGCAACCGGGTAAGTTTTAAAGGTGCCAACAATAAATATTACTCTTTCATTAACTTCGACAGGGAATTTGACAACTGGGTTAAAGGCGCACTGTTACCAAACCTAACCAAAGAAAGCCTGTTGAATGCAACTGCTAAGGACGTATATCTCTGGAAGGACAACGGTAAAAAAGAAGACGGATGGGGAAGTGTTGCAAAAGCAATGTTCATTGAAGCCAATTTCGAGCTGCTGAAGGCAAAGCTCTTACAGCTGACCAATCCTGAATTTGCATATCAAACATTTGACAACGGACTCAATCCTTTAATTTACAATTCGCCGGAATACCAAAAATACTTTAACAACTGCGGAGAAGCAAAAGAGCTGGACTATCCTGTAAAAACAATCGTGATCAATTTGAACGACGAAAAGCAATCTCAGGATCATTTTGATTTCCTGAGAACAGACGAAGGATACCGGCTGGTGAGCGTAACGCTTGGAACGGATAAACTGAAGTAATCCGGATGATACATTCGTTTAAGCATTAAAAAGACATCAGGATTTGGATTGGTCTGCTCATCAAAATAATCTGGTGTAAGCCTGAGCTCATTTTATACACCATAATAAAGCACCCGGTTTGATCCTCCAGTGTCAAGATCTTAAAATAAAAAAGAAAACCCCTTTTCCGACCTTCTTAATTTGCATCGCAAATTTAGGCAGTCGGTAAAAGGGGTTTCATTTTTATCCAATAAAGGATAAACTTCAGACAAAATCGAAGCCTTGTCTAATTATACTTTAGCTGATTCAGCAGCTTTTTTATGATCCGCAAGGAAAGTAGCTAAACCACTATCCGTTAACGGGTGTTTCAACAAACCTAAAATAGCTGATAAAGGACCAGTCATTACATCTGCACCTAATTTCGCACAGCTGATAATATGCAATGGACCACGGATTGAAGCCGCAAGAATCTCAGTAGGGTAGCCATAGTTATCAAAAATCAAACGGATATCTTCGATCAGTGTTAAACCTTCAGAACCTATGTCATCTAAACGACCTAAGAAAGGAGATACATAAGTAGCGCCCGCTTTAGCAGCTAACAAAGCCTGTCCTGCAGAGAAAATTAAAGTACAGTTTGTTCTGATACCTTTTGAAGAGAAATATTTGATGGCTTTAATACCGTCTTTGATCATTGGAACTTTAACAACAATCTTAGCATCTAATGCTGCTAATGCTTCACCTTCTTTAATGATTTCGTCATAAGTAGTAGAGATCACTTCAGCGCTAACTTTATCATCAACAATTGCACAAATTGCTTTGTAGTGGTTGATTACGTTTTCTTCGCCAGTGATACCTTCCTTAGCCATTAAGCTAGGGTTAGTAGTTACACCATCTAAAATACCAAGGTCCTGAGCTTCTTTGATTTGCTCAAGATTAGCTGTGTCAATGAAAAATTTCATGATTATATAATTTAAGGAAAAATAGTTTGAGAGTACTTTCAGCGTATGCTTTAAACAGAAGATTGTGTAGCGTTGGAAGCATAGTCAATCTGAAAAATAAAAAAGTGGGCAAGCAACCTTTATCGCACCGCTACAACCTTCTACCCTTGCTTCGTTCCCGCCCTGGGGGAGTTCAAAGGGAGCTGATCGTAAAGGACTTGCCCACTGCAAATGTAGCAAAAGAGTTTAGTCTACAAAACAGTGTGCAAGATATTTTTTGATAAATAATCGGCTTGAAACGGTAATGGATTGAGATTTAGGGTATTGTAAGACAATATTTTTTTCATTTATTTTTAAAAAAGTGCGAATCTGCCGTTTTGAGGGCGAAAACGGGATTGAATTGGGCGTAGCGGTAGTGTCTTTTTGGTTGGAAATGGCGCAGATTAGGATAATTGGGTGAAAAATTAATAAATCTGTTAGTTGGTGAGTGAAATAGTAGGTACTCCCTATGTCTGTTGACAATTACAGCTGCCTGTTGTAACATTGATCAATATAATACTAAGAGGCTTTGATCACTTAGTAGAGTAGCAGATATAGATGAATGCGTTAACCTTATATATGTAATAGAACATGTGGCTTGAATTTTTGATTTGCCGGACTAATTGTACAAACTGAAGCTTTGTTAATTTAAGAAGTAATCTGCGTTTTTAGCGAAATTTGGCCTGAAAAAAATATTTATGGGTATTGGACTATTTGGATAGCGGTTAATTTATAATCTGGAAGCTCCTGGTAAAAACATCGGATTATTAATTTTATATTTTTGAAAGCTTCGGCTGGAACGGCTGTCTACTTAGTGTATCTGTCTGCCTGAAACAGGTAAAACAGATTGTCTAAATCTGATCAAGCTTTCCAGAACATAATTAACGGCTAAAATGTTTTAAAAAAAATGCTTTTCAGCGTTAATTTTAAAAAAGAAAGGACTCTTAATAAAAATGATTCTAAATAGAGTGATTATGATATTAATAATGAAATTGATTTATCATTATCAAATCGTTAAATAAAGGAGTCAGTCTTTGTGCCATTCTTTGTGGTTCATAAAAAAAATGTAAAAATGGCAATTTGAATAGGATTTTATTATCTTAGTGTTTCGAATACATTAAGATATGGAACAAAAAGAGGAAAATCAGGGATTATATAATTCAAGTTTTGAACACGATGCCTGCGGTATTGGTTTTGTTGCTCACGTAAAGGGGAGAAAGTCTCAGCAAATAATTTCCGATGCTATAACTATTTTAGAAAATCTGGACCACAGGGGTGCTTGTGGTGCTGAAATTAATACGGGCGATGGTGCTGGTATTATGATTCAGGTGCCACATGAATTTTTATATGATGAATGTCTGAAGATCGGTTTTAGTTTAAACCAGTCGGGCGACTATGGTGTGGGGATGCTATTTTTTCCTAAGGAAGTCAGGGTAAGGGAAGAGTGCAGGGAAGTGATTTACCGTGCGGCAGAAAAGCTGGGCCTGGAAATTCTGGGCTTTAGAAAGGTACTGACGAATACAACTGATATAGGTGATATGGCACTTTCGGTAGAACCGGAAATGGAACAGGTATTTGTTGCCCGTCCTGATCATATTGCTGCGGGTGCAGATTTTGAACGTAAATTATACGTTTTTAAGAATTACCTGACTAAAACCATTTTGAATACAGTAAAGGGGATCAAGACGGATTTCTATATCGCTTCTTTCTCTTCACGTACTATAGTATATAAAGGACAGCTGACTTCAATGCAGGTGCGCACGTATTTCACGGAATTAAGTGACAAACGTGTGGTATCAGCATTCGGACTGATTCACTCAAGGTTTGCGACGAATACATTTCCTTCATGGAGACTGGCGCAGCCTTTCAGATATATTGCGCATAACGGGGAGATCAACACTTTGCAGGGTAACCTGAACTGGTTCCGCTCGAGTGTGAAATCTTTTGCTTCAAGCTATTTTACGCCTGAAGAACTGAATATGCTGTTACCGGTAATTGATGAGACACAGTCGGATTCCGGCTGTCTGGATAATATAATTGAATTGTTATTACATGCTGGTCGTTCGTTACCGCATGTACTGATGATGCTTGTTCCGGAAGCCTGGGATGGTAATGAGGATATGGATCCGATCAAACAGGCTTTCTATAAGTTCCATGCGACTTTGATGGAACCATGGGACGGACCGGCGGCAATCGCATTTACAGATGGTAACCTGATTGGTGCGACGCTGGACCGGAATGGTCTGAGACCTTCGCGTTATGCGATTACAGAGGACGGCATCGTAGTGATGGCATCTGAATCTGGGGCGCTGGCATTGGATCAGAGCAAAGTAATTGAAAAAGGAAGATTAACACCGGGCAAAATGTTCGTGGTGGATATGGAGCAGGGCAGGATCATCAGTGATCAGGAAGTGAAAACTGATGTATGTAGTCGCCGGCCATATGGTGACTGGTTAAATCAATACCAGATTCGTCTGGAAGAACTTTCTGATCCAAGGGTAGTATTTACAGGTCTTTCTCATGAGTCTATCTTTAAATACCAGCAGGTATTTGGTTATAGTCGCGAAGATATCGACCTGATCTTAAAACCAATGGCGATTGAAGGTAAGGAACCGATTGGTTCTATGGGTACGGACATTCCTTTGGCTGTACTTTCACAGAAACCACAACACCTGTCTTCTTATTTCAAACAGTTATTTGCACAGGTAACGAATCCGCCGATTGACCCGATCAGGGAAAAAGTGGTGATGAGTTTAGCCGGTTTTATGGGTAATAACGGAAACCTGCTGGAAGAAAATGCCATGCAATGTCATTGTGTGGGGATTAAACATCCGATTCTGACTAACCCTGAGTTGGAAAAGGTAAGAAGTATTGATACTGGTGTATTCCAGTCGAAAACACTGCAGACCTATTTTAGGGCAGATGGCAAACCGGGATCTATGGCCAAGGCGCTGGATCGTCTGTGTCGTTATGCAGTAGATGCAGTGGAAGATGGCTTCCAGGTAATTGTGTTGTCTGATAGGGCCCTGGATTCTGAACATGCGGCGATTCCTTCGCTGCTGGCAGTTTCTGCGGTTCACCACCATTTGATCCGTAAAGGTCACCGTGGTGCAGTGGGTATTGTGGTAGAGGCTGGAGATGTCTGGGAAGTGCATCACTTTGCTTGTCTGATCGGCTTTGGTGCTACAGCAATTAACCCTTACCTGGCGTTGGAAACGATTACTGGTTTCGATAAAGAAAGTGGAATGGCAGCTGAGAAGCTGATCCAGAATTATATCTACTCGGTAAACAGCGGATTGCTAAAAATCTTCTCTAAAATGGGAATTTCTACGCTGCAGTCTTACCATGGTGCGCAGATCTTCGAGATCCTGGGAATCCATAAAAGTGTAGTAGATAATTATTTCAGCGGTGCAGTATCAAGGATCGGTGGTTTAGGTCTGGATGAAATTGCGCGTGAAAGCCTGATCAAACATGGTCGTGTATTCGGAAAATCTACACGTCCGGATGCGATTTTGCCAACCGGCGGAAATTACAAATGGAGAAGAAAAGGGGAGCAGCATTTGTTTAACCCGCAAACGATCCATTTGTTGCAGAATGCCACCAGGAAAAATGATTACAACACGTTTAAACAATACAGCAAGCTGGTGAATGAACAAACACAGCAGGCGTATACGATCCGTGGATTATTTGAATTCAATTATAACCGTTCTTCTGTTCCTTTAGAGGAGGTAGAACCGGTAGAGAATATATTTAAACGTTTTGCGACCGGCGCCATGTCTTTCGGTTCGATTTCGCATGAAGCGCATTCTACTCTGGCAATTGCCATGAACAGGATAGGCGGTAAAAGCAATACTGGAGAAGGGGGTGAGGATGAGCTCAGGTACGAACCGCTACCGAATGGCGATTCTATGCGCTCTTCGATTAAACAGATTGCTTCCGCCCGCTTCGGGGTGACCAGTAATTACCTGACGAATGCGGATGAACTGCAGATTAAAATGGCACAGGGTGCGAAACCAGGTGAAGGTGGTCAGCTGCCAGGGCATAAAGTGGACGACTGGATCGCGAAGGTTCGTCACGCCACGCCGGGTGTTGGTTTGATTTCTCCTCCTCCGCATCATGATATCTATTCGATTGAAGATTTAGCACAGCTGATTTTTGATTTGAAGAATGCCAACAGGGCGGCAAGAATTAATGTGAAACTGGTTTCCAAAGCGGGTGTAGGTACGATTGCAGCAGGTGTGGCTAAAGCACATGCGGACGTGATCCTGGTATCTGGTTTTGATGGGGGAACGGGTGCATCACCGCTGACTTCTATTCAGCATGCAGGTTTACCCTGGGAATTAGGATTGGCGGAAGCACATCAGACGCTGGTTAAAAACAGGCTGAGAAGCAGGGTAGTGTTACAGACGGATGGTCAGCTGAAAACTGGTCGTGATATCGCTATCGCTACTTTACTGGGTGCGGAAGAATGGGGTGTTGCCACTGCGGCACTGGTAACTTCTGGCTGTATCATGATGAGAAAATGCCACCTGAACACTTGTCCGGTTGGTGTAGCGACACAGGATCCTGACTTGAGAAAACTGTTTACAGGAGATCCTGACCACGTGGTGAACTTATTCCGCTTCCTGGCGGAAGAGTTACGCGAAACGATGGCAGAATTAGGGTTCAGAACGGTAGAAGAGATGGTTGGACAGGCGGATGCATTGAGTTTACGTGCGGTAAGCCCGGAAGACTGGAAACTGAAAAACCTTGATCTTTCTGCGATCTTGTTCAAAGCGCCTGATAACGGATTGAGTTTGTACAATACAGAGCAACAGGACCATGGAATTGACCATGTACTGGATCATCAGCTGATTGAAAGTGCACAACCTGCGTTGTTGAATAAAGAACCGGTATTCGCGACTTTCGAAGTGAAAAATACAGACCGTGCGATAGGTACGATGTTGTCTAATGAACTGTCTAAAATTTATAAAGGTGCAGGATTGCCACCTGATACGATCAATTTTAAATTCCACGGTTCTGCGGGACAAAGTTTTGGTGCTTTTGCAGCAAGGGGATTGTCACTGGAGCTGGAAGGTGAAGGGAATGATTATGTGGGTAAAGGTCTTTCCGGTGCACGTTTGTCGATCTACCCTTTTAAGGAAGTGACTTATGTGCCTGAGCAAAATATATTGATTGGTAACGTTGCACTGTATGGGGCGACTTCCGGTGAGCTGTTTGTACGCGGACTGGCGGGTGAGCGTTTTGCGGTAAGGAATTCTGGTGCTACAGCAGTAGTGGAAGGACTGGGCGATCACGGTTGTGAGTACATGACTGGTGGCGAGGTTCTGATCCTTGGAAATACGGGTAGCAATTTTGCGGCTGGTATGAGTGGTGGTGTAGCCTGGGTATATGATGTGAACGGCGACTTCCCTAATAAATGTAATAAGGAGATGGTTGATCTTGATCCGCTGAATGAAGAGGATGAGTTAAGGATCAATAACTTATTGGCTAAACATATTCAACTGACAAAAAGCAAGTTGGCAGAGTTTATCTTAAGTGACTGGGCAACTCAGTCGGCACACTTCATCAAGGTATTCCCTAAAGAATACAAAGCTGTTTTATTGAAAAAATCTAATAAAGTAAAAATATCATAATGGGAAAAGTAACTGGATTTTTAGAGTATGAAAGAACTGCTCCTGCAAAACAAGATGCTAAAGCGCGTCTCCAGCATTACAACGAGTTTGTTGTAGCTTTTGAGCAGGAACAGGTAAAGCAGGAAGGTGCACGTTGCATGGACTGTGGCGTACCATTTTGTCAGTCGGGTTGCCCTTTGGGAAATGTGATTCCTGAATTTAACGAAGCTGTATATAAAGGAGAATGGGAGCTGGCATCGAGTATCTTACTAAGTACCAATAATTTCCCTGAATTTACAGGAAGGATTTGTCCGGCCCCTTGTGAGTCGGCCTGCGTACTGGGAATCAACAAATCTCCTGTCTCTATTGAGGAGATAGAAAAACATATTATTGAGATTGCTTTCTCAAAAGGATATATCAAAGCAGAACCACCATTGATCCGCACGGGTAAAAAAGTAGCGGTAATTGGTTCAGGTCCGGCAGGATTAGCTGCTGCTGCCCAGTTAAATAAAGCTGGTCATGAGGTAGTGGTTTATGAACGTGATGATACGCCGGGAGGATTATTGAATTACGGTATTCCTGATTTCAAACTGCAGAAAGATGTGGTGACGAGAAGGATTAAACTGATGGAAAAAGAAGGCATTGAGTTTAAATGCAATTCCAATGTGGGTGTAAATGTAGAGCTGAATACTTTACTGAGAGAATACCAGTCGATCGTGCTGGCTGGCGGATCTACTATTCCGCGTGATCTTCCGGTAACGGGCAGGTCTGCAAAAGGGATTCACTTTGCGATGGACTTTCTGAAGCAGCAAAACAAGCGTGTACGTAATTTTAGTTTTGAGCAGGAGCCGATTACGGCGACCGGCAAAGATGTGATTGTGATTGGTGGTGGTGATACAGGTTCTGATTGTATCGGTACATCAAACCGCCAGGGGGCAAGATCGGTAACGCAGTTTGAGATTATGCCAATGCCATCACAACAGCGGACGAATAATATGCCATGGCCTACGTTCCCGATGCTGCTGAAAGTTACCTCTTCTCATGAAGAAGGTTGCGAAAGAGCCTGGGGTGTAAATACAAAAGCGTATATTGCTGATGAAAACAACCAGTTGAAAGCTTTACGGGTAGTGGATGTGGAATGGGAAATCGATCCAAGCGGTCGCCCGCTAAACTTCAAAGAGATTGCCGGAACAGAGCGTGAATTGCCTTGTCAGCTGGTCTTACTGGCGATGGGTTTCTTACATCCGCAGAAAGAAGGCTTGATTGAGAAGTTAGGTGTAGAGCTGGATAACAGGGGGAATGTAAAAGCAGAAGAAGGAAAATACCAGACCAACATTGCAAAGATTTTTGCAGCAGGGGATATGAGAAGAGGGCAGTCCTTAGTCGTATGGGCAATTTCTGAAGGCCGTGAGGCAGCGCGGAAAGTTGACGAATACCTGATGGGCGAAAGTAAACTGCAAACTAAAGATGGAATTCCTTACGCATAAGTAAGCGATACGAATTTATACAAACAAAACCAATACGTACTAACCAGAAAGCACCGGGAATTAAAATTCCTGGTGCTTTTTTTATTATTGCTGGTGATTAAATATTGATGAGGCAATTGTTCTGATGCTTAAAGACGAAGTTTAGCATAAAAATCCCAGAGTACAATTCCTGCAGAGATCACAATGTTGAAGGAATGTTTGGTGCCAAACTGCGGGATCTCAATACATTTATCGATCATGGCCATTACTTCATCACTTACGCCGTTGACTTCGTTACCAAAGATCAGCGCATATTTTTTTGTGGTATCCGGTTGAAAAGTATTGAGCATGATGCTTCCTGCAGCCTGCTCAATAGCGATGATCTCGTAACCATTAGTTCTCAATTCATTTATCGCGTCCATCGTGTCTTCATAATGCACCCAGTCTACCGACTGTGTAGCACCTAAAGCCGTTTTTTCAATTTCACGGTGTGGCGGTGTAGCCGTGATGCCGCAGAGGATCATCTTTTCAATAGCGAAACCGTCACCCGTTCTGAATGCAGATCCTACATTATGCATGCTGCGCACATTATCAAGAATGACTACCACCGGTAGTTTATCCTGTGTTTTGAATTCTTCTACACCTACGCGGTTCAATTCATCTAACTTTAATTTTTGCATGGCGCAAAAATAGAATTAAATTGTGGTTGCACCACTGCCAATTTCACTTACATAAACCTCCGGTGCATAACCGATTCTTGCTACATAGAAAGCGGTCAGTTTTTCACGGTAATCGTCTTCCTGACCTTTTTTCAGAATCGCAATCGCACAGCCACCAAATCCGGCACCGGTCATTCTTGCACCCGTAACAGCCGGGTAGGTTGCGCTGAATTCTACTACTGTATCCAGTTCCTGACCACTTACTTCATATAAATCTTTGAGTGATTGGTGGGAAGCATACATCAAACGTCCGAATTCTTCCAGCGCGCCTTCGCTCAATGCTTTTGCAGCCAGGTTAACCCTGTCGTTTTCTTCAATCACATGTGTAGCACGTTTCAGGATAGTTTCATCTTTGATCAGGTGTTTGTATTTTGCGAATTCTGCTGCTGTAAGCTCGCACAGGTTATTCAGTTTCACTTCCTGATTCAGTAATTGCAGTGCAGTCTGGCATTCTTCTACACGTTCATTGTATTTTGATTCTGCCAGTCCGCGCGGTTTGTTGGTATTGATGATCACCAGGTTATGGTCGCCCAGGTCACAAGCCACAATTTTATAGTCGAGCGTATCACAGTTGAGTACAATCGCTTTGTCTTTTTCGCCAAATGCAACCGCAAACTGATCCATGATACCACTGTTTACACCGATAAAGTCGTTCTCTACTCTTTTAGCCAGCTGTACTAAAGCCAGTCTGTCCAAATCCAGTTCAAGATAAGCCGTTAAAGCATAAGCCGTAACCACTTCAATAGAGGCAGAAGATGAAAGTCCGGAACCTACGGGAATATTACCGAAATAAAGTAAATCGAATCCTACCGGGATCTGGAAGTTTTTTAAGATTTCATTGAAAACGCCCAATGGATAGTTATACCAGCCCGGACCGTCTTTGGTATAACTCGCTTGAAGTGGGATATTGGCTTCTTCAGGAAAGTTTACGCTTTTGAATCGGATCACCTGATCGTTATTTGGTGCCAGGCAAAGCCAGGTGCCTAAGGTAATTGCGCAAGGTAAAACTAGTCCGCCGTTATAATCGATATGTTCGCCGATTAAGTTTACACGACCTGGTGTGAAATAAGTAGCGGCTGGCTGTTGTCCGTAAGTATCGTAAAATTTCGTAGCTAATTGCTCTTTCATTGGGTTATAATTGGTTCTTATCTTTTTTTTAATTCGTTTCTGCTGGAGATTTTACTCTAATTATTTGTAGTATTGTTTTCGATGTATAAATGGAGACCAATATACAATTTATGAAAGCAAATCAAATTAGCACAGGAAAAATTATTGACGGTAAAGAGGTTTTTGCACTTGAATTGAAAAATAGCAAGGGCAGTTATGTTACCATTTACAATTATGGTGGCATTATTAATAATTTTGTGGTGACCAACGCCGCAGGTGATCAACAAGATATCGTATTGGGTTTTGATGATTTCGACAGCTATTTGTCGGAAGACTACCTGGAGAATTATCCCTATCTCGGCGTAATAGTTGGTCGTTATTCCAACCGGATTAAGGATGGTCAGTTCAGCATTTCCGGTAAATCATACCAGTTGACCAAAAGTCTGCATGGTGGAGAAAGCGGTTTCGACAAAAAAGTGTGGGATATCCTGCCTACAGTTGATCCGAGTTTAACCTTGCAATATGTGAGTCCGGCAAACGAAGAGAACTTTCCTGGTACACTGACGGTTCAGGTCACCTTTAAACTGTCTGAAGAAGATGAGCTGACGCTGGATTATAAAGCGACTACCGACGCGGCTACACCGGTTAATTTAACCCATCACAGTTATTTTAACCTGGAAACACATGGTGGTAATGTGGCCAATCACCATCACAGGATGCCGGCCAGCAATTACCTGGCGCAGGATGAAGAATATATCGTTACCGGACAGGTATTGCCGGTGGAGGGTACGATCCATGATTTCAGAGCTGGGAAAACTATTGGACAGGACTGGGATCCGGCAGAGGGCTATGACCAGAGTTATGTGCTGGACAAACCTTACGGAGAACTGGCACTTGCATCGGAGACGACTGCCGCATCATCCGGATTGAAACTGGAGATTTACACCACAGAACCTGTAGCCCATTTTTATACCGCCAAATATCTGAAAGTAGAAAAAGCTAAAGGCGGTAAAGATTATCATCCTTTTGAGGCATTTTGCGTGGAAACACAGCATGCGCCAAATAGTGTGAACATACCTGCTTTTCCTGATACGGTGCTGATGCCGGGCCAGACGTATACGCAAACGACTATCTTTAAGGTAAGTAAATAAATAGCTGAATACTTTAACCGCATATAAAATCAGCCCCTGCTAAACATTTAGCACTGAGTTGCTGTTAAATAGGTATATACCTATGATTATGGATAAGCTTAAAATAATAAATGCGACGGTAAGACCGGGAAGAAAAGGTCCCTTAATTGCGGAATGGATTAAAGGAGTTGCGGAGCAATCCGGCAATTTTGAGGTAGAACTATTGGATCTTGGTGAAGTACAATTACCACTGATGGACGAGCCAAACCATCCTGCAATGAAAAAGTATCAGCATGAGCATACCAAAAAATGGAGTGCTAAAATTGAGGAGGCAGATGCATTTATTTTTGTAACAGGGGAGTATGATTTCGGTTATCCTGCGCCTTTAAGAAATGCACTGGAATACTTGTATACGGAATGGAATTACAAGGCGGGTGGCATTGTAAGTTATGGCGGTGTATCTGCCGGAACGCGTGCAGCAAATGCATTGAAAAATGACCTGGCGACTTTTAAGGTAGTCCCTTTGTATGAAATGGTGAATATCCCTTTCTTTACGGAGCATATCAATGAAAACGGCGTATTTGAACCAACAGAGATTGCTGTAAAAGCGGCTGCTGCTTTATTGAAGGAGCTGGCGAGGTGGACTAAAGGATTGAAAACGATTAAGGCTGACGTATAGCCGGAAGATAAAACAGGATAGAGATGAAAGTAGATATATGGTCGGACGTTAGATGCCCGTTTTGTTATATAGGGAAACGTAAGTTTGAAATAGCGCTGGAGAAGTTTGCGCATAAAGATGAAATAGAAGTGGAGTGGCATAGCTTTGAGCTGGATCCGACTACCGTGACCGATCCTTCGGCAAATGTGTACGACCATCTGGCGGAGAAAAAAGGACAGACCCGTGAATGGGCAGTACAGATGCATGACCATGTAGTGAAAACTGCAGCGGAGGTTGGACTGCAGTTCAACTTCGATCGGTCGGTCATTGCTAATTCGTTTAATGCACACCGCTTAATTCAGCTGGCAAAATCTGAAGGTCTGGACAATCAGCTGGAAGAGTTATTGTTTATTGCCCATTTTATTGACTGTAAAAATATTGATGATCAGGCTACGCTGCTGGAAATTGGCGTGGCAGCAGGATTGAACGGTCTGGCCGTAGAAAGTATGCTGAATTCGGCCGATTTTACAAATGAAGTGCATGCTGATCAGCAGATTGCGCAACAGATTGGTATTAGTGGCGTTCCTTTCTTTATCTTTGACCAGAAGCTGGCGGTATCCGGCGCTCAGCCTCCTGAAACATTTTTAGGAGCGATGGAGCAAGCCTGGAGTAAATCTGCAGCTGAAGGACTGCCGTCTGAATAGATGACAGTCAGACCCTCAGGGAATTTTAACGCACATGAGTACAACATTTAAAAAATATATGATAGTGATGCCGCTGACTTGTTTAGCTGCATTACCATTTTATTCAGCTGCACAAGCTACCATTCAGGATTTTGACGACAAAGTCCTGATCGGTCTTTCCCATCATCGCAGTGAGCAAAAAACAGCATTTTTCATGTTTTTGTCGAAATACAACAGCGCAGTAAACCTGGCTGTACCTGCTGGTTTATTTGCTGGCGGCGTGATTGGCGGCGATAAGGATATGCGGCAGAACGCTTTGTATGTTACCAGCAGTTCTGCTGTTAATTTTCTTTTTACGATGGCACTGAAGAAAATCTTTAAACGTCAGCGTCCCTTTCTGGCAAATGTGAAGATCCAGGCTGTATATCAACCCGGACAATATTCTTTTCCTTCAGGTCACGCTTCTTCTTCATTCACAACCGCTACGGCCTTATCACAGGCTTATCCTAAATGGTATGTGATTGCTCCGGCTTATTTATGGGCCGGAACGGTAAGTTATTCCCGATTATACCTAGGTGTGCATTATCCCACAGATGTGGCTACAGGCGCCTTATTGGGCACTACTTCGGCCATGTCTATGCGCTTTATACGGCCCTAAATAAAATCCTTTATAATTTTTCTGTTACGTATAATTGAGGATTTACTATATTCGCAGCGATTTTAAACAAAGGTTGACGAATATAAATATGAAGAGAATTTTATACACTTCGGTAGTAATATGTTTTAGCACGGTTATGGTCAGTGCACAGACGGATACTGCTAAAAATCTGAATGAAGTGATGGTGAAAGAAAATCGCCTGCAACTGCCATTCGCTAAACAAAATCGGAACATCTGGATTATAGATAATGAGCAGATTAAAAAATTACCTGCGAGATCTATCAGTGAACTGCTGAGTTATGCGACAGGTGTGGATGTGCGCCAGCGCGGTCCGGGCGGGGTGCAGGCTGATATCAGTATTGATGGTGGTACGTTTGACCAGACGCTGGTATTGCTGAATGGAGTGAAGGTGTCTGATCCGCAGACCGGACATAATATGATGAACATACCGGTTTCTATGGATGATGTGGATCATATTGAGGTACTGAGAGGTTCGGCTTCGCGTATTTATGGGTTGAATGCGTTGACCGGTGCAATTAACATTGTGACGAAAGCAGCGACTAAAACAGGGGTTTCTGCAAATGTTTTTGGCGGGAGCAGCTTCAAGAAACAGGAAAACGGAGATCTGTATGGCAATTATGGGATTCATGCGACAGGTACGCTGGCCTTAAAGAGTTCCAGTCATTTATTTTCTGTAGGGCAGGAAGCAGGTAATGGTTATCGCTACAATACTGCTTTTAATAACCAGAAACTGTATTACCAGGGAAAGATCAATGTAGGTAAAACCGATCAGCTGGATCTGACAGGGGGATATGTGCATAATAACTATGGTGCCAATGGCTATTATTCTGCTCCCGGCGACCGTGAATCAGAAGAAACAGTAAAAATAGCAATTGCTGCTATAGCTTACAAAACACAGCTGACTTCGTTCTGGACCTTGCTGCCGAGACTGAGTTACCGCAATAATGTAGATGACTATCTGTATATCAAACAAACGCCTGAACGGTTTCATAACCACCATGTTGGACAGGTGATTAGCGCTGAACTGAATAACGTTTTCGAAACCTCTGTTGGTGAATTCGGACTGGGTCTGGAAGGACGTAAAGAAAAGATTAACAGTACTAACTTAGGTAAAAGAGATCGTGACAATGCAGGGATTTATGGTGAATATAAGTTTGATAAAGTGAAAAACCTGCTGGTCAATGCGGGAACCTATGTAAACTATAATTCAGATTATGGCTGGCAGGCATTTCCGGGTATTGATGCAGGATATAGCTTTTTGGGCAACTGGAAAGCCTTTGTGAATGTGGGAACTGGTCAGCGTTTACCTACTTATACAGATTTATACTACCAGGGGCCTACTAATATTGGTAACGACCAGCTGCAGCCGGAGAAATCACGTTATGCTGAAGGCGGATTAAAATATAACTCTGATCATTTTGTGCTGAATGCAAGTGTATTCAAAAGACGTATTTCCAACTTCATTGACTGGGTGAAAGATGTGGCGACTGATCCTTTTCAGCCTAAAAACTTTAGTCAGCTCAATACGATGGGTTATACCCTGAGTGCCGATTATCATACTGGCGCACTGCAAAACGCAGGCTTGTTTCAAAGCATGAGATTTGGTTTGGCTTATACCCATCTTGATCCTACGATAAAAACTATCATTCCTCAGGCTAATATTTCCCGTTATGCGGTTGAATCTTTGAAAGAGCAGCTTACCGGTACGGTGAGTACGGAATTGCTGAAAGTACTTTCTTTGACGGTAACTGCACGTTATTGCGAGCGTATCAGTTATAAAGATTATACGATTATGGATGCACGCGTGGCTTATCAGCTTAAAAAGAGCAGCATCTACTTTGATGCTTCGAATATATTTGATGTGAACTTTATTCAGGCTGGTGCTGTGCCAATGCCTGGGGTATGGACGACTTTAGGGTATAGGGTCGCTTTTTAACCTTTATGAATTTCCCGATAATGATCATAAGAAATGCCGCTATTGCGGCATTTCTTATGATATGGTAAGACGGGAGAAAAATACAAGCTGTAAATTTGGAGTGTAATTAAAAAGAGAATATCATGGCACAAACAGTTTTACATACAGCAGCATCACGTGGCGGAGCAGATCACGGTTGGTTGAAAAGCGCACATACCTTCAGTTTTGCGGGTTATTTTAATCCGGAACGTGTTCAGTTTGGCGCGTTACGTGTTTTAAATGATGATACTGTAGACGGAGGCAGAGGTTTTGGAGAACATCCCCATGATAATATGGAGATTATTTCCATTCCATTATCAGGTTCATTATTACATAAAGACAGCATGGGTAACGAGGCGACTATTGAGCGCGGAGAGATCCAGGCAATGAGTGCCGGTACGGGTATTTACCATACTGAATATAATAAAGATAAAAGTCAGCCTGTACAGTTTCTGCAGATCTGGTTATTCCCGAATAAAAGGAATGTAGCGCCAAGATATGATCAGCAGAGAATTGAAACCGCCTCAAAACCAAACCAATTGGTACAGGTACTTTCTCCCGACCCCAATGATGCAGGTGTATGGATTCACCAGGATGCCTGGTTTAATATGGGTAAACTGGAAAAAGGTAATGCGGTTGACTATAACTTTAAAAAAGAAGGAAATGGAGCTTATGTATTTGTACTGGATGGTGAAATTCAGATCAATGGTCAGGTTTTGTCCAGAAGAGATGGCTTTGGTATCTGGGATACTGCAGCATTTACTATACAGGCGGACACTGATGCGGAAGTGTTGATTATGGATGTACCAATGGAAATTGCCTAGTGGAAGCAGAAACTGAAATTCTGGTAATTGGCACCAATCAGCCAATACTGGAGACCGTTTTACGGTTACTGAATGCAAACGAGGCCTGGAATGCAACCGGTGTGAATACCGTGGAGGAAGTACTGCAGGCTTGCGCTGTTAAGGAATACCAGGTGCTTTTGCTGGGGGCCGGATTGTCCCCGCAAGATGAAGCTTTGTTAGGCAATAAAGTAAAGGAGATGCTGCCTGACATTCATGTGATCGCACATTACGGTGGTGGCAGCGGCTTGCTGTTCGCAGAAATTTATCTCGCTTTAGGCGCGTAGCTTTGTGATACAAATAAAGGCATTAAAAAACCGGCAAGCGCCGGTTTTTTAATGCCTTTATTTGTTGATATTTTGTTATTCTAACCAATAACAATTAATTATGCATTCTCAACGTCCTGCTTTGCAGCGGCCGCATCGTCTTTAACGTCGTTGAATTTGGTTTTAACTGCATCTACTGCTCTGTCTTTAAGATCAGCAAGATCATCAGCGCCAGATTGAATCTTTTCTTTATAAGACTGGAATTTATCTTTAGCAGTCGCGGCTAAGTCTTCAGATTCTGTCTGGATTTTCTCTTTGTAAGTCTGCAATTTGTCTTTAGCGGCATCTGCAAGGTCTTTGGATTTATCAGAAATCAATGTACGCGTTTCTGATCCGCTTGCAGGTGCAAAAAGTAGTCCTATTGCAGCACCAATAGCTAATCCACTTAATAATGCAATTACAACTGGTGTTTTATCTGTCTGGCTCGGCAGATGGTCATTTAATAATTTCTTGTAATTCATGGTATTTCTTTTTTATGATTAAACAGATTGATTTCTTGTTTGCAAATCTTTTAGCCCTTGCTGTGTGAGCTTAGTTCAAAAACCAGTCCATATTTAATATTTACAGGGAAATATTTGAGAAATTCAAATAAAATTCCCTGTAAAAAGATGCAGCTTGTTCTTTAGAACAACTGCATTGGAGAAAGCAGACCTTTAAGCGGCAATTTTCTTTTCGTGTTCAATCGATATTACACCATCGCCCTCAATTAAAAATGCGATCAGTGCAATAAGCACAACGCAGGAGAACCAGAATTGTGAATATGGGCTGAAAATATGGTTGGGCAGGTTGACGAAAAATACTGCAACAGCGAGTATAGGTATATTGAGGAGGCAAAATAACCTCGTATTACTACCTAAAGCGATGAGCAGGCCACCTACAATGTGTAAGACAATGATAACGTGAGCACTGAGACTGATGGATACCGCCGCACCAAGTCCGGCATTTTCCATTAATGTTGTAAATGCATGAAGATTGGTTGCAAAGGCAACACCTTGCCACATCAGTGTTACACCTAGCAGGATTCTCAAATAGTCAATACTTTTTGGATGATGATTGTCACCCCAGTTCCGGATTTTTGTGATCAAGTTCATGGTTTCTATATTTGGTTGTGAATATATAGTATGAATTTACGTAATAATTTGATGACAAAAGAATAATAAAGGTTATAATTTAAGGTGATTGTGCGCATATATGATCAACTAATTTATATTGTTTTATTTTTCGTTTTGCTTGTATCAGACGAACATAACTACAGTTCACCGAAGAAATAGGAGGGGTGATTTTTGGTTTATCAATTCGATCATGGCATTTTAATCAGGAGTGGGTAAAAATATTACGTATAATCCATAAAAAGAGCACTCAACTGTCGCCCATTATATTAATTTTGTGTCCGATAAAAGAAAAGAGTAAATATTGACACCTTCCATGACTAGTAAAAATAATTCTAATAAAGTAGTTGATGTTGTTTTAATCGGTGCCGGCATCATGAGTGCGACACTTGGTGTACTTTTAAAAGAACTTGCGCCAGAGTTGAGCATAGAGATTTTTGAGCGGCTTGATGTAGCTGCTGCAGAAAGTTCTGACGCCTGGAATAACGCAGGTACAGGTCACTCTGCATTTTGTGAATTGAATTATACGCCTCAGTTGCCAGATGGTTCCGTAGAGACCCATAAGGCGGTGGCTATTGCTGAATCTTTCGAAGTATCAAAACAGTTCTGGTCTTTCCTTGTTGCACAAAACATTGTAGGTTCTCCGGAAACTTTTATCAAAAGTATTCCTCATATGAGTTTTGTATGGGGCGATGATAATGTTGCTTTTCTGAAAGAAAGATATAGAAAGCTGCAGCAATGTGAGCTGTTTAAGGAAATGACTTATTCTGAAGATCCCAAACAGCTGGAGGAATGGATGCCTCTGGTGATGGCCGACAGAGATCCTGAAGCTAAAGTTGCCGCTACAAGAATGTTGCTGGGTACGGACGTAAATTTTGGTGCACTGACCAGGGAGATGTTAAATACGCTGCAGACAAAACCTGAAGTGAGCATGGAATTCAATCAGGAAGTGCGCAAGCTGAAACAAAAAGACGGTATCTGGGAGGTAAAAGTTAAAAATCAGGATACCGGCGACAAAAGAACCGTGAAAGCTAAGTTTGTATTTATTGGTGCCGGTGGTGGTTCTCTTCCTTTACTTGAAAAATCTGATATCCCTGAAGGTAAAGGTTTTGGCGGTTTCCCTGTAAGCGGGCAATGGCTGAAATGTGTGAACCCTGAGGTGATTGAAAAACATAATGCCAAGGTGTATGGTAAAGCAGCAGTAGGTTCACCACCGATGTCTGTTCCGCATTTGGATACAAGGATGATTGACGGTAAAAAAGCGCTGTTATTTGGTCCTTATGCTGGTTTTTCTACCCGCTTCCTTAAAAACGGTTCATTGCTCGATCTTCCGCTGTCTATTAAAGTAAATAATATCCGTCCCATGATTGCGGCCGGTTTAGATAATATTCCATTGACTAAATACCTGATAGATCAGGTTAGACAATCACCAGAAGACCGCATGACTGCACTCAGAGAATATCTTCCAGCAGCGGAAATGAAGGACTGGGAACTGGAGACTGCTGGTCAGCGTGTTCAGGTCATCAAAAAAGATGAGAAATTAGGCGGTGTGCTGGAATTCGGTACAGAGGTTGTTGCTGCCGCAGATGGATCCATTGCAGCTTTGTTAGGTGCTTCACCAGGTGCTTCAACGGCAGTATCTATTATGGTTACCCTGATGGAACGTTGTTTCCCTGAGCAAATGAAATCTGCAGCATGGAAAAATAAACTGAAGCTGATGATCCCATCGTATGGACAGCAGTTGAATAATAATCCAAAGCTGGCACAGGAGATCAGGAATGAAACCACTAAAGCCCTGCATTTACAGGTGACGGAGTTAGTTTAATCAGCAGGCTGATGCTTCCATCTCTTGTGGCTCCAAAGCCAGTAAGTTGGTTCGGCCTGTATCAATTTTTCCAGAAACCGGGCATGAAGGTCGGTGATTTCATGTCCTGTAGTCGTAGAGGGATCTGCTACAAGAGGCACACAATCTGCCTCATAATAGCCTCGTTTTAATACGGTAACCTTGATATAAAATACGGGTCTGTTTGTTTTTAAAGCAATCTTCTCTATTCCCATTGGTACGGAAGTTTGCTGGTTGAGGAAATTAATCCAGTAATGCGACTCATCTCTTGGTGGTGCCTGATCATTCCCGAAACAGAAAACTGTAGGTCTGTCCTTCGTATCGGTAAGTGCCCTGTAAGTTTGCTTCATTGCTATCATTCTATTCCCGAACTGAGTTCTCATTTTGAAAAACCAGCTATCAAAGATTTTATTTGAAAGTGGTTTATAAATCGGGTAGATGGGTACATCAATATTAGACCCCATCGCAAGCGTTCCCCATTCCCAATTTCCGTAATGTGCGGAGCAGACGAGTACGCTGGTACCTTGCTTTAAATAGTCATTGATCAGGTGCATATTTTTAAATACAAACCTCTTTTGCAGCTCTTTTTTCGAGATGGTTGTTGTTTTGACTATTTCCAGTATCACATTGGCGAGATATTTGAAAAAATTCTTTTCTATAATCAAACGTTCATGATCCGTTTTTTCAGGGAAAGCATTGCGCAGATTTGTACGTACTACCTCCTTGCGGTAACCCGTGACATCATAAAGCACCCAGTAAACTCCCTGAGCAATGATATAAAGCACAGACATCGGCAGGAGGGAGAGGCAATATAAAAAGAAGATTCCTACATGTGAAAAGGCTTTGTTCATTATGATGATAAAGGTAATCTGTTTAATGCTGCAAACTTAAGCCTTATTAAGTTTTTTCTGTACTTTGGCGGGGAAAAATTACAATTAAAAGTGACGCTTTATACACTCGTATCGCCGTTTTCTGTTCACCAATACCACAGACGAAAATAATTCGCTTGAAATACAGTAGATTGACTCATCTGCTCTTTTTTTATAGCTGAATGATTTGCATAGCCAATATTAAATTCTACCTTTGCAGTCCCTTCAAAAAGGGATTATGATTCCGTAGCTCAGCTGGTAGAGCATTACACTTTTAATGTAGTGGTCCTGGGTTCGAATCCCAGCGGGATCACGAAAGTCCTCAGAGAAATCTGGGGACTTTTGCGTTAAAACATAATTATGTTTTTTATAACATGCTGCGTAGTTTGTTTAAGAAGATTTATCTTTTTAAGAGATCTATCAGAAATCCAAGCAGGAACGTTAATAATGAAAAAGTAAGCATACCCAGCAGATAGGCAATGAGTGCTTTGACGTAACTGCCAGCTTTATTTTTATTATAGAATTGCCCCAATGCCCAGGTGAAGTATACTGTGCCCAGAATTCCAGCTATCTGCATCATTTTAATTTTAGTTATTCCTTCTGCAAGCGCAAGGGCAGCATAAATTAACATGCCCATCCCCATGACAAAACATAGCAGAATTAATGTCTCAAAGAAGTTATATTCATGTTTTTTAAAAAATACTTTCAACCAAAAAGCGATGAAGATACCCATCAGGATATTCGCATAACCGTAATGATTTTGAATCCAGCTGGAAATTGCCGTAAGAGCGGAATTTTTATCCAGGCTAAAATTGATATACCCTTCTTCAATATGAAAGAAATGGGTGATTAATGTATATATCAGTGAGGTGATGATAATAAATATGATAGGTTTTACTAATCTACTCCTGTTTTCTGCAAGAAATTCTTTTACACTTGTTCCTGGTTTGATCATTAACTCTTTGACGGTATATAAGATACCTTTTTCAAAATGCAGCACGTGCTCAATTTCGTGCATAATATAGTGACCGTCGATCCTTTTAGTTTTTGCAGGATGGCCACAGTTGGAACAAAAGTTACCTGCTAATACAGCATTGCAGCTTTTACAGTTAGTCATAGGTTGAGTTTTAGCGTTAATTTAAAGTTGAAGTTATATTTTTCTACTTTGCTAAATGTATTAAAAAATTTGCATCATATTTAGTGCGTGCTGTATATTTATCCTGCCGTTGACCGCAGTGGTTTTGCTTAAAGCATTCTTTTGGAATAATATCAAAAAATATACATTCATACAGATGACAGCGAAAAATAATACTGTGCAGAAACGGGTGTATCCTGATTGCACATCATTTTAAGCTGTAAGTCCCGACAAATTATTTAATTTAGTCTTGCGGTACAATTAAAATTTCCGCGTTACCAAATATGATCTTATGAAAAATAACCATGAGGAATTGTCGTCAGCAGAACGTGACGAATTGTTAAGCATATTAAAGTCCAGGTTTGAGAAAAACCCAAATCGCCATCCGGATCTGGAATGGGCTAATGTGCAGGCAAGGCTAGATGCGCATCCTGAAAAATTATGGTCGCTCAGCGAAATGGAAAGAACAGGAGGTGAACCGGATGTGGTTAGTCATGATCCGGATACAGGAGTATTCACTTTTTACGATTGTTCCTTAGAAAGTCCGGCTGGACGCAGAAGTGTTTGTTACGACAGGGAGGGACTGGAATCCAGGAAAGAACACAGACCCGCGGATAGCGCAGTTGATATGGCTGCAGCGATGGGCATTGAACTCTTGTCTGAAGAGCAATACCGGGCATTGCAACAGCTGGGTAAGTTTGATCTGAAAACCTCAAGCTGGTTGAAAACACCTGCTGCTATCCGGAAACTGGGCGGTGCAATTTTTGGCGACTACCGTTATGGCCAGGTCTTCGTTTATCATAATGGTGCACAGTCCTATTATGCTGCCAGGGCATTCAGGGGCGCATTGGTTGTCTGATTTTCTATCATTTTATAAAAGCGAGTTCTTTAATTGAAGGATTGACGGAATGCGTTTGGCGAAAGGCTGGTACATCTCTTGAAAAGCTTGTTAAATGATTGCGGATGTTCAAAGCCCAGTTGATACGCGATCTCAGCAATACTGAGCCTGCTGGTGCTGAGTCTGTCTTTGGCTTTTTCAATCAGGTGGCTATGGATGTATTGTTGGGTACTCTGACCGGTCAGGCTTCTGAGTAAGTCTGTTAAATACCTTGCTGAAACCTGAAGGTGATCTGCTGTTTCCTGTACTGTCGGCAGTCCCTCTGGAGACGATCTGTTTTGCTCAAGACGTACATCTAGATAATTCTTCAGGTTATCGATCAGATCATGGTAAACAGCTTTTCGTGTCATAAATTGTCTGTTGTAAAAACGATTACTGTGATTTAATAACAACTCCAGTTGTGATACCAGTACATCCTGACTAAAAGCATCAATATGATGATCCAGTTCGGTAGCGACACTTTTAAATATGGTAAGGATTACGTCTTTTTCTTTTTCGGACAGAAATAGAGCTTCACTGACGGCGTAGGAAAAAAAGCCATACTGCAGCATATTTTTACCCAAATGAGTATTCCTGATCAGATCTGCATGAAAATAAAGGGTGTAACCTTCATAATTCCTTTCCTCACCAGACATGGTAACCAGTTGATTCGGACCTAAAAAGGCGAGTCCGCCTTCTTCAAAATCGTAATATCCCTGCCCATATTTTACCTGTCCTTTAAAATCCTTTTTGAAAGAGATTTTGTAGAAGTCGATCAGGAAGTTTTTTCCGGCATGCTCCAGATTGGGCTTTGCCTGATCATACTGAACCAGTGCGATGAGCGGATGCAGCGGTTTAGGCTGACCCACTGTGGTCATCAATTCTGAAATGCTTTTAAAAACAAGGGTTTGCTGTGTGAAGGCTTTCATGTGCTAAGCTTAAAGATAACAAAAAATCAGGACTAATCCTGAACCGTTGGACGGATCACAATTTCCCCCACATCCACATGGTCAGGCTGACTCATCGCGTAAATCACACCCGCCGCAATATCATCTGGTGAAATGGCAATTTTTGCCGATTGTTCTTTATAAGCAGCTCTGGTAGCCGGGTCTTTGACGCCATCTATTAGTTCTGTTTGTACAAAGCCCGGCGAAATGCCAGTTACCCTATATTTGCCTTTTGACTCCTGACGGAGTGCTTCGGATATGGTACGCACCGCATTCTTAGTACCGGCATACACACCCTGTAATGGTACGATTTTGATGCCCGAAGTAGAGATGATATTGATGATGTGACCGAAACCCTGTTTTTTGAAAACGGCGAGTCCTGCAGCAATACCATATAAAACGCCCTTTAAGTTTATATCTATCATGTCTTCCCAGTCTTCTACCTGTAATTCGTCTATACGGGAAAGGTGGCTGATACCTGCGTTATTGATCATGACGTCCAGTTGCCCGTAATGTTTGCAGGCCAGTTCAACTAAATGATCAACATCCCCGCGATGCCTGACGTCTGTGGTCATAAAAACAGCGTGACCTCCGGCCGCTGTAATCCTGCTGGCCAGTTCTTCCAGCCGATCCGCTCTTCTTGCACCTAAAACAACTTTTGCACCATGTGCTGCCAGCATCATTGCTATTGCCTCACCAATTCCACTGCTTGCACCTGTAATGGCAACTACCTTTTCTTTAATACGATCTGTGTTATAATTCATGACGATTGATTTTATCGTACAAATATCAGAGATGCTTTTGGCTTAAAATTAGCCAAAACCGTTAAAGGTGTAGTCAGTATGACGGGATGTATACGCTGGCTATTTAGTTTTCAGTTTAACGGTGTTGGAGAGGTAGGCTGCGATCAGGATCACTACAATTCCGGCAATCTGAGTGGGAGAAACCTTTTCATTGACAAAAAAATAACCGAGCAGCACTGCGATGACCGGATTTACATAGGCATAAGTGCCTACCAGTGCTGGTGGCCTTACGGATAGCAGGTAATGTAATGAAGTAAATGCGATAATTGATCCTGCTATAGCCAGGTAACATACGGCTAACCACGTTTTTATTGATACATCAACAAAATGAAATGCACTCCAGTTGTCCGCAAAGGGACTAACCAGGATACAGGCAATCGTTCCACCAATCAACTGCCATCCTACATCACAAAATAATGAGCTATCGGATGAAATGGTTTTGTAATAAAGCGATCCTATTGCCCAGCACAGACACGATCCTACAATCACAACAGAGGCGAGTATTTTCATGTTAGCCGCGTAATGATGGCTGTCACCTGCCTGATCTTTGAACAGGATTAGGATACCTATGAGTCCGAGAACAATACTGATCATAGTCATCTTACTATCGAAATAGTTTTTCCAGTTCTTTTTGTCGACCAGGATGTAGGCGATAGGTAATGTGGAAATAAAGACGGCTGTCAGTCCGGACGAAAGGTATTGTTCTGCCCAGAACAGCACGCCCTGGCCTAAAAGAAGCATAAAGGCACCCAGCATCATATTTTTTAACTGTGTTTTGCTGAAGATATTTTCTTTTTTTAGCAGGCAATAAGCCAGCATGAGTACACCCGCTATCAGGAAGCGGAATGTAGCCATCAAAAAGGGGGGCATTTCTTCCAGCCCGATTTTAATAGCGAGATAAGTAGTTCCCCAGATGATATATACTGCGGCGAATGCCAGTATAACTTTAATGTCAAACGCTTTAATCCAATCTTTCATGTAAACCTACTTAGCTTAGGCTAAATATAGACAGATTAATATTTAATTGTGTTACGGATGGCTGATGATGTAAACATGTTGTGTGATATGATATTTTTATGTGTTAGCTTAGTACAATTATGCCCGCTTTGATGCCAATGAGTTGATAATTGACTATAATACTTGAATAACATTGAAATTTTATGCGCGGAATCCATGCTGTTGCCAAACCCTATCTAATGCTCATCAGTTTGATGGTCTGGGGGATGGCTGTGACTGCACAGGATATTGACAGGGCTTCTGTTAATCTGTTTCTGAAACAATTGAAGGTGTCAGGAAGAGATACCACCCGTATTAAACTGCTTTTGGAAATTGGTAAGTTCCATGTCTTTAAACCAGGGGAATTAAAATCCGATTTAGATAGTGCTGCGCAATATATTAACAGCGCCCGGCATTTAAGTGACTCCCTGCATCTTCAGCATTGGCAGCATGCATGCCAGACGATGCAGATAGTTATTGTAATGGAAAAAGGCGATGAGTTAAAAGGCCGCAAACTTTTTAATCAGGCATTGGCAGATTACAATAAAAGTGGCGATAAGGAGGCTGAAGCATTTTTAAGATTTCGTTTTGCCATCTGGCTCACCACCAGGGGTACGTATACCACCGAAGTGTTGTACCAGTTCTATCAGTCGGCCTCCCTGTACCGCCTCCTGAGAATGCCAGTACAGGAGATCAATGTCCTGAAAGAGATTGCATCCATCCATTTCGATGAAGGCAAAGTAAATACAGCCGAAGCTGAACTGCATGTTGTCTTAAAAAAATATAAAGCCATAAATTATAAAAAGCTGCATTATACTTATAACCTCTTATCATCAGTTACGCGAGTGAAAGGGGATTTTAATAAGGGGCTCATGTATGCGCTGCTCTCCATAGAGAGCATGAATAAATCTGCCGACACTGCCTCTGCTGCCTATTTTTATGCTGATCTGGCCAGGATTTATATGGAAATTGGCAATAACAGTAAAGGAATTGAATGGTATAAAAAAGCACTGCAGAAATGGCGCCACAGTCAACGGGCATCCTTTGCTGTTTTTGTTGCCGCCGGTTATATATCCGAAGATTTGATTGCACAAAAGAAGCCAAAAGAAGCTTTGACCATGACTTTGAATCTGGCAAAAGAAATGCCTGCCATTACAACTATACAAAAGGCCTGCCTGGCACAAAATTTAGCCCGCTGTTATGATGCGTTGCATAGTTATGCGCTCGCAGAGAAATATTATCAGGAATCACTTCAGCTTTATGCAAAGTCAAACATGGATTTTGAGGTTTCACAGGAGGCCCGGCGCTCCATTGGTAAGTTTTACTTAAAAAGGGAAGCCTTTGATAAAGCAGGAATTCATCTGCGCAAAGCTTTGCACTTTAATCCGCAAAAGCTTTCCACAGCGGCATTAAAGGATACACATTATATGCTTTTTCGTGTGGATTCTGCACAAGGTAACTACCTGTCTGCTATGGCTCATTATAAGAAACATAAACAATTGAATGACGCTATTCTTGACAGCAGAAAAACCAGGGAAATAGAGGAATTGCAGATACAGTATGAAACCGAAAAGAGGAAAAAGGATCTTGTATTATTAAATAATAAAAGTAAGCTCCAGCAAAATAAGCTGCAGGAAGCAGGCATGACGCAAAAATATACTTTTGCGGGATTGGGCCTGATGTTGATTATTGTGGCGCTTTTATATTATCAATATAAGTTAAAGAATAAAAGTAACAGCGATTTGCAGCTGCAAAAGAGGGAGATCAGCAATAAAAATGATGCGCTGGAGAAACTGCTGACAGAAAAAGAGTGGCTGCTGAAGGAAATCCACCATCGGGTAAAAAACAACCTGCAGATTATTATCAGCCTGCTGAATACACAGTCTACCTATCTGGATAATGATATCGCCCTCAGTGCAATCAGAGAAAGTCAGCATCGCATGCATTCCATTTCCCTGATTCATCAGAAGTTATATCAGTCTGAAAACCTGGCATTTATTAATATTGCTGAGTATATCAAAGAACTTGCAGCCTACCTGAGGGATAGTCTGGATCTTTCGGGTAATATCCGCTTTCGATTCGATTTAACGCCGCTGGAGCTCGATGTAAACCAGGCCATTCCGGTTGGATTAATTTTGAATGAAGCCATTACCAATGCCATTAAATATGCTTTCAAATTGAGAAAAGACGGCAATATTCATATATCCTTTTTTAAGGAGGCTGAATATGTAACGCTGCTGATCAGGGACAATGGACCAGGCTTTCCAGCGGATTTTGATATCCACAAGTGTAAATCTCTTGGTATGAACCTGATGAAAGGATTAAGTGCACAATTAGGCGGGACTTTTGAAGTGAAAAGAACAGACCATTTAACTTGCCTGAAAGTTGTATTCAAGAACAAATTCCTGCCTGATTAAGACTTGTAATGAATTTATAGCACTACAAAATGGCGGGTCATTGTGTGTTTGCGATTTATAATGTAATTTTGAAGCAATTACCTTAACATCAATAATCGGCTGCATGATTTTCTTTTATCAGATCAGAACCTTAACACATCAGGTTACATCCTGTCCTGACCTGACTTGTCCATTATGTGGGTCAAGAGGAGGAGTGGAGATCGGCATTTATCAGAAGTATGCATGGATGCTGATGCCAATGTGGCCTGAACATAAATTCGGTATGGCAGCCTGTACGCGTTGTAACCACACGATACCGAACTTAAAATGGACGGATGAGCTGGAGCAGCGGTATTACCAGCTGAAAGAAGAAACGAGAACACCATTGCGTTTATGGCGGGGAATATTCATCAATCCACTTTTGCTGCTGGTCTTTGCAGCGACTATAGGGGGACTTGTATTCCTTCTTGCGGGTAAAAATAAACGCAAAGCGGTTGAGGATGAAGTATTACTGGCTAAATATATTGCAGCTCCAAAGTCAGGTGATTTGTATCGGACGATGGTCTATATAAATGGTACTCACCCAGGTTTCAATTATACCTATTTTCGTTATGCCGGTATTTCCGGGGATACACTTTTTGTTGAAAAATTAAAAAAGGAAGTGCATACTTATGGAGATTGGGACAAGTTGGATACCACTGGGCCCGATGCATTTGACAGTAAAAAAATACCATTGAAGTATGCAGTATTTAAAAAGAACCAGGATTTCATGGTTTTTGGCGACGACACCATGCGCTTCTTTTTTAAAGGAATAGACCGTGGTGAAGAAAGTATTTCAAAGAATTAATCACTATATATCTTATGCAGCTACCTGAACAAAATCCCAATAAGGATTACGAATTTGTAAATCACAACTCCCGAAAACCGAAAAAGGCTATTTCTCCTTTGATGCTTGGCCTGATCTTCATCGCCTGCGGTGCTGTGGCGAGTTATTTCTTTATTTATCTAAAACTGAAAGAAATGGAAGCGCATGCTGACGCTATTTCCTATTCTATGAAACTGCTAATGGTTGGGCCGATGTTAGTGATATTTGGTTTATATTTCGTGCTCGTTAAACCCTCAGATATTAATGCACAATCTCCAAGAGATAAAAAATGGCTGTATGTTTTTGTAGGAATTTTTATCGTCGCCATGATCGTGTTGTATCAATGGTTTGATAAAATGGCCGCAGGGTATGGTTATTCTATTTAAAAAATGTCTATAAACAAAAGAGGTCCGCAACATTGCGGACCTCTTTTGTTTATAGACATTTGCTGCTAATGTAATGAAACAATTAGCTCATTTTCCAGTCAGGTCTTTCAAAATGACAGGTGTATCCGTAAGGATTCTTCTGTAAATAATCCTGGTGTTCCGCTTCCGCATTCCAGAAGTCGGACGCCGGTACTACCTCAGTTACAATTTTTCCCGGCCATACGCCACTGGCGTCCATCTCAGCAATCAGTGTTTCTGCTACTTGACGCTGTGTTTCATCCAGGAAAAAAATAGCCGAACGGTAGGAGGTACCTATATCGTTTCCCTGTCTGTTCCGTGTAGTAGGGTCGTGAATCTGGAAAAAATATTCAAGCAATCCACGGTAAGATAATATTGCAGGGTCAAATGTTATTTCAATAGCTTCGGCATGTGTGCCATGGTTCCGGTAGGTAGCATTGGGAACATCTCCGCCAGTATAACCTACTACAGTTGACGTTACACCCGGATAATGACGTATCAATTCTTCTACGCCCCAAAAGCAGCCGCCAGCCAGAATGGCTTTTTCAGTATTCATATCTTTCCTTTTTTTGATTAATTAAAGATACACAGCAGCAAGCTAAATGCCAATGATCAATCATAATGTGAGTATCATAAAAAAAGCCGGCAAAATTGCCGGCCCTCTCATTGGTGTGTGTATGCTTATTTCCAGCCTCCACCTAAATCTCTGTAGACAGAGACCACGGCATTGAGCTGTTCTTTTTTGGTTTCGATCAGTTCGAGTTTTGATTCCAGGGCATCTCTTTGCGTCATCAGCACTTCAAAGTAATCGGCCCTGGCTGATTTGAATAAATCATTAGAGACTTCGATAGATTTATTCAGTGCTTTCACCTGCTGGGATTTCAAGTCATAACTTTTTCCCAGGTTGCTGATTTTGGAGAGATGATTGGACACTTCCATGTAAGCGTTAAGGATGACACGTTCATAATTGAACAAGGCCTGCAGCTGTCTTGAATTTGCACTGCTGAACTCCGCTTTTATCGCATTGCGGTTGATGAGCGGTGCGGCCAGATCTCCTGCAAGTGAATAAAGTACAGACTCGGGCAGTCTGAAAACGTAGGAAGGTTTGAAAGCCTGCAAACCTATCGCTGCAGAAATATCCAGTGAAGGATAAAATTCTGCACGTGCAACTTTAACATCCAGTTTTGCCGCAGCCAGTTCTAACTCTGCCTGCTTGATATCAGGACGATTAGCCAGTAACTGCGCGGGAACTCCTGCATTGACAGGAGCGGGAACTAAAGCGAGAAAATCGCCTTTTTCCCGGGGAATGTCCTGAGGGTATCTGCCCAGCAAAAAGTTAATCTTATTCTCCGCTTCTTTGATTTTCTGGAGGATTTCGAATTCCATGCTCGTTGAAGTCAGCACTTCTGCCTGAAATTTTTGCACAGCCAGCTCGGTAGTTCTCATGGCCTCTTTCTGCACTTTTACAATCTCCAGCGCATTTTTCTGCAGTTTGATGTTCTGTTTTACAATGGCCATCTGACTATCCAGCGATTGCAGCTCATAATAAGTTTCGGCCACTTCGGAGATGAGATTCGTGATCACGAAGTTTTTACCTTCGATACTGGACAAATACCTGCTCATCGCCGCTTTTTTTGAATTGCGCAGCTTTTTCCAGATATCAGCTTCCCAATTTGCAGTTGCAGCGATGGTATAATCCATTAGCGGATCAGGAAATTCTTTACCCGGCGCAATCTCTGTACTCGCGTCACCAGCACCCTGACTGGTATACCGGCCAACTTTTTCCACCCCAAGTCCGGCTCTTAAGCCAACCGTAGGCAACAACGCGCCTTTACGTACCCGGATATCACTCTTTGCGATTTCGATATCCTGCAGCGTGATCATGAGTTCTTTATTATTTTTTATTGCCGTATCAATCAGATCCACCAGGTATTTATCCTTAAAAAAATCATGCAAAGGCATGTCCGAGATATTTACGGTGTCCTGATTATTCCCGTAAGATAGAGGAATGGCTTTACTTTCGCCAAGAGTCGCAACAGCGGGAACCTTGCAACTTGCTACAGCAAGGCAGGCCCCGATGGCAATACTATATTGATATAACTTAAATTTATACATTGTGATCAATTTCTTCTGTTAAGGGGTTTTCTTCTTCATCTTGAATTAAGGTATGTTTCTCTGCTATTTTCCCGAAGATATAATACAAGCCCGGAATGATCAGCACACCGAAAAGTGTTCCTAAAAGCATACCACCCAGAGCTGCAGAGCCAATGGTACGGTTACCGATTTTACCCGGGCCATTAGCAAACACCAATGGAATTAAACCCGCGATAAATGCAAAAGACGTCATCAGAATAGGACGGAACCTCACTGCTGCGCCTTCCATCGCTGCATTCAATACTGAAGCGCCATCTTTATGTTTCTGCACCGCAAATTCAACAATCAGCACCGCGTTCTTACCCAGCAAACCGATGAGCATCACGAGTGCGACCTGTGCATAGATATTATTTTCCAGGCCACATATTTTGAGTAGCAGGAAGGCGCCGAATATTCCGCAGGGTAAGGAAAGCAAAACTGCAAAAGGCAGTATGAAGCTTTCATATTGTGCTGCCAGCACCAGATAGACGAAACCAAGACAGATTAAAAAGATATAAATTGCTTCATTACCGCGACCTACTTCGTCTTTCGAAATACCGGCCCAGTCAATCCCGAATCCTCTTGGTAAGGTCTTGTCTGCTACTTCCGTAATTGCATTGATCGCTGAACCACTGCTATATCCCGGAGCAGCGGCACCGCTGATCTCAGACGCATTGTACATATTATGTCGGGTAATTTCTGACAGTCCGTATACCTTTTCCATTTTCATAAAAGCAGAAAAAGGAACCATTTCATCTTTGTCATTCTTAACATATAACTTCAGGATATCTTCAGGCAGGGCCCTGTATTCTGGTGAAGCCTGTACCATCACTTTATACTGACGGTCATATTTGATGAAATTGGTTTCATAATTACTGCCCACCAGGGTAGATAGCGTGTTCATGGCATTTTCTATAGTAACGCCCTTTTGTTTGGCCAGGTCATTATTGACCCGCAGCATATATTGCGGGAAGCTGGCGCTGTAAAACGTAAATACGGAAGACAACTCAGGACGTTTACTCAGTTCCCTGACAAAATCCTTGCTCACGGTTTCCATCTTTTTGAAATCGCCCGATCCGAGTTTATCCAGCAAACGCAGCTCGAAACCTCCGGCAGCACCATAACCCGGAACTGCTGGTGGCTGGAAAAGTTCTATACTGGCTCCGGTGATCTCTTTCGATTTTTCTTCCAGTTCTTTCATGATCTGGTCTACCGAATGTTTCCGGTCTTCCCAGCTCTTCAGATTGATCAGACAAGTACCAGAGTTAGATCCGGTTCCTTCTGTAAGGATTTCATATCCCGCAAGAGAAGAAACTGACTGCACACCTTCAATACCTTCAGCAATTTTCTGCACTCTCTCGGCAATTTCGTTGGTGCGTTCCAGTGATGATCCCGGAGGGGTTTGTATAATCGCATAAAACATCCCCTGATCTTCATTGGGGATAAAACCCGACGGGAGACTGCTGTTCAGGAAATACGTTCCGGCACAGAAACCCAGGAGCAGACCCCAGGTAATCACCCTGCGGTTGATGATGGCTTTAAGAATTTTTTGATACCTGGCTGAAAGTCCGTTGAAGCCATTATTGAATCCATCCAGAAATTTATCGAGCCCTTTTTTCTTCTTTACTTTACCGTGATTGTTCTTGAGCATCATCGCGCAAAGCGCCGGAGTAAGTGTTAATGCAACGATACCTGACAATATAATTGCTGTGGCCATGGTGATGGAGAACTGCCTGTAGAATATACCTACCGGGCCCGACATAAATGCAACTGGTACAAATACAGCAGCCATCAGGAATGTAATCGCGATAATGGCACCTCCAATTTCATGCATTGCTTTTTTAGTAGCCTTCAATGCTGAAATATGCTCTTCCTGCATTTTAGCATGCACAGCTTCAATCACCACGATGGCATCATCTACAACCACACCAATGGCCAGTACGAGTGCAAATAAAGTGATGAGGTTGAGCGTAATACCAAAAAACTGCATGAAAACGAAAGTCCCGATCAGCGATACCGGTACTGCAATGGCGGGAATCAGCGTAGAACGCCAGTCGCCCAGAAACAAGAATACCACCAATCCAACCAAAATAAATGCTTCAACGAGGGTATGGATTACTTTATCAATTGAGGCATCAAGAAATTTGGAAACATCATAACTGATTTCATAATCTACCCCTTTAGGAAAAGAAGTTTTCTTGATCTCTTCCATTTTGGCCTTGATGTCTTTAATTACCTGGCTCGCATTACTTCCATAAGATTGTTTAACCGTTATTGCTGCCGAAGCATGTCCGTTCAGGTTGGAATAGATATCATACATGGCACTACCGAATTCAACTGTGGCCACATCTTTTAGTCGCAGGATCTCTCCATTTGGGTTTGACCTTAAAATAATATCTGCATATTGCTCCTTAGTCGTATAACGACCAGGATATTTAAGTACGTACTCAAAAGATTGTGAACGTTTACCTGAGCTTTCACCAGTTTTACCCGGTGAAGCTTCCAGACTTTGCTGATTCAGCGCTTCCAGCACTTCATCCGCAGAGATCTTGTAAGCCAGCATACGATCGGGCTTAAGCCAGATGCGCATCGCATACTCCCGGCTACCCAGGATATCTGCCACACCCACACCATCCACGCGCCTTAACTCTGAAAGGAGGTTGATATCTGCGAAATTATACAGAAACTTCTGATCAGTTTTTGGATCTTTACTGTATAGATTGATGTACATCAGCATATTAGACTCTTCACGAGTAATCTTCACGCCTTCACGTACAACCAGTGGCGGGAGCTTATTCACTACCGAGGCCACACGATTCTGTATATTTACTGAAGCCTGATTAGGATCTGTACCCAGGTTAAAAATGACCTGGATCGTGGCTTCCCCGTCATTACCTGCATCAGAAGCCATATACTTCATTCCTGGTACACCATTAATGGCACGTTCCAGGGGAATGATGACAGATTTGATCATCAGCTCTCCATTTGCTCCGGGATATTCTGCTGTGATGTTCACCTTTGGTGGTGAAATTGAAGGGAACTGTGTAACAGGCAGGTGGGTCATAGCCAGCACCCCCAGAAACACAATAATGAGCGATATTACTATAGAGAGGACAGGCCTCTGTATAAACTTATTAAACATTGATTTGCTGTTTTAATGATTTAATCAAAATGGACTTTAAATGAGCTTGGCGGATGTCGCCGGACTATTCAGCTTTTAAGCGCAGGTGAGAAATAATCTCCTTTGGTGCCTTGTATTCATATTTGATTTTTTCATCATCCTTGACTTTCTGAACCCCTTCGAGCAGGATTTTGTCATTTTCGGTAATGCCGCTTCCTACGACGTAGAGGTCGGGCATTTCACTCGCAATGGTGATGTTTCTTGATCTGACTACATTATTTTTGTCGACCACAAACACATAGGTTTTATCCTGAATTTCATAAGTAGCTTTTTGCGGAATGACCAGTGCATTACGCAGCGGAACAAGCATTTGTACTTCACCGGTTTCACCATTTTTCAGCAACTTATCAGGATTGGGAAAACGTGCCCGGAAGGCGATATTCCCTGTCTCACTATTAAATTCACTTTCTACCACTTCCACATTTCCTTTATAAGGCAGCAGATTGTTATTAGCTAAGCGCAGGCTGACTTTATTTTCTGCCCGCCCCTTAACGTTTGTCTGATATTCCAGATATTCCGGTTCTGATACATTGAAATAGGCGAACATCTGTGTATTGTCAGATAAACTCGTCATCAACTCACCTTCATCCACGAGACTGCCCAGTTTTAGTGGAATACGGTCTATCGTGCCATCAAAAGGAGCCTTAATCTCGGTGAAAGAGAGGTGTAATTTTGCCAGGGAGATTTCTGCTTTGGCCTGTTCCAGTTTGGCCTGAGCCATCAGCTGTTCATTCTTTGAAACTACATTTTTATCTGCCAGTGTTTTCGCATTCTGCAGTTCTATTTCTGCTGCACGGCCCTCTGCCTGTGCTTTAAGTAATTCTGCCTCATAAACTTTTGGCATGATCCTGAACAGGAGTTGTCCCGCTTTTACCGGCTGACCTTCATCAACATAAATGTTTTGGAGGTAGCCTTTTTCCTGGGCGCGGATTTCAATATTCCGTACAGAACGGATCTGGGAAACATATTCTTTGTTAAATGAAGTATCAATCTTCAATGGATTGGTAACCGTATAATTACTGGCTTCTTCTTTTTCTTCTTTTTTAGGTGTACAGCTTGTAAGGTACAGCACGGCTATAAAGCCCGTGAACACTAGGATTCTCTTCATGAGTATAAAATGGAAATAATGCAATTGAATAGTTGGAATATGAAATTCCATTGAACGAAAGATCAGCACCAGCAAACGGCCCGAATTTATCAGCAGCCGGTGAAGGCAGAGACAGATCAGGAATTGTATTGGAGACTGATTACATTGTTTCTCAGATTCTCAATACTCTCTGGGTAATGTAGAGAGGTGAGGAGAGGTCGCAAAACGAAGGATAGGTTACGACACGCTTATAATAATGATTAGATAAACACAGATCCGTAAAAGTGAAATACCATCTGTCTGCTAAGCTATATTTTTCTGTTAAAAAATTATTGACTGTACGCTCATCAAGATCATGTTCACTGAGATATTCCTCATCAAGGTCGATTTCTGCATCGTCAATAACCGGATTTCCACGCTCTGTATTGGTTAACTTATGGTGCCTGTTTTTAACAGGAGCATGTGGAGGATTAGATGCTTTATGTATATCATAAGTTTGCGCATGCAACGAGGTATTCCCGCAGAACAAAAATAGAAAAAGACATACATAAAAGGCAAGCACTCTCATTGGGCAGCTAAAGTACAGAAAGTACAGAAAGATTGAAAGAAAAAAATAAATTATGGCATAAGACAAACTTAAATGAGATTAAACGGATGTGTTTTATGCATATATTTAATATCATTTAAGCTTTGAAGGACCGGCTGATTTGTAAATTAAACCTCTTTCTGTATTTTAGGTTCGTCAGTACCTTCTTGTCCATTCTTAAATTCTTTCATCCCTTTGCCCAGACCTTTCATCAGTTCCGGAATTTTCTTTCCGCCGAATAATAAAAGCACTGCTACGGCTACTATGATCATTTCCGGGCCACCTAAAAGAGCAGCGATTGTTGTGTTAGACATGTTATTTAGTTTAGGTATATGTAAATACCTACGCATAAAAATGCCGGGCGGTTTTATACCTTCAATTTGGAGCCATAACGCGGATCAGGTATTCACCAGGTAATTCATACTTAACTGTTATTATGAAAACTCCACTTACAATGGCGAGAAAGAGAGGAATAAGAAATACACCTACAGAAAGCAATGTATCCATCCATTGTACACTCACCATGTCGCCTCTGTGTATAAAAGTAAAATGTTTTTTTCTATAGTGCCATGAAATCTTGTCTGCAATGAGAACTGATAAGATGAATAACAATGGGAGAGCCGCAAGGAATTTGCACATCAATATTAATATCGTTGATCCTAAGATATGGATTGAAAGGTATTTGTAATCCTTAATCAATTTGAGGTAATTTCGTTGCTTAGGCCGGCGATGAAAAGGGTCAAAAAGATAAACCCAGTACAGCATTGCAGTACAGGTAAAAATTAGTTCTGGAATGGTGAATTGTTTAGCAGATAACAGTATAAGTGGCATCGGTGATTATAAAATTTTCCGCAATATATATATCAATCACAGAAAAATGACTTATAAAAATATTAATCAACACTACATATTACCAAAAATTGCTATTACCGCTGGTAAACGAAAGATTCCATTGGTTCACAGTAAAATCCCTGCTGCTGTAAAAGGTCACACACAAGTTCAGGTTGAAGATCTGTACTAATAATGCGAAGGATATTATCACAATCTTCCAGGTCAAAATTACAATGCGTGATTGGCGGTAATGCGCTGATCATTGGTTGCAGGTTTCCGGCCTGCTGTGATGTGGCGACATTTGTTTTAAATACAGTAAGATGCATATCGTATGATTTAGGTTAGCTATTGTCAGAATCCTGGCTTTTCCAATTGCAGAACTTGTTTCTCATTTTTTCTTTAAACTGCAGTCTATCTTCAGGAGACATGTCCTTGCATTTCTCCGCCATCCGGTGGCGCGCCCATGGTCCGCCTCCGTTGCCTTTCCCGAAACCAAAGAGGATTTTGCATAATATAAATATCCCCATTGCCTGCCAGAAGCTGATGGGCTTTACATTCATAATTTCTGGTAATAAGTTGTTCCATAAAATCATTACCACATAACTCACAATAGCTAAAAGCGCAGCTACTCCGAAGGGGATAAAGAAAAACTTTTTTCTGTTTCTAGTATATTTCATCTGATTATTTGAATAAATTTAATACTCTACAACTTCTTTGTAGAGCTGTTTTAAGCGTTTGCGAAGATGCAGGACAGCGTATCTTTTTCGGGAAACCAATGTATTGAACTTAACACCGGTTTTTTCAACGATTTCTTCAAATGAAAGGTCATCCAGTTCCTGCCAGATAAAGACCTGCTTCTGTTCTTCAGGTAATTCATCCAGTGCAATGAAAAGCTGTTCCCAGAAAAGATTGCGCAGATAAGCAGTTTCCGGTGTAGCTACCTCCACCATTAACAGACTGATCAGATCTGCTCCATCATCATTCTCCTCTCCCTTGTAGATGTCGTCCAGTAAACTTTCGCCACGCTTTTTATGCTTGTCCAGTATCTTGTTTTTTGCCACACGATATAACCAGGCACTGGTTTGCTCGATAGGTTGTGCATTAATAACATTGCTGAACTGGTACCAGACGTCCTGCAAGATATCCTCTGCATCAGCCTCGCTCTTCACCTGCTTACGTATAAAACCCATCAAGCTTTTACCATACGCTTTAATGGTTTCTATAATGTAACTGTTCTGGTCTTTTGGCATGAATGCGGCTTTCAAAATATTCGCTGTTTAATAGGAAGACGATTGTGTCTCAAAAACATTTTAATATATTTTCATTTATTTCGACAAAAAGAGATTTTTTGTAAAATGTCCTCTATCTGTGAATGAATTACAATATAGTTTATTTATTACTATCCCGGGTTTCAGCAGACATTCAGGAACCATTTTGGAAGGGTATACAGCAATTATGATTGCTTATCTAAGCAGTGATCCTGAAAATCCGAAAAAGCTTACAGATGAAAAATTTGGAAAGAGCTGATGTGACTTTTATAGTGAATAAGCACTAAAATATATTCATATCTAACTGCTGTACAAATGATAGCTTCAGGATTTTGATTGTTTGAAAACATCTGTAAAATTAAAAATGACATTGGGAAGGTAAATTAGGTCAGCGATATTTTGTAATTACCATCCATGGATGGTAATTTTGATTGATCATTTAAACCGGAACATCATGAAGATAGAAGAAGAGCTTAAACACGAATTTGGTAGTCGCCAGCAAAGAGCAGCTACTAATGTGATCTTTACTTCGAACTGGATTTTGAATAAAATATCTGTTGATTTAAAGTCGACAGGACTATCGCTGCAACAATTTAATGTACTCAGCGTACTTAACGGACAACAAAATCACACTGCGACTGTTAATTTGATCAAAGAACGTTTAATAGACCGGATGCCAAACGTTTCGCGGCTGGTGAATAAATTGCTGGAAAAAGGTTTGATAGAAAAGGAGCGGAATGCAGCCGATCAGCGCGTAGTCTATGTGAAACTTACCGCAAAAGGTCTTGCCCTTAAGATCAAAGCAAGGCAGTTAATAGATAATGGGGAGATTGGACTGACTGATGAGGAATCTGATCGTTTGAATGAATTATTGGAGAAGATAAGGAAGTAAAAAAATTTGATTAAATAACATCCATGGATGATAAATCCATGGGTTAAATTGATAGCTATGAACAAAGTAATATTGTTAGACAAGAGGCCGGAAGGAGTACCGGTTATAAGCGATTTTAAATTTATCGAAGAGGAAATACCTGTTGCTGATGAAGGGCAGGTCTTGTTAAAAACGCGTTTTGTATCTGTGGATCCTTATTTGCGTGGAAGAATGAAAGATGTTAAATCTTATGTTCCTCCCTTTGAACTTGGCAAGCCAATGCAATCTGGTGTGGTGAGTGAGGTAATTTCATCCAAAAATAAAGACTTCAACGAAGGCGATTTCGTTGTCGGTTATGTGGACTGGAAAGAGTACCAGACTTCTGATGGAAAGGGGCTGACTAAAATTGACGCTGATGCGGCAGACTTATCTGCTTATCTGGGCATCATAGGGATGACAGGCTTAACTGCTTACCTGGGATTAAAAAATATCGGGAAACCGAAAGCGGGAGAAACTATTGTTGTCTCCGGTGCTGCAGGTGCAGTGGGAAATGTAGTTGGGCAGATTGGGAAACTACTGGGTTGCCATGTGGTTGGCCTGGCAGGAACAGATGAAAAAATTAGTACGCTTAAATCGAAGTTTGGCTATGATGCAGGTATAAATTATAAATCAACAGACAATCTTGAAGCAGCTGTTAAAGCAGCTTGTCCGGATGGTGTAGATATCTATTTTGATAATGTTGGGGGCCCGGTATCGGACGCTGTATTAGCAAACCTTAAGTACAAATCCAGAATTATTGTTTGCGGTGCTATTTCACTATATAATGATACAGAACCGGCATTGGCTCCAAGGGTAGAATGGCGTTTAGTTGTTAATAGCGCTACGATGACCGGCTTTATCGTAGGCGATTATGCAGACCAGTTTCCGGAAGGAATGAAACAGCTTACCGAATGGTACAGAGAAGGCAAGCTAAACAATAGTGAAACCATTGTAGAAGGTTTTGATCAGATTCCGGAAGCGTTTATTGGCTTGTTTGAAGGTAAAAATGAAGGTAAAATGGTGGTTAAAATCTAATAAATTATAAATAAATATATCATGTTAAATTTTGAATTAAAGAATCCAACAAAAATTATATTCGGTAAAGGACAGATTGCAAACCTGGCTAAAGAACTACCACAAGATGCTAAGATACTGATGTTGTATGGCGGTGGAAGTATCAAAACGAATGGCATCTATGAGCAGGTAAAAACTGCCCTGAACGGATTTGATGTAGTTGAGTTTGGCGGAATACCAGCTAATCCCGAGTACGAGGTTCTACTTGACGCATTAAAAGTGATTAAAGAACAACATATAACTTATTTGCTGGCAGTTGGTGGAGGTTCTGTGATTGACGGAACTAAATTCCTTTCTGCAGCAGCGCTATATGAAGGTGGAAGTCCCTGGGAGATTCTGACTAAAAGTATTAAGACAGAAAAAGGTATGCCTTTTGGAACGGTACTGACTTTACCGGCGACTGCTTCAGAGATGAACTCTGGTGCTGTAATTACCCGAGCAGAAACGCAGGAGAAATTTTCTATGGGCGGACCGGGTCTGTTTCCTGTGTTCTCTATTCTTGATCCGCAGGTGGTTGCTTCGATTCCTCAGCGTCAATTAGCAAATGGGATAACTGATGCTTTTACCCATGTGCTGGAACAATATATGACCTATCCGGCAGGTGGTTTATTACAGGATAGATTTGCAGAAAGCATCATGCAGACTTTAGTAGAAGTGGCACCTAAAGTGATTGCAGAACCAGCTAACTATGAGGCTGCTGCGAACTTTATGTGGAGCTGTACAATGGCGTTGAATGGGTTGATCCAGAAAGGTGTTCCCGGCGACTGGGCGGTACACATGATGGGACATGAGCTTACCGCATTATTTGGTATCGATCATGCACGGACTTTAGCAATTGTAGCCCCTAGTCACTACCGTTTCAATTTTGAAGCAAAAAAAGAGAAGTTAGCACAGTATGGAAAACGTGTTTGGGGCATTACGGGTGATGATATCGACGTGATTGCAAACGAAGCGATTGTTAAAACTGAAGTGTTTTTCCATTCGCTTGAAATCAAAACTACGCTTTCTGAATATACTGAAGACTATAAAGGGACAGCAGAGAAAATAGCGGGCAGATTTACTGAGCGTGGATGGCTTGGCCTGGGCGAACATAAATCGCTTACACCTGCTAATGTTCAGCAAATCATAGAAATGAGTTATTAATTTAAAACAACAATATTATGAAAGTATTAATCGTATTGACTTCCCACAGTGAATTAGGGGACACAGGTAAGAAAACAGGTTTCTGGGTGGAAGAATTTGCCGCTCCTTATTATGTTTTGGCAGATGCGGGAGTGGAGTTAACCATTGCTTCACCAAAAGGTGGTCAGCCACCAATTGACCCTAAAAGTGAAGCTGCAGATGCGCAGACTCCTGCAACGAAAAGATTTGATGCTGATGAGGAACTGAAAGCAAAATTAGCACATAGCCTGAAATTGAGTGAAGTTACTGAGGAAGATTATGATGCAGTATTTTATCCGGGTGGCCATGGTCCATTGTGGGATCTTGCTGTAGATGAGCATTCCATCGCATTGATTCAGGAATTCTATAATGAGCAAAAACCTATTGCTTTTGTATGCCATGCGCCTGCTGCACTGGTCAATGTGAAGGCCGCAAATGGTGAGCCTCTGGTAAAAGGTAAAGAAGTAACGGGCTTCTCCAATACTGAAGAAGATGCGGTGCAATTATCAGATGTTGTCCCTTTCCTGTTAGAAGATGAGTTGAAAAGTCTGGGGGCTTTGTACAGCAAGGGAGCCGATTGGGGTTCTTTTGTGAAAAGGGACGGCAGGTTGATTACCGGACAAAACCCGGGTTCTTCTGAGGAGGCCGCGAAGGTCTTATTAACGGTACTTGAAGAAAAAAAGTAAATATATATTAGCTTTACATCATGGAAAATGAGAACAGCAATCCGTATACACAGTTCAATCTGGACATTCTGGATAATTGGAAAGCAAACGGGGTCAAATATATTAAGCTGGTGGAACTGGATACCGATCTTCCGGTGAAGTTCTTTGAGCTGATCCCTGACTCGGAAATCCCTGATGCTGATGAAACTATTTATCCTATAGGTTCTGAAGATATTTCTGAGCTTCTGGATCCATCGGCGAAAGTTAAATTCCTTGTACATGATATTTATCTGGACGAAGAGTTTTAACGCCTGGAGCTGATTAACTTATGAAGAAGCGCGATGGCAATTATTTCATCGCGTTTCTTTATTCATCTAATTACCATTTTTTACTCTTCCTTGCTCTGACGCACTGCCGTTTAAACGTTCCCTCACTGCTTTAATGCTTGTGCTGCCAAAATTATAAGTAAATGTGAACCTAAAAATTCTGGTTTCCTGTTTTTGGTATAGCTGATAGTCCTGAGTGGGGATTACGCTGTTTATTTTTATTTGTCTGGTGTTGAATACATCGTTTGCAGCAAGTTTAATATTCATTCTTTTACCGGCCATCGATTTGCTGATTCCGAGATCTGCGCCGTAAATTGGATCTGCAACGTAAGTGCCGTACGCCTGAGAAGAAGCATAGTTCACAGATAATTCGGCATTTATTGTAGGGCTGATTATAAATGATTGAAGAGAGTTGACTAAGAAAGTTAACTTGCCATTTTCAAATGGAACCCCCATCAGATTAGGACTACTGAAGCGGCTATAGTATAAAGTGGCATCGTTGCTGGTGTTCCACCATTTCGTCAGTGCCAGGGGTCGGCTAACGTTTGCGCTAACGGTGTTTCTTGAGGCTAAGTTCTGTTCAAATAGCAAGAGTGTCTTTTTTATAGGATCAGTGATAGTTGTTGTGCTCATTACATCTTTAGTATGGGTATAACCCAATGTAACATTCGTTGTTTTTTTATGTCCGTAACTCAATTCATAGACATTTGCATATTGCGGATTAAGATTTGGATTACCCTGTGAATAGGTATATAAGTCGGCAAAATAAATGAATGGATTTAATGACTGGTAGTCCGGGCGGTCTATTCTTCTGCTATATGAAAAGCCTAGCTCATGGTTTTCCGCAAGACGGTGACTGATTTGCATATTTGGGAAGAAGTCCAGGTAATTTCTTTTTACCAGCTGTTGCAATGTGACAGAGTTCCCTTCAGAATGCGTTAATTCAGTTCTCAGGCCTAGTTGAATGCTGATAGTTTTAAAATCTTTGTGCAGGTTTGCATATGCAGCATTGATTAATTCCTTGTAGATGAACCTATTATTTTGTGCTGCATCCGGAATCCATCCGGCATTCGTGAGTAGCGCTGACTGAAAGTTATTATCGGTGTTCACATAACTGGTTTTTATACCCGTTTCCAATTTGATCTGCGCTTGAAGGGGAATGGTGTAATCCATCTTACCAGCCAGTATATGTATGCTGGAGGGGGTGGCATTGCTAAAAATCAATGGCGATTTGGATGGCATTCCCGTCGAATCAAAGAAATAATTATTGTACTTAAAATTATTAGTATTCTGGAACCTTGTATAATCGAAGTCGACATTTAATTCCTGACCATTTGTGTCCAATACTGCTTTGTAATTTAAGTTATAGGATTGGTTTTGATGCTTTATCTGGCCCGGATTTGATGCTGTAATGGAAGAATCTACTGCAAATGGCAGGCTTCCGATTAATATGCGATTTGAATTATTGGCTTTTGCATCGTTTGTATATCCGCTGATGGCAAATCCTATGATATTGCGCGGATTCACATCATAGTCCATTCCAAATTTATAGCTATTGTTTCTTCGCAAATAGATATCTGTCCCTCTCTGATCAAAATAGGTTTTTTCATGAGCAGCAGTATTACTTCTGTCAATCAGGATGTTTTCAAACTCTTTATTGCTGACATAATTAAAATTACCGAAAAGGTTGACATGATGATTCCGGTGGTTTAATGTGATACTGGCATCAGATTTATAGTATTTACCATAACCGCCACCCGCAGCAAGAGATCCATTTGTTCCATTGTTACTGTTTTTCTTCAATCTGATATGAATTAATCCACCGGTTCCCGCGGCATCGTATCTGGATGAAGGATTGCTGATCAGCTCAATGCTTTGTATAGTATTGCCGCTGGTAGAGCGCAGCAGTGTGGCCAGTTGTGCAGCGGATAAATAAGTTGGCTTATCATCTATCAATACAAGGATACCGGCTTTACCTCTGAGACTGATGTTGCCTTCATTATCAATCGTAACACCGGGTGCTTTAGCTAAAATATCCATCGCAGAGTTTCCCGCTGCAAGAATGCTGTTCGCAACATTCAGGATGATCTTTCCATTTTTTCTCTCCACGAGCGGCTTCTTTTTCGTGATATTAACCGTCTCGAGCTGCAAGCTATCTGCAAGGGGAACTGTTTGTGCTACTATATTCGTGCGTGGAAAGAAAAAGCACACGAATACAAGCAGGTATGGGCATTTGGATTTCATTTAAAGAGATTTGACCGTTAATACGTTGTCTTTCTAAATTAATAGAATAAAGTAGGTTAACTTAGATTTTAACATACTTTAACTAGCTGACGTATTGGTCATTAATCCATTACATGGAAACAAATACCCGTGGGAGGGGTTTGGCGATATCGAAGGTGTACATTTAGATGAAGTCCTGGCGGTGCGGACTAAAAACATCGATTAATACACCCGGTTCCAAACAGACAACACCATGCACAGCATGTGGTGGTACATAGAAACCATCTCCTGCAACTAAGATCTGCTTTTTATCGCCGATTGTGGTTTCAAAAACACCACTTTCTACGTAACTAATCTGCGAATGGTGGTGCTCATGTAACTGACCAATTGCACCTTTCACGAACTTCACTTTGACCATCATCACCCGGTTATCATAACCGAAAACCTGTCTTTGGATGCCATCCCCCAAATCCTGCCAGTCCGTTGCAGCGGCTATTTGAAATAATTCACTTTGTAACATATCAGAAAGTTGAATAGTAGAATTTAATTTGCGGATCTGACCATTTCGATATGATCAATACCGTCTTCATCATAAATATCTCCGGCGGACTCAAATCCGAAAGCCGTATAAAAATCCTTCAGATATAATTGTGCGCCAATTCTGATGGGCTGATTTCCATAAAGACGGATACAGTTGTCTATGGCGAGTTTAACCAATTGTTTTCCAAAGCCTTTACCTCTTGCCAATTCACTGCTCGCAATTCTTCCGATAGAAGGTTCCTTATAAGAAACACCGGCAGGAACGATCCTGGCGTAGGCCATGAGTTCCTTATTTTGGTATAACATCAGGTGCTGGCATGACTGATCTTTATCATCAGTATCGAGAAAAACGCAGTTTTGTTCCACCACAAATACCTCGCTTCTTAACTTTAATATAGCATAGAGTTCTTTTGTAGTCAGAGATTCGAAAGGTTTGCAAATTTCGGTAAATTCCATTGTCATTTATTAAAATCAAATTTCACAGGCTTTCCCTGGAAATTTTAAAGGTAATAAATTCTAAGCGATCCTGTAAAGAATGTTTTATTGTCCGCAGAACAAACAGCGTAGAAATAGGTTTACATTATAGTGTTGGTTTAATCCGTTAAAGACCCTACTTTTGAACAAAACCTTGATGCTGAGCACATGGTTTTATAAATACTATACAGTTGATATGATATACAGATGCATATATAAATACAGCCTGCTTCTTTTCCTTTTATTGATCAGTATGACTGTTGACGCACAAAGCTTGCGCGTTGCAGTGGCAGCGAATGCAGCTTTTGTATTAAAACAACTTAAGGCAGATTTTATGAAGAAAACCGGAATTTCTGTAGAAGTGATTAGTGGCTCTTCAGGTAAGCTGGCTACTCAAATCAAGAATGGCGCCCCTTATGACTTATTTCTTTCTGCTGATATGGGCTTTGCGGAAGATGTTTACAAAGCTGGCTTTTCATCAATAAAGCCCAAAATTTATGCATCTGGCAGTTTAATCGTATGTTCTTCTACCGGAGCAGATTTAAAAAACTGGAAGTCACTTGTTACCGATGGCAAGTCGGGGAAAGTAGCCATTGGTAATCCTGCATTAGCACCCTATGGTAAAGCAGCAGAACAGGCGATGAACTATTATCATATTTATAAAAAGGCAGCTCCCCAGCTGGTGTTTGGAGAAAGCATTAGTCAGGTGAATACCTATGTGCTGAAAAAAGCGGTAAATATTGGCTTCACTACGGAATCTTTGGTATATGAATTACCTTCAAATTCCGGAATGAAATGGTTGCGTGTGGATCCGGCTGCTTACACACCAATACACCAGGGGGCATTATTGTTAAAACATGCCAACAGTAACCTTGCAAATTGTAAACGCTTTTACGATTATCTTTTCTCTCCTGCAGCTAAAAAAATATTTAAGGCTTATGGCTATAGCACAATCTGATGGAGTGGACACCGATATGGCTAAGTTTAAAGCTCGCTGCAATTACAACTGTTATCCTGGTAATTATTGGAATTCCAATAGCGTACTGGTTGTCCAGAAGGAGTTCTATGTTCAAAGTTATCGCAGAGGCCTTGCTGACTATGCCGCTGGTATTGCCACCGTCTGTATTGGGTTTTTATTTACTGATCAGCTTTAGTCCGAATAGTGTGCTGGGGCATTGGTTACTGCAACATTTCAATCTTAGTTTAGTATTTTCATTTGAAGGACTGGTAGTTGCATCTGTTATCTATAGTTTACCTTTCATGATCAGTCCTGTTAAATCAGCGCTTATTCACCTGCCTGATTCGCTTGCTGAAGCTTCTTATACCATGGGTAAATCTAAACTGGCAACGTTTTACAAGGTGCTGTTGCCTAACATAAAGTCTTCGTTATATACTGCTTCAGTGCTAACATTCGCGCATACGCTGGGAGAGTTTGGTGTAGTATTAATGATTGGCGGAAAATTGGAAGGTGTGACTAAGGTGGCTTCAATTGCGATCTATGACGCGGTAGACAATAATCAGTATGCGGAGGCCAATCAATATTCTCTTGTCTTATTTGCAATCACATTTATAATTGTTATTCTGGTGTTTATTTTTAACAGGAATGCAGCGAGGGGACCATTGGAATGATCAGTATCAAAATCGATAAACAGATTAAAACTTACAACGGAAAAAGCAATCTTGTAGTTCAAACGCTGATAGAAAAGGGGAGTGTAACTAAAATTTATGGCCCCTCGGGATCTGGGAAAACTACCTTTCTTAAAATTATTGCGGGGTTGATCAGTCCCGAACAGGGAATCATTAAAGTAGATGATGTAATATGGCTGGACACAGCAGCGAAATTAAACCTGAAACCGCAGCAGAGAAAGGTTGGATTTGTATTTCAGGATTATGCCTTGTTTCCCAATATGACAGTGATGGAGCATCTTTTATACGCCACATCTGATACCCTGCTTATCGAAAGATTACTGAAAATAGGGAAAATGGAAACATTCGTTCAGCACAGACCCAAACATTTATCTGGCGGTCAGCAGCAAAGGTTGGCGATTTTACGTGCCCTGGCCATGCGTCCGTCTGTATTATTAATGGACGAAGCCTTTTCTGCGCTGGACGACGAGTTGAGAGTATCATTGATCATGGAATTAAAATTGCTGCTGAAAGAGTTTAACACGACTACACTTATTGTAAGTCACCATGCCCAGGATACATCGGGCTTTGCTGACGGATCTTTAAAAATTGATTTGGATTAACACAGGTTTTCTTAAATTTGCAACAAATGATTATATATAAAACAGAAGAAGAAATTGAATTGATGCAAATAAGTGCATTACTGGTAAGTGCAACCTTAGCGGAAATAGCTAAGGTACTCAAGCCAGGAATGACTACACTGGATTTAGACAGAATTGCTGCTGAATTTATTGCTGATCATCAATCTGTACCATCGTTTCTTAATTTTAGCGGTTATCCGCATAATATCTGCACGTCTGTTAATGATGTGGTTGTACATGGTTTTCCTAACAAAGTGCCTTTGCGTGACGGCGACATCGTATCTGTAGATATAGGTGTTTATAAAAATAGTTTCCATGGTGACCATGCCTATACTTTTATTTTGGGAGAAATCAAACCTGAAGTAATGAAACTGGTAAAGGTGACTAAAGAGTCTCTTTATGTGGGAATTAAACAGGCGGTTGCTGGCAAACGTGTGGGAGATATTTCGAATGCGATACAGGAATACACCGAGAAAGAAGGATATGGAGTGGTAAGAGAACTTGTAGGCCATGGTTTAGGACGTACAATGCATGAAGATCCACAGGTTCCTAACTATGGAAGGAAAGGTTCCGGTATCATGATGAAGGAAAACCTGGTACTGGCGATTGAGCCAATGATCAACCTGGGTACGAGACATATTTACACAGATGAGGATGGCTGGACTATTCATACGGCTGATAATTTGCCTTCAGTACATTTTGAGCATGATGTATGTGTGAAAAAAGGTGAAGCACTGATTTTATCAGATTATGCACCAATTGAGCGCGCAGAGAAAGCGAATAGCAATCTCAATTCATCGTACTATGAGCTGTAGATTACTGATATTTGTCATACAATTTTAAATAAGACCTGTATGGTCTAAATTTCCGGCCCTATTCTGCTAGTTCAACCCAGGATAGGGCTATTTTTGTGCCAAATGAATCCAGGAAACAGAAATCAGCATCAGGAGGGCGATCCTTTAAAATCGGGTACCATCTTATTGATGGCAGTCGCAGCCGGAATAACAGTAGCTAATATTTATTATAATCAGCCGATCCTGAAAGAGATGGCTATTTCACTGGGCGCTACGGATACTGAGGTTGGTAAGGTCTCCATGCTTACTCAGGTAGGTTATGGACTAGGGATGTTTTTCCTGCTGCCACTGGGCGATAAAGTGAACCGTAAGAAGCTGATCTTATCGCTGCTCATTGCTTTAGCACTGGCATTGGTACTGATGTTTTTCTCAAAAGGAATAGTCATTGTGTGGTGTTTGAGTTTGCTGATTGGCATATGTGCGGCGCCTGCACAGATTATTTTGCCTATGGCCGCAAGTCTGGATAAGGTGAACAGAGGTAAGACAGTGGGAATCGTGTTTAGTGGTATCCTTGTCGGAATTCTAGGTTCCAGGGTCATCAGTGGCTTTATTACCGACTGGCTGAACTGGCGGTATGTTTATGCAATATCTGCGTTTATGGTCGTATGTATCACCGTATTGCTGAAACTATATCTTCCTGATGTAAAACATAAATTTACAGGTAGTTACGTTCAGTTACTTAAATCAACGCTAATGCTGGTAAAAGAACATAGGGTATTGAGAGAGTCGGCCATTCTAGGTGCATTTACATTCGGGATTTTCTGTTCGTTCTGGACGACCATTACGTTTTACCTGAGCGGTCCGCAATTTAATTTCCATGCAGATACCATCGGACTGTTTGGAATCGTAGCTATAGGTGGTGCATTAGTAGCACCCTACTTCGGTAAACTTGCGGATAAGGGGAATACACGAAAATCGTTAATGATTACTGTAGGCATGATCATCTTTAGTATTATCCTGTTAAAGGTGATGCCGCTATCTATTGCAGCATTGATTGTTGCCATATTTATTTTGGACATTGGCGTGCAGGCCACACAGATCACAAATTTTACAAGAATCTACGCTTTAGATGAAAACTCACACAGCAGATTGAATACGATTTATATGACAACGTATTTTATTGGTGGTGGGATAGGTACATTTTTTGGTCTGCTCTGCTGGAAACATGGGGGATGGGAGCTGTCTACCTGGCAAATGCTGATCTGGGCTTTCGTTGCCCTGGGAATAGTATTCTTCGCGAAAAAGTGAGGTTTCCTGGTTTTAGCAGGTGATGAGTTTACAAAGATCAACAAACGCCTGGTTAAAAGAGAACTTCTGAAATCAGGATAAATGTCATACTTTTATGCGCAATATCACCTGTTGAAATCCAGACATTCTATGATGAAATCATTGCCTTCCTATAACCCTGTGCCTTTTTTGCGTGAGAATTATAAAATAATAGGCAGTTATATATTTACACTATTTTTTATCGGACTTGCGATATGGTTTATACGTCATGAACAACAGGAATTGCAGCAGGTGAAACACCTGGTGGTCACTTCGAGATGGGAGTGGATTGTACCCGGTATTTTACTCAGCGTAGTTTATATCTTTATTCATGGTCTGATGTATAAGGCCTCATTTGCAGCAGTAGGCAGTAAAGTCTCTGTTGCTGATGCCAGCATGTTATTTTTGAAAAGAAATTTTGTAAGTGTATTTCTGCCGGCCGGAGGTGTTTCTTCACTTGCCTTTTTCAGTGGAAATATAGAGCAGAAAGGAGTGAGTAAATCACAGATTAACTTTGCTTCATCCATTTATGGTTTCGTTGGTATCCTCTCTGTATTGGTTATTGCTATTCCGGTATTTGTATATGCTATATTTCAGGGCAGTATAGGAATGGGAGAATGGTTTGGTCTGTTGGCTGCTTTTATATTGATTGGTTTGATTTACCTGCTCTTCAGGTCTGTCGTAAATAATGGTAAAGTGTACCAGCTAATCACGCGTTATATTCCTGTGGTTGATGTATTTCTGGGTGATTTCAGGAGCAACAAAATTGAGCGTAACGGATTTGTTGTCACTTTTCTCTATAGCATGCTGATTGAGGTCATCGGAATTGTACATATATACCTTGCCATGCTGGCACTGAATATCGAACCATCAGTAATCATTTCGACTATCAGTTATGTGGTTGCCGTGGTGTTTCTGATCATTTCGCCATTTCTGCGTGGTCTGGGTGCTGTGGAGGCATCTATGACTTTTATGCTGATCCGACTTGGTTATCATGAAGCAGCAGCAGTTTCTGTGACTATACTTTACCGGTTTATGGAGTTTTGGATTCCATTGTTATTGGGCGCGTTGAGCTTCCTGCTGAAGATTAATAAGTTATTGATGAGGATTATACCTGCACTTTTGATCCTGGCATTGGGTATTGTCAATATCGTTTCTGTATTGACACCGGCCATTCATGAAAGGCTGATTTTTCTGAAAAATTTCCTTCCTGTGTCGGCTATTGCTGCCTCGAATTACTTTGTGCTGGTGGCCGGTCTGTTCCTGCTGGTCACGGCGGCTTTTATGCTGAAAGGCCTTAGAATGGCCTGGTACCTGGCGATGACCTTGTGTCTTTTTTCACTTGTCGGCAACCTGACTAAAGCGATCGATTATGAAGAAGCTGTGTTTTCGCTGGTTGTGATTGTGGGACTGGTTGCTTCAAGAAAGGAATATTATGTGAAACACAATTCTAAACTAAGATATATCGGTATTCAAACGACTTTGTTAAGTGTGGCCGCTGTGTTACTATATGGTACAATAGGTTTCTATTTTCTTGACGCCAAACATTTTAATGTAGATTTTAGTCTGACGCAATCTATAAAATATACATTGGAAAACTTCGTGCTGATAGAAAGTGAAAATCTGATTCCGACAGATTCTTTTGCACGTGGATTTTTATATTCTATCAATATCAGCGGTTTTCTATCACTGGCATTTCTTTTTTATACTTTGATACGTCCTTATATCATCAAGGATACCAGCGATGAAGAAGAGCTGGCCTGGGCAAAGGAGCAGCTGGATCAATTCGGCAACTCTGCTATGGATTATTTCAAGACCTACCAGGATAAACTGATTTACAGGACTCCTGAAATTGAAGGTTTTGTATCTTACCGTGTGTCCGGGAATTTCGCTGTGGTATTGGAAAACCCCGTTACAGCACCAGAAAACCTCGTTGCCTTTATCAAATCATTTGATAGATACTGCTTTGAAAGTGGCCTGAAGAGTTTTTATTACAGGGTACCCGAAGCAAGTCTGGATGATTTTATCAGTTGCGGCAAGAAAAGACTGTATCTGGGGCAGGAAGGGGTGGTTGATCTTACCACATTCACTTTAGATGGGGGTAACAGGAAATCCATTCGCAATGCATTGAAAAAAGTGGCGGAAAAAGGTTTTCATTGCAAAATATATACTGCTCCGGTAAAAGACGGATTATTACAGAAAATAAAGTCTGTATCGGATGAGTGGCTGATGGATACGGAGAGGGAAGAGATTGTTTTTTCGCAGGGACTATTTATGTGGGAAGAACTGAAACAGCAGACAATCATCACGGTAGAGAATGCAGAGGAAAAGATTGTTGCCTTTTTAAATGTTATACCAGATTATGCAAAAGGCGAAGGCACCTATGACCTGATCCGAAAAACACAGGATGCACCAAACGGAGTGATTGACTTCATTCTTGTAGAACTTTTCAAATACCTGAAAGAGACAGGCTGCACGTCTGTAAATATTGGCTTTGCACCCCTCTCCGGGTTAATGGATCCAAAGAACCTGCCAGAGCGTTCTATGAAATTTGCCTATGAGAAAATCAAATCTTTCTCCCACTACAAGGGCCTCAGAGACGCGAAAGATAAATTTTCACCGGTATGGCACAATAAATACCTGGTTTATGAACAGGATTATGATCTGATACAAGTACCTGCAGTATTATCTAAAATAATTAAACCTTAAGCGATGAAGATGTTTGTGTTAATGTTCACTTTTATAGGATGTCTGTTTGGTCCGGAAGCAGGGGCAGGAAAGGCTATAAATGATAAATTACCATTGAAGGTTATTTCAGCGCTGAAGAAAACAAATCTGCCACTATTTTTTATGATTTCGGGAGATGGTGGATGGACCAGCTTTGATCAATCGCTCGCGGAAGCACTTGCCAAAAAGGGAATTCCCGTAGTAGGACTCGATGCGCAAAAGTATTTCTGGAACAAAAAGACACCAGACCTCGTAGCAGCAGAACTGGGTAAGGTGATGTCACAATACATGGAGCAGCTTGGAAAGGAGGAGGTAGTTTTACTTGGCTTTTCTTTCGGAGCATCTATTGTACCCTTTATTGCCAGCCGGCTTTCGCCCGAACTGAAACCACAACTGTCGGCAGTATTGTCAATGTCTCCCGATACCAGTGCAGATTTTGAAATTCACATCGCTGATATGCTGAACTTCGGCGGCTCGAAAGGAAAGTACAACGTACTTGCCGAAATGAGTAAACTAAAAAGTATTACCGTCATGAACTTTTTTGGTAAGGCAGAAGGTACACGTACAGCAAATCAATTCATCAAACAAGGCTTAAAAGTACAGATTTTGCCTGGCGATCACCATTATGCAAATGATTTTGAGGGACTTTCAAAAACACTGATTAAAGTAGTTAACAGGTAATTTCGTCAGAAAGGATATAAAATGAATACTCAATTGGTTAAGTTATCTGCGATAGCAGCAGCATCTTCCAGAATCATTATAGGTTTAATGTCGGGCACCTCATTAGATGGCCTGGATATTGCCTTGTGCGAATTTTCAGGTTCAGGAACAACAACGAAAGTGAAGTTGTTAAATTTTACAACAGTACCTTACGATGAATCTTTTAAGGAAGAACTGAAATCTGTCTCCTTTAAATCTCAGGTATCACTGCAGCGGCTTACTTTACTCCATGCAGTGATTGGCAGGCTATCCGCCGAGATGATTCTTAACACCTTAAAAGCATGGGATTTTCCAATAGATAAAGTGGATCTGATAGCAAGTCACGGACAAACGATCTTTCATGCACCATCGTCTCTGCATCAGCTCGCGGAATATCCTAATGCTACACTGCAGATCGGCGACGGAGATCATATTGCTGTAAAGACAGGAATAATTACCCTGAGCGACTTCAGACAGAAACATATTGCTGCCGGAGGAGAAGGAGCACCCCTTGCAGTTTATGGAGACTACCTTTTATTTGCTGATGCTACTGAAAATAGAATTCTGCTCAATATCGGTGGAATTGCCAACTTTACCTATTTACCCGGCGGCAAGGAGCCGGATGGTATTTTCTCGACTGACGTAGGACCCGGGAACACGTTGATGGACCAGTATGTACAATTAAACTATCCAGGACTATATTATGATAAAGATGCTGCCATTGCTTTACGGGGAAACATCAATGCAACTTTACTGGAAGCGCTAAAAGACAACGCGTTTTTCGGCTATTCTTTTCCGAGAACTACGGGACCTGAATTATTTGATATGCATTATCTTCGTGAGGCGCAGCAGCGAAGCGAGACCAACTTTTTACCCGCACCGGATGTACTTGCAACACTCTGTGAGTTTACTGCCTGGGCCATCATCAGTGCTATCCGTAAAACACTCCCTGATCAGACTTTCGAAATTTACCTGAGTGGTGGAGGTATGCATAATCCGCTGCTGGCCGCTAAAATCAGTACCGGTCTGGCACTTACTTTAAAGACGACAGCAGATTTGGGAATTCATCCGGATGCAAAAGAGGCCGTACTTTTCGCCTTGCTGGCCAATGAATGTATAGCGGGTGGAAATATGAACTTTGGCAACAAAAAAAGTATACCCAATGTAACGATGGGTAAGATCAGTCTTCCGGATTGACCTAATTTTTACCATTCATTTCAAAACATTATTTACTTTTAGCTGTCATTAAAATGAGGTCTGTCCACAAAGGCATCACTGATTTTTTTAAAAGATAGATTATGCAGAAACGAATAGTTATTATTGGTGGAGGATTCGCTGGAATCAACCTTGCGCTGGCACTTGGTAAAACAAGTCATTATGAAGTTACCCTGGTCGACAAAAACAACTATAACTTTTTTCCGCCGCTGATTTACCAGGTGGCAACTGCTTTTCTGGAGCCATCTTCCATCAGTTATCCTATACGTAAGCTGTTCCGGTATAAAAAGAACCTGCATTTCAGGTTGGGTGAGCTGTTAAAAGTAATGCCTGCTGAAAACAAAATCCTGCTGAGCAATGGTACTGTTGAGTATGATGAGCTGATTTTTGCAACAGGCGCAGAAACCAATTACTTCGGAATGGAAAATGTGCGCAAAAATGCGATTCCCATGAAAACGCTTAGTGATGCTATACAGATGCGAAACAGGCTGCTGACTCATTTTGAAGAAGCAACAATAGCCAGCGATCCTGACGAAGTACGAAAGTATCTTAATATTGTTGTGGCAGGTGGCGGACCAACAGGAGTGGAGATTTCGGGTATGTTTGCAGAAATGAGGCATTCGATTATGCGTAAAGATTATCCTGAACTGATCAATACGGGTGCACATGTATATCTTGTAGATGGTGGACATGCATTACTCAAACCTATGAGTGAAAAATCACAAAAGCACACATATGAAGCCCTTACGAAATTAGGTGTCAAGATTATCTTGAACAGCCATGTGAGTGATTTCAAAGATGATCAGGTGATATTTACTGATGGCACTGCAATACCTTCAAAAAATCTGATCTGGGCGGCAGGGGTTAGTGCAATGTTATTTGATGGTATTCCTGCAACGAGTTATGGCAGAGGCAGAAGGATGATTGTGAATGCTTATCATCAATTGCAAGGCTTTGAAAACATTTATGCAATAGGAGATACGGCTATACAATCCGGTGATGCAAATTTTCCTGAAGGCCATCCACAGGTTGCACAGGTAGCGATTCAACAGGGGAAAAACCTGGCGCATAATTTTCATGAACTGGCGAAAGGGAAGTCAAAACGTGCGTTTGAATATGCAGATCGTGGCAGTATGGCTATAATAGGCCGTAACAAAGCAGTGGTGGACCTGCCTAAACCTAAAATCCATATGAGTGGATTTATTGCATGGCTTGCCTGGTTGTTTATTCACCTGCTGTCTTTAATCTCCTACAGGAATAGATTTAATACTCTATATAACTGGACTGTCGCGTATTTCTCTAAAGACCAATCGTTACGGATGATTATCAGGCCGGTAGACAAACCCGCTGACCATGAACCGGTAAAGGAGATCACATAATTGCAGTGGCGATTAGCCTCGTATATGTCAATTTTAACATTAAATGACAGGTATTGGTGAAATTATAAATAGTTTTGCCAATACATGAGCACGCATACGATCAGCAATAAGCAACTTTTTTTATTGAATAATGCCCAAACGTCTACTAGTCCAAACTTCCTTGAAATAGATTTCGCAGAAGGTTTGTATTTGCATGATACGACAGGCAAAAAATATATGGACCTGGTTTCTGGTTTTGCAGTTAGTAATATTGGCCACAGACATCCAAAGGTGCTTGAGGCAATAAAAAATCAGCTTGATAAATATATGCACCTCACTGTTTATGGAGAGTTTGTACAGTCGCCAATGATCCGGTTTGCAGAAAAACTGATTAGTGTTTTGCCCTCTTCATTAAATAATGTGTATTTCGTAAATTCGGGTACAGAGGCTACAGAGGGTGCCTTGAAGCTTGCCAAACGTTTCACCGGCAGATCAGGCATAGTTTCCTGCTACAATTCTTATCATGGCAGTACCCAGGGGGCTTTGAGTGTAATGGGCAATGAACATTATAAACAAGCCTACCGGCCGCTATTACCCGATGTGAGTTTTATTCATTTCGGGATAGAAGAAGATCTGATGAAAATCACTCAGGACACTGCCTGTGTAATTATGGAGACAGTACAAGGTGAAGCTGGTATCAGAGTAGCTACACCAGAATATATGCTGAAATTAAGTGCACGTTGTAGTGACATGGGGGCATTATTGATTCTTGATGAGATTCAGGCCGCATTTGGTCGCACCGGCAAATTATTCGCATTTGAGCATTACGGCATTGTGCCTGATATTTTGTTACTGGCAAAGGCAATGGGGGGTGGTATGCCTATCGGTGCTTTTATCGCTAACCGTGATGTAATGGGCGTATTAAAAGATAATCCTATCCTCGGACACATTACCACCTTTGGCGGCCATCCTGTCTCTACAGCAGCGGGACTGGCAAGTTTGAATGTGATTATTGAAGAGGAACTCATAAATAGTGTGGCTGATAAAGAAGAGTTATTCCGTTCCCTGTTAATACACCCGCTGATCAGGGAAGTAAGAGGGAAAGGTTTAATGCTGAGCATACAATTGGATACCTTTGAACAGGTAGCACAGGTGAGTAAGCTCGCAAGTGCTGATGGAGTGGTGATCGACTGGTTTTTGCATTGTGAGAATGCCCTGCGTGTCGCACCTCCTTTGATCATCACAAATGATGAAATCAGAATTGCCTGTAAAGTGATATTAAATGCATTAGATCAATTGAAATGAGCGAACAAGCTACCCATAAACTACAATTTTTAAAAAGCACAATAGAAGATATAGACACGATTTTCGGTTTATATGACGATGCAGTTGCCTACCAGAAAACTGTGTTTAATAAACATTGGCAGGATTTTGAGCGGAGTCTGATCGAAAGGGAGATCGCTGAGGGCAGACAATGGAAAATTGTTAAAGGAAATGATGTGGTGTGTATTTTTGCGATTGATTTCAATGATGCACTCATCTGGGGTGCTAAAGATCTGCAGCCATCAGTATATCTGCACAGGATTGTAACAAACCCCGATTTTAGAGGAAACAATTTTATACAGGACATCATTACCTGGTCCGTTCATTTTGGGAAGTCAAATGATAAAGAGTTTGTAAGAATGGATACCTGGGGTGATAATCCGGCTTTAATTGCATACTATGTGAAATCAGGATTTCAGCACACAGGATTTAGCACACCGGAAAAGTCAAACACATTACCCAAACATTACGAAGGAATCTCCCTTGCTTTATTTGAAATTCCTATAGGCTAAGAAGCCAGCTGAAAATATACCTTATCTATCAGGTCGCCTATATTAAACGGTTTCGGCAGAAAGTCATTCGGACCGAAATCCTGATGCCTGACCGCCTCTGCATTTGGTTGACCGGAAATAAGAATAATCGGAATATGTTGTAATGTCGGATCTTTTTTTACCGACTGGCAAATTTCCCTTCCATCGAAACCATCCAGTAAAATATCCATTAAAATTAAATCTGGTTTTTCGTTAAAGATGACTTGCATGGCATCCTGACCGCTTGAAAAAGTTACCAGGTCCCAGTCTACAAAATCAAGGACAGATTCCATTGCTGTTAGTATTTCCTGGTCATCATCAAATATTACTATCTTCTTATTCATTTATATTGTTTTTCGTAAACTGCTGTCGTTAAGCCAATTTTATGCCATCATTTCCTGATAACTCACAATTGTCAGATTTGTGCATTAATTAATAAACCCTGAACAATTGAAAGTCGGCTTTTGTTCATTTAAAAAAGATTATTTATATGTCATATAGAAAAATAGGAAAATCAGAGTTGAAATTAAGTGCAATAACCTTTGGTGCCTGGGCAGCCGGTGGCTGGATGTGGGGAGGTACAGATACGAATGATGCCGTTGCTGCTATAAGAGCCGCTTATGAACATGGGATTACCTCTATTGATACAGCGCCAATTTATGGTCAGGGTGATAGCGAGAAAGTTGTAGCGGAAGCAATCAAAGATATTCCCAGAGATAAAATACAGATCCTGACTAAATTCGGAATGCGCTGGGACTTACCAGAAGGGGTGGGAAGTAATGCATGGGGCAGTCAGAATAATGAGGGTCATGCGATAGATATTTACAAATATGCGGGCAAAGAAAGTGTGATATACGAGGTAGAGCAAAGTTTGAAAAGACTAAAAACTGATTATATCGATCTTTATCAGATCCACTGGCCTGATGTAACTACACCAATTGAAGAAACCTTCGAGGCGGTATTACGCTTGAAAGAGCAGGGCAAAATTATCGAAGCTGGTGTATGTAATTATAACGCAGATGAAACAGCAGCTGCAAATGGTGTGGTGGCTTTGGCTTCTAACCAAGTACCATACAGTGTGTTGAGGAGAGATATTGAGCGAGATCTTATACCTTACACGATAGCAAATAATATTGGTATAATTGCCTACAGTCCGCTTGAAAGAGGACTATTAACGGGTAAAATTACGAGTGACTATAAATTTGCGGAGGGCGACCACCGCGCTGGCTTGCCTTGGTTCAAAGGAGAAAATCTGGTGAAAGTGAATACTTTTCTTGATGAGGTAAGGCCTGTTGCTGAGGAAAAAGGAGTAACACTTGCACAGTTATTTTTAAGATGGACTGTAGAACAGCCCGGTGTAGTTGTGGCCTTAGCTGGAGCCAGAAATGCTAAGCAGGCAATTGAAAATGCGGGAGCAATGACATTAATCTTAAGCACTGAAGATTTAACATTGATCAGAAACGCAGCAGAGAAAATTACGCTGACCGCGTAATCAGCTTTGTTTCCATTCTCCTAAAAACCCGCTGTCAGTTTTTTACTATGACAACGGGTTTTTTAGAAGAATTATCACTTAATTGCGGCTTCCAATATTTTTAGATACTGATGAAAGACGTACGCTGGTTACTGATATCCGAGATCTTATATACACTTATAGTTATTGCTACTTGTCTTCGGATCATATACGACACGCGGTCAACCACCAAAACACTGGCCTATTTGATGCTAACGGTATTTCTGCCTGTTGCCGGAATCATCATTTATTTTTGTGTGGGAACTAACTACCGGAAGCGCAAGTTATATAGCAAAAAGATCATCAAAGATGAGCAGGTGCAACTTAAAATCACGGATCAGATTTATGCGGAGTCCAGAAAAATATGGGCTACAGTACCGCCGGAAATTGAAAAATATCAGAAACTGGCTAAGCTATTGTTAAATGACGGGCTGAGTTATCTCAGCGGAAATAATAAGGTGGAATTGTTATTGAATGGCGAGCATAAGTTTGAGGAGGTAATACGCGCACTAAAACTTGCCCGGAATCATATACATATTGAATATTATATTTTTGAAGATGATCATATTGGAAATGCGATCAAAAATATACTGATTGAGAAAGCGAAAGAAGGAATTGCCGTGAGGCTGATATATGACGATTTTGGAAGCCGTTCTATCCGAAGTAAAATTGTACCCGAATTAATTGAAGCTGGAGTACAGGCATATCCGTTCTATAAAATCCTTTTTGTAGCATTGGCGAACAGACTGAACTATAGAAATCACCGCAAGATTATTGTAATAGATGGATGTGTCGGTTTTACAGGGGGTATAAATGTGAGCGACAGGTATATCAATGCTAAAAATACCAATTCTGGTCAGGAACAGGCTTCTCCACAGGATAAGCAGGTTTACTGGCGCGATACACATGTGAAGATTACCGGGAGCGGAGTGTATTACCTGCAGTATTTGTTTATATGCGACTGGAATTTTTGCGCAGATGATGAACTGGCTCCGGATCCGGATTTTTTTTGTGAGCCTGAAGGGCATCCTGGTTCTTCTATAGTACAGATAGCGGCCAGCGGACCGGATTCTGATAATCCCACAATTCTCTTTTCGCTGATTCAGCTGATTGGCATGTCTGAAAAAGAAATCCTGATTACGACTCCTTATTTTATTCCAGGGGAAAGTCTGCTCGATGCATTAGTTGTTGCGGCCTTAAGTGGTGTTAAAGTGATTTTGTTAGTGCCGGGTGAATCCGATTCTGCTATGGTTGCTGCTGCTGCCAGATCATATTATATGGAATTAATGACCGCGGGTGTAGAAATTTACGAATACCAAAAAGGCTTTATACATGCTAAAACAATGGTGTCGGACCAGCAAATTTCGGTTATCGGAACAGCCAACATGGATAACAGGAGCTTTGAACTCAATTTTGAGGTGAATTGTATTGTTTATGATGGTAAGGTTGCTGCAGACATGTCGGTAACTTTTTATCAGGATCTGACCGATTCAAAGAAAATAGATAGTGAAGATTGGGAGAACAGACCTTTACACAGGCAGTTCCCGGAGAAAGTAGCAAGATTATTATCACCATTGTTATAGCTTAAGCGATAACAATGGTGTATGTTTTATTTACGTCTGAAAGAATGCTGCAGATATAAGTATATGATAAGTAGTATCAATACCACCAAAAAAGCGGTTATTATTCCTGCCGCTATTCCCAGCGCAAGATTTAGCAATGGAAACACTATATATTCGGCAACAAAAAATACGATCACCAGAAGTGACGCGAGGATGAGGATACTGCTTAATTTCAAATTTGTCATTGATTAAAAAGGATATTTGCTTTTTATAAAATTTTCTACATCTTCAGCATAGTTGCTTCCGGATTCTTTAACTGCGCGTTGAAGTAATTCTGGCGTTACACCAAATTTCTTAGACCAATATTCAACATCATAGTACTCTTGCAGGTTAATCGATTTTCTATCAATTACCCTGATCTCATTTTTATCGTAAAAGTTCTGTCTGAGCATAATAAAAGCGGTTAAATGAATTATGTTTGATATATAACAATACTTATGCCTAAATTATAAGATTACATGCTCAGGCAGCTGCCTGTTGTATTATCTTCATGTTAAATAAAAAATCGAATTGGCTCTGATGGCAATATTCAGGTAACATTATGTTAATATAGGATTTCGTTCTTTGCATCAAGAGTACAAAATTCTATGTATAATCCTAAAAAAATCATCTGGCTGACAGGCTTTTTTTTACGCCATATCATCCTGCTGCTGATGCTACTATTTACCTGTACTATCGTACATGCTGAGGTGAGCCCGCTAACAGCATTGAAATCTGCAATACAGCTGAGTCTTAGGTATCCTGATTCCGCATTCCTGATTATCAGAAACATACATCACAAAGCAAATGTGGAAAATGACCAGAAGGTGGAAGGTATGTGTTTACAGCAAATGGGGAAAATCTGTTACAATCAGGCACATTATGCACAGGCCCTGGAGTATCACCAGCAGGCTGAGAAGATTTACCGCTTATTAAATGATAAAAGATTACTGGCAGATAATTTCAATGATATGGGAACGGTCTACTATCAGAACATTGATAAAAAATCTTCTAAAAAACAATTTGATCAGGCTCTCCGCATATTCAAAGAAATAAATGATAGCAAAGGTTTGGCAGAAACTTATGGCAATATAGGTCACTTATATGAGAAGCAGCAGCGTTATGATAGTTCATTTTATTATCAGCGAAGAGCATTAGCTGAATACCTGAAGGCAGATGATAAAGGTGGGATTGCAAAGATTTATGAAAATCTGGGCAGTATACATGAAGATCTTGTCCGATATGATTCTTCCAGGTACTATTTCGATCGCTCACTGGATTTATACAATATAAGCGGAAATCAGGTCTCCAGTATTGAGGTCATTAACAATATCGGGGATGTACTGAGGAAAACCAGAGACTATAAAGAAGGGTTGGCTTATTCCAGAAAGGCCCTGAAAATGTCTTTGGATACAAAAAATGAATACCAGGAGGCTTCTGCTTACAGGGATATTGCACGTGCTTTCAATCTGATGAACAGGAATGATAGTGCTTTTTATTATATGGAACTTAGCCGCAAACATTTACTGCATATTTATTCGGATCAGAATAACCGACAAATGTCTTTTTTGCAGATACTTTATAGTGTGGACAAAAAGAACGATGAAATAGCTGCCCTTGAAAACAATAGAAAAGTAAATGTCATCATTACAGTTGCCGCTATTATTGTTATTGTTTTATTAATAGTTCTAGGTTTGCTGACAATATCGAGGCAACGGCTAAAGCTGAGCGAAGGCAAAGCTGTTGCTGAAACTAATCGCCAGCTCAATGAGGCACAACGCGCGCAGCTGGAACTGAAAAGCAAGGAACTGACATCACACACGCTACAGGTAATTCAACACAATCAATTTTTGGATACCATGCGGGAAAGATTGATCGAACTGGTGAATGATGACAAGCGCGATAATAAAAGACAACTGCAGCAGGTAATTCAGCAAATTAATCAGAATATCAATCACGATCAGCAGTGGAAAGAATTCACTGCAGTCTTCGAACAGCTGCATCAGTCTTTCTTCGACAATGTAAAGTCACACTTCGAGGATCTAACGATAAATGATATCCGTTTAATTGCTTTGCTGAAAATGAATATGAGTTCAAAAGATATGGCGGCAATTTTTGGTATATCTCAGGATAGTTTGCGTGTGGCACGTTATCGTTTACGGAAGAAACTGAAGATTGATCATGGAGAAAACCTCACCACTTTTATCCAGTCTATCTAATTAAGCTGATAGAAATCTTATCCTTTTTCGGCTTAACATTATCTTAATGTTACGGTAACTAAATAGTAATGGAGAATTTGTTACATGTATCCATCAGTAAATCAGTAAGATGGAAAAGATGTGTATACGCTGTACGCGCTTTGTATACACTAATGTTCACGCTGTTTACATTTTGTATACGGCAATATCTTGACTCATAAATATCCACATAGCACATTTGCTGCACGGTATTAAAAATAACGACCGTCAAAAATTTAAATAAAAAAATGAAGCCAATTTTAAAAACGATTCTCTGCCTATTCTTAAGCATTACTGTGGCGAAAGCCAGTAATATTAAGGGGCATGTATTTGATCAGAAAACCGGTGAGCCGTTGGTGGGGGCATCTGTCCGACTCCAAAATTCTGGTAAAGCAACACTTACAGGTTTAGATGGATCTTTCGAATTTAAGAAAGTTACCCCGGGTGCAACTGCGATCACTGTATCTTATATCAGTTATAAAACATTCACTAAAAAAATCAATATCCTGAATGAGGATAATCCTGCAATAAACATTTATCTATCTGACGATTTGGGAAATGACTTGAATGAGATTGTGATTGCCTCTAAGCATGACGGTTCCACAGAAAACACTGCACGCAGGATTGAGCAAAAATCTATGCAGGTAATGAATGTCGTATCTGGTCGCGCTATGGAAGTATCACCAGATTTAACTGTTGCAAATGCCATCCAGCGTGTGTCTGGTGTCTCTGTAGAAAGAAGTAATAATGGTGACGGACAGTTTGCGATTCTGAGAGGGATGGATAAACGTTATAATTATACTTTGGTAAATGGTATTAAAATCCCTAGTCCTGATAACAAATTCAGGTACGTGCCATTGGATATATTTCCGGTAGAATTATTGGAGCGTTTAGAGATTTATAAGTCGCTTACGCCAAATATGGAAGGTGATGCAGTTGGTGGTGTTGTCAATATGGTAATGAAAGATGCGCCTTCAAAACTACAAATCAATGCGAACCTGGCTACTGGTTATAGTCAGATGTTACTAGACCGTAAATTTCTGAGCTTTGATGGGAACGCAGTAAACTACAAATCTCCTTATGAGTTGAATGGGAGAGCCTATAATGCCAAATCTGCTGATTTTTCTACAGGGACGGTTGATTACAAAGCCAAACAGGCAGCACCAAATCTGGTAGGTGGACTTTCTATCGGTCAGCGTTTTTTAAATAATAAACTAGGAGTAATTGTTGCAGGAAGTTACCAAAACTCCTATCGAGGTACCAATAGTACCTTCTACAATACTACACAGGTGAACAATGAGCAATTTGCACGGATTACTTCCATGGATACCAGACAGTATAGTGAGCAGCAAAAACGTGCCGGTGTGCATGGGAAAATAGACTATGCCTTCAACGAAAACAATAAGCTATCACTTGTCAATTCCTATGTTAATCTGACTAATATTCAAACCCGTGATGTACTAAATCTGAATTTCGCAAGTAATTATCAGCCGGAAAACGGTAATGCGCAGATCAGTTATACTACACGTTCAAGATTAACTGAACAACAGATCTATAATGCTACTTTACATGGAGAGCACATACTAATCCCTAAAAAACTAAGAATCAACTGGTCGGCCGTGTATTCAACTGCTAAGAACGATGTTCCGGACGAAACTTCAATTACCTTAAACGGATTGCGTACCAGCAATGTTGATACAAGAACAACGGTATCAGGGAGCAGCCACAGATGGACAGGGAATACTGACGAAGACAAAGCAGGTTACCTGGATGTGATCTATACAGCAGATATAGCCGGTACAAAAGTAGATTTTACTGCTGGTGGATTGTACAGAGATAAGCAGAGAAGTAGTTTTTATAACAACTATACGTTCAAACCAGTTGTACCAACAGCCTTATACGGTGTAAACTTCGACAACTATACACAAATAGGCCTGGAGGTACAAAATCCTCAGGGCGCTGTAGCTAATCCGCTCACTTATGATGCTTCTGAAAAAACGGCAGCGGGTTATGGGATGTTCAAATTTACTATTAAAGATCTAGAAGTAATTGGTGGAGCAAGAGTTGAGCATACCAATCAGGGATACAGGATGTTATTCTCGGCAGGGGAAACGCGCCCCTCAGGTAATCAGATTTATACAGACTTTTTACCAAGCCTGAATTTAAAATACGGTTTATCTAAAAATCAAAACCTGAGAGCTAGTTATTTCCGCTCCCTTAACCGCCCGGGATTTTATGAGGTTATTCCAGGTGGCAATGTATTGGAAGAATACAGTGAAAGAGGAAACCCTGACCTGAAACGTGCGATTGCAGATAATATTGATGTGCGTTATGAGCTATTCCCTAATAGTAGTGAGCAATTACTGGTTGGAGCATTCTATAAAAATATCAAAAATCCTATTGAGTACACCCTGGTTGCCGATGCTACAAGAGGTCAGGATGTATATTATACACCTGGCAATTTTGGAACTGCAAAAAATTATGGTCTGGAAGTAGATTACATGAAGTTCTTTAATAAAATAGGATTCAAAGCAAACTACACGTATACACATTCCAGAATTACCACTTCAAAATCTCAAAGAATAAGAAATACTGCAGGAGATTTGGAGACGATCAATGTGGAACAAACCAGACCTCTGTTTGGACAGGCATCACATATAGGTAATCTTTCCTTGTTATATAAGGATACTAAAAACGGATGGGATGCCCAATTAGCAGGATCATATACAGGTGAAAGAATCAATACCATTTCACAGTTTATCGATAATGACCAATGGCAGAAAGGTTTTGTACAGATGGATATCTCTATAGAGAAGAGATTCAAAAATAACCTGAGCATCTTCGCTAAAGCAGGTAATCTGCTCAATACGCCGACCGAAATATTTATTAAAGGAACAAATGCCGAAAATTCAAAAGTTCCTGACCAGAATGTCAATAGTAATGAAACGCTGATCCGTAAAGATTACTACGGACAAACGTATTTATTCGGTGTGCGCTATAAACTATAATTGATAACAGACATAATCTAAATCATAATGAAATTAAAAGTATTATTAATGGGAGCAGCATTAATGACTGCGCTATTTACCAGCTGTGAAAAAGCAAATGTTGATGTAGACACCAGCCCCGCTGTAGCAAACGGAAATGGAATTTCCGGAGAAGTGTACGGAGTATGGACAAAAGGGAGTGTAATCAGGGTTAGTGGGGATATTATTGTGCCTAAAGACAAATCTCTCACGATAGAAGAAGGTGTACTGGTAATTATGGATACACTGGCCAGACCTGAATTCATTTTGAATGGTAACCTTTATTCCAAAGGTACCCTTGCCAATCCCGTAAAAATCACTATTGAGGAAAACTATAGAAATGAAGCACACAAATTTGGTAAAATGTGGGGCGGTATTCTGGCAGCCACCACCTGTACTGAATTATTGCTAGACCATACCATTATTGAATATGGAGGAGCCGCAACAACGGAAGCATCCACTTCAGTAAAACTGGGTTTGTATAAAAAGAAAAGCGGTGAAAATACACCAGCAATCTGGTTCTCCAATGTGAAGGGTAAATTAGTAGTAAATGGTAGTACATTCAGACATTTTCAGGATGATTGTACTTATATTGAAGGTGGGAGTATTATTTTTACAGGCAACAGATTTTATACGACAGGTTTGACCGGTGGTGAGGGAATCAATATCAAATCGGGATCTATAGCTGATGTTTCTTATAACCTGTTTTACTCAAATAATACCAATGCATTAAAGTTATCGAATGTGGGCGACCGCACTCCGCAGGCACACGTCATCGCTTTTAACAATACAATGTTGAATACTGGTTGGAGAAGACCAACAGCAAAAGGTGGTTCGGTATGGTTAGAGGCTTCAGTATACGTAGAAATGTACAATAACCTTTTTGCAAACGCACGTTTTGGAATCAAGAAGGATAATACTAATCCACAAGATGGGAGATCGGTATTCAAAAATTCATTGTACTATGGTACTTCACAGGCTACTGTTGCACAATTCCAGCCTTCAGCGGATATCGTAGGCGGTGTTAATGATGTAATCAGTAATCAGACCGGAGCAAATAATCCTCTATTTGTGAATTATCCGGTAGAGACCTCTACGGCTAACTTTAAATTCGATGAAAGCTGGGATTTCCATTTACAAGCCGGTTCACCAGCTTTAAATAAAGGCACCAGAGATTTTGTTCGTAATTTTCCTAATGGGCTGACCATTAACAATGAGCTATATGCCTCGCCAGAGCCATCATCATATATCGGCGCGTTCGGCACAAAATAAAGGCTTATCTTAATGATTTAAGCAATAAATTAGTTATTATACATTTCCGGCTGTTAGTTGGAAATGTATATTTTTCCAAATAATTCACATGTTAAATAAAACAATATTACCATTTTTAATACTACCAGTTTTAGTCTCCAGCTGTAGTAAAAAGCTAAGCACATCAACCGTGATTGCTGAAAATGCTGTGGCAATCAAACCTGTATACATATCAGAAAAAGTCGCATTTGATTCTGATGATCCCGCTATTTGGGTGAATCCGAATGATGCTTCGAAAAGTCTGGTTATAGGCACTGACAAATCTGCTACAGGCGGATTGTATGTCTTCAATCTGGAAGGAAAAATACAACATTCCTTAGTGGTGAAGGGATTAAAGCGTCCTAACAACGTTGACATTGCATATGGTTTGAAACTTAACGGAAAATCTACAGATATTGCCATTACAACTGAGCGTATCAGCCATAAACTCCGCATTTTTTCCTTACCAGATATGAAAGCTATTGATGGCGGAGGAATTCCCGTATTCGAAGGGGAGACCTTACCTGAATTCCGTGATTTGATGGGAATATCTATTTACACCAGTAAATCTGGTAAAATTTATGCCATCGTTGGCCGTAAAACCGGCCCGAAGGATGGTTCCTACTTATGGCAATACCTCCTGACAGATAATGGGTCGGGAAAGGTTAAAGCTGAGTTGGTAAGAAAGTTTGGTCAATACAGCGGTAAGAAAGAGATAGAAGCGATAGCGGTAGACAATGAGCAGGGTTATATCTATTACGCTGATGAGCAGCATGGTGTACGTCAGTATTATGCTGATCCGGAAAAGGGAAATGAGGAGCTGGCCTTGTTTGGCACTACTGGCTTCTCAGAAGATCATGAAGGGATATCAATTTATAAAACCTCTGCGAGTAAAGGGTATATTTTAGTATCTGACCAGGGAGCTAACCGTTTTCAGATTTTCAGCAGGGAAGGCACTGCTCAAAATAAATTCGATCATCAGTTACTAAAGATTGTTAAGGTGGAAGCGAGTCATAGTGATGGTTCAGAAGTCGTAAATATGCCATTAAATAGTACCTTTAAACATGGATTGTTTGTGGTGATGAGTGATGATAAAACATTTCACTATTATCGCTGGGAAGATATCGCAGGGAAAGACCTCAAAGTAAAATAATACAAATGATAAAGAAATATTTAATCCTGTGCAGCCTGACTGTCCTGTTGTTTTCAACAGGAGGCTTTGGTCAGGAAAAAAAAGAAAAGGGTGCAGCTACAGAACCAGTAAGATTAATTCGCGGACCTTATTTGCAAGTGGCCAGCAGTACAGGAATCATGATTCGCTGGAGAACTGATGTTTCTTCCAGAAGTAAAGTGAATTATGGTACCGCACCAGGTAAACTAGATCAGTCGACCGAGGATCTTAATCTCCTGACAGAGCATAAGATAAGCTTAACAGGATTGAAACCTTACACTAAATATTACTACTCCATCGGTGAATTGAAAACTACTTTACAGGGCGATGAAAATAATTCATTTGTGACTTTGCCTGAGCCTGGTAAACCGGGGCATTATCGCATTGCTGCTTTAGGTGATTGCGGTGATAACTCTATCAATCAGCGTAATGTGAAAAAAGAGTTATTGAAATTTCTGGGTGATGGAGAAAATGCATTAAATGCCTGGATTTTATTAGGTGATAATGCCTATCAGGATGGTACTGATTCTGAGTTTCAGAGTAAGTTTTTTAACATATATAAAGATGACCTGTTAAAAAAGTACCCCATGTATCCAGCACCAGGAAATCATGACTACCATGATACGGATCTCACAGCTCAACATGCACAGGATACTCATGAAACGGCTTATTATCAAAATTTTTCTATGCCTACAGCAGCTGAAGCCGGTGGTGTGCCTTCTCATACACAGGCTTTCTATTCCTTTGATATAGGCAATATTCATTTTTTATCACTTGATTCTTATGGTAAGGAAGACAAGGCTTATCGTTTATACGATACAATTGGACCACAGGTACAGTGGATTAAAAAAGACCTTGCCGCCAATAAAAACAAAGGTTGGGTAATTGCTTTCTGGCATCATCCACCTTATACAATGGGTTCTCATAATTCTGATGAAGAGGAGGAATTAGTCAAAATCAGGGAGAATTTTATTCAGATTATTGAACGTGCCGGGGTTGATGTCGTATTGAATGGGCATAGTCACGGTTATGAACGCAGCAGACTGATGAAAGGGCATTACGGTATGGAAAACACTTTTGATCCAAAAAAACATAATCTGAGTTCCTCATCCGGAAAAAATGATGGCAGCAAAAATTCTGCTCCCTACGCTAAAACGGTAAAGAATAGCAATGGAACGGTTTACGTACTGAGCGGTTCTGCAGGAAAACTAGGAGGGAAGCAGACTTCTTATCCGCATAATGCGATGTATTTTTCTGATGCTGACCATGGTGGGTCATGCGTACTGGACGTGAAAGACAATCGGCTGGAATTGAAGTGGATCTGTGCTGATGGTGTAATCCGCGATCAGTTTACCATAGTGAAACCATAATCTCTTGCCATAAAATATGCCCCAAAATAAGCTTAAGGTATTCATTAGCATTGCATTCTGGCTTACGTGCAGCTGCATTATACTCGGACTTAAAAATGAAGAGCAGAGTGCTGGTATCAATAATGCTCTACAGTATTTTAGGGAAAATGCTGATTTATTTAGCAGTTCCTCTCTGGAATTAAAAAAAGCGGTATCCCTGTTATCTGATCAGGATACCGCTACTCTTTTGAAGGCTAAAGTGGCTTTGAAAAATAGCCGCTCCAGCTATAAAAGAATTGCTTTTTTCTTAGATTACTTTTTCGAAAGTTCGGCCATGATTTACAACAGACCTGCAAAGGTGGAAGTAGACGAACCATATATGGAATACCAGGAACCGGCCGGTTTTCAGGTAATCGAATCACTGCTGTTCAGCGCAAATCCATATCGGGAAAAAAGTGCAATTGTTGCACAGTGCGAGGTGATCTCATCTTCGGCGGCCGACCTGAATTCATTACTTTACGGATTTTCCGGTACTGATGCAGAACTGATGGAGAGCACGCGATTGGAACTCATCAGGGTAATTACGCTGAGCATTACGGGTTATGATGCACCGGAATTGAAAAGCGGAATTATGGAGTCGTATCAGTCAATTTTTGCGATACAATCTGTGCTGAAACCTTATTTTTCAAATCAATCTTTTCAATCAAGGCGACTTGCCGGCACATTTGATAGTACGTTAACGTATCTAAAAGCACATTCCGATTTTGATAGTTTTGACAGAATGGAATTTATTACCGCATATGCCTTGCCCTTGCAGGAGCAGCTTACTGAGTTGATTGTTTCACTTCATTTAGATTTCAACCAGAAAAGTGCCCTGAATTATAGTGCAAAAAATATCTTCAGCAGAGATGCGATGTCTTTAAGTGCTTTTTCAGGTTTGAAAACAAAAGATAGTCTGCTGGCGGCACTGGGGAAAAACCTGTTTTTTGAAAAAGGGCTTTCTGGCAACCTCCGCAGAAACTGCGCAGACTGCCATAGGCCCGACCATTTTTTTGCTGAAGAATTGAAAACCAGCAGAACGCTGGACGGGAAAAGCAATGTCCTGAGAAATGCCCCAACGTTACTTTATAGTGCCTTTCAACATGCTCAATTCTGGGACGGCAGCGCAAAAACCTTGCAGGAACAAGTTAAGGCAGTAATTGCTAATCCATCGGAAATGAATGGTGACCATGCGTTGATTGTTAAGGAACTCAAAACAAACAGACAGTATCAACGGCAGTTTGCTGCTGCATTTTCAGCTGACAAAGATCCGATCAACACCAGCAATCTTGCAGATGCACTGGCTGCTTATCTCGCTACACTTGCTCCATTTAACTCAGCTTTTGATCAGTATATTGCGGGAAATAAACAGGCTATGTCGACCGCCCAGCTCAAAGGATTCAACTTGTTCATGGGTAAAGCACAGTGCGGCTCCTGTCATTTTGCACCGCTTTTTAATGGATTAATACCGCCCTTTTATAAATTAACGGAGTATGAAACACTGGGCATTCCGGAAAATGAGGACTTTAAACATGTGAAGAAAGATAAAGATCCCGGCAGGTTTGGCTATTTCCCGATCATCTATTATCAATCTGCTTTTAAAACGCCGACGGTCAGAAATACGGAGCAGACTGCACCTTACATGCATAACGGCGCGTTCAGCAGTTTGGAAAAAGTAATGGATTTTTACAACCAGGGTGGTGGCGCGGGACTTAACATGGATGTTCCTGAGCAAACGCTGTCTGCGAAGCGTCTGAATCTTTCAGATCAGGAAGTGAAAGACATTATTGAATTTATGCAATCTTTAACAGATAAGATGTAATTGAATTGGTAGGGCTCGTATATTTGTCTTGTTCCGCTAATTTGAATGAATGAACTATTCTACCTTTAAAAATTTAATTTCCAAATCTCTGATTTTCCTTACTGTTCCATATTTATACAGCTGTGCTGCTCAAAAAAATATTGGTATCAAACAAACTGAATCAGGAAATATCAGCCACCTGAAATTTATTAATGAATATCAGCTGCCTTTCAACCTGATTTTTAAAAATACTACAGTCGGTGGTCTCTCAGGGATAGATTATGATGCTGCAAATAAGTTGTATTATCTGATTAGTGATGATCGATCGCATCTCAATCCCTCCAGATTTTACACAGCTAATATTTCATTTTCTTCCATTGGTATTGACAGTGTACAAATTACTGGTGTTCATTATTTGCAGCAAAAAGATGGTGCTACTTATCCGGAACTTAGTAAACATGCTACCAAAACAACAGATCCGGAAGCCATGCGGTATAATGCAGTTACAAAAAAGTTATACTGGACAAGTGAGGGGGACAGGATAATTACTATGCAGGACACCATACTGATAGATCCTACCATCCGTATGGTGACTACAGAGGGACGTTATGCAGATACTATAGCTTTGCCCGCTAATTTAAGAATGCAGCTGACCGATCATGGACCAAGGCGAAATGGTGTATTGGAAGGTTTAACATTTGCAGATAACTATCGCAGCTTATTTGTGAGTATGGAAGAACCTATGTTTGACGATGGTCCACAGGCAGCCCTGACAGAAAACGCGGCATATGTCAGGATTTTCAAGTTTGACCTGAACACAAAGAGAAATGTAGCTCAGTATGCTTATCAGCTTGACAAAATTCCGTTTCCATCAACAGATAATGGTGATATGAACAATGGTATTCCTGATATCCTCTGGCTTGGAAATGATAAGCTGCTGATCACCGAAAGAGCATTTTCTGCAGGGAGAAGCGGCGCTAACATTAAGGTTTTTATTGCTGATTTTAAAGGAGCCAGTAATATCATTAATGTATCCTCATTAATAAAAACTCCTGCAACCCAACCGGTAAAAAAGAGGCTATTACTGAATATGGATGATCTGGGTATATATATAGATAATATAGAAGGGGCAACTTTTGGTCCGGTATTACCAAATGGACACCAGAGTATAGTATTTGTTGCTGATAATAACTTCAATCCGGAAGAGAAAGCGCAGTTTTTATTATTTGAGGTTATACCTGATTAAAATAATTCCAGCTGATCAGGGTCTACGTGTTTATTAAATAGCACGTTCCCAAAATTGCTGAGGGATATGCCTAATAAGCGTATGCCTACATCTACAAGTTGCTCTTTTAGCAATAAGCTTTTAGCAGCAGTAATAATTGAATGGTAATCTGATATGGGCTGTGGTAAAGACTGATTTCTCGTAATTTGTTTAAAGTCACTGAATTTTATTTTTAGCGTTAAGGTTCTGCCTTTCAGATTGTTTTTCTGCAGCCGGCCTGCAACTTTTTCCGCCAGCAGTTCCAGTTCTGTAAACAACTCTTCTGTACCTTCAAGATCCTGAGAAAAAGTGTCTTCAGCGCCCAGCGACTTTGTTAAACGGTGCGGTTGTACGGGCCTGTAGTCTATTCCCCTAACAATATTAAAATAAAATTTCCCTGTTTTCCCGAATTTTCTGATCAGTTCCTGTTCCGAAAGCTTTTTGAGATCTGCTCCATTGTGCAGCCCCATTTTTTTCATCTTGTCTGCCGTTACCTTCCCAACACCATGAAACTTTTCGACAGGTAATTTCTCCATAAAAGCGGCTATTTTAGACGGGCCTATAAATGTCAGTCCATCAGGCTTATTCATATCTGATGCTATTTTGGCCACAAACTTATTGCTCGAAACACCAGCAGAAGCCGTAAGGTTCAGTTCAATCCTGATCGCATCCTTTATCTGCTGTGCAATATCCAGTGCCGAGCCAATACCAAGCTTGTCTTCGGTTACGTCGAGGTAAGCCTCATCAAGGGATAGCGGTTCTATCAGGTCAGTATAACGACTAAATATCTCACGAATATGAATTGAAACACTTTTGTACGCATCAAACCTGGGACGTACAAACAGCGCATGGGGGCAAAGTTGGATCGCCCTTCTTGCAGACATGGCCGAATGAATTCCGAAAACACGTGCTTCGTAACTGGCTGTCGCAACAACCCCGCGACCATCTGGAGAGCCACCGACAACCAGGGGCTTTCCTCTGTATTGAGGAAAGTCACGTTGCTCCACAGCCGCATAAAATGCATCCATATCAATATGGATTATTTTACGCTGAAGAGAAGGAGGACTGTCGTTTACAAGCATACCGATTTAATGTTTCACAAATCTCAGGATTATAGAGCAGATTTTTATGAGATTCTATCCCTATATTTGATCCTGACTAAATTATTACCAATTACAGATGCCGGAAAAACAAGTCTTTCAAACCGCACGAAGAAGTCGTTGGATCACTTTTCAATGGTTAACCAGGAGTATTATCATTGTATTTTTTCTTGCTTCAGCCTGTGTGGCTTACACATTGCTGTCTAATCATTATCCGGCATTACCCATCATCAATTCCGCTTCAACTTTAAGTAAGAAGCAGATTGAACAGATCAAAAAGTCAACTCCCTACAAGGACTTCAGTATTTCTAAAAAGAAACTGTTGAAGATCCGAAACGACCAGAAATTACACCGGTTGAAACATCCCAATAATAAGGTTAGGATTAATGCTGGTTTTTATGTGAACTGGGATCCGCAATCGCTTACTGACCTAAAAGACCATATCAGGCAGCTGGATATGGTGCTGACTGAATCCTTCTTTATTAAAAATGGTGCTGATACGCTGATTGACCAGGTTGACAAAGACGCGTTGAGAGTAATCCTTCAACATAAGAAAACTCCAATTGCTATGGTGTCTAACTTTAGTGATGATCATTTCGATGGTGATGCCATTCATAAGTTATTAGCCGATAAAGATCTACAGAATCGTTTCATTAAAAATCTGATAGTAAAACTGAAACATTACAAATATCAGGGAGTTAACATCGATTTTGAAGAGATCAAAGAGCGTAGTGATGCGCCCCTGGCTCAATTTCAACAGAATCTTTATGAACAGCTACATCTGGCCAATCTGATTGTTTCTCAGGATATTTCGCCCGATAATGATGATTATAATCTTGATTTGCTGGATAAATACAATGACTATATTTTTGTAATGGCTTATGATCAGCATAGCGAAAATAGTAATGCCGGGGATGTGTCACACCAGGAATGGGTAGAAGAGCAGCTGGATAAAATATGTGCAAAAATATCTTCTGATAAGGTGGTTCTGGCTTTGGCTTGTTATGGATATGACTGGCCTGGTAATGACGTTGGCACAACAATCACCTATCAGCAGGCGATTGCGAATGCAAGCAGATATAAAAGTGTGATCAACTATAATAGTGCATCAGCTAACCTTAACTATAACTACACAGATGAATCTGGTATGGCCCATCAGGTATTTTTTACAGATGCGGCTACAAATTTCAATTTGATAAGGAGGGCTGACGACTGGGGTATTGCGGGTGTTGCTATCTGGCGCATGGGCGCTGAAGACCCAAGGCTATGGACATTTATTTCTAAAAACCTCAGTATTGATTCCGTACGTAAAAGTGGTGTTGATTTGAAGCGATTAACACATATAGGCTTAAATGACAGGATTGATTATTCTGGAGAGGGTGAAATCCTCGATCTTGTTTCTGTTCCCAAAGCTGGTAAAATTGACGTCAGGATGGATACGTCTGACTATTTTATTTCTGCTCAGGATTATGTAGATCTGCCAACAAAATATAGTATCAGAAGATATGGACATGCAGAGAAAAAAATTGTCCTGACTTTTGATGATGGTCCCGATCCTGTATATACTCCCCAGATCCTGGATATCTTACAACGCGAGAAAGTTCCTGGTAGTTTTTTTGTCGTAGGCATCATGGCAGAGCAGAACATGGGCTTATTATTGCAGGAGTTTAAGATGGGTTATGAGATAGGTAATCATACTTTTTTTCACCCGGATATGTCCAAAGCTGGCCCGGATCGCGTAAAATTTGAGTTAAATGCAACCAGAAAACTTATTGAATCAATTACAGGTCATAGCACAATTCTTTTCAGACCGCCTTACAATGCAGATGCCGAACCAAGTACATCTGCTGAGATTCTTCCCGTAGCACAGAGCAGGGCAGAAAATTATATTAATATTGGAGAATCTATTGATCCTGAAGACTGGCAGCCAGGCATCTCAGCGGATGAGATTTTCAATGCTGTGGTGAAACAGCAGGATCTTGGCAATGTATTGTTGCTGCATGATGCCGGCGGAAACAGATCTGCCACTGTAGAGGCCCTGCCGAGAATTATCAAATATTTTAAAGATAAAGGATATAAATTTGTGACTATAGGTAGTCTGATCGGTAAAAGCAAGGCTGAGCTCATGCCGGCGGTGACACCCGATGGGAATGGTTTTGTCAGCTCCGGGGATACGTTATTTCTGCGTGTTTTCTCTTATGGTACATTGTTCTTAAATTATGTATTTATTCTTGCCATTATCCTGGCAATGCTGAGAAGCATATTTATTGCCATCCTCGCCGTGAAACAGAAAATATCAGCGCGTAAAGAGGAGGGACTATTGCTTAAAAACCCTGATGATAAGGTGAGTATCATTATTCCCGCCTATAATGAAGAGGTAACTGTCGTGCAGACAATTAATAGCTTGTTAAAAACCACATACAGAAATGCAGAGTTTATTTTTGTTGATGACGGCTCGAAGGACAGCACTTTTGAAAGGGTAAATAATGCATTTGCGGGCAATGAAAACATTCGTTTGTTTACAAAGCCGAATGGTGGGAAAGCATCAGCATTAAATTATGGAATCTTGCAGTCTTCCGCGGATTTTGTGATTTGTATTGATGCAGATACACAACTAAAAGCAGATGCAATTACTGAGCTGATGCGATATTTCTTTGAGGACGACATCGCTGCCGTTGCAGGAACGGTAAAAGTGGGAAATGCCAACAACATCATTACCAATTGGCAGTCGATAGAGTATATCACTGCTCAGAACATGGATCGCAGAGCTTTTGATATCTTAAATACGATAACTGTTGTGCCGGGTGCCATTGGGGCTTTCAGGAAAGAAGTTCTTTTAAATGTAGGAGGATTCATGAGGGATACATTAGCTGAAGATTGCGACCTGACAATGCGTATTCTAAGGGCAGGTTATACTGTACGTAATTGTGATACGGCGATAGCTTATACTGAGGCTCCGGAGACAGTCGATATGCTATTGAAACAGCGGTTAAGATGGAGTTTTGGTGTGATGCAGAGTTTCTGGAAAAACAAAAGTACACTATTCAATAAAAAGTATGGTTATTTTGGAATGGTGGGTATGCCTAATATTCTGATTTACCAGATTATCTTGCCAGTATTTTCTCCTCTGGCCGACTTTTTTATGCTGCTTTCAATCATTACTGGTTTGTTCTCTTTATCTTCCGTAAATTCGCTGACGCTAACTGGAATAGGTAGTTTATTTAGCCTTAACAACGGTTTTGGACAGGTGTTTTTTTACTATTGTATATTTATTCTGGTAGATCTCTTATTTGCTGCTATTGCTTTTAAAATGGAGAAAGCATCTTATAAAAAACTGATTTATGTGATTCCACAAAGGTTTTACTGGAGACAATTGATGTACATCGTACTTTTCAGGTCATTCAAAAAAGCACTAAAAGGTGAACTTGAAGGTTGGGGAGTATTGAAACGCACCGGAAATGTTAAAACTGAATTACTTTAACAGTCAGATCATGAAGATTCTTCAGATACAAAGCTAAAATCCTGCTAGCCTAAACAACAAGAAAAATTATAATAATAACATACAGAAAGACAACAATATGAGCGAGAACAATTCAAAACAAACATTTCCAGATTTTAACGAGTTTTATATCAAAGGTGTAGAGCCTTTAAAGAAAGCAAATCCATCCTTCATCAGGTTAGATGGAAAACTTAAAGGCAACACAAGAGTTGTGTTTGGTTATTTCATGTACCAGGATAAAAAATGGAAAGTGAATGCAGACACACACATTGACAGGATCAAAATTGCATTTGATGAATTATCAAAAGGAAATGATCCCTTCGTCATCAAAGCATTAAGAGACAACCGTGGCGAATACCTTGCCATTAAAGGTCAGCCGGTAAGAGACAGTAAGTTTTACGTATTCGCGTAAGCTTTAGAATTGTTTAAATGGGAGGGTAGTTGAATAAATCAGCTACCTTTTCTTTTTTCTCAAAGTGATGAAGGTAACCTCGGGCCAGATTCCGATTCTGCCAGAGAACCCTAGAAAACCAAAACCCCGGTTGATATTGAGTACCCTTCCATTTTCGACTTTTATTCCCGCCCAGTGTGCATACCTGTATTTCACTGGACTCCATTTGATACCGAAAGCTTCCAGTCCGAATTGCATACCATGTGTATGACCTGAAAGTGTAAGGTGGATTTTTGGAACGAAAGTTTTTACCTGAGCTTCCCAGTGTGACGGATCATGAGATAGCAAGATGGTAAAATCATCGTCTTTTACACCCGTCATTGCCTTTTTCAGATCACCCCGTTCTCCAAAACCAACACCCCAGTTTTCTATGCCCGCTAGAATGATCCTTTGGTTATCTTTTATAATTTCAACATGTTTGTCTAATAGCAGGTCAAAACCCAGCTCTGCATGATATCTTTTCAATTGCTGCAGATTGGCTATTTTATCTGCCTCCGCAGGCCATTGTACATAATCTCCATAATCATGATTACCTAAAATCGAGAACTGACCATAGGGTGCTTTAATCCGGGAAAATGAACTGATCCAGGGCTGAATCTCTTCTGCTTTATTGTTAACCAGGTCTCCGGTAAATACAAACAGATCAGCATGCTGACTATTAATTAGTTCGATTCCGCGATTTACAGCAGTACGGTTGTTGAAACTGCCGGCATGGACATCGGAAATCTGGCTGATTGTAAATCCGTCAAATGCATCCGGGAGGTCTTCGAATTCCAGTTCATGACTGATTACTCTGTAATTATACTTACCGAAAATCATTCCATATAAAAATATGAATATAGTCAGGATGAACATAACGAATGCGAATTCTACCCAGTAATAACTTCTGGTCCCATTGTTGAAAATGCTGTAAACATCTCCCGGAATAAGAATTACCGACACTACTAATTCGGCAGTTAATAAAATAAGTGTGATATGCACGACAGATTTAAAAAATAAATCCATTCCATTTGACGACATTCTGCTTAGTGCAAGAAAAAACATGGCAGCTAGTACACTAATGAAAAGCCAAAAGCTAGGTACAATGAATTGATTTGATACCAATACTACTAATCCTGATAACACGTACCAGTTTAATAAAAAAATAAAAAGTGCTATAATAATAAAGGGTAAAAGATTGATTTTTCTTTTCATGTGTGTAAAGGCAACGTAATGCTGCATGCAAACTTATAATTTAAATTGTAGAGTGTCTGCTTCAGGCTGAATAATGACAAAACGAATAAGATTGAAGTCCGATTTGATATCTTTTCTGATCCTGTCGATAGCTTCATTAATCTGCGCTGTATCCTGATGCTCTTTAAATGCGATAATCAGCATGAGAATAACTTCTTCCGGCGACTGATAGGTAGAAAGGATGTGTAATACTTTCAGCACGGCCGGATCTTTTTCCGCCAGTAAAGTTATTTTTTGCTTAGATACTTCTGAGATACCCTCTCCAAGTAAGAGACTTCTGCTTTCTCTGGCAAGGATTAGAGAAACTGCGACAAGCAAGAGTCCAACCAATAGCGATGCTACACCATCAAGTTGCGGAAGCTGATAATGGTGGCTGAAAACCATACAAATAATAACTGTTATTAACCCTAAAACAGCTGCACCATCTTCGAAAAGAACCAGGAAGTTGGACGGGTCTTTACTACGTACAATTGCCTTCCACCAACTATCTGTTCCTCTAACCAGGTTAAATTCTTTTGCGGCAATCACAAGCGAAGCACCTTCAAATACAATGGATACGGCAAGTACAACATAATTCCAGGTAGGATCGCCCAGTGGTTCAGGTTCAATGATATGGATAATACCCTGATAAATTGAAATTCCCCCGCCTAAACCGAAAATCAGGATTGATACAATAAAAGAATAAAAATATAACTCCTTCCCATACCCGAATGGTCGCAGTGCATCTGCAGGTTTTTTACTTCTTTTTAATCCGAAAAGCAGCAGCAGCTGGTTTACTGTATCAACCATGGAATGTATTCCTTCAGAAATCATTGCTGCGCTGTTACTGAATGCTCCAGCTATGAATTTTGTGATGGCAATAAGAAGATTTGCTGCTAAGGCACTATATATTGATTTGTTTGAACTGGCCATATGTAGCCAGCATTAGACAAACCTTATACCAAAATTAAACGATTTTGTAGTTAAAAAAAAGACCTCAAGGTGAGTATAGCCGTTCGTATCCTGGTTTTTACGGTGCCTATGGGTAATGCCAGTTCTTCAGCAGCCTCAATATGTGTATAACCTTCAAAATAAACCAGATTTAGAATTTTTATCTGAACTGGAGTGAGGTTCGATAGTAAATCCCTGACGTCAATAATTTCCGGATTATATAGGATCTGATGTGTCTGATCAATTTCAATGATAAGGTTTTGCAAATTCTCATTTCTGGCACTGTTGAGTTCCCCGCGGCTTCTTAACTGATCAATCGCTGTATTTTTTGATAGTCTGGCCATCCAGGTGAATAACCGACCTTTTGTAGCATCATATTGACCTATAGATCGCCATATCTTTAGAAAAGATTCCTGAAGTACGTCCTGCGCAACATCCTCATTTTTAATGACTTTGTTGATAATTCCCAGAAGGGCCGGTGCATATAGTTCATAAAGTTTAGCAATAGCCGAAGCATGCCCAATTTTCAGGGATAGCACTAATTCTGTTTCGAAATTGTTTTGCCGCTCCTGTAATGATATGGGAACGATTTCGTTTGAAGTGCTTGGCAGAGCAATCATAGGAAGAAATGTTGGTTATTAACCACGAAACAAATTTCAAGCCCTAAAACCGCTTTATTCCTTACAGGAATGCGAATTTTTAAGTAATTATCTGACTGGAAACTAGAAACTTTGTCTTTTTTTGAAACCTGAAAAATAAAAGTACAGAAGCGGTGAGTAAACCAAATGTTAAACCGTACCAGATGCCATTTACCCCTAGTTTCAAAGTGATACCTAATAGGTAGGCAAGAGGTATTCCAATAATCCAATAAGCTATAAAGGTAATTATTGTAGGCACATTTACATCACCTATTCCCCTCAGCACACCGAGACCAACAACTTGTGTGCCGTCAAAAAGCTGAAAGAAACCAGCAATAATTAACAATTGTGCTGCAATTTGTACAACAGCCATATCTTCTGTATAGATAAATGGAAGAATATTATTTGCACAAATAAAGAATATGGCCGTAACAGACATGAAAGCAATAATTACATGATAACTGGCAATGGCAGAGCGTCTTAAATCCAGCAGATCATTTTTGCCCAGGTAAGTTGCTGTTTTAATAGTTGCAGCTGATGCGATCCCGCTTGCGAGCATATAAGTTGTAGAGGCAAGATTGATGGCCACCTGGTGTGATGCCTGTTCTACAGCTCCTATTGTACCTATCAGAATTGCAGCACCACTAAATGCGCTGATTTCAAATGAATACTGCAAGGCTACTGGTGTACCTATTTTCAGGATTTTTATGCTCCTTACTTTATCAATTAAAGTCAAACTGAAAGTCTTCAGGTACTTTTTAAAGTTAACCGACTTGAAGACATAAAAAGACATTACAGTTGCCATTAAAATACGATCTGCTAACGTGCTAATTCCAACGCCTTTAACCCCCATAGGAGTGATGCCAAACATTCCTTTTACCAGGATGATGCCGACGATGACATTGATGGCATTACCCCATATGGAGATATACATTGCCTGTTTGGTAAAGCCCAAACCTTCAGCAAACTGTTTAAAGGTCTGGAAGATCATCAGCGGTAAAATTGATAAGCCGAGATAAGAAAGGTACGGTTTAGCATAAATAACAACTTCCGGTGATTGTCCGATATGGTCTATAATCAACAATGTACCAAAATGGATAAACAGATAAAGGACGATTCCTATGATAATGTTGATGAGCAGGCTATTGGAGAGCAATCTGCCGCATTCATCATAATTTTTGCGTCCGTTTTCCTGTGCAATCAGCGGCGTCAGGCCATAAGATATACCCAGGCCAAGCACAAGAACCAGCATGAACAGGCTATTGACCAAAGATACAGCCGCAAGTTGAACAGTCCCGGCAAAATGGCCAACAATTACACTGTCTGCAAGATGCACCAGGGTATGACCAAGCTGCGACACCACTATCGGCATTGCCAGTCTGAGATTATCTGTATAATAAGGTTTGTATTTTGAGTATAATGAACTGAACATGATTTTTGAATGGGGGGCAAAGGTAGGATATTTAAGGCTCTAAGAGACTAAAATACTCTTCTTTTTCTGACAAATTGGGTCTAAGGACTCCTGCTAAAATGAGGCTGACCAATATTTTTTGTGCCTGTTTGTGAGAGCACCTGGTGAGCTTGCAAAATTGTTTCAGCGTTATTCTTCCTTCCTCAGCCAGAAACTGCATAAGTTTTTTCTCATGATCGGAATAAGTAATCAGCTGACCAGTATGCGTATTGTCTTTTTTTAATACGTCTACAATAATTTTGCTGGCCAGGATACTTTTATCTTTCACTCTAAAATAGGCCCACCATTTTTTATTTTCATCCAGCGCATAATGTGGTTTTGTATCACTTTGCGCAATTGTAGCCACCAAAACAAGTTTACTATCTACATACACTTCTTCAAATTCCGGCTCTATTGCTGGTTTGCAAAACTGATGTGCAGATTTCATGATCATATATTTTTCTTCTTCTTCTGATTTTACCCCTTTGATACTGCCATCATCTGCTACTCCGATCAATAATCTTCCACCTCTGTTATTAGCAAAAGCAACCAGGCTCTTTGCTATTTTCTCATTGTTGGAGATTGTCTTTTTAAAATCAAGCGTTGTTCCTTCACCTTGCAAAATTAGTTTCCTGATATTCATTTTTCCGGGTTCTTAAAGCGAAAATTAGATTTAGTATGCTACATGGCCTTGTTCGCCACTGTGCAGATTTCTCACATATACTTCATTCATAACTGTAGCACATATTTCACCTTGTTTATTTTTAATTTCCATCGGATATGCTTTGACAAACTTACCTGTAGTATTTAACGCTGTTATGGCATCATTCAGCATTTCATCAGTTACTATGATGGTAAAATGAAGTGTAGAACGGCCGGGTTTGAGATATTGAATACTTGCGCTTTTCAGCCATACGCGTACTTTAAAGCCTTCCCTTTGGAGCAGCTGGTCAAATAATAAGGCATAGAAAGGGTCTGTAGCGGCGTAAATTGTTCCGCCGAAAATAGATCCATTATAATTTTTATTAAATAAACTTTTATTAATTTTTACATCGACACCTCTGAATCCGTTATGAAAGCGGCGTACCCAGATTCTTTGGAAGAGCAGGGGCGGATATAAACACAGTCCCCATTTTAATGTTTTTTCTGATACGATCATGTCGTTTAAATATCAGAAAGATTATTCAAAAAATAACAGGATGTGTATAAACTTAATGCATCTTGACCGGTTTCAGACAAGCTTTTGTTTTAAAGGCTTGCCTGACGATTTAAAGCAATCAGATCAATAGCTAATTTAACAGCTATGACGATGGTGAGAGGACAGGGGGACGAGTATAGGACGATGGTGTGTTAAAGCGTGGTGTAGTCGATCTGACTCCGACGCAACACCGAGTCATTTCAGCTAGTTAAATCATATGGAGTAACGCCTGTTTTACAATGACGCTGATCCGTTGTAATTAACCATCGTCCTACTGTCAACTAATATTCGTTCCCTGCTCCACCTGATCTGCTGCAGGATAATTCTTGCTGTACAATTTCAGCGACTGCAGGAAATCTTAGTAATAGTGCTTAATCTATTCACCACAGCTCAAATGCTGAATGGATTAACAGCCTGTCAATATTAAAAATTCGCTTTATTTAATTGATTCAGCAGATATAAATCCGGCTGCTAAATTATTACGTTAGTTATGCTAACAACAAAACATTATATCTAACGAATAAAATTAATTATGAAAAAGCAATTTCTTAATGTAGCGATGTGTTTGTCTCTACTTGCACTGGTATCAGCTTGTAACTCATCAAAAAGTACTTCTGCAACAGATACAACAATGGCTGATACGAGCATGACCATGGCTGATACGACAACAATGAATACCCAGGAAGGTGTAATGGTTGGCGGAGCTTTAATGGTGCCAACTAAAAATATCGTAGAGAATGCAGCAGAGTCTAAAGATCACACTACACTGGTAGCAGCGGTTAAAGCGGCAGGTTTAGCGGAGACTTTGAGTGGCAAAGGCCCATTTACTGTGTTTGCACCTACAAACGAAGCATTTGATAAACTTCCTGCGGGAACAGTAGATAAGTTGTTGAAACCAGAGATGAAAAAAGATCTTGCTGGCGTACTGACTTACCATGTGGTAGCAGGAAATTATAAAGCAGCTGATTTAAAGGACGGTTTAGAACTGGCTACAGTTCAGGGACAAAAAATAAAATTCTCTTATAAAGGCGGTCAGTGGTACGTAAATGATGCCAAAATAACAATCACAGATGCAGTTTCAAGTAACGGTGTTACGCATGTGATCGACGGTGTTTTGATGCCGAAGAAATAATAGCAGAATAATTAATTGATTTTTTTTAAGGGCCCGGGTTTCATTTCCCGGGCCTTTTTATTTTATCAGATGACCGGACAAGACCTAGGCTGATTTTATTCAACATAGCGTTATTTCAGGAGCAGACAAGATCGGGCTAAGATAAGGGCTCGTGCTTATATTGGTTTGGTATTCGTTTGCTATTCATTTGGTATTCCTTTGATACTGTTTTGATCAAACAGACCAATAACACAGTAATACCAGCTTAATCTTTGTCGAAGATATCATCTTAGCAATCACTTAAGGTTTTTTAAACCTTATAATCGCATAAGAATGATTGATTGGCTACGTTCGCTGGACAGGAACAAGGCAAAGACATATAATTCAAACATTGTCGTTTTTCAATGTGTTATAGACCAAAACAAAAACTATGAAAAAGATAATTTTAAGTCTTGCGTTAGCAGGTTCACTGATGATAGCCGCAACAGCATGCAACTCAACTAAAAATGTGTCCAATTCAACGGATAGTACAACTGTAGATACCACAAGTACAACAACACCTGTGGATACTACCGCTACTGATACGACAAAAACAACTCCACCTGATACCACAAAAACGCCACCAATGTAATATTGTTATGATCAAGAAATCAAGGCCGTCATTATGATGGCCTTTCTTGTTTTAGTGTAAAATTGAATAAACATTATTCCTTCAGGAAGAAGGTTATTTTTATAAAACTTAACTTTGGATGCAGATGATGGAAGAGATGTTAAAAGATAAAGTTGTAGCAGCCTACAAAAAGATACAGGATGAGATTTGCCAGAGTTTGGAATTGGCAGATGGTAATGTAAAGTTTGAAGAAGAGCTGTGGACCAGAGAAGGTGGAGGCGGAGGGCGTACCCGTATTTTTCAGCATGGCAATGTGATTGAAAAAGGCGGTGTCAACTTTTCTGCTGTTTATGGCAAATTACCTGCTAAGATTAAAGAGGCTTTCAAAGTAGAAAGTGACGAGTTTTTTGCATGCGGCGTTTCCATTGTTATTCACCCTGTAAATCCATTTGTACCTATTATACATATGAATATCCGCTATTTTGAAATGGATGAGCAAACAAGGTGGTTTGGTGGCGGCATTGATTTAACGCCTCACTATGTAATTGATACAGACGTCAGATATTTCCATCATATACTTAAAAATACTTGTGATGAATTTGACGCTTCTTTTTATCCTAAATTCAAAAAGCAGGCGGATGATTATTTTTTTATTAAACACAGAGATGAAACCAGAGGTGTTGGTGGAATTTTTTATGACCGTTTAAAGCCGGAGAATACCGGACTGGACTGGGATCAGCTCTTTGAATTTTCTCTTGCCGTAGGTAATTCATTTATACCAGCTTATACCGAACTGATCGATAGAAACAGGGATACTGAATATACTGAAAATGAACTGGAATGGCAGTCGCTCAGGAGAAGCCGTTATGCAGAGTTTAATTTGGTATATGATTCCGGTACAAAGTTCGGTTTGGAGACAAACGGAAGGATAGAATCCATACTAATGAGCTTGCCACCAATGGCAAAATGGGTATATAATCACAAACCTGCTGAAAACAGTTTAGAAGCTATATCTCTGAGTAAGTTGATAAAAGGTATAGACTGGGCTTAATTTTTTTCCACAATACCCTAAAACAGCAATATTTTCGTAAATTCGCAAGGTTATAACATTACCTTATTAAAATCGTTTTTAACGAACATTAGATTATATGGCAGAAGATTTAGAAAATCAGGATAACGACAAAATAATTAAGATTGATATAGACGAGCAGATGAAGTCTGCTTACATCGATTACTCGATGTCTGTTATTGTATCAAGGGCTTTACCTGATGTACGTGACGGATTGAAACCAGTACACAGACGTGTACTATATGGTATGCTTGATCTGGGGCTTGCCAGTAATAAACCTTATAAGAAGTCAGCCCGTATTGTTGGGGAAGTACTGGGTAAGTATCACCCGCATGGTGATTCATCAGTGTATATGACCATGGTCAGGATGGCACAGGAGTGGAGTTTACGCTATCTTCTGGTTGAAGGACAGGGTAACTACGGGTCAATTGATGGTGACTCTCCGGCGGCAATGCGTTATACTGAGGCCAGATTTCAGAAAATTGCTGAAGACATGCTGGCAGATATCAATAAAGATACTGTAGATTTCCAGCTGAATTTTGATGATTCCCTCCAGGAACCGACAGTATTACCTGCTAAAGTTCCAAACTTACTGATCAATGGTTCATCCGGTATTGCGGTGGGTATGGCAACAAATATGCCTCCTCATAACATTACTGAAGTAATTGGTGCAACGATTGCTTATATCGAAAATAACGAAATCACAATTCCTGAGTTAATGAAATTTGTTAAAGGACCGGATTTTCCAACTGGTGCTATAATATATGGATATAACGGTGTTCAGGAAGCTTTCGAAACCGGAAGAGGACGTATCGTTATGCGTGCTAAAGCTGAAATCGAAACTGTTAAAGACAGGGAAACAATTATTGTTACCGAAATTCCTTATCAGGTAAATAAAGCCATGATGATTGAGCGTACTGCTGAATTGGTTGGTGAGAAGAAACTGGAAGGTATTTCCAACATTAAAGATGAGTCTAATAAAGATGGTATCCGTATTGTTTACGAAATCAAACGTGATGCGAATGCTGCTATAGTACTGAATAATCTGTTTAAACAAACTGCACTGCAAACTTCATTCAGCGTAAATAACATTGCACTGGTTAAGGGCCGTCCGCAAATGTTAAACCTGAAAGATTTGATCAGGTATTTTGTTGAACACAGGCATGAAGTAATTGTACGTCGTACCAAATTTGAACTTAACGAGGCGCAGAAACGCGCTCATATTCTTGAAGGATTATTAATTGCTTTAGATCACTTAGATGAAGTAATTAAATTAATTCGTGGCTCGAATACTCCGGAAGAAGCAAGAACTGGTTTAATGGAGCAATTTGGCTTGAGTGATATTCAGGCACGTGCAATTCTGGATATGACATTGCGTCGTTTAACAGGTCTGGAAAGAGATAAGATCAAAGATGAATATAACGAGCTGATGAAAACCATTGCTTACTTGCAATCTATTCTGGATGATGAAAGCATGCGTATGCAGATTATCAAAGATGAACTTGCTGAGATGCTGGAGAAATATGGTGATGAGCGTAGAACGCAAATCGTACATTCAGCGGAAGATATGAGCATGGAAGACTTCATTGAAGATGAAGAGGTAGTAATTACTATTTCCCATGAAGGATATATCAAACGTACACCTGCAACAGAATACCGTACGCAGGCAAGGGGTGGTAAAGGTTCAAAAGGAAGTGATTCAAGAAATGAAGATTTCATTGAGCATTTACTGATTGCATCTAACCATAATTATATGCTGTTCTTTACGGAAACTGGTCGCTGTTTCTGGTTAAGGGTTTATGAAATTCCAGAAGGCTCAAGACTAAGTAAAGGAAGAGCAATCCAGAATATTATTAATATTCCTAAAGAGGAGAAAATTAAAGCTTATATTAAAGTTAAGAATCTTAAGGACCAGGACTATCTTGATAATAACTATATTATCATGTGTACTAAAAAAGGAACGATTAAGAAAACTTCACTTGAAGCTTATTCAAGACCAAGAGTAAATGGTATCAATGCAATCAATATCAATGAAGGTGATCAGCTGCTGGAGGCAAGTTTAACCAGCGGATCAAGTGAAATTGTAATGGCACTACGTTCCGGACGTGCAATCAGGTTCAATGAATCTACAGTAAGACCTATGGGTAGAACCGCTACAGGAGTGAGAGGTGTAACTCTTGCGCATGATAAAGATGAGGTAGTTGGCATGATTGCTGTTGATGATCCAACAGCAACGGTAATGGTAGTTTCAGAAAAAGGTTACGGTAAACGTACTGATATTGATGATTACCGCGTTACTAACAGGGGAGGTAAAGGTGTTAAAACCATTACAATCACTGAAAAAACAGGAGATCTGATCGCTATAAAAAGTGTAACTGATGCGGACGACCTGATGATCATCAACAAATCTGGTATCGTTATCAGAATTGTACTGAGCCAGCTGAGAGTAATCGGAAGAGCTACACAAGGTGTTAGACTAATCAATTTAAAAGGAAATGATGCAATTGCATCTGTTGCCAAGATTGAACATGAAGACGATCCTGAAGAAGAAGTTTCTGAAGATGTAATCGTTGACGCAGTAGTTGAAGAAGGCGCTGAGGGAACAGTTGCTGAAACTACTGAAGAAGGTGAAGAGAATGATGAGGAAACAGAAGAGGAGTCTGAGGACGAATCGGATGAAGATACTGAAGAAAAGAATTAATATAAGTAAACAAAAATCAATATGAAAAAAGTACTTTTAAGTATGTTATTAATAGGTGCTGCCACCTATGCTAACGCTCAAAAGGGTGAGGTTTCCAAAGCGAAGAATGCTTGGGCTCTTGCTAAATTTGCAGGTGCTCAGACCCAGCCATTAGAAACGACTTTAAAAACGCTAGCAGAAGGATTGAAAAATACTGATAATGCTATTGCTAATGAAAAGTCTAAAACTATGCCTGAAGCATGGTCTTACAGAGCGCTATTTGCTTCCAGGATTTCATTTGTAGATTCGCTGAATGTGCAGAATGCGTTAGCTCATGACAAAATTGCTGAAGAGGCAATTGTTAAAGCTAAGGAACTGGATACTAAAGGAGCTGAAAAAGAGAATATCTCTGAGGCAGAACTTACTTTATCAAATGCAGCCAGAAACAGAGCTATTTTTGCTTACAATAAAAAGGATTACAAATCTGCTTTAGAGTTTTTCAATCAGGTTACCTCAAAAAATCCTACAGATACAGCAAACTTTGTTAATGCTGGTGTTACAGCGAAACAAATAGAGAACTATCCTGAAATGGTTAGAAACTTCAAGTCTGCTATTCAGTTAGGTTATAAAGATGGTGAATCATTATACAGTGAAGTGATCTCTACAACTTTTGAAAAAGTTAAAGATACTGTAGCTGGTACAGCTTTATTAGAAGAAGCAATTGCTAAATATCCTGAAAACCCATATTTCGTAGGAATGCAGACTGACCTTTATATTAAAAAAGGAAACATTGCAAAATCTCAGGAATTGTTGGCTAAATTGATTGCTAAAGATGGAAAAAATGCTGCTTATCAGTATGCAATGGGGGATACCTATTACAAACAGGCTTTAGATTTGCAGGGAAAAAGAAATTCAATTGATGCTAAAAAGAAAAAGGAATTTGATGCTGTAACAGCAAAAATGACCGGATTTATTGATCAGGCATTACCATATTACAAAAAAGCATATGAATTAGATCCTAAAATGACTTCGGCATTGGAAAATCTGAAAATCATCTATGCGTTTAAAGATGATAAGGTAAATTATGAAGCAACAAAAAAATTGCTTGATGCTGCTAAACAATAATCTTTAATATCATGATATTAAAAGAGGGATATTTTTATCCCTCTTTTTTTTTGTATAAATTTGTACCAAAGCCTAACTTCTGAAATATGATAGATAAGAAATATATTTTGCCCGCTGCTCTTTGTGTAATCATCAACGTACAGTCTGCCTATTCACAAATTACACAATTGCAGATTGCCCGAAACAGCGTCGGTAAACTTCAGATGGCCATTGCAAATAAAAAAGATCAAAACACGCAGATGTCAATTCTGGGAGAGGGAATCAAGGCTAGCGAATCCGCAGAAAAGGATAAAAAGACCAGAAAATGGCCGGAAACATGGGCGATTAAATCATATTTGAGTTCTTATATAGCCATCATGGATCCAAATGAATCTAATGCTGATAAATATTTTGACCTTGCCTTAGCTGCGATAGACTCAGCAAAAAGATTTGATAAATTTGAAGATAACTCAGGTTTGATAGCGGCTTCAAATTATAATATAAATATTAAAAAACAGCAAAAGGGAAATGCTGCATACGAAGCCAAAGATTTTGAAGCTGCCTATAATTATTTAAAACAGGTGAGTGATTTTTTCCCGAAAGATACCACGTTAGCTATAAATACAGCTTTAAGTGCACAGGGACTAAAAAGAGATGATGAAGCTTTGACGTATTACAAACGCGCTAAAGAAAACGGAGCGAGAAATCCTGTGATTTTTCAGCGTATGGAAAATATTTATGTCGGTAAGCTGGATAAAGACGCAGCACTTAAGATTGTACAGGAAGGTATTGGACTTAATCCATATAATACCATGTTAAACAATGATTATATCAATATGTTGCTGGATAACGGAAAGTATACGGAGGCCAGGCAGATTATTGAAAGCACACTTAAAGTAGATACCAGGAGCAAACTTTTATATTATCTGTATGGTTATCTGCACCAGCAAAATGCCAACCTGGGAACAGCAGAATTGGCCTACAATAAATCGCTGACGCTGGATAAGAATTATTTTGATGCCTTATATCAGTTGGGATTAGTGTACGTAAATCTTGGTAATCAGGCATTAAATGCGGATGCACGTGACGTATCCAAATTTTCTTCATCTTTAAACCGTGCCGAGATCATATTGTTACAGGCACATCAGGTAAAGCCGAAGGACAAAGCTACAATCAATCTTTTAATAGAAATCTATACCAGGAAAAACAGGTTTGATAAAGTTCAGGAATTCAAAGCGCAGTTAGACGAATTTTAGAAAATGCAAGATAATGAATGAAATAGAGGGTATACAAGGATGTACTTAACATAATATTAATTATGTTGTATTATTTATTCTTCCTTTTACGCGCTTTAATAGCTTGTTATCATGAGTCGTTCCAGATGAGATCAAAGCATCATTGCCGGTCAGATAAATATGATTTAATAGCACATATGCTTTTTGATTGGTAAAAATAAAGCTAGATTTACTTATCAAGTATAATTATGGCTTCTCAGAAAAAATCTGCAATCGGTTTTATCTTTATCACACTTTTAATAGATTTTACGGGCTTCGGTATTATTATTCCGGTTCTCCCGAAATTAATTGAGGAACTTACGGGTGGCGGATTAAGTCTGGCCGCAATTTACGGTGGCTGGTTAACAATTTCATATGCTGTAATGCAATTTATCAGCGCGCCGGTGCTTGGCGGACTAAGTGATAAATTTGGTCGCAGACCGGTTCTTTTGGCATCTTTATTCGGACTTGGTGTCGATTATATATTTTTAGCTTTTGCCCCAAGTATTTTCTGGTTGTTTGTAGGACGTATTCTTGCCGGCGTTACAGGTGCAAGTTTCACTACCGCGCAGGCATATATAGCTGATGTGAGTGAGCCTGAAAAACGCGCTCAGAACTTTGGTTTGGTCGGTGCCGCATTTGGTATTGGATTTATTGTAGGTCCGGTCATTGGTGGTTTATTTAGCCATTATGGATTAAGGGTTCCATTTATAATATCTGCAGGATTGGCATTGCTGAACTGGTTATATGGCTATTTCATTCTACCCGAGTCACTGTCCAAAGAAAACAGACGCTCTTTTGAATGGAAACGGGCTAATCCGGTAGGCTCCCTCCTGCGCATCCGAAAATTCCCGGCTCTGATTGGCTTACTCTCAACGATGCTGCTTTTATACATCGCAAGCCATGCTGTACAATCGACCTGGACTTATTATACGATGGAAAAGTTCCATTGGAGTGAAGCTTGGGTTGGTTATTCACTTGGTTTTGTCGGTATCATTGTGGGAATTGTTCAGGGAGGTCTGATCAGGGTGATTATCCCTAAAATTGGTCAGGTTAAGGCGGTGTATTACGGATTGATCTTATACGTCATCGGTTTCTTACTTTTTGCTTTTGCTTCTGAGGGCTGGATGATGTTTGCATTTATGCTGCCATATGGACTTGCAGGTATATTTGGTCCGGCAATGCAGGGAATCATTTCCAATAATGTAGAGGCAAATTCACAGGGAGAAATTCAGGGTGTAATCGCAGGACTGATGAGTGCTGCTGCTATTATTGGCCCTTTGGTAATGACCAATCTTTTTGCCTGGTTTACGGATAAAAATCATGGTATTTATTTTCCGGCTGCTCCTTATTTGCTTGCAGCGGGCTTAACAGTTGCAGGTATATTTGTCTGCTCCGCGAGTTTGAAAAAATATCATTCCTGATGATTTGTCGCTGGCGTTTCCTGCGCAGATTCACGGAATATTTGGATTTTCGGTCAGATTATTGTTATGGCTAAGAAAGATCTGTTGTCGAAACGAATGAAAATAAGTTATAAATGTTAAACCGCCCGATCAGAAGTATTCAGGATTTTTTATTAAGCACTTACTTTGCAGACGGATTACGTATAACAGTTGGTGTTTTATTTCCTTCCTTGATTTTGGCGCAATTCGGACTGCTAAAATTCGGCATGACGCTTTCACTTGGCGCACTTTGTGTGAGTGTTGTGGATACACCAGGCCCTGCAGTACACCGCAGAAATGCGATGCTGTTAACTACAGTACTGATTACCGTCCTTTCTGTAGTAGTTGGTCTGACTAACAAAAGCCAATATTTTGTAGGAGTTCTTCTGGTCATCTGCAGTTTTTTATTTTCTATGCTTTTTCTTTATGGCACCCGTGCAGCCGCTATCGGAACAGCAACTTTGCTGGTAATGGTATTGAGTATAGATGATATAAGGCCCTGGAATGATGTGCTGATTTATTCAGGACTTATTTTTATTGGCAGTATCTGGTATGCCTTTCTCAGTTTTTTCTTTTACACATTGCGGCCATACCGTATTGTACAGCAAACGCTGAGCGAATCTGTACATGAAGTAAGCGAATTCTTAAGAGCGAAAGCCAAATTTTACCATCAGAATGTAAACTACGATGATAATTATGCTGAATTGCTTCAGCTACAGGTTCAGGTGCATGAAAAGCAGGATGCCGTGCGTGAACTGCTATTCAGAACACGGGAAATTGTTAGAGAATCTACGCCGGAAGGCAGGTTTCTATTATTGGTATTTGTGGATATGGTGGATCTTTATGAGCAGGTGATGTCTACTTATTATAACTATCAGCACCTTCACGATCAGTTTGATAGTGTGGGTATCCTGTCAAGATATGAACTGGTGATCAATCGGATTGCAACTGAACTGGATGAAATTGCCTTTGCTTTGAAAACAGGATGGACCCCTCGCCCACCCACTTATTTGATCGAAGATGTAGGCCGGCTTAAAAAGGAAATTTTAGCGCTGGAAAAAGACAACACCGATGGAAGGTACAATACGCTTGGTATCATTGCTTTGAAAAATATCGAGGTTAATATCGAAAACATTCTTTCACGCGTTAAAACCATAAATGGATATTTCAATAAGAAAGAAAAGAAAAACCTGAAAAATAGAGCTATTGATACGGAACGTTTCATAACGAGACAAAGCGTCGATAAAAAGCTATTTTTCGATAACCTCACTTTCAGCTCTTCAACTTTCAGACATTCGCTGAGAGTGTCTATAGTGATGCTGATTGGATTCCTTGTGGCAAGAATTATGGACTCTTCACATAGCTACTGGATTTTGCTAACCATATTGGTCATTTCTAAACCAGGTTTTAGTCTAACCAAGGAGCGAAATTATCAGCGTTTGATAGGAACAGTAATCGGTGCTTTTATCGGAATGGGAATATTGGTATACATTCAGGACAGACATACTTTATTTGCCATTCTGCTTTTTTGCATGATCGGAGCCTATAGCTTTCAACGTAAAAATTATGTAGTGAGCGTATTATTTATGACACCATATATCCTGGTCCTCTTCGACTTTCTGGGTATGGGAAGTCTGGCGGTGGCACGTGAAAGGATTTACGACACGCTCATTGGATCGGGTATTGCATTGCTGGGGAGCTACACTTTATTCCCTAACTGGGAACATCAAAACCTGAAAGACGCTATGCTGAAAACACTGGCTGCAAACGTGGCTTATTTTGAGCAGGTGACTTTTCTTTACTTTAATAAGGAGTACGATATGACCAGTTATAAACTGGCCAGGAAAGAAGTATATGTTTCTTCGGCCAACTTAGCTTCTCTATTCACAAGAATGTTTTCAGAACCCAAGAGCAAACAGGTCCTGATGAAAGAGATGCATCAGTTTACAGCTTTAAATCACCTGTTATCATCTTACATAGCAACATTGTCACTTTATAATAAAGAACATTCATTTGTGGTTTCAAATCTGGAAGATTTAAAGCCGGTGATGAATAATACGATTTATCTGCTTAATTTGTCTTCACAGTATCTGGTTAAAAATAATGGGGAAATCAGTAACGTTCCCCTGATTAAAAGTGCGGATAATAACGGGCAGCTCAATGCCGATGAGCTCCTGATCATCGAACAATTTGATTTGATTCAAAAGGTGGCTTATGACATCTTTAAACTTTGTGAGAAGATTAAATTGTAAAACTTTAAGTGTTTTTTTTTGTTATAACCTTATAATAAAATTATAATGGAAAAGCTATATACAGCTGTAGTTACAGCAAAAGGAGGTCGTGACGGACATATTAAGTCGAGTGATAATACTATTGAATTTGATATCAGAACGCCTAAAGAAATGGGTGGCCAGGGTGGCGGTACTAATCCTGAGCAATTATTTGCAGCAGCATGGGGACCTTGTTATTTAGGTGCATTGGGATCTGTAGGTAAAACTGCTGGCGTTGATACGAGTGAAGCAACAGTAGATGTTCAGGTTTCCTTCAATCAGGATGGCAACGCATATGTATTGTCTGCTGAACTGGATGTGCATATCCCCGGAATAAGTCAGGAAGAAGCGCAAGTAATGGCAGATAAGGCACATAAAGCTTGTCCTTATTCTAAAGCTACTCGTGGTAATATTGAAGTTAGAGTAACCGCAATATAAAAAAGCGAATTTTACTAAAAATGGGATGCTGATATTTTTTCAGCATCCCATTTTTAGTAAAGACTGATAAGTAAATAACTATAATAATAGTTTACTTGCCAGTCCGAGTAAAAAGAGGAAGCCAAAAACATCCGTAAATGTTGTAATAATAATCGAAGAAGCGATGGCCGGATCGATCCCTACCCTCTTCAAAATCAACGGTATTCCTGCTCCCGTTATTCCCGCTATCAGCAGGTTTCCTGTCATAGCCAGGAAGATAACAACGCCAAGCATTAAATTTTTATCAAAGAAGATAGAGAAGATCAGGACAATTAATCCGGTAACAGCTCCGTTGATCAATCCCACCGTGAATTCTTTGAGTACGGTTCTGTAGGCCTGGTTATCGGTAAGATCATACAAAGAAATACGACGTACGGTCACAGCCAGTGCTTGTGTCGCAGCGTTCCCACCCATTCCTGCAATGATTACCATATAAGCAGAAAGTACTACAATCTTATGCATGGTAGGTTCATAATATCGTACTACGGCAGAAGCAAGAAAAGCTGTGCCCAGATTTAAAATAAGCCATGGCAACCTTGACTTTACCGCTTCAATCCAGTTACCGCTGAGTTCTTCATCCTCAGATACTCCGGATATTTTTAAAATGTCTTCCGTATTTTCATCTTCCAGTACATCGATCACATCATCAAAGGTAATCCTGCCCAGCAATTTCATATGCTCGTCCAGAACGGGAATACTGGTAATATTGTATTGTGAGATTAGTCTTGCTACTTCCTCCTGATCAGTATTTGGGCTCACCCAGGCTACATCTGTTTTTACCAGTTCAGTAATCTGCACATTTCCTTTAGCCTTGATAATATCTTTTAAAGAGACAATGCCCTGGAAAACATTATGGTCGTCTATAACGAATATGGTATAGAATTCTTCAATCTCCTCACTCTGTCTTATGATTTCATCAATAGCGTCTTTTTTTGTGAGATGTAAATGTATCCTGATAAACTCAGTATTCATCAGACCACCCGCCGTGTCTTCATCGTAGCGGAGAAGATTTCTGATGCTGGATGCATCATCTTCACTCAGATCACCTAAAATTTCCTTCTGCTCATGCTCATCCAGCTGCGAGATAATGTCAGTAGCATCATCATAGTCCAGCTCTTCAACAATTTCAGTCCGCTTATCTGGATGTAGCTGTAACAGCAGTTCTTCAGGATGAGCCTCTTCATGCATCTCCGAAATAATTTCAGATGCGATTTCTACAGGAAGCAGATTTATAATTCGCTGTCTGTCCTCTTTGGTTAAACTTTCAAATAATATAGCAATTTCCGACGCATGATACTCATCTAGTATAAGTGCTAGCTGAATATCACTGCTGTTAAGCGCTGATTTAATTTTGGAAACGTCTGATTTGTCAAGTTCGTAGGATTGCATGTTACGCTAAAGGTAAGCATATTTTGCTTTTCACCCCGTAAAATCTACTTAAACCAACCTTTTCTCCAAAAATAGACCATTTGGACAAGTGCAATTATGAACATAATGATCATGGTATACAAATATCCATGAGCCTGGTATAATTCAGGCATATTATCAGGCATCAATTTACCAGTGATAGGATCCTGTTTTGCAAAATTCATTCCGTAAATACCCGCAATGAAGGTAAGCGGAATAAATATAGAAGAAATAATAGTGAGCACCTTCATGATCTCGTTCATCCTGTTGCTCATAATGGATAGGTACATATCTATATTACTTGCTGATATTTCTTTCAGCGACTCAACCAGATCAATGATCTGTATACAATGATCATATGCATCCCGGATATAAAGTTTAGTCTGCTCTGTAATCAGCGGACTATCACTTCTTAACATATCATTTAATTTGTCTCTTTCGGGCCAGGCTACGCGTCTGATATTGATGAGGTTACGTTTAATCAACTGCGTGTCAAACATAATAGACTTTTCAGGCTTATCTAATAACCTATCTTCGATCAGGTCAAGATCTTCACTCCATTTACTTAGAATATCGAAGTAAGTATCAACAATAATGTCCATCAGCGCATACATCATATAACTGCTGCCCAATAGCCTGATATTTCCCTTCCCTCCTTTTAGCCTTGTTCTAACCGGCTGCAGACAATCCTGATAAGTATCCTGAAAGGTGAATAATATATTTTCCATCAATACAAAAGATAGCTGCGTATTTTCCAGGTTATTATCACTGTCCATAAACAGCATTCTGCTGACAGCAAATACATAGTCATCATATTCATCTATCTTCGGACGTTGATAGGTCTGCGTAATATCTTCCAGGACAAGGCGGTTAATTTGAAAGTCCCGGTTCAATGTTTCGAATAGCTGAGGTGATTTAAACCCTTTAATTTCAATCCAATAATTAAAATCCTGATTGCTGACTTTGTTCAGTAAATTATTAATACTATCTAATGATATGAATTCGTAACTGTCTGTATTGTAGATATGCAGTTTAATCTTAGGCTGCAGGGCATTCTCATCAATATAAACGGAACCCGGACTGGATCCGGCTTTTGCTAAAGCATAATTCTTCTTCTTCTTTTTAGATTTAATTTTTTTGTCCATATCTGCAATGGGCATTACAAATAGTTTTTTGCTTGTGGCCCCTGGTTGAACAACAGATCTACAATGCTCATGTTTGGCAGAAATCCTATACGCTCTTCAAAAACCTGATAGTAAGGTTTTGCAGGAACAATATATTCCGGATTTTTAAAATGGAGTTTATCCCTGAAATCTGACCCCGGATCCAAATCCTTGACATATGCGGTGGTAAATCTTAATTCTTCCTTCCTTTTTAGTTGTTTGAATAACCATTGCAACAGCTCGAGATTATAATCGAACAGATAGTCGAATTTCTTCTCGTAAAATGGTGTAAGCTCATCTTCATAGTATTCAAAATAGGCAGAATTGCGATAACAGCTTTCCAGACTCAGCCAATGCAGTCTTTGCCATTTGAAATCATAACTGATTTTGACATCCTTAATTTTTGTATGAAATTTTGATCCTTTTACTACGGGTATAAATAGATCCAGCGGACCATTAGGAGAATAGATTCTTGCTCTGTTACGGTAGGTCTGTTTGGGAAAATGTTCTTCTTTTTCTATTATAAAATCAAAATCATGCTCTTTTAAAGCAGAAAAATAACTCACTGGCGGAAGATAAAAAAGTGGAAATATAGCTGAACTGTGCATTGGTTAATTTATGTTTGCATTCTCAATTGGGCAAAATAAAGATAAAAAAAGTGTTTTATTTGATATCAGATGCTTTTTTTTATGGAAACTTAAAAACAATTATTAAAATAATGTCAGATCCAAGTGTAGCTGTAGTGATACTTAACTGGAATGGTAAGGACTTACTATCACGTTTTTTACCTGGTGTACTTAAATCGAAATATGCTAATCTTCAGGTAATTGTGGGTGACAATGCATCTACTGACGATTCTGTAGCGTTTGTAAGGCTGAACTTTCCCCAGATTACCATTATAGAAAATGACCGTAATTATGGATTCGCCGAAGGTTATAACCGCATATTGGATCAGGTAACTGCCAGTTACTACATTTTGCTGAACTCGGATGTAGAAGTCCCGGAAAACTGGATCTCTCCTGTAATTGCACTCATGGAAGCGGATGAGCGCATCGCTGCTGCACAGCCTAAGATAAAATGGCAATCAGATAAATCAAAATTTGAGTACGCAGGCGCTGCAGGTGGTTTTCTCGATATCAACGCCTTTCCGTTTTGTCGCGGTCGCATATTCGACATCATTGAAACTGATCTCGGACAGTATAATGACGTCAGGGAGGTATTCTGGGCAAGTGGCGCTGCATTTTTTATCAAGAGCGCTATCTGGAAAAAAACTGGCGGTCTAGATCCGGATCTTTTTGCGCATATGGAAGAAATTGATCTTTGCTGGAGATTAAAGAATGAAGGCTATAAAGTAATGTATTGCCCTGACGCTGAAGTATATCATGTTGGCGGAGGAACTTTAGATGCAAAAAATCCTTACAAGGTGTTCCTTAATTTCAGGAACAATTTAATGATTATGCAAAAAAACCTGCCTGTTTTTGAAGCGTTTATTGGTATAGCAGTCAGGATGTGTATTGATCTTGTGGCGCTGATCCAATTTGCCGTAAAGGGAGAATTGAAATTTGCATCGGCGGTTAATAAAGCGCATTTCCAATTTGTTAAATCCTTCAGAAGAACAGCTTCAAAACGAAGCGGAAAACAATTAAGCTATAGCAAACACACCGGAGTATACCACTCCAGCGTTGTATGGGGATTTTTTATAAAGGGATTCAAGCAATTTAGCCGGCTTAGATTTTAATCAGATGTTCCAGTGCCAGTCGGTAGCCATCCATTCCTAAACCGGTAATTACCCCACGGCAGTTCTTGCCAGTCATAGAAACATGGCGGAACTCTTCTCTGGCATATATATTTGATATATGTACTTCAACTACAGGGGTATTAATTGCTGCTATTGCATCTGCAATAGCCACAGAAGTATGTGTATAAGCACCGCCATTGAGAATAATGCCACCAAATGAAAAACCAGTTTCATGCAACTTATTGATCAGTTCTCCTTCAACATTACTTTGATAATAGTTGATTTCTACCTCCGGAAATTTCGCTCTTAATTGCATTAAGTAATCTTCAAAGCTCATATTTCCATATACACCTGGTTCACGTGTGCCTAACAGATTTAAATTGGGGCCATTAATAATTTGTATCTTCATCGTTTCAAACATATAGTTTAAAATTTACACTATAAAATTTTTGTGATTAAATACAGCTACCTCAAAGAATTTACCACTCATCTGAAACTCGAACGCGGACTTTCAGAGAACTCCGTTGCAGCTTACATCAATGATGTCAATAAACTGGTGCAGTATTATGAACAGTTTGACCAGCAGACTAACATTACAGAAATAGATCATGCCAGCCTGCAGAATTTCGTATCCTGGTTAAATGATTTGGGCATGCTGGCGAATACACAGGCCAGAGTGATCTCAGGGCTTAAAGCTTTTTTTAATTACCTGATGCTGGAGCATCTGATTACAGAAGACCCCTCGGCAATGCTGGAATCACCCAAACATAACCGCAAGCTGCCAGATGTACTGAGTTACGAAGAGATCAATGGCCTGATAGCTGCAATAGATGCCTCAAAACCCGAAGGAATGCGAAATAAGGCCATGCTGGAAGTTTTATATGGTTGTGGATTAAGGGTCTCTGAATTAATTACCTTGAAGATTTCTGATCTCAATATACAGTCTGAATATATTAAGGTGATTGGAAAAGGAAATAAAGAGCGGATTATTCCAATCGGACATACCGCACTGAAATTGGTAACGATTTATCTTAACGAAGTAAGGGTTCATTTGAAAATTAAAAAGGGAAATGAAGATTTTGTTTTTTTAAACCGGTTAGGCACCCTCCTTTCGCGTATTTCTGTTTTCACCATGATCAAAGCACTCGCGGATCAGGCTGGCTTGAAAAAGACGATAAGTCCGCATACCTTCAGACATTCATTTGCAACGCACCTGATTGAAGGTGGCGCAGATTTACGGGCTGTCCAGGAGATGCTGGGGCATTCCAGCATCACAACAACAGAAATTTATACGCATCTGGACAGAGGATATCTGCAAGGCATTATTAAACAGTTTCACTCCCGTAGTTAACTGCTACAATGCGCAACAGATCATTCTATCTTTCCCCTGCATATCTTTTCTGAGGATAATATCAATGAAGCCCTTTTGCTTTAGCATTGCTACCGTCTCTTGCCCCAGGTACTCGTTAATCTCGAAAAACAAATTCCCGCCTTTCCGAAGATGTTTGGTCGCAAAATCGGCTATTGTTTCATAAAATAGCAGTGGTCTTTCATTGGTGACAAACAGTGCCAGATGTGGTTCATGATCCAAAACATTCTGATGCATCTCTGGTTTTTCATCTTCTTTAACATAAGGTGGATTACTGACGATGAGATCGTAATTTTCATCATTATGAAAATGAAGAATATCTTCATTTAAAAAGTTGATCATCACCTCATTTAATGCTGCATTTTTTTGAGCGATAATGAGCGCATCTGCAGATACGTCCAATGCTGAGACTTCAGTCTTATCCAGATGTTTTTTTAAAGAAATTGCTATACACCCGCTTCCTGTACCTATATCAAGGATTTTATCCGGTGCCGATTGTTGATGAGTAAATGTATTCAGTATCCAGTCGACTAATTCTTCCGTCTCAGGTCTGGGAATTAAAACAGCGGGACTTACTTTAAATTTTAATCCATAGAAGCTGGTTTCCGCGAATATATACTGCAGTGGTTTACCTGTTCTCAATTCCGAGAGTATATCTTTATACCGATTTAACTGATTCGCATCAACCTCCCTGGTACTGTTCATTAAAATATAACTCCTTCCCCAGCCCAGCAGCTGTTCTGTAATGATATAGAATAAAGATCTGGCTTCCTCAATATCATAAGTTGACGTCACCTGTTCAACAAAGTACTCTTCTAACTGTTTAATATTCATCAGCTGCAAATTAAGTAATAATGTGGCATCTCTATGGTTTAAATATTTCAACATCTCGCAAATTGCAGGTACTTTTGTTGCAATGAGTGATGAATTATACTTGAAACGCTGTCTTGAGCTTGCCGAAATGGGCAATGGTAGCGTTAGCCCCAATCCTTTGGTAGGTTGTGTTATCGTCAGTGGCGGTAAAATCATAGGAGAAGGATACCATAAAAAATACGGACAGGCCCATGCCGAAGTCAATGCCGTCAACGCAGTTCTGGAGAAATTTGGTGATCAGGCTCGTGTTTTGTTGAAAGCAGCCACTGTATATGTAAGTCTGGAGCCCTGTGCACATTTCGGGAAGACCCCACCTTGTGCTGACCTCTTGATCAGACATCAGGTGAAAAAAGTGGTGGTTGGAACGAGAGATCCCTTTGAAGATGTAAATGGTAAAGGTATTGAACGCCTACAGGAAGCTGGTATAGAAGTGGTTTCTGGTGTGCTCGAGAAAGAGTGCAGATATGTAAACCGTCGATTCTTCACAAGGGTGACACAACAGAGACCTTATATCATTCTTAAGTGGGCTGCAACAGCAAACGGATATTTTGCCGCCAAAAATACAGTGCAGCAATGGATCAGCGGACCGCTTGCAAAAAAACTCGTGCACAAGTGGCGTACGGAGGAAGATGCAGTTCTGGTGGGAAAACATACTGCCAGGATTGACAATCCGCAATTAAGTGCGAGAGAATGGCCTGGTAAAAATCCAGTGCGACTTTTGATAGACCGTAATCTTGAAGTGGATAGCAGCAGTCTGCTTTATAACGATGCTGCTAAGACGATTATTTTCAATGAGGTGAAAACGGAGGTGATAAATAATATTCATTACGTTTCTATGGAAGACATGCAGTATTATCTGCCACAGAAAATCGCTTATCAGCTTTACCTGATGGATATACAATCTGTCATCATTGAAGGTGGCGCACATATACTTAACCAATTTATCGCTTCAGGATTATGGGATGAGGCAAGGGTATTTACATCGTCCACTAGCTGGGATAATGGTATATTTGCTCCTCAGATTAACGGAAGAATCACTGATATCACAACAGTTGATAAAGATAATCTGACCTTATATCAAAATCGGGTAAACGAATGATCTATATATTATTGAGCGTAAGCTGCAGTGTAACGGTTGCAGTACTCCTGAAGCTTGCCAGGCGATACAAAATCAATGTGCTTCAGGCCGTTTTATGGAACTATCTGGTCGCCATAATTCTTGGTTTTATTTTTTTTAAACCTGAGCTCAATGCCGTTTTTCTAAAACCGTCTTTGCTTCAGGTGTCATTAGGGGTTTTATTGCCGCTATTGTTCTTAATTCTGGCGAAGTCTGTTCGGAATATCGGTATTGTAAAAACAGATATTGCTCAGCGTCTGTCTCTTTTTATTCCAATTATTGCTTCTTTGTATTTGTTTGGGGATAAATTTAACGGCTTAAAAATTGCGGGACTGCTTATTGGATTTACGGCTATAATTCTGACGCTGCTCCGGAAGTCAGAAGTGAAAAGTGAACGTGCCAATTATCTGATTCCTGCAATGGTATTTGTAGGATTCGGAGTGATTGATGTGATGTTCAAGAAACTCGCTACCAATATAGTTGTACCCTATACTACGGCACTTATCGGGATATTTTGTATCTCTTTTATTGTTTCATTATTTGTCATACTCTATACGGTATTATTAAAGAAACAGAAGGTTGAACTGGTCAACTTCCTTTGCGGGAGTATATTGGGGCTTTTCAATTTTGGTAATATCATATTTTACATGAAGGCACATCGTGTCATGGCAGATCATCCCTCAACAGTGTTTGCTGCAATGAATATGGGGGTGATTGTTGTAGGTACACTCATTGGTGTCATCCTCTTCAAAGAAAAAATAAGCAAGCTTAATTATCTGGGCATAGGCATGGCTCTTATCGCCATCATCCTGATCACACTATCCTGATTTATGTTATTCGACGATACTTATAAAACCATAGAAGCACCTGCAGAGGGACTTTTTAGAGATAAAGGAAGTAAATTTATGGCTTTCGCTTATCCGCTTTCAGAGGAGAGTGAAGTGAAAGTACAGCTGTTGAAACTACGTGCCGAACATACGAAAGCGAATCATTTCTGTTATGCTTACCGGCTCACTCCTGATAGAAATGTATTTAGGGTAAATGACGATGGTGAACCGTCTGGAACTGCTGGCAGGCCAATTCTGAATACACTTTTGTCAGCCGACCTAACAAATATATTAGTTATCGTTGTCCGCCATTTTGGTGGTACGCTACTGGGAGTTCCGGGACTGATCAATGCCTATAAATCTGCTACGGCCGAGGCGATCAAACAGGCCAGGATTGTGGAGCGTAGTATAAATGACATTTATGAAGTCAGTTTTGAATATCTGATGATGAATGATGTGATGCGCTTAATTAAAGAAGAAGACTTAAATATCATTGAACAACAGTTCGATAACACCTGTGTAATCAAATTTGAGGTTCGTAAATCGCAATTAAATAAAGTCCTGATGCGCGTTGAAAAGCAGGAAGGCGTTCAATTAAAATATCTGTATACTGTATAACACAGTATTTTTGATCATATTAAATATTTACCATGCAAAAATTATCAGAAGCTGACTTGGTTATCAATCCGGATGGCAGTATATATCACCTCAATCTATTGCCGGAAGATGTGGCAAATACCGTAATTACAGTTGGCGATCCGGACAGGATTTCGGAAATAACGAAACATTTCGATAGCATAGAACTGAAAAAAGGCAAACGGGAATTTCTTACGCATACCGGTTACATTGGAAATAAGCGGATCACGGTTATTTCTACAGGCATAGGAACAGATAATATTGATATCGTACTGAATGAGCTGGATGCCCTCGTGAATATAGATTTTGATTCCCGAACTGTAAAAAAGGAATTATGCGCTTTAGATATTATCAGGATAGGAACTTCAGGCGCTGTACAGCCGGATCTGCCTATGGGTACAATCCTGGCTTCAACTTATGGTTTAGGTCTGGATGCTTTAATGCATTATTATGTTCAGGATATTCCGGAAACGGAGAAGGAAATTCTGGAAGCAGTGGAAAATCACTTTTCTGACTTGCCGGCGGTTCACCCTTATCTTACATCCGCAGATGAAGGATTGCTGAATATAATCGGTAGTGAAATGGAAAAAGGGATAACTGCGACCGCTCCGGGCTTTTATGCACCGCAGGGTCGACAAGTACGTGCAAAAAACGCTGTGCCGGCATTCATTCAAAAACTAAATACTTTTCAGCATCAGGATTACCGTATCACCAACCTCGAAATGGAAACTGCCGGAATCTACGCCTTGGCGAAAATTCTAGGTCATAAAGCACTTTCCGTAAATGCGATTTTAGCAAGCAGAGTAAACTTTCAATTTAGTAAAGAGCCAAATATGGTCGTAGAAAAGGCTATTAAAATGGTTTTAGACAAAATCACTTCTATTTAATATCATCTCAACCCCGCTCAATATTCGATTTTACACATGACGAAAACTAAATATTTCTTTCTTATACTTTTACTTGGCTCACTGACAGCACTTGGCCCGTTTTCGATAGATATGTACTTGCCTGGTTTTCCAGCCATTGCTAAAGATTTACACACTACTGTTGCCACAGTATCACTTTCTTTATCGGGATTTTTTATCGGGATATCAATCGGTCAGTTATTATACGGTCCGCTATTGGACCGTTTCGGCAGAAAAAAGCCATTATATATTGGTTTATCGGTTTATATTTTAGCATCACTTGGATGTGCGTTTGCCAACAGTATTGAGTGGCTGATTATACTCAGGTGTATACAAGCGGTGGGTAGCTGTGCGGCCGCAGTAGCGTCAATTGCAATGGTCCGGGATCTTTTTCCTGTTAAGGATAATGCAAAAGTATTTGCCCTGCTCATGTTGGTTGTTGGCGTTTCACCGATGATTGCACCAACCGTCGGCGGATACGTTACTGCATCATTTGGATGGCATTCCGTATTTATTATTCTAATGCTGCTTGGTGCTGTGAATTTATTCGCCAGCATATTTGGCCTGCCGGAAAGTTATCAGCCAGATAAAACGCTGTCCTTGAAACCGAAACCTATTCTTATAAATTTTATTTCGGTGCTTAAGGAGCCGCAGTTTTATACTTATGCTTTTACTGGTGCCATCGCTTTTTCGGGACTATTCGCTTATGTTGCCGGATCCCCGCTCCTGTTTATGGATATCTTCGCGGTAAAAGAAGAAACTTACGGATGGATATTTGCTTTTCTGTCCATCGGATTAATAGGTGCAAGTCAGGTCAATACCTTAATGTTACGCAAATTCAGCAGTGAACAGTTAATATTTGCTTCTTTGATCTGTCAGTCTATCACTGGTATTGTCTTTCTTACAGGCAGTATAAACGGCTGGTTTGGTCTTCCTGAAACTATAGCTTTATTGTTTATCTTTCTGAGTTGTCTTGGTTTTGCCAGTCCGAATGCCTCGGCGCTCTCGCTTGCTCCTTTTAGTAAAAATGCCGGCAGTGCATCTGCATTAATGGGTGCAGTACAAATGGGTCTTGGTGCACTGGCATCAGTATTGGTGAGCATGTTTGATACCCGTTCATCCGTTCCTATGGTGGCGATTATGGCTTCAACTTCCATTATTGCCCTATTTATATTGTATACAGGCAGAAAAAATATAAAGAATAAGATTGAGATCGATAAAGAAAATGCAGGCGTTTCTTTTCATTAATGATTACTAGCGGGTTACGATTTTATCGTTATTCCGGCAAACAAAGAAACGGTACAATGTGTTGAAATAGAAAATCAAATAGAAAAGCACATGTTAAGTAAGATCACACATAATTTAACCATTATTGCCGGAAAAAAGCTGCTTGAGAATCTTGATCCGGATAATTTAAATATTGGCAAAAGTCTGCTGTCTATTATAGCTGGCGCATATATTTTTCAGAAAGGAATTAAGAATATTTATAAACACCCTGTAATTGGCTTCCAGGAAGCATGTCTCGGCGGATATCTGTTGTACGACACTATTAAAGGTATCAGAGACGGGTATATCAGACATCCTACTGAGGTTTACCAGGTACGTAAAAATCAGATTCAGGGAAATGATCCAAATAGTGCAGTGCCTGCATTCGTATAATGATTAACGCGTAGTATTATCAATATGTGGATTAATACTACGCGATTTAATTACCCGTCAATTATTGCAGCTATTTATTCTTGTGATCATAAAATAATCTTAACTGATTTATCCAGACCCGGAGCGCATCGTAATTATCCTTTCTAATTTTTTCCTGCTTACTCATACCGCTCGTCTTTCTATTGAGGAGAGTTGATAACTCATATATATCTATGAGCATGTTATTGACACAAATCACATGATCTTTAATATATTGATCGGCCGACTGAACTGATCGTGTCAGGGCTTTATTCGTGTGTTTTTTTAACCTGAGGTATTCTAATTCCAGGAAGTCTGAATTAAGGAGATCTATAGACAGATCGTCACCATCTTTCAAAATGACTACTACGCCATTAATCTGCTGCAGATCACTGCAATATCTAATTGAATCGTTATACATTATTTGTTATTTATTGGTTACTTTATTGATAATGTTTATTTTATTTATGGCCCTGAGTTTGGTTAACCCACTATCTTTAATCTGCCGGATTCTCTCTTTACTCAAATCATAAATATCAGCTACCTCCTGCAGGGACAGCGGTTCCTTGATTCCGACTCCAAAGCAAAGCCTGATGACATTTGCTTCCCGTCTGGGGATTTTTTTTAAAATCTGGTTAATATCCTCTAATCTTGAAGCCGGTAATAAGAGGTGATCGGTTGCAGGCAAATTGTCTGAGATGATATCATGCAATGTGCGGTGTGATGTAGTACCGATAACAGCATCAAGGGAGAAGGATAGTTTGGCTCGCTGCTGGTATTCGGCGACCCTTTCCTCTTTCAGGTTTACTTCCAATGCCAATTCATCGGTAGTCGGCAATCGTTCATATTTTTGCTCCAGTACCCCTATCGCATTATTAATTTTAGTGATGCTGGAAACAATATTCAAGGGAAGACGGATCGTCCTGGTCTGTTCCGCAAGGGCAAGTAATATGGATTGTCTGATCCACCACACGGCAAAAGATATAAATTTAAAACCTTTGGTTTCGTCAAATTTCCTGGCTGCCTTAATGAGTCCCAGGTTTCCTTCATTAATCAGGTCGCCCATACTCATACCTCTATGCTGGTATTTCTTCGCTACAGATACAACAAACCGTAGATTTGTCTTAATCAGTCTTTCCAGCGCATCATTATCTCCGGATCTGATCTTCCTGGTCAGCATAACTTCCTCTTCAGTGGTCAGCAAAACAATCTTGCCAATATCAACCAGGTATTTGTGCAGAGAGGCAGCGTCTCTGCTGGTAATTGATGATTCTAATTTTAACTCCCTCATGCAGTTAATTTAATATAGATACTTTGTTAACAATGACGCAATAGTGAGTATTATATTATTCAAAAACAAAGAAGGATGTAATTCTTACTAAAAAAGTCAAAAACAAGGAATTTATGAATGAAATAAGTTGTTTTTTTGAACGTTTATTTATTTTCAACTTTAATTAAATCTAATAGATATTTAATATGTATTTTTGATTTATGAGTTACACCATAGAGATAATTCATTGATCAGACACATAAAGGTATTTGCGCTTTCTTTAAGAAGGGATTAAACACAATAACATAATGGCAGTAAAAATAAGGGCAATTGATATTCAGATCTTAAATCTGTTGATTATAGACGCATCTTTAACTAATAAGGAGATTGCGGATAAAATAAAGAGATCGGAAACTACGGTCGCAAAACACAGAAGGTATCTGGTGACTTCAGGACTAATCCTGAGTTATACTATCCGGCTGGACAGAAGAAAACTAATCAGAGCGGTGGACAGACTTCATCATATCGATCCGGCAAAGTTTAATGCGGAAGACTACAGACGTCTGGATACCGAAATTGTAAATAATGATGACCTGACAACTTATTCATTCAACGTTAATGATAAAGTTGTCGAATTGGTGATCAGTACTGATGTGATTTCAACGCATAGAAAGATTGAGCGGAATATCTACGAATTTGGAAAGGCGATGAAGCCACGGAAATAAAGATTGAGGGTGCAATAATTCATAAATCAGGCAAGGGATGAAGATCATCCCCTGCCTGATTTATTATCTGATCTGTCCGGTACCTCTGATTACCCATTTGTAGCTGGTTAACTCGGATAATCCCATAGGTCCCCGGGCGTGCAGTTTCTGTGTACTAATGCCAATCTCTGCGCCTAACCCAAATTGTCCGCCGTCTGTAAAGGCTGTTGATGCATTGGCATAAACTGCAGCGGCATCAACTGTATTAAGAAAAGCAAGAATTTTTTCTTCATCTTCAGCGATGATGGCCTCACTATGTTTTGAGCTGTGCAGCCTGATATGCGTTAATGCCTGTTGTAAGTTGTCAACTGTTTTAACGGCCATTTTATAATCCAGAAATTCTGTTCCATAATGTTCTTCCTCAGCAGGCTGAAGCAAGTCAGACGGATATTTATCTTTTAAAATAGCGAAACTGCTATGATCAGCAAAGATAAGGACTCGCTCCTGAACTAAAGGTTCAACTATATGCCATAAATCACTTAGCCTGTCCTTATGTATAAGCAGACAGTCTAAAGCGTTGCATACACTAACTCTCCTGGTTTTAGCATTAAAAACAATATCTCTGCCTTTTATAGGATCGCCCGATTCATCGAAATAGGTGTGGACGATCCCGGCCCCGGTCTCAATGACAGGAACTTTGCTGTGTTCACGGACATAGTTGATGAGCGACTGACTCCCGCGAGGAATCAATACATCAACATACCCGACAGCTTGAAGTAATGCAGCGGTAGATTCCCGCTCCGCTGGAAGTAACACTGCTACAGACTCATCTATTCCATGCTGATGAAGGACATCATGAATAATGCGCATAATAGCTTTGTTAGATGCTTCGGCATCACTTCCTCCTTTTAAAATGGCAACATTTCCTGTTTTAAAACATAATGCAAATACATCAAGAGTAACATTTGGCCGGGCTTCATAGATCACACCCACCACACCAAGAGGAACGCTGATCTTGGAGAGCTCAAGCCCATTTGGAAGTTTACTATTGGAAATAATTTCTGCTAGCGGACTTTCTAAATCCACAACATTAAGCACTTCTTTCGCCATTGCTTCCAATCTCGCTTTATCTAATTTCAGACGATCATATTTCGGATCCGTTGCCGGCATTTTTTCCAGATCCTGTTGATTGGCAATAAGGATATCGTCAGCTTTCAGTAAAAGGTCATTGGCGATATCCTTTAAAATTTCATTGATGGTATCTTTATTGACCTGATTTAGAATCGTACTCCCTTTTTTCGCATTCTCAAAGTATTGCTGATATTTCATTGCTGCTGGTTTAATCTACTGCATAAAAATAATTATAATGGACCAAAGCTTTATGTCCCTTCTGCCCTATTCTCTCTTTTGCTTTTTCGGAATTGTAGTCTGCAATCCCCAGACCTATCAGTTTATACTGCTCATCTAATAATTTGATAATATCGCCTTTCTCAAATGCCGAAATGACAGTAGTTATTCCTACTGGCAATAAGCTATGTGCAGCTCCTGAAATGAGGGCCGCTTTCGCACCGGCATTAAGCTGAACACTTCCCGTAGCAGATTGCTCTGAGTGAGCTATCCATTTTTTCTTGCCTGAAGTATTCTTTTCCGGCACGAAATACGTGTTTAATGCAGCCCCGAATAATAAATCGTACACAATATTATCGCGCATCCCATTGGTGATGTGTACAGGTATACCCAATTTTGCCACCTTTCTGGCCATCCCCAGCTTAGTTACCATTCCGCCTCTTCCTAATCCTGATTTTGCAGTGCTGATGAAACCGTCTATCTCTTCCATATTCTTTTTAACTTCTGGAATCAATGCTGAAGTGGCTGATTTTGGATCTCCATTATAGATACCGTCCACGTTCGATAGAATAATCAGTGCATCAGCATCAAGCATTGAGGCAATTAAAGCGGCGAGTTCATCATTATCAGTAAACATCAGCTCTGTTACAGAAACAACATCATTCTCGTTTACTATTGGAATAACATTGTTTTTCAGCAAAATGCTTAAACAGCTTTTAATGTTCAGGTAATGTTTTCGATCTCTAAAATCTTCTTTGGTTACCAATACCTGTGAGCATAAGAGATCATATTTTTGAAATAGCGACATGTAGTTGTTGATCAGCTTAATCTGACCGATAGAAGCCAGTAGCTGTCTGGCTGCTACAGCATCATGTTTCTCTGATATGCTAAACATGCTTCTGCCGGATGCTACAGCCCCGGAAGATATGACAATAACGCTGATTCCCTGCTTTTTAAGATTTACAATCTGTTCAACCAGGTTGGCAATCCTGTGTTCATCTGGTAGTCCGTCCGACTGAGTCAGCACATTTGAACCAATTTTTACAACTATTTTTTTATAATTAAAGGGCATAATAAACAAAATTCGATAATATAATTATTTCCGTTATAGAAGTGCGATCAGACCTGTCCAGCCTGTTTGGTGGCTCGCTCCTAATCCTTTTCCCGAATCACCATTAAAGTATTCATGAAATAGAATATAATCCTTAAAGTTTGGATCATGATTGAACTTGGTATAGCCACCAAAAACGGGTCGTTCGCCATTATCATTTCGCAAAAATATAGACTTTAATCTTTTGCTCAGCAATCCGGCAATCTCAGCGAGTGAGAAGTACTCTCCGGAACCTGTTGGATATTCCACTTTGAAATCGTCAGTATAATATTCCTGAAAGTTTTTCAGCGATTCAATAATCAGATAATTCATCGGCAGCCATATGGGTCCTCTCCAGTTGCTATTTCCGCCAAACATATCTGAATCACTTTCTCCAGGTAAATAATTTACTACATAATCGGCTCCGTCTAATTTATATTGATATGGACTTTCCTCATATACTTTTGATAATGAGCGGATGCCATAATCTGAAAGGAACTCATTAGGGTCTAACATGCGGCGCAGCAGCAGTTTCATCCGGTGTCCCCGTAATAACGACAACAGGTGTATATTGTTACCATTTGTCGCTTTCCAGTGACTAACGAGCTGAACTAAGTCCGGGCGCTGAGACATGAACCAGTCGAGTCTCTTTTTTAATTCTGGCAGTTTTTTCCATTTAAACTCATCAAATACAATCACGGCAAACATAGGAATGAGTCCCACCATACTCCGCAGTCGCAAGCGATCGGCAGTGCCATCTGCATTACGCAGCATGTCGTAGTAAAAACCATCTTCATCATCCCAAAGGCCGTTTCCGCTTTCTCCCATATCAGATATCGAACCAGCGATAAATAGAAAATGCTCCGAAAATTTGATAGCCATACTCTCAAAAACATGATCATGCAGTGCAAGCTCTATACTAATTTGCATCATATTTAGCGCATACATGGCCATCCAGCTTGTGCCATCTGCCTGTTCAAGAAAACCGCCTCCGGGTATAGGCTCACTGCGGTTAAAAATACCGATGTTATCCAGCCCCAGAAATCCACCTTCGAATATATTATTGCCTTCACTATCCTTTTGATTTACCCACCAGGTGAAATTCAGTAGAAGTTTGTTGAACATTTCCACCAGGAAATACAAATCGCCCTCACCCTTATCTTTTTTATCTGATTGATAAACGTGCCACACGGCCATAGCGTGAACAGGAGGATTAACATCGCCGAAGTCCCATTCATAAGCAGGTAGCTGACCACTGGGATGTATAAAATTAGCACTCACAAGCAGCATTAATTGCTTTTTTGCAAAATCCGGATCTAAAACAGCAAAGCTGATGCAATGAAATGCAAGATCCCATGTAGCGAACCACGGAAATTCCCATTTATCCGGCATAGATATGATATCACTCGCCACGAAATGCTTCCAGTGGTTGTTCCTGCCATTTTTACGTCTCAGAGCGGGTCTGGTAGAGCCCGCATCACCGTTTAACCAGCGGTTGACATCATAATTATAATACTGTTTGTTCCACAACATGCCAGCCCATGCTTGTCTTTGCATCATTTTTTCATCAGCATCTGCAATATGTGTTTGCTTCAGCTCATAAAATTCATCTGTTTCTGAGATTCTAAGCTTGAATACTTCTTCAAAATCATAAAAAGGGTCAGCTTGTTTATTTTTAGAAATACGAATCCGCACTTCTTTAGACCCACCTGCCGGGATAGACAGTTTATGCCAGAGACCTACCTTAGTTCCGCTTTGCTCCGTATTTACGGCCGATTCAATACCATTAACAACCCTTTCGTGAATACCGTCTTTTAAAAAATGAGTGGTATTTTCTGCCCCGTATATACGCTGATTATTTGTCTCGTTGTTAGTAAATAAAAGGATGGGATTATCCGCCGTATAGGCATGATAATCACCAATCTGATCAGATCTTAAAATCAGTTTATTGTGTCCCTGATTTAATATTTCAGGTTTCGTTATACTTGTGTCGTATGACCAGGTGTTACGGTACCAGATATTAGGAATTACATCAATCTCCGCATCTGTATTACTTCTGTTAAATACGCTATACTTTATCAGGAAATCATCCTCATCCTGCTTGGCGTATTCTATAAAGACATCAGCGTAATCATCATTATCAAATATCCCCGTATCAATCAGCTCGTACTCACCCTGAGTTTTGTCTCTTTTTTTATTCTCGGCAATCAATGCTTCGTAAGGAAATCCATTTAGCGGATACTTGTAGAGCATTTTCATATAGCTATGTGTAGGACTACTATCCAGGTGATAGTACAATTCTTTTACATCCTCACCGTGATTTCCTTCATTATTCGTAAGACCAAACAGACGTTCTTTAAGAATACTATCTTTGCCATTCCATAATGCGAGGCCAATGCAAAGTACTTGCTGATCATCACTAAAACCACCAATTCCTTCTTCACCCCATCTGTATGCCTTGCTTCGGGACAAATCATGTGTAATATGATTCCAGGCATCCCCGCTAACACTATAGTCTTCCCTCACTGTACCCCATTGCCGGTCGGTCAGATAAGGACCCCATTTCAGCCAATTTTTTTTGGTCGTGTACTGTTGATCCAGTCTTTCTTGTTCAGGGTTAGAATTGGGATTTTGATTCATTTCCCAATAATAAGAATTTAAAGGTATTTATTCTTCTTTAATAATCGGAGAATCCAGGAGATCGACCACCATCGAGGTCAATTCTATGCTGAACCATTCTTTAAAGATTTTGTAGGTACGTTGTTGCGGCCAGTCTGACATAGCCGTATGATAATTGGCCAGTTCATTCGTAAAAATCTGATCAAAGTTTTTCTTCAGCCAATTCTCAATCTTGACTTTTGTTTTCAATTCTTTTATCAGGTAAACAGTGCCCTCATCATCGTCCATCACAGGAAATTCCGGATCTACATAGTTGATCCAATCGTAAAATGGCTTTTTCGCTTTTACCAAAACCGCGTTGCGGTTAATCATCTCGTAGTCGTATAAGGTAGCCTCAATCATAATCAGGAATATTCCGCAAACATATTTAAAACTTTCCTGATATAGCTAATCCCATTGCCTGATTTTGATAAACAGGTAACATCGTGAAATTTGACGTCTTTTTGCCGGTAAATACTTTTTGTATGGAAGGATAAATAAAATAAGCAAATTTGGTAGACAGTATACCTAGTCCGGCGCCGGCAACCACATCACTGAACCAATGTGCATTTTTATACATCCGTAAGATACCTGTTGCGGTGGCGACAGTGTATCCGCCTACACTGTACCATATAGAACTTTCACCATATTCCTGATGTAAAAACTCCGCACCTGCAAATGCCATTGCCGTATGTCCAGACGGAAAGGAGTAATCATTTAAACGACTCGGCCTCATCCTGTTGCTGCTTGCTTTCAGTATTTGTAAAGACCCACTGGTCAAAGTTGCTGATATCAATAGCAGCGCCGTTTTGTCCCGAAAGTTGTTCCTTCCTTTAATGCCTATCAGATCTAGTCCATACACTGCAGCTGCTGGTACATAGCGCATATAATCATCTGCTGCGGTGTGATATCCGGGGTGCCTTTCATTCAATTTTTCATAGATATGATAATCCAGTTTTCTAAACCAATTGCTGTTCAATGCCACAAAGCCGTAAGTAACTGCTATAGCTCCTGGTATAAAGGCTACGAGTTTTTGTTGTCGGGGGTCAGCTTTAAAGACCTTAACAGTGTCAGTTTCCTGAGCTGTACTATGCAATGAAAAAGATAGAAATAGAGGGATAATTAAAGTAATTCTGGATATTATCATCATTAAAGCTAGAAATAAATTGAGGAACTGCAATTAAAAAGAAATAAATTATGCTGTTTCAAGGCTGCCCAGGCTTTGAATGAACCTTGGAATGCCTTTCTCCAGCAATAAATTATTTCCTTCCTCCCCCAGACCTTGAACCGCACTCTAAACGAAATAAAAATTAATATATTTCAAGGTGGGGTGTTCTTTCTTTATTTCGGATACTCTTTAGGTGATGAACATCATAAAAAAAGCCTATGCTCTTCGGATGCCTGGGAATTTTGCCTCTTCAGGCACATGTTCCAGCACCCGAAGAGCATAGACTTTTTTTATAATTGAAGAAACTCCCCTTTACTTACTAGCCGGTTTGCCAGACATATAAAAAATCAGTTTACCACCATTAATAATGTCGCTATGTTTTATAGTATGGTTACTGATAACTTTTCCATTCAACAAAACCTTCTGAACATATACATTCTTCTCGCTCTGATTGATTGCTTCAATAGCGAAGGTCTTTCCGTTTTCTAATTGAATAGTAGCCGATTTAACAGCAGGACTCCCTAAAGAATATTCATCCGAGCCGGGAGCCACAGGATAGAATCCCATGGATGAAAACATGTACCAGGCACTCATTTGTCCACAGTCATCGTTTCCACCAAGACCATCAGGTGCATTTTTATACTGCATTTTTAAAATCATCCGTACGCGTGCCTGTGTTTTCCAGGGTTGATTTGTCCAGTTGTACAGGTAAGCCACATGGTGTGCCGGTTCATTACCATGCACATAACCACCAATTATCCCTTCTCTGGTAATATCTTCAGTGTCTGCAAAAAATTCATCAGGTAAATGCATCGTAAACAGCGTATCCAAACGTTTGGCAAATCTGTCTTTACCACCCATACGCTCAATCAGTAATGCTGGATTTTGTGGGACAAAGAAACTGTAATTCCAGGAATTTCCTTCAATAAAGCCTTGCCCATGTGTACTCATCACATCAAATTTTTGCTGAAAAGTACCATCAGCCATTTTAGCGCGCATGAAACCGGTGCTTTGATCAAAATTGTTTTCCCAGTTGCCTGAGCGTTTCATATATTCCTGATAGATATCTTGTTTATTTAGTTTTTTAGCGAGCTGAGCAATACACCAGTCATCATAAGCATACTCTAAAGTATTGGAGATTGAAGTGCCGCTTTTTTCTGCCGGTATAAAACCTTTATCAATATAATCACCGATACCTTCATAATCTCTGTGGTTAGAAGTTACGATACAGGCTTGTAATGCCGCTTCGGGATCACCTTTGTATACACCTTTAATAATTGCATCAGTCACCACAGAAACGCTGTGATAGCCACTCATACACCAGTTGTCATTTGCATAGTGCGACCATACCGGGAGCATTTTATAAGCACTCTGGTCATAGTGTGTGAGCATAGATTTCACCATGTCATTACTACGGGCCGGCTGCAGTATATTGAAAAAAGGATGCAATGCCCTGTAGGTATCCCACAAAGAGAATGTGGTATAGTTTGTAAATCCGTCTGCTTGATGTACGCCCTGGTCAAGTCCTTTATATTCACCATTCACATCCTGGTAAGTAGTAGGATTAATAAACGCATGATACATAGAAGTATAGAAGTTTACTTTGTTGTCTTCCGAAGTATTGACATTGATTTTGTTCAGCTCCTTATTCCAATCGTCCTGTGCCTGTTTTTTTACCTGGTTAAAGTCCCATCCAGGTAGTTCAGTCCGCATATTTTCCAAAGCATTTTCCTGGCTTACTGGTGAGATGGCAAATTTAATTTTTACCTTTTCCTGTTCTGCAGTACTGAAGTCAAAATACATACGGATCTGTTTTCCGGCTATTTCAGGGAAGTTTTTCGTTTGATCAAACTTTCCCCAGAAACCGCGATAGGGCTGTTTACTATCATAATTCTTTTGTCCGTATTGTTTGAATGGCTTCGAGAAAGACATCGCAAAGTATACGGTACGGGTTCTCGCCCATCCATTGGTCTGACGGTAGCCTGTAATTAAACTATCATTCACTACCCGAACGTAAGTCCACACATTTTTTTCCTGATAATTGTAAATGCCGGACATCAGATCCAGAATGATGTGAGACTGAGCTGATTTTGGAAAGGTATACTGATGCATACCTACTCTTTTTGTTGCAGTCATTTCTGCAAGAATATGATCATCATCCAGTTTAACCTTATAATAACCCGCTTCAGCGACCTCATTCTGATGAGAAAAAGCAGAGCGAAATCCACTCTTGGGGTCACTTGCCGTACCGGGGTTCATTTGAAGTTTTCCCTGAGTCGGCATAATCAGAAAATCCCCCAGATCTGAATGACCTGTGCCACTGAAGTGAGTATGACTAAATCCTACAATCGTTTTATCTTCATATTTATAACCGGCACAATATTTATACACATCACCATTATACTTCCCGTTCAATTCATAAGATATCGTGTCTGTTTCCGGACTTAATTGAACAGCGCCAAAAGGCACAGTAGCACCAGGATAAGTGTGGCCCATCTTTTGGGTTCCGATAATAGGTTTCACATATTTGACCAAATCCTGCTGCGCATTCGCCAGGAAAGGGAGAAAAAGTAAACTGTAAAATAGGTTTTGTTTCATTCGTTGAAAGGTTTGTGTTGTTTTTTTTAAACGCCTAATATATAACATAATTGTTAAAAACCTTATTAATGGCTTTGCTATATCGATTAATTAAAAATGCTTGAGCACCTTTTTACAAGAGACTGACTGCGGAAAATACGAATAATTGTAAAAATCAGCTATTTTTGCATCATATTAAAACAAGATGAGTAAAAGGGGTAGAATTTTGGTAGCCATGAGTGGCGGTGTAGATAGTTCAGTTGCAGCAGTGATGTTACATGAACAGGGATATGAAGTTATTGGTTTGACCATGAAGACCTGGGACTACTCTACATCAGGCAGCAGTAGTAAGGAAACTGGATGCTGCAGCCTTGATAGTATCAATGATGCCCGGACCTTAGCGGTGAACTACGGTTTTCCGCATTATATATTAGATATAAGGGATGAGTTTGGTGATTTTGTAATTGACAATTTTGTAGATGAATATCTCGCCGGCCGCACACCAAATCCATGTGTACTGTGTAATACCCATATCAAATGGGAGGCTTTATTAAAACGCGCCAATAAACTGGATTGTGAATTTATTGCTACCGGTCACTATGCGAATGTAAGACAACATGAGAATGGCCGCCATGTAATTTCTAAGGGACTGGACGAAAACAAAGATCAATCCTATGTATTATGGGGTGTTTCTCAGGAAAATTTAGCACGTACACAATTTCCTTTAGGCTCATTCGCTAAAGCAGATATCAGACAGATGGCTTTAGATATGGGACAGGAAGAGCTGGCTAAAAAAAGTGAGAGCTATGAGATTTGTTTCGTGCCGGATAATGACTACCGTGCTTTTCTAAAACATAAAGTGGGTGACCTGGAAGACAGGGTTGCTGGTGGTAACTTTATCACTAAAGATGGTATGGTGATTGGACAGCATAAAGGCTATCCTTTTTATACCATAGGTCAGCGTAAAGGATTAGGTGTTGCATTTGGTGAGCCGATGTTTGTTACGCAGATTATGCCGGAAAGTAATACGGTTGTTTTAGGACGTGCAGAAGAGCTGGAAAGACGTGAAGCGATGGTGCGCAATGTGAATCTGGTTAAATATGAAAGCATACTGGAGCCGATGGATAACGTAATCACTAAGATCCGTTATAAAGATGCTGGTATGTTGAGTACAATAGTGCAGGAAAAAGATAGAATGCGTGTCGTATTTGATCACAATGTATCTGCTATTGCCCCAGGTCAATCTGCTGTGTTTTATGAGGGAAATGACCTTTTAGGGGGCGGTTTTCTCTGCTAATTAAATATCAAGATCATTTGAAATAGTATAGGGTGAAGAAGTAATTAACTTCTTTCCTCTGTACTGTTCGAAATAATAATCCAGCCTTCCTAAATTTATCCCGGCAAAACCAACCTGATTAATAGTAGTTATCCTCCCCGCTTTATTTTTAACATCCTGAGGCTGCTGCAGAAATGTATGTGTATGTCCCCCGATGATCAGGTCGATATGCTCATTCTCCGTCGCCAATGTTTGGTCAGACACGCTATTGTCACTATATTTATAACCAAGGTGTGACAGGCAGATCACCAGATCACATTTCAACTCATTTTTTAATAACGCTGCTACTTCATTCGCTTTTTGAATCGGATCAAGGTATACCGTTGCACCGTAGTTTTTTTCACCAACCAATCCTTTCAGTGCTATCCCTATCCCGAATACCCCTATTTTTAAGCCCTGTTTATTGAAAACTTTGTAGGACTGGGTAGATTGATGCATAATCGTATCCGAAAAATCATAATTGCTTACCAGGATGGGGAAGTTTGCATGCGGCAGTTGCTTAAAGAAGCCCTCTACCCCATTATCAAAGTCATGGTTGCCCATTGTGGCGGCGTCATATTGCATGTCGCTCATCAGCTTAATTTCCAGTTCTCCGCCATACATGTTAAAATAGGGTGTGCCCTGAAAGATATCACCTGCATCAAGCAGCAAAACATTGGCTTCTTCAGATCTGATCTTTTTTATCAGTGCTGACCTGCGGGCCACTCCACCCAGCCCCTGGTTTCTCGAACCATCCATGGGAAAAGGCTCGATCCTGCTATGCACATCATTGGTATGAAGAATGGTTAGTGTTTTGATTGAACCGCTGGCAAGCGCATCCAACGAATCGATACTTAAAGCCGCTGCCGTTGCGGTGATCACTCCGGCTTTAATAAATTTTCTGCGATTAATCATTTGTAATCCTCCTGTCTAAGGTTGAACTGATCTTTTTACCTGCTGCCTGCTGTTCTTTGATGTATTGAATCAATGCATCCCTGACTCTCAAACCCACAATTGTAGATTTAACAGGGTTTTTAAAACTATTGACATCGTCACCACCGCCTGCTATATAATCGGAGGTAAGCACCCGGTAATTTTTGGAATGATCAAATGGTTTTCCATTGATGAATACCTCTGCAGGTTTTCTTTCGTTAATTTTCATGGTGATACCTGACACCGGCTGGCCTTTACTTTTCGCAATCATATTGATCAGTGTTTGTACAGCTGAGCCATTTAGCTCAAAAACCATCAGTTCATTTTCAAATGGCATCAATTCAAATACATTTGCCAGGGTAATAGGACCTGAAGGAAGATCGTTTCTCAAGCCGCCATTTGTACTGGGCATGGCAAAATCAATATCAGGATATGTTTTTCGTGCTTCATTCAATGCAGCATCTGAAAAGAAATTGCCCAATAGTGACTCACCCCCAACGGAAGTTTTGGTAAGCGCAATAGCTGAGTGCCCTATTACAGCATTCATCTGAGAATCCATTTTCAGCTTATAAGGCAGATATGTTTTGATAACTGTGCTATCTGCAGCCACATTTGCGCTGATGGGGTACAAAACCCGTCTGGCATTTACCAGCTTATAATTTGATGAACAGGAAAATAAAAACACCAACACTCCTGAAAGTGCGATTATCCTCAACTGTATAGCTCTCCGCATATCGTATAATTAGCCCACAAATCTAGTCTAAAACAATAAAAACGAAGGTAAAAAAAAGAGAAATCTCTGTTAAAGATTTCTCTGATTCACTATAAAAGACCGTTTAGTGGCTATTTATATAATATTGTTACAAGTTTTTTGTCAATTCAGCACTCATTGGTGTTACTTTGGAACGGAAACGGTGAACCAGCTGGCCTTTCTCATTAATAAGGAATTTCTCGAAGTTCCAGTTGATATCACCAGTAAAATCCGGATTAGTTGCGGATGTAAGATATTTGAAAATCGGATTAATGTCATTTCCTTTCACACTTACTTTTTCGCTCAATAAAAAGGTAACGCCAAAATTCTTTTTACAAAAATCCTGAATCTCCGAATTAGTTGCTAATTCCTGACCACCAAAATTGCCCGCGGGGAAGCCTATCAATACGACATCTTTCCCGTATTGCTGATGCAATTTCTCCAAATCTTCATACTGTGGCGTATAACCGCATTTCGAAGCAGTATTTACAATTAGGATTTTTTTACCTTTAAATTTCGACAGCTTAACTTCTTTACCATCAATAGTTTTGATAGTGAAATCGTAAATGCTTTGAGGCGGGGTAAATAATAAACTGAATAGAATTAATAGTGTATTCATGATTTCTGATTTTTGTTATGACGAATATATGGACAAAATTTTCAGGACTTTATAATCCTACCGTAAACTTAAATAATAAAGGCCGAATTCAGGTACAAAAATGTGCCTCTGAAGTCGTTAATTACGGTTAAAATTAGTACACAGTTTTATTCTTTTAATATTAAATCTTGATAGAATTTTGATTTTAGGCTTATTTATAGTTTTATTTGCAGAAAAACGTTCTGAATGGCTAAAAATTTATTAATAGTTGAATCACCTGCGAAAGCGAAGACAATAGAAGGATATTTGGGCAAAGATTTTCTTGTCAAATCCAGCTACGGGCATATCCGTGACTTGATTAAGGGCGACATGGGGATCGATATCACTAATAATTTCGCCCAAACTTACGAGGTGCCTGCTGATAAGAAGCAATTGGTAGCAGAACTAAAGAAACTAGCGAAAGAAGCCGAAATGGTATGGCTCGCGTCCGATGAGGACCGTGAGGGAGAGGCTATTTCATGGCATCTATATGAGACCCTGGGATTGAAAGAAGAAAAAACAAAGCGCATTGTTTTTCATGAAATCACTAAACCTGCTATCCTTAAAGCTATAGATTCTCCAAGGACTATAGATTATAATTTAGTGAATGCACAGCAAGCCAGACGTGTGCTTGACCGATTGGTAGGTTTTGAACTTTCTCCGGTATTATGGAAAAAGATCAAACCTTCACTTTCTGCCGGACGTGTACAATCTGTAGCCGTTCGTCTGATTGTAGACAGAGAGCGCGAAGTGAATAAGTTCAACGCCGCGGCTGCATATAAGATAACGGCAAAGTTTAGTACCGGCAAAGGCAAAGAACAGGTAAAGGCAGAATTGCCGCAACGTTTCGAAAATGAAGCTGATGCGGAGAAATTCCTGCAGGATTGTGTCGCTGCTTCATTTAAAGTGACCAGTCTGGAAACAAAACCGGCAAAACGTAACCCGGCAGCACCTTTTACTACCTCTACCTTGCAACAGGAAGCTTCGAGAAAACTGGGCTTCCCGGTATCCAGAACAATGCAGGTTGCTCAGCGTCTTTATGAGAGTGGTAAAATAACCTATATGCGTACCGATTCAGTCAATTTATCTGAGACTGCGTTAACGGCCGCTGCAAATGAAATCAAATCTGCTTACGGGGATAAATATCATTTCCCTCGTACTTATAAGACAAAATCTGCTGGTGCTCAGGAAGCTCACGAGGCGATCCGCCCTACTTATTTCGATCAGCATACAGTTACGGGCGACAGTTCCGAGCAGCGTTTGTATGAACTGATCTGGAAAAGAGCAATCGCTTCCCAGATGAGTGAAGCTTTGTTTGAAAAAACTACTGCTCATATCGCCCCGAGCACGCGAAAAGAACACCTGGTAGCTGAAGGCGAAGTCATGAAATTTGATGGTTTCTTAAAGGTTTACCTGGAATCGAGTGATGATGATGACCATGAAGATGGTGACAATGAAAATATTCTCCCTCCTCTTGCAAATGGTCAGGACCTGTCATTAGTTGCAATGCACGCAACAGAGCGGTTCTCGCGTCCACCAGCAAGATATACAGAGGCAAGCCTTGTTAAAAAACTGGAAGAATTAGGTATCGGAAGACCTTCTACTTATGCACCGACTATCTCCACTATTCAAAACCGCGGTTATGTGGTCAAAGAAGACAGAGATGGCAGACAGCGTTCTTTTGGAGCGATTGTGCTGGAAGGCGGCAAAGTAACTAAGGAAATAAAAACGGAAATTACCGGGGCAGAAAAATCTAAGTTATTCCCTACCGATATTGGTGAAGTGGTGAATGACTTCCTTGTGGAGCATTTCAAAGGTATAGTAGATTTTAACTTTACTGCCAATGTAGAGAAGGAATTTGACGAAATTGCACAGGGTCTGCAAAACTGGACTAAAATGCTGCATGCTTTTTATACGCCCTTCCATAAAGAAGTTGAAGTAACTACAGAAACTGCTGAACGCGCCAATGGTGAGCGTTTATTGGGAATTGATCCGGTTAGTGGCAAAAACGTTTATGCTAAAGTAGGTAAGTTCGGTCCGCTTGTACAGATCGGTCAAAATGATGATGAAGAAAAGCCTCGTTATGCAAGTCTGGCAAAAAATCAGTCAGTTGGTACCGTCAGCCTGGAAGAAGCATTGGAGCAATTCAGATTGCCTTTCCAGCTGGAAAATTACCAGGACAAAGAAGTTTCAGTAGGTGTAGGACGTTTTGGTCCTTATGTGAAATGGGGTGAAACGTATATCTCTATTCCTAAAAATGAAGATCCTTTGTCGGTGGACCAAAGTCGCGCGATAGAAATCATCTCAGAAAAAATTGTTGCTGATGCACCTGTAGCACATTATGAAACTCTGCCGGTGACAAAAGGAACTGGTCGTTTCGGTCCTTTCATTAAATGGAATGATTTATTCATCAATGTACCTAAGGCATATGATTTTGACAATCTTTCGGATAGTGATATCAAAGAACTGATTGATAAGAAAGTAGAAAAAGAAGCAAACAGATTCATACAGACCTGGGCTGCAGAGAAGATAGCTATCGAAAATGGCAGATGGGGACCATTTATTCGTTTCGGCAAAGAAATGCTGAAGCTGCGTAAAAATCCGGCTACGAATGATAAGTATACACCAGAAGAGCTGGCTGTTATTTCACTGGAAGAAGTTAAAAAACTGATTGTAGAACAAGTGCCCAATGCTTTTGAGCCTAAAGCGCCAAGAAAGAAAGCAGCCGCAAAAACTGTCGGAACTAAAGCACCTGCAAAAAAGAAAGCTGTAGCTAAAAAGCCTGTAGCTAAGAAAAAGTAAAAAGAACATTAGTTTAGATTAGGGAGCTTGTTCAGGCTCCTTAATCAATAAATTTAGTTATTTACCGATGAAAAAAGATCTGCCGGAAAATATTGTAGAAGATTTAGCTATGGCTGTTGTATTAATGGGAGAAAGTCCGGAGGTAAAAAGCTGGACAGTTTATCTTGTCAATTTAAAAGATGAGCCCATCAATAATGTATTGATCAGTTCCAAAGGTTATGGGGAGAAAGATGGCAGAATGGTCAAAACCTCGGTATTGAGACATTTCCTGGGAGACCTGGAGGCAAAGTCTTTTAAGGGTGTGGAAGCGATCGACACCGAAGTATTTGGCTTAACAAATGAATATTGGTTAAGCTATTATATCAATGATGTCATCTATGACAAGAAGTTCATTTTTCTACCGGAAAGCATTGTTGATGAAAACTTAATTCGCATCCCCTTAGTTAATAAACCGGGTGTGATGATTAAATAGTTATCCCTGTCAAAAATTTTGCTTATTTTCCGTCCGTATTATATAATCAGATACGTATGCACCTGGGAAATTCAATTTTTAATAAGAAAAATATCAAACCAGCTATAGCTGGATCAATTGCAGTTATCCTCTTAGGGATAGCTGCATTTTTTGTTTTCAGAAAAAACAAGCCTGCCGATTATAACCAGGCCTATGCTAAATATGTGGACGCCTACACTTCGGGAACTATTTCTAAGAAAAGTTTTATCAGGGTACAGTTAACCAGTCAGGTAAAAACAATGGGTGATATAGGTAAGCCTGACAGCAGGGATTTATTCAGCTTCTCTCCTGCTATAGCCGGAAAAACTTATTGGATTGATGCACAAACAGTAGAGTTCAGACCAGATGAAAATCTTGATCCTGGAGAAGATTATACGGCAACATTCGATCTGGCGAAAGTCACTGAGACAGAAAAAGAACTGGAAGAATTTGAGTTCGGTTTTAAGGTCATCAATCCAGGTTTAATGCTGGTGCAGAACGGGCTGGTAGCTCAGAATAACACCTCCTTAAATTACATGAAACTGTCCGGAGAAATCAGCACTGCTGATGAAGAAGATCCAAAAGAGATAGAGAAATGTCTGGAACTGGATTTTGACCAGTCGCTGAAAATTAAATGGCAGCACAACCCACAGAAAAATCTTTCCAGTTTTGTGATCGACAGCATTAAAAAGACCGCACGTGAAGAAACACTGAGTCTAAAATGGTCGGGCGACCCAATTGATGCAAAAAATAAAGGCGAAGAAAAATTAATGGTACCTGCCAATGGTGTATTCAAAGTATTGCAAACTAAGGCGGTGCAGGACCTGGAGGATTATGCACTGATCCAGTTTTCTGAGCCAGTGGGTATTGGCCAGGATCTTACCGGGCTGATTACATTGGGAAATGCTGCAGATCTTCGTTTTACCATTGACGGTAGTCAGGTTAAAGTGTACAGCACAGCAGCATTACTGGGCAATTATGTATTAACGGTGAATCAAAGTGTAGCCAATATCAATGAAAAGACGCTGACCTCTGGTATTACCGCTAATATCGTCTTTGAAAACAAACTCCCTGCAGTGACGATTGCCGGAAGCGGCTCAATTTTACCTAATTCAGGTAAACTGGTTTTACCATTTGAGGCGATTAACCTCAAGTCGGTTGATGTGACGGTCATCAAAATATATGAAAATAATATCCCGCAATTCTTTCAGACGAACGATTATAAAGGTGCTGACGATTTACGGAGAGTGGGTAAACCAGTAGTGCAGAAAACGATTCGCCTGGATGAGGATAAGTCGCTGGACCTGCACAAGAAAAATAGATTTGTGCTGGATCTGGATAAACTGATTAAGACGGAACCAGGTGCAATGTACAGGGTAACGATTAGTTTCCGTCAGCAATATAACGTATACAAATGCGCCGAAGGTACTGAGGGTGAAGCTTCAAATGATGACAACGAAGCTTATGGTGACCGTTACGGAGATGCCATTGATGAAGACGACAGCTTCTGGCAAAATTATAACAATTACTATCCAGCAAATTACAGCTGGAATGATAAAGATAATCCCTGCACTGCATCTTATTATACCAATGACAAATGGTCAAGCAGAAATCTGATTGTTTCAAATATTGGATTAGTGGCTAAACGCGGAAATGACAACAGTATGCTCATTGTTGCGACAGATTTATTGACGACCAAAGCATTAAGCGGAATAGAACTGGAACTGTTGGATTACCAGCATCAGGTGATGCATCGTGTCAAAACAGATGGTGACGGGATCGCTACGTTCGATCTAAAAAGAAAACCTTTTCTGCTGATTGCAAAAAATGGTGAAGAACGCGGATATTTAAAACTGGATGATGGAAATTCACTGCCATTAAGCAGATTCGATGTGGGTGGCGACATGGTGCAGAATGGATTGAAAGGATTGATTTATGGTGAACGTGGTGTATGGCGACCGGGTGATTCTCTGTTCTTATCTTTTATGTTAGAAGATAAGTTACGGAAATTGCCGGAAGGATATCCCGTTACTTTGGAATTACTCAATCCACAGGGGCAGCTGGTGAAAAAAATGATCAACGGCAAACCGCTCAATGGCTTTTATGCATTTCGTACAAATACAGATCCTTCAGCTCCCACAGGGAACTGGATGGCGAAAGTCAAAGCTGGAGGGGCAACATTTTCAAGAACGATCAAAATAGAAACGGTGATGCCCAACCGATTAAAAATCGGTTTTGACATAGGAAACAGAACGGAACTCGGATCGGGCACCTCCGCCCCCGCTATACTTTCTGCGAACTGGCTGTTTGGTGCAGCAGGTAAAAACCTGAAAGCTAAGGTTGACGTTAACCTCAATGCAATGGTCACTACCTTTAAAGGATTTGAGGGTTATAGTTTTGACAATCCTACAGTGAATTTTGAATCGCAGGTAAAAACTGTTTTTGAAGGACGTTTAAATGAAAACGGTACTGCTTCAGTGACGACTAATATCGATGAAAATGCGACTGCACCGGGCATGCTCAAAGCTAATTTTACTACTAAAGTTTTTGAAGCAGGCGGGAATTTCAGTATAGATTATTTCTCTGTCCCCTATCACGTTTATCCTGGTTACTACGGGATAAAGGCACCTCAGGGAGAAAAATTGAGTGGTATGCTGGTTACCGGCAAAGATCATCAGTTTGATCTTGTAAATGTAACTAGAAATGGCAAGCTGACCGGCGGATCCAAAACTGTCCAAGTAGAGTTATACAAAGTACAATGGCGCTGGTGGTGGGAACAGGATGATGAGAACTCATTTGCAAACTTTAGCCAGAATGAATACAATAAACTGGTCAGTAAACAAAATGTAGTATTGACAAACGGTAAAGGTAAATGGAATTTAAGGATTGATGAGCCAGAATGGGGCCGTTACCTGGTATTGGTACGTGATCAGAATGGCGGGCATGTGACCGGAAAATCTGTCTATGTAGACTGGCCGGGCTGGGCACAACGCGAACAGGGAAACAATCCAACAGAAGCTTCGATGTTATCTTTCACTGCTAATAAAACAAAGTTTAAAGTGGGCGAAGATATTGTGCTGACTATACCTACTGGTAAAAATGGCAGGGCCTTGATTTCGATAGAAAACGGAAGCCGCGTCTTAAAAACATTCTGGACAGACACCAAAGCTGGTCAGACGCAGTTTAAGTTTAAGGCGGAGAAAAATATGGCCCCTAATGTATTTGCCAATATTACCTTGCTGCAGCCGCACGCACAGACGGTTAATGATTTACCCATCCGGATGTATGGTGCGATCCCGCTGATTGTTGAAGATCCTGAAACCATCTTAAAACCAGTCATCAATATGGCCGGCAAGATCAAGCCGGAAACTGAAAGCACGATAACCGTTTCAGAACAAAATGGTAAGGCCATGACCTACACCATTGCCCTTGTAGATGAAGGTTTGCTGGACCTGACGAGATTTAAGACGCCAGATCCTCATGCTGTGTTTTATGCAAGAGAAGGTCTGGGTGTAAAGACATGGGATCTTTTTGATTATGTATTGGGTGCATGGGGTGGTAATCTGGAACGCATTCTGAGTATTGGTGGTGATGGAAGTGCGAACCGTAACTTAAGTCCCGCCAAAGCAAACAGGTTCACCCCTGTTGTAAAATATTTGGGACCTTTTGCATTAGGGAAAGGTGGCAGCCAGACCCACAAATTTAAGCTTCCACAATACATTGGTGCCGTAAGGGCGATGGTTGTGGCAGGTCAGGATGGTGCATATGGCTTTGCAGAGAAGTCTGTACAAGTCAAAAAGCCATTGATGGTACTGGCTACGCTGCCGAGGGTAATTGGTCCGGGAGAAAGCTTTACTTTACCAATAACCATTTTCGCCACGGAACCACAGTTAAAAAATGTAGCTGTACAATTGCAGACGCAAAATCTGCAGGTTACGGGAAGTAAAATCAGACAATTGACTTATCGTAAGCCGGGCGAGCAAATGGCCTATTTTGAGGTGACTGCGCCGCAGATCACGGGGGTTGCAAAAGTTAAGATCGTCGCACAAAGTGGGAATGAGAAGGCGGTATACGACCTCGAACTGGATATCAGAAACCCTAATCCATATGTAACCAATGTGGTATCGGCGGTAATTGAACCTGGCCAAAGCTGGTCGCCAGCCTTCCAGCCAATAGGCACTGCGGGCACAAATTCAGGAAGTATTGAATTGTCCTCAATTCCATCGCTTAATCTCAAGAAAAGGCTTGGATATTTAATTCAGTATCCGCATGGATGCGTGGAGCAAACAACTTCTGCTGTTTTTCCTCAGTTATTCCTGAATAAGTTAACGGCACTCACGGCTCAGCAGAAAGCAGTCACGGAAAGCAATATCAAAAAGGGAATTAACAGATTGCGGGCTTTTCAGACCACTGAAGGTGGTTTAGGCTATTGGCCTGGCGCAACATCAGCGGATGAATGGGGAACGAATTATGCGGGACACTTCCTGGTCGAAGCTCAGAATTCCGGTTACACTATTCCTGTAGGCATCCTGGATGAAGTGTTACGTTATCAAAAAGTTAAAGCAAGTTCATGGGTACCAAACAGCAATAATTTTTATGGAGGTGATCTGTCGCAGGCCTATAGGTTATATGTGCTGGCATTAGCAAGAAAACCTGAAATGGCTGCGATGAATCGTCTGCGCGCATTTGAATATTTATCAGTGAGTGCAAAATGGCGATTGGCAGCTGCGTATCAGCTTGCAGGACAAGGGTCTGCAGCGAACGCATTAATAAAAGGTTTAGATATTACGGTTCAGCCCTATAACCAGCTTGGCGGAACTTATGGCTCTGCAGTAAGAGATGAAGCGATGATATTAGAAACGCTGACCTTAATGGGACAAAAATCACGCGCTGGACAATTATTGCAGTCGCTCGCGGCTAAAATGGGTACAGACGAATGGTACAGTACGCAAACCACAGCATATAATTTATTGGCGATAGCGAAGTTCTGTGGCCAAAATTCTTCGGCTAATCAATTGAAATATACTTACCTCATTGATGGCAAAAAAGGTGCGGTAAAAAGTAACCAGTTTATGACTAGTACCAGCCTGCTGTTTAAAACAAGAAATGCGGTAATCACTAATAATGGAAATTCTGTAGTATTTGCCAGGTTAATCCTTGAAGGTCAACCAGCTGCCGGACAAAATAATTTCCAGCCAAACAATCCTGAGATACTAGATCTTAATGTAAGTTATAAATTATTAAATGGCAAAGTGTTAGATCCATCTACCTTAAAACAAGGTTTAGACTTTTATGCAGAAGTCACCATCAAAAATCCTGGTAAAATGGGCTTCTACGAACAAATGGCACTGACACAGATTTTCCCTTCTGGCTGGGAGATTATCAATACAAGGCTGAATGATAATGAAAGTATGCTAGCCTCCTCTCCTTTTACTTACAGAGATATCAGAGATGACCGCGTGTTCACCTATTTCAATCTGCGTGAAAATGAAACCGTAACCTATAAAGTGCTGCTCAATGCCTCTTACATCGGGAAGTATTACCTTTCTTCAGTACAGTGCGAAGCGATGTACAACAATACAATCAGTGCAACTCAAAATGGAAAATGGGTACAGGTGATAAAATAAAACCTTATTTAGGAGACATTATTATTGGAATCCTTCTCTGTTGGTTTTTGTTTGCACTCCCTTCCAGATTATTTGTCTCTCCTACATCTTTTGTAGTAGAGGCAAATAACGGGACGCTACTTAGTGCTGCCATTGCGCGCGACGGACAATGGCGGTTTCCCGTTGCGGATAGTGTGCCGGATAAGTTCGCAAAATGTATTATGGCTTTTGAAGATAAGCGATTCGAACAGCATCCCGGGATTGATCTTTTGGCGATGAGCAGAGCCATGAGGCAAAATATCTACGCGAAGGGTGTTGTAAGTGGAGGCAGTACCCTCACCATGCAGATTATCAGGTTATCCCGCGGTAAGGATCGTAACGTATGGCAAAAGGTACTGGAAATGATACTGGCTTTGCGATTAGAGTTAAGATCCTCCAAGAAAGAAATAATGAAATTATATGCCGCCAATGCGCCGTTTGGGAGTAATGTAGTGGGCCTGGAAGCTGCTTCATGGAGATATTTCGGACGAAGTCCGCAGACATTATCCTGGGGCGAAATGGCTACCCTGGCAGTTCTTCCCAATAGTCCGGCGCTGGTACATCCGGGACGGAATATCAACAGACTGATTAAAAAGAGGAACGACTTATTGGATAAGCTGGTACTGTTTAAAATAATCGATCAGCCGACTGCTAACCTGTCCAAGCTGGAACCTGTCCCCGGAAAGCCGCGTGCCCTCCCTCAGGATGCGCCACATTTGTTAAACAGGTTTAAATCAGAACGCACCTCGCTTCATATTTCTTCCACAAGAATTACTTCTACTTTGGATGCAGTCCTGCAGTTAAAAGTAAATGGCCTGCTCAAAAGATACAATAACCGTTACAGGGCTAACGATATCAACAATATCGCCGCGCTGGTACTGGACGTCAGAAAAGGTACCATTATCAGTTACGCCGGGAATATTTATCAGCCCGAAAACGCGGAACTGGAAAGTCACGTCGATATGATTAAAGCTCCGAGAAGCCCCGGCAGTACATTAAAGCCAATACTTTATGCAAGTATGCTGAATGATGGATTTATCCTTCCCACCACCTTAATTCCTGATGTACCTACGCAAATTGGTAATTATTCACCTCAGAACTATGATCTGGGTTATGATGGTGCTATTGCGGCCGATCGTGCCCTGAGCCGGTCGCTGAATATCCCTGCGGTCAGGGAATTACAGATGTATAAATATCAGCGTTTTTATGACCAGCTGAAAAAGCTGGGGTTTTCTACATTAAATCAGCCTGCAGATCACTACGGCCTGTCGCTGATCTTGGGTGGCAGCGAAGTGACCATGTGGGATCTTGCCAGTACCTATCTGGGGATGGCAAGAACGCTGAATCACTTTAATACTTATGGCGGACTATATAATGCGCATGATTATGATCCACCCCAGTATATACGGCAGGAAAAACCAGTTAGTCCTGAAGAAGACCTTCAAAAGAATTCGTTAATTGACCATGGGTCTATCTGGCATACCTTTAATGCTATGGAAGAGGTAATGAGACCAGGAGATGAAGGTTTGTGGGACCAGTTTTCATCTGCTCAGCGCTTAGCCTGGAAAACAGGAACCAGTTTCGGGTTCAGAGATGGCTGGGCAATAGGGCTTACACCGGATTACGTAGTTTGTGTCTGGGTTGGAAATGCGGACGGTGAAGGCAGGCCAGGATTGACAGGGATTGATGTTGCTGCACCTGTGTTATTTGATATTTTCAGGGCTTTACCAACGGGGAAATGGTTTGATACACCAGATCATAAGCTAAAGAAAATGTCGGTATGCCGGCAAAGTGGGTATAAGGCTGGTGAATTTTGCACGGATCGTATCACGCAACTGATTCCTCCTGCAGGAGAAAAAACAGGACTATGTCCCTATCACAAAATTATTCATTTAGACCATACCGCAACCTATCGTGTCACTGATGTCTGTGAAAATACATCAGAAATGGTCCATCAGCCCTGGTTTATCTTACCGGCCACCATAGAGCATTATTATAAAGTCAAACATGCAGACTACAAGTCCCTGCCTCCATTCAAGCCGGGCTGTACTCAGGAAGGATCAAATTTTGCGATGGATATGATCTACCCAAAAAATAATGCAGCCATTTACATACCGCTGGAATTCAATGGAGAACGGGGTAAGTTAATATTTACCGCTACGCACAGAAATCAGGAGGCAAAAATTTACTGGCACATTGATAATGAATACATTGCTACTACCGTCCATCAACACCAGCTGGGCGTAAGTCCGGCTCCGGGGAAACATACACTCACACTAGTTGACGATAATGGAGAAAGATTTGTACAGCAATTTACGATATTGGACAGAGAAAAAAACTAGTCAGATAACTTACGTAACAGTTCTCTCTTCACACCTCCCAAAATAATAAGGTACTGTGCAATCATATACGTTGATAGGATGGAAACATCCGCATAATTAAAAGGACTGACAAAATGTTTACAGGCTAAAAGTCCACCGGAAACTACGAAAAAGAATGCTCCTGCAAGTACTAATCTGAAACTGATTGAATTGACACGCTGATTTCTGAAGGCGGCCATCATCATCATCATTCCCATTAGCAATACATAAATGATGACAGGAAGTCTTAAGGCACCAAGATAGGGTCTTAAAAAAAGATAAAATGCAATGCATAACAGCGCAGTGCTGAAAATCGCAATTCTTGCCCCTTTTTTATCCAGCTCTTGTGCAGAGCGGAAATCGAGGTAAAAAGCACTGATATAAAAAAGGGTGCAAATTAGAAAAGCAATCAAACCATGCAAGAAATACGATGGATGATGGTTTTGCATCAGGATAAGTGTGTTACCCGTCAATGCGAAAACCAAACCTGTAAATAATCTTTGATGGAAACGCCCCTTCAACCTGGTTACTGTACTTAAAAATAGTAACAATATGATGGTAATAAAAGGTGTAGCAATTTCATTCAGCAGTGACCACTGCCTGAGCTGTGCGAGAAGAACAAGAATGAATACCAGCGCGTACGCAAAAGAAAACAGAGTATGTCTTTTATTCATACAATTCAGATAAGAGCCAGGCATTAATAAAAATTAAAACCTGGTTCTCTATGTGATAAAAGAAAATAACTAACTAGCAGAAGCTAATTAATAACTTCTTTCTCTGTTGTTGTTGTTACGTTTAAAACCACCACCGCCAGCGCTTCCACCACCAGTATTAGGTTTTTCCTGTGCTTCAGCAACTTTGATGCGGTTACCATTGTAATCACCACCATTCATCCTCTTGATCGCCTCTTTCGCTTCTTCATCTACCGGCATCTCCACAAAACCAAAGCCGCGGCTCTGACCTGTTTCACGATCTTTGATTATTCTAAGTGATTTTACCTGACCGAAATCACCAAATACGGCTGTTAATTCATCTTCCCCTACTTCTAATGGAAGGCCTGTAATAAATATCTTCATTAATGTCTAAAAATTTCCTCAAAGGTACAAAAACCATACCGTAAAATCGCAATGAATTCATTACTATATGACATAGTTTGTTTAAGTAAAGCCATTTTTTTTGGCTAACCCACTTTATCCTGCTCAGCCGTCACTTCCACGTTTTTCTCCATACAAAAATCTCTTCCGTCATGATTCCATTCCAGCATTAATTTCCACTTACCACTCACCATCCCCTCCAGTGGAATAGATAGGAAGCCATTTTCATCACTACGGAATGTTTTTATCTGTGGATCCAGATGGGGTGCAGAAGTACATATAAAAAAAACCTTAACTGCAACAGGATGATCGAAGCAAAGAGACATAGTTTCCATTTGAATACGAATTGAGTTTCACCTGGTTTTTACATTACAACAGGATCATATTTGGTTGTTTCGTTGACAACACAAAAAAACCGAAATTGTTTCAGTAAAAAAATAAATATTACCCATATCACTCCTATGCCTACTAATTTATATAAATTGCGGCTATTTCACACCACTTAAACCAATCTATGCGAATATTTCTACCCTCATTATTTTTTATTTTATTCTTCATTCCGAATGTAATAGCACAGAAAAATGGTGATGTTTCAGGACTGATTACCAGTTCTGATGCAAAAGCAGCCGCCAACATCACTGTTCAGCTAAATGGTACCAGCATGGTGACTGTTTCTGATAAAAATGGTGCGTATCACTTTGATCATGTCAGGTACGGAAAGTATATATTGAGGATCAAGTGTGTCGGCATACAGACAGAAGAGAAGAATATTGTTCTTAACTCGAAAAAACTGCTGGTCAATTTCACACTCAAAGAAGATCATCAGCAACTGCTGGAAGTGCAGGTAAACTCCGGGCTGATTAATAAATACGCCAATAAAGAGTCTGAATCTGTAGCACGTCTGCCCCTTAAAAACTTAGAAAACCCACAGGTCTATAGTATCGTGAGTAAAGAGCTGCTAAAAGAACAGGGTGCAACAGATTTTAAAGTTGCTTTTAAAAACGTTCCAGGAGTAATTGCTACAGCGGCACCGAACGGTACGACTTATATCAGATCCAGAGGTTTTTATACTGGCATCAACCTGCGTAATGGTTTAGCCGTACAGCAATTCACTGGTATAGACCTGATTAATGTAGAAAGGATAGAGATTCTAAAAGGTCCCGCGGGAACACTTTTTGGCTCCAGCCTGGTCAGTTATGGCGGATTAGTAAATAAGGTAACTAAAAAACCTTTGGATACACTGAAAGGTGAAATCAATTATAGTCTGGGCAGCTGGAACCAGAATCGCCTCACGGCAGATATCAATACACCGCTCAATAAAAAAAGAACATTATTATTCAGAATCAATGCAGCGGGACATTATCAGCATAGTTTTCAGGATTACGGATTTGAAAGAAGTCTTGCAGTTGCCCCTTCCCTTTCCTACAAAATAAATAACAAATTAACTGTCTTGGTGGATGGGGAATTTTATAAAGTAAACCGCGTAGCGTCAATTTATCACCAGTTCGGTACTATTCCCACAAAGAATTTTGACGACCTGAAACTGAATTATAACCAGTCGCTTACTACCGATGAAACGATGGCTAAACAGGGCAGCACTAATCTCTATGGTCAGGTTGATTATCAGATTTCAAAAAACTGGAAATCAGCTACAAGTATATCTTACAGCCATAGTCAATGGGATGATCTCACCAGCGTTTATGCCTATTGGCTTACCGACACAACGCTGAGGCGCTCCATCAACATGCAAAGACCAAGGACTTTGGAATCTTATAATATTCAGCAGAATTTCACCGGCCTGTTTACGACCGCAGGATTAAAACACCGTTTCGTGACAGGCCTCGATGCTTATCTTTTTCATACGCAATATGAGTTTTTTGCGGCTAAAGACTATGATATTGTCAACGTTAACAAACCAGTAGAAGCACTTTCAATGTCGCGGATCAACACGATAATGGGTGATCCTTTCCTGTATAAAACCAGACAGAATCAATATGCGGCTTACTTTTCTGATGTAATTAATCTGGCCGACCGATGGTTTGCAATGCTGAGCTTGAGAGCAGACTTTTTTGATAGTAAAGGCACCTCAATAAATGATGCTCCCCCTGCTCCCGTAGGAATTTATGATCAGACAGCATTATCGCATAAACTTGGCCTGGTTTATCAGCCGGTAAAGGGTAAGGTTTCTTTATTTGTGAATTATATGAATGGATTTCAGAATGTTGCACCCATCGCCCAGCCTGATGGGGTGATCGCAGGATTTAAGCCACAACATGCTAATCAATGGGAAGGCGGTGTAAAATTAGATGTATTGAATCATAAATTGAACGCAACTTTGAGTTACTATAATACCTATGTGACCAATTCAATCAGACGCGATAATGTGACCAGGATAAACGGCCTTACAGGTTTCGCATATCAGGACGGTTCACAACGCAGCAAAGGAATCGAAGCTGAAGTAATCGCAAATCCCATAGCGGGATTAAATATACTGGCCGGATATGGATACAATGACAGCAAATTTATCAGAGCAACCAGCGCTGAAGGTAACCGTACAGCTACTAGTCCCCAAAATGTGGCCAACACATGGGTGAGCTATAAGTTAATGAAAGGTGTAGCTAAAGGAGTTGGTGTTGGTGCCGGCGCAAATTATGTGGGTAAATCTTACTGGGATATCACAAATGTTTTTGTAGTTCCAGCATATGCAATGCTGGATGCGAGTGTATTTTATGAGGCGCCTAAATGGAATTTAGGCCTTAAGATGAATAATATTACACGCGAAAAAGCATGGGATATCAATGGAGTACCATTTATGTGCGGACAATTAATCGCGAACATTGGGTACAAGTTTTAAGATAATTCAAACTATTCCATAAAATATTTCAATTATCTTATGGAATAGTTGCAACTTGATATTTAATTTCTATCTTTGCACCTCCTTAAACAAAAGGAAATGATTCCGTAGCTCAGCTGGTAGAGCATTACACTTTTAATGTAGTGGTCCTGGGTTCGAATCCCAGCGGGATCACAAGATTGAAAATCAAAAATTTAGAAAAACCCTTGTCAACTTTATGTTAACAAGGGTTTTTCTTTTTCGGGATCCCAAAACATGAACTTATTTAAGAAAGCTTTTTAGCTGAGAGCACTGATTGCGTCCTGGCATTTTCAGGATTTATCTTCCTCCGTCTAGCCTTACCTGATCAAAAAGAGCTGTATCATTTTGATTTTCCGCCTGATAAAAAAATATATTAAATTGATATTTAAGTAGATGCAAATAACATCGACTTGATTTTTTGTGCATCCTGGAACTATCTGGTGCAGAAACGCCGCCCTTCCTTTTACTTTGTGACGGCGTTCAAATACGCTTAACCAAATTTTCAAGTTATGCAGCCGAAATCCAAAGAAGATATCCAAAAGTCATATAGCACATCCAAACTGTTTATCAGATCATTATATCTATTTATCCTTCTTATACAAATCTGCTCTAACCCTTCATTTGCTGCTCAGGTACCTATAAGTACATCCGGTATTTTAGCTAAGGGCATGGCAGTTTTTATTCCCCGGGGATATAACCAGCAACAGACACCATCCTTAATGCTGAAAAAAGAACGGGCCATATCAGGCCCTGTGCCCACAACATGGAAAATCAGGCCTGAATTTACGATGGAAAACGGCAAAGCTACTGCTACAATATTACTCAGCGGAAAAGTTAGCCTCTATGGTGGTGGCGAGGTAACCGGACCGCTGTTGCGCAACGGTAAAAAGATTAAACTCTGGAATACCGATAGCGGTGCCTATGGTGTTGATGATGGCTCAAGATTGTATCAGACGCATCCCTGGGTGATGGGTGTGAGAGAAGATGGAAGCGCCTTCGGCATCCTGTTCGATAGTTTCTGGAAAGCTGAAATGATTACCGATAATGACAAGGTGGAATTTAAAAGCGAAGGCCCTGTGTTCCGTGTTTTTGTCATCGACAGAAAGTCTCCGCAGGACGTCGTAAAAGGACTTGGAGAACTGACGGGTACAATAGAAATGCCGCCGAGATGGGCACTGGGTTATCAGCAATGCAGGTTCTCATATACATCTGAAACCCGCGTAAAAGAAATTGCCGACACCTTCCGGGCCAAAATGCTGCCATGTGATGTAATCTGGATGGATATCGATTATATGGAAGGTTACCGCGTGTTTACATTTAATCATCAAAACTTCCCCAATCCAAAACAGCTAAATGCAGACCTCCATTCAAAGGGCTTCAAATCAGTGTTCATGATTGATCCCGGGGTAAAAGCTGATCCCTCCTATTCAGTTTATAAATCCGGCTCCGCTAATGACGTATGGGTGAAAAATTTATCCGGGGAAGAGTATCATGGCAAGGTGTGGCCGGGTGATTGCGCTTTCCCGGATTTTACAATGCCGGAAACACGGAAATGGTGGGGCGGTTTATATAAAGATTTCTTAGCTGCCGGTATTGATGGAGTATGGAATGACATGAATGAGCCCGCTGTGAACGACAGTGAATTGGCAAAGGATATGCAACTCGGCACTATGCCTTACAATACGCCGCATCGCGGTGGCGGGGAATTGCCTGCGGGACCACACCTGCTTTATCACAATGCTTATGGCAGACTGATGGTGGAGTCAACGCGAGATGGCGTATTGGCGGTAAACCCCGAAAAACGCCCTTTTGTATTGACCAGGGCTAACCTGTTGGGTGGGCAGCGCTATGCAGCTACCTGGACGGGTGATAACTATGCGGATGAGCGTTTTATGAAACTATCTGTACCCATGTCTATTACCCTTGGTTTATCGGGACAACCATTCAGCGGACCAGACATAGGCGGTTTCTTAGGCAATACTTCAGCTGATCTCTGGGGCCAGTGGCTGGGCTTCGGGGTCTTTCTACCTTTCACACGGGGTCATGCCTGTGCGGGAACGAACGACAAAGAACCCTGGGCTTTCGGCCCTGAAATGGAGCAGACTTCCAGGATTGCATTAAACCGTCGTTACCGCTTATTGCCCTATTTGTATACTTTATTTCATGAGGCGCATGAGACAGGGATGCCTGTAATGCAGCCGCTATTTTTTGATAACCCTAAAGACACTAGCCTACGTAAGGAGGAGCAGGCATTTTTACTGGGTAAAGATCTGCTGGTTGTGCCGGCTTTTGCAATGAACCCACATTTACCCAAAGGTAAATGGGAAACACTGCAACTGATTGAAGGTGAAGAGCAGGACAAATACCAGGCTAAATTACTAATCAAGAGCGGCACCATCATTCCGGCCGGAGAGGTGATTCAACATACACAGGAAAATTCGATTGCCAACCTGTCCTTATACATCAATCTGGATAACAAAGGGACGGCAAGCGGGGAATTATACTGGGATGCCGGAGAAGGCTGGGCTTTCAGGAAAGGAGATTACAAGCTGCTGAAGCTGCGCGCCAGACTAGAAAATGGTACCGTTAAAGTTTCACTTGTTACTGCGGCAGGTGCATACCCTATTGCTAAAGAAATCAAATCTGTCAGCGCTTTTGTCATTCAGAACGGGAAACAACTCAAAGGTACCGGCGATCTGCAGCATGGCATTCGCATCAATATGAACTAAACCCTTCCTGATATAACTACAATATGTTCTGCTTAAATTATAAGAATATAACTTCATCATCGTGGAGGTAGAAAAATCTCCACGACGAATGCTGATACAGACAACAACATTAACATTCATCGGTAAATTTGATTTCCATAATTTTCTGCTCAAACTGATCGGGTGATACAATTGCCTTTGCCTTAATACGCGCTTTGTAAGTATACACCGTCGTTACCGAATAATCCAGTATTTTGGCAATTGTCTCCGTGTCACTCACGCCTAAACGTATCAACGCAAAAATTCGTAATGAAGCCGTGAGCATTTCGCCCTCTTTCAATGTGATCTGTTCCCCGTTTTTCAAAAGGGCATTAAAAGAATCAACAAAGTTGGGGAAAAGTGTTAGGAACACATTGTCGAGCGTATTGTAAAGCTGTGTTTTCTCCTGCTGTATCTGTACATTACCGAGCACCTGCGTCGCATCGCTGTATTTCCCCAGTTTGATGTTGTGCTGTGCTTTACGTTTTACCTTGTCCAGCGTTTCTATATAGGAAGAACAGGTTTTAAAGAATAATCCGATCAGTTCTTCTTTTATCCTGGAAGATTCCCAGAGTCTGTTATTTACATGCTCCAGCTCACTATTTTTGCCGACAATGATCTTATCATTTATTTTAATCCGGATAACTTGTTTACGGATCAGCACCAGCTGAAAAAGCAGGACTAGTGCGACCAGCACAAAGATGATTATTCCTATCCACAGCATATCTTTTTCATGCTGCTTTTCTTCAATCAGTCGGCTGGCGATGAGGGGTAATACTGATTCAATCTGTGCAGCACGGTTTCTGGTACCATAAAATGCAGCATTACCGAGAGCCTCCTGCATACAGATATAGGCATCATCGTTCTTATTATTTTTGAAAAGCTCCTGTCCTAACAAAAATATGGCAAACGTTTCTTTTGTCGCGGAGCGGATATCATTGATCGCGGCAAGCGTTAAAAGCAGGAGTTTATCATTGCCGGCATAAGCATGGCTGATCCTGGTCGCGCATATGGCAATCTGGTGTTCAGACAGCTGCTGGGACAAGAGGTAATGATAGAAAAAAACCGCACTGGGTTTCTTTCTTTTCTCAGCGTCAGGCAAAAAAGCAAGATTAATCGTTTTTTCAAGTTCATCCGGATCAATCATATGTCCGGCATTGTTAAAATCGGCTTCAGCAGCCACATGATAGCGTTTTGCAAAATAAGCATCATTGTTATAAGCACTGATTTCTGCATTTAACAAACCACGCAAAGTCAGGTATTCGTAACGAAATTTTGTGGTCAGGTGGGTAGTGTCTATCTCCCGCACAGTATCAAATGCTTCTTTATAAAAACCTGATTTCAGCAAAACGGTAGCAAAGCCCATCTGGGCCTTAATCAGGTACTGTTTTCCATCTAATTGCCTGGAAAGGTCAATTAAGCGGTGACCAACTGTAATTGCAGAATCAAAACGAAATGACGAATACTCGTTAAACAATTCAGACAACAATTCATAACGCAAGTAAATCTGATCCTGATGAACCTTCTGCAACCTGTCTTTTACGGACAGAATGCGTTTTTCTTTATTTTTAATATAACTACCCTCTTTAACTAATTCGCTCCTGAGCACCTTCCATAAACTGTCAACTTTCACATCTTGTGCGTAAGCTGAAATGATACTTAACAGCAGAATCATGAACACTAAAATCTCTTTTTTCATCCGTTTAATAATTTGTATTCTTTTGTGATGAAGCTGTCATGATTTAATCATTAACCTGTGAGATCTTGAAAATCATGATGGTTTCATCTAATCATGTACATGGCCAAATCTGCCTGCACCATAAACATACAATAAAATCTGATCCCATGTGATTTCGTGGTCACAGCACGCTTAAATGAGCAATTAGAATAGGTTATATTTTGCAGACAGCGCTTTAAAGTTTTAGATTTTATAGGTCAATATAATTCACAAAACACAGTATATCAGTTTATTGAAATTTTATAAGTTTTGATTTTCATTAGGCATGACAGTCAACTTATATCAGGCGCTCTATTGTTAGCTACATTTGATCAACCAATTATAAAACCTATATGATAAACAAACTATTCTTGTTACTAATAAGTTTGGCGCCCCTATTTTCATTAGCCTGTCAGAAAGATTCGCAAGACAACTATATTGTACAAGCAGATACGCCTGGGCGAAAAGTAAAGTACTTTCAAAATCCAATTTTGAAGGGAGATCAGGCCGATCCCTTTGTCACATATAAAGACGGAAATTATTATTTCCTTTCTACCAAAGGAAACAGGATTGCCATTACAAAAACCCAGGTCATGTCACAGTTATCTGCCGCAACAGAAAAAACGATATGGACTCCTCCTGCAAATACTGATCATTCCTCAGATTTATGGGCACCAGAACTGCATTTTATTAGTGGCAAATGGTACGTATATTTTGCGGCCGCCCAAACAGGTGTAAATGATAGTAACCGCATGTTTGTACTGGAAAACGAGAATCCTGATCCTACTCAGGGAACCTGGATCTTCAAAGGTAAAATAGCTGATCCTGTCAATGACCAATGGGCAATAGATGGATCTATCCTCAGCTATGATGGCAAAAATTATTTCGTTTGGTCCGGCTGGGAAAATGAAACCGAAAAGTATAAACAGTATATCTACCTCGCAGCAATGTCCGATCCATGGACACTGAGCGGTCCAAGGGTAAAAATATCCGCTCCAACCAGCGATTGGGAAAGATGGGAACCCGGCTTTCTTGGTGCCGGAGTGAACGAAGGACCAATTATGCTGCAACGGGATTCAAAAAGCCCCTTATTTGTGGTTTTTTCCGCCAGCCGCTACAGTAGCGACAACTATTGTCTTGGCCAGATTGAACTAAAAGCAAATAGCAACCCAGCATTGGCTGAAAGCTGGATCAATAAAAAACAAGCCTTCGTGAAGAGTGAAAAGAACGCTGTATACGGTCCGGGCCACAATGGCTTTTTCACGAGCAGCGGCAAGGATGAAAAAGGCAATGCGATAGTTGAATATTGGTTTATCTACCATGCGCGCAGTACGCCGGGTGAACCAAACCATGCCAGAACATCCAGAATGCAACCACTCAGCTGGAACACTGATGGCTCACCGAACTTTGGTCGTCCGATGAGTACCGGGATAAACATTCCCTGCCCTATTAGTGAACAATAAGCTATAAAGACAAACTTATGCTGCGTTACTGTGCCCTGAAAAAGGGCAAGAGTGGATAACTATATCCTGTTAAATCAGAATCAACCAAACTTCAACCAAATATTCAACAAAACAATTATGAGAAAACTTTTATATGACAATAAAGCAGGAACATCTTTAGAGCTTGTCCCTTTTTATGCTTTGTTCATCATGATGTTATGCTGTCCACCTGCATTTGCCAATCTGGCGCACACAGCGGAATCCGGGAAAGATGAATTTCCGGTAATGACAGTCTTCAAGGACATTGAAGTAAGAGGAAGTGTTACCGACACCAGTGGTGTTGGATTACCAGGGGTCGTGGTATCCATTAAGGGCCGCAGTGGATATGGCGCAGTGACAGATGTGAATGGAAGCTATCGGATCAACGTACCGGAAGAAGCCACGCTGGTCTTTAGTATGGTTGGTTTCATTAAGCAGGAGGTAGCAGTAAGTTCACGCGGATTTATTGCCGTAAAGCTTCGCCAGAACTTTGAGATGCTGGATAATGTGGTGGTGGTAGGTTATGGTACGCAGCAAAAAAATAATGTAACGGGTGCGCTGACATCGGTCTCTTCAAAGGAACTGCTCAGAACCCCAACTGCGAGTCTGACAAACAGCCTTGCCGGTCGGCTACCGGGTCTGTTAACGATCCAAAGCAGTGGTGAGCCCGGGGCTGATGGATCGGCACTGTTTATACGTGGCTTTGGTACCTATCAGGGCAAGAGTCCCCTGATACTGGTCGATGGGATCGAAAACAGCATTGATGGTATTGATGCGAATGACGTAGAAACAGTAAGTATACTGAAAGATGCAGCAGCCACTGCGGTTTACGGGATGAAGGGTGCGAACGGTGTTGTGCTGGTAACTACCAAAAGAGGTAAAACGGGTAAACCTGTGATATCCCTCACCATGCAATCCGCACAACAGCGGCCTTTTAACATGCCGGAATACCTGGATTCTTTCGATGCTTTGACGCTCTTCAGGGAAGCGCTCAACAACGATGGTCTCAATGCTAACCTCTACACAGATGCTTATCTGAATAAATTTCGTGACCGCAGTAACCCTACGTATCAGTATCTCTATCCCAATGTGAACTGGACCAAAGAACTGATTAAACCTTCCTCAATGATGAACCAGGCCAACCTGAACGTGAACGGGGGTTCCTCCACTGCCAGGTATTTTGTATCCATGGCTTATCTGAAGCAGGATGGTTTGTACAAATTTGATGATTTGAATGCCTACAAAATCAATGCATCAATGAATAAGTACAATTTCCGCAGTAATATCGACATCGACCTTACTCCGATACTAAAGCTGGAACTCAACCTTTCAGATATTGTTCGTGACAGGAATTACCCTACAGAAACCTCCGGTGCATTCTGGGCCCAGATCCGCAATACACCCTCCTACCTGTACCCTTTAACTAATCCCAACGGTTCTGTGCCCGGACAGAGAGATGCACCTGCCAGTCCTTATGGACGACTTACACAATTCGGATACGGGCGTTTTTTCGAAAACACACTGAGTTCAATTGTGGGTTTCACACTAAAATTGCCATTCATTACGGAGGGACTGAGCTTCAGGACACGATTCGCGTACGACGCACAGAACTATCGTAACATTACCCGCAAGCGCAATTATTCCACGTATAAGTTCAGCACCGATGAAAATGAAACTGACCTGAGCAAAGGCAGATATGAAGAATTAAGTACAGGCGATGGTCTGCTGGGTTTTTCGATCGGTGCAAACGGCAGCCGGAAATCCACCTTTGAAAGTTACCTGAATTATGACCGGACATTTGCACAAAAACATGTGATATCCGGTATGTTGCGCTACAACCAGTCTCAGAGTTTCCTGGCCACTTCAAATGATGATGGCGCTATTGCCGCACTGCCCTACAAACAACTGGGACTGGTGGGCAGGGTTAATTATGCATATGACAGGCGATATGTATTAGAATTTGATGCGGGATACAATGGCTCTGAAAACTTTATGGCAGGCAGGCGTATGGGCTTCTTCCCTGCAGCTTCTGCGGGTTGGGTAATTTCTAACGAAGCATTCCTGAAGAATTCCACTACGGTGAATTTATTAAAATTGAGAGGGTCCTACGGTATCGTTGGTGTGGATAACAGTGCAGGCCGCTTTGCTTACCTCAGCACCTGGCAAACAGGAAATAACAGTGGCTACCGCTTTGGCTTGGCCGCAGATGGCGATGGTTACGCTGGTGCGCAGGAAAGTGCGACCGGAAACTCATTCCTGACCTGGGAGAAATCGAAAAAAACAAACATTGGTTTAGACGTTGAACTTTTTAAAAGTCAGATCGCATTTACTGCTGATGTGTTCAGCGAAAGACGCTCGCAGATCCTCACCACGGCCACCATTATACCTGATGTAACAGGTGTGCAGAACTTGCCTGCTATCAATGCCGGGATTGTGGATAATAAGGGTTTTGAGGGAGAACTGACCTGGCGCAAGCGCAGCGGAAACCATAACCTGATGCTGAGAGCATCCTATTCCTATGCAACCAACCGGATACAATATGCGGCCGAACCGGTTTTTAATCTGGCCTACCGCGCACGAAAGGGTACCCAGATCAATGAAGCCTATGGTCTTACCGCGCTCGGTCTGTTTAAGGACGACGCCGATATCGCAGCCAGTCCGACCCAGCAGTTTGGTGCAGTACGCGCGGGAGATATCAAGTATTTCGACCGCAACGGTGATGGCGTAATCAATAGTCAGGATGAAGGCTATCTCGGCAAGGTCACCACTCCGAAATCTATTCTAGGTATAACTGTGTCCTACACTTATAAGAATTTTGATTTGAATGTGCTCTTTCAGGGTGCAAGCGGGGGACAATTATGGCTAACAGGTACCTCGGCCTGGGCCTTCTCCAGCAATAGTTCTGTGCTGGCGGACTATATGGATGGACGTTGGACGACAGATAATCCGGATCCTAACGCAGTATGGCCAAGATTATCCTCGTCTAACAATGTAAATAACAATCAGAACTCAACTTTCTGGCTCAGGTCATCAAATTATGTGCGACTGAAAAACGTGGAGCTTGGCTACACGCTTCCCAAAAGCTGGATTAAAAAGGTTGGCATGACTAATATCCGGACTTTCGTCACGGCCTCTAATGTCTACACCTGGTCTAAAATGAAAATTTTCGACCCTGAAAGAACGAATGGCTTTGGTGATTATCCTCAAATGCGTGTAATAAATTTTGGACTTAATGCTTCACTATAATAAGATGAAACCACCACGAGCATACAGTTCACAGACAGCAATCAATATGATCGTGGTAGCTTCATAACATTTAAAAAAATTATTTACGAATGAAAAATATATATAAACTGCTGTTGGCAGTACTCCTGATCAGCAGCGCATCCTGCAAAAAATACCTTGATGTTGTACCCGCCGAATATTCGAGCGAAGATGATGTTTTTAATAATATCAATCTTGCAGAGCAAGCCCTGGCACGTTTATACAACGCAATGCCGAATGAACTGACCTCGCCATTGACTGCTGCCACAGATGAAACCTACCACCATTGGTTCGATAATGGCGAAGCAATTGATGCCTACAAATACAACCTGGGTAGCTGGAGCACAAATGACAATCCATATGGTAACTGGTCGGGCAGATATCAGGACATCAGGCGGGCCAACATTTTTATCAGCCGTATTGACAATGTACCGGTGCCGCTGGATCGTGAAAGTTATTATGCGATTTGGAAGTCGCGTTACAAAGGGGAAGCCCGCTTTTTACGTGCAGAATTTTACTTCGAACTTTTTAAACGTTATGGTGCAGTTCCATTGATCACCAGTGCTAATGATGTGAACCCTGATAATCTGGAAGACACACAGTATTCCCGTAATTCTGTGGACGAGGTGGTCAATTTTATCACTGCAGAATGTGATGAAATAGCGAATGTATTGCCTGTAACACAGGAAGATGCACAAACAGGACGTATTACTAAGGGTGCCGCACTGGCATTAAAGGCAAGAACCTTACTCTATGCAGCGAGCCCATTATTTAATGGCAACCCTTTATATGCGGGTGTGTACAACAAAGATGGTAAAGCTCTTTTCAGCGCCGCTTATGACAAGGAAAAGTGGAAAAGAGCTGCCGATGCCGCAAAGGCAGTGATAGACATGGGGACTTATAAACTGTATAGCCCATTCCCTGAAAACCCTGTACAGAATTATGCCGCTCAGTTCTATACCCGGGATTATACAGAGACCATTCTACCAAGAATAATCGGTAACTCTACTGATATAGATGGCAATTACCTGCCCAATGGATCTCCATTTAAGGGGAATGGAAAACTGACGCCACTGCAGCAATTTGTAGATGCTTATGAAATGAAGAACGGTTATCCGATCAATGCTACGGGCTCTGGTTATGTAAACAGCGGGGTCTGGAATGGACAGCTGTGGGATGGACTGAAGTTTCAGACCGTCAGCAATATCTCGAATATGTATAAAGACCGCGATCCGCGTTTTTATGCCAGTGTATTTTTCCAGTACGATGTCTGGCGCTTTGATGCAACCAAAAGACCAGTGCGACTGGCCTGGTTTGGTGCAGGCAATGGAATAACTGATGGCTGGGCGACAGGAAAGTCGGGAACCAATCCATGGGGCTATAACGTGCGTAAGTTTCTGGCGCCGGGATATGACCGAAACGCAAATTCGGGTACGGGTACACGTAACTTCCCAATTTTCCGGTTGGCGGAGATTTATTTGAGCTATGCCGAAGCGATGAATGAGTATCTGGATGTGCCTGATCAATCTGTTTATCAATATCTCAACCTGGTAAGAAAACGTGTTTCAATGCCTGATCTCCCAATTTTACCTGATGATAATACCAAGACAGGAATGCGTAGCCGTATCCAGAATGAACGCCGGGTAGAGCTGGCATTTGAAAGTCACCGTTTCTGGGATGTGAGGAGGTGGCTGATTGCAAAAACGGTAGATAACGTCCCGGCACTTGGTCTTAATGCCCGACCTTCGGCAACAGAACTCGCAGCTACTGATCTGGATGTTTCCTCAGAAGCTGCAGGTGTAGCCGTATTCTATAAAACTGTTACGCTGCAAAACCGTGTATTTACAGATAAACATTATCTGATGCCTATCCCACAGTCAGAGATTGATAAAGATCCGAATCTGGTACAAAATTACGGTTGGTAACAGCTGCAAGGGCATTATATTTTTAATGTATTGCCCTAAAATTCAAATCAGGTTTAAACACAAAAGCCTCAAAGAAATTTGAGGCTTTTGTGTTTAAACCTGATTTGCAGAACTCTCTTTGTTATTTTCAATATTAGCCAGGATACTTTTGACTGCAGTGGCAGATCTTAATCCATCTGCAGGTGTGTGCATTACGTAATCAATCAGAACATCCAGAGAGGTGGTCGCTACGTGCATCCGGGTATCAGATGAAGCATAGTAAATAAATACTGTTCCATCTTCATCTAAGATCCAGCCGTTACTAAAAACTACATTGGAAACGTCTCCAATTCGCTCTTTGCCTTCTGGGGCCAGGAAATAACCTGCTGGTTTATAAATCACTTTTGTCAGATCCTCCAAATCCGTCATAAACATATAAAGTACATAACGCAGACCCGCGGCAGTATTGCGTACACCATGTGCCAGAAATAACCAGCCTTTGTCCGTCTTAATAGGTTCTGGTCCCAATCCATTTTTAGCCTCATAAACCGTATGGTATTGTTTATGATCAATAATAGTTTCCTTGTCAATAACAGCGTTTTGTATCGATTCAGCTAAACCAAAACCAATCCCGCCACCGGTCCCGCTTTCGATAAACTGATCCTGGGGACGCGTATAAAAAGCATACTTTCCATTTACAAACTCCGGATGTATGACCACATTCCTTTGTTGTGGCGATGGCGTTTTCAGATCAGCAAGGCGTTCCCAATTCTTCAGGTCTTTAGTCCGCACAATTCCGCATTGTGCCACGGCCATAGACTGATCGTGGGCAGGTGCATGCTGATCTTTTCTTTCTGTACAAAACAAACCGTACATCCAACCGTCTTCATGAGCAACTATGCGCATATCGTATACATTGGTATCTGGTTGCTCATTTTCCGGCAACAATACGGGCTCAGCCCAGAATCTGAAATTATCGATCCCATTATCGCTTTCGGCGACTGCGAAAAAAGATTTACGGTCTGTTCCCTCTACCCTCACAATCAGCATATATTTTCCGTTAAATTTGATCGCTCCGGCATTGAAAGTGGCATTTATTCCTATCCGTTCCAATAGAAATGGATTGGTATGCGGATTAAAATCATACTTCCAGTTCAATGGAGTATGGGCAGCTGTCAGTACCGGATTCTCATACCTGTCGAATACGCCGTTTCCTAAAGCCACCTTTTTATTTTTAAGCGAAATCAGGATTTTTTGAGATGCATCTAACTGCTGTCTTTTTTCTTCAAAATTTACCATAAAATATTCTGTTGTACTTATTAATCCTCTAATTTGTTCCACCATGTTTTCTTCAGAATCAATCCTATAATGATTAATATGGTGATAGTGATAAAAAATGGGACGTGCATACTCAATATAAAATACATGGGTAAAATTGTTAAACACAGCTGGGCAACTATCCCCAGAACCACATTAAACAAATCAAGTTTAAATCTTCCATTTGACTTAAAATCTGGGTAGTCCTTCACGACCAGCTCATGGATTGGTTTCCAGAACCCCCAGGGCCTTACTGTCTTATAAAAGGATTTAAGTGTCATCAGATCGGTAGGTGCGGCGGAATAAGTACCTGCAATACAGCCCACCATAGAAAGCGAAAATAACAAAGGCCACCAGTATAGGGGCAAACCAGAAGTAAGATAAGGCATCACTAGTGCCGCAATGATACCAATGGCCATTCCCCAGAAAAATCCATTTGCGTTAAAGCGCCACCAATACCATTTCAAACAGTTAGCTGCTACATAACCACCGTATAATCCTGCTACAATCCATTGCAACATATCATTCACATTATTGGCGAAAAAACCTAAAAATACACCTATAGCTACTACAGATACCCCAACGATATAACTCATGCTCATGATCTTTTTCGTAGTTGCTTTAGGATTGATATATTTTAAGTAGATATCATTGATGATGTATGCCTGCGCTGCATTCAGGGTTCCACTGAAAGTTCCCATAAAGGCACCTAGCAAGCCCGTAAGTACAATACCAAGAACACCAACCGGCATAAAATTATTAATAGTCGCAGGAAGGATTCTTTCAAAATCTGTAACTCCGTCAGGGCCTTTCAGATAAATCTGGTTATAATATAAAAGTGCCAGAACAGTCAGTCCGATAACCATGGAATAACGTATTGGCAATAAGATAATGCTGACAAAACCAGTCATTTTGCTGGCTTCTTTAGGATTACGCGTACTTAAAATTTTCTGCATATCATAATTAGGTGCAGGCCCAGCCAGTGATGCAAATACCCCTTTCAACAACATCATACCAAAGAAAATTCCGAATAAACTAAATCCATCATCAGCAATTTTCCTGTTCGCATCTTCAGCAATTTTACTCCAGTCCAGGTTAAGCTTCCAGGAGAAAAAAGGGTCATCCCAGCCTTTTGGCACGTTCAGCTGGTTTCCCTGAAGATGAATCATTGCGATGATAGCAATGGCAACACAGCCAATAGTCATTACGCTATATTTGATCATATCACCCAAAACAATACTGTGCATCCCACCCAAAATGGAATAAAACATAGCGAACAGCGTAAATACTATTCCATAGAAATGTGGAATGTATTTGGTAGAAACAGGAAAGGGAATATAATTTTTAATCATCTCCCAGGGAATAAAAATTTCCATGAATTTACCCAGTCCGATAAAACCGTAAGCTAAAAAACCAAAACAACTAAGCAGGGCAAATGCAATTACCACGATCTGCGAACCTTTAACACCTGCCCCAAATGTACCAAAACGGGTTTCCAACCACTCTGCTCCTGTGTTCGCATTACTTCTGCGCAGCCATTTACTGAGAAACATCATCATAAATACCTGGTTAAACACAGGCCACAACCACGGAATCCAGATGCTCTTCAATCCGTATACAAAACATAAAGCCACCATCCACATCGTGCCACTGATATCAAACATGTCAGAGGCATCACTCAAGCCCAGTTTATACCAGGGCAGTGATTTACCGCCCATCAAATAACTGTCTTTATGCTGTCTTGCCTTTTTGCGATACCAAAAACCAACAAAAATCATTGTTGCCAGATATAGGATAATAATCAGAACATCTATTGCTTGTAGCTTCATACTTGGTTATCGTTCTGTAAGGGAATTTTGTTTTAATGTTCCGCTTCATTTCCCTTATACATTCATTCCTGCATATTGCAGGAAATTATCTTTTGTTCAACTGAAATTTACAAAAATTATCATCATCGCTCATAAGAATTACCTAATGTAATCACGTTTCCTGTGTAAATAGTAATACTATTTTAGCCAATCGACATATAATATGGATCAAATTTTTTCATATTCGCCTTTCAAATCATAAAAAACGCTTATATTTTATTACATTGTATCAATGCTTTTTTAGCCCAAAAAGATCCGGTAGATCATGAACAACATTATCAAAGAAATCACTCCACTTACACAGAACGATTGTTTCACCATCTTTTCCAGAGTAAAGAACGATTTTGATTTTCCGCTGCATTTTCATGAGGAGTTTGAGCTAAATTTGATCTTAAACGCTCCGGGAGCAAAAAGAATAGTAGGAGACAATGTAGAAGAGATCACGGATATGGAACTGGTATTGGTTGGACCTAACCTTTCTCATGCCTGGAGCACGCATAATTGTAAAACTGAGATCACAGAGGTCACTATCCAATGGCACAAAGATCTGTTTGATGATAAATTGCTGCGCAGAAATCAACTGAGTTTTATCCGCAAAATGTTCGAGCGCTCCGGTAGAGGAATCTTATTTCCAAGGGAAACGATCGAAAGGCTCTATCCAAGGATTTTAGCGATTGAACAGCTCCAGGGTTTTGATTCTGTATTGGAACTGATGAGTATCCTGCATGACTTATCTACATCGAAAAGTATGCGGATCCTGTCGGATGCAACCTTCAATAATGAACAAATTTTAAATTACAATAGCCGAAGGATAGATAAAGCTTTTGAGTTTATGAATGCCAACTTTGATAAACAAATCAGTTTAAAAGACCTCTCTAAACTGGTGAGCATGACTGAGGTTTCATTTAGCAGATTTATCAAAAAACGTACTGGGAACACCTTTCTGGATGGTTTGAATGAAATCCGGTTGGGACATGCCTCCCGCATGTTGATTGAAACCACGCATTCCGTTGCTGAGATATCCTATAATTGTGGTTTCAATAATATTTCCAACTTCAACAGATTATTTAAGAGAAAAAAACACTGTACGCCTAAAGAATTCAGAGAGAATTTTTCCGGAACAAGAGTATTTATCTAAGCTTAATAAATAAGCTTAGATAAAGATTTAAGGGGAAATTCTTACCTGTTTGCGTTTATCAGTTGCGTTCTGATATATTTACCAGCTGGGGTAAGCATTTCCAGCGCCCATTTTCCATTTGCGGATGCACCGGGCTCCAGCAAGGCGGTCGTTTCTTTCTTATCGGTCACGTTCCAGTTTGCCCAACTCAATTTATTTCTCTCCAGCCAGGCAAACCATTTGTCAGTTTTCTCCCTGTCGAACTTTCCATCGCCACTAGCTTCACCAACACCCCATTCGGTCACAAAAACCGGCAGACCTAAAGCAATTGCTTCATCGGCTCTTTGCATCAACCCTTCCTGGTGCCAGGGGTCGGAAGCATAAAAATGAAATGAATAGGCGATATTGGTAAAACCTTTAATTGGATCTTTGGCTGCAATGTCAATATCCTGATCCCAATGCGGACTGCCAACTACAATTATATTTTCCCGATCGTACTTTCTGATCTCCGTAATCACTGCTATCGCATAATCTTTAACCACCTGCCATTCAATTTTCTCAGGCTCGTTGAAAATTTCGTAAATAATATTGGGCTTACCGGCATATCGTTTAGCCATCCTGGTAAAAAAAGCTTTGGATTGCTCCAGATGTTCAGTGGCATGGTGATCATGCCAGTCAATCAACACATACAGTCCGTTTTTTACAGCGGCATCAACTGTTTGAGTGACCAGTTTTTCCTGTTCTTCGGGAAATTGTAAATACCCTCCGTCCGGTTGCACAGCCATAGAGACACGTAACAAACTGATATTAAAGTCACTATGAAGCCAATTCACCACATCCGGATTATAATATTTCTTACCATTCCATATACTCCAGGACATGCTGATGCCACGCAGTTGTGGTTCAACTTTATGTTTGTTCAATATCTTTCCGCCCACCACTTTCAAGGCACCATTTCGCTTAAGCCAATTGATAGGCTGAGCAAAGCTGAAATTAAACAGGAGCAACAGAACAGCTAATAATTTATATTTTTTCATCATTAAATCTATATTAAAGGCAAACCAAGATAACCGTAATTAATGATAGATCCTGGTTTGCCTTTGTTTATTAAGGTGTTTTTAAATGAACCCAATATCATCAACATAAATAGTCGTAGGTACAGGAACACCGAGGCTTTGTAATACAAACTCAGTAATGTCTGAAGGAGATCCTAACTCCGCAAGAGGAATGGTATAATCCGTATATTTTCCTTCGCTCAGCTCCAGTCTTACAGCTTTACCGTAATTTCCGTTAATCACCAGCTGCACCGCTTGTCCGGCTGTACCAGCCCCGCCATATATAGATATTTTGATAGCCGTCAATTTGGTTGCATCAATGGTGGTACCGTTATATCCAATTTGTAAGGCACCATAAGCATCGGTGTATATTGTTTGAATGGCATAGGTACCGCGTTTTACATTTACTGTATTGGTATAGTTCCGCGTACTGTTGTATCCAAAATAGGAACCCCATCCGGTGGAAAACTGATCATCATAGAGTACCGCTTTAAACCCGAAAGAACCAACAGACCTGCTTGTTCCACCAGGAGTGGTAACGAAAATATAGGCCTGCACAATACCTGCAGGAACTCTCACCTGAATTTGTGTTTTCGTAGGTGTACCCACAATTTCAGCAGCAACAGCATCAAATTTTACTTCAGTTACCCCCTCAAAAATCGTCCCTGTAAGCGTCACTATTTCCCCTGCACCTGCGGCGACTGGTGAGAATGTGGTGATTGTTGGTGGTGGCTGCAGAATAGGGAAAGCAAAAGTGGCCATGCCGAACTTTGTCGTCACCACTAATTGGTTACTTTGCCCGGCACCATAAGGCACATCATTTGGAATGGAAATGATAATGCTGTGATCGGTCAGCAGTGCAGGATTAAAATTGACCTTCACTCCGTTAAATGAAACAGACAATGTGGTCAGCAGATTTTCACCAATAATAGCATACTGATTGTTTAAACGGCCTGCAACTACGGTAGAGTCAAAACTCACCACTCTCGTTTCATCGTAGACCAGATTGGAATCCAGATTGATCCTGTGATCTACATCTTTTATGGTATCTGTCTTACTAATCACTCTTACTTTGGTAATTACCGGATTACCGGCTGCTCCTTCATTGTCTTTTTTACATGAAGTATATGCCAGTGCCACCATCACAAATAATAAAATCATGGCGACAGTCGAATGTCTATTTATTTTTTTCATCATCATCTTCTATTTAAAAACATAAGGTACCGGAGGCTGGATCAGTTTAGGATTTGCAGCCACTTCCGTAGCAGGAAAAGGAAACAGAAATTTATTATCTGTCATCGTCACATATCCATTCCCATAACTGTTTGACGGCGTACTGTTATCACCCGCCCCCCTGTCCTGCTGATTGATAATTAACGTAGCTTTAGGATGCGAAAGCGCATTAAAACCATCCAAACGGCACAAGTCAAACCAATAATCAAATTCAAAAGCGAACTCACGTCTGCGTTCTTCCAGAATATCATCACGATAAAACTGTGCAGGAGCATTGCCCGGTTTTCCAGGTGTATTGTTCGGTGTATAATATCCTCTCTTGATTTCTGCCAGATTCCCCAGGCCAGCCCTGTTTCTGATTTTATTGATTGCATTGAGTGCTACGGGATCAGTACTTGTTGAAGCGCCGCCCACAATGGCCTCCGCAAGGATCAGATAAACCTCTGCATAACGCATCATATAAGTATTATTATTAGAAGATTGTGCAGAACCTATCCCGCCATTATCAGCTGGTGTACCGACAACATATTTCTTAACAAAAGCACTTGTCCCCTGTCCCTGATTCGCAGCATGGGTATATCCACCCTTAGCCTGGTTGATTTCAGGATACACTGCTCCTGTAACCATAATGGTAGGCTTAAATCTTTTATCATCCGGCTGAAACGCATAAAGCAGATCAAAAGTCACTCCCAACACGCCATATCCATCTCCCGTGCCTGTAATTGTGGTATTGGCCGCCCATGAAGCCTGCAATGGATTACCTTTACCATACCCTCCTGCTCCTGCCCATTGTAAGGCAATAACAGACTCTTCATTGTTATTATTAGCGGTCAGGAACAGGTCACTGAAATTTTTTCCGGCAATATCAGCACCGTATAACTTAAACTCTCCGCTATTGATCACCTTTTCCGCGTAGCTGCGCGCTTTGGCATAATCCTGCATATATAAATATACCTTAGCCAGCAGTGCTGATGCAGAGCCGGATGACACACGGCCTTGCGCAACAGAATTCCCATTCCTTAGCTGTGGTGCAAGATTGGCTTCCGCATAGGTTAAATCATTCAGCATAAACTTGTATACATCTGCAACCGGATTTGTATTGACCTGCACATTGTCCACGTACTCCAGTGTATTCTCAATAACCGGAACATTTCCGAAAAGCCTGACCAGATGAAAATAAGCCAGTGCGCGAAATAAACGCGCTTCACCAATAGCATGGTTCACTACAGCCTTATCTACAGTCTCAGGTACTTTTGCAGGCAAATTATTGATAATTCCATTTGCCTGCGCCACCACAATCCATAATGAGTTGTATGCATTTGCCAATTCTGTATTACCATCTGTTACGGAGAAGTTGCCGAAATTGGCGACATCGGATGAATAAGAACGACCATTTCCACTGGCCATTTCTGTGATCGCCCAACCTCCTTTTGTTACCCAGCCAAACCATGCTGCACTATAGAGTATATTGGTACTTGCCCTCACCTGATCTGCAGTTTTATAGAAATTATCAAGTGTAATTGCACTTTGAGGAGGCCGGTCGAAAAAGTCTTTTTTGCAGCCCGTCACCATGCTAAACACAAGCGCACAAAGTAAAATGGAAAATCTAGTATATGTTTTCATAATTATAGCTTCTAATTAAAATTCTGTGTTAATACCAAAAGTGAGCGTACGTGGTGTTGGATACCTTCCGCTGTCCACATTAGTCAAAAACACATTATAATTCTGGTTACCTACTTCCGGATCCAAACCCTTGTATTTTGTAAACACATACAGGTTTTGCGCACTTACAAAAACTTTAAGGCGCGCCAGTTTTGCTTTGCGGATTAAGCTCAGCGGAAGGTTATAACCCAGGTTTACATTCTGCACGCGCAGAAATGAACCTGACTCAATAAAGCGATCAGAATTTTTAAGGTTGGGGTTATCACCACCTCTAGGTGCAGGGATATTTGAACCCGGGTTGGCGGGCGACCAAAAATTGATGGACGAGGCGAGTTGATTTTGATACAAGCCTGATAATCCTGCCAGCTGGTAGTTCAACGCATTGAGCACCTTAGCACCATACGATCCATTCAGGAAGATGGACAGATCGAAGGATTTGAAAGAGAAGTTATTGGTAATTCCGTAAGTAAATTTAGGATTTGGATTGCCAAGGGAGATCTGATCCAACTCATCAATTTTTCCGTCGTTATTAATATCCTGGTACTGAATATCGCCTAACCAGGTACCAGCACTGGTATTTTCTATAGCGCGACCAAACTGAACCGGCGCATTTCGAAGCTGCTGATCAGTACGGAAAATATCCTTCACCTGATAACCATAAAACTCCCCTATAGAACCGCCTTCACGGGTTCTGGTCACCGTCATCTGCAAAAAGCTCACATTGATCTTTCCGTCAATAAATGGTACGCCATCGGCCAGTGATATCACCTTATTATTATATTTTGAGAAGATTAATGTTGTATTCCATTTAAAATTACCCGTCAGGTTCCTGCTATTAATTGTAAAGTCAAAACCCTTATTACTTACCTTACCACCATTGATGTAAGGGGGACTGATTACACCAGTTCCGGAATAAGCTGCAGTCTGTCCAACCAGATAAGCCGGCAGCGGCTTTTGAAACAGGAAGTCTTTGGAAGTTTTGTCAAAATAATCGAATGATGCATTGATACGTTCCCTGAACAACGAAAAATCTATACCAACATTAGTCTGCACAGCAGTTTCCCATTTCAAATTAGGATTAGATACTTTATCAATTGCAAAGCCGGTACCAAGACCAGTAACCACAGGAGTCAATGCCGAACCGTATTGATAATTAGGAACATTTTGATTACCGACTTGTCCATACCCTACTCTTAACTTAATCCCGCTCGCTGCCTCTTTAAAACCTTCCATGAATGCCTCATCAGATAAACGCCACGATACAGCAAAAGCCGGGAAATACCCTGTTTGCTTTCCATCAGCAAATTTTGATGAACGGTCTGAACGTACAGTCGCTGTTAAACTGTATTTGTTATTGAACGTATAAATCCCCCTTGCAAAATAGGATTGTAGGGCCTGACTATCTTTATATTCCCCGATAATCGCCGTCTTCAAATCTCCCAGGCCTAAGGTCTGCAGGTCGTTACTTAAGAAATTCTGCACTGAGGCATCTTTTCCACCCCATTGTGACTCATTTACTTCGTAACCTAATAATGCGGTTACATTGTGTTTTTTATTAAATGTATGGGTGTAGGTTAAATATTCTTTCCATCCCCAATATGTTGTATGCGAATCGTATTCCTGTAATTTTGCCGTTTGATTACCGTAGATACCATATTGATAAGTTGGCGTAAATATCCTGGCAGCAGAATAGTTAAAATCTCCGTTTACCTCAGATCTCAAGGTTAAGTCTTTACTCAATAACAGGTCCGCGTATAATGCACCGTTCAGGTTACTTCGATTTAGCGTATTGGTAATATCCAATGCCTGAGCAACCGGATTAATCTGTCCTCCCTGTTGATTTGAATTGGGGATTGGACCGGCAAATGAGCCATCAGGATTTCTTACGGCCTGATCAGGAGCACTCAGCAAGGCGTTATATACCACTCCGGTATTGTTGGATAAACCCTGGTTCTCGTTTGAACGGCTGCCGGATATGGACATGCCGACTTTCAGCCAGGGTTTAACCTGACTGTTTACGTTTGAACGGAAAGTGTACCTTCTGTAATCGCTGCCTAAAATGGTTCCGTCCTGTTTCAGGTAACCGCCTGACATATAGTAATCTGTTCCATCTTTACCGCCAGAAATGCCTAACTGATGATTTTGCATCAGGGCATTCCTGAATACTTCATCTTGCCAGTCTGTCCCTTTTCCAAGAAGTGCCGGATCTGCAAACTCTGCCCGCCGTTGCACACCGGTCACATCTGCCAGCGCATTCTGCAATACAGCATACTGTTGTAAATCCATTACATCCAGAAATTTGCCCTGTTGCTGCATGGCCGCATAACCATCATAAGTAACACGTGCAGAACCATTTTTCCCCCTTTTAGTAGTAATGATAATTACACCATTGGAAGCACGACTCCCATAAATTGCCGTGGCAGAAGCATCTTTCAGGATATCAATCGACTCAATATCACTTGGATTAATTGACGAAAGCGGGCTAACTGCAGACTCCCCGTTGTTGGGCGATAAACCAACGGTACGGCCACTGGTAGCCTGATTGGTTGCATCGCCGGAAATGGGCACGCCATCCACTACATATAATGGTTCGTTAGACAAGCTCAACGAAGTTACACCACGTACCCTTACCGAAGTAGAACTACCCGGAGCACCGGAGTTTTGTGTAACTGTTAAACCCGAAGCTTTCCCCTGAAGCATCTGATCGATACTTACCTGTGGAACATTAGCAATGTCCGCCGCTTTAACAGAAGAAATCGCTCCGTTTACATCTCCTCTTTTTTGATTACCATAGCCAATAACCACTACATCAGTAAGATCTGTAGCAATCGTTTTTAGTACAACGTTGATCACAGACCTGTTTCCAACTATGACCTCCTGTTTGGCAAGGCCGATAAAAGAAAAGACCAGTGTAGTTGTGCCGGCCGATGGAATAGTAATAAGATACTTTCCGTCATAACTGGTAGAAACAGCTGTTTTTGAATTTTTAACAGCGATACCCGCACCGGGCAGTGTTGTACCTTTTTCATCTGAAACCGTACCTGTAATTTGTCTGGTTGTAGGATTCTGAGCATATGCCGTAAAAAGCGTAGCCAAAAATATTACAAACAGCATGGCTGCTCGTAAATGTATACCCATAATAGTTTATATTTAGTTATTTGTTTATTATCTCAAATTTAACCGCAATGATTAATTTTTTTGTAATAGTATTTTAACTGAATATGAGCTAAAAAGCACTATATAAATGCTGCTTCAAAAAAAACAGGCATTATAAATGAATTGAAATGGGAATCGTTTAAGTATCAACTTATACTATTTTAGCCTGGATTGTCTATGCATTGCAACCAGCATAAAAATCATATATGACATAGATGTTCATAATAGACAAAGCCCCCAATTAGCTGATGCTAATTGGGGGCTAGAATAGTCGGGCTAAAATACTATAGTTTAATTTTGAAAGTAACTGGTTTCAAACCTGGGAATGAAGCTTTCAGCGTAATTGCTATTTGTTATTCGTTGATTTTGATTTCAACCCGGCGGTTCAAGGCTTTTCCCTCTTCAGTACTGTTAGAAGTAAGTGGCACTGTTGAGCCAAATCCTTTAATAGTGAACTTTTCTGCAGCAATACCAGTATTTACTAAATATGATTTTACGGCATTTGCTCTGTCTACAGATAAAGACATATTGTGCTCCGGTGTTCCTTCCGCTGAAGAATGACCATTTAAAGTAATTTTAACTTCAGGATCTTTTTTGATCTCTATTGCTGCACGGTCCAATATCTGGAAAGATGCAGTTTTCAATACAGCAGAATTAAATTCAAACTGAAGGTTGCTAAAATTGAAATCTGGTTTTTCTACTGGTGCAGGTTTTTCTGCTACCGGAACAGGTTCAGGTTTTGCCACTTCCACTGGTGCTTTTGCTTCAACTGTTGTAGGAGGAGTTGGTTTAGCTACCATCTTTTTTGTTTTACAAGAATACAGCGAAACCACCAAAAGACCAATGAGCGCTGATAAGGAAAGAGATTTTAATGTTTTCATGTTTTATATTATTATGTATCACCTATAATACTTTGTAACATTTATAGGTGTATTGTCAGCTAATATAACGGCTATTATTGCTAAAACGTGTAAAATTTATAATAATGGCTTTGTATTTGTATTAACGCATTAAAAATGAGGAGTACTTATTTTTAACAAATTCACTACATTAATTGCCACATACTGCCTGTTTGATTTATGCATAAAACCTTTTACCTGTTTTTGTTATTTTTTATTACCACTTTGTCTTTACGTGCTCAGAATGCCAGCAACGCTATTTCAGCAAACAATCAGGTGCGCGACACCGCTATAAAACGTGATCTGATAGATATTGCCAAGTCACTGTTTAAAATCAAACCAAAACCAAGAATTGATACAGGAGAAAAACGAATCTATTTTTCAGCTCTTCCCATTGGCGCAAATGTTCCGGGGGGCGGTCGAGCGCTGATCACCTCTACCAGCGCAGGATTCTACCTTGGCAATCGTAAAACTACGAATATTTCCAATGTGACTTTTACCCCTTACAGTAATTTTAAAAGCAGATTCGGACTGCCATTAAGATCTAATATATGGTTGAAAGACAATTCATGGAATATTTTAGGTGATACGCGATTTCTGGTCTATCCACAATATACATGGGGACTTGGAAGTGGCCATGCCGACAATAAAATCCTGATCGATTATAAATATGTGCGATTCTACCAGAGTGCATTAAAACGGATTAAACCTTATATGTACGTCGGACTCGGTTATAATCTGGATTATTTTATCAATGCTAAAACTTCCGGGGCGGATCTGGAGCAATTTAGCGGTTATGCTTATGGAACTACTGCTGGCAAGAATGAATTTTCTTCAGGTGTATCTTTAAACTTATTATATGATACCCGTAACAACTCTATTAATCCATTACCCGGATGTTATTTAAATATTATTTTAAGGAATAACCCCGTATATCTGGGTAGTAAAACGAATTGGCAATCACTATACGTAGATGCAAGAAAATATATACCCTTAAATAAAAAAGCGCATCAGCAAAATGTATTGGCTTTATGGACTTATGCCTGGACGGGTCTAAGCAGTGCTATTCCATATCTGAATCTGCCGAGTATAGGCTGGGACCCTTACAACAGATCTGGACGGGGAATCGAGCAAAATCGATATCGGGGCAAAGGGCTTATCTACTTCGAAAGTGAGTACCGCAGAGATATTACCAATAATGGCTTATTGGGATTTGTGGTATTTGCGAATGCCACATCTGTTACAGAACCTGAAAAGAACCGGTTTAAAAACATTCATCCCGCTGTGGGCTCCGGACTCAGACTTAAATTCAACAAGAGCTCAAATACGAATATTGCGGTAGATTATGCCCTAAGCAAGGGATATTCGGGATTCATGATCAACCTGGGAGAAGCTTTTTAACACCTTACTTTTTGTTAGTCATTACCATTAATGTATATGAACCTCTGCCTGCAATTGTCTGAAATGTATAATCAGTAGTTTGATAATAACTGCTGATCTGGTTATTTTCTATGGTCTGCACACCTTTCTTTTCCGTACTTATCACCTTCAGTTCATTCAATATGATCGTATACGATTCCAGCCCGGGTAATTGGTAATACAATTGATTCACTATATTATTGTCGGCATGAATCCTGAACCAGGCTAATGCCTCAGCAGGATTTGATTTTTTCGTCCCGTATGAAAAGGTCTGGTATAACTGATTTTTCTGTGTTCCTGAAAGTTCTGCATGAGCTGCCCAGCCCCTGGCATATAAGCTGTCTCTTATTACAGTTACCGGCTTATTAATATAGGCCATTAACGTTTTGAGTGGCATATCCTGCGCATGTCCGAAATGGAAGATCAGGCAAAGTAGAAAAGTTAAAAAGTATCTCATGAACTGACTGGTAATAATACATAAAAGGTAGATCCTTTATTAATTTCGCTCTCTACTCCCATTGTTCCGTGATGGCTTTTAATAATTTCCATTGAAATGTATAATCCCATACCCAGTCCACTGGTTGAGAAATTTCTGTCATCCACGCGGTAAAAACGTTCAAATATTTTATCTACCTGACTACTGGAAAGACCAATACCATGATCCTTGACAGCTATTTTCACATTTCCTGCTTCTTTACTCACAGCTAACGTAATGTCTTTATGGATAGGTGAGTATTTTACAGCATTGTTGATCATGTTCATCATTACCTGTTCTAAACGCTCCACGTTCCCGTTTATGATATACGATTGCGCCTCATTGAAAGTGATATTGTAGTCAGGGTACATATAACACGCATTTTCCGTGCATGACCGTACCAGTTCATTCACATCAATATCAACCAGATTAAAATGTAATTTCCCGGCCTGTATTTTACTAACATCCAGGAGATCATTCACCAGCGTCTGCAGTTTACCAATTGAACTTTCAGCTTTAACGACAAATGTCTTAACCTGTTCGGGCACCGTTTCTTTCTTATAACTTGAGATCAGCTGCAAATAGGCTTTTAAACTGGTCAGTGGAGTTTTTAATTCGTGACTGGCAATACCAATAAATTCATCTTTTTTTTCGATGGATTTTCGCTGATCATCAATATCCGTAGCCGTTCCTACCCAGAACAATAGCTGTCCTGATTCATCCTTTAGCGGAATACTCCTATTTAAGTGCCATCTGTAACTGCCATCAGTATATTTGTAACGGTTTTCTATTTCAAACACCTCACCTGTAGCCAGGCTCTGTGAAAATCTGAGCTGAGTTGCTATAAGATCATCAGGATGTATTACGTTAGCCCATCCCTCATCAAAAGTCTGATCAAATGATAGTCCTGTATAATCAAACCAGCGTTGATTAAAAAAATTGAATTGTCCGCCTGGTAAATTTGTCCATGTAATCTGCGGAATATTATTGGCCAGCAACATGAAATGTTCTTTGCTAACTGAAAGATCACGGGTACGCTCTTCAACTGTATCTTCCAGTTCGTTATTTAGTTTTAAAGCTTCATTTCTCGCCGCTTCGAGTTCCGTATTCTTCGCACTCAATACCTGCTGTGCTTCCTTCTGAGCACTGAGATCTGTCAGTACGATACTCAGGGAAATGCCTTCTTCCAGGTTCAAATTGGTGATAGAAATCAGAACAGGCATGGTGGATAAATCAGACTTAACCAGATTAATCTCTTTTTTATAGTCGTTAAGCCCTTTCTGTTGCATGATCCAGTTCATATCCTCCAGCGAAGAACCCAGAATCAGCTCATTAAATGCTTTCCCGATAATTTTTTCAAGAGGTAAACCAACCATAGCAGAGAAACGCGAATTGCTGTAAAGGATCACGCCGGCTTTGTTTAAAGTAATAGCGCCTTCTCCCATTTTTTCGATCAGCACTCTGTACGTATGATCGGCACTTTTTAGCGTGTATAACTGATGACCCTCCTGTCCATGTACAACAAAAGCGTCTACCATACCCGTCCTAATCGCTTCAATGGTATCATTAGCTTCCTCCAGCTGAAATCGCAACTCCCTTAATTCTGCTTCTAATTCTTCCTTTGACTTCTCGTCATTCATACTTATAAGGGTATTGAAAGGCCTAATCCTCTTAGTACCTTTGCTGTGTCAGACATATCTCCTACCAAACGCCTTTCCGGCGCCGGAGATTTTTTAATTAATGTGGGTAATGCGATGATTTGTTCCTGCTGTGCAACTTCAGGAATCTGATACACATCTATTACTTCGAGTGTATAATTATCCCTGAGATATTTTTCACAAATGTCCTTAACATTGTTAATCGCACGCACAGAATTAGGCGAAGCTCCAGTTACAAACAGTTTCAGTAGATACTCTTTCCCGGCTTCCAATTACGTAGTTTTTAAAGGTATAATGTTCAACCCAACCAGCACCTTTTCTTCGTTACTTAAATCGCCTATAATTTTACGCATCGGCACAGGAACTTTCCGCACCAATGTAGGTACCGCGAAGATCTGATCACCTTCAGCAAGTTGGGGATGCAGTAATAAGTCTATCACTTCAATTTTATATTTCCCTTTCAGATGCTCCTCACAATATTTATTAAGATTGTTCAGCGCACTTACTGACTTTGGTGTTTTTCCTGCTATATAGAGTCGAAGCTCCCATGTTTGTTCTTCTTTACTCATTTTTTGTTTTTTTACGGCCGGTCTTCTTTGTTTCCTGAGTATCTACCCCACGACGCTTGTTCAGCATTTCAAGCCTGGTCTTTTCAATGATATTCTTTTTTAGCTCCTCTTCAAGGTATACTTTGTTGAGTTCCTCTTCCACAGATTCAAATTCACTTTGTAAACTCGAAATCTTAGCCTCCAGCACTTTGCGTTTTCTCAGGATTTCGCGGTCTTTACGACTAATAGCATGACCCTGCAGGGCAATACCTGTTTCCTCGCGCAGAATATGTGCCTCTCGCGCTGAACCAGTCAGCACACCATCGGGGCCAAGATATACATCAACCAGCTCGAGCCCCTTTGCTGTAATAATAAATTCCCTTACCTGGTTGGAATGATCCATACCTCTGGACTTCATCACATATAAACCACGGTTCCTCTCTCCATTATTCTCAATATCGCGGATCAGCAACCATGCATCTACTAACGAAGATATGCCTTCATCAGTTTGCTCATTGATCGTTTTATTTAAAGTCAACGCGGTAAACATCACCGTAATATCTTCGTTCTGAAGGAAGTCAATCAACCTGATCAGCATCGCTTTTACTTCACTCACAGAACCAACGGTAATCAGATTAGTGATGGGATCTAGAATCACTACATCGGGTTTGAACCTTTTTATTTTCTTGTGGATAGACACCAAATGCATTTCCAATCCATGCAACGTAGGTCTGGAAGCATGAAACTCTAATAATCCGTTATCTATATGTGCAGAAAGATCAAGACCTATCGACTGCATGTTTCTCAAAATTTGTCTGGGTGATTCTTCAAATGCAAAATATATACACTTTTTGCCGGCAGTACAGGTTGCATTAGCAAATGAAGCTGCAATACTGGTTTTTCCCGTTCCCGCAGTGCCCGACACAAGAATACTGCTTCCTTTGAAAAATCCTCTGCTGCTTAGCATCCTGTCTAATCCGGTAATACCTGAAGATATCGTTTCCGAAGACACTGTGGCATCCAGTCGCAGCGATGTTACCGGTAAAACAGAAATACCTTCTTCATCAATTAAAAATGGATACTCGTTGGTGCCGTGCATCGATCCCCGATACTTTACAACGCGCAGCAATCTTGTTGATATCTGATCGGCAATGCGATGGTCCAGCAGAATAACACAATCAGACACATATTCTTCCAATCCCTGCCTGGTTAAAGAACTCTCTCCACGCTCGCCGGTAATAATAGCCGTTACACCTTTTTCCTTTAACCACTGGAAAAGCCTGCGTAATTCTGCACGTAAAATGTTTTCATTAGTTAAACCAGAAAACAAATTCTCAATCGTATCCAGTACCACTCTTTTCGCACCGATGCTATCAATCGCATAACCTAAACGTATGAATAATCCGTCAAGATCATACTCTCCTGTTTCTTCAATCTCGCTCCGCTCAATATGTACATGGTCCACTTTCAGCATTTTGTCGGCAATCAGATGATCCAGGTTAAAGCCAAGCGATGCCACATTTAAGGCTAACTCTTCTGCCTTTTCCTCAAAAGCCATAAATACACCGGGTTCATTGAACTCTAAAGCTCCTCTGACTATATATTCAACAGACATTAGTGTTTTACCGCAGCCGGCACTGCCACAAATTAGTGTTGGTCTGCCTAATGGCAGACCTCCGTTTGTGATCTCATCTAGACCCGCAATACCTGTTGGTGATTTTTGCAAAAAATTGATTGGATCAACTCCGAGCATTTTCTTAAGTTTTTTACTCATTATATGAAAGCAATAATTCCTGTTTTGAATTAAGTATTCTATCTGAAATTCGAATATCAAAAACACGACCAAAATGGGAATGTTTTAAATAATTATCTTTTAAACAATAATTTCTCCATCTCATCCGGTCTTTTTCTATTTTCAATAATTATTCAAAATATTGTGAAAGCCACAAAAATGTTGCAAATAAAAGCAAATTCGTAACATTGCCGTAATAGTAATCAATGATATTTGTTGTCCCATTATCGGGGAATTATTAACTATTTATGATTAAACAACTATTTATCTATTCGAGCCTTGCGCTTGTACTAGCAGGCTGTTCAAAAAAAACTACAGAAGAAATTGTAGTGGAAGAACCGGTAGCACCAGTTGCGACTTACAGTATTACTGAAGATTTCGAAAATTCACCTAAGAAAACTGGATATGCAGCTGCAAATGTTGCTATGCCAACAGGTAGCTGGAACTTAAATGATGCGCTGATTAATAACATACCAGCAGATTTAGCTAATGGCGCCAGCAGCGTGAGACTTCGCGAAGGTAGTTTAACAATGAACTTTGATGTAAATGGTATGAAAATGTTATACCTAAAGCATGGTAAATACGGAACAGATGCACCATCTACATGGCAGTTAATGATGTCCACTGATGGAGGGATAACATTTACGCAGGTTGGTGCAGATATTGCCGAAGACAATACCACTTTGAAACTGGATTCGTTTGCTATTAGTACCACGGCAAAAGTTCGTTTCCAGATTAAAAAGATTGGAAAAACAAGAATTAATATCGATGACATAACTTTCCGGGGAACAGGAGATCCTGGTATTGTAGCCGGTACACCTGATATCGATCCGGTTGATCCAGTAGATCCGACTCCGGGTCCGCCAGCTACTCCAAGAGGTGTTACCGCTGGAATTGATGCTCAACCTGCTTCAGGTGATAATAGCAACGCGCTATTCGGCAATCCTTCAACGGCAAATATGGTGACTCCGGATAACTTCCTTTTAGATCAAAGTTATTATGTTCAGTCTTACAGCAGTAGTCGCGGTATACCAAACTGGGTAAGCTGGCACTTAGATGCGACCAACATTACTGGTGCAGCAAGCAGACAAGATAATTTCGCTGGTTTTACGGGACTGCCAACTGGTGCATTCCAGGTTCAAAGCACAAGTTACTCTGGTTCTGGATTTGACCGTGGTCATAACGTACCTTCCGCTGACCGTACAAGTTCGGTTAATGCAAACAGTGCGACTTTCCTGATGACTAACATGATTCCACAGGCACCGGTAAATAATCAGCAAACATGGGCTAATCTTGAAAATTATTTACGAATTAAAGTTCTGGAAGGAAACGAAGTTTATATCATCATGGGCAGTTATGGTGCTGGTGGAGTCGGAAGTTCTGGTGGTGTTAAAACCTCAATCGCTGATGGAAAAGTTACCGTTCCTTCCAACGTATGGAAAATTGCGGTAATCATCCCAACTGGTAATGGCGACCTGAGCAGGGTTTCTGCAACGACCAGGGTTATTGCTGTTAATACCCCAAATATCAATACAATAGGTACCGACTGGAAGAATTACAGAGTATCCGTAAGAGATATCGAGAAGGCTACTGGTTATGATTTATTATCTCAATTACCTAAAACCGTTCAGGATGCTATCGAAACTAAAGTAGATACAGCGAACTAATCACAATATTTATATAATTTTGAAAGAGGACAGCCTATGGCTTGTCCTCTTTTAATATATTTGAGGCATGGCAAATACAACAACTGAATTTGAGATAGAATTTGAAGGTGATACAATTCCGGTAATTGTTACAGAAATTGAAGAAGCTGATGAAGTAAAATATATGGTTACGCTGTCTGGCAAACCAGAATTTGAGATCTTTCTTTCTGAGGAAGACATGTGGGTAACCAATGATGACATTGATCTTGAAGAAGATTTCATTTATACCATAGGGGACAAATTCGAGAGCTTACAGCCTTAATCAGGCTGTTCGTTCTCTTTTTTATCCTTCTCCTCATCTTTGCCCTTATCCCTGTTCCGGATCAGCTTGAACTTGATTTTTCCGTCCTCTCCATCAGTCGCCAGGATATGCACAACAATGCCCTTCATCCTGCGCTCCCTGATTTCTTGTTTACTGGTAATATCCTCATCTTTTTTCGGATTTCTGAGCGGTACATCCAGGACGATATTGGTGCCTTTATTCATAGAATAGACACCCGCTACGTTCATATTTAGAACACTGGAATTGATCAGCATGGGGTTGATAACAATTTGATCCCCTTTGATATCAAACTTTCCATTCAGGTTACTAAAAGTAATATTCTCCAAATCCCGAAAAGGAAAAGCAAATTTTCCTACATTTTTGATGGCATCAAATCCTATGAGTGCCCCCTGTTTAAGGTCAAACACAATACTGCCGTTCATAGATCGTGGAACAATCTTGCCCTGATCGGTGATATTTCCTCTTACACTAGTCCTGGTGAAGAATTTACCACGAAGATTTTTATAAGTCAATGCCTTCAATCCAAAATTGTCAAATGAATAAAAGAAGTTTTTCATGTCAACATTCGCAATGGTAGTATTCACTGCAAACCTGTTTACTGCTTCCGTTTGTGTAATGCTGCCATTCAATTTAACAGATCCGCCACCGTTTTTCAAACTCACATTTTTCAAGGCTATACCTGCCTCAGATAACAAAATATCTGCAGTAGCATCTGTACCTACAAATTTGTTATAATACAATTTATCTACAGTCATGTTCATTTCCACTCTGCCTTTATCCAGCATGGTATTTAGCTGTTTAGCAAAATTGGTAGGCCTGCTTTTAGATTTGACTGCCACGCTGCCTTTTCTTGCTCCCAGAAAACCTATAAATTCACCCAGGTGTAACTGCGGACTCCGTATCTTCCATTGCAAGAGGATCTTCTCAGGTTCGTTATAATACAGGTTCATGAAATTCTTGACACTTCCCTCCATAAAAACGATACTCTTCCCACTTTGAAGTCTTATATCTCTGATCAGCAAATCCGTTTGTGTGAAATTCAGGGAGATTGATGTATTCTTGAAATTGATATTCCTTGGTACATAACTCAAATCTGCATTCTTCACATTGACATAACCTCTTACTACGGGTTTATTTAGTTTATAATCTACAATATCTGCTGTGTAATGCAGGTTTAGATCGGCCGTTCCTTTTGTGAAATGCAACAGATCATCTCCCAGCACGTTGTTAAGTTTAGCCACTTCAAATTTGGACTTGAATGTGCCCGTAGCGACCGGCTTACTCAGGTTATGAATAAATACGGTATCAATAGTAAAAGGCATTTCTCCATATTTGCCAGAAAAACGATATAGCTTTATCGCAGAATTCTCATCCGTCAGACCTTTTCCGTTTTCGTAGTTGTTCGTAAATACACCATCAAATGTACAGTCCTCCACTATGCCGCCTGGATTGGTCAGTTTATTATTGCGAACAGTAGCATTCACCAATATCGAAGGATCTCCACCCGCCCCCATATTTCCTGCAATAGTCGCCTTCACCCTGATCGGCTTATCCAGATTGAACATATTCAACCTCGATGTGATATTCGGTGCCAGCAGTGCCGATGCATTTCTCCATTTAATTTCTTTAGCATCCAGATGGATTGAAAACTCAACCGGATCTTTGGCCAGGCTAAATTTCGCAGCTAACAGGAAAGGATCTTCCCCGATATTCAGTGTATTTGGTGAGAGTGTAATGTCACCTTTATCCTCATTGTATGCTGCATCAATATTCCCCTCCACCAGTTTGTCTTTAATAAAGCTGCCTCTTTTCGTGTTAAACGCGAGGCTTTTGACCATTGTCTTTAAATTAATAGCAGCTTTCCAACCCGAAGAAGGATAGTCAATCCTACCGCTCAGGTTTTGTACAGCAAAAAGAAAAAGTTTATTGCCCTTCCTGTTATCCATAATGAAACCTACCCTGTTCAGGTCAAATCTTCTGATTTCCGCTGGTGAGCTACTCTCCTCTGTAGATTTCTTATCCTTTTTTGGCCCTTTTTTAAATAAAGATGTATTGCTGTATCCGCTACTGTCGGTAAATAAATAAACCGAGGCATCCGAGATCGTAATTCTCCTGATCTCAATCGTTCCCCTTAATAAGGCCAATGCGTTTACAGAGATATCAAATGCACCAGCTTTCAACAAAGAATGGTGATGCACCTTCCATAAACTATCTCTCATCTCTACATTTCTTAAAGAAACAGATACCCCGGGAAATCCCTTTAGAAAGGTAGGTTCCATTGCACCTACGGTAAGACTGCCATTCAGATTTTTATTCAGCTCCTTTGTGATTGAAATGAGCAGCTCTTTTTTATGAATGTTGACATATATCGCAATGCCGATGAATGCAAGCATCACAAGAACTACTAGTGCAGAGAAGATTTTTAAGGAGAGCTTGACCCAACGTGGCATATCAGTTAATTTATGGATAAACATTTAAATACGTGATTTGTTTAAATGTGGTTTGATTAGAAGAAATTGATTAATTTAGTAATATAAAAACACATAAAACCATGAACAACCTAAATCCATTATTTAAAAGAACTTTCAGGTTGATGTTTGCCATAACCTGTATGGGTACAATTTGCATGCCGCAGCTCGCCTCGGCACAAAAGGAGGCGATTACTAAAGTAACCATTCAAAAAGATAAATACAACAGGATTTTTATTCCGGTAAAAGTTGATAAGGACACGGTTCCACTATTGTTTGCCACCTACTCTAAAACTTTAAGACTTACGCCTTATTTTATGCGTACCAGGGAGCTTTACCCGAGCGGACAGGTATTGACGTTGAGTGATCAGCGTGGTAGAAAACGCGACCGCCTGGTATTTTACCTGCCTCGTCTGGATATTGGCGATGTTAAATTCCGTAATGAAGAAACTATCGTAAACAATGCTTTTCCGGATACAATGGCAACAGGCTCCACCGGCACTTTAATGGTTTACCAGTATAACTGGAAGATTGATAACGACCGTAATGAGGTATCGCTTTCTAAAAAGCCATTTACTCCGGAACAAGCATTTACCACGATCAGATACAAAAACAATACCTCTCCAAGGACAGCAGTTCAGATCGGCGAATTAAAAGCAGATTTTATACTTGATTTTGGTTCCGGCAGTAATATCCAGGTAAACACTGCATCTGATATCGGTAGAGCGCTCATCAGTAAATACAAATTGAAACCGGTCAATACCATCACCTCAAATATTCATTCGCCAAAAATGGTGGATACTGTATATGAAGTAACAGTCCCTTCACTGTTGTTAAACGGAGTAGTAGTTAAGAACCAAAAGGTCATGTTAAGTTCGGCATCTCCCCAAAACACCATCGGCACAGGATTTTTGGGCAATTACAATGTAATTCTCAATAACTCTAAAAAACGGAAGGTTGACAGTGAGTTTATTCTGGAGAAAAGACTAGTAGATTAATAGTAAGCTAACCCAAAAGAAAAGGCTGTTTTCGAGTTCCTTTAAACCAATTAAAGTCGAAAACAGCCTTTTTTAATTTAAAAAAGGAATTTAGTACTTAAAAAATTAGAACTGTTACCTTCAACAATTTCATTCAGTAAGCGCTTGTTTTCCTCGTTTAGTTTTGTCGCAACCAATGAACGGATAGAAAATGATCTCAATGCATCAACGACCGACAATGTGCCTTCTGCACTATCCTTTCTACCCGTAAAAGGAAATACGTCAGGGCCACGCTGACACTGACAGTTGATATTTACCCTGCTTACCTGGTTCACGAGTGGATCAATCAGCGCAGCGATCTCTTCATCATCATTACTAAAGATACTTACCTGCTGGCCATGAGTAGATTCAATCAGGTATTCAATTGTTTCCTCTACGGAATCAAACGGAACAACAGGAATTACCGGACCGAACTGCTCTTCCTCATATAATTTCATGTCCCTATTCACCGGATAAACAATTGCCGGGTAAAAGAAAGATTCATTGATCAATCCCCCATTTTCATTGATTACTGTTGCGCCATGGGCAATTGCATCATCAATACATTCTTTAAGATAAGCTGGCTTATGCACCTCAGGTAAAGGAGTTAAGGAAACGCCCTCCTCCCATGGCATACCATATTTCAATTTAGCAACTGCCTCATTCAGCTCTTTTAGAAAGACCTCGGCCAGGCTGCGGTGAACAAATACAATCTTCAATGCTGTACATCGCTGCCCGTTGAAAGAAAGTGAACCCAGCACAGTTTCCTGCACCGCCAGTTTAATATCTGCATGAGCTGTAATAATGGCGGCATTTTTAGCATCCAATCCTAATATCGCACGCAGTCGGTTGATCTTGGGATGAAGCTTCTTCAGTTCATTTGCTACTTTACTGGATCCGATCAGTGTCAATACATTGATCTTGCCCGATTGCATGAGTCCGGGGATAATCTTATTACCCCGACCATATATCGTATTGACCACCCCCTGAGGAAAACAGTCTCTGAAAGCTTCCAGCAAAGGATAATGCAGAAGCGTACCATGCTTAGGTGGTTTAAATAACAGTGTATTCCCCATAATCAGAGCGGGAATCAATGTGGTAAATGTCTCATTCAAAGGATAGTTGAATGGTCCCATGCATAACACAACGCCCAATGGTGAACGCCTGATTTGAGCTACAATTCCCTGCTCTATGCTGAACTTCGAAGATTGCCTGTCTAAATCCTTCAAGGCATCAATCGTCGCATTGATGTACTCCACTGTCCGGTCAAACTCCTTTACTGAATCCGTGTGCGATTTTCCAATCTCCCACATCAATAGTTTAACCACTTCATCTTTCTTCTGGATAATGCGCTGCGTAAACTTATCTACACATCCAATTCTGTCGGCCACACTCATTGTTGGCCAGGTACCGCGACCATTATCATAGGCTGCCACCGCTGCATCCAGCGCTTCAAAAGATTCTTTTTCTGTACAGAGCGGATAAGTACCTATTACTTTACGCTGCAGTCCCTCAGCTGTTTTGATACATATCGGCGATAATACCGTATGTACTTCTCCGCCCCATGGACGCATCTCTCCATTGGAAAGATATTCACGCTGGTTCAGTTCGGCAGATAACCTGTATTTTTCAGGTATCTCATCTTCCGAAACGAAGATTGATGATAAATCTATAGTTGCCATTCAATTAAGAGATTAGGTAAATTTTTATAATCTTAAGCTATAAGTCAGTAATCGGATTATATTTTGGTACGAGTAACTTCATTACAGACCATGCAATCAGATAAGCCACTGCACAAATGGCGAACATGATGGTATAACCTGTCTGCGTATGACCCAATTCCTTATAATGATCGAATAATGCGCCACCAAGTTTCGAGATCACTACGCCTCCGATACCACCAGCCATCCCACCAATTCCTATCACACTGCCAATCGCTTTTTTAGGGAACATATCTGAAACCGTGGTAAATATATTGGCCGACCATGCCTGGTGGGCTGAAGCACCTATTCCAATCAAAATCACCGGAATCCAGAAGGTAAGATGTCCCAGGGGCTGTGCAGCCAATACGATCAAGGGAAATAAGGCAATGATCAGCATCGCTTTCATCCTGCCATCATATGGAGAAAAACCCTTTTTCATAAAATACATCGGGAACCATCCGCCGCCAATACTACCAATCATCGTCATACTATATAAAACAGTCAGCGGCATCATGATAGAGGTTCCAACCATACCGTACTGAACCTTCAGGTAAGACGGCAGCCAGAAAAGGAAAAACCACCATACGCCATCAGTCATAAATTTACCAAAAGCAAATGCCCAGGTTTGTTTATAGCCTAAGAGTTTAAACCAGGCCACCTTCTCTACATTTTCTATTTCTACGATACCGTCATTCTCCAGTTTATCACTGTAGATATAATCCAGCTCAGATTGCGTGATCTTCTTTTGTTTTTCAGGTTTATCATAAAAAACAAACCAGAAAAACAACCAGATCAATCCTACACCACCAACAATAAGGAAAGTACTCTCCCAACCCCATTTTTCAGCAATCCAGGGTACCGTCAGCGGAGCAAGTACTGCACCGATATTTGCACCCGAATTGAAAATACCCGTCGCGAATGCACGTTCTTTTTTCGGAAAATACTCCGCAGTAGCTTTAATTGCTGCAGGAAAATTACCCGATTCTCCAAAAGCAAGTACTGCACGGGAAGCGATGAAACCCAATACAGATACCGGAATCAAACCTAAACCAGCCCAGCCCAGTATCGCTGCAAGTCCTTCCCCAACGGGAATAGCCGTAGCATGCATCACTGCACCGGCCGACCAGATAATTAACGATATCGCATAACCCCATTTGGTACCCAGCTTGTCTACTATGCGTCCCGCAAATAGCATGGATATCGCATATACAAACTGGAATGCCGAAGTGATATTCGCATAATCACTGTTCGTCCAGTTAAACTCTTTTTCCAGCATAGGATGCAAGAGGCTTAAAACCTGCCGATCCAGGTAATTTACCGTAGTTGCAAAAAACAACAGCGCACAGATCGTCCAGCGGTAATTGCTCATTTTAGTATCTTTCATGTTTATATTTGGTTGTGTGTGGTTGTTTTTTTGATCAGCTGCTGATTAGCTGATCCTGGATTCTTTGATGATCGATAAGGTTTTCTCCGTCAGGTTATACAAGGTTTCATAATCCTGATTAGCCAATATCTCCTTGCTGATCAGTTTACTGCCCATTCCAACTCCACAAACCCCAGAGCTAAACCAGCCCGTAATATTTGCTGATGAGATTTCCACTCCACCAGTAGGTATGAATAGCTGACCAGGAAATAAATCCCTTACCGCTGCCACGAAAGAAGGGCCTAATAAGTTAGCAGGAAAAAGTTTAATCAAACCAGCGTCATTCTGGTAGGCCTGATTAATTTCGGTTGCTGTAAAACAGCCGGGTATCCATAACAAACCAGCATCATGTGTAATTTGTCCTACAGCCGGATCAATCACCGGGCATACAATAAAGTGTGCGCCAGCGGCGATAAAATCTTCAGCCTCCTGTACATTTTTAATCGTTCCGATGCCCAGGTGTAATTCCTGCATTTCTGTATTTACCGCTTCAATCAGCACTTTAAAATTCTCCAGTGCCTCTTTACCCCTGTTTGTATATTCTATTACCCTAACGCCAGCACGATAAAGTGTACGTACTACTTCAAGGCTCACGGCTGCATCTTCATAAAAAAATAAGGGTAAAAGTCCCTGATCCGTAATTGCCTTTAGTGTCTCTTCTTTTGTTTTCATGTATATCTTTTTATAGACAATCTTAAACTGTCTCGTATGTTCTTGCTATTTCGTGAATCTCTTCGATCCTGGTCGTATTGAAGTCGCTTTCCGTAAAAAGTTTTGCGAATGCTGCCGCAGTCGCAAATTCTACAATTTCCTGTGGTGCCTGCTCTTTGTAAAAGCCATAGATCAATCCGGCCATATAACAGTCGCCACTGCCTACTTTACCTGCAATCTTATCCGCGACATATTCTTTTGAAATATAAAGCATATCAGCTGTATAAAGCGTAGTATAATATTGTATGCCGTTCCCATGGTCAAACCGGAAGGTATTGGCTACCGACTTACACTTGGGAAAGGCTTTCATAATGGCTTTTGAGCTGATTTGCGACTGCTGCAGGTAAGCACTTTTTTCATGTTCATCCACAAGTGTTTCAGATACAGGTATACCCAGCATCTTTTCTGCTGCCCATACATTTCCCATCACCACATCGCAGTACTGAACCAGTGCAGGTAATATGTCTGCAGGCTCTTTGCCGTATTTCCAAAGTTTGGCGCGGTAATTCAAATCAATAGATATAGTTATATTTCTTGCCGAAGCCGCTTTGAGTGCCTCTGCGCAAACATCAGCAACAGCCTGACTGATAGCCGGACATATGGCGCTGAAATGAAACCAGCTTACGCCTTCAAGTACCTTATCCCAATCAATATCCCCGGTTTCCAAAGCAGAAAATGATGAATAATTACGATCGTATATCACTCCTGCATTTTTAAGATCTTTACCTTTATCCAGAAAATACAGACCAATGCGTTCTCCTGAATAATGGATCGGCGAAGTATCAATGTTGAGGGCATCCAAATAACCCACCAGTTGTTTAGCGATAAAATTATCAGGCACTGCCGTCATATAGGCCGAAGGAATATCCCATAAGGCCAGTGCTGCTGCAACATTTGCTTCTGCACCGCCCACATAAACCGGAAATGTGTTGTTTTCCAACCAATCTCCGGCTGCATCAGGACAAATCCGTAGCAATAACTCTCCGAAACTTAATACTTTACCCATATTTTATTAGAAATTGAAATATGATTTTGCATTATTGTAGCAGATATCCTGTACAATTTTACCTACCCAAGCAATATCGTCTGGAAGTTCACCATTTTCAATGTCTTCACCAAATAGATTGCACAACAATCTTCTGAAATATTCATGTCTCGGAAAAGAAAGGAAACTTCTTGAGTCGGTCAGCATCCCTACAAACCTGCTCAGCAAACCCATATTTGATAAAGCATTAATTTGTCTGATCATTCCTTCTTTCTGATCAAGGAACCACCAGGCAGAACCGTATTGTATTTTACCTGCGACAGAACCATCGTTAAAATTACCAATCATCGTTGCGATCAGCTCATTATCTGCCGGATTCAGGTTATAGATAATTGTTTTGGTCAGCTTGTTATCCGTATCCAGTCTGTTCAGAAATTTGGAAAGTGCTGCACCCTGTGCAAAATCCCCTATAGAGTCCAGGCCGGTATCCGGTCCAAGCGTTTGCAACATCCTTGAATTATTGTCCCTCAGTGCGCCAATATGATATTGCTGCACCCAGCCTTTTTCATTGTCCCATACGGCAAATTCATATAACATCGCAGATTTAAACTGCAATACTTCCTGAGCAGTCAATTTTGCAGCCAATCTGATTTTATCAAATATTGAGCTTACTTCTTCCATGGTATATTGTTCTGCATATAATTGCTCCAGTCCATGGTCAGATAAAACACAACCATTGGCAGCAAAATAATCATGCCTGCTTTTTAAAGCGCCCAGATACGTCTGAAAATCCTGAATAGCACCACCATAAACTGTTTCCAGTTTGCCTATATAAATATTTAAAGCAGTTACATCATCCGCATTCATCGCCTTGTCCGGCCTGAAAGCAGGTAGAACTTTCACCTCAAATCCGTCACTTTTTAACTGCTGATGATGAGCGAGATCATCAATAGGATCATCCGTAGTGGCTACCGTAAGCACATTCATCTTTCTTAGCAAATTTCGTACACTATACTCTGGTGTTTGCAGTTTAGCTGTACACTCATCATAAATCTTTTTTGCCGTAGCAGGTGAAAGAGTATCATGTACATCAAAGTAACGCTGCAGTTCCAGATGTGTCCAGTGGTATAAAGGGTTTCTTAAAGTATAGGGTACCGTTTCCGCCCATTTCTCAAATTTCTCCCAGTCGCTTTTGTTTCCGGTAATATAGGCTTCATCAATACCATTGGCACGCATCGCCCGCCATTTATAATGGTCGCCGTACAACCAGACCTGCGTTAGGTTCTCAAAGTTTTTATCCGCTGCAATCTGATCCGGCGGTAAATGGCAATGGTAGTCTATGATGGGCATTTCTTTAGCAAATTCATGATAAAGAGTTTCTGCAGTTTTATTATTTAATAAGAAGTTCTCGTCTATAAATTGTCTCATCGTTATTTATTTAAATCAACCAGTGCAGTGGCCATCCCTTTCTCCAGGATATTGTTGTATTGAACCTTCACTGCATCAGTGAAACCAGCTAAATTATTCAGGTCAGCAGTCCAGAATGCGGTATCATTTAACACGGCATCAAGGTAATCAGGTACGGTATTGCCCTGTGTTTTTTCCAGGAAGTAAGCAGCACTGTCGTCAGTCACCAGATAAGTCGCGCCCTGGTACGATCCGTAGTACTTTCCTCCCTCTTCTTTGTCTATACGCATAAAATGCAGATAGGCGGCGAAACCGAACACAATATATTCAGGCGCCTGCTGATATAGCTGATAATAATTAATCAATACAGGCAGAATGCGAATTTTAAGTTTCATCGTATACTGCATCGTAATGCTCAACCACAAGTGTTTAATATGTGGATTGGAAAAACGATCAATAACCGTATTCGAAAATGCAATAGCCTCCTCTTCAGCTACTTCATAAGGAATAGCTTTGGCTATTTCGGTACGCATGACTGCTTCAACATACTGATGGATCTCCGGATGGTCCATTCCATTTTTCACCGTCTCAATGCCTGACAACACGGCAATTCCGGAAGTTAAGGTATGGGTACCATTTAACAACCTTACCTTTAACTCTCTGTAGATCTCAATATCGGGTTTAACAATTAAACCAGCATCAGCCTGCATAAAGCTTAAGGCAGCAGCAACTCTGTCATCTCCTTCCACTGCCCATAAACGGTATGGCTCAGCTAAAATCAGTAGTTGATCCTCATAACCTAAAGCCGCCTGCAATTCTGCCAGTTTATCCGCATCAGGTTTACCGGGTACAATACGGTCGACCAAAGAATTACAAAAGATATTATTGGCGCGCGACCATGAAAGGAATGCTTCATCCAGTTTATTGTACACAGCAAGTTCGTAAACGATGCTTTCCAGTTTCTTGCCATTCTCAGGAATCAATTCTGTGGCAATGATGACCAAACCTGCATCAGGAGTATCCCGGAGTGTTTGGTAACGTTCAAACAATACTGCAAGCAATTTTGCGGGAAAGGATTTGGGCGGCGACTGATGAATGTCTTCATTTACCAGTTGTATTCCAACCTCTGTTGTGTTGGAAACGACAATCTTTAGCTCAGGTTCTTTTGCCAGGACAATAATGTCTGACCAGTTTGTTTCGGCAGATACGACCCTGCTGATGGCTGATGATATAATATTTTCTTCTACATTTTTTCCATCTTCTATGCCGCGGATACCGAGCGTATATAAACTATCCTGTTTATCGAAATCTGCAGTATCACCATTGCCAGTAGATTTCACAACCACTACACGGCCATTGAAAATACCATTTCGGTTAGCTTTATCAATAAAATAATCAGGCAGGCCACGTAACAATACGCCTGTACCGAACTGTAATACTTTTTCCGGAAGTAAAAATAAATCTTCAGCGGGAATGATGAGATGCTGATCAGCGATGTCTCTTAAAATTTCTTTAGATAAAATCATGTGAACGACGTTCAAAATTTGGTTGGTAACAAGTCTAGCAATAAATAGAAAGAATCTCGCCTTATCTCACTAAAATATTTATGCAATCGTTATCGGAACAGCACATTTTTGGCTAAAATTGAGGTGTACAGGACGGTTAGCCAAGTCGCGCGTTAAAACAATACATAAACAATAAAAGCGACATTCGCTGCCGCTTTTATTGTTTATGTATATAATTTCTTATTGATATCCAGGATTCTGTTTGAATTCTCCCGGGTTGGTAACTGCATCCATCTGCGATCTCGGTATCGGTCTAACCAAATGAAAATCCTGAATGTTTAGCGCATTTGGATTGTGCGCTTTCACCCTTTCCAATAACTTCCCAGTACGTTTCAGATCAAACCAGCGCATCTGCTCACCTGCAAATTCACGCGCACGCTCGTCCAGAATAAAATCAAGCGTGATCTGATTAGCCGTTACCTGCATCTCAGCCACTTTTCCAGGCTTCGCAGCCCTTGTCCTTATTGCATTGATATATGGCACTGCACCGCCGGGATTACCGAGATTCAGTTCCGCTTCCGCAGCAATCATATACATTTCAGCAAAACGGATCACAAATACATCCCTTGCGCTTTGTGCTTCATTTGCACTTGTTCGTGTAGGGTCTGCAAATTTGCTTAAGGTAACGTAGTGCAGCTGATCCTTAACTGTTCCATTCGCGTTATATACGGTGTTGCGATCAAATATCTTATATAATTTACCTGCTGGTGCATATACATTTTTCGTTGCAAAGATAGCCGTATCGCCAAGTTTCATACCCGCTGGCCTGGTACCACTATTTGCATACCATACCGTTTGAAAAGATCCATCATATCTGCCATCTATATCGCTGTTATAGAGATCAAGGAGAAAACGTGTTGGCATGTAGCGGTCAAAAGGTCTGCCGTTTAAAATATCCCGTATCATTGCAGGCTGGTCATCATATTTCATTGCAAACACCAGGTGCCCGTTATTACTGCCACGACTATGTCCCAATGGATTAAGAATCTTGTCAAGCAAATCATTAAAAGTGAGATTGATTGAGTAATTAACTGCATATATCACCTCTTTATTTTTCAGGTTAGACATTTTCCACAAATCTGCATACACAGGCTGCAACGCAAATCCATACCCCCCATTAATTACGGCAAGAGCCATATCTCTTGCTTCCGCATTTTTCTTTTGTGTAAGATACATTCTCGCCAGAAAAGCCTGTGCTGCTGGTTTTGTAACTCTGCCATAGTCAGCTGTAGTAACTGGTAAATTAGCTATAGCGAATAAAAGATCATCAACAATTTGTTTATTGAAGGTTTCTACAGGAGTTTTATTTGCGGTAGTAAATACGGCTTTAGTCTCTTCCGTAGTAAAATGTACGCCTCCCCAGGTTTCAACAATATGCCAGTAATAAAAAGCACGCAGGAAACGAAGCTCAGCTTCTCTTACCGGTCTCACCGCCGGAGCCAAACCTGCTCCATCTATCCTGTTGATTCCTGTGTTACATAAATTAATTACGGCATACAATTGCTGCCATTCTGTAGTTAATGCTGCATTGGTACCCTGCAGATTGAGGTACTGGCTTAAATCAGTCGATATATCCCCTGCACCGCTGGCCCAGATATCAGTTCCCATTTCAGAAATACTGTAACCTTCTTCTTTTCCGTACCACCATCGCTGATAAGAATATGCCGCATTAACCAATGTTTCAAAACCAGCAGGAGTTGTATATACGCTCTCCGGATTTAGTCCTGATGGATTATTTTCTTCGAGTGCTTTTTTGCAGGACACCATCATAATGATACCCGCAATAATAATTAGTCCTTTGTACATATATTGTTTCATCTTATTCTTATTTAAAAAGTAGCATTTAGTCCAAATGTGTATAATTTAGTCATTGGAGCATTTTCTGATCCTCCTCTTTCCGGATCGTACTGTTTCAGCAAATCCGATTTAGTATAGGTAAATGGATTTCTTGCTGTCGCGTAAATTCTAACTGTTTTTATAAAGCTTTTTTCAAGTATTAGTTTTGGAACCGTATAACCCAGTGAAATATTTCTCAAGCGGACAAATGAGCCATCAACATAAGGCAGTGTCGTAGAATATAAAGTTGATGCGAGAGAAATATTTTTGTTCGGTCTCGGATACAAATTACTTGGGTTTTCAGGTGTCCAGTAATCGATTACTGTACCACTATTCTGTATACCCTGAGGATCATAAGCTTTTAAGAAATCTGCAGCAATAGTCTGTCCTATTCTGGCAAATACATATACATTCAGGTCCCAGGCCTTATAAGTGAAAGTATTCTCGAGACCTCCGCTCCATTTTGGCCGGTTAGATCCAACAATTTTACGGTCATTTGTGGCATCAATGATACCATCATTGTTCAGATCTCTTACCCTGATGTCACCAGGTTTTTGTTTGTATTTCAATGCTTCGGCTTCTTCGCCTAATTGCCAGATGCCAATTTTATCATAATCATAATAAGCCTGTGTCGGTGAACCAACAAATAATGACGTAGCGATATCAGATTGAGCTCCTCCCGCCAGTTCAACTATTTTCTCCTTGTTTTTTGTAAAACTAAAGTTCGTGGTCCATTGAAAATCAGTACCGATAATATTTTTTGAAGATATGGCAATCTCCAGTCCCTTGTTATTTGTTTTAGCTACGTTTTGGATGATGCTCTTAAAACCTGTAGTTGGAGGCAACGCCCTGTCCAGTAATAAATCATAGGTATTGGAATTATAATAGTCTATGCTTGACGTAATTCTATTTTTTAACAAACCTATCTCAATACCAACGTCACTGGTCTTGGTCTTTTCCCAGGTCAGGTCAATATTTCCTAAACGTGTATCATAACCGTAAGCCTGAGCCGCAGCGTCATCATAAGCCATAGCTATTTTAGCTAACTTACTTTGCGTACCGTAAGGATCAATGTTATCACTTCCGGCAACACCATAGCTGAACTTTAATTTCAGTTCACTAATGATCTTACTGTCTTTTAAAAACTTCTCGTCACTTACTCTCCAGGCTACTGCAGCAGATGGAAAGAATGCCCATTTATTATTGGCTGCCAATTTTGTAGAGCCATCCGTACGTCCGGTCGCTGTTAAAAGGTATTTGCCTTTATAAGCATAATTTAATCTGCCCGCAAATGAAACAAGATTACTCATACTGTAGGACGTAATCAATGCCTGATTTGTCGTATTACCCAACCCATAAAATAATTGTGATTTCAGCAGTTGGTTTTCACCTGATGCAGATATATTGTCACTTTGATTATACAATAAGCTGTTAATTCCTGTTAATGTAATAGAATGGTCTTTGATATCTTTATTGTAAGTGATAAAATTCTCAATATTGATTAAATGACTATTTGTTGAAGCGTAAGTGGCCTTAGGGACAGACCCGTTACGTTCAATTGAATAGCGGTCTGCATAAGTGCCGGTACGATCATTATTCAGATTGGCACCGATATTTGTTCTGGCCACAAGACCTTTAAATGGTTTAAACTCCAGGTAAGCAGACAATAACGTTCTGTTGATCACCATTTCATTCGTATAGACATCCGGTTGTTCGTCTGCAAGTGGGTTTACAAAAGTTCCGGCGAGTGGGTAAACAATAAAATTCCCCAGATCATCATATATAGTTCCCAATGGGGAGACTTTATTAGCCTGATTTAGGGGATCTCTTCTTATACTCTGATCATAATGTGTAAACTGAGCTTGCATTCCGGCAGTGAAGAGTTTGCCAATTGTCTGATCAAGGTTTAATCGTGCGGTGTAGCGACTGGAGTTATCAAGCTTCACAATTCCTTTTTCATTCAAATAATCAAGTGAAAAATATATTTTTGTTTTTTCCGTCCCGGCTCTGATGCCTAACTGATAATCCTGTTGTTGTCCGCCATGAAATAACAAATCCTGATAATCAAGAAATTGCCTGTTTTGCACTGCTCCAAATTCTCCTGAATTGAAAATTGACGCATCATTTGCAGGACTTGTCCAGTTGCCAGTTGCCCTGTTGGCTTCTCTTCGCAATGCCACATAACGGTCGCCATCCAGTACAGTAGGATAACGTGATACCTCCGAAATACCGAAATAAGAATTAAGCGATACTGTTGCCTGTCCTGATACGCCTTTTTTGGTTGTAATCAGAATTACACCATTTGCACCCCTGGAGCCATATATTGCAGTAGAAGAAGCATCTTTTAAAATCTCCATGGAAGAGATATCATTCGGACTGATATCCTGCAGACTAGGGTATTGTACCCCATCAACAATAATCAGCGGACCATTTGCCGCTGCAATGGACCGGTTTCCCCTGATATTAATATTGACAGGTGCAGATGCTGAACCACTCGATCTTGTGATATCTACTCCGGGAACCTTACCCTGAATAGATTCCAGTGGATTGGAAGAAGGAACCTTCGCGATATCTTCCCCTTTTACGGAAACCACAGATCCTGTCAGGTCTCTTTTCTTAACCGTTCCATAACCAATTACTACCACTTCGCTGAGTGCAGTTTCATCAGATGTCAGCTTTACCTCTATCTGAGACTGGCTGCCGGCATTGACTTCCTGCATCACATAACCTACATAGTTAAAAATCAGTACTACGTTGGTATTATTTGCCGGAATGCTTAGTGTGAATTTACCATTGGGGTCGGTGCTCGTCCCCTGAGTGCTACCCTTGACCTTAACGCTTACGCCAATCAAAGTTTCTCCATTTTTGGAATCGGCCACGCGACCAGAGATGGTGCGGTTCTGGGCCATTACTACACTGCAAAAAAAGCAGCATATGCATACTGTTAGATAAAACTTGCTCATACTTATTTGGTTAGTTAAATCGGTTCAGCATATTAATAATTTTGCGCCATAGCGAAATGGGCAAATTATAATATGCTGAACCTACTATAGCAAGTCTACAAAGTATTATTGTGCAAAAAGCGGAAACTCCGGAAAATAAATGTGCAATCGTTCCCGGAAACTAATTATCTGCCCATCCATCCTCCGTCAACGGTCAAAAGGGTTCCATGTACGTAGTCAGATGCCCCCGAACTCAGGAATACAACTGGCCCTTTAAAGTCGGCCGGCTCTCCCCATTTACCTGCAGGAATACGTTCCAGAATGGCACGGCTCCTGTTTTCATCCGCTCTCAGTGCCGTGGTGTTATCCGTTGAAACATAACCTGGCACAATCGCATTTACATTTACACCTTTTGCTGCCCATTCGTTAGCAAAAGCTTTAGTCAGCTGCGCCACGGCACCTTTACTTGCGGCATATCCGGGTACTGTAATACCTCCCTGAAAAGAAAGTAATGACGCAGTGAAGATGACTTTACCACTTCCTCTTTCAATCATGCGTTTCCCGATCTCCCTGGTCAGGATAAATGGCGCGGTTTGGTTCACCGCAATTACCTCGTCCCAGTATTCGTCAGAATGTTCTGCCGCTGGCTGACGAAGAATGGTTCCCGCATTGTTAATCAGGATGTCAATCACCGGATTTTCCGCTTTTACCTTTATAATAAAAGCCTTCAACGCCTCCCTGTTTCCGAAATCACATTGGTAAGCGCTGAACTTTTTTCCTAAAGCAGTAACTTCCGCCGCTACTTCGCTTCCCTGAAGCTCCAGATTTGCTGAAACGCCAATAATATCAGCTCCGGCTTCCGCCAATGCAAGGGCCATCGCTTTACCAATACCTCTTTTGCATCCCGTAACCAGTGCTATTTTTCCTTGTAAGTCAAATGTTCTTAAAACAGACATCGTAAGTGGTTAAAATGAATAATTTACTTATTTTAAATCTTTGATCGCGCAATGGTCCATATCCCCATAATCAAGGTTTTCTCCGGCCATACCCCAGATAAAAGTATAACTGCTTGTTCCTGCACCAGAGTGAATAGACCAGTTTGGAGAGATTACCGCCTCTTCATTCTGCATCCAGATATGCCTGCTTTCCTGAGGCTGTCCCATAAAATGGCATACACTCTGACTTTCGGGCACCTCAAAGTAGAAGTATGCTTCCATTCTCCTGTCATGTGTATGGGCCGGCATGGTGTTCCAGACGCTGCCGCTTTTCAACTCAGTCATTCCCATTTGTAACTGGCAGGTTTTTACCACGCTGTTCACAATTAGTTTATTGATTACCCTGTGATTAGCTGTTTCCATAGAACCCAGCTCTACAATTTCCGCGTCTGCTTTGGTAATCTTTTGCGTAGGGTATTTATGATGAGCGGGCGCAGAATTGATATATAGTTTAGCCGGATTGTTAGTGTCAGACGATTCGAAAGTCACTTCAGCTGTTTCCCTGCCTATATATAAAGCTTCTTTAAAAGCGAGGATAAACACCTCTCCATCCGCTGTAACTTTTGCTTCACCACCTACGTTGATCAATCCGATTTCCCTTCTTTCCAGAAAGTAGGCCGCCTTCAGGTCAGACGGATTAGGCAGATCAAGTTTTCCATTCACAGGCATTGCACCGCCAACAATATAACGGTCAAAATGCGACAGCGTAAGATTTACCTGATCGGCCTCAAAAACGGAACTGATTAAAAAATTACTGCGCAAAGTAGTAGTATCCATTGATTTTGCTTCAACCGGACTTACTGCATAACGACTTTCAAAACGATTTTCCATAATTAGCTTATTTATTGTATTGTTTTTTTATTTTCAGCTCAGGCAGATTTGCGCCTGATAATTTCTACCGGTGTGATAATGGGCTGATGATCTGCAAGTGATGTTGTCTTGTCACTCAGCATTTCCATCAGTGCGGATACCAGCTGGTCGGCAAATACTTCCGGGAACTGTTCAATTGTAGTTACGGGCGGACTTACCATGGCAGTCACCGGATCATTAGAATAACCGATAATCTTCAACGCATCCGGTACTGCAATTCCCCATTCTCCTGCGCATTCCATCGCTGTAATCGCGTCCCTGTCACTCGTTATAAAAAGTGCGTCAGGCACTATCTTTCCTTCAGCAAACATTTGTACCATAGCCTTAACCGTATGTTCCTTACTTAAAGGCTGATGAAAGATCAGTCCTTCATCAACAGGAATGTTAAACTCTTTTAATGCGGACAAGAAACCGGCAGACCTGTCCTGATACAAATTGGAAGTCAGCGGTCCGGAGATGAGCCCAATTCTTTTACAGCCTGCATCTGCCAGATGTTTTCCTGCCAGATATCCACCTTTAAAATCATCCCCCATAATCTTACGTGCAGCATAACTGACAGGCGGTACCCGGTCATAGAACAGAATTGGAATATGATGATCCGCGAACACATCAAAATGTGAGTAATCATCCGTTTGTAAAGTACAGGAAACGATCACCGCATCTACCCGGGATGAGAAAAGCGTCTCTGCCAGTTCTTTTTCCATCATCGGATCATCATTAGACTGTGCAATGATCAGGTTATATCCCTTAGCATGCAGCAGGTTTTGAATTACCGTAACGGCTGCTGCATGAAAATACATTGAGATTTTTGGAACGATCAGGCCAACTGTATTCGTTTTATTGTTTCTCAGTCCGGCAGCCATGGTGTTTTTACGATAACCCATCTTTCTGGCCATCTCCAATACACGCGCTTTCGTTTCCACCTTCACATATGAAGTATTATTTAATGCTCGTGATACCGTAGCGGGTGATAAATTCAATGCTTCAGCTAAATCCAGTAAGTTAAAATGTTGTTGCTTCTCTCCCATTATGATATTCCCGAAATTATGAAAACGTTTTCATAAAACGGACTATACCGCAATAATTTAACCAGATATTCCGATTTTACATAAATCAGACATCCCCCCTGTGCTTAGTTTGCTCTTTTTCATACATTTGTACTGTAACTAAAACAATTACAGATGAGCAATGCAAAGTTTGCCACGGCACTTCATATCCTTTCCCTCTTAGCTTATAGTAAGGGAGAAAGGCTGTCATCAGAATACATCGCCGGAAGTATTAATTTAAATCCTGCCCTGGTAAGAAAAGAGATCAGCAATTTGAAGAAACTTGGTTTTATCGACAGTAAAGAAGGAAACGGCGGCGGCTCTTACTTAGCCAGACCGGCAGAAAGTATTCTTCTCTCTGAAATATATGAAGCAGTAAAATCGGCACAGCTGTTGGGCCGGCACAATAAACCAAACCCGGCATGCCCTGTCGGCAGACAGATCAACGGACATCTTGGTCAGCTTTATATCAACGCAGAACAATCTCTTCTTGCAGCACTGGCACAGCAAAATCTGCAGGATTTCACCAATAAATTTGAATGATAATTTAAAATAACAATTATGAAAGTAGCATTAATCGGAGCCTCAGGATTTGTAGGTTCAGCAATTCTTAAAGAAGCATTAGACAGAGGTCACGCCGTAACGGCGATCGTTAGAAACCCGGAGAATATCACTTTACAGCATGATCACCTGAATATTATAAAAGCAGATATCCTGGATACTGATCAGGTAGCTAAAGCTGTCGCCGGAACAGACGCTGTAATCAGTGCATACAATCCCGGATGGAGCAATCCTGATATTTATGAAGAATTTTTGAAAGGGTCCAAATCAATCCAGACAGGTACCAAAGCTGCCGGAGTAAAGAGATATATTGTAATTGGTGGTGCAGGTAGTTTGGAAGTTGCTCCAGGTGTACAAGCAGTAGACACCCCCGATTTTCCAGCGGCAATTAAACCCGGCGCTACAGCAGCAAGAGATTATCAGAGTATAATTAAAGAAGAGACAGAATTGGACTGGACATTTTTTAGTCCTGCTTTTGAAATGCACCAGGGTACTTCAGGAGTAAGAACAGGTGCTTACCGTACAGGATTAGATACACCCGTATTCAATGAAGATGGCAGAAGCATCCTTAGCGTAGAGGATCTAGCATTAGTTATTATCGATGAACTGGAAACGCCAAAACATATCAAACAACGGTTTACCGCCGCATATTAGACATAAGGGCCGACCTTCAATAACAGGTCGGCCCCCATTACGCATCCATATTTTGAACCTTAATATAATTTAAAATGCAGGGAAATGATATATCCAATAAAACTATCCCTTATAAAACAGATTCTTCTTTTCATTGCTGTCGTATTAAATCATTTCTTTTGCTTCGGAAAAGATCAGGCTATTGGCCAGATTGACCTCTTCGTTGGTAATGGTGTGCTGTTTACGCGGATAAGCCTTCATGGTGATTGCCGCATTCATTTCTTTTAAGATCACTTCAGTTTCCTTCACCCTGCTCAAAGGTACGTGCGTATCAGGATCACTTGTAGTGATTAATACTGGTGTTTGCATAAAATCCCCTTTGTAATTCTCCATCGCTATTTGCTCACCTATCAAACCACCCGTAAAAGCAACCACACCGCCATATCTTGAGGCATTCCTGGTCACGTATTCCAATGTGAGGCATGCCCCCTGAGAAAATCCAAGGAAATATATGCGATCACGTTCAATACCTGCAGCCACAATTTCATCAACCAGCTCAGAAAGCAAATGAAGAGCAGAATCCAACGCTGGCTGATTCATCTCCACCGGTTCAATAAAACTGGTGGGATACCAACTGTGGCGGTTTGCCTGTGGGGCGAAAATCGCAACGTCTTCCAATCCCAGGTATTTACTGAGCGGCACCATGCTTTCGGCAGATGCGCCACGACCATGAATCATGATCAATGCTTTTTTGGCTTCATGAACCGGCACACCTGCAGTTACTATATTCTTTATATGCGTATACATCCTAATTCAGTTTTGGTAAGATACTTTCAATTTCTGCTCTGCTGCTTTCATATTGCGCAGGTAATTTCAAAGCTGTCCCCAGTTCTGCTACATTTTCATCCACAGAAAAACCAGGGTTATCAGTTGCAATTTCAAACAGCACCCCTCCTGGTTCCCGGAAATAAAGAGAGTAGAAATAGTTCCTGTCTATCTTTTCAGTGATGGTCAAACCCATGGCTACAATTTTATCCCTGAAATACATCAAAGTCTCTTCATCCTGCACACGGAAAGCTACATGGTGCACTGATCCTCCGGCAACATGACCAGCAGTTTCACCCGGTGCTTCTACCAGATCAACAATTGCAGCTACATCAACAGCATCGGTAATAAATCTTGACCGATTCACCTCTTTCTCCGCCAAACGATAGCCGAAAGCAGCAGTAAGTACTTCCGCAGTTTTATCAATTTTGTTGGTCGTGATCGTTACATGGTGAAAACCGCGGATGGCATGTTCGGCTGTTATCTCTTCCGTCACCCATGGCTGTCTGTCATCTTTCTCTTTTGCTACCGTTAACTCAAATTTCAATCCGTCAGGATCCAGAAAGGTAAGATATTCCTCCCCAAATTTCTTAGCCGGTTTATTATATATGATGTTGTTTTTATCCAAACGATCCTGCCAGAACGGTAAACTGCCTGCAGGTACACTGTATCCTATTTCTGTTGCTTGTCTTGTTCCTCTTCTGCCAGCTGCAATTCCGTCCCATGGAAAAAATGTTAAAATTGTTCCCGGCGAACCAGCCTCATCTCCATAGTATAAATGATAAGTTTTAGGATCATCAAAATTAACCGTCTTTTTGATCAGACGTAATCCCAAAACACGGGTATAGAAATCAAAGTTTTTTTGTGCGTTTCCTGCAATTGCAGTGATGTGGTGCAGACCTAAAATGGTATTTTTCATAATTGAAAATTTAAAATTCTTATGTCTCCGCAACAGCGATTCAGCTCGCTGTCGTTTTGATAGTACAAATTTAGATCATCGTTTTTTCTAAAATCTTATCCTATCGTAAGAAATGAAAAAGCTCAATTTTAATCTTCTGCAAGATTCTACTAAATAAGCAGCAATGAAATGACGGTAATCATATTCTCATAAAGGTATAATCAGTAAGGGGTGGAATATGGGGCTCGAACACAAAACAAAAAAGCCTCATCTTTTTCAAGTTAAGGCTTTTATTGCGGACCGGACGGGACTCGAACCCGCGACCTCCGCCGTGACAGGGCGGCATTCTAACCAGCTGAACTACCGGTCCGTTTCTCCCTTGCGGGGCTGCAAAGATAGGAAACAAAAATTCTAATGCAAATCTATTCTGATATTTTTCATTTTTTATCAACGGTGGCCTTAAAAGACTATTCAGGCTGTGTTTATTTTAATGATTGTTCAGGCTACTAGTATAAATTGAAATAGCCTTTGAATCATTTAACCATTGTATTATTTTTGCACCATTATGAGGAGTTATGGCTAATAGTATTGCATATAAATTTACGGCGATCTTAATGCTTACAAAGTTTCAAATACGCTCATACCAATTTGGTAAAACCCAATCTGGTCGGGTATAGCTCTTATATTCCTTTTTATGATAAATTATAACGAGCACAAAACGCGCATTGAAGAAACAGGTTTTACTACTATAAACTATCTGTTTTCAGATCATCAGATTGCAAAAATTCTACAAATAATTGATCAAACTGATACTTCCAGAAAAACATTCAGGAAATCGGCTGATCTATTTGCGATCAGGCAGTTTTTGAAAGAAATGCCCGAAATCTATCACCTGATTTTCAATGCTGAATTTAAGTTGCTCATTCAGCATCTCTTCGGTTCTGACTACTTTATTGTTAAATCTATATATTTTGATAAACCAGAGCAATCAAATTGGTTCGTGTCTTATCATCAGGATCTGACCATATCGGTAGATAAAAAGGCTGAGCTTGATCATTATGATAAATGGACAGTGAAACAAGATCAATTCTCTGTTCAACCCCCTATTGACATCTTACAAAAAATATTTACCGTCCGTATTCACCTTGACGATACAGATAAAAATAACGGAGCGCTGAAAGTTGTCCCCGCTTCGCATCTTAAAGGGATCTACAGGCAGGAAGATATTGACTGGACAAAAGAGTCTGAGGAGATTTGTGATGTGCTGAAAGGAGGCATAATGATAATGAAACCATTATTATTACATAGTTCCAGCCGTACAACCAATAATCAGAAGCGTAGGGTGATTCACATTGAATTTTGTAATCAGGAATTACATGAGGAATTGAAATGGGTGGAGAGAATAAATTAAATGACCACATGAACGAACTGGAAAACTACATTCAACACCACTTCAGTATTCTTCCCGATGATTGTAAAAAGGTAGCTGAATTGTTTAAAACAGAGACATTGGAAAAAGGTGCTTTCTGGCAAAAATCTGGTAAATACTGCGATAAAATGAGTTTTATTCAGGAAGGCCTTCTTCGGGTGTTTGTCAGTCAGCCCGACCGTGAAATCACCCAATGGATCGCAACCCCAGGCTATTTCGTAACAGATGTTTCTTCTTTTCTATTTCGGGATACCTCAAAGTTCAATATACAGGCACTGACCGAAACACGGATTTTTACGATTGAGCATCAGCAATATATTAACTTGGGTAAACTGGTGCCTAAGTGGAACGAATTTGAAAAGTTATTCATCACTAAATGTTTTGTTACGATCGAAAATCGCGTTTTTGACCTGATCTCCATGTCTGCCGAAGACCGTTACAAACAGTTGTTTGAGCAAAACCGCGAGTTGTTTAACCTTGTACCCTTACAATACCTTGCATCTATGCTGGGCATGACGCCAGAAACTTTTAGCCGTATCCGGCGAAAGATGATTTCTTGATTTTTGTCAAGCGCAAAAAGTGATTTCGCCAATAGCTTTGAAGTATGAAAAAAATCATCCAAATCGAAGAAGTCGCAATCACTGCCCTTTCCATTTACTTTCTAACCGTATATAACTTAGGACTGCCTATTTGGGTCTGGGTTCTGCTGTTCTTTACTCCAGACCTCTCCATGCTGGGATATCTGATTAATTCGCGCGTCGGCGCTTATACCTACAACTTATTTCATCACCGTGCAGTAGCTATCCTATTTGCTGCTGTCGGATTACTAATTGCAAGTAACCCGGTAACGGCAATGGGGATTCTGCTTTTTGCACACTCTTCTTTTGACCGAATGCTGGGCTATGGCTTAAAATTCGGGGACGACTTTAAACACACTCACCTGGGCTGGATGGGCAAATAAACTATTTTCACAAAACATTTGATAAATAATTCTACTCTTCTATATTTGCATTACCTTTAATCAATCTAAATAAATAGTTAAGCCTTCTATTATTAATCATAATTGGTAGGATTTGCTGGATTGGAATTAGCCAGCTTATTATAATTTATTTTCATGTATACTACGATTACTCTATTCATCTTTATTGCTTTTCTCTTTTTCTACAATACTTCGAAGAAGAACAAATGGCCGGACAAACCTGTGTGGGCTAAGTATTTTGAAACTCGTAAAAGTCTCTCACTACTCATCAGTGCAATACTCCTTTTAATAGCTTGTATCATATTGGTTTGCTTAAACGGTACAGTAGCTGGAATTTTTAGTTTCATTGTAGTGATTATGGCGATGGGCTGTCTAGTCGTTTTATTATTTCCATTTCGCTACCTGTCAGTCCTACATGTTTTTCTTTTGTTCTTTCTCTTTGTTGTTCTTGAACAGTTCATTTTCTAAATATGCCAGCTAATAAAAAATACCTTACCAGGTCCCCTCTTCAGAAAATACTGAAATTATCAGCAGGCTTCATAGGCGGGTACGCTGTAATGATTACTTTTCATTATTTATTAGGTTATATCTTTGAACCGAAAAATGTGATTATCACTGCGGCATTCACAGGTTACATATTATGGGCTGTATTATTGTTAATGGCCTTCCTCGCTAAAAGCGGCTGGAAAATATGGCTTTATTATCTTTTACTTACAGCCATTTTTGCCACTCCTTTCCTTTTAAAATTGTAACCTTCATCATGGATAACAGAAAATATAATATATATTTTAACACACATACAATTAGTGGGATCATTATATCAGCGATCCTCTTTGTCATCTTTTTCGCGGGTTCCTATTCGCTGTTCAAAAAAGATATTACTGCCTGGCAAAGTAATATTTCATACAAAGCCCAAAAGAGTAAAAAACTGAACTATAATCAGTTTCTCGATTCCCTTGATCACAAGCATAACCTGAAAGGCAGAGATATTTCAATATTTTATCAGGAACATACATTATCTGCTTACGTCAGTTTAACTGTGAGCAAAGACAGTACATTGGTTCCGAAAAAGAAACCCGGTGCTGAAATAAAAGCTGGTAAACGAGGCAGGCGCGCTGAGGGCGAAAGTTTTAAATATGATTTCTCAAAAGGCGAAAGCAGTACTTATGAGAAATCATATGATTTGGGCGAATTTCTATATCGTCTTCACTTTCTGGCGCAGTTAAATCAGGTGCCTATCAGGATTGGTGTACCTTTTGGATATTTAATCGCAGGACTGGTATCTTTTTTCTTCTTGTTTGCATTGATTACTGGCTTACTACTGCACTGGGATAAGATAGTGTCTAACTTTTTTGTCTTCAGGCCCTGGTCTAAAGTAAAAACAGTCTGGACAGATGCGCATACTGCCCTGGGAATGATTGGATTCCCTTTTCAACTGGTTTATGCAATTACTGGTATAGTCCTCATTCTTAACACCACATTATTAGCGCCTTTTACTTATCTTTTTTATAACGGTAAAGCTGATGAAATATACCGCGATCTCGAATATTTCGATTCCAAGGAAACTCCTTATACGTACCAGGCCCTTACTCAAAAAGCAGATGTGCAATCCTATATCGATCGTACACAAAAGTTATGGCAGGATTCTTATATCAAAAGTGTAAACATTAAAAACTACGGTGATGCTGCGATGCAGGTGATCATAGAAGGATCAGCACCTGCAGAACGTAATTTCTCCGGCAACGGTAAGATCGTGTATGAGGTTAAAAATAATAAGGTAATATATCAGAAATCGCCATTAGACGAAAGCAGTTATGTAGGCAAAGTGAAGAGTCTGATCTATCGTTTGCATTTCGGAGATTTTGGTGGATATGCTTTGAAAATCGTCTATTTTATCCTCGGACTAATGGGATGTGTCGTGATCATTTCAGGTATTGTGATCTGGCTGGTAGCACGTGATAAAAAGAATGTTCCTGACCATAAAAGAAAATTCAATCTTTGGCTGGCTAATATCTTTCTGGCAATATGCCTGACAATGTTTCCGGTAACAGCGCTAACATTTATAGCAGTGAAGATCTACAGTGAGGTAGATATGAGTTTTATCTACAGCACCTTCTTCTATAGCTGGCTGGTCCTGTCAGTCTATTATATCATACGTAAAAATCTGAACCGTACGAATCAGGAGACCTTATTATTAGGAAGTCTGTTGAGTCTGGCTATTCCCTTTACCAATGGAATCTATACAGGTAACTGGATCTGGAAAACTTTTTCAACTGGTGCTACGGATATTATGATCATAGATATACTCAGTTTGGCAATTGCTGCTGTTGGATTTATCAGTTTTTATAAAATAAAAGAGAAACAAAAGCTGAATGCTGAAAATATTGCATAAAACAACGCATTTTATGCTGTTGATAATCAATGTATATCATATAACACGCAAAAATTCTTTTGGTATTTGATGAATAAAATGCGGCTCAGATATTATTTTTTCTATATTTGCAGCCCCGCAAGGGAGAAACGGACCGGTAGTTCAGCTGGTTAGAATGCCGCCCTGTCACGGCGGAGGTCGCGGGTTCGAGTCCCGTCCGGTCCGCAAAAAGCCTTAACTTGAAAAAGTTGAGGCTTTTTTGTGAATACGCATCTGCTTTAAGAACTCAGTAGCGAGTTTGTGAACATGAAACCTGTCGGTACCCCATGCTGCTGAACGGAAGCACCCTGTGACAATCAGTTCCATGTTGCCAGCCATATCCAGAGTAATCTCGGTGACCTTTTTATGAAGCTTTAGATTCCGGCTGTACTATGCGATGATATAAAAAGTAAATGGCGGACACTATTGCGCCCGCCATTTACTACTTAAAAATATATACTTAGATGCTATAATCCTAACATTTGTCTAAGATGTGAATCTGCTGCTTCACGGTATTCAGCCCTTTTCGATAACTCTGCTGCTTCCAATGCTGCTGAAAGCCCTGCTTTATCTAAATCATTGCAATATGCCGGTGAACCTGGCTCCTGTTTCCAGGAGTCTGCAAGCGACCCTGTATCTATAGCATCAAAACCAATAGCTTCAATCAAATCCAATACTACCTGCTTTCCATCAGCGTCGTCACCTGCAACAGACAAAGCGACACGGCCATCTTCACCAGCGGGAACCGCTTTTGACTCAAGGCTGGCAGAATAGATATTGTTAAAGGCTTTGATCACGGTATGACCAATGTGTTGAGTTACCCACTGGCTATCCATTACTCCATTCTGAATTTCTTCGATTTCTCCGTCACGTATAGGATAATAGTTTCCTGTATCAACAATGGTAGCCTTAGAATTTGTAAAAAGACCTGCTGGCAATTCTGGAATCGCCTTTTCAGGGATCGTGATAATAATTAAGTCCTCAGCTGCTGCTGCCTCCTCTACCGTTGCTGCTTTTGCTCCGGTATGTTCTGCAAGTTGTGTTAACGTCTCCGGCCCCCTTGAGTTTGCAACACTCACGTCATGTCCGAGATCCGTTAAATGTTTTGCAAGTGCGCTTCCTATGTTTCCTGAACCAATGATTCCTACTTTCATATACTTTATTTATGATAATGATTTAATAATGGTTGTGCATATCTTCTATACCAACAGCATACATAACGTAACAGGAAAACACATGTTTGCCTGGAGCCGGGATAATAAGGAGAATTTACTTTCAACAAACAATATGTATGTTTAGTATTAGTCTGTGTACCTTTACGATTCTTCAATGAAGCTGATATTTCATCCTTTCATTGTATTTATTTACACCTTCTTTAATTGTAATCGTATATCACTTCCAGGAATATTAACGAACTGGCATCAGGGATATCAAAGAATTTTAATCCTATTAAATGTTGTATATTTGTATATATCATTTCACTATTAACGCCACAAATAAAACATCGGCTCATATTTGAGTAATCAAGATCAGCACGTGAATCAAGGTTAAAAAGTACATCGAAGAAGATTTAATTCCGATACTACCACCTTTTTTGAACACCTATTGCAATTACCAGTATATGAATGGGAAAACCGAATCGGCAACTCATCAAGTCAATAAAAGGCTGCATATAACAGGCTACCCACCAATAATATTAATATCATCTTTATCTACGAGTAACCTGGTTAATGCAGGTTCTAAAATATATCAAAATGAATGAATTTACCAAGTCAGGCGTCCATCAATTAATTATTTCTGACCAGGATAACACGACCGGCCATACTGAAACTGGGTTAAAATTTAATTACAGAAACATCCTTGACACCATCACAGAAGGGATTTACGCAATTAGCAAAAACGGCAGGTGTGTATATGCGAATAGTGCCTGCTGCCGGACACTTGGATTCAGCTCGGATAGCGAACTGCTCGGGCAAAATATGCACAGGTTAATTCATCACAGCCACGCGGATTTAACGACATATTCGGCAGACAGTTGCAAGATCGGGAAGGCTATTCTTGAAGGAATTGAGATTGTTGCAGATGACGAGGTGTTCTGGTCCAAAACCGGAATTGCTATTCCAGTACGTTACCATGCCTATCCTCAATATGAAGGGAAGCACCTGATAGGTGCTGTTGTTAGTTTTTATGATATCAGCGATGAAATTCAACAAAAAAAATTATTGGAAGCCAGCGAAAATAAATTCCGGAACATTTTTGCAAATGCTCATGCCGGGATCGTCTATTTTAATGAAAAAAACTTCACTCTATCTGCCAATCCTGAATTTCTTGATCTTGTTCAATATTCCCTGGAAGAACTCAGAACGATGCATGTTACGGACCTGATTGTTGAAGATGACTGGAACCGGGAAGAATCGCTCAGGAAAGAATTAATTAATGCCGAACGTGAAAGCTACAGTATGGAAAAGCGGTATATCCGCAAAGATAATACGATCGTATGGGTAGTCAGCCATGTATCGGGCTTTAAAGAAAACCAGGATACACCATATAATTTTGTTGCAGTCGTAACGGATATCAGCAAACGAAAATCAATGGAGCTGCAATTGAAAGAGCGCAATGAATCCATGAATAAGTTCATCTCTATTATCTCGCATGACCTGCGCAACCCTGTGGGTTCTATTAAGAGTCTTGCAGCCTTGATGAGTGAGGAGTTATCAGCAGGAGATATGGATGCGATCAGGGAATATGTGCAATTAATTACGAGTCAGGCCGATCATACTTTTAATTTATTAATCAACCTGCTCGACTGGAGTAAGTCACAGGTTGTTTTTCAAAAGTTCAAGCTCGAAGAAATTGAGCTATCAGACATTATCCGTGAATCGGTAGATCACATCACATTGATGGCATTTAACAAATCATTGAAGATCAATGTGAATTACCCGGCAAATTTAAAAGTTCATGCCGAAAAAAACATGGTGGCCACTGTACTCCGGAATTTGCTTACCAATGCGATCAAATTCAGTTATGAAAACAGCGAGATTAATCTGGTGGCTATAGCAGATAAAAAAAACATCGTCATCAGTGTCGAAGATCACGGCAGCGGAATGTCAGCAACGATCAGGGATCGGCTTTTTGACAGTGGTGTCCTTATCACTACACCGGGAACGGCGAATGAAAATGGTACAGGGCTCGGTTTATTACTCAGTAAAGAAATAATTGAATTAATGGGTGGCAGGATCTGGGTCGAAAGCGAAGAGAAAAAAGGCACGATATTTTATTTTACATTAAGAAAAGCCCATACATAACTGGCGCGATCTTCAACAGCCAGGTGAAATGGATAGCCGATCAGATCAGGTCATCCGTCAGGACAGTAATATCCCTGATCACCCGATCCAGGTCATCAGCCGCTTTTTTCAACTTAGGGATGATCTCGGCATTCGGTGAATCATCCAGACTGCAAAGCTCAACAAGCCCCAGGATATTGGCTAACGGTGCGCGGACAAGGTGTGACTGGATCCAGGCGATCTCCCGAAGACGCTTGTTCTGATCTTCAATCTGATGGAGATGCTCCTGTGATTCGGTTATGTCCCGCAGGAAGCAATTGACACCAATCACCTCACTACGCAGGTCCCGAATCGGATTGAAGCTCAGCTCTTCGTATACATGCCTGCCATTGACCTCCCGCTGCCGGACAATGCTGAACGCCTCGCCCCTGAAAGCCCGTTCATAGCTTTCGAAAAATATTTGTAATCTTTCCTGTAAAAAATCAGTATATGTCACCTCATCATCTTCGTTTTTGCCTGTCAATTCTTTTACCCTATCCCAGAAAGCCTGGTTACCGGTGATAATCTGATATTGACGGTCGACCGACCAGATCAGATCCTGTGTATTATTGATGATTGCCCGCAGGTTCTGCCCGTCATTATAGATCTTTTCCTGGATCTTTTTTTGTTCGGTAACATCCACGAAATAAACGGCGATGCCATCCTTTGTCGGGTACACGTTCATTGATCCCCAAACCCCAAGCGGGGCATATAACTCTTCAAAATGCACGCTCACCCTTTCGTTCATGGCCCGGTTATATTCAGCATAGAAGCGACCTTCCATGGAATGCGGGAAAAAGTCCCACAGGTTTTTACCGATAACTTCATCTCTCGTACAGGACAACGCCTGTTCGGCGGCCTTATTGATAAAGGTTACCTCCCAATTGCTGTTCAGCGCATAGAACCCATCGGTAATACTATCCAGTATGTTCTCCATTTCCGCGGATTTCTCCGTCAGGATCTGCTCGGACCGCATCTTTTCATCGATATTAATGATCAGAACTTGCCTGGCGCCTCTGCCCTCAAAAATGGTTCGATGGGTATAAACGCTGACATAGAACTGTTGCCCGGCCTTGTTGATATGAAGCATGCGGCCCACATTCACATGGCCTTTTGGCAAGGCTTCATGAAATCTGAGCAGCGCGGGTATCTCAGCAGGTGGCCGGATATCGGTGAGTTTCAGCTGCAGGAACTCTTCACGGATATAGCCGTATTGTTCAATGGCAGCATCGTTCACCGCCAAAAACTGAAAAGTCCGGTCATCATAGATATACATTGGCGTAGGGATACCATCGAACAGGCGCTTGTAATCCTCTGAACTGTTTTTTTGGTGCTGCCGCGGTTTGCTTACCAGGAAATAGAATATACAGCCAAGAATAAGACTCATCACAAACGCAGCAGCAGCAACATCCATAGCAGTAAGATTAATAGTTATTCAGGAATGTAAGTTAAGGTTTTTATTGGCATTCTGTAAGCGCTAAATAAGCGATATTCACATTGGTATTTTACTGCTTCGGGAGCAAATTTTCTTGACAATGATTTTTATAAAGATTTTAATACGAGTAAGCTGAAGCATATACGTATCATCGCATTTCAGCTGTCTTATACGATGAATTGTAAGTTTTTTTTCCGATATATTTATTTTCACGTTCGTCAGCTGATGGCATTGTGACTTGTATTTAATCTCAAGTTCTTTTTTATAGTAAATTGCTTGTCCGCAGGCGAACACCACTTGTTCATTTTCGGACACAGTTATTTTACGGGATGATGCTATTCGGTTTCCCATGCCCTTTTTGTTTATGGCATCAGGATAGCTGCAGCGCTCAAAGAATCAAATACAATTATGCTACGACACCATCTATTACTGATCTGCAGGAATTTCAAAAGATATAAAAGCTCATTCTTTATTAATCTGGTTGGCCTTACCGCTGGTCTGACCTGCACTTTGCTGATTTACCTCTGGGTAAACAATGAAATTCAGACGGATAGGTTTCATACCAAAGGCAGTCAGCTTTACCAGGTGATGGAAAACGAGAAAACTGAAGCCGGGATCAATACGACAGATCTTACGGTAGGCATCCTGGGCAAAACGTTCCTGAATGAAATGCCAGAGGTGGAAGACGCAGTTACGGTTTCTCCCGCATACTGGATTGCACAGAGTAGGCTCCTGGTGAAAAATAATATTGGGATCAATGGCGCCGGACTTTTTGCAGGAAAGAACTTTTTTAAAGTATTTTCATATCCATTGGTCTCCGGCAATATCAATGAGGTGCTCAGTGGAAAAAACTCCATTGTTATTTCAAAACAAATGGCAATGAAATTATTCCATACCACAGATGTGCTGGGCAGAGAAATGATATGGGAAAATGCAGATATGGAGGGAGAAAACCATGCTTTTATTTCGGGAGTATTTAACGATATACCTGCTGGCTCTTCAATGCAGTTTGACTTTGTGGTGTCTATTGATCTGATCATGGGGCCTTCTTCTCCTTTCCTTGAGTGGAGTAACCATGGGCCAAATACTTTTATTGTCCTGAAAAAAAATGCGGACCTGCAGGCCTTCAATGCAAAGATCAAAGGATTCATGCAATTAAAAGGACAAAACAACCGTGAACTTTTTATCAGACCATATGCAGATGGCTACCTGTACAATAAATATGAAAATGGTAACCAGGCCGGAGGAAGGATAGCATATGTAAAGCTGTTTTCTATCATTGCTGTCTTTATCCTGGTCATTGCCTGTGTAAATTTTATGAATTTAGCTACTGCAAGGGCCTCTTTAAGAATGAAAGAAGTTGGGATCAAAAAAGTAATGGGTGCAAGCCGCGGTTCACTGATCATGCAATACATGGGGGAAGCCTTATTGTTGACTTTTTCATCCCTTTTTTTCTCCCTGCTCTGTACTGAACTTTTGCTGCCACGTTTTAATGAAATTACAGGCAAACAGCTGTTTCTCAATTTTGACTGGAAGCTGGTACTGATCCTGACGGGCATCACATCTTTAACCGGATTACTGTCCGGCAGTTATCCGGCACTATACTTATCTGGATTTAATCCTGTTGCGGCCTTAAAAGGAAAAATTACCTATACAGGAAGTGCATTATCGACACGTAAAGGACTCGTTGTATTTCAGTTCACGCTTTCAGTAATGCTGATCGTGGCTGTACTGGTTGTCTATAAACAAATTGATTTTGTCCAGCATGGCCACACGGGTTATCAAAAGGATAACGTATTATACATTGAGCCTCAAGGAAAACTGAAAAACAATGCGGGTACTTTTATCAACGCGATAAAGAAGATCCCGGGTGTAGTTAATGCCTCCAGCATGAACAAGAGATTTATTGGAGACCTGAAATCTACACAGGGCGATTTCAGCTGGGAAGGCAGAGATCCCAAACAGGTGATTGCTTTCCAGCATGCGGGTATCAATAGTGGTCTGATCGAAACAATGGGAATGGAAATGGCAAACGGACGTGCTTTCTCTGATAAGTTCGGATCTGATAGCACTAAAGTTATCTTTAACGAAGCTGGTATAAAAATAATGGGGCTAAAAGATCCTGTAGGTAAGATCTTCAACTTATGGGGGAAAAACCTGCAGATCATAGGAGTGGTTAAGAACGTTCATTTTGAATCTATGCATGAAGTCGTAAAACCCATGTTTTTTCTATATGATGCTGTACATACCAACCGCATCATGGTAAAGATCAAAGCAAATACGGAACAAGAGACAATAACTGCGCTCCAGCGGGCGTATAAAGGTTTTAATAAAGGGGGTAATCTTGAATACAGATTTTTAGATCAGGACTTTCAGGAGCAATATGTTTCAGAAAACAGAATATCCTTGTTGTCGAGATACTTTGCAGCACTCGCTGTAACCATATCCTGTTTGGGGCTGTTTGGACTGGCTTCCTTTACTGCTGAACGTAAACTTAAAGAAATCGGTATCAGAAAGGTATTAGGCGCAAGTGAATGGGGAATTGTATTTAACTTATCGAAAGACTTCATTAAACCTGTGATGATTGCCCTTCTTATCGGACTCCCCTTAAGTTATGTGCTCACTAAACAGTGGCTGGATACTTTCGCTTACAGAATAGACCTGCAGCTATGGTACTTTGCAGGAGCAGGCCTTGTCGCATTACTTATTTCCTGGTTTACGGTAAGTATGCAGGCGATAAAAGCCGGGATGAAGAATCCGATAGACTGTCTGAGAGATGAATAATTAATTCCTTGCAATTTGGATGTAATTGACAGTCAGGTGAGATACTCACAATGGAGTTTCACCTTATCATTTAGCAAGTTTCGGGTTTTCCCACACCATTTCCATTCCAATCTTTACAAAGTATTTTAAACGAAAAACAATGTATAGATTCAAAAACAAATTCGCGCTCATAACTGGCGGGACGAATGGAATGGGCTTTGCCACAGCTCAGCAGTTTATTAATGAAGGCGGTAGCGCAATCATTACTGGCCGTAGTGCTGAAAGAGTCAGCAAAGCAGTAGAACAATTAGGGAAAAGTGCCTTTGGTATTGTATCTGATGCAGGTAAGATGAAAGACATACTGCATTTACATGAACAAGTAAAGCAAAAAACAGATAGTATTGATCTGCTTTTTGCGAATGCGGGTTACGGACGGTTTGCTTCCGTTGAAGATGTTGATGAAGCTCACTTTGATGAACTGTTTGATCTATTGGTAAAAGGTGTGTTTTTCACTGTGCAAGAAATGCTTCCACTACTAAAAAATGGTAGTGCAGTTATTTTTAATACTTCATTTGTTACTGAAATCGGAACACCAAATTTCTCGGTTTATTCCGCAGCAAAATCAGCTGTAAGATCATTCATCAAAACTTTCGCCGCAGAGTTCACCGAAAAAGGAATTCGTGTAAACGGGATTAGTCCAGGTCATATCAAGACCAATATATTTAACAATACAGGTTTGGATCCCATACAGATCGAAGGCGCTATTCAGGACATTATTCCCACAATACCATTTAAAAGATTAGGCAAACCTGCTGAAATTGCTAATGCTGTCTTGTTTTTGGCTTCGCAGGATGCGAGTTATATACATGGCACGGAATTAAAAGTGGATGCAGGAATATCAATCATCAGATAGTAACTACTCTTACACTAGTAGCATATAAATCACCACCAGGCATTTATGCAGAGCGCACCATAAGGCAATTGCCTGGTGCGCTCTTTACTTTATTGATGTCTGATTATCTCGCAATGGCATTTATCGATCAAAAAGCCAGGTCACATGGCTTACCTGATAACTTCATTCAGTTTCTCCAGCAGATCATCACCGCGAAGATTTTTGGCAATGATCTTTCCATTGGGGTCAATCAATAAACTTTGTGGAATCGCTGCTACACCATAGGCTTTGGCCACCGCGTTCTGACGACCTTTTAAATCACATAGTTCTATCCATTCGAAACCATTCGATTTAATCGCATCCAGCCAGAGTGGCTTTTTATCGTCGAGTGAAATGCCAATGATCTCGAAATTTTTATCCTTGAACCGGGCATAAGCTTTTTTAAGATAGGGATATTCCATCCGGCAGGGTCCGCACCAGCTTGCCCAAAAATCAATCAGTACATATTTGCCCTTATTCACTTCTGCAAGTGAAACCATTTTTCCTTTATCATCCATCTGACTGAAATCGATAGCGGGCTTGCCAATGGCAAATTGCTTGACCAAAGCGAGTCGTTCGGCGACCAGCTTCCCTTCTGCAGAGGATTTGTATACAGGGCTTATCGCATTGTACATTTCCTCAAATTCTTGTGGGTATTGGATGATCACAGCGTTATCAGTGAGCATATCATATGAAACCTGAGCGTTTGGATGGCTAACCACAAATCCTTTTGTAGCTTGTCTTATCTTTGAAGAACGTGCAAAAATTAATCTCTTAAAAGCAGCGGCTGAATCTTCGGGCAGCATTTCCTGCTGTGCTTTCCAGATATGGTAAACGGATTCACCGACAGAATCAATCAGGTGTTTATATACAGCAAAGTCGGCCTGTGCCGGACCAGCGCTAATCTGAGCACTTGCTAAGTTTTTACCTTCAATTCGAATCTCTGCTGGTTCCAGCATCAGTTCAATTCCGTCAACTGCAGGCAGCACATCGCCAATTTTAAACTGCTTAAACACCCGGTTTGCGGGTAATAATGACAAATACGCTTTTAGCGGTCGACTCACCGTTCCTGTAAAAGCAAACTTTCCTTTACGGAGCAGCACAGAATCACGTACCGTTTTGCTACCATCAGTATAATTAAGGAAAGCTTTCGTAGGAGCAGTTACTCCGGTAATCGTGCCGGACAGGTGAAAGTTTTGTTGGGCCTGTAAAGTGCCGGCGACTAATAAACAGATGGTCAGGAGTGACAAATATTTTAATTTCATATCAGAATGGTTAATTATATTAATATTTCTAAAGCAATTATTAAATGATCAATTGTAGCCCGGATTTTGTGTGAGGCTACGGTTCAGGGTGCGCTGTGTGGCAGGAACAGGATAGAGCGCAGCCGAAGTTTTCCATGTAGGTTTAACTTCCCCCAACACGCTGTTGATACGGCCAGTACGTTTGAGATCCAGCCATCGGTGGCCCCACTCACTGTTTAGTTCAATCCTGCGCTCCTGTTCTAGCGCGATCAGTAACCCGTCTTTGTCTGTTGCCGCTGTAGACCCGAGGCCGGAACGGTTACGTATCACATCAATGTCCTGGCGGGCACCTGTTATATTGTTCTGCTGTGCACGTGCTTCTGCCCTGATCAGGTATTGCTCCGCCAGCCTCAGTATGGTATAATACTCTGTATTTGCACCACTCACCAGGCTCTTATATTTATTCGGATAAGTATATCTGGTTCCATTGTAGATTGTAGATGACGTCCATGCTACTAGCCGGGCATCATCTGCTTCAAATGCCGCAAGTAGCGGGGGACTTAAATAGTATGTTGGGATTTGCGTCACAGGATTGGGCAACACCTCGCTTGCATACCAGGTAAATCCATTATTATCATTATATAATTGCCAAATAGCTTCTTTACTGGTTGGCGAAAACACTGTGTTCAGGTCGCTGCTCATTTCAAATAATGTAGTACTAATGATTAAGTTACTGGCCTGAATCTCGGCATCGGACCAGTTTTTGTCATATAGATAAACCCTGGCCAGCATTGCGGTGGCAACCCATTTATTTACCCTGGTTCGGCTTCCGCCGGAAATTGAATAGTCTGCGGGCAAGTTGGCCTGAGCAAATTTTAGATCATCAATCATCTGTTTGTTGACATTGGCCACGGACATTCTTGCCATATTCGTATTTTTCGAAACGTCGGTGGTCAACACAAGTGGCACATCTCCATACACATTTACCATATAGAAATAGCAAAAAGCCCTGATGAATCTTGCCTCGGCAAGGGCCTGGTTTTTGAACTTTTCAGTCATCCCCTCTCCTCCTGGTACGCCTTCCAGTATGGCATTCGCCACGTAGATAGTCTTGTAGGATTCCTCCCAGATACGTGCTGCATAACCGTCGGTTGATAAGATCGCGTTATTGGTGAATGAGTTGAAAGTGTTACCAACAAACTGGAGTTCATCAGCACTTAGTCCCAATAAGGTGGAAATGCTGTTGCGGTAAGATCCGGACTGAGGCGCAAAGGAGTCATATAAACCACCCAGGGTCGACTGCACGGTGGCAGAATCCTTGAAAACAGAGGTGGTGAGTAGCTCAGTCTTTGAAGGACCCACTTCAATTAATTTTTTACAGGAAGCCAGCAGCAGCAATATTCCGACTACTGCAACTAATTTTAAGGTATGTTCTATTCTCATGAATACAATGTTAAAAGGTGAATTTAATACCGGTTACCAGCATTCGCAGTGGCGGAAGACTTGTAGTCAGCGTTTCAGGATCCATTCCCTTGTAATTGGTAAAGGTCAGGAGGTTTTGCCCGTGGCAGTAGAGCTGAAGAGACGATAACTTTAACTGTTTCGCCCAGAGCGACGGGAAGGTATACGACAAGGAAACATTTTTCAGTCGCACAAATGATGCGCTTTCTATCACCGCATCTGAGCCCGTATAATAATAAAAGGCATCGGTTTCGGGTGTACCATAACTTGCAGAGTATTTCAGTGGCACGTCCAGAAAGCTTTTTGGAATATTATAACCGGTACCCGGATATGCCGTAAAGTTCAGATCACCTCGTACTGCCCTCCTGTTCACAAACTGGAGAAGAAAATCGAGTTGAAATCCTTTATAAGTAAAAGTATTGTTCAGTCCGCCAAAAAACTTTGGGTCGGTACTTCCGTCTACAATAAAGTCCCCACTTCCATTAGCAGCCAGCCCGGCGGTGATCATTCCGTCCCCATTTACATCCTGAGCTGTAGCAATACCATCTACAATACCAGTTGAGTGGAATACCGTAGTCAGGTTAAGTGATTTACCCACCACATAAGTATTGGCATAAACAGAGTTCTCCAGATCCTGGAATTCAAGTAATTTATTGCGGGGGGCAGAGATATTAAACGAGGTGCGCCAGGTCAGGTTTTTAGTTTTAATATTCACGGTAGTCAGCTCCAACTCCAAACCCTTATTTTGTACGGTAGCCGGGAGATTGGCATTATACTCGCTAAATCCGTCCTGAATCGGCAAAGGCATGCTGCCGAGTAAATTGCTTGAACGGTTACGGTAATAGTTACCAGAAAAGAAGATGCGGTCATTCAAAAATCCAAGTTCCAGTGCAACATCAAGTTTTCTTGTCACTTCCCATTGTAAGTATGGGTTGTTAATGCGCGTGGGCGACAGACTGGGGGTTGGGCCATAAGCAGGACCGGCATAATAGGTACTTAATGTAGCGTAATCTCTGATAGATTTATCACTACCTATAGTACCATAACTGGCGCGCAGCTTTCCAAAGCTTAACCAGGGCAAAGCTGAAGAAAGAAATGCCTCTTTAGAAAAAATCCATGCGGCAGCACCACTGCCGAAGGTTCCGAAAGGCTTTTCCGCCCCAAACCTGGAGGAACCGTCACGGCGGATGTTCCCGCTGAAGAGGTATTTACCGTCGAAATCATATTCGATCCTTCCAAATCCGGAGTCATATTTATAATTATTGTATCCGGAAGAATTAAAAAGAACTGTAAGTGCATTCAAACTCGTCGCCAGCTGTGGATTGGAGAAGATGCCGGTTAGAAAGTAAGGCTGTGTACTTTCCATCTGCTGCCAGCTTCCGCCTAACAAGGCGGTCAGCTTTCCCTTTCCCCAGGTACGGGTATAGTTCAGCTGTGGCTCAGCGATATAGGTCTTGATAAAATTATTGCCAAGTGTGGATGTTGGAGAATAGTTATAAAGCGGATTAGTAGCATTGGCTGGCATAATCGTGGTACTAAAAACATTATTATAATTGTAACCCAGGTCAGCTTTCAACGTCAGCCCCTCTAAGATCCTGTAGCTCATATTTAAACTGCTCACCAGATTGGTCGACTTCAGACTGCTTGTCGAGTTAAACCTGGCTAATGGATTATCGTAGCCGGGACCGAAATACAGGCTGCCATTGTCATCGTAGATGGGGTAATTTGGTGGTAAAGCATAATTAGTTAGTGTAATATTATAATTAGGTACACTGTTGTTATCTGTATTGTAGCTTGCCGAAAGTGAAATGCTGAACCTGCCATTCTGGCTCCTGTGCTGCATGTTACTGTGGAATTGTACTGCTTCATCTCTGGTTGATGTGTTCATTACAGTAGTTTCCCTCCGGTAGTTTCCGCCAAAAAGAAATTGATTATAAAGATCTCCTCCAGATATGTTAAATGCTGCCTTGGTCTGGTGTGCTGTGTGGCCCATTAACAAATCAGGAATATCAGTATAAGCGGACCGATCCCAGAGCAGCAGGTCTGGTGCATTAACCGCCGTTGGCGTGATACCATCATTGGCAAAAGCCTGCTGTCTGATCCTTAAATAATCCGCTGTGCCCAGCATATCAATCATATTAGTTACCCCGCCAAATCCCGTATTCATATCAATAGAAAGCCGGGTATTGCCCGGATTGCCCTTTTTGGTAGTGATCAGAATTACTCCATTTGCACCACGGGAACCATATATCGCTGTAGCATCAGCATCCTTCAGCACGTTGATGCTCTCTATTTGATCTGCACTAATGTTGTTTAGCGGACTAAAACCAAGCATGCTAAAACCTCCAGCAGTCTGCTCTACAGGTTTATCACCGAATGGGATGCCATCTATGACATACAATGGGGAGCTGGACTGAAAACCTAAACTCGTTTGTCCACGAATAGAAGCAGAATAAGTTGCGCCTGCATACCCGGCGCTCTGGGTAATAAACAGGCCCGGAACGCGGCCGCTTAACCCGAGAATAGGGTTAGAAACTGGCTGCTGGGTAATCTCGCTACCTGAAACTGTACTCACAGACCCTGTATTTAAGCGTCTGGTTGTTGTGCCGTAGGCTATCACTACGACTTCATCCAATTTGGCATTGCTGATGTCCAGCGTTACATTCCCAAGATTTACGCTGACATTAATTTCCCTGGTCAGGTAGCCGACTGAGCTGATAATTAAGGTAGATTTTTCATCAACTCCTCTTATGCTGAAATATCCGGTTGCATTGCTGAGGGTCGACATACTAGCTCCTTTCACCAATATGGTTGCACCGGCAACAGCGTTTCCGCTCTGATCCACAATACGGCCGCTAACGTCAATCACGGTAAAAACACGCATAACCCTTTCCAGCAATGAAGCTGTCCGTTCTTTTATCGTGATCGTTTTTTCATTGAGGCTGAATGTTAAAGGCTGATCGGCAAAAATCTGCTCCAGCACCGTTCTGAAATCCGCATTCCTTACCTGGATATTTACAGGCCGTGCATGTCTGATTTGTCCTTCATTATATAGAAAAACATATCCGCTCTGCGTTCTGATCTCTTTCAAGACAGCTTTTAAAGGTGCGTTTGCTTTGGATAACGTAATTTTCTGAGCCAGGCCAGCTGCGCTAACCTGCATTAGAGATAAAATCAGTAATACGGTGGTGAGTCGCATAATCAGCAGTAATTTTTGGAACAGCCGTACTCGCGCACAGCGTTTCCTGGTATAATTTATATACATTTGTTAGGTTTGGTTTTAGCAGGTGCCTCCAGCCTCGAAAACTTTGGCGCCTGCAGTTAAGTTGATTTTGAATTGATTTTGCCAGACTGCAACCGGAAGTGTGAATAGCACTTCTGGTTCGTTTATACTCCGGCCATCTAAGAATAATTTTTGTAGATTTTTATCTTCATATTTAAGGATTAGTGATCAATTGATTATTTAGATACATATATTTTTCTTCCTTCAATCTTGAAGTGAACCTTTCCGGTAGCTTCAAGGGATTTTAACAGTTTAGCAACACTATCAAATCTGGAAACACCGCCACCAAAGCGCTCATGCGCAATGCTGTCGCTATAGATAACTTCCACATTATACCACCGCTCCACCTGTCGCATAATGCTCCCCAGTTCTTCATTTTCAAATAAAAACAGGTTGTTTTTCCAGGCTACAGCCAGTTCGGTATCGACCTGACGCACAACAATCTCTTTTCCATCATTGCTGGCTTCGGTTCCGGGTGTTAAGTTTTTACTCTGATTCGCAGTAGTGATCTTTACACTACCCTCAAGTAAGGTGGTTTTTGAGTCGGGATTGTCACTGTAGGCATTGATATTGAAATGTGTGCCCAACACCTTTACTTCCTGCCCACTGCTTTCCACAATAAACGGATGTGCTTGATCCTTTGCAATTTCGAAATATCCCTCACCAGAAAGAGTTACTCTCCGCTCCTCCTGATGCATAAATGATGCAGGATACTTTAATGAAGAAGCTGCGTTCAGGTAGACAGTACTGCCATCAGGTAGTCGCAGTTGTATCTGCTCTCCACGTGTTGTTTGCAGCGTATTTATCGCATGAGCAGTAGAATTGATAGCTGCTGTCACTGTGTAGACGATTTCGCCATCAGCATTCTTCGAAATAATGACACCAGATTCATTTGCCAGATGACCAGCTGCCAAATCAGTGAGGTAGATTTTCTTTCCATCAGCCAGCGTGAGGGTAGCACCATGTTTACCAGGTGCAACGTCATTGGCATAATTGATATCTTGTTTTTGTCTCTGAAGGCCTGAGCGGATGAATATGCCTGTTCCTATTACCATCACTGCCATGGCTGCGACAGCAATACGTTTAACATATAGCGGTATAATCTGGGGCTTTCTGACAATATTGCCCTGAATTCGCGTCAATATTCTTGCCTGGATCTCCTGAAGATTTGTAATCTCTGATTCATGGTCCTTAAAAGAATCACACCAGCTATTGAACCGGGCAATTTCATCATCACTAGCCGTGGAGTTGGAAACACGCTCCATAATCAGGAGCAATTCATCGTTAGCTGTCATTTGCTTTATGGGCGAGTTTAATATCCCCTCCATTCATAAGAGAACTCAACTACCATCAGCACCCAAGCCTATTAAAAATATTTTTAAATGAGCACAAACCAAAAAGACATGCGTCCCAAATGTATCTTCAATTTCTTTAAAGAAATATACATTTGGTTCTCCACTGTCTTTTCCGAAATTCCTAAACGCAAAGCAATTTCTTTATTGGTCAGGTAAGATTTACGCGACAATTCAAAAATCTCCCTTGCCCTTTCAGGTAAACTTTCTGTAAAGGTTTTCAGGATGCCAATCAGTTCCTTCAGCTCCAGGCTATCTTCCTCTATAGTTTCCTTCAGAGCCGGGGCATCTGCTAAAATTTCGTGCCGGCGTTTACTTAACCTGATTACCCCGGCAAGATTAAATTTTACAGCGGCAAAAAGATAGGCTTTTAAAGAAGTGATTTTGAGACCTTCCCTATTTTCCCATAGCCAGGTGAACACATTTTGAATGATATCATCACATTCAGCTTCATTTTTTAAAATACTGAAGGCGAATTTATACAAGGGACCTGAATACCTGGTATAAATCTCATTAAATGCAGGTAAACTGGCCTGTTTTAATAATTCAATCAGTTCAGCGTCTGTTTTTACGATAGAGGAAGCCATTATTATAAATTCCTGATTGGATTTTGTGGTAGATAACACAAATATACAGAATATTAGGGTTCACTCATCCTTACATAAAGAAATAGCTTATCATTTTCAAGCAATTTGCATCAAAGCGTTATCCAATTTGCTCCGCCAGACCTCTGATCAATCGCTATAATTATAATACGGATGGTCAAATCAATAGGAGAAATGGACAAATGAAATATAATCTACTAATTCCATAGTATTAATATGTAATACAAATAATATTAATATATTTGTAATGATAATCACCTGTTATACAATACAAACCAGATGAAAACTGATCTGCATTTTATTTCAAGTCACACAGAATTACCTATAGAAGAAAACCTCTTCCATATAGGCTGTTGTTGTTGATTTATCTCTCCAGGTTGCTGGCCGTTTAACAATAAACGCCAATCCTACCCGCAAATTTGATAAAAATTATAAGATGATTAAACACTTATAAGATCCTGATTTGCAGTTCTACCCTAAGCCAAAACATTTTTTAAGTCAATCAACGCGCATCAACTGCGTAAAACCGAAAAACCAAATTATATACTCTCCAGATCATGAAAAAAAGTTTACTCCTCCTCCTGTCCTTTTTACTTACGGCAAGTTTTGCTTTTGCCCAGGGTACGATAAAAGGTATCGTAAAAAACAGTAACGGCGCAGCAGTACCAAAAGCTACCATTAAAATCAGAAGTACAAACATCTCCGTAAGTGCCGATGAAAATGGCGGATTCAGTATCGATGCGAGGCAAGATCCCCCATTCTACCTTCAGGTAAGTTCAGTCGGACATAAAGCGCAGGACTTTCAAATCCTCAAAATCCAGGACACACCACTGGAATTGATCCTTGTTGAAAATGCCCTGCTGGATGAAATCGTTGTCACGTCCAGAAGACGTTCAGAAGCACTTCAGGATGTTCCTATTCCGATTTCAGTAATTGGCGGAAACCAGATTGATGAATCGGGTGCTTTCAATGTTAACAGGGTGAAAGAACTTGTTCCATCAGTTCAATTTTATTCTTCCAACCCAAGAAATACCACACTGAATATCCGCGGACTGGGTTCAACATTCGGCCTCACCAACGACGGTATTGATCCTGGTGTAGGTTTCTATGTCGACGGTGTCTATTACGCACGTCCCGCAGCAGGTACGCTCGACTTCATCGATGTGGAACGGATAGAAGTGTTGCGCGGACCACAAGGAACGCTTTTCGGAAAAAATACCAGTTCCGGAGCCATCAGTATTACTACCCGCAAACCGAGTTTTACACCAAATGCGAGTTTTGAAAGCAGCTTTGGTAATTTCGGATATATCCAGGCAAAAGCATCCATCACAGGTCCCCTGAGCAAAAAAATTGCCGGTCGTTTATCCTTTTCCGGCACCCAGCGTGATGGTTTGATTGAAAACATCCGTACACTGAAGAACATCAATGACATCAATAACCTGGGTTTCCGCGGTCAGTTACTATTCCAGCCTACAGATAATCTATCAATTTTGCTTGCGGCGGATAATTCGCGTCAGCGACCGGATGGTTATGCCCAGGTAGTTGCAGGAGTGGTCACCACGCAGCGACCAGCTTATCGCCAGTTCAACGCCATCATTGCAGACCTGGGCTATGCGCTGCCTAGTCTGAATGCTTTCGACAGAAAGGTAGATCATGATACGCCCTGGAATTCTGGCAATGATTTAGGGGGGATTTCCCTTAATGCCGACCTTAAAATCGGTCCGGGAACTTTAACATCCACCACTGCATGGCGCTACTGGAAATGGGAACCCTCGAACGACAGGGATTTTACCGGCTTACAGTCTCTGGCCAAATCAAATAATTACTCCAAACACCAGAACTGGTCGCAGGAAGTCCGTTATGCGGGTGAGCTTTCTGACAAATTAAGTGGTGTTGTAGGTCTATTTTACATCAACCAGGAAGTGCAGACGGACCCTGTAGCGATTGAAGAATCGGGCTCGGCTACATGGCGTTTCTCGCAAAGTACCACCAGTGAATTATGGAAAACGCCCGGGCTTTTTGAAGGCTATGGTGTCAGAAACAGGTTCTCGATCAAGTCCTCCAGTGCAGCAGCCTTCGCCAACCTGGACTGGGAACTTTTACCTGGCTTACACCTATTACCAGGGATTCGTTTCAACTATGATAAAAAAGATGTTTCCTATGATCGAACTACCTATGGAGGTCTGCAAACTACCGATCCTGCATTGCTCGCATTGAAAAATCTGGTCTATACCAACCAGTCTTATGTAGCGGATGCGGATGAGAATAACTTCACTTATTCCCTTACGGCTTCATACCGGCCAAACAAGCGTGTAAATGCTTTTGCAACGTATTCCACCAGTTTTAAACCAATTGGGGTAAACGTGTCTGGTCTGCCAACGGTTAATGGCGCAGCAGCAACAGACCTGGCTGTAATCAAACCGGAAGATACAAAACATTATGAAGTTGGCGTTAAAACCAATCCAACCGACAACGTCACCTTAAATGTTACGATACATAACTCAGATATCAAGAACTACCAGACCAATGTACAGTCGCCCGAAATCGGTGTAAACCGCGGTTATCTGGCCAACGCCGAAAAGGTACGTGTTCGTGGTGTGGAACTGGATGCAAACATTAAAGCAAATCAGTATTTCTCCTTCTATGGAAATGCAGCTTATACCGATGCCAAATATGTGAGTTTTACCAATGCCCCACTACCGCTCGAAGAAACAGGTTTAACGGTGAATGGCGCGCAGGTGGCCTTCAAAGACATATCCGGCGGCCGTCTGCCAGGTATCTCTAAATGGGCCGGATCAGTAGGTGGTGAATTCGCTATTCCGGCTCAGTTTTTCAATAAGGAATCGAAATTCTTCATAGCCGCAGACGGCTCTTTCCGTTCAGGTTTTTCTTCCAGCCCATCTCCATCAGCCTATCTTAACATTGACGGCTATACCTTAATCAACGGAAGGATAGGTTTTAAGACGATCAGCGGCTTATCTGCTTATGTATGGGGACGTAACTTGCTGAACAAAGATTATTTCGAGCAACTCTTGCCGGCAGGTGGTAATGCTGGTCACTATGCAGCAGTACTCGGCGATCAGCGGACATACGGTGTAACGCTTCGTTATGCGTTCTGATGTTTACTCCATAAGAACTCCGTTGATGCTGCTACAGTCCATATCAAATAGGTTAATGTTGTCATCAGCATATAAAATCAAAAGAAAGCCTTCAGATCGAAAAATCTGAAGGCTTCTTCAATCACAGTCCGCCTTACTGCTAAACGGCTTAAAATAAAATTACAGTTGATATTATTATTAAATTAATGATACTTTAGCCCTACGGGATAACCTATAGGCAGATCACTAACGATCAACCACTTAATCAATCCTAAAAGCGCTGATAAATTAATAATGCTCGTAATGACAAAAAAAACGCTGATCCTGTCAGGATTTATTCTGGCAAAGTTTCTTCTGCAGTATTTACTCCTTAATCCCCATTACGATTTACAACGTGACGAGTTTTTACATCTGGATCAGGCAAATCATCCCGCCTGGGGATATCTGTCTATACCACCAGTTACCTCATGGATCTCCCTGATTATCCAGTCTCTCGGCAATTCTGTTTTCTGGGTTAAATTCTTCCCTGCACTATTTGGGGCACTGACGATGGTCATCGTCTGGAAAACTATCGAAGAGCTGAAGGGCAATCTTTATGCATTGATTTTGGGAGCAACCTGTATGCTGCTCTCCGTACTGTTGCGGGTTAACTTATTATTTCAGCCTAATTCGATGGACATTTTATGCTGGACAGCACTCTATTTTTCACTGATCAAATACTTTAGCCGGGAAAAGCCAGAATGGCTATATATAGCTGCAATTGTTTTTGCGTTCGGCTTCCTCAATAAATACAACATAGTGTTCCAGCTTATCGGACTTGTTCCCGCTTTGCTCATCACTGATCAAAGAAAAATCTTCATAAATAAACATTTATACCTGTCAATTTTATTGTCATTGGTGTTGATTTCTCCCAATCTGTATTGGCAATACAAAAATGGCTTTCCGGTTTTCCACCATCTCGCAGAACTGACTGCAACCCAGTTGATACATGTCAGCAGATGGTTGTTTTTAAAAGAACAGGTTTTCTATTTCATTGGCGCATTACCTGTGATTATTGCCTCACTATATGCTGTTCTATTCCATGAATCCTTAAAAAAATTCAGATTTTTATTTTGGTCAATGATACTTACGCTGATCACTTTTACCTATTTCAGAGCGAAGGGTTATTATGCCATAGGCATCTATCCTATTTATATTTCTCTAGGCGCAGTTTTTCTGGGCAATGTGCTGCACAATGGCTGGAAAATATATTTGCGCCCGGTACTTCTGGTGATTCCGATCATCTTTTATGTGTTATTGTTCCATGTTTTTTTTACAGTTGAAAGCCCCGGAGAAATCACAGAAAAGAAAGAAACTTACCAAAAGTTAGGTTTATTGCGCTGGGAAGATGGAAAAGATCATCCACTGCCACAGGATTTTGCGGATATGCTGGGTTGGAAGGAATTGGGCAAAAAGGTAGAGACCGTTTATAATGGATTGCCCAAAGGCACTCAAACGCTGATTGTTTGCGACAATTATGGTCAGGCAGGTGCAATCAATTATTACGTTAAAAACAAAAATATAAGAGCGGTTTCGTTTAATGCCGACTATATCAACTGGTTTAATCTTGAAAAGAAAACTGACAATTTTATCAGGGTCAAGGATTTTATCGGCAGTGATGATGAGTTCAAAAAAACAAGTCCTTTTTTCAGGAAATCGTTTGTGGCCGACTCAGTAAACAATCCATTAGCCAGGGAATATGGAACGAAGATCTTCGTTTTTATGAATCCGACCATAGATGTGAATCAAAGGCTGAAAGCAGAAATTGAAGACGAAAAAAGGCATTAATAGGGTTAGTCAGGCATTATCATTATTGGTAAAATAGCCGGAGACACACATTCCGTAAAGATGTTGCTGACACCAGAATAGTATAATCCGGGCATTTTTTAGCAACCCGCTTTAGATCTTTTAAATAATTTAACGACCACACAATATTTTGGATTTAATAACGCTTTAGTATATGAGAGCGTTAATTTAGATAAGCGGAAGTGGTCGGATTGATCATTTCCGCTTTCTTTTTATATCCGCAATTTCTGCTATTACAAATCTTCGTTATATATTGTGGTCAAATTAACTCAACCGCTTCATGGCGGCTCTTTGAAAACGGCAATTCACGACTGATGACTGACTATGATAACTTAAAAAAACACGTGCTTAAACTCACGTCAATGACCAATGATGAACTGGATGAATTTTGTGCCAGCTTCAAATTAGTAAAAGTAAAGAAGAGACAGTTCATTGTGCAACCGGAGTTTATTGCCAGAAACAGATATTATGTGGTGAAAGGTTGTTTCAGAGCCTATGTTATTGGTGATGAAGGCCAGGAGCATACCATTCAATTCGCTATTGCTGACTGGTGGATCTCAGATTATAACAGCTATATCTTTCAACAGCCTGCCTCCATGTTTGTCATGGCCATTGAGGAAAGCATCATCCTTCAGATTGATTATGAATCGGAACAAAAATTAAAGGATCGGAAGCATGTTTTCGAAAGGTATTTTAGAATTCTTGCCGAAAATACTGCAGCTCATATGGCACGAAGGGTGATTATAAACTTGACCCTCACCGCAGAGCAGCGTTACGAACATTTTTTAGCGCGTTATCCTGAAATTGTAAGTAAGGTACCTCAATATGCGCTGGCCTCGTTTTTGGGGATGACAACAGAATACCTCTCTAAACTGCGTAATAAAAGGATTCTCCGAAAAAGTTAATCTGGTTCAACAGTTTTTCTTAAACCAGTTCGCCTGCATTTACTAATCCAGTTCATGGAAAAAATGCAGGATCTGTGCCACATTTGTATTGTCGGAATGACAATACAAATAAGTAAAATTTAACAAAATTACAATGGCACCTCTTACACGAACTCAGGTATTTATCATGGCAGCCACCGCAGGCATCTGTGTGGCAAATGTTTATTACAGCCAGCCTATACTCAATGCAATAGCATTAAAATTTCATGTTGCGGCAGAAAAAGCCGGCACCATTTCAGTATTATCTCAAATCGGATACGGTATAGGATTATTTTTCCTTACACCAATTGGTGATATGATCGAACGTAAAAAACTGATCCTCTATCTGCAGCTGGCACTGATTATTTCTCTCTTAGTAGTGGCCTTTGCTCCCACCCTCATGGTACTTTATACAGGAAGTTTGCTAATTGGTGTTTTTGCTGTAGTGGCACAGGTGATTCTTCCAATGGCTGCCAGCCTGGTTAAAGAAAACAGGGGAAAAATAGTCGCCCAGATATTTACGGGGATTTTAATTGGTATACTCGTTGCCCGCGTATTCAGTGGCTTTATTACAAGCTGGTTAGGATGGCAATATGTGTATATGATTTCTGCAGGGATGGTAGCTGTTACAACCATACTGATGCAACGGGACTTTCCTGGTGTAACAGAACGGTTCACTGGTACCTATGCCAGCTTACTGCAATCTACTGTTGCTCAACTAAAAAGATTTCCTTTATTAAGACGCACTGCATTAACGGGGATGCTTGCCTTTGGTACGCTGAGCGCATTCTGGGTAACACTAACTTTTTACCTGAGTGCTGCTCCTTTCAATTATTCTGCTTCAGGAATCGGATTATTCGGTTTGCTTGCAGCTGCGGGTGCATTAATAGCGCCCGTATTCGGCAAATTAGCAGATAAAGGCACACCAAAAAGATCACTGATCTTTTCCATGGGTGTAACCTTAATCAGTATTCTTATCCTTAAGTTATTTCCGGGTATGCCTGCTGCAATCTGGATCACGATCATTTTATTGGATATCGGTGTTCAGGCCACTCAGGTAACCAATATCGCAATTGTCTATACACTTGACAGTTCCGCAAATAGCAGAATCAACACGGTTTATATGACCAGTTACTTTATCGGTGGTGCTTTAGGCTCCTATTTAGCCATACAATTTTACAATGCAGGCGGCTGGAGCTGGTCAACTTCGTTTATGGGCGTGCTTGCAGTATTGGCAATCATCAATGTGCTTACTGGTATTCGTAACACTAAATAATCAGATCATGAAAATAATAGTAATTGGTGGCTCAATTGGCGGGTTAATTACAGCCATTGCGCTTGCAGATCAGGGATTTGATGTAGAAATCTACGAACGCTCTGCTGCTGATATGAAAGGCAGAGGTGCAGGACTTGTTATTCAGCCGGATATGATGGAGTACCTTATGGAAAAAGGAATTTCTCCAAAAACAGTTTTTGGCGTTCCTGCGTTAGAGCGACAAGTTTTAGATGAAAATGGCCATGCAGTATTAACTTATGCAAATGACACCATTTTTACCTCGTGGAACTATATATGGCGCCAACTGAAAGCGCATTTTAATCCTGACAAATATTTTTATGGTTATGAACTTGAAGGCATAAAGTACGGGAAGGATTCAGTTGTTGCCAATTTCAAAAACGGCGAAACAAGGACCGCAGACTTAGTGGTCGGCGCTGACGGGTACAATTCAGTGGTAAGGGAATACATTGTTCCAAAACGTGAACCTCAATATGCAGGCTATGTTGCTTTCAGAGGGCTTATTCCCGAAGAGGAGATGAAAAAAGAAGATATCGCCTTTTTCGCAAATCGATTTTCAATATATCCCTACGAGCATTCACATCTGCTTTGTTATCTGGTTCCCGGACCTCAAGGAGAACTGACTCCTGGAAAACGACTATTTAACTGGGTTTGGTATTTGAATAAATCGCATCCTGCACTGGAAAAACTGATGACTGATAAAAATGGGCTTACCAGGAAATATACAGTTCCGGCAGGTTTTTTAAGCGAAGAAAATTTACAGGAGCTACATGAACTTGCTCAAAAACAACTGCCACCAATTTTACGGGACAGCGTATTGCAAACTAAACATCCATTTGTACAAGTGATAGTTGATCTGGCAGTACCAGTGATGTATAAAGACCGTGTTTGTATTCTTGGAGATGCTGCCTTTGTAGTCAGGCCACATACAGCTTCAGGAACTGCCAAAGCTTATCGGGATGCGCTTGCACTGGCAAATAGTTTACGTGAACATCACGAGCTGGAAACTGCGCTGAAACATTGGAATGAACAGGAAAAAATGTACGCAACAGCGCTGATCATTCATGGTAAGCAGCTTGCCTTCAGAAGCCAGCTGGGTTTTACAAGTCAGATAATTCAATCGGAATAGTAAACTTTAATCCATTGATCAAGGTTCATCTGCTCTGCAATAAAACTATAAAGCCCTGAAATCTATTTTCAGGGCTTTATGATAAACACACCAAGTGCAACATACACATCCATCAACCAGGCTATTTCACTGTCACCTTCATCTTCTGCGATGTATGTGCACTAAAATAACCAAGTGCTTTATTGTCAATATTTGAAGGCGGATTTCCTGGAGTAACTCCCCCGCCTGGTCCGTTTTGCGACTGCTGACTCAAGGTAAACCAATAATTGAAGACTGGTTTATCAATACACTGCATCTCCACCTCTACTTCATCCCCGGCTTTCAGTTTTTCATTTTCATCATCGCTGTAAAACAACACGTTAACCACATCATTCCCATTGCTCAATCTGTCATTGTCAGCATAGACAACCTTGATTTGCACACCGTTGACCTTCATCACCCAGCGGTACTGGTTAACCCGCTCTGCCGGGTCTTTGAAATGAACCTCTACCGCCTTAAAATCTTCGCTGCCGAAAGTGATCACCTTAATACTCAAACTATCCAGATTGACCAATGCCGGTATAGTGGATGCTGCGGTATAAGTGATATCTTTTGAGATTACTTTCATGGTATACTTCTGACCGATCTGGCCCTGCAAAGCTGATGAGGTATAAGTACCAGGTTTAGTTTCCGTAAAGACCCAGCTACGACTGGATTCATCTGTCACCAAAACCTGTGCTCCTGTTATGGGCGGATACTGGTTACTGGTCGTATAGGGTACAGATTCACTCATCGTGATGGTCTGTACACCGGGTTGATCGTTAATATTACCTTCTATGACAACCTGGTTGGGAGAAGTATTGAGCTTCACATCAATCACTTTTTCGCAGGAAGTCATACTCAGTGATACAATGATAAAAAAGCAGGCGTATATGATATGTTTTAGCATGACAATTAGAATTTAAAGTTATAAGTGATAGAAGGAATGATACCAAAAAGACTCGTTTGCACTGCTTCAGTTTGAGTTGGATCGCTCTTTTTATCTCTGAATTGTATAGCATACGGATTTTTACGGTTAAGTGCATTGTACACACCAAAACTCCAGCTGGACTGATACTTTGCTGTCTGTTTAGCTTTCAGCGTGGCGCTGATGTCCAGTCTGGACGTATAAGGCATCCTGTCGGCATTTCGTGCCGTATAAAAATAAGTGGTCAATCCACCGGTACTGTATTTTCCTGCGGGAAAAGTAACGGCATTTCCTGTGCTGTAAATATAATTTGCAGAGAATGTCCACCTTGGATTGAAGTTATAAATACCTACCAACGCCAGGTCATGTGTACGGTCTTGTTTTGCATTGAAATAGTTGCCCTCATTGATTTCATCAAATTTGCGTTCGGTTTTAGACAGGGTATAACTCACCCACCCTGTTAATTTGCCTTTTGTTTTTTTAGCATACAGCTCCAGGCCATAGGCGCGACCAATACCATAAAGCAACTCCGATTCTACATTCGCATTCGCGGTAAGCTCGGCACCGTCTTTATAATCAATCTGGTTTTGCAGCCACTTATAATACACCTCGCCTGAAAACTGGAATGAATTATCTTTGCTGTTCCTGAAATAACCCATAGCCACCTGATCGGCCAGCTCCGGTTTAATATTGTTACTGCTCATTACATACTGGTCTGTTGGTGAACCCGCATTCGAGTTGGTTAGGATATGGATATTCTGTGTATTACGGTTATAAGATGCCTTAATCGAATTTTCTTCATTCAGACTATAACTGGCAGAAAACCTGGGCTCAGCATAAATATAGGTCTTTACAAAATCACCGCTCCCGCTGGTCGTAGATGATGCAATCTCTCCCATGTTATCATAAGTGCTGAATGTACCCGGGCCAAGCAGGGAGAAAGAACTTAGACGTAAACCGTAAAGTATATTGAATTTATCGGTGATGGTCCATTCATCAGACGCGTAAGCGGCCAGCTCTAATCCATACCGGTTTTCGACCGACAAAGGGTTAAAACTTGAATTCCCTGTAGTGGTAATATCTGAAGGCGCAATGCGGTGATGGGTGGCCTGAGCCCCAAACCTGATCACATGTTTATTGCTAAAATATTGGAGATCCTGTTTGAAGTTAAAATCCCTGATCAATGAGGTAACTCTCGCATTGTTATCTGCATCAAGCAACTCAATTGCATAGTTGTACTTGTTGAAAATGAAAGAGGTATTCGAGAAGAGTTTATCGTTAAACACGTGATTTAATCGTACCGTCGCAGTGGTATTTCCCCAGTCGTTAGCAAACAGATCTTTTATTCCAATGTTATCCTGGCCAAAATAGCCGGAAACAAAAATGGTGTTCTTGTCGTCAAACTGGTAATTCAGCTTAGCGTTGATATCATAAAAATTCAGCGTATTGCTGTTTAATGAAGAATCCGGAGAAGCTTTTAACAGCAGATCGATATAAGTTCTTCTGGCGCTGACCATAAATGAACCTTTGTTTTTCACAATTGGCCCTTCTACTTTAATACGTGAAGCGATTAATCCTACCCCTCCTTCAACACCAAATTCTTTATTATTACCATCCTGCATTTTAACATCGAGTACTGAAGATAACCTGCCGCCGTACTGTGCTGGCATCCCTCCTTTATACAGGCTTACATCTTTAATCGCATCTGCGTTGAAAGTGGAAAAGAAACCCAGCAAATGCGAAGAATTGTAGACCGTCGCTTCATCCAGCAGGATCAGGTTTTGATCGGCTGCGCCACCACGCACGAAAAAGCCCGTGTTTCCTTCTCCGCCAGATTTTACACCGGGTAACATCTGGATCGTTTTCAGCACGTCTTTCTCCCCAAAAAGTACCGGAACGTTATCCAAGTCTTTCATATTGAGTATGTCCAGTCCCATTTGGGGACTGCGGACATTGTCATTCTTCCTGGAACCAGCGGTGATGACCACTTCGTTCAACGCTCCCTGATCTGGTTTAAGTTCGAAATTGAACTTAGCCGATGAACTGAGTGTGATCTTTTTCGTTGCAGATGCATAACCGGTATAACTGACAGTGAGATTGTATTCGCCGCTATTACCTGTCAGCGAATAAAAACCGTAAGCATTGCTGGAAGTACCGAAGGACTGAGTTACTCCCTGAATTTTAACGGTTGCACCAATCAGGGTTTCTCCGGTTGCAGCATCTCTGATGGTTCCGCTAATTGTAAATTTCTGTTGGGCAGATGCCGGCGAGAAAGCGTAAAGTAGAAAGATTAAGCATATTAAGCTCTTTTGTATCATGAATGTAGGGTTATTTTTAGGATGATCATCTGCACCTGTTCTCGCAATTGTATTAACGCGTGCAAAAATACTTTTTTCATCTGATTATATTGTTGTTTTAACGTTATGAAGCTATCATGCTTGTATTGACTGCTCCTCTACCACAATAGTTCAGGATGGTTTGATTTCAATATATCCCTCTTAAAACTGATGAAGCAATAATAATCCTCAGCAGTAGACCATTATCAATTCACATACTGATTTTAACAGCTACGTATTCAGGCCGTAACAGCTAGTAGGAGTAGTCTCCCCGATAGGGTTAATATAGGATGTTTATAGTATACCTGTAGCATACCATATGTACCCCATATATACAGCAAAATTACTACATAAATACCTCAAATATACCTTTTAGGTAATTATGTAGTATGTATATGGTAAATCAGGGGTACATATGATATACTACAAATACCCTGTAAACATCCTATAATAACCCTATCGACCAAACTCAGCATAGGAACTGTATCGGGCAACACCACATCCGTTATAGCATAAAGAACAATTTTACACCCTAAATGCATTTTTACACAAATACATGTAAAAAGTTTATTTACAACACCTTAACTTACATTCAATACATAACGGAATAAAGAATATGTCCTGAATTGGCATTGAAGGTGATACGAGCCTGAATATTCAAGGATGCTGCGGGTCAGTCTTTCTCCCGATATGTAAAATAATTATTCACCTTAAATTTTAAGTAGTATGGCTATCGTTACACACGGCCCTTTTGTAGGATTCTCAGGCACAGTTGATGGATTTACGTATTATCAATTACCTAATGGAACTACAGTGGTAAAAAGAAAAAATCCAAAAAGAACTAAACCCGCGACAGAAGGACAGCTCCCGGTCATGAATGACACCGCAGTCTGCGCGGAATTCATGAAACCCCTTAAAGAATTTGTAAAAATAGGTTATGATATTGAAGCTGCTATTTTACAGGATAACGCTAATAATGCAATGGTAAAGGAGATCAGGAAAAATGCAATTACAGGGAAATATCCAGAAAGAAAAGTTGATTTTTCTAAAGTGTTAGTCACTAAAGGATTAATGCCCGCTCCTGCTGCTATAGCCACAGAAATGACCGAAGAAGGAATTGCTGTGAGCTGGGATACCAGCCTTATACCAAAAAGAACGTTCTATAGTGATCAGGTAATTATCCTGGCATACTTTGCAGCAATAGGCGAAAGCCGTTATATCAGCGGAGGAGCGCAGCGTCACCTCGGAAGAGATATGTTAGTCCTGGAAGGTATAGAAAGAGATCATGAGATGGAAATATATGTGGCTTTCGTCAGTGATGACAGGAAGAGCATTTCCAACAGCGTTTACCTTGGACAGCATCACTGGTAATCATGGCGACCGGAAATGGAGCCTCCATTCATGCAGGGTTTAGGGGAAAAGTAGGTACAGTTACTCTGAGTACCTGGCTGTCAGTAGATACGATGCGGTCAAATATGCCCGCAAATGGAAAGAAGAAGCTTTCGCCAAAACAGCTGACTCAGACCGAAATCATGAAACTGGTCTCGTCTTTTTTATCTCGGTTGCTAGCTTTGATCAATATCACCTACCAGCAAGCCAGATATCCTGATCAGACAAAAATGAATGAGGCGGTTAGTTATCATATCAGGAATGCACTAGTTGGGGATGACACCAACCGTTTTTTTGATTTAACAAAACTTAAACTCAGCAAGCCCATCAGATCAACCCAGTCCGTATGGAAGCCGACACTGGTATCAGAAACAGCCCTTCAGATAAAAATTACCTGGGAATTGAACCCATTTCCCTTGAAGTCGACACAACTGGATGATCAGGTTTTCCTGATCTTTTATCTCAAAAGCCTGGACATGTTTGATACTATAAGGGGTCCCAGGAGAGATGAACTTACATTTACTTACACAGCGCCCAAAAATACAGTGGACAAGGAAGTTTTTTGTTACATGGTAATCAGCTCTGCGGATGAAAAACTGGTCTCCCCAACAAAATATCTTGGAATGGTGACGGTAATGGCCTGAGGTACCAAATCTCATAGCCTGATTTTGTTTTCTGACTTATAATGATTAATTTTATAACAATGAAGAAACAAAAGACAGCGATATTACACGAGCTGGCTCCCCAGAGCCATTGCTTCTGCTGTAAAATGTATTTTTTCTCGAATTTTAAGGACTTCAATACTTCTCCCCGGGCCTGATAAAAAAAATTCCGGACCGGGGTTGCACCCTTCTCCTCCTTTATTCATTTTACCGACTTTATCATGTTGCGAAATCTTAACAGGCTTCCGGCTAAACGCTATTTTACACCCGTGTTTTTAGTGCTGAATTGCATATTGCTTATTGTAGCACTATTCAACTCAAATTATTGGTTTCCAATAATCTCTATACTGCTATCCAAATTAATTATGATAGTGCACGTCAATAACAGACGTAAAGCCATAGCACGTCTAAAGAACAATTTCTGTGCACCATTTCTCAAACCAGCTGGTTATACTGGACCAGAAATGGCTACTGCTGACAGGTTAAGAGCAATGAAACTACGCAGTTACCGACTTAACAAAGGCAATAAATTAAGGCTGGAAAATCATCCACTCAACTAAATACATAATGATGAATACAAACATGCAGAACGCGGTTGTCATGACCGAAGAAGATTTTAATTTATTAAAATCTTACGCGAATAAAAAAACTGATATGAATGATGAAATGTCTTTGGCGAATGAGCTGGGAAGAGCAGTAATTGTAAGAAACGATGCATTCCCTCCTCACTGTATCAGGATCAATTCTTTTGTAGAACTGTTAGATCTTGAGACCGGAAAAACAATGAAATTTACACTGGTGATGCCCGAAAATGCGGATATCACCCGACAGAAAATCTCTATCCTCACGCCTATCGGGGCAGCATTAATAGGTTTCAGAAAAACTGAGGAAGTGGTATGGAAAGTACCGGCGGGTTTGAAGACATTCAGAATCATAGAGGTGATTAATCCCGAATTGATTACTTCCTGTTAAAGAAATCCAGAGGAAACGCGTGGTCATTTAGCTATAAACCTACAAATACCATACTTAACAGTCAGATAATTAGTATACATAATTTCTCTATGTATAAAGGAAAATTATATATTTGTAGTATGAGTACAACCAACGGAATGTTAAAGGGCAGTTTGCAAACCATCATTTTGAAATTGCTGCAGGAAAATGAGAAAATGTACGGTTATGAAATCACACAGAAAGTAAAAGAGATCACTAATGGTGAAATCAAGCTGACTGAGGGTTCCATGTACCCCTCCTTACACAAAATGGAAGCTGAGGGGATGCTGAGTACGAGTACGGAAATGGTGGATAACCGGGTACGGAAATATTACGCTCTGACTAAAGAAGGACAGAAAGAAGTAGAAACTAAACTGCAGGAAGCAAAAAGTTTTATCGGAAACCTGGAGTTGTTACTCAACCTGAAAACGAAACTGTCATGAAAGTAACAGCACAGCAACAACTGGACATACGCCGGCTTCTGGCAGGAATTGTTATTGTACAAGATACGGCAGATGAGATCTATGATCACGTGCTCACGGCATTGGAACATCAGGAAGAAGATCGCTTTGAAATGAGTGCAGTAGAAAACCTGGTGCATACCGAATTTGGAAATATGATCAATACGGTGGCCGAAAAGAAAAATTACCAGCGGATGAATAATCTGTTTGGTGTGCTCATGTTTACTGTCGCCCTGCTCACCTACTGGCTAACGATGGAACCTACGGTGAGTTTCTGGGATTGCGGGGAATTCATCGCCACAGCAAACAAACTGCAGGTGGGTCATCAGCCGGGCGCACCGCTTTTCCTGATGATAGGAAAAATGTTTAGTCTGCTTGCTTTAGGCGATACTGCAAAAATTGCTTACTGGATTAATTTCAGTGCCGTCTTAGCCAGTGCGGGGACTATTATGTTTTTGTTCTGGACCATTACAGCGCTCGGCGCAAAGCTATTCAGCAGAGATAAAATAAAGACCAAAGCAGTGAGTATCATGGCGGCAGGTCTGATTGGTGCCCTGGCTTATACTTTTTCTGATACTTTCTGGTTCTCAGCAGTGGAAGCAGAAGTATATGCCCTCTCCTCTCTGTTCACCGCAATAACTTTTTGGGCGATCTTAAAGTGGGAAAGTCAGAGGAATGATAAATGGCTGCTCTTCATCGCTTTCATTATAGGACTTTCTATAGGCGTGCATCTGCTGAGTTTGCTGGTCATTCCGGCAGTAGCACTGGTTTACTATTTTAAAAAAGCACAAAAAATTACCGCAGGAGGCACATTAAAGGCTTTTGCAGCAGGAATTCTAATTGTGGGTTTGGTACAATTCGCAGTAATCCAGTATTTTGTACTTTTCGCGGCAAAAACTGATCTGTTTTTCGTGAATGGCCTCGGACTTCCCTTTGGTTCAGGCGCTATCGCTTTTGTAATAGGGATCGGAGTGGCAATAACATTGGCGATAGCCTATACTATCCGTGCTAAAAAATATAAGCTGAATCTGGGTCTTTTATGTCTGGTGTTCATTCTATTTGGCTTCAGTTCATATTTCATGATCATTATCAGGGCCAATGCAAAACCGGCGATCAACCTGAGTAACCCTGATAATGCCTTTTCTTTGTACAGCTATCTGGGACGCACGAATTACGACTCCACTCCTTTATTTTATGGTAATACCTTCGATGCCAAATTATTGGAAAACAAAGAGACTGGCGAGACCTACAGAAAAGGGAAATCGGGATATGAGGTTTCAGGCAAAACCTACGCAAGTAAATACGATAAAAACCTGCTGTTTCCGAGAACATACAGCAGATATGTTAATCATGTGAATTTCTACAAAGAATGGCTGAACTTACGGGATGGCGAATCGCCCTCTTTTGCAAAGAACCTTCAGTTTTTTACGTCCTGGCAATTGGGATTTATGTACTGGCGCTACTTCATGTGGAACTTCGCTGGTCGCCAGAATGATAACCAGGGACAAGGTGATCTGCAAAATGGCAACTGGATATCTGGCATTAAAAGTTTGGATACCATACGCCTGGGGAATCAGGCCGATCTTCCTTTAAGTATTACCGCAAACGAAGGCCATCATGTTTACTATGGTTTCCCGCTGATCCTGGGCATCGCCGGACTCTTCTGGCTGTACCGTAAAAATAAACAGACGGCATTAATTGTGGTTACCCTTTTCTTTTTCACAGGAATCGCGATCATATTGTATCTGAATCAGCATCCGCTGCAGGTCAGAGAGCGGGATTATGCGTATACAGGTTCATTTTATGCTTTCGCCATCTGCATAGGATTCGGTGTACTGGCTTTGAAAGCAATATTGAACCGTATCGCTGGCGACAAAATGAGTTTGTATGCTGCAACATTCATCTCTTTGCTGGCGGTACCTGTGCTGATGGGTATGCAAGGCTGGGGCGACCATAACAGGTCGGGCAAAACCACTGCTGCAGACTGGGCCAAAAATTACCTGAACTCCTGTGCACCAAATGCGATTCTGTTTACAAATGCGGATAATGATACTTTCCCACTGTGGTATGCGCAGGAAGTGGAAGGATTCCGTACGGATGTCAGGGTCATTTGTATCCAGTTTCTATCGGATGATGCCTATCTCAACCAGCTGAAGAAACAGCTTAACCGCTCCGCTCCTTTGCCACTCAGCATGCCGGAGGAAAAGTATACAGCTGGTGTAAGAGATTACTTCCCTTATGTAGATTATGGTATTAAAGACAGTGTAGAGCTGAAAGATTTGCTGGCGGTACTTACGTCTGACCATCAGGAGGATCAGGTGCAGATGGCCGATGGAAGTTTTATGAATTTCCTGCCCACAAGAAAGTTCAGGCTGACAGTGAATGCTGAGCAGTTGATAAAAACAGGTACGATAAGTACGGCAGAGAAAGAAATGGTTACGCCTGCGATGGAATGGAACTTTGCCAAAGAATACGCCGGAAAAGGTGATCTGGCGATGATCGATATCCTGGCGAACAACAACTGGGAAAGACCTGTATATTATGCGACTACAGTGTCTGATGATACTTACATGGGATTAGATAAATACCTGTATCTGGAAGGATATGCTTATCGTTTATTACCTTTTAAAACGAATGGTGATGACAGAGATAAAACGAGCAAAACGCATTCTGATGTGATGTATGCGAACGTGATGAATAAGCTCAACTTTTCTGCTTTTCACAAAGCAAAATACCTGGATCCTGAATCGAGAAGAATAGTGAATGGCACATGGGATCTAAATAATACACTGGCAGCAAATTTATTACTGGAAGGCAAACCTGTACAGTCAGCCAGGATCATGGAAAAAAGCATGAAAGAATTGCCTTTGAAAAACTATTCCATCCGGGATACGCTGAACCGCATGTATACCACAGAAAATTTATACGGACTGAAACAAGTAAACAGGGCAAACAAACTGGCGAAGGAAACAAACGATTTCCTGTTACAGGAAATGGACTATATTGCCACGCTTACACCAGAATTACAGCAGACGCGAATGCAAGAAATCAGACTTGCCTTATATGTGTGGAGCACGCTGGATAAAATGACTGCAGCTTATGATCAAAAGGAATTGAATGGCGTGATCAAGGGTAATTTTGACCGGATGATGAATACGTTTGGTGTGAGGAGTTGAGCGAATGCTTAACTCCTGTTGTTAATTTATCAGACGGAAGTTTATCTTCCATATAATGCAGGGTATCGTTCTGTACGTTTTGGGCGCTGGCCTATTTCATGATCCAGTCCGTTGCTGCTTTTATGGCAAGTTCTTTATCAGTTGAATCAGGGACAATTTCATCGGGAATTATTTGACCGGTATAGATCTTTTTCTTCCGATCTGCTGTCCGGGTTGATGCTAAATATAAAATATCACCATCTGAAAGAGGAAAATTAATATTTCCAGTGGTATAACCAGCGGAATTTTGTCCAAATAACCTTGCATGATTATTTCCAATGAAGGAGATGGCCAGCATTTCACCGCTGCTCCCTGTATTTGCATTAATCAATATGGCGATCTTCTTCGATGGTTGTTTTAGTTCGTAAAAAGGTTTTATGGACATAACAGATTCATTACCCAATATAGCTTGCCCTTTTTCATAACTCCAACCGTTTTTTTTATTCATGATCCCATCGTTTTTAGGAAAATAGCCCAAAGTTCCGGATCCTAATAGCGGACCAAGACCTGCAATCATGGGATACAGATTTCCACCGTTATTATCTCGTAAGTCAATTACCCAGCCCTGGATATCATTTGACAGATCGAGCATTTTTATATGATCTTGTATTTCCGAAGCAAATTTTTTATTTACTTCAGCATTTTGTGAGAAAATGCCTGGTATATAAATATAGCCTATATTATTTGCCAGGACTTTGCCTTCAGCACGCTCTGGGTTTATAGCATCTTTCTCGCTTTTTTCAGCATTGGCCTTATCTTGTACAAAGGAATGGTAATCTCCTGCATCTTGTAATTTTTGTAGAACATATTTGTTCAAAAATTTGATATCCTGCAATGTTTGAACACCACCGGATAATTTTGCCGTAACTTCATTGATCTTGATCCAATTTAAAGAAGATGAATAAAGAGAATTTTGCTGAACTATTTTTATGAAATCTTTATGATAGGCTTTAGCTGATGAAGACGAAGGGGCGCTTGAAATTTTGATATCCTTTATATCAAAGTCATCAAACCAGGCTTCTCCGATACCTTTTAATACTCCGCCGATAGTGATTTTTTTAGCGTCGCTGTCAAGGATAATATTTGCACTATTTTTTTGCCAGATATTTATAGTTGAATCAACAGGTATAGTTTGCACGCCTATCATTTTGTTATTTTTATCACGAATCTGGCACCATAAATTTACAATGATTTTGGGATTACTTTTCCTTGTGTAAACGCTTAAAGTTATGTATTTCAAGGAGTCACCTTCAATTTTTATTGACTGCGAAAAAGATGCATAATTATCATCAACTTCCATTTGTTTATTGGAGATTCTAAGAGACGAATGACCAGAGAAGTAGATTGAAGTATCTAAGGTAATTTCATAACCATTATCCGCATTAATTCCCCATTTCTGAGGGATAAAATTTGCTGAATCATTTGTTACCTCAAATCCTTTATTTAAAATTTGAGCATTAACATTGAGGATGGTAAACAGTATAAGCACAGAGACGATTATTGTTTTCATGAAAGAGATGTAAAACTGGAGCATTTAACGATGCGTTAAAGTATATAAAAAAAGAGAGGCTTCATCATATATTATGATAAAACCTCTCTAAAGTGTTCAATAGAAAAAATAAAATAACGTTATCTATTTTTTTACGGTTTGCAGCATTTCTTTAACGGCTGCCTCGAGTTGCTGGTCCTCTCCTTTCAGGATTTTGTTGTAATCGTTCAGGATCTGGATATCTGGTTCCAGCTGGTAATTTTCGGTAGCGTGGGTTTCGCCGGCTCCGTAGGTACCGATCATCGGGATACCGAATACAATCCTGTTGTTGATTTGTGTTTCCCACCATACGGCGGTGCCAGTACCTGCTACAGGCATTCCGATGAGTTTGCCTATGCCGAGTTCTTTGTAGGCGTATGGGAACATGAATGCATCTGAATAGTTGCTTTCACTCATGATGACACAGCTTGGTTTTGTCCATTTGTTGAGGGGTTCGCCGCCGGTAGTGATGTGTCCCTGCGGACGCAGGGTGAAGTAGAGTTTACCGCTCAGGAAGGTAACGAGGTCGTCATGCAGCCAGCCGCCGCCGTTGAAACGGGAATCCACGATAAGGGCCTCTTTATCTTTGTTTCTGCCCAGAACCTTATCAAAGGTGACGCGGAAGCTGGGATCATCCATAGAGCGGACGTGTACATAACCTACTTTACCGCCTGAAAGACTATCGGTCAGGTGTTCCATGAGTTTCACCCATTTGTTATAGAGGAGTGTTCTGGTTTCTACCGCTGGTTTGATGGGTTTGATGGTTTCTTCAATAGTGTTATTGCCTTTTGCTTCACGGAAGGAGATCCTGGTGAAGGTTCCTGCCTTATGATTGAGTAGTTTTGACCAGTCTGAAGCAGCAGTAACAGGCGCTCCGTCGATATGGGTAATGACAGCATTGGCCTTCATTTTTGTGCCTGCAATGTCAAAAGGACCACCTGGTATGATTTCTTTAACAAGCAGACCATCTGTGGTACGGGTAAGGTCGTAAGTTAAACCCAGTGCTGCAGTTTCATCTGCACCAGGGAATACCGGACTGTAACGGCCGCCTGTGTGGGATGCATTCAGTTCACCCAGGAACTCGCTCAGGAGTACCTGAAAGTCATAATCATTATTGATATATGGTAAAAATTGTTTGTAGTTGTTATAGTAATAGTCCCAGTCCACCCCTTGTAATTTAGGATCGAAGAACTTCTTTTTCACTTGTTTGTAAGTATGACCCAGAATATATTCTCTTTCGCCTAAGGCATTCAACTCCATTTCTGAGTTAATACGAACGGGAGTTACTTTACCGTCGTCAATCCCCACTTTCATGATGTTGCCATTGGCAAGTACAAAAAGTGCTTTCCCATCTTTGCTCATCTCCAGTTCACCACCTTGCGCATCAAGTTTAGCGAGTACTTTGCTCTCATTGGTACGGGTCATGGTTACCCAGAGGTCGAAACCTTTATCGTACCTGGCAAGGAAGTATAGTTTTTCTCCGTCTTTGGAGAGTTTCGCACCGCTGATGGCCGTAGAAGCCATCGTCAGGCGTTTAGTGCGGTTTTCCAGGTTCTGCAGATAAGGAGTAAAAGGCTCCGCAGGTTTAGCTGCTGCTGCTGATCCTTTTTTCTTCGGACTTTTAGGTGCTGGTTTTGTTGCTGTAGTATCTTTTTTCTCAGCTTCTGTACGCAGCTCAAAATCCTCTTTGCTCAACTGGAACCTGTCCCAGGTCTTCTGGTCGAAGAACATCGCGTAGATGTCTGACTGACTCCCGCGACTCAGGTTTTTCATTCCGTCTTTGTCGGTTAACCAGTACATGGCCTTGCCTTCCATTCCCCATTGCGGCAGCTCATCGCTGAAGCCACTTTCGGTCAGGTTAATCCTTTTGCCGGAGCCATCGTCTTTAATCAGGACCACTTCGTTCTGGAACCATCCGCCACCTTCGGTAGATTGTGCGAGGATGTATTTACTGTCGGGCGACCAGGTAAAGTACTGATCACCATCTGCATAGGAATAGTTCAGGCCTTCTGCGAGTAAGGTTGTAGCAGTTTTTGCGGCTACATCGTAAGATTTTAAAATATTTCGCTCTTCCAGGTAGGCTATCTTTTTGCCATCCGGAGAATAAACGCCCTGAAATTCATCTTTCGGTCCTGCAATTACAGACTCCGTTTTTAACACGGTAGCGGCGTAAAAATAAGGCTCGTTTTTATTGGCGATGGTCACCTGGTCTATGTCCCATGAATCTTCATGCTCTGCGGAATAAAGAAGTTTACGTCCGTCTGGACTAAACTGCACCATTCGTTCCTGGTATGGCGTATTGGTAATACGCTTGGTCGTTGAGCCATCTACTGAGGTCACGAAAATATCTCCACGGTAGACAAAAGCAACTTGTTTTCCATCCGGAGACACGGCCATTTCCGCAGCTTCACCACGTACGGGAAGCATCGCGATCTGGTCGGCCGAGAAACCTGCATTAAGTGTGATGGCCAGTTTTTGTGGCTGCTGACCTTCGGTCAGGGTATAGATATCACCATTATAAGTAAATACCAGTTTGCCGTCGGCCGAACGTGACAAGTTACGAACAGGGTTTTTCTCGAAAGTCGTCAGCTGCGTAACTGCTGCCGTATTGGCTAATGAAGACTTAAAAAGGTTCTGGTTACCATTTTTTTCCGACAGGTAATAAAAGGTATCCCCATTGCCCCACACCGGTTCGCGGTCTTCTCCTTTAAAAGAAGAAACCTTCTGATAACTGGTGGTCTTTAAATCATATGTCCAGATATCGCGCGTAATGGCAGAAGTATGGTGTTTTCTCCATGCATCCTCATAGCCTTTTCTATCCTGAAAAATCAGTTTATCTCCCTTGTCATTATAATGGGCATATTCCATCCCGGCACTGCTGATCAGACTGCTGTTTCCGCCCTTTGCAGGTACGCTGTAGAGTTTGGTAAATATGGCATCCATCGGGAACCTTGCCGAAGAGTAAATATCGTGGCGGTCGGTACCAAAGATGACCTGTGTATTGTCTGCATTAAAATCATAAGGAATATCCCGGCTGGAATTGAATGTCAGGCGGTTGGCCTCGCCCCCTGCGGCGGTCATTACATACACGTCGAAATTCCCGTAGCGGTCGGACGCAAAAGCGATCTTCTGACTGTCGTGGCTCCAAACCGGATAACCATTATAAGAGCTGGCAATAGTCAGCGGTGTGGCGTCTCCGCCTGTAGCGGCAACTTTGAAAATGTTGCCTTTGTATTCAAAAGCAACCCATTTACCATCTGGTGATATTGCAGGTTGCTGCATCCACCGGGGTTGATTTTGCGCCTGCCCTTTGAAACCGGCAAATGCGAGGAGCGATAATAGTACGAAGGTTTTCTTCATTGTGATCTATTGTTTAGGTAATCATTAGAATCTGGTATCGTCTGGATTGTTACATCAGTGGCTGTAAAGCTAACGCAAAAAAAATTGCTTGCAATGATGTTGCGTTAATTTTACACAAATGATGAAGCCTGTGGTCTATAACAGCACAATAGGACACACTATTTCCCGAATTTCACATTTTGATCATCACTTCTTTAAAAGCCTGTTTTGTGTACTAAGTAGTTGTTATTTTTAATAAAAATTAGTACCGAAACAACAATTAGCTATCGTGTTAATATTTCTGCTAAATTGCTGTAAGCGAAGTGGCAGCGCTGTATACGATGGTCATAAAAAGCTAAGTGATATGAATATTCATGTAGTGATTTCCACGTATAACGGAGCAGCCTGGGTTGAGAAATGCATCAGGAGTGTGCTCTTATCAAGTGTGCCGGTAAAAATCTGTATGATCGATAATGTATCTGCGGATGATACGGTTGCCATTATCCGGCAGCAATTCCCGGATGTATACCTGATCGAGAACAAGGTGAATATGGGTTTTGCAGGTGCAAATAACATCCTGCTCAGACAGGCGCTGGCTGATGGGGCCGATTATGTATTCTTACTGAACCAGGATGCCTGGGTAGAACCGGATACGATCGAAGGTCTGGTCAGGGTACATCAGCATCACCCCGAATATGGCATCATTAGTCCGATACACCTGAACGGTGCCGGCAATGCATTCGACCATAATTTTGCGCATTATGTCAGCCATAAAAACTGTCATAATCTCAATTCTGATATCTTCACGGGCAGACTTAAAGAAGTATATGATGTTAATTTTGTAAACGGTGCATTTTGGCTGATATCCAGGGAATGTCTGACTAAAGTGGGACTTTTTGATCCACTGTTCCAATTGTATTTTGAAGATATGGACTATGTCAGCCGCACAAAAGCCTGGAAATTCAAACTGGGTATTGCTCCTCACTATGTGGGTTATCATGACAGGGAAAACAGGTCTACAGCCAACACACAACAGCGTAGCGACTTCATGAGACCGCTGAAGTATGTATTTCTGATCAAAAACATCAGGAAAAGTTTTTCCGGTGCTTATATGGATTATGCGAAATGGCATGGCAAAATTATCAGGAAATATCTACTTAGCCTCGAGATGAAGTCCTTTTTCTATGAGCTTGGACAGGCTGTAAAAGTGCTCAGGTCATTAAAGAAAATTCAGCAATCCAGGAATGAATGCAAGGCTCCCGGTGCCTTTATCTACCCTACTGCTAATGTTTATGAATCTTCAGCCGCAATGGAGGAACTTTCTGTACCGCAACATATACAATAAAAATCCTATACCTATTAAAAACAATTCATAAAATCAGTCATGCTCTCCTGATCGTACGATCGGAGAGCATTTTTTTGACGGCCTTTTTGGAACATATCATAACACCCAACATTATGGCTATTCAAACCCGTTATATTTATTTGCTTAGAAATACGTTGCCGGTCATTGATATGATCATGGTGAACATTGTCTATTATACCGCTTTTTATGTGACAGGCGATCTGGGCAAATCAGTGTCGCATGAAATCAACGAGCGTTACCTTGTGGTCTGTAATTTATTGTGGCTTCTTTGTACGGTATTGTGTCAATTGTACAGCGACCAGGGTACCAGGCGACTCGAGTCAATTTACCGGGCGACCTGGAGGAGTGTTATCCTGCATTTTATTTTTTTCACGGTTTACCTCCTCTTTTCGCGGGATATAAGTTTTTCAAGAACGTTTCTGCTCATTTTTTATGGTCTGCTTGCCTGCGCATTTGTTTTGAACCGTTTTGTTGGAACCTCTTTCCAGTATCTCTTATTCAAAAGATTTAATGTCATGAAAAAAGTCGCCGTGATGGGTTCTAATGAGACGGCAATGAACCTGTCCCTGTACCTGCAACACGAGAATACGCTGGATTTCTACGGCTTTATTGGAGATGATGATAGTATTTACTGTGAAAAAGAGGGCATTGCACATGATATTTTCTGCCGTAAACTGGCAGAAGCGGTAAGTTCTGGTGTTAATGAAATCTATGTCTCCATCACCCCCCAGCGCATGAAAGAAGTAAAAGCGCTGATCGCAGAAGCGGATAAACAATGTGTGAGGCTTAAATTTATCCCTGATCTGGACGGTGCGCTTCCATCTCCATATCGCCTGAGCTACCTGGCAAACCAGTTCCCTATTCTTACTTTGCGGGATGATCCCATGGAAGATCTGGGCAACAGGTTCAGGAAACGGGTTTTCGATGTTATTTTCAGTTCGCTGGTGATTGTCTTTATCCTCAGCTGGCTTTATCCTGTTATCGCCTTGCTAATCAAATTACAAAGCAAAGGTCCTGTGCTGTTTAAACAAATCAGGAGCGGCAGGGATGATGAGCCTTTTTGCTGTTATAAATTCAGAAGTATGCGGGTAAATGAATATAGTCATGAAAAACAGGCGACTAAAGATGATGAGAGAATTACGCCTGTAGGCCAGTTTTTGCGTAAGACCAGCCTCGATGAAATGCCACAGTTTTTCAATGTATTCCTGGGCGACATGAGTGTTGTGGGTCCGAGACCCCATATGTTAAAACATACGGAAGAATACGCTGCCATCATTGATCAGTACATGGTGCGTCATTTTTTAAAACCCGGCATTACCGGATGGGCACAGGTAAATGGATGCAGAGGTGAAACCAGGCAAAAATCAGACATGGAAAAACGCGTGGGATATGATATCTACTACCTCGAAAACTGGACTGGGATGCTGGACGTTAAAATCATCTACATGACGATTGTCAATCTGATTAAAGGGGATGACCATGCTTATTAAGAATCAGCGTCTCAATATAATTTTATCATATACCTATCCGCATCGATAGGTATCGCAGGTCACTGCCCTAAGCCTAAAATAGCTTTATACGCTGGCTTAGGCTGGTAGTTGCGGTCAAATAACAGTGGTGAATCGGCATTCGCAGCCTTTGCATTCCGGTAAGAGTCTTTATCTCCTATCCCCCAAAGTGTGATACCGAATCGTTGTCGCGCCGGCACGGTCTGATAAATTTTAAAAATCTGCTGATAAATAACCGCTTGTTTAGTCGCCGATGCCGCAGCTGTCAACGCAGCTCCACCTTTTTTGCTGCGTACAGAAACATCAAGTTCAGACAAGTGGAGCAACAAACCTGTGCGGACAACTGCATGGATACTTCTTTGCAGTTCCTCAACGGGTAGCCTGAGCGAAGTATGTAACTGGAAGCCAAGACCATGTATCGGTATACCGTCACGCTTTAGCCTCTCTGCCCATCTGACTATCGCTTTCGCCTTCTTGCCATTATATTCCTGTCCGTAATCATTATAAAACAATAAAGCCGCGGGATCTGCTTCATGTGCATAGATAAAACAGCGCGCAAGATAACCCGGTCCTAGTTTTTGGAGCCATATGGTATTCCGCAGCGTACCATTGTCATTAAATGCCTCATTAACAACGTCCCAGGAGCCCACCTTTCCTTTGAAATGGATTACCACAGTTTGTATGTGTTTTTTAAGCATCTTCTCCCAGGCTATACTGTCCCCCTGAAATTCCGTTACCCATTTCGGATTGTTTTTCGGCCAGTTCAACGCGTGCCCATGCATACGGATCTGATGTTTCAGCGCAAAATCTACCAGCTGATCTGCATCAAACCAGCTAAAAACATCCGGTGAAGGGTGAAGCGATTTAAACTTCATCGCATTCTCTGCGGTAATGCTACTGAATTCCCTGATCAGGATGCTCCTGTAGCGGCTATTGCTTAACAAGGGTCTGATTTTTATAGCCGCCCCAACAGGGAAATCCCATTTGTATTTCAGCGTAGTATCAGCTGCAATACAGATGGGATTTTTAGGTGGAATAGCCATAGTACCCCGGCTTAACATTATCAATAATAAGGTCCTGATCAGTGCCGGATACTTCATGTCATTATGATTTAATTAAACACCTTTCCCGGCCTCTATTACAGCCGTATATGCCGGTTTAGCCTTATAGTTTTTATCAAACATTAACGGATAATCGTGGTCAATGTTTGGGTAATTATCATTATAAAAAGAGTTTCTGTCAGACACCCCCCAGACAGTAATACCGAACTGCTGTTTGGCAGGAAGGCTAAGGTATGTTTTCACTATCGCTTTATACTTTGCAGCAAGAGCTGTATTCAGTTTTGCGGTGAGGGCAAAATGTTCCGGCTGCCCGTCCCGTACAGCAATATCAAGTTCCGAGAGATGTATCAGCAATCCGGTATTTTTTAACTTAACCAGATTCTCAGAGAATCTGCCGATGGACAAATTGAGATTGGTATGCATCTGCAGTCCGAATCCATGAATGGCGATCCCTCTTTTTTTGCAATTTGCTGCCATATCGATGATCGCCTGCAGTTTAGCCCCGCCAAATTCCTGACCATAGTCATTATAAAACAAAAGTGCATTAGGATCTGCCTCCTGTGCATACTGGAATGATTTATAGAGGTATTCTTCTCCCAATTTTTTATACCAGATATTGCTTTTGTATTTCCCGTTATTCTGGAATGCCTCGTTCACCACATCCCATGAATTTACTTTGCCCCTGAAATGTCTGACGACAGTCTGAATATGCTCCTTCAGCAGTTTTAAGAAGTCGTCTTTATTCCCTTTATAATTCACTACCCAATCCGGCGTGCGCCCGTCTTTTCCCCAGATGAGTGTGTGCCCGTGAACGCGCATGCCATTGGCCTGAGCAAAGGCAACGATTCCATCTGCTTTAGTCCAGGTATAACTGTCTTTTGATGGATGGAGTGCGCCAAACTTCATACTACTTTCAGGCGTTACACTGCGGAAGTCCTTTTTCAGGATATCGATATAAGGTTTGTCCTCCAGGCGGTCTATCACTACCGCAGCACCGAAGGGGAAAGAAAAAACCGATTGCAGTGTGGCACTTTTACCTGTACTTTTTGCACTCAGCTCATTGTCTCCGGCGGTAATCAATGCGCTATCGGCACCATCTTTAATAAGATCCTTTTCCAGGGAAGATTTGCACTGATAAAGACCTGAAACAAACAAAAGTAAAAGAAGAGAAACGAAAATTTTTAATTTGCTTTTTTTAAGGTTTTGATGTTGCATTTTCAACTAATTTTTTAGAAATGAAATATTAATTGACTGCAAACCTAAGGCAATTACGTTAAAATCGTTCCGTATTTATACCTATCACCCAATAAAACAGGTATTTGACGCAAAACAATAGCAGAATTATCTATTTCACTTAGCTAAAGTAAATTAATGCATAATCTGAGTACATTTATGCTTAAAGATATTTTTGAATATGACTGAAACCACAGCTAAAACGAAATAAAACATACTTAATCCACTTAAAATATGAATAGCATACGATCGGTTAAATATTAAGTAATCAGACTATTCAGCTCAGGGTTTAATTCAAACACAAATTCAAGATGCATCATATTTTTTTGTTTAAATATCAAATTTGTTGTAAAGACACCATCTTTTTGAATCTTACAGAATGGTGCAGCAGTTCATGAAAAGTTCCGCTATAACTCAGCTGACCACCTTCCAGCATGTAAATTTTATCCGCTTTTTTAATGGTCGATAACCTGTGCGCGATGATGATCATGGTATAATTCCCCTGCAGCTTTTCTATATTCTTTTGAATGAATACTTCCGTCTCCGAATCCAATGCTGAAGTCGCCTCATCGAGTATCAGGATATCCGCTTCTTTATACAGTTCCCGCGCAATGGAAATCCTTTGCCTTTGTCCCCCGGAAATCAGCATGCCCTTATCTCCCAGATTGGTCAGTTCTTTCTCCTGCAGGGAATTCACGAAATCAGTCAGGGAGGCGATGGCGATCACTTCCCAAAATTTGTTCATGTTCTCTGCAGTTTGATCTGCCCAGAAGGTGATGTTATTAAATAGATTGTCTTTAAAGATGACGGCCTCTTGTGAGATATAGCCTATTCTGTGTCTGTAACTGTCCAGGTTATACGCATTCAGGGGAACACCATCGACCAGGATCTGTCCCTTTCCCAATGGCAAAATTCCCGTGATAATATTGGCAAGGGTGGTTTTTCCTGAACCACTTTCCCCAACCAATGCTATGGTATGATTTTTCGGAATATCCATGCTGATGTCTTTCAGCACCTGCTGCTCCCCATAACTGAAACAGAGACTCCTGATCTGGATAGCGGATTCAAATCCCGTAAAGGGCTGGTCGGCCTGCGGTTCCTGCCACGTGGCTAACTCATCAGTTAATGCCGTTACGGAATGTATGGCGCCGACAAATTGCAGAAAATTCTGCCAGGAGTTCTGGAAGTTCATCAGAAAAGATAAGGCCCTGTAAAACAAGAGTAAACTCAGGATGATAGAGCCGAGGTTCCCACCCATCCAGCGGATCTGAACAATGATCACAAAAACAACAATGATCATCACCAGCGGCTCACGGATACTGGCTGTTATCGCCTGGTAATAGCCAATCTTTCTGTTCAGGAATTCAGTCTCCTCAATCACTTCCCTTATCTTCTTTGAAAAGCCACGAAACTGGTTGGTGGCTTTGAGATATTTAAAGTAATGTACGGCCTCAATTAAGTGCGAATTGAACACATCTCCTTTATCAGAGATCTTTACTGATGATGCTTTTACCGCTTTGACAATACCACCAAAAACCAGGTTCGATAAGAGAGAACCTACCGCCACCAGAAAAGCAAACTGCCAGTTAGCCAGAAATGCCATGGCCACGTAAGTTAACAGCATCGCAACACCGCTAACGGAATTGAGGTAGTGGCTTAGCGCCTGACTCAGCTTCTGGACTTCGGCGGTCACAATGTTCTGAATCCGGCCCGCATCCTGTTTCAAAAAACCTGTATAACTTAAATGCTGCAGTTCATCTGTAAGTGTATATCTTATTTTTTTGATGAATCCCTGTTTTAAACTCGCCTGGGAATTGAGCTGAATGAATTTCATGGCACCTTTGATCATGAACAGTGCCGCCAATGCGATTAGAACGGTATAAATATTCAGCGGAATGTTCAGGTGGGCGAAGAAGTCGGTAAAGACATGCAATTTGCCCATCGCTTCCTTCGAATGATTGGCATTACTGTCGTCCATTGCCTGCAAGAGGGGGATAAACATGGCAAGGCCAACGCCATCAAAAAAACTGACAAGGATACTTTGCATGATATCAAGCAGCAACCTGTAACCGAGCGTTTTATAAAAGAACCGGTAGTAGCTGAAAAAATTATAGTTAGTGCTGGTTTTCATCTGGATAGGGATTTAAAGAGCAGATTGGACTATTATAGAAAACAAGGTTGGTCGTCATCAGAAATACCATACTGATCGCGAAAAAGAGATTATTGAAAGAGGATACTGAAAGTCCATTGATCAGTACAATGGCAATAAAGACCAGCGTAATGTCCTTCCTAACCATACTTCTGATCAGTAACTGGTAAGTCGCGGTGATAATAAAGAGAAATCCCAATACACCATGATCGTACAAAACCCTGAAAATAAAAGAATGGAGAATAACGGAATAACAGGTGCCGTCTCCCGCATAGCTGAACAAGTTTTTAAAATAATTCATCATGCCACAGGAATAGCCATTGAGCGGGGTAATCCGCTCAGCGCCGACCAGCCATTGCAGCAGATTCCAGTCATCCACATTGGTCCACCAGATCAGCATAAACCTGTACCGGTCTATTTCTTCCAGACTTCCGGCCCGGGCGGTAAAAATATAATAAACCACTATTCCTAAAACAGCTATTGCACCCGGGATCAGGAATACACGGACCCTTTTAAATGAATCATAGATCACAAAAAGCACGAGCATACTGTACATCAACAAGGAAGATCTGGAAAGGGAAATGACCGTGATGATGCCCAGTAGTAAGAGCAAATGCAGATATTTCTCTTTTGTAACCGAATAACGGATCAGGTACAAAGCATATAAAAACATGAGCTCAAAATTGTTTTCCATGTAAATGACAGGTCTTAGATCCAGTCCCAGACCAATCATGAGCAGGTATTTGAAAAAGAAAATCAGGTACAACAGTAAGCTGAAATTGTTTACGCCTTTGAAAGACATTAATTTCTTGTTCACCAGGAAGGTCAGGAAAAAGAGATAGAGAAATGATTTATAAATCTGGAGAAAGTCGAGCGCATTCACCCCTTTATAATTCACGGCATACAGCCAGGAAAAAACAATATAGATAAACAGTGTCAGACGCATGGCGACCACCACAGAGATGGACTTGTTCCTGGTCCATAAATAGGCCGCCAATGCATACACCATCAGCAAGGCCTCCAGGATATAATTGGTAAACTCTGCCTGATGTCTTTTCATCAGGAAGGCAAAGGAAATCAGACCAAGAATGATGAGGCTGATGATGAAAGTATCTTTGAAAAATACGGATTTAATACTCCTGCCATGATGTTCCACAAATGCTCCTCTTTAAGTGTTTAAAATAAATCCCCGGATCGCATCCATCAGGGATCCTGATGCATGTCTGCCAATAGACGCAACTGTAGCATTGCTTTTTTTTTGCACAAAGGCCATAATCTTTTCCTTCAGTTCCAGTTCATTATAGGCCACCGGTACATAACCCAGCATCTCCATTTTTCTGGCGCCATCAATCTGGTGATCATTCCGATGCTCACCGAGACTGGCCGCACGAGGAATGACAATAATAGGTTTGGCGTGAGTAAGCGCGGAAACGATTGATCCCATACCCGCATGACTGACAATGAGCCTGGCTTCGTTAAAAATCTCATTATAGGCTGTGGGGTGTAAAAAAGTGACAATCCTGAGGTTCCTGGTTTTAAAGTCGACACCAGATGCCTGTACAATAATCTCTTCACCGCCTAATTCATCGGCGATATTATCCATTGCTCTAACCAATCTGTTAAAGGGGGCCTGCGTACCTGTAGTTACAAAAATCATGATAATATATTTCCAGCGTAAATAATTTTATGGCGGGCTAAATCCGGCCATTGTGTATATGTTTTGTCGGCAATTCTCAATGCAATCCTGCCGCTTAATGATAATTTCCCGGCATTGGCCACACTATCTATCCAGATCGTTTTGCAGCCTAAAATCTTTCCCGCAATCAATGCCAGCAATCCCGGAGCGGCGCCGGTGGTGATAATTACGTTTGGTTTTTCCTTTTTTACAATCTCCAGTGCCCTGAAAAAGGTTTGCAACAGTTTTAGCTTGTTCCACCTGCTTGCATCGGGTATATAATAAAACTTATGTCCTGGTACGGTGGTAGACAAACTTTTTATCGTGGACACAAATACAACTTCCATCCCTTCAAATGCAGGCAGGAGGCGTAATAACTGGACCCAATGGCCGCCAACGGATGCTATAGCAATGACTTTCATGTGAGATCATTAGTGTATAAAAAATCATTTTTCCATCTCTTTCGCATAAAGGACCTTACCACCCCGGCTTCTTCCCTGCTCACCATTCTGGGTTGAAAGAGGCTTGCCTTTAAGCCATAGTATAAATAAAGCAAACCATGATACGGACCTCGGTTTCTGGTGAGCTTGAACGACTTCAGCAGGTACATGTAAAATGGGTATCCCATATTCCTGTAACCAAAAGCTTCTCTCTTCAATCCTTTTTTTATCCCTCCCTCTGCGGATCTTGTCTGGGTTGGATAGAGATGCTGGATTTCCTGTTCAAAAAACTTTTCGGTGATATAGTCTTTGTTACGCGCCAGTATATCATCAATCCCATCCCATCCTTTGAAAGGTTTGAGTCCCCCTATATCCTCCAGACAGGCTTTCCTGTAAAACTTGTTCGGTCCCTGCGTATGCCAGCGGTGGGTCGATTCGATCACCTTCTTACCTTTGTCCAGGATAAAGGTAACGCCGCTCGCGATGCCCAAGGTCGGGTACCTGGCAAATTTATCCATCATAAACGCAAGGTAATCGCTCCGCTGGATCACCAGGTCGGCATCCAGTTTCGCCACGATATCCCATTTGATCTTCAGTTTTTCCGCCAGCTGCAGTCCTTCATTAAAGAGGTCGACAATATTATTTCCCGTAGCCCTGGGACCTTTAGAAGTCTTTCGCCGGTGATAATGTATAAAATGATAGCGCTTCTCATACTGTTTCACCAGTTTCGGAGAAAAATCATCAGAGCCATCATCCATCATCAGCCATTTCACCGGATGCTCACTTTGCATGACTATAGATTCCATTGTTCTTAAAATGGAGTCCTGTTCGTTTTTAAAAGGGGTAATGATGAGCAGATCCATTATTTTTCAATTAAATCAGTGAACAATTGATTGTATTTCCGCATAATACTTTCGGTGCTGAACTCTTTAGCCCTGGCTACCTGGGATGATCTGGAGATGGGATGATCTATAGCAAAATCCATCTGAGCAGCTAATGCAGGGGCATCACCGACAGGAACGAGATAACCGCAGGCACCATCCAGTATTTCTGCAGGCCCGTAATTGCAATCTGTGGAGACGATTGTTGTACCTGCGGCCAATGCTTCTACCAGTACCACACCGAAACCTTCATAATCCGAAGAAAGCACAAAAAGATCTGCCTCCCTGATCCAGGATACCGGATTCAGCTTAAAACCGGGTAGCTGAATGAGATGCGACAAACCCAGGTGATCAATCTGTTGCTGCAGCGCCTCCCGCAAATGGCCCTCACCAATAATGAGCAATCGCGCTGTTCTCTTTTTGGAGAGCAGGTGCATGGCCTCAATCAGCAGCTGATGGTTCTTGGCTTCAGTTAAGCGCCCTACACTGATGATCACAGGTATGGCCTGCGGCCCAAACCACTCATGTGTTACCGGCAGTGACAGCTGCTCTTCGAGTAAGGCAGAATATGCCGGATTAAAGATGACTGTTATTTTATCATTACCCAGCAAAGCTACTTTCCGGAGATTGTCACCCAGTCCCTTAGATACTGCCACAATCGCATCAGCAAAGCGGTAAAGAATGGGAATGGATAAAAAGGAAAGCTTTGATAAGCTCAGCTTCATATGCTTAAAAAACACGCGTGTATTGTTATGTTCCGAAATGACGATTTTCGTTTTTGTACGTGAAAAGATTTTGTACAGCAACGTCAGCGTATTCAGGTCTGGCGTAGCACTGAAGAGCAGATCAAACTTTTCTTTTTCAAGGATGCTGCGCAGGGAACGGTATAATCTGATCTTATTGAGCGATTCGAAATAGATCACCCTGACAGCTGTATGTAATAACTCATGGTATTCGCCTTCCCTCTTCATCAGGATGATACACACCTCATGGCCATGCTCAGCAAAGTAATTCGCACAATTCACGATCACTCTCTGAATGCCCCCCTGGTTCAATTGCCTGTAGAAAAATGCGAGTTTCATAAATAAAAATTTAACTCTCCACTCTCTTCCCTGAAAAAGAGCTGAGGATGTCCCTGGATGAATATTTTAACCTGTTATATACCAGCTTACCCAGCAAAAAAAAGTAGCCGTTCGAATAATTCATTTTCCTGATCAGCGCATAATCGGGTTTATGCCGATCTATGAGCTGCCCGCGGATAATACTATAGATGCGCCTGTTTTGATACTTTCTGATCGCAGTAACCAGCTTTTTGTCGGCCGAATATTGAATTAAGCCCATTACAAAAGGCGTGAACAGGAATGAGGTATCTCTCTGCACTTGTTTGGTCACCATATTGACCGCATCCAGGTAATAGTAAGACAACACCTGGTTGATCCAGATATTTCCTTTGCTGTACCATAAACACCTGATCCAGGTGTCCACATCACCCCCGCGCTTAAAACCTGATTCAGGGAAGAGCCCGGCGCGGACCATAAGATCCTTTTTGAAAGTCACCGCTCCCGTCCACAACATGTGCTGGTGATTAAAAAAATCCATGATCGTGAAATGGCGAAAGCTATGCCCGGCATTTTTTTTGGAAGTGGTATCCAGGATTTCCGTCTTTTTATTACTATTATACCATCCCCAGGTGATACACTCTATTTCCTTATCCTGATTTGACAGGAGTGTCTCGTAGACCGTTTGGAGTAATTCAGGCTTCCATTCGTCATCCGCATCCAAAAAAGCGACCCATTCATACTTTGCCTTTCCGATGCCCAGGTTTCTGGCCGCATAACCACCAGGTCCTGGTACGGAACGGTGGAACAAGCGGAGCTTCGGGTGACTGAATTCGAGCAATTTTTCAGAGGATCCGTCCGTAGAAGCATCATCTATCAATATGACCTCAAAATTGGGATAAGTCTGCTGCAGGACAGATTGGATGGAGCGTTCCAGATGGGGAAGCTTATTGTGTACCGGAATGATCACTGAAAAGTAAGGTAATGTGCGCATAATCTTCTCCTTTATTTACCGTAGGTGCCATAGCTTTGAGAATAACCATTGTGGTAGCCGCTTCCCGTAGTCGTTTTAATGTCGTTGACCAGGATACCCAATTTTTTCATTCGTTTATTTCTGTGCATCTTTTCCACAATGGCGATCTCTGATTTCCTGGTCTGGTTTTGCCTGACCACATAAATACAGAAATCCGTGAAAGGCGTCAGCAATTCTGCATCCGTGACTACGCCTATCGGCGGTGCATCAATAATGATATAATCAAAGATCCGGCGCAATTCCGCTAAGAATTCTGCAGTACGGGGGCTCATCAATGTCTCTGCAGGATTGGATGGCAGGATACCCGCACTCACTACATACAGGTTCTCATTAATGGCCAGTCGCTGGATGACATCAGTGGCCTTCAGTCCCCGCTCTGTCACATAATTGGTAAAACCAAAATCGTGCGATAAGCCCAGCTTCTCTGACAGGTTAGGTTTCCTCAGGTCAAGTTCCACCAACAACACTTTTTTGCCCGTTATTGCCAGAACATTGCCCAGGTTGACGGTAGTGAAGGACTTTCCCTCACCAGGCATCCCGGAGGTAAGCAGAATTGTTTTATCCTCTGGCTGCTTCAGCAGGAAACTCAGACTAGTCCGCAGTGCCCTGAATTGTTCTGCAACAGGAGAACGCGATTTATTAACCACCACCAGGTTACCGCTATTGGTATTGTGCCCGATCTCCCCGATTACCGGCACATGCGTACGTTTGGTAATATCCTCTCTGGAATCTATCCTGGTATTCATCAGAAACTTTCCATAAATCACGCCTGCAGGGATTAACAAGCCCAGCAGTACACCTGTAAGATAGTATACCGGTTTTTTTGGCGTAACAGGTGAAATTTCTGCCTTCGGCGGATCTACATTGCTGGAATTGGGTGTATTGTAGGTCTTTGAAATGGCCGTTTCCTCGCCTTTTTGCATTAAGTAAATGAAGAGTTCTTCCTTAATTTTTTGCTGCCGGGCCAGGTCGAGGTAATTGCGCTCTTTTGCAGGTACGTTTTGAACCTGACTTTCTGCACTTCTTATCCGGCCTGAAAGGTTATTTCTTGTGATCTGTAAGGAGTTGATGCTGCTGTTCAAGCTGGCCAACATATTGTTCCTGGCATCCACGATCTGTTTGTTCAGGTTGACCACAACTGTACTCGTTTCAGTCGCACTGAGGAGTCGCCTGTCACGTTCCAGCAGCAGAGAATTGTATTTCTCTACCAGGGAATTAAAAAGAGGATCAGACACCATTATCGTACTCGGAATAATGCTGCTGCCACTCGCCTGCCTCTGCATATACTGCCGCAGGCTTGTTACCACACTCAATTGTGTTTCCACCTTGGCCAGTTCGTTGACTAACTGGGAATTATTAGAAATGAGCAGACTGGCCTGTTCGGACATTTCCGTAATCTGATTTTGCTGTTTGAAGCCCTGTATATTTTGTTCCAGATCACCCAATTCCCCGCCCAGGTAACTCAGCCTGTTCTGAATAAAGGCATAGGAACTGTCGGCAAGTCTGTTCCTGTTATCCAGATTCGTCTGTACATACGTATGAATGAGATTGGTCAGGATATCTTCTCCTAATTTGGGTACGGGATAATTAAACGTGATATCGATAATTGCAGCGGTTTTATTCGGCACCAGTACAGTCATGCCCGCGACCAGTGCTTCTACTTTCTGGTCAATTGAGGTGATGTCGAAACGGTAATCTGCATCTAAATCAGGTCCTTTTTCCGTCTTCAGAATCTGTATTACGCCTACTCCCTTAATCTTAATCGGCTTACTGTAATAAGTCAGGATGTGAAAATCTTCCGCAGACAGCTCAATTCTTCCTTTTGGAAGAAAGGTCAGCTCAAAACTGGTCGGGTTAATTGTATCTGCCGGCTGTACCAGATCCACTAAAAAAGGTGCGTTATACAGTTGTTTGTCCCTTAACAGGTCTTTCACATAATAAGTGATGTTCAATTTCATCTCCCGTACCACCTGTTCCATCAGGTAACGCGTTCTCAGCACTTCAGCTTCTGTTTCTACAGCGGTGCCGGAGCTTGTACTTAATTCGCCCAGCTTTTGCACATCAGAAGATGCTGCTCCTTTTTTTGGATCATTGATCAGCACCGTGGAATGAATGACATGCACAGGCGTTTGGCTATTGGCTATATAATAGGCCAGTGCTCCACAAAGCACAATTGAAATCAGAAACCAATACCATTTTGCACGGAATTTTCGTAACAGATTTTCCAGGCCTAAATCTTCATCCAGCTCATCCATCACCTGCTTGTATGCATTTTTGACTATCATATTGGTTATTCTTTAATGAAAAGCGGAGTGTTTACCTTTCTTAATTCAGCCTGGTAAATATTAATACTATGGTTGATATTGCAGAGATCAATACCGCGGCAGTTGTTCTTGCACCGGCATTTACGGAGATTACCTTAGCTTTATTAGGTTCTACATAAACGATATCGTTCTGCTTCAGATAGTAAAAAGGATTCTTAAAGATATCCGTCGTATTGAGGTTCAGCCGACCAATCTCTTTTTTATCATTCAGCTCCCTGATCACAGTAATATTTTCCCTTTTACCATAAATGGTTAAGTCGCCCGCCAAACTGAGCACATCCAGAATGTTTACCTTTTCATTGGATACGTTGTATGATCCCGGGCGGTTAACCTCCCCTAATACAGATACCTTAAAATTGGCAAACCTTACGGACACGGTAGGATCTTTCAGCTCTTTTCTGGCCAGTTTGGTAATTGCCTGGCGGGCTTCAAAAGTGGTGAGGCCACCTACTTTTACAGTTCCCAGCTGTGTAATTTTGATTTCTCCATTTTTATCAACTGTGAAGCCAGTAATGTCCTGCCGGAAAGTTCCGTAGGTCAGTATCGCAGTGGTGGGCTGGTTCACGATCGCCGTACTCTGCGGATCCGTAGTATTTATGGTAATTGATAATATATCATCCGGCTGGATGGTTGGTTCAGTAAATTTGGCTACAGCTTCCAGTTCTGAACGTTTTGCTGCAGATAAATCCTGGAAGTAGGTTACATTTTTTGTGCCTACACAAGATGAAATCAGACAAATGCCCGTTAATCCTATAATTATGTTTCGAACGCTGGCAATACTCAGGTCATGTGTCATACAAATGCTGTATTTTAATAGGTGGATTCAGGTTGAATCAAGCTTGCAACCTTCTTAAAATTAGGGACTAGAGCACAGAGAAAAGAAGGATTATTGATTGTGATGACCAGATTGAGTAATGCTGAGAAATAGTGAGCAGTAGCTTGTGAAGCATATTCAGGTTTTTGACACAGGGCAAAATCCCGGGCATAAAAAAACAGCTAACCTTAGATTACATGAATCGCTGGATTAGCTGTCTGAAAAAAATAGGTAAAAGCGCTTACTGTTTCCAGCCACCTCCTAACGCGCGGTAAAGATTAACCACCGCCTGTAGTTGCTGGAGCTGATCGCTCACGCTACTCAATTGTGCTGCAAGCAGACTTTGTTCTGAGGTCAGCACGTCCGTATAATTCGTTGCGGAACTGAAACGCAGTAATTCCTGCGTATAGTCCACCGCCTTGACTAAGGCTGCAATTTGTTTGGCTCTCGATTGTTGTTTTTCTACAGCAGTCTGGTACGCATACATCGCATTGGATACTTCCTGACCTGCCACGCGTAAACTTTGCTGGAAGTTATTCAGTGCCTGTAATTGCTGTGACTGGGCAGTGGTGAGTCTTGCCTTGTTTACACCCTGATTGAACAGTGGTTGTGTCAAACCACCCACCAGGGAATAAAATATTGAATGATCAAAAAAGTCCTTCAGTTCCAGATTGGAGAAACCTCCGCTTGCCGTTAAGGTGAGACTTGGGTAAAAATAAGTCCTGGCCAGGTTCGTATTTTCAAACGATTCCCGGAAGGCAAACTCCGCCTGTTGTACATCAGGTCTGTTCTGTAACAATTGCGCAGGCACTCCAGTAGCCAGTGTTGCCGGGGTAACCTGTTCCGCCAGACTGCTGCGGTCAATTCCTCCCGGGGCTTCCCCCAGTAATATGCTCAATGCATTTTCTGTTTCACGGATGTCCCTTTTCAGGTCCGGTATAGAAACCTCTGCCGCATAACGGTTGGCCTCACTTTGCACGACAGCTGCTCCCGTCACTACGGCACCCTCTTTTAGTGCCTTCATTGTTTCTACACTGGCAATCCGGTTTTTCAGCGTTTCCTGCGTGATGGCCAGCTGTTTATCCAAAGCGAGCAGATTATAATAGTTATTGGCAATATCTGCAATCAACTGTGTCTGAACGGCTCTTTTTGCGGCATCAGTGCCCAGGTAACTGGCCAGCGCAGCACGTTTTGTACTGCTTAGTTTACCCCAGATATCTGCTTCCCAGGTAGTATTTAAGGCCAGTCTGTAAGTATTGGTCAGCGTATTGATATTAATTCCTGCGGGGAAGTTAAGTCCTGCCTCCGACTGTTTATTGCGGGTCACATTTGCTTCAACTGCAAGCGTAGGCAGATAAGCTAATTTAGACTGTCGCAGGGTGGCTTGCGACTGTATAATGTTCTGAATCGCGTTCTTCAGGTCTACATTCTGATCGATCCCGCGCTGGATCAATACTTTTAGCTTCGCATCAGCAAACAAGCTTTGCCATGGCATATCTGCTATGGTCGTTGAATCCGTCGAAGCCTGATCACGGTATAATCCGTCAGTTTTGACTTCCTCCGGCCGCTTGTAAGTTTTCGTAACCCCGCAGGCGCTCAAAAAAAGCGCAACTGTCAGCAGTGCAAAAACCTGTTTATTATATTTATGGGTCATCTTATTCTGTTCTAAATTTAAAAATCAGCTACGCTGTAGGCGGTTCAATTAATTTATGTTCTTCCGCTCCTTCGATCCTTTTGGTTTCTTTCACGTGATCCTCATCTTCCTCTTCCTCCTCATCCAGGTCATAACTTGCTTTAGCCGGACCACTGATTTTTTCCTGCAGCGTCTGGAAGATCACAAACAGCACCGGAATAATAAATACCCCCAGCACGGTACCGATCAACATTCCGCCTACAGCTCCAGTACCAATTGATTTGTTACCAACGGCACCAGCACCGGTAGAAAACATCAGCGGTAAGAGACCGAAGATAAACGCAAATGAGGTCATTAATATCGGTCTGAAACGTGCTACGGCACCCTCTATGGCCGACTGGATAATCGGCATTCCTTTTCTTCTTCTGTCCAGTGCAAACTCTACAATCAGAATCCCGTTTTTAGCCAGTAGTCCGATCAGCATGATCAGCGAGATCTGCAGGTAAATATTACTGTTCAGCTTGAATATAATAGAGAAGAAATAGGCACCTGCCAATCCGAATGGCAAGGACAGCAATACGGCGAATGGCAGAATATAACTCTCATACTGTGCACTGAGCAGGAAGTAAACAAAGATCAGACACAAGATAAAGATGAAAATCGTTTCACTGCCTGAGGCTAATTCCTCCCTCGTCAGACCAGAAAATTCATAACCATAACCCGCCGGCAATGAAGTAGCCGCTACTTCCTGAATTGCCTTGATTGCATCACCAGAACTGTAACCAGGATTTGGTGCACCCGTAATTGCGATAGAACTGAATAAGTTGAACCTTGAAATAGATTCCGGTCCAAATACCCTGGTCATTTTTACAAACTCCGTAATCGGTGCCATGGCACCTGCACTGTTCCTTACAAATACTTTATTCAATCCTTCCGGATTTTTCCTGTATTCCGGACCAGCCTGAATCATTACCCTGTACTGTTTACCAAACTTGTTGAAATTGGAAGCATACAAACCACCATAATAACCCTGCATTGTACTTAGTACCGAATTCACGGTTACTCCTGCATCCTTGCATTTTTCCAGGTTAATGTCCATCATGTACTGTGGAAAGTTCGGGTTGAAGGAAGTGGTACCATACTGGATTTCTTTACGCTCTGCCAGTTTAGCCAGGAAGCCCGTATTTACTTTAAAGAACTCATCCGTGGTATGTCCACCTTTATCCTGCAGCTGGAATTCAAAACCACCACTCTGTCCAAATCCCTGTAAGGTTGGCGGAGAGATGAAGAAAATACTGGCTTCACGTATTCCTGCTGTTTTGATAAACAACTGCTGGATCACATCATCCACACTTCCCTTACGTTCATCCCAGGTCTTCAATTTCAGAATCACCATACTGTAAGCACTACCCGCGCCTGCCGTAAAGTTTTGTCCGACGATACGTAGGGTATTTTTTACTTCAGGAATGGTATGCGCAATGCTGTCCACCTGTTTGGCAATCTCCGTAGAGCGCTCCATAGAAGCAGATGGCGGCAGACTGATGTTGGCAAAAATAGAGCCCTGATCTTCCGCCGGTACAAATGCGGAAGGTGTGGTTTTCATCATGTAAAACAACAGGAAACCAGCGATGGCAATTGAGGCCAGCACGATCCATTTTTTTATCGAAAGGAATTCTACAGAACGTTTGTACTTATTCGTAATCTTATCAAATGATACGTTAAAGGCCATGTAAAAACGCTGCAGGAAGCTCTTGTGTTTATGGTCCTCTTTATGCGGTTTTAACAACAGCGCACATAAAGCCGGACTCAGCGTTAACGCGTTGACTGCGGACAAGATAATAGCGACAGCCAGTGTAATCCCGAACTGCTTGTAAAATACGCCCGTAGATCCGGTGATAAACGTTACCGGGATAAATACGGCCGCCATCACCAGCGTGATCGATATAATGGCACCGGAGATTTCATCCATGGCATCAATCGTTGCCTTTTTAGCAGATTTATAACCATTATCCAGCTTAGCATGGACAGCTTCCACGACCACAATGGCATCATCCACCACAATACCTATTGCCAGTACCAATGCAAACAACGTTAATAAGTTGATCGTAAACCCAAACAGGTTCAGGAAAAAGAAAGTACCTACAATTGCTACCGGCACAGCAATAGCTGGTACCAGTGTAGACCTGAAATCCTGCAGGAAGATGAATACCACAATAAATACCAGTATAAAGGCTTCTATCAATGTATGGATCACCTTATCTATGGAAGCATCCAGGTTTTCGTTCACATCGACCAGTGTGGTATATTTTACGCCTACCGGGAAGCTTTTCGCAGCTTCATCAATTATTTTTTTCGAATCATTAATCACATCCCTGGCATTTGATCCGGGAGTCTGACTTACCGCCATACCTACCGATTCCTTACCATTGGTACTGATGGTTGAAGAATAACTCAATGAACCCAGTTCAACTTTCGCCACATCTTTTAAACGTAAGAGCTGACCATTGCCAACGGCCTTTACAATGATATTCTCAAACTGGGTAGCTGTAGTCAGCCTCCCTTTATATTTGATTACATATTGAAATGCCTGATCACCATTTTCACCAAACTTACCCGGTGCAGCCTCGATATTCTGTTCTGCAAGAGCAGCAGAAATATCACTAGGTATCAAACTATATTGCTGCATCATTTCCGGCTTTAACCAGATACGCATGGAATAATCCTTCGAACCAAATACTGTTGCATCTCCCACGCCGGTTACCCTTTGAATCTGCGGTACCAGGTTGATTTTTGCATAGTTCTGCAGGAAAGTCTGATCATAGGCCTTATCATCACTGTAGAGCGAGAAAATCAATAGATTACTACTCTGACTTTTCGTTACCGTTACCCCCGCCTGAGTTACCTCAGCAGGCAGAAGGCTGGTCGCCCGTGACACCCTGTTCTGCACATTTACTGCTGCAAGATCCGGGTTGGTACCCACCTTAAAGAAGATTTTGATACTGGCGGAACCGTCATTGGTCGCCGTAGAAGTCATGTATGTCATGTTCTCCACCCCATTGATCTGCTCTTCCAGCGGGATCACCACACTTTTTAAAACCACATCAGCATTTGCTCCTGTATAGGAAGCAGATACGTTTACTGTCGGTGGTGCAATATCAGGATATTGCGCAATAGGCAATGAAGTCAGTCCCAGTACCCCAAGGATTACGATAATCACCGAGATTACCGTGGAGAGTACCGGTCTTTGTATAAATATTTTAAACATCTGTTTTTATTTTAAATCGGCGTAAACACTTTCTGCATCCTGCGGCGCAGCTTTGATCTGCGTACCATCTTTCAAAGTAGCCACGCCTTCCAGCACTACCTGGTCGCCCGCCTTTAAACCGCTTTCCACTACGAAGAAATTACCCGCTGTATTTTGCATTACCGTTACGGTCACATTTTTTGTCTTGCCATCTTTTCCTACCACTACAGCAAAACGTTTGTCCTGTAGTTCGAAAGTGGCACTTTGAGGAATCAGCAGCACATCCTTTAAGTCGTTCGGAATCCTGACCGTTGCGCTGCTGCCACTTCTGATAATTCCCTTGGGATTCGGAAAACCTGCCCTGATATTCGCAGAACCTGTCGCCGTATTAATTAAACCATTCACCGTCTCTATTCTGCCTTGTTCACCATACAATGATCCGTCAGCTAATAACAGTGACACCTTTGGCAGTTTAGCAATTTTTTGTGCGAAAGAAGTGCCGCTGCTATCTTTTGTGAAACTCAGCAGCAATTTTTCATTGATCGCGAAATACGCAAATACATTACCAATGCTCGATACGGTGGTCATAGGGTCTGTAGTGGTTGCGCTCACCAGACTGCCCAGACGGAAAGGGATAGAACCTACCACACCATTTACCGGACTTTTCACTGTAGTATAACCCAGGTTGGTTTTTGCATTCACCAGGCTGGCATTGGCCTGAGACAGACTTGCCAGTGCAGACTGGTAAGTATATTGTGCCGATTCCAGCTCATATTTACTCACGATATCTTTTTCTACCAGTGGTCTCACTTTATTTACCGCAAGTTTTGCTGCACTCACTTCTGCCTGTGCACTTTTGATGCTGGCAGATGCCGTTCTTACTTCCTGTTCATATTCCGGTGCGCTGATTTTGAATAAAGGCTGACCCACTTTTACTACTGCACCCTCATCCACATATATTTTATCGATATAACCCTGTACCCTTGGTCTGATTTCTATATTTTGTTGTCCCTGGATACTTGCAGGATAATCTGTGTTTAAGGTGGCAGATCTGGGCGCTAAAGTAAGTACTTTGTATTCTTTAACCTGTCCGGCAGCCCCAGCCTGTGCAGCTTTGTCCTTATTGTTGCCACATGAGGCAAGAGTTAGTCCTGCCAGAAGCAGAACACTTAAATGTATTGTTGTTTTCATATTTACGCCGCTGGCTGATCTTTACTGTAATACGTTTTTTTGGTAGTAATAGTTATTTTAAAAATTAAACCTGCTTACCAAACGGCAAAATAGGTACAATTGTGTTTTTATTTCTGAAAAATAGATGAGCATTGAAAAACAACCGACGAAAACCGGAAATGTATCGCCCGAAAATTCATGAAAAAGCCCCCTTTGCACCATACAAACGGGGCCATTATTAGCCAATGAAAAAAAGGAAAATGGACGGCACTACTCCTTTATTAAATGTGGGATCAGGAGTTTATTCCAGATTTTGTATCCCTCTGCATTCATATGCAGCATATCTTCCTTAAATAACTCGGGACGCATGGCGCCTTTTTTAGTCAGCATTGGACGGTACACATCCAAAAATATAATGTTGGCTGCAGTTTCGATATAAGTTTTGATCAGTGCATTTGCCTCGACTACCTTAGGTAAATGTTCTGCCCTGGAAGGACTTCCTTTGATTGCAATGTAAATGATGGGTGTATTTGGCAATCCTGCCCTCAAATGCGTATATAGTTTTTTGAAATCTTCAAAGATTTCCGCACCGCCATTTGCCTTGAGCACATCATTCTCTCCTACATAGATGACCACCTGTTTAGGTGCGTAAGGAAAAACAAGGTCATCCATATATCTGTCGGTATCATTTGTTACCGCTCCCCCTATCCCTCTGTTCAGTACTACATACTTATTAAACGTTTTAGCGAAATCTACCCATAACCTGATAGATGAACTCCCGATAAATAAAATAGGATGCTGAGGCGGACTGTAAACTTTATCATATCCTTTAATGGCCTGCACATCATCATAAAAAGGGGGCTTCTGCTGTGCGTCTGAACTGCCATGCAGCACGAATAATAATAGTGCAATCAATTGGAACCTGTATAATGCTTTCATTTGGAGATCAGTTTGGTAATTGGATCTTCAAAGTTATAATTTTTAACAACAGCTACAATATATCAGCTGAATACATTGGAGACACATCATACTTTTGTCATAATCAGGTCAACCTGACATGTTCTAATTTTCGTAAATAGTACATTTGACTAATATGTAGCTTTAGTCAGCAAATAAAAAAAACAATTTCGCCGTTTTTTTACTTTGGTATAATATAACAAATAAAATTGCTGATTTAAATTATATTTGGCCGCATCATAAAAAAAGAATGGATCCTAACACAGAGAATCAGAATATCCCGCCGGCAAAACACGTTATTTCCAAGACCCTGGATGACTTTTTTTTCACCGTCTACCACGTATACCAATTTGTCCTTCGCTTTTTCAAAGAAGTTTTTCTTCCTCCATACGAGTTCAAAGAGATTATTCACCAATGTTATGAAGTAGGTTTCAAGTCGCTCCCCTTAATTTCACTCACTGGTTTTATCACCGGAGTTGTGTTTACCAATCAATCCAGACCATCACTTGCTAATTTTGGTGCTACCTCATGGTTACCATCGCTGATATCCATTGCTATTGTCCGTGCACTGGCCCCTTTGGTTACCGCATTGATTGCCGCAGGTAAAGTAGGTTCCAATATGGGTGCGGAATTGGGGTCCATGAAAGTTACCGAGCAGATTGATGCGATGGAAGTATCAGCCACTAACCCTTTTAAATATTTGGTTGTCAGCAGAATATTAGCTACAACCTTCATGATCCCTTTATTAGTTATGTATACTGCTTTTGTGGCACTGATGGGTGCATTCTTGAGTGTACACAGTAATGAGCAGACCAGTTTTGCTATGTTCTTTTCCCAGGTATTCGATTCACTGAGTTTCCTTGACCTGTTCAGTACCTCCTTTAAATCCACCGTCTTTGGCTTTACCATTGGTGTGGTGGGCTGTTACTGCGGATATAATTCTTCCAAAGGTACTGAGGGTGTTGGTAAAGCAGCCAATGCTGCCGTTGTGGCCGCCATGTTCCTGATCTTTGTGGAAGAAATCGTAATTGTTGCTATTGTAAATGCTTTCCGCTAATCATATGTTAAAAACTAAGAAAGCAATAGATAAAAATAACTCAGTAATCTCTATTCGTGGATTACAGAAGGCATTTGGTGACCTGCATATCCTTCGTGGTGTTGACCTTGACGTTTATCAGGGAGAAAACCTTGTTGTGCTCGGACGTTCCGGTACAGGTAAATCAGTACTGATCAAAATCATTTCAGGCCTGCTCCTTCCCGATGAAGGTCAGGTGAACGTACTTGGCGAAGAAGTGGCGCTACTGAAATCCAGAGAACTGATGGCCTTGCGCCTGAAAGTAGGCTTCTCCTTTCAGAACAGCGCATTGTATGATAGTATGACCGTTCGTCAGAATCTTGAATTCCCGTTAGTCAGAAATTCCAGGAACCTGAAGCGCAGCCAGATCAATGACGAAGTGGAAAGTGTACTTGATGCAGTCGGCTTGTCGCAGACCATTGAGCAGATGCCCTCAGAACTTTCCGGCGGACAACGCAAGCGTATCGGTATTGCCAGGACATTGATCCTGCGACCAGAAATTATGCTTTATGATGAGCCAACTGCAGGTCTGGATCCTATTACCTGTATTGAAATCAACAGCCTGATCAATGAAGTTCAGGAGAAATATAAAACAACATCTATTATTATTACACACGATTTAACCTGTGCTAAAGAAACTGGCGACAGAATTGCTATGTTATTAGACGGTCAGTTTGCTATACAAGGTACCTTTGACGAGGTATTTGCGAGCGACGATGCACGTGTTCAATCTTTTTACAACTATAATTTCACACAATAAATGAGCGCTTCAGAAAACAAAAGGTCAATCATAGTAGGGTTATTCATCTTTATAGGAATTGTCATTTTCATAGCAGGTGTACTTACCCTCGGCGGAAAACAGAAACGTTTTGTCAGCAGTATCACTTTAAAAGCTATTTTTAATAATGTAAACGGGATTCAGGCAGGTAATAATGTCTTCTTTTCAGGAGTAAAAATTGGCACCGTGAGTAAGATTGCTTTTTATGGCAATGCCCAGGTTGAAGTGACCATGCATATCGAAGAAGCTTCACAAAAGTACATCCACAAAAATTCAATGGCTAAACTGAGCTCTGAAGGTTTCATCGGTAATAAAATGATTGAGATTCTGGGTGGAACTGCCGAGGCTCCTATCGTTGAAGATGGCGATCGTTTAGATATTGCTGCAGCCCTGGCACCAGAAGACATCATGAAAACATTGCAGGAAAACAACAAGAATATCCTTGCGATCACCACTGACTTTAAGCAAGTGAGTACAGACATGCTGCATGGAAAAGGAGCTTTAGGAGCAGTACTTACTGATTCACTGATGGCAAATCGCTTACGTCAGATGACGATCAATCTGGAAAATGCTTCTGCCAGTACGGCAAGGGTAACTGCTGCCGTTTCTCAGTATACCAACAAGCTGAATAATAAAGGTACGCTTGCCAATGAGTTACTGACTGATACTGCGGTTTTCGCCAATTTGAAATCAGCCGTTAACAGTCTGAAACAAACTGCTTCTTCCGCAGCACAGATGACCAATAACCTGAACGCGACAAGCAACAAACTGAATTCAGATAAAAATGCTGTTGGTGTATTGTTGAATGATGAAGAGACTGGTGCAAGATTAAAAAGTACAGTGACCAATCTGGAATCCAGTACTAAAAAGCTCGACGAGAATATGGAAGCCTTACAACATAACTTCCTGCTGCGTGGATTCTTCAGGAAAAAAGCTAAAGCAGAAGCTAAGGAAAAAGAAAAAGCACAGGAACAAAAATAGTATCTTATCAATTGATACAATTCTAATTTAAACTGTACAAGTATACAAGAACAGCCCGATAGTGATCCTATCGGGCTGTTCTTGTATTACGTTGATACTATCCCGGTGTGGTTCCTGACGGTAACATTAGAGAACCCAGCTATTGCCTGATCCTGGTGAAGCCAGACAAATTCCGGGGTATAAAAAAACAGGATATTATTGCTAACATCCTGTTGATATAATTGGTGTGTTTGGTGCAGGTTAAGCCTCGCTGTTGTAAACGATTTTACCAACGTTTTTGTCAATCTGCCATCTTCCTGTACCTTCTTCGCCGATAACTTCGAATAGTTCCAGTGCGCGTCTTGCTTTGTATTCTTCTTCACGTTGTTCTTTGAAGAACCAGTTAAGGAATTCGATAGTTACGAAATCCTGCTCTTTGTAGCAATTAGCGGCAATATTTTTCAGCGATTGAGTTACACTGATCTCCTGATCTAATGCTTCTTCAAATACTTCTTTGAATGAATTATACTCAATTTTGATATTGGTTATTTCAGGAGATATAGCAGAACCGCCCATATCCAATACGTATTTATAGATTTTCATCTGGTGCATTCTCTCTTCTTCTGCCTGAAGGAAAAAATAATCAGATGAGAAATCATAACCGTTTTGATTACACCATGATGCCATTGCTAAATATGCAGATGATGATTGAGCTTCTTTTTTTATTTGTTGATTCAAAAGCGCTTCAACCTCTGTCGAGAGTAAACACTTTACGCGAATGATATCTTTCATATGCTTGATATTAAATTATTGTCGATTTATCTATAACAAAAGTAGTGCTATAAATTAATATACAAGAATTGTTCAGAAATATGGAAAGATTCTAAATCTAAAGAAAGGATTATGCGTTAAGACGATATACCCTGTCGTGCAATATGCGGTTCAGTTCCAGCATCACAAAAGTACCTTCGAGCAGCTCTTTAAAAGCAATGATTTCTAATAAAGTTAGTACATAACAGTGGTCACATGCACAGATAAAAACGATTTCAAGATCAGGAGTCAGTTCAGAACTCAACAATAAAGCTTCGATATCAATGTGATAAACTGCTTTTCTGAGCTTCATCATGCAGCGGTAATCGAAACGGGCCAGTTTGCCTGCAAAATCTACGTACCAGCAATTTTCTCTGTCAGACTGAAAAACTGATCCATTACGGGTCTGAAAAACTTCAACGAAATCAACTAGAGGTGCGGTAGCTGTGTTTTGCATTTATTGATATAGATTATAATGCAAATATTAGCATTATTTAGACTTGCTACAAATAAAATGCAAAATAATTTATAATAATTAAAGATAAGGCCCGCATGCCCTGCTAAACATACGGACCATTATCTCATTTTAAGCATTTACCTGCTCAAAAGCGGTTGAAGTCGCCAGACTTTCCCATGCATCCATATCTTGTTGTACAGCAAGGATTTTCTTGTCCGCAAGATCATACGCATCCTGTCCTAAAAATAAATGCACAGGTGGGTTTTCAGCATCAGCCACTTTAATCATTGCTATTGCTGCTTTTTCCGGGTCGCCCAACTGGTTTCCATTGATACCATCCTGATGCGCATTTTGTGATTCCCTTACAGATGCATAAGCATCAATCGGATTTTCCGGTACGCCCAGTGATCCGCTGGTCAGGAAGCTTGTTCTGAAATAACCCGGTTGCACAACTGTTACCTTAACACCGAATTCTTTAACTTCTGCAGCCAGAGATTCTGATAATCCTACTACCGCGAATTTTGTGGCGCAATAGATACCGAAGCCTGGAAAGTCGCCATAAAATCCGCCAATTGAAGCAATATTAAAGATGTGTCCTGATTGTTGTGCTCTAAGGTAAGGCATTGCCATTCTGATTACATTTAAAGTACCGAAAACGTTTACTTCAAAATTTTCTCTGGATTCTTTGTCGCTCAGTTCTTCGAGACTTCCAACTAGACCATAACCAGCATTATTCACTACGATATCCAGTTTGCCAAATGCAGCCACCGTAGCGTCGACTGAAGCTTTTACGCTTGTTTCATCTTTAAGATTTACAGCTAAGGGAAGAAAGTCCGGCAGATCCTCTCCTACTGCTTTTTTCAGGTCGTCAATGTTTCTTGAGGTTGCAGCTACCTTGTGTCCTGCTGTTAATAATTGTTTTACTAAACTTAATCCCAGGCCTTTAGAGGCGCCTGTGATATACCATACTTTTTGTTGCTTGTCCATGTTTGTTTGAATTTATAGGACAAATTTACGGTCAGTCGGCACCCTTTGAATTACAACATTCAAGCGTATCATTGCTAAATTCAAACATTCCTGAAGTAGCCCGGGGTAATTGATGTTTGCTTTTTGAAGAAGTTATTGAAATGAGCTGCTTCTTCAAAACCCAGGCAATATCCGATCTCGGAAACATTCCAGTCGGTGTGCTTCAATAAAGACTTTGCTTCTGTCACCAATCTCTCCGAAATCAGGTGTGTTGTTGTTTTTCCGGTTGTTTCTTTAACAGATCTGTTCAGGTGGTTTACATGGACCGCCAATTTGTCTGCGAAATCTTTAGCAGAACGCATAGAAAAGCGCTGCGATGGTGTTTCAATAGGAAACTGTCTTTCCAGTAATTCAGTGAATACAGCAGTGATGCGTGATTTTGCATCCGGGTGCTGATACAGGTTTTCTGAGGGTTGAGACTTTAACGCATAATGCGTAAGTTCGGTTACATAATTTCGTAGCAGGTCATATTTAAATGTGTAATCTCCATTGATTTCTTCGAGCATTTTATCAAAGATGCTGGCTACAGCAGCTTCCTGCTGATCATTCAATACAAAAGCTGGTTTTCCACCTGGGCTGAACATCGGTAGGTCATTCAGACTGCCACGGATCTTTTCTGTAAAAAATGATTCTGTGAAGATGCAGAAGTAACCAGAGCTCTCTCCTGAAAGCGTTTGAAAAGTATAAGGCACGTTGGGATTGAAAAAGATAAGCGTTGTGCCATTCACTTCCAGTGTTTTATCAGCATAATGATACAGGTGATTACCACGGATCAAACAGGTTTTATAATAGTCCCGTCGACTATAAGCTATTGGCTGTGCTCCCGGCTGTGCACAGTCTTCTAAACGGAAAACATTAAAATGTCCAACACCGTCCGCCAGATTTTCCGGGACTGCATCAAACTTCTGCTGATAAAAATTCTCGAGTGTTTCTGTCTTTTTAATGGCCATGCAATTAAATATGCTGTTTGTGATTGAAGATCACAAATTTAAAGATAATACAAAGGAACATAATTATAGCAATCAAACTATTGATTGTAAAATTCAAACATTATATACTCTATGAGCAGCTTATAGGGTATCAAATAAAAAAATCTCCTTCATAATGAGTGTTTTAAGCGATTTCTCCCGATTTGGCTTTGCAGGAGTGCACTTTAATTGTACTTTTGTCGCGGAGAGTTGGCAGAGTGGTCGATTGCGGCAGTCTTGAAAACTGTTGACTTGTAACAGGGTCCGCGGGTTCGAATCCCCCACTCTCCGCAAATGTATCTTCAAAATACACTAAAACGCTTTAAACTTATGTTTAAGGCGTTCTTTGTTTGCAGATTATTTTCAAAATCGCACATTTTATCCCATTCTGAGGTACCCCAACTGGTGCCCTATTTAACTGTTCCTGTCGGGGCGCCTCAATTCCTTTTAAGTTACTGAAATTGAACATATTAAATAGTTGAACATCTTGACAACAGTAACGCAATAAACCAAAGTTATTCATATAAATCTATTGCAATAAACAAGAAATTAGGGTTACTTTTCTTTTTGAAAAGATCAAAGATGAATGCTAATGGCTTAGTGCCGATTTATTTAAGGATTACAATTGCAGGTATCAGAACGGATATTTACTCTAAACGTTTTGTTGATTCTGCGAAGTGGAATAACCAAAGCCAGAAGGTAATTGGTTATAACGAAAACGTGCGAAGTATCAATTCCGGCTTAAAAGCATTGGAGATAAAGGTTTACAAGGCTTATGGAGAAAGGGCAGATAAGAATCTGCTTATTACCTCTGCAAGCCTTAAATTGTTTGTGTTTGACGAAGGGATTACTCCTGCCCCACCAGAAAAAACTATTCTTGGTGTTTTCAGAACAAATAATTTAGAAATGAAGTCTCTTATCGGAAACGGTTTTGCAGCAGGCACGTTTCAACGTTATGAAACGAGTTATAGCCACACCGCAGAGTTTATCAAATCGAAATACAATATGGATGATCTGTTTTGAACCGTATTGACCACGAATTTGTGACTTCTTATGATTACTACCTGCGAAGTGTCCGAAATTGCGCTAATAATTCCACAGTGAAATACATCAAGAATTTTAAAAAGATCGTGTTAATCTGCCTTGCAAATGTGTGGATGGAAAAGAATCCCTTTCTATTATATAAGGTGAGGCTTAAAAAAGTAGTACGGGAATTTTTGAATATGGACGAGAGACCGCGAATTGCAGACCATGATTTCAAATTTAACAGACTAAGTCAAGCAGGGGATATATTTCTGTTTTGTTGTTTTACCGGGCTTGCTTATGCCGATGTTATAAAGCTAAAGAAAACTGAGATCATAACAGATGATAAAGCAGAGAAATGGATCAGTACCTACCGGGAAAAGACAAAAACACAAGTAAAAGTACCTCTTTTAAAAATGGCCTTGGATATTTTGGAAATATACAAACATCATCCGCTTTGTTCAGGTTACGAGCGCGTCTTGCCAGTATTAAGTAACCAAAAAACAAATAACTATCTTAAAGAGATTGCAACCGCTTGCAACATAGACAAAGAACTCACCTTCCATATTGCAAGGCATACTTTTGCTACAACTGTTGCACTTGCCAATGGAGTATCTATTGAATCTGTAAGTAAAATGCTGGGTCATACAGACATCAAGACTACGCAACATTACGCTAAAATTCTGGATTTAAAACTATCCCAAGACATGGCATTACTCAAAGGCAAACTGGCGGGTATTTAACGCCATCAACTAGAAAATATACTATACTAGCCTAAGATTAATTTTAAGGCGAGAAAGTTGAAAATCAGTTTAATTTTTGAATATTTGACAAACTGCTCTTTAAAGATTAAAATGATTAATTATAGACCGACATTCACTGACATCACAGAATGGAATATTAGTGTTCACCAAAGTACAGGAGGAACACGAAGTAAGAGCATTGCTTCGGAACCGCATACGGGTATACAATATTTTTTCAAAGGATCAAAAGAGACCGATACTGGAGAAATTCGCTACCCAACAGAATTTTGGTCAGAGATTGTTGCATCCAAAATAGGAGTTTTTTTAGGTTTCAATATGCTTGACTATAATATTGCATACAACGAGAAACATCGTCAAAAGATTGGTTGTCTATCTCAGTCGATGATAGTTAGCGGTGAAAACAAATTAACAGAAGGCCTAAATTATTTAGTAGGTTTCGATGGTAGCTATCGTCCAGAATCAGGTGAACACAAGAAAAGATATAATTTTGAGTTTATCGCAGCTACCTTGGAACATTTTTCAATGGGGAAATATGTTGCGAACATTATAGAAATTATTATCTTCGATAGCATCGTAGGAAATTCTGATAGGCATCAAGAAAATTGGGGAATAATAACAAATTTTAAAAGTCAAGTTGCAGAGGAACAAATTGAAAAAGGTAAGATCTGGGAGCGTCTGAGTCGCAAGATGCTTAAGTTTATAACTAGTACAGTTATTGCTACGAACAAAATAAAACCGAGGTTCGATCCCTCTACACTGAGGTTAGAAGCAGGGATTTTGCCACATGATTTCGCCCCTATATATGATAGTGGATGCTGTCTCGGACGCGAAATACTAGATGAGAAGGTACAGTTGATGATAAAAAATGACCAAATGATCGCAGCTTATGTGAGGAAGGGGCTGTCTGAAATACATCATAGCGATTTTACTAAGAAGAATCATTTTGATTTAATAAAATATATTAAAACTAACCATAGCGAATATGTGTTGTCTATAATACAAAGAACACAGGGAAAATATGTTCCAGAAATGATATCCGACATTATTCATAACATTGACCTTGAATTACCCCCTTCATTAGATGAATATAAATTAGTAGATCACAGGAAGGAATTGATGGTAAAATTGGTAACTTTGCGTTTAGAATCACTATTTAATATTATATGAAAGCTTTAGGCCCCATACATCTCATTTGCCGCGACGGTAAAGGTAGCAGACGTGTTCCGATTGGTATAATTCGTAAGAATGCCACGGAGGGAATTCGCTTTAATTATAATAAGCAAATTATCGATGATATTACTCAACACAGTTTCATTCCCTACGAAGCATTTCCTGATCTAAAAAAAACATATGACCAAAATGTGTTGGATGTTTTTGGTCAACGACTTATGCGCAGCGAACGTAATGATGTACAGGATTTCTATAAATTTTGGCATTTGGATTCAAGTTTGAAAGACGATAAATATTACATGTTAGCAATGACTCAAGGTTTATTGCCCACTGACAATTATGAGTTTCTTGTTGATTTCAACCCAGTTAAAGACTTAGTATTCATTTCGGAAGTTACTGGGTTATCACATAGCAAGGTCTCTGGTGACGCGTTAAAGCAAGGTGATAGGTTACGTTATGAGCTTGAGCCCGGAAATCCGTTTGATAAATATGCAGTCAAATTTTACAAGGACGATTTGTTTCTAGGTTACATGAAAACGATTCATAATAGAGTTTTCTATAAAACCAAATATCCATTACATGTATCTGTCCATGGTATCGAGAAAAATGGCATCTTAAATAGAGTATTTATTAAAGTTTCAAGTCATCAGAGCTAGCGGAAGTTGGGCAGTTGCCCTACTTTTTGCCCCCATGCCCTGCGAATGGGGCGGTAAGGATGTTCCGGGTATCCTTTGCAGGGTTTGATATACTACTATCAATTATATCAGTATACCGGGCAGTATACTATCAGACATTGAGGGAGCGAGTTAATGTTTTTGTTATACAAAAACTCTGATCCTGTTCCCGATGATCATATATTCATGTAGATAGCATATTGAATACAGCCTTCGGCACTCCTTATAGAATCGATATAATAAATTTTCCGTAATGTACTTGGCTCGGTCAGCCATTGCAGCTTTCATCCATTGGAGCATTATTACTTTACCCACTTCTTCTGCCTTTGCTTCATTATACTCATTAGGGTAAAATGCTGTCTTGTAGCATCTGTAAATTTTGTGAGATACTCATCTTCCAAATCATCATTTACGTTGCATTTGGCATCTTCGAGGTCAATAAAAATTAGAAAGAAAAAAGTTGCCCACCGGTTTGGGGCATGTGGTCTGCTGTAAAAATATGGGAATGAAACCTGATCAACAAAGGACTGTATAAACATCTCTGGTTTGATCTGATAAATACTGCAAAGAGTCGTAAAATCTTCCTGTAAGGTAATAGTCATATTAGTTTCCATAATTTGATTCATATTCTGGTAGTGCGTCAGGTAAAAATCTCTCAGGATAGACGTTCATTACTGAAGATTACGGACGTTATAGATTTCAAGGCTCATTTCCTCCATTCACTGATAAAATTCTATCTGCATATCTGTGAGGTCTGATCCTTAATAAGCAGGTCGTCCAAATCCCTTTGCAACCTCCATTAAGAAATCAAAGAGGAAGTTTTGTTCTTTGAACTTTAAGCCAGAGCGTGCCTGGTTATTAATCTTTACATTCAAAAAATTAAATGTACCTAGATTAAAATGATATCTAAACATAAATTGATAATTTTAATACTTCACGCGATAGGATTATTCTTAGCCTACGGCAGCTTAAGTATATTTATTTTTCTATTAGTACAACTACGAATTCCCATGCTGATGATTATGAACAGCAACGCTTACTCAGAAGAGTTATTAATAGGTTTGACAATAGTTGGGATGACAATCATTTATAGTGGTAAATATTTGTTAAATAAAATCTTAGCTTATTTGTACTTATTATTATGGCTGTCGACGATTTTAAAAATAATATTCTTCACCTGGTAACTGAAATGAAAACTTATGAATAAACAATTGACTACTGACAAGGTATTGGAACACAAAAGAATGTCGGTATATCATTTGAACTATTTAATAATATTTCAAACCACGTACCTTCAGCAGGGAATTGCCAGTATGATATAGACGAGGCAAACTATTTTCTGGCTATAATCTATTTAAACGGAGAATTAGTTGAAAAATCTATTGACAAGGCACGTTCCTTTTTGAAGCTTGCAAATACAGATGATGACCACCGTTCCGCTCATAATTTTTTAATAATTATCGGAAAATGAGGTCTGTGATCAAACTAGAGTTATAGCCACCAATGTGTATTAATAGTTCCCTTATTTTCAATAATTGATGGATTTTGCACCCTGTTTTTTAGCACAACATCCAACCAACCATTCCTCCAGTATTTTTCAGAGACATTAAAATGTCCAGCACCGATATCAAAGTCACAATTTGAGCTAGGAACACGGTAATCTGCCCAGTTACATTTTTTAATAACCTTTCCTCCGTATATCTTCCAGAATCCTACAAAGGCGTTATTAAAATAACCATCCGAAGTAATATTTATATCATCATAGACTATTATATTGCTGTTATCCAGATACCACTTTGTCTTGACTATGCCGTAAAAGGTACCGGCATGTTTTTCGTTTTCATCCTCAAAAAACTCATATTTGGCAGTTAAAATTCCCTGAGTTTTTGACTTACCTTTAAATTCGTCATCTATACCAAAATTGTTTCTTTTGGATTCTTTTATATTGCCAATTGTAATCTTCCCTTTAAAGTTGCAAACATTTTCCTTCACACTAGATTTACCTGTTATCAGATATTCCTTTGGATTATTGGGGTTCTTCAGAGCTGTTAAGATTTTGATTAAGATCCTTTGATGTTCATCGCCGATTATTCCGTAAACAAGTTCATTATTCGTCTTGAGCCAAAGATCGGAAAAGTTATAGCTAATGAACTGTTGAGTTCTGTCTGCTGAAATAATCTTTTCATTATTCATAATATCAGTTCGACAAATTGTCTGCGCCCATGAATGATTTGAGGACAACATGAATAATAAGATTAGTTTGTATGTCATACTAATAGCCCTTTGTTAATGCTTTAAATATAAGAATGTCGAATAAAATATACAACCAGATGTATATTCATCATCAACGAAAATAACCCAGTCCATTGCTATGTAAACATTCCTTCGCAAAAGCAGAAAAAAGAATCACACCTCCTATTTATTTAAGCATCTACTACAATTAAACCGTCAATTCAAATCAACATATATTTTATTCCATATTCAAAACTATCAGTAGTAGCCACGGTTGCGCTTTTTATTAAAACACTGGCAATCAACCGGTATATCAATTGATAAATCTATTCACGTCCACAATTCTTACAGCTTTAGCTTCAATTTTTATATCCGGGCTGCATTGATTTAGCCAAATTTGCCTTCACCATTTACAGCAATGTGATGGCAAGAACTAACCAAACATTAAATCAAAAATAAACATGAAAAGGGTAACCTAAGCTCTCTATACGCTAATCTCCAGCGTACACTTTTACCATTATTCTAACCAACCAAATGTAAATCAATTATGAAAAAAGAAATTTTACTCAATGTAATTCGGATTCATCGTGTAATAAATCTGAAGAGATTCTGGTTTATGCCGCTCTCCCTTGCCCTCATCCTGCCGGCATATGAGGGGCGTGCGACCGAGAACAAAACACTGAAACATTACCAGCAACAAGCCGACATTGTAGTGACGGGAGTTGTTAAATCTACTACCGGAGAAACCCTTCCTGGGGTTTCGGTAAGTATTAAAGGAACAACCAAAGTGGTGACGACCAATGTAGACGGAAGGTTCAGCATTACCGCTCCGGAAAACGCAACACTTGTATTTACCATTATAGGTTTTACAACAAAAGAATCACCTGTAAATGGCACTACTGTCATCAATGTAACATTAGAAGAGTCGAACACTGCACTGAACGAAGTGGTGGTGATTGGATACCAGACTGTCCGCAGACGGGATCTGACCGGTGCAACGGGCCTGATCAGCACGACCAATACAGACAGATTGGTCGCAAGATCATTACCTGAAGCCCTGCAGGGTCAGACACCGGGTGTTACAGTCAGAAATGGTGGTGCTCCGGGACAGGAAGCAGTAGTGAATATCCGGGGACTCGCCACCTTTGGAAATGCAAATCCACTATACGTGATTGATGGTATGTTTGCAGATCCTAATACCACAGTAAGTCCGAATGACATCGAGAGCATTCAGGTGTTGAAAGATGCGTCTGCAGCAGCGATTTACGGATCCAGGGCAGGTAACGGTGTGGTGATCATCACCACGAGAAAAGGAAAATCAGGACCGGCCAAGATTTCGGCAAGCTCCAGGTACAGTATTGCCACCATACCAAAAAGGTATGAGATGATGAATGGTGCTGAATATGCAGCAACGAATGCACGCGCATACCTGGCATCAGGTCTGGCCATGCAGCCGGGAATTGTGGGTTATAACGGCAGTGTAGATACCAATTGGGGCGATGAATTACTCAGAACGGGATCGGTACAGGATTATAACGCCAGCATCTCTGGTGGTGGAAATAACTCAAATTATTTAGTTTCCGCAGGTTATTTTAAGGATGAGGGGACTTTGATTGGCCGAAGCTTTGAACGCTTCTCCATGCGGATCAATACAGAAGCGACAAAAGGTAGATTTAAGTTTGGGGAAAACATCGCCATATCGTCTTCAACCGCACAGTCACCTTTTCAGGGTGGTTTTGCTGAAGGCAATCCATGGTATGATATGTGGACCAGTGCCCCAATAATTCCGGTGCAAAGCAACAGCCTGATCAGTGCCAGTAATCCGGGCGGATGGGGCTATGGACAAAATGGAAATATCAATACATTTTCCCGTAATCAGGTGGCTATAGCTAATATCACTTCTTCAAAATCGAACTTCGCTAAAATCATCGGTAATGCATTTATCGACTTTAAGATCATTGAAGGCCTGAATTATAAGTTTAACGTGGGTCTGGAAACCAGCTTCGATAAAAACAAATCAATCAGAAAGGACGGATCATGGTACCAAGGCCAATCGCCCGACTTTAGTAGACTGACTGATAACCGTAACCAGTTCCTGAATTACCTGCTGGAACATACGCTGAATTTCAACCGTACGTTCAATAAACACAGTATTAACGGTGTGGTAGGTTATACAGAACAAACCACACAAATTGACAATACCTTAGGCAGTGGCTTGAAACTGGCACAGTTTGGCGGTAATTATTTCACTACACTGAACTCGACCAGCGGTATCAGCGGAGACAGATCTTCTTCAGGTAGCCTGACCAGATTCTTATTGAACTCCTATCTCGGCCGAATAAATTATACCTATAATGATAAATACCTGGCCACCTTTACTTTCAGGGCAGATAAGGATTCGCGCTTCTCTCCTAAATACAGAACAGGATATTTCCCTTCAGCGGCGTTAGGATGGAGAATTTCTAAGGAGGACTTTTTCAAGGTGGACTGGATTTCAGATTTAAAACTTCGTGGTTCATACGGTGTGCTGGGTGTAAATACTTTGGCAGCTTATCAGTTTACGGGATTTTTAAACCAGGCACCACTGGCGGTTTTCGGACCTGGTCAGCAGGTATATGCAGGTGCCACTCAGGCCAAGCTTGCATTTGAAGACCTGAGATGGGAAAAGAAAAAAGTAACCAATATCGGTTTGGATGCCGCAATGTTCGATAATCGTTTCACGGCTGCAATTGATGTATTCAGGTCTGTGTCAAGCGATGTGTTGGTTGGGCAGCCCCTGCCGCAGTATCTCGGCAATCTGCAGGGTGACCCGATCGTAAACATCGGATCGATAGAGAATAAAGGTTTTGAAATTGCTTTAGGTTACAAACCTGCAGCAAGCGGAAAGTTTAAGTGGGATGTTGCAGCAAACCTGAGTGTGATCAGAAACAAAGTGTTAGAACTGGGTAACCTTGGAGTCGACCTGGCCACAGGCCTGCAGCGAACCTATATACAGTCAGGAAACACCAGAACGCAGGTTGGCCGTTCCATAGGTGAATATTATGTACTAACGACTGACGGAATTTTCCAGAATCAGGCGGAGATTGACGCGCATAAGGCACAGGGAGCCTATGCAAAACCGGGAGATATCAGGTACAAAAACCTGGTGGATAAAGGTACAAATGATGATATCAACGAGTTTGACAGAACTTATGCCGGATCACCTTTCCCTAAATTTACTACGGGGTTGCAGTTCAATTCGAGCTATAGCAATTTTACCTTGTCAGTTCAACTCTACGGATCGTTCGGACAAAAATTATATAATGATGTCAGACGGGAATTAGATAGTTATGGAGATGCCAATTACAGGAAGGAAATCAATCCCTGGACGCCAACAAACACAGATACCAAATTTCCAAGACTGGGCTATTTATCTTCGCCTGACAGAGGCATTAATTCCAATGCCAGAGGAGACAGTGACAGATGGATAGAGGATGGCTCATTTTTACGGTTAAGAAATGTTGAATTGGGTTATAGCCTGCCTTCAAAATGGTTATCAAAAGCGAGTGTTGGTAATGCACGCGTATACGTGAGTGCGCAGAATTTATTTACCATCACCAAATATAAAGGACTGGATCCCGATGTGGTTGGTGCCAATGTAAACCTTGAACCGGGTGTAGACAATGGCAATTATCCAGCCTCACGTATTATTTCATTTGGTCTAAGTGTAGGTTTTTAATCATAAGAATATGAAAAGATATATAATCACAATGATACTTGGCTTTGTTGCGCTATCAGGATGCAAGCGGGATTTCGATGCTGTTAATCCTAATGCACCAACCATCGCCAGTTTTTGGAAAACATCTGATGATGCTATCAAAGGCGTCAATGCAGTTTACAGCACGTTTCACCGTTCAGCAGCACTATACTCACGCTGGATGTTTTATCATGGAATTTTAAAATCAGATGAAGGTTTTGGCTCTGGTGGAGACGGTGGTTTGAATAACCTGATGCGCTTCAACCAAACAAATTATAATGACGGACTGACGTCATTAACCTGGGAAACTTTGTATGTAGGTATATCCAGAGCCAATCAGGTCATTGCGAATGTGCCTAAGATTGAGATGGATGCTGTCTTGAAAAACAGGGTCATTGCAGAAGCCAAGTTTTTAAGGGCGCTGTTTTACTTCAATTTAACGTTGTATTTTGGTAATCCACCATTAATGCTGGCGCCTTCACAGCCATTGGATACCCCGCCAAATGCAACAACTGAACAGGCTTATGCTCAGGTTGCTAAAGATCTAAATGAGGCATTGATTGATTTACCTACTGCCTATGCAGGAAATGATTTGGGCAGGGCAACTAAAGGTGCCTGTTATGCTTTGCTAGGTAAAACTTACCTTCAGCAAAAACAGTATCAGCAAGCGCTGGATGCATTCAGCTGGTTGGTAACTGGTCCGGGTAACGGCATCTATAAGCTGACGACCAACTATCGTGATAACTTCATCATCAGCAGAGAAAATAATGAAGAATCGGTATTTGAGGTGCAGTTTAGTGAAAACCCTGCCGAAAGTACTGACGATGATGTAGATGAAAGCAGAGTGAGTAATTCAGGTACTTCTATTTCCCAATTTTTTGCGCCTCCGGGTGTAGGATTTAGTGATGGTGCGGCAAGAAGATGGGTAGTTGACGAGTTTTTACAGGAAACTACAGTGGGCGGAGCACAGGATCCAAGACTGGCGGCCTCTTTCATTTTTAACAATGCAGATCCGGCAGGCCCTACCGCCACGATAGTCTACGGACAAACTTTTGCGAACAGGTATGGTAATGGGCCAAATGCAAATGGTGTATGGTTCAGGAAGCTGTTAAATGACCATTGGAAAAATGAGGAAGGTTTCAGATCGCCAAATAACTATCGTCTGATTCGCTATGCGGATGTATTGTTAATGTATGCAGAATGTTTAAATGGTCTGGGCAGAACAGCTGAAGCTTATCCTTTGGTCGATAGAGTGAGACAAAGAGCAGGACTGGCAACGCTAACGGCAGCCAAACCTGGATTAGCTCAGGCAGCTTTTCTGACACAACTGAAACATGAGCGTTTAACAGAATTAGCTGGCGAAGGCTGGCGCTGGGCAGATTTGTTGAGATGGGGTGATTTGAGTAAGGCACTGGCGAGCAGAGATGCTGATTTCGAAAACTTCATTGTGGGTAAACATGAGCTCTATCCTATCCCGCAAAGAGATATTGATTTGAATCCAAACTTAAGACAAAATCCAAATTATTAATTGATATAGGGAGATGCCGGATTTTCAGGCAGCTCCCTTTTTATACTTATAAATTATGAAGACTAATTCAGTACTCACAAAATCGATATTCATTGCCACTCTCGCGGTCAGCACGGGTATCACCGTATTGCTGTCTTGTGGAAAACCGTACTTCCCTCCCATTGATACGACAATTCCCTCAAGCCCTACGTTCAGCAATCCACTGATGAATGGAGCTGATCCCTCGGTATTCCAAAAAGATGGAACTTATTATTACATGCAGACCAACGGGAGCACTATAAACTTATGGTCAACTAAATCAATGTCGAAACTTGCCGCTGCGACCCCGAAGACGGTTTTCACTCCATCTCCAGGAACTGCGAATTCCAGCAATGTATGGGCCCCGGAAATGTTCTTTATAGATGGAAAATGGTACATCTATTATACTGCTGGTGATGGTAATGATATCAATCAGCGTACCTGGGTATTAGAGAATAGCAGCGCGGATCCGATGACTGGAACCTGGATAGAAAAAGGTAAAGTATCAAGTGCAGGGGCTGATTTTTGGGCTATTGATGGCACAGTGATGGAATACAATGGCAGCAGGTATTTCGTTTGGTGCGGTCGCCCGGATAAAACGAATGTGAACCTCACCCAAAATATCTATATCTCCAAAATGATCAATCCCTATACTTTGGAAGCCACAGCAACAATGCTCAGCACCCCAGAGTTTAACTGGGAGAAAAACGGTTTCGGCGTAAACGAGGGACCGGAAATCATTGTCAATGCAGGTAAAACTTTTCTGGTCTATTCCGCAAGTTTCTGCGGTACGGATGACTACGGGTTGGGAATGCTGAGTTTACGGGAAGGCGGCGATCCGCTGGTAAAAGCAGACTGGGCGAAAGCAGCTGACCCAATCTTCAGTAAAAACACACAAAATAATGCATATGGACCAGGTCATAATTCATTTTTCAAATCGCCCGATGGCAAAGAAAACTGGATTATTTACCATGCTAATTCCGCTACTAACCAGGGTTGTGCAGACCGGAGAAATATCAGGATGCAAAAATTCGGCTTCAAGGCTGATGGAAGTCCCGACTTCGGAACACCTGTTGCCACAGGATTACAAATTACTAAACCTTCAGGAGAAATGTAACATGAATAAAAAATGGAAACTCTTTAGCATACTCGTAGTGCTTACTTTAGGAATTGCAAATTCAAGTAAAGCACAAACTTTTAACAATCCTCTTTTACCTTCTGGCGCAGATCCCTGGAGTATTTACAAAGATGGTTTTTATTATTACATGCATACGATTCAGGATAGTCTGGTACTATGGAAAACGAAAAACCTCGCTGAGCTGAAAACGGCAGAACGGAAAACCATATTTATCCCGCCTGCTGGAAAAGCCTGGTCAAAACAACTATGGGCACCGGAAATCCATACGATAAACGGGAAGTGGTATGTTTATTTTGCTGCTGATGACGGCAATAACAATACCCATAGGATGTATGTGCTGGAAAATGCGAACAAAGATCCGATGAAAGGAAACTGGGTCTTTAAAGGAAAGGTTGGGGATGCTACAGATAAATGGGCAATCGACGGTTCCGTATTCAGGTATAAAAAACAGCTGTACATGATCTGGGCGGGCTGGGAAGGCAATGTAAACCGCAAGCAGGAAATCTTCATTGCAAAGATGCAAAACCCCTGGACCATCAGTGGAAAGCGGTATAAAATCTCAAGTCCGCTCTTTGACTGGGAAAAACATGGTGATCTGAATGATCCGAATAATCCACCGCATGTAGATGTAAATGAAGGTCCGCAGATCTTAATGAATAAGGGAAAAGTTTTTTTGATTTATTCTGCGAGTGGTTGCTGGACCGATTTCTATGCACTGGGTATGCTAACCTTAAAAGGTGATAACCTGCTGGCACAAAAATCATGGGTAAAGAGCAAAAAGCCTGTTTTTAAGCAGTCGCCGGAAAATGGCGTTTATGCCCCCGGGCATAATTCGTTCTTCAAATCTCCGGATGGTAAAGAAGATTGGATTTTATACCATGCAAACTCAGCACCTGGCCAGGGTTGTGGCGGATTCCGCTCCCCCAGGGCACAGCAGTTCACATGGAACCCGGATGGAACACCCAATTTTGGTCTCCCGGTAAAAACCAGCGAGAAGCTTTCCCTCCCATCAACTAAATAAGATCATATATTTTAACTATAACAGAATGAAAAAGACGTATTTTAACTATTTGCTGCTATTAGCTGTATTCTTTTCAACAGCTGTCAAGGCACAGCAAACTGCCCCGGCCCAGAGATGGTCGGTCGAGAAAGCCAATGAATGGTACCAAAAACAAGCATGGATGACCGGAGCCGATTTTTTACCGAGCACGGCAATTAATCAGCTGGAGATGTGGCAGGCCGATACTTTTGATGCCGCCACGATCGATAAAGAGCTGGGCTGGGCAGAAGGCATCGGTTTCAACACCATGAGAGTATATTTACATAGTCTGGCCTGGCAGCAAGACCAGAAGGGTTTCAAAAACAGGGTAGATAAATATTTAGCCATTGCAGACAAACACCATATCAAAACTATCTTCGTTTTTTTTGATGATTGCTGGAACAAGCAAGGTAAAATTGGCAAACAGCCGGCACCAAAACCTGGCATCCATAATTCTGGCTGGGTACAGGATCCCGGTGATCCAAATTCAAAGGAGGAAGCAAATTTTCCGGCACTGGAAAAATATGTAAAAGATGTACTGACACATTTCAAAAACGATCAGCGCATTTTGCTGTGGGATTTATACAACGAGCCGGGCAATGCAGGCAAACTAACGAGTTCTTTGCCATTGCTGAAAAGTGTTTTTAGCTGGGCAAGAGCGGTAGACCCTTCGCAGCCAATCAGTGCAGGGATATGGGCATGGGATTATGAAGAGCTGAACGCTTTTCAGGCACTGAATTCTGATATCATCACTTATCATGATTATGAGGAACCGCAGTGGCACCAAAGGACAATCGATCTGTTAAAATCCCACGGACGACCAATGATTTGCACAGAGTATATGGCCAGAACCAGGAACAGCCGATTCGAAAACATACTTCCTATGTTGAAAAAAGAGAACATTGGTGCAATCAACTGGGGTCTGGTTGATGGAAAATCAAATACCAAATACGCCTGGGACACCCCTCTTCCCAACGGAGCAGAACCAAAGGAATGGTTTCATGATATATTTCATAAGGATGGTAAGCCTTATAAAGCGGAGGAAGTGGAGCTGATCAAAAAGATAAATAATATAAAATAATTGCGCCCAGGATAGTATATTCGTTTCCCCTTTCCTAAGAAATTATGAATACCAGAAAGTTTAACAGGGCGTTAGCCCTGTTACTGTTTTTTACATTTTGGCTAAGCAGTTCATCTTTTGGACAGCATATCTTTTTTAGGCATTATACAGTTACGGACGGTTTATGTGCAAATACCGTCTGGGATATTGAGCAGGACGCTCAGGGATATATGTGGTTCGGCACCAAATATGGTCTGAGTAGATTTGATGGTTACAACTTTAAGTCTTTTCAATATCAAAAGGATGTTGCTGGCAGTATTGGTAATAATTTTATCAGGAAAATATTCAAGTATGACGCGACAACTTTCTGGATCGGTACGGAAGAAGGCATTTATATTTTTGATCTGGAGACAGAAAAATTTAAGCTTTTCGCTCCGCTGAAAAAGCTATTTATCAATGATATTATTAAAGTCGCCTCTGGTGATATATGGATCGCTACGAAAGAAAACGGGATTTTTGTCTATCAGGCGAAGACGAATAAGCTGAGTAATTTCTCTACTGCATCGAAAGTGAGCATCTCATCAAATGAAGTCACTACTTTATTACAGGATCGTGCAGGAAAAATCTGGATAGGTACTTACGGACAGGGCATTAATGTATACGATGCTGCCAATAGAAGTATAAAGGCATACAAAGCCGGCAAAGGAGGTTTATCCAGCAATGTGATAGCAGATTTACATGAAGACGGCAGCGGAAATATCTGGATAGCTACGATGGCCGGGGGACTCAATGTATGGCTCAGACAATCAGCATCGTTTAAAATCTACCGGAAGTCGGCCGGCAATTCCATCAGCGACAATATTGTCAGGACAATCCGTGAGCCACGACCAGGCTTTTTATATCTGGCAACGGAAAAAGGCCTGAATATCCTCGATCTCAAAACAGATCGTTTCACCATCTACCAAAATAAAAATAATGATCCCTTCAGTATAAACGATGATGCGGTTTACAGCATTTTCAAAGATAAGGAAGGTGGTATCTGGCTGGGCACCTATTTCGGCGGATTGAATTATTACCATCAGAATAGTCTGAGCTTTGACTACTATTACCCTTCGGGGGTGCAGAATTCGTTATCAGGCAATGCAGTGAGCGCTTTTTTAGAAGACAAGCAGGACAATATGTGGGTAGGCACCGAAGACGGCGGCTTAAACTATTTCAATGCCAGGGATAAGACTTTCAAAAAATATCCCTTTTCTTCCAGCCAGGACAGCCTGTCTTATCACAATATTCATGCATTATACAAAGATAAAAGCGGAAATATCTGGGTGGGTATGTATACCGGGGGGATCAATGTACTTCACCCGAAAACAGGAAAAATAACGCGTTTCACTAGTGATCCTGCCAATAGCAGCACCCTCAGCAATAACAGCGTTTATTCCATAGATGAGGATCGGCAGGGCAGGATTTGGGTCTCCACCATTGCCGGACTGAATTTGTATCAGCCGGAGCAGAATAATTTTCTCAGAATCAAAGGTAAAAACCTGGATAAAAGCTGTATTTATCAGGTCTATCAGGATAAAGATCATATCCTGTGGATTGCAACCTACGACAATGGCCTGATCAGGATGGATACTAAAAATCAGCTTACTCAATATGCTTATGGTAAAAGTTCCGGATCGCTCAGCTCGAACAAGATTATCTGTATGTTAGACGATGAGAAGGGCAACTTATGGCTCGGTACGGATGGCGGCGGACTCAATGTGCTGAACAAGAAGACCGGTAGCGTTACAGTTTATGACGAAGGCAGCTGGAGCAAAAGTGCGGTGATCTATGGCATCATTAAAGATGATGCCGGTAAATTATGGTTTTCTACTAATAACGGCATTTTCGAACTTGATCCTCAATCCAGGCAAACGCGGAGTTTTGGTAAGTGGGATAATTTGCAAAGTCAGCAGTACAATTATAAAGCCTTTTACAAAGCTTCGTCAGGCAAAATGTACTTCGGAGGGATTAATGGTTTTAACACATTTTTCCCGGAACAGGTGAAAGCCAAGATCACAGGCCCGCAAATTTCCTTTACGAACTTTCAGCTGTTTAATAAAGATCTGGCGGTTGGTGATCAACACAGTCCGTTAAAAAAAGCCATCAACTACTCTAAAGAAATCGTATTGAGCGCTGACGAATCTGTGCTCAGCATTGAGTATGCGGCGCTAAGTTTTGTTGCACCAAATAAAGTCCAGTATGCTTTCAAGATGGAAGGATTTGATAAAAACTGGAATAATGTAGGTAGTCAGAGAAAAGCAACTTATACGAACCTGCCGGCTGGCGATTATATTTTTAAAGTCCGGGAAAGTGATGGTCCAGGTTTAAATCCTGAAAGCATTTCGTCCCTCCGGATTAAAATTCTGCCCCCATTTTATAAAACTGGTTTTGCCTATTTTCTATATCTGATCCTTTTTCTGATAACAGCCACCTTGCTTAGGCGTTATGCAGTCAATAAACAGCGTAAACGCAACGAAATAAAGCTGGAAAGGTTGAAAAATAAAAGCGAACAGGAGTTTTATAAACAAAAAATAGAGTTTTTCAGTGCAATGGCACATGAAATACGTACACCGCTATCCCTCATCATCGCTCCGCTGGAAAAACTGATGATGAAAAAAGAAAGCGACGCAGAAAGTCATGACCAGTTGCAGGTGATGGATGAAAATGCAGATCGCCTGCTGACACTCGTGAATCAGTTACTGGATTTCAGGAGAATAGAAAGCGATATTTTTGAAATCCACCTGGAAAAAATTGAATTGATTTACCTGATCAACAGTATCAGGAACAGGTTTCTGCCCATATCAGAAAAGAAAGAATTGGAATTTACGCTGATCAGTGAAATTAAAAAGTTAGCAGTATATGCAGATCCTGAAGCTTTGATGAAAATCATGAGCAACCTGCTGATCAATGCTGTGAAGTTTGCCCGTCGACACATACAAATCAGGATAAATGACATTTATACTGACACTAAAGGTATTGAAATGCTCTCTGTCAGCGTAGAAGATGACGGCATAGGCATTCCTGAGAATCAGCTGGATTCAATATTTAAAAAATTCTTTAAAGTGGTTACCGAAGAGCATCAATATAGCAATTTAGGTGGAACGGGAATTGGCCTGGCGCTCGCCAAATCATTGACAGAAAAGCATGGCGGCCAACTACTGGTAGAAAGCGAGGAAGGGGTAAAAACCATCTTTACAGTCCTGATTCCGTATATTAAAGACGAAGAAATTGTCACGGATGGCTTTGAGCAGATCGATGATGCGGATGGATTACAAACAGTTTTAATCGTAGAAGATGATGTTTCGCTCCTTAAATTCCTGTCCCAAAGTTTTGTAGCCGAAGGTTATCGTATCGTTAAAGCTAAAAATGGCGCTGAAGCATTGAAACAATTAGATAAACACCAGATTGATATGGTGATATCGGATGTAATGATGCCTGTGATGGATGGCATCTCATTGTGTAAGGCTATCAAAGGGGATATCAATTACAGCCATTTGCCTGTAGTACTGCTGACAGCAAAAACAAATACTGAATCGGAAATATTAGGGTTGGAAAGTGGTGCCGATGCCTACATTGCCAAGCCTTTTAAGTGGAAACAATTGTCTTTGGTCATTAAGAACTTACTGGATCTCCAGCATAATTTAAAACAACGTTTCGCGCAAAATCCATTTGAAGGTATAGACATTTTAACGGCCGGTGGCGGCGAGAAAAAGTTTTTGGATAAAATCACTAAGATCATTGAAGACCGGATTTCGGACCCGCAATTATCTGTAGAAGATTTAGGCAGGGAACTAGGACTCAGCAGATCAAGTTTATATAAAAAGATAAAGGCTAAAACAGGACATGTGCCCAACGAGTTTGTGCGGTTAATACGGTTAAAAGCTGCTGCAAGGCTTTTGGTGCAGCAAGAATACAACATTTCTGAAATCGGTTATATGGTTGGTTTCAGCTCTCACTCCTATTTCTCCAAATGTTTTTTCACGCAATTTCAACTGACACCAACAGAATTTCTGGATAACTATATTAAAAAGAACAAGGAAACCAGGACAGTTGAGTGATCATCTGTCACGAACCATCGCCAAATGTCAAGGTTCCCCTTTTAATCATCAGGAATTTGCTTTAGTCTCTTTGATTTCCCTGATCAATTCCTGGGCCTGATTCCAAGATTTGCCATAAAACCTGCTAATCATTTTCGAAAAAACCAGCAGAAAGATATACCCAAAGAAGAACGCATACATCCAGAATGCCTTATTGATCACCACATCTTTCCCGTAAAAGAACTTTGGCAATAGGATGATGACCGCAACCATCAGTAAATAACAAAGCGTCACATTCATTTTCTGATACCGTTGGAAGCGCAACCTGTCAATGGCAAATTGCTGTAAAACATCTATATGGGATTCACTTACAGCAGATTCCAAATTCAACTTTGACAAGCTTAAAAAACTCAATATGGGCAACAAAAGTAACAGCACGATCGCAATTGCGCCCATAGATTTGGTAACAGCCGTATCCAGTTGATTAAAATTACAGGCAATAAAAACGATTGCGAGCGCACAAACAAGTCCACCTCCTATTTCGGGATACCTTATCTTGTTGAGCTTTGAGTTATATTTTGCTTGTATCATCTGATCAATCATTTTAGCAGTTAAGCTGCTTTGATTTGCGGGGCTGTTATTCCCATTTTCCCAACCACTTTTTAATTCGTCTATTTCCATGATGTTTTTTGATTTTGTTTATTTACCTGTTGTCTGAATTTTTCTTTTATTCTGGATAATTTAGTACCCACATTGCTTTTTGAAATACCAATAATCTCTGCTATCTCAGTATGACTTTTATTTTCCAGGTACAGCATTAAAATACCTTTGTCAAATAAATTCAGGTCGTTCACCAATTTCCTTAACACCTGTAGTTTGTCCTCATCACCATCGAAACCTGTTTCTGCAAAATTTAAGGTACCTATGTCAATTGGCACGGACTGGACTTTTCTCTTCCGCTGTTTGAGGTGAATAATTGCCACATTCATGGCAACCCTGTACATCCAGGTACTAAAACTGGAGCGTTGCTGAAAAGTATCAAATGATTTCCATAAGTTATAAATGATATCCTGCACCAGGTCATCGCGGTCATCTTTGGAATCGGTATAAAAAGAAGCGACTTTGAAAATCAGTCTTTCGTTTTCCTGTATGGCTTTTATAAATGTATCTTTTTTTTCCAAAATGAATTTCCCCTAAAATAAAACGTTATTGTGCTATTAGTATCACTTATCAGAAAAAATCACAGATCAAAAAAAATTATTTATCTTTCCTCTAATTATCTCAAACAAACCAATGAATATACCTGCTAAATCATTACGCCCTTTTATCGGATCCAAAGATTTTGATGTATCGAGATCTTTTTATACCGATCTGGGATTCAAAGAATCGGTGATTGATCATCATCTCTCCCTGTTTGAACTTGGAGCAACTGCTTTTTATCTGCAAAGGGCATATGTAAAGGAATGGATAGAAAACACCATGCTGTTCATGTTTGTAGATGATGCATACGAATTTTTTGAACATCTGCAGGGACTTCAGCTGGATCAGAAGTATGCAGATGTAAGGGTGCTTCCTGTTAAAAAGGAAGTTTGGGGTGAAGAGTGTTTTGTGATTGACCCTTCAGGAATTCTCTGGCATTTTGGCCGTATTATCTAACTACGGTAGCTTCCAGTTCAACTTTCAGCGTTTCAAACAGGACCTTTACTTCGAATAAAGTAGTTGCCTGTTGAATGCCGTGTTTGGCTATCCAGTCCTGGAAAATATGAAAACAAGGGAACAGTTCTGCTGAGGAAGTAGTGTATACATTCAGGCGTACGATGTTTTTACACTCGTAACCTGCCTCACTAATTACCTGTTCGAGATTTTGTATTGCCTCCAGTAACTGGGTTTGCATGTCAGCATTACTGGATACACCTTCAGCACTGATTGCGGTTTGTCCGGCACAATAAAGTGTACCTGCTACCTGTGTGACTTCTACTGCCTGTACATAACTACGCTGATCCTGCCATTTCCAGGGATTAAATACTTTTTTTTCCATCTTTGATTTTCTTGAGGTGTTTAATACACCAGGATAAATATTATATGGTCCAAAGATGAGTATGACCTGTAGTTATTTCGTGTGACAAACCTCACTATTCCTCCATACAAGAAATATTCATTTATTTAGGAGGAACTCCAAAGCCTGCTCAGTGTTTCCCGAGAAACACCTAAATAAGCAGCAAGCTGAGTTTTAGGAACCCGTTGATAGAGTGAAGGATACCTTTTAAGGAGCTGCTCATAACGCTCTTTTGCACTGGATGTTAGAAAAGACAGAATGCGTCGCTGTGAACTGATATGACCTCCGGTAGATTTTTCCAGAAAAAAGCGTTCCATTTTTTGGAGGCCATTACATAGATTTTGATAACCTTCCAACGTAAGGCAGAAAACCTGTGTATCTTCAAGGCACTGCAAAGACATCGTAGCGCTGGTTTTGGTATAAAAAGCCTGAAAGTCACTTTCCCACCAATCCTCCATCGCAAAAGCTGCGATATGCTCCTTTGCGTTATCATCGGTATGTATCAGTTTTAAAAGTCCGGAGATAACGAAATAGGTATATTTTACAGCATCGCCTTCCTTAAAAAGAAACTGATGCTTTTTATACTGGCTAATGGTAAAATGCCGCTGTACAAACGCAAACTCATCATCATTGAGCGGTATGATCTTTTCTATATGCTCTCTAAGGATATGGTACATTTAGTCGGGTTTATCTGTATCTGAACAAAGTTAAGCATTCATCACAGATTCCTTTTAAGCACATGGTAAAGACCATAGGAATACATAGCAATTACAGCAAATATGAACAAGCCGGCCATGATAAGTAGCCACATCAGCACCATGCGCTTTATTGATACAGGTTTCCGAATCCTTTTTAGTCCCGCATTCGGAAAATATTTCACTGATATCACTATGAAAAGAAAAAATAGGAGCAAAAATGCCAGGAGCCACCAGTTCCTTGACCACCAATCCTTGAGGTAAGCTATTCTTGCAGTCCACTTTTCATCTTTTGAATGATTGAATTCAGTGATATAATAATTCCCGAGGAAAGATTGACCAATAGTGGAATTCAGTTGTTTTTTATCTTTTAACAAGAAGAAATTAGAACGACTGGTTTCAAACTTTATCTTTCTGTCAGCATAATACACGGTTACGTCAGTATGGTCAAAGGATTTTTTAACGTAATACTTTTTCACTTCAGTAATTGGAATTGTTACTGTGGTAGAGAACCTGGACATATAGCTGATCAGCAGGTCTGCTTTCATCACCGTAAAATAATTCAGAAATAACAATATAACAGAACTGCTGACAAATGTCCCTATGTACGCGTACCAGGTTTGGCCCTGTCTATTGGTATTTCTGATGCTGTAATAGATTGAAACCGGAATAGTAAATGCCAGACAAAACCACAATACCGCAGCTGAACCCTCCGTTGTATACATCTCGAAAACGAGCATACCGGCGAAAAAGATAGCAACAACAATAATCGCATAAATGGCGACAATTAACTTTTCGAACGGTTTCATCTGGTGTGGTTTGTATTAACGATCTCACTCTTCAGAAACATCCGCCCGCTTCCATCTTTAACCCAGTTGAAATAATCATATGGCCACGTTTGCGTACCCTTTTTAACTTTTGTCGCTAAAACTTCATTTGCTATTGATTCACTATACACTTTTCCACTGGGAAAGTGACATTGATATAGCAAGTGGTTAGTCGTGAAGGTCACCGTCTGCTGGTCTGGCGATAATGCCGTGAATTCTCCGCGAATCCTATCTCTACCTTCCCGGGTGATTTCAAAAGCTTTACCGGTTTTCTGATTGAAAATATAGTCATTATCAACCATCAGCAGCTCAGGGCCGATCTGCAGCATACCGCGGTTTTCCCATTTGCGGTCGCCTTCTATAATAGTTGGCCTGTCTATACTATATACTTTCAAACCGGCTACTTGTGCATTAAATAAATAAAACCTGTTGCCAACATTATTTGGTCCGGAAATCCGCGCTATAAAACTTGTTTTGGCTGGATTGACAAAGGTAACATCAAAGAAGTCAAATTGCGACCGTTCAGCGGAAGGATAGGCTGAAGATCCTGTATCAAAGGCCGATTCAACCTGAGGGTCTATCCTGATTACCGTATCCTTATATAGCACCTCATTCCATTCTGCCAATTGGTTTCGCCCAAAAATACCTCCTACCCACTTCTCCTTATTACTTTTTAGGTGTCGCTGAGAGAATACAGGTTTTGAGCTGTCGGGTAAAGCATTCAAATTGATGCTGGCGTTAAATGGTTCTGCACGATAGATGCTATCCTGGCTACAAGCAGAAAAAAGGAAAAGTCCTAAGAACAGCAGCAGCTTATTCCCTTCAGAACGGATACTTATCATATTCCATAAAGATAATTATAAAATATAAATTCAATTAACCGTAGTTCACCAGGTTGATGTTAAACAACAGTTCTGAAAGTCAGATTTATCCGCTCTTTCATTATACGCGTCGACTTCGCAATGCGATGATCCCACTTCATCTGTAAATCACCTTTCATGATCATTAGGGAACCGTGCTCCAGCCTAATCGAATATTTCTCCTGATGATCATTTTTATTACGGATATCAAAGTTCCGCACTTGACCCAGGCTCACAGATGCAATAACAGGATATTTCCCCAGGGCAATTTCATTATCACTGTGCCACGCCACTGAATCATTTCCATTTCTATAGTAATTCAGCAGCACACTATTGAATTTAACACCTGCCATATTCTCTACCCTGCGCTTCATTGATAATAATTCAGGCGTCCATAAATTAGGTGCCGATCTGCGCAGTGAGGTGTAATCATATGTATCTGCATCAGCATACCAGGCCGTTAATCTTGGTGTAATCACCTCTTTATCATACATTTTAACAATTTTCTGCTGCCATGGTGTTTCACTGATGAACTGCTGTAAAAGCAGGTATCCTTCGGCATCGGTGAATATCCCCGGATGATACGCCAATATATCTTTGGGTATACCAGGAGTTTGTCCTGATTCTTTAAAAAAGCTTAACTGTTCCATTTAAAATGTGTTCAGATGATCAACAGACTGAATAGGGCAGCCTGTCGGCTTTGCAAAGCTAAAAAATAAGATGGCGATAAAAGGATATCATGCTAAATATTTTAGTATTACATATAAAATGCTATTTGATGATAGCTGATGGACGCCTTTAGCGTTATTAACCCATAAAATTATATCCTCAAATAAATTATTCTGGCTTATAATCTGTGAGTTACCCTGCTTACAGCCCTAATCCATTAAAATAATAGAGTTAGTGTTTGCAAAATCAAGCTGAGTTTGTACTTTTGCGCCGGAGAGTTGGCAGAGTGGTCGATTGCGGCAGTCTTGAAAACTGTTGACTTGTAACAGGGTCCGCGGGTTCGAATCCCCCACTCTCCGCCAATCAAAAATGCTACCCTCTTCGGGTGGCATTTTTTGTTTTAAAAAGTTCTGCACTCTTCAGTGCAAGGCATTTATAAAACAAAAAATGACAGGAGCGCAGCGACAGCATTTTTGATTGAAGCCTCCCCCTCAGGGATCAGCGAGTATAACGAGCTCATCCTGATATTGCTCCCGTCAGTGCAAGGCAAGTATCAGTGGGGGTAACGAGCCAATCCAAATATTATAATTCCTTAATTAAAACGCTTCATTATATTTACCTGTCAACGCTTTATTTTGAATGCTTTTTGCAAAATTAGGTGTTTCCTCATGATTATGTGCATCAGAAGCGGCCTGTCTCGCAGCAGCGGCATCTTTTAGGTTTATGCCATGTTCTCTGATAAAATTAAACATTTCAGGAGTCGCTGTTGCGTGGATCTCGTTTGTATAAAGTGTAGTATGCTCATCAATCCTGGTTGCTCTGAGTTCCCATAAAACCTGTACTTTGGTCCGGCCGCCTTTGGTAACTGAATCAGAGATAGATAACATGCGGCAATAGTCCGGACGATAAACATCAGCAACGTAATGCTGCACCATCAAGGCATCACCAATAGTCTCTACGTTTAAAGATACTGGCTGACCATCAAATGTACTGCTGATAGCAGCTCCAATATGTTGGGTAGAGCAGCGCTGATATTCTGCGTCCGGTAAATTAAGCAGCCAGTCGGCGATGTCTACTTTTTCTAAAGGTGCATTGATAATCGCAGTAACAGTTGAATGAGATAATGCATTTTCGGGCGTTTGTTGAATTTCCATGATATATTTATTTAAGTCTAATATTTATTTTATGACGTAAATCTAATTACATGGCCTCAATAAGCCCTTTATAAACCGTTGAAATGACCAAGCAAATCGTTAAAAAAACAAAAACTATCGATGAATTGGAAATGGGTGTTTAGTGTCTGGAAAACATCCAGTAATCAAAATAAGCGATATCCGTTTCGGCTTTGCCTTTAAAGACAAAGTAGAGGTCATGCAGGCCCGTTGTTTTGCTGATGGCAGACGAAACTACTGCCCAACGGTTATTGCCACCAGTTAATGGTACTTTCATTGTGCAAAGCAAAAGCCCATCCACACCGTCGAGGCGAACTTCCATAGTGACATCAGAATGATGCGTTGTTCCTACCCTCGCGGTGAAAGAAGAAGCACCTGCACTGCCAAAATCCACCGCACTCAGCTTAGTATAGGCCCCACTTTTCTTCGCTGTGATAAATACACCGACACTATTATTTTGTGATGCTTTCATGTTTTCTGACCAGGCGATGGTTTCCGCCTCCGCCTTTTGGTACGGATTAAAAGGTTGCAGACTTTTGGTTATATCTGCGGTCATTGTCATGGAATCGATCTTACCATCCTTCCTGAAATTCATTTCGCGAACAGCTACCGAACGATTGAAGCCATTTCCTCCAGGTAAAGCACCATTGTGATAAAACAAGTAAGTTTTTCCTTTATAATCAATCACTCCCGGGTGATTTGTAAAGCTCCTGCCTTCCCGCGGCATCAGTGTGCCCCCCTTTTTCCAGGGGCCTGCCGGACTTTTACTGGTAGAATAACCCAGGTATTCCGGCAGAGGGCCACCTGCCCAGAAGAGATAGTACCAATTATTGCGCTTATACAGCCATGGCGCTTCCTCATATATGCTGGGACGGCGTGCATCACCCGTTCTCTTTCCAAAGGTTTCTTCCGTCATGGGAACCATCACGGGCTCACTTTTCAGCGTAATCATATCTTCGTTCAGTTCAGCGAAATAACAATCGGGATTGCCCCAATACAAATAGGCACGTCCATCATTATCAATAAAAACCGTAGGATCGATGTCGCCCTCACTGATGCTCACCAGCGGTTTACCCAAAGGATCCCGGAACGGGCCATATGGATTCTCTGCAACAGCAACGCCGATAGCAGACCTTTTCTTTTCGCGGGTCTTCACCGGGGCATACATATAGAACTTTCCATTGCGTTCAATGACCTGCTGTGCCCAGGCATCACCATTGGCCCATTCAAAGGTCTCGTAAGAAGCTATAGCCCCATGGTCGGTCCAGTTCACCATATCCTCAGTCGTGTAGAGTTTCCAGTTATTCATCACAAACCAGGTCGAGTTATCCTCATCATGACCGGTATAGAGATAAACTTTTCCATTATAAACCAGCGGAGCAGGATCAGCAGTATAGTTCGTTTGCACAACAGGACGCTGGGCTTTAGTTAAAAAAGGCAGGCCAAGGCCTGCCAGCATGGTAAATACAAAGGAATATTTTTTCATAAAACAGAATAAAAAAATGCTGAAGAATAATTCACCGGTCGATACAATTGTGAAGATGCTTAAAGCAAGACCATCAGGTCGCCCTGCGGCAACCCGATGATCAGTATATGATTTAATAGCCCGGATTCTGATAAGTCGCCTTTTCTTCCGGAGTCATCTGCATACGATCTATCTGATCCTGTGGAATCGGACGCAAATACAGGTTCGGCGTAATTGTACGTGTAACAGTTACCGGCGTATGATCGCCGTAATTGATTCCCGCTATAGAGAAAGTAGCAGACAATTCTGCCCATTTCTGCGTTCTGACCAGGTCAAAACGACGGTAACCTTCAGCATAGTATTCACGTGAACGTTCAGCCAGAATATAATTGATGTCGATAATGGCAGGAGTCGCCGCAGTCATTACCGCACTAAAATCCGCCACCTTCGCCACATTGCCATTATTGTCAAAACGCCATTTACCGGCACGGGCACGGATCACATTGATCAGTTCGCGCGCTGATTTACCCGCTTTGGTAGCAGCCCCCTTCACAGCTGCCTCTGCAGCTACAAAATACAGCTCAGAGAATTTAGCGATGGGGAAAGGACGTGTACTTCCGGCGTTAGGCTGACCAAGGCCGGTACCATTGTCTGTACGATATGGTCCCAGTTTCCAGAGACCCGGATAAACTATCCGGCTGATCCCTCCGGGGTTGATGACATAGTCGGCCCGGCCTGGCAGCGTACCTGCGCCCACATTACTTGCTCCGGCACCTGAGGTATAAGCTACCGCAGGATTATCAGTATTCAGGAAGCTCAGCACGGCATCACCCGGAACGATACTCAGCCCGTTTGCATTGGTCAATGTTGCCGGTGCACTTGAGGGAGGATTATATCCTTTGGGCCAGTTACCACGGTAGACAGTAGTAAAAGTACCATCATATCTGGAGTCATTTGTTTTATCCGCAAAAGTATTTTTCAGCACTTCAACTGTTGGCGCCATACGGTTCCAGGGGCGACCAAGGTGCTGTTCTGCTTCACGCTGCACGGAGCTGGTACCATTACTTCTGATATTTGTATAATTCCAGGTCATCATCCAGCCTGCAAAATTATCAGGTGCTCCCCCGCTGCCATAAGTGAGACTTCCGCCATTGTACCGCTCACTGGTCTCGGTATGGTCCGCATACAACAGCATCTCTTTATTTCTATCGTTTGAGCCCAGGTTCACATCATAATAAGTAGCCATCAAACCATAGGCTCCCGGATTATCGATAGCCGTTGTAGAGATGTCATAAGCCTGCTGAAAATACCAGGTGGCATCATGTCCGTCCGGATCCGTTCTGGCTGATGCCGGGTAGGTAGGTATATTATTCGGGTTCTGCAGCCACCATGCATAAGTGAGGTAAGCTTTAGCTAGGAACAGCTGCCCCAGCGTGCGGCTCACCCCTCCTGTTACTCTCGCCGTAACAGGCAAATCAGCAACTGCCTTGACCAGGTCAGGGAAGATCGCTTTGGTATAAACTTCCGGCACCGTATTACGAACGCTGGTCCTCACCGGATTGGTATTGAATTTCAGTTCACCCGCCCCAAGGTCTAACGGAACACCACCGAAAGTCTGCACCAGCAAAAAGTAGTCAAATGCCCTGAAAAACCTGGCTTCTGCTACCAGTGCATTGGAGATTCCGGCAGCACTGGCATTCTCAATCACTCCACTTGCCGTATTGATATTCGGGAAGGCTTCGGTCCATACCACGCTGCTTGGATAGCTCGTGGAAAGAATCGATCCCACACCAGAGCAGTCCAGGTCCTTGAAGTTACCATCAGCGTCTTTTCCCCATGTAGCTTCATCGGTTCCGGTAATGGTAGAATTGTAGTAGTAAGCCTGACCATAGATGTTACGGAGATGACCATACATTGCGGTTAGTCCCCCGTCCACACCAGCTTCTGTTTTGAAATATTCAGGCGTAAAAGTACTCCGTGGTTGTTCGTCCAGGATTTTTTTACAGCCGGAGGTGATGACCAGACACAGCCACACCCCGATAATTATATTGATTTGTATGCGTTTCATGATTTGAATACTAAAAAGTTAAGTTAAGACCAGCTACATAATTACGGGTTGACGGTGCATTGGTACCTACAGTCAGGAACCTTCTTGGTAAAGAAATTACTGCCGCGTTTTCATCTCCGAAGGAGTTGGTCTCCGGGTCCATACCCGACTCATCCTTATAAGGTGAGAAGAATACGAAAGGATTCTGCGCAGTCAGGTATGCTCTCAAACGCACTTTCGAATCTTTTAACAATGATTTGTTAAAGTCATAGCCCAGGGTGATCGTACGTATCTTCAGGAATGAAGCGTCGAAATAGCCGAGTGTACTGCCATATTTTGGGTTATCGCCGCTGGCGATACCGCCTGGCTTAGGATATTTTGCATCGGTATTTTCTGGTGTCCAGTAATCTACCTGAACATTGTTCCTTCTACCGGTCATCATATTGAGATAACCTGAAGAGCTGTAAAGTGTGCTCAGCAGCACTCCGCCACTTTTGAAGGCTGCCACTACATTCAGGTCAAAGCCCTTATAGGCAATCCTGGTATTGAAACCACCCTGCAGTTTTGGATCAACATTCTTCACTTGTCTGTCTGCTGCCCCGATAGGTCTGGTTGGTACACCATTGGCATCATAGGTGCCCGTGTATTTCACTTTGATCATGCCTACATTGCCGCCGGGTTCAAGTACATTCAGGTATGGATCACCTTCCTGCCACAGTCCTGTTTTTTCATAATCAAAAATGGCATTGATGTTATTGCCTACAAACCATAAACTGCCTTCATCACGCGTTTGTCCCGAAGCCAGCGCTACCAGTTTGTTCCTGTTGGCATACAGGTTAAAACCTACATCCCATGTCCAGCCACCCTTGTTTTCAAAGATATTCGCATTCATGCTCAGCTCCCATCCTTTGTTCTGGGTTTCACCAATGTTGGCGGTATAACTGGATACGCCGGATGTTTGCGGCAGATTCACACCGAGGAGAAGATTTTTGGTATTGGTCACATAATATTCAAATGTTCCCGAGATCCTGTTTTTCAGCAGGGCAAAGTCAAGACCATAGTTCCAGGTCTGCGAATATTCCCAACCCAATGCCGAATTTGGCAGTTTGGATACATAATAACCATTGGCATAAGTACTACCGAAATTATATGGACGCACAGACAGCTCGCCCAGGGTCTGGTAAGGGTTAACGGCCTGATTGGACGTTTTACCAAATCCTGCTCTCAGCTTCAATTTATCAATCACAGGGATGCCTTTCATGAAGGACTCATTGGTGATATTCCATCCCAGGGAAACTGCAGGATAGGTATTCCATTTGTGTCCCGGTGCCAGACGTGAGGAACCATCAGACCGGACGGTGGCACTGATGAGGTAACGGTTATCATAACCATACATTACTCTGCCCATATAAGATACCAGGCCGGTCAGATTATATATGCCCTGACCTAATGTGACCTCACCATTTGCCTGGCCCAGATTATAGAACTGAAAGGCATCAGATGGGATATCGCGTGCTGACATGGATGAGGAATTGTACTTGTTCCGCTCAGCTGAAGATAAGGCAATTACATTAAAATTATGTTTCTCCTTAAAAGTACGGTCATAGCTCAGGATATTTTCCACTGTCCAGTGGTAAGTTTGTGCATTGCTGACACCAGCAGTTGAAGGCGTTGTGGCCGTTGAACTACCAATACCTACACCGGTATAATAACCTCTGTTGTTCTGGATAAAATCGAGTCCCAGGTTTGTTCTGAACTTCAGACCTTCTACCCATGGAATTTTTACTTCTCCATAGATAGAGTTGTAGGTTGCATAACCACGTATTTCATCCAGCCATTGGTCGCGCAGTGTTTTGGTTGACTGATTGGTATTGATCCAGGTTTCATCCTGAGGTGTTCTGATCGTTCTCTTCAGACTTCCGTCGGCGTTATAAGGTGCGGCCAGAGATGAATTCGAAAGTATCCCATAGATACCTACGTTATTCCCTTCCGATTTGTTATAGTTGTTGTTACTTGTAAAACCTATACGGAATAGCTTACCGATCTGCTGATCAAGGGAGGCCCTCATAGAGAATCTGGTATACTGCTGTGTAGGAACAAGGCCCTTGTTCTGATAATAACCGCCACCAAAATTGTAATTACTCGTAGATGAACCACCCGTTACCGCCACATCATGGCTGGTTACCACAGCAGATTTGTTAAAGAAAAGATCCTGCCAGTCAGTATTGGTTTCATTGGTTTCGTCTATACCATTGGTCGTGAAAAGACCTGCCGCTTTGCGTAAGGCAAGCAATTCCGGCCCATCCATCATCGGGAAACGCGAAAAAAGTGTCTGGAGACCTGTATAATTATTATAGGCAACTTTCGCCGGCAGTCCGATCTGCCCTCTGTTCGTGGTCAGCAAGATCACACCGTTCGCACCCCTGGAACCATAAATGGCAGTTGCGGAGGCATCCTTCAGTATATCTATACTTTTGATGTCATTTGGATTAATATCTGCAATAGAACCCGGAAAAGGAATTCCGTCGAGCACGACCAATGGTTCATTACTGGCGGTCAACGAACGCTGTCCGCGGATCAGGATCTGCGCAGAAGCTCCCGGTTTGGAGGAGGACTGCGAGATGTCCACCCCCGCTACACGACCCTGAATAGCCTGAGCAATATTCGGTGCCGGTACCTCACGTACCCTGTCACCGCTGATACTGGCAACGGACCCGGTTACGGCTTCCTTACGCTGCGTACCATAACCTACCACAACTACCTGTTCGAGGTCTGATGAACTTGATACCAGGGAAACATTGATCTCCCGCTGATTCTTCACCGGAACCTCTCTGGGATTAAATCCTACATAAGAAAAAATCAGTACTGCATTGGCTGGAACAGCTATAGTATAGGTTCCGTTGCTTTGGGAAGATGAACTGGTTGAGGTTCCCTTCACCAGGATGCTAACCCCTGCCATAGGTTTACCTTCATCATCTAAAATACGTCCCCTGATTTGTGTCTGTGCCTGTGCAAAAAGGGACGACAGCAAAAAGATGGCGAGCAGTGCTATCTTGGGAAAATAAGCAGGACAGCGCCAGCGGGGTGTTACAAAAATTTGTAAAAGTTCTGTTCTCATAAATTGGTTTATAAATGGTTAAAAAATGAATTATGCATATTTGGAGGCATGCTGTCAACAGGCTGAAATCATCAGCATACAGGGTGGAATTCAATCGCTCATTTGGATACAATAAGAGTTTATATTTGGATGAGATAAATTTATGAGCACGCGCTATGACGCTATGGTACGATTGTTTAAATTTATATGCGTGATGTTCAAAAGGTAAATAATCGATTGATACACAGAGAAATAAACGAATGAATACAGGTTCGTTTGCGATATTTCCTGTAAAAAATATAGTTCGCCTGCGGAAAGGCATTTTTATTCAGCCAATAATACCTGCTAGATCGTGATGAGTGCCGGATCATGAGTATAATGCATAGCTGCACAGATGATCCGGCAAGAAGAAAAAGATGTAATGATAGATGATTTTACTTTATTTTATCTGAGATATGGAAATAATCGAAATCCACAAACCCTCCTTTTTGCTGCTGTCCGTAGTTGAATAAAGCGAAGCGATAACCCATAAAATGCGGGATGGAATAACTCATTTTCTGTGGGCTGCCTATGCTGTTCCAGGTGCTGCCATCTAAGCTATAATAAAACGCAGCAAGATCTTTCCTGTCCGTAAAATCACAGTCAACCCGCAAATAAACCTGCTGTACCTGCAGCGGTATTGAGCCGGTTTCCCTTGCATTTCCGGTTGATGCATCAATCAGGACGATCGTTTTCTGACCCGCTCTCATCCTGACGCCAAGCTGCCCATAGTTTTTCTGCAGAATACCCAGTCCGGCAAAATCGCCATCCTTCATCCCGGATACATCCATCGAAGTTCTTGCAGAGGAGAAAGGACCAATAGTTCTTTGCGTCAGCGTATTACGTGCGGAAAGAAAATTACTATCAATCCGTCCCACTGTCAGCCTGAGGAAACCCTTACGCTGCCGAACCGACCAGGAAGCAGGATCAGGATTATGATTCCACTGCCATACCAGGGGCAGATCAGGAGCTGTTTTTTTACGGTTGAAGTCGTCTGCAGCAGCTAGTGCCGGAATCATTCCGCGGCTGACTGGCAGCTGAAGCACTTCAGGTACTTTACCGTCTTTACCCAGTACCGGCCATCCGTCTTTCCAGCTGACAGGCACCAGATAAGGAATGCGACCTACTGCGCCGAAATCACGGAAGAGATAGGCAAACCACTTTCCTTCCGGTGTATCCACTAATCCCCCCTGTGCAACGCCCAGATCCTGTAACACCACTTTACCTTCATAAGGTCCTTCCAAGTGATCAGAGCGGTGTACCACAACCGTACGCATCCCGCCTTTGGGCCAGGTAATATGGAATAAATAGTATTTGCCCCTGATCCTGAATAACTGGGAGCCTTCTGCAGGCAGACCTGCAGGAGTGCCGGATGGAAGACTGGCATTCTCAATGATAACGCGTTCCGCGACATCGGTATTGATACCAGATAAGTCTGCTTTTAGTTCTACCAGCCTGATCTTGCCGCTTCCATATACCATGTAGGCCTTCCCTTTATCAAAAAACAGGGAATGGTCATGTAAACTTGGTTGGAAGGCGATTTTCTTCCATTTTCCCTTTTCTATGTCTTTCGTAGAATAGATGTAAGTTTTTCCGGTAGTCTGTGCGAAGGTACTCACGTAATAAGTCCCCTCATGGTAACGCAGACTGCTCGCCCAGGTTCCTTTTCCATAAGCATTTTTACCATTGACAAGATTCAGTTCTTCTACGTTAGCGAGCGTATCATAAACGTAGCCCAGCATTTTCCAGTTGACCAGGTCAGTGGATTTCATAATGGGCAGACCCGGACTCATGTGCATGGTGGTACTGCTCATATAATAGTTTTTACCCACGCGAATCATAGACATATCCGGAACGTCAGCAAAGATCACCGGATTTTTAGCGTCCTTTTGCTGTGCAAACGAAGCCTGGCAGGAAAATATGATGATGGACAGGGCACTGATCAGCTTTTTCATAGGAGATTGAATCATTGTTTTAGGGTGCTGCCTTCAGGAGTCGCACATCATAAATTCTCGGCATCGCCTTGTCTGCTGAAGCGGCAAATTTTACACTGATACGCTGCTTTCCTTTCAGCATAGCGGCAGGAATCTGGTATTCCAGGTAATAAAAGCCGACTTTAGGCTGGGGAGCACTGGCTGCATTGATCAGCTTCTGCTCATCGATGAAGATATCATATTGATTATTTGGTTGACCATTATTATAATGGCGTAGTCCCAGTGATAAGGCAACTGATCCGTCTGTATTCAGCTGGTAAGTAAAGAATCCGCCTTCTGCCGCATCCCGCCAAAACTCATCCATGTCAGATCCGGTGCGAGAGTGTGCCGTATTCATCTGGTGGTCCACTTCCGGCTGCTGTTCTCCCGGCGCTACGAAATCTACAGTACGCGCTTCCAGTGCGGCTTTTTCTTTACCCACCAGGACAGTGGAATCCAGGTATTTCTCATATCTCTCCGGCGTGAGTCCCATCCAGTAAATCATATACCTCGAATCGTGTATACGGTAGAAAGGTTCCAGTACCAGGTCTTCCTTATTGATGATCCTGGTATTCGCAAAAGAGAACTGCATAGGGTGACCCACAACCGGCACAATTTTTCCGGGAATCGTCTCTATATCCTGATCGATCAGGATTGGCGCTTTATCTACCGGCAATTTAGTACCCGATGCAATATGTCCCCAGCGATTGTCGCTCGCCACCAGACCATTCAAGCGTTCAGTTCTGGTCTTCGCTCCAAGAAGTATCGGTCCGTGCATGATGGCAACATATTCAGGCAGGTTTGGCAGGTGTTCTATTGTAGTCTGCATAGGCAGTTTGATATCCACTATATCTCCTTTTTTCCAATTTCTTGCTATAGCAATATAAGATGCTGCAGAGACAGCATACTGATATTCTTTCCCATTAATCCTGATCTCCATTCCCTTGGTTTTCAGCCATGAGGGATACCTGATCTGAAGCGTAAATGGAGCTGAACCTGCAGTGATGATCAATCGGGTGGCTTCTTCATCCGGAAAATTGGTCTCTTGTTTCATTTTGATGTTCTTTTCCTTCCAGTCGAGCTCAGATGCAATAAAAAGATTCAGGTAAAGGGAATCCCGCTGATGGGTATAAATAAACTCATTGTATTTGCTATGGTTTTCCATGCCGCTGCCCACGCAGCACCACATTGCTTCATTAGGTGCAGAATAAACACGATAATGCCTGGGCCGTGCAGGTGTGAAATAGACATATCCCCCATGTCCGGGATGCTGTGTGGAGAGGATATGGTTATATAAGGCCCGCTCATAATAATCAGCATATTTTCCATCCGGCTTTTCGCGGAAAAGTCCTTCGGTAAGCTTCAGCATATTATAGGTGTTGCAGGTTTCCGGACCTTCCACATCATTGATAAAATCGGCACTGGATTTTGCACTGGGAAAGAATTCCCGGCGACTGTTACCGCCAAAGGCCAGGCTACGGTGGCCGGTTACGGTTTCCCAGAAAAACTCACCAGCAGTTTCATAACTGACATCATGATTCAGCTCCCCGATCCGCTGAAAGCCAACCGCTTTTGGAACCTGTGTATTTGCATGGATATTATCCAGGCTGTCCCGGCGCTGAGCCAGCGGCTTCATTAATCGCTGGTGAGAAAAACGCACTGCTGCATTTAAGTATTTCTTATCCTGTGTAAGCTGATAAGCATCTGCAAGCACTTCATTCATTCCTCCCTGTTCTGTGTCCAGCATTTCCTGCATTTGCTGATCAGAAAGACCGGAAGTAACATCCACTGCCCAGTCGCAGAATTTAAGAAAAACCTCCCGGGCATCCTGATTCCCACCGTAAATCCATGCATCGCGTAAACCAGCATAGGTTTTATGCACATTATACCAGGCTACCCAGGCTGATTGATAAGCACTGAAATCCCCTTTTTTGAGTTGAGACCAGACCTGAGCGCTATTGGGAACGCCACCGGCATAACCCTTTGCCCATTCCGGCCTTTCCGCAGTATTGCGGCGCTGGCATTCTTTTATGACTCCCACCATTTCATCCATCCGGCGTTTGCATTGAGGATTTTTTGTGGAGGCGTAATTCAGTGCCAGTGCAGACAAATAATGTCCACCCACATGCCCGTCCAGTCCCTCCCAGTTTTTGAAGCCGGGTTTAGTCGTTTCTATATGGGCTTCCTTTTTGTAAGGATAAAGTAACCGCTCCGTATCATAAGCCAACAGTGTTTGCACATTGAGGTCGCGCGCCCGGCTGAAAGGCCCGTCAAGCAGGGTGACCTGCTTCAGCGGAAATGTATTTGCATAAAGTTTTTCCTGTGCGCTCAGCTGTTCGCTGCCGGCAATTAAACTAAAAACGCAGCACAGGATCAGAGCGGGACAACGATAAATCTGGATGGTCATCAGCTGAAAAATTAAGGATTTACTATTGGAATAACCTGCTTGAAAAGCATCTGCGAAAATAGGTAAAGGCCGTTTTTCCATACCTTAAAGTCATGCACACCCGGCTCAATGAAATAAACATGGGGCACTCCATTTTTCTTAAGGTAATCATGTGTACGCTCACTGAAAGTCAACAGATTATCGCTCGCTCCAAAGGAAATAAATAGTAGCTTCAGCATATCCTTCGCCTTTTTTGGATCGGGCACCAGCACTTCCGGCGCTCTGGTATTGGGTGCTGAGGAGAATCCGCCTACCCAGGCAAACTGAGCCAGGTTACCCAGGCCGAAGTTCAGCGACTGTCCCCCGCCCATGGACAATCCTGCGATTGCCCGGTGTTCGCGGTCCTTATATACACTCATTTTGCTTTCCACATATGGGATAAGGTCCTGTAGCAAGTCTTTTTCAAAATTCGCAAATGCAGCTACCTTATCCTTGTCCATGACATTCCCTACCGCACGGTCATCTTTCATCGCGCGTCCGTTGGGCATCACAACGATCATAGGTTCCAGTTTACCAGCTGCATACAGGTTGTCGAGAATCACCTGCGCTTGTCCGCCTCTGAGCCACTCCTTTTCGTCACCTCCAATACCATGCAGCAAGTAGAGCACAGGGTATTTCTTCTTTTTAGTATAACCCGGAGGCGTGTAAATGGTAGCCCGGCGGTTATTGCCTACGGTTTTGGAGGGATAAATAATGGTATCAATTTTCCCTTTAGCAACACCCGGTTGTTCCGTATCGAAACCAGCAGATGCGGGCGCTAATATTTCCTGAGCAAATGCAGGCAGTACCATGGAGCAGAAGAACCCGGCCAGCAGGGCTTTCCTGAAGTATAAAAAAATTAGTGTTGTCATTCTATTTGGTTTTGTTCTTTATGCCATTTTAACGGCTTCCCTTTTTCTCCTTTAACAAGTCCAGCATCGTGGCCGCATAACGTTTGCCCAGTTCCCTGTATCCTGCCGCATCAAAATGCAGCTGATCTGCAGCCACTGTACACCCTTTGGAAGAAATTACATGGGCCGTTGATATTGTTTCAGGGAGCCGGTCAATAATTCCATTCATACTGGCGCATTTGCCATTCTGTTCGGCATGCACTACCTCACCAGCAAGCAGCGGTACGTCCTTTGCTTTCAGACTGAGATCCTGCAGCAGGTTTTCGTAGACTACCTTCACTTTTTTTACCCAGGTGGAATCTCCGGTATTGGATTCTCCCTGGTGCAGCAGTATACCTTTAATCACACCCTGCTGCTGAGCAGTTTTCCCCAAGGTGACCAGCTGCGCATAAGGATTGCCCTGGTATTGCGCAATGATACCCTTCATCCAGTCGGGAGCTGTAGCCATATAGGCAGCCGAATAGTTCCTGTCATACAGTTCAATTTTACAGCCCCCTACCGCAACAACTACAACTCCGACCCTTATCTTTTCGGGGAGTGCGGCCACCAGGCTTCGCCCAAAATAATCTACGGGCGTAAGGCCGGTATTACATCTTGTCAGTGGCGGCACTGCCCTATACCACTGGTTTTTTGTTCTGTCCATATCGGCGCAATCCACTGCCTGCAATACTTTAAAACGACTGCTTACATCCACGGTATCCTGCGCCTCAAAAGGAGCGCTGCCTTCCATGTTGGACTGGCCAAAGCAGATGTAAATGTGGAAATTGGGATCCTGTGCAGAGGCTGATGAAAATAGCAGCATCGTAAGCAACGTGCATAGGCTGCCCGCTTTAATGAAGCCGGGAGTTAACTTCCGTGCTAAGAAATTTCGTTTGTTCATACAATTCTGGTTTATCTGCCGCGGAGACGAGGCCCCTGACATGTTATAAAATTATGTGCTGTAAATGATTTTAGCGGGAAGTTTTGATGATGATTAGAGAAGAAATGTTTAAACACCATGACTTTCCTCCATTTTACGTTTCTGACTAATGTATTCGGAGGGCTGTATATTATATTTGGCCTTGAAGGATTTGGCAAAATAATTTGGTGTCGCAAATCCAACCATATACGCAATCTGGGAAACATTCAGGTCGCTCTTTTCCATCAGTACAATCGCCTTATCCAGTTTAACAGACCGGATATATTCCACCGGCGAAAGTCCGGTCAGTTCCAGCACCTTATGATAAAGCGAACCCCTGCTCATGCCCACATGTTTACTCAGCTCTTCCACCGACAGTTTTGGATTGTTCAGGTTTTCCTCGATATACAGCGCAACCTTATTCAGCAGCCTGTCGCTGTGCGATTCAATCAGGATCTCCGGTGTCTGGACCTTAATCTGTTTGGTATAGGTATCCCGCAAACGATTATTCAGCGCAAAAAGATTCTTGATCTTCACATGCAGGATCCCAAAATTAAACGGCTTGGTCAGGTAATCATTTGCTCCTGTTTCGAGTCCACGGAGCTGTTCTTCTTCGCCGGTGATTGCCGTCAATAAAATAATCGGGATATGATGCGTGCGTTTGTCGGATTTTACTTTCCTGCACAGTTCAATCCCATTCATATAAGGCATATTGATATCGCTCACAATGATATGCGGATGGTTTGCCAGGGCTTTCTGCCAGCCCTCCTGCCCGTTGCAGGCTTCATAGACCTTATACCTCGATTTTAATCCTTCTCTGAGATATGACCTGAAGTCCTCATTGTCCTCTACCAGTAAAACTGAAGGTACATCCACGCCCCGGGATTGTTCGCCATGAACCGGAGAAAAATCTTCTGCAGCTTCAGTATCGCCGGGAGCTGAGAAATCGATCATTAATTCTTCCGCATATGCAGCAGTTGTAAAAGGAAGTGTTATGGTAAAAATACTACCAGAATCCACTTCGCTTTGCACGCTGATTTGGCCGCCATGCAATTTGACAAACTCTTTGGCAATAGATAATCCGATACCACTACCCTGGTTAAGAATGGGCGCAATACCCTCGGCCTGAAAGAAACGCTCGAAAATCTTCTCCTGATCGGCTTCAGCAATACCAATACCGCTATCGGAAACCTTGATTAACACCAGAGAATGCCCGGGAAGATCCTGTCCTTCGCCCTGTTCCAGTTCAATGGCTATCCTGCCGCCTGTAGGGGTGAATTTAAAAGCGTTGGACAACAGGTTAAACAGCACTCTTTCCATTTTATCCTGATCAAAATTCGCTTTGAAATAGCGAAGCTGACTTTTAAAAACCAGCTGAATATGTTTCCTTTCACTGAGGTCATTAAACGATTCCAGTACCTCCCTGATAAAAGCGATGAGATCAGCCTCTGTACAGTTCAGTCTTAACTCCTGGTCTTCTATTTTTCTGAAGTCCAGGATCTGGTTAACCAGGTTCAGCAATCTCCGGGTATTGCGTTTGACCATACCCAGGCGTGTGGCGATACCGCTGTCTTTTTCCTCTGTAATCAGCTGGTCCACAGGCCCCATGATGAGGGAAAGCGGTGTACGGAATTCATGGCTCAGATTGGTCAGGAACTTGATCTTGAGCTGATCCAGCTCCCTGAGACGTACTGCTTCCTGACGTTCCTGTTCGATCAGCTGTTCTATTTTCATTTTCTCCTGTACCCGGGCAAATTTTTGTTTCAGTTTCAGGATACCCTTGTGGCGGATATATAAAAGTGTTCCGGCTATCACCAGTGCATAAAAAATATAAGCATATATGGTACGCCAGAGCGGCGGCCTGACATGGATACGCAGGGAGGTCTCTGCGGTGTTCCACATCCCTTCATTATTCCTTGCCTTTACATGGAAGGTATAGTCCCCGGGATCAAGATTGGTATAGGAAGCTGATTTGGAAGTTCCTGCATGAATCCATTCATTATCAAAACCTTCCAGCCGGTAGCTATACTCATTTTGTTCCGGTGCAGTATAGTTCACACTGACATAGCTTAGTGTAAAGTTCTGTTTATAATCGAGATAGATATCTTTTGCCACAGAGATATGCTCCTTTATCGCTGCGCTTTCTGCCGGCACGACCGACTCATTGGAAATTTTAAGCTCCGTAAACAGTACGGACGGGCGGTTCTTGTTCTTTTTAAAAAACTGTGGATTAAAATAATTAAATCCGTCGGCACCACCAAAATAGATCACCCCTTCAGCCGTACTCAGTCCGGCACCAAGCACAAAATTATTATTCTGCACCCCATTATACACGGTATAGTTAGTAAATTTTCGGGTTTTGCGGTCAAAGCTGCTAATTCCCCTGTTGGTACTTACCCAGATCCGGTGCTGCCTGTCTTCCGCAATAGCATATACTGTGGCGTTGTTCAGTCCCTCCTTTTCGGCAAAGGTGATAAACCGCTTTTTTGCCTCATCATAAAAACTGAGTCCCCCGCTAAAGCTTCCCACCCATATCTCCCCTGCATGGTCTTTAAGGATAGACAACGTCAGGTCATTGGGTAATTTGTTTTTCGCCTTATTGAGCAAAGTGAAGGTTTTATCCGTGGGATTATATACGGAGATGCCCGAGCCGTAAGTTCCGATCCACATTTTACCTTCAGGATCTTCTTCAATAAACCTGATAAAATTGTTGCCCGGGTAATCCACTTCATTAGGTCCTTTTGGGTTCCTGCAGTATTTAATCATTACCTTATGGTCCGGGGTCATCACATTGACGCCGCCGCCGTTAGTTCCTATCCAGAGTTTGCCATTGTTATCCTGTTTGATACAGAAAATATCATTTGAATTCAGCGCTTCGGCATTACTGCCCTGTTTGTATTGCCGTAGCTGTTTACTGGTCAGGTCCAGCACAACCAGACCATTGGCATAAGTTCCGAGGTATAGTTTCTTCTCCCGGGTAATCTCCATCGCCATTATCGCTATATTGCCCAGTGTGCTCCCTGCAGACAGCGCCGTGTTGAAGCGCTGCACCAGCTCAGTTTTTGTGTTAAAGAAATTGAGGCCGCCTCCGTCGGTACCTACAAAAATGCCATCCTGATATTCCGCAAAAGAAGTCACCACCGAAGCATTAAGCCCATTCTGATCAAGAATATTGCTTTGCTTTAAATGAAACAGGTTGAGGTTCGTATCATATTTACAAATCCCGCCACGTACCGGACCCAGCCAGTAAATACCTTCGTTATCGATATAAATGCAGGAAATAGATTTACCAGTCAAACTGTAGCTATCACGGGAAGCCGGTTTGTATACCGCAATCCGGTCTGTCCTGAGGTCGATGATATTCAATCCATCATCAGTACCTACCCATAACTGATTGTCCTTGTTTACCGCCAGACTGCGGATAATATTATTACTGATGGAATTGGCGATGGCAATTTTGTGTCTGTACGACCTGAAACCTTTGCCATCCGGAAGCAGCATATTCAGTCCTTCTTTCGTGCCAAACCACATATTGCCCGACTGATCTTCTGTAATTGCGGTAACGGTATTGTCACTCAGTCCGGGCATTTCCGGACTGTTCTTCCGGATCCGGTTAAACGTATTTTTCAGCCGGTCATACAAATAAATCCCGTCACCCGATCCGATCCACATTCTTCGCCGGCTATCTTCAAATACACAATTGAAAACCAGTGCAGGAAACGAACCTTTATGACTGATTTGTCCCAGGTGATTGGTAATTTTCTTCGTAACAGGGTCAATCTCGTCTATGCCATTGAGCGTAGCCACCCAGATTTTTCCCCTATAATCACTACAGATCGAACGGATGACATAGCTGCTTAAACCTTTTAATTCACTAACCGGAAAATGCTCAAATGAATTCTTCTTGCGGTTGAAAAGGCTGAGCGAACCTCCGGAACTGCCAACCCAGAGATTACCTGCGCGGTCTTCATGTAAACTGCGGATATCATTGGCCTGGAGCCCCTCAGGATCTTCGGATTTATACCTGTATACGGTGAAATTGCTGCCATCAAACTTATTTAATCCATCTTCTGTGGCAAACCACATTAATCCGTAACGATCTTTTAAAATCGCATTGACCGTATTGGAAGAGAGTCCGTCTCTGATCTGTAAAGAAGTAAAATTGATTTTCTGCTGTTGTTGCTGTCCGTAAGCCAGCGCTGCAAAAAAAAGCTGGTACAGGGCATGGCAGCAAAAGATTTTTAGCGCAGTACGTTTAAGCATGAGGGTTCAGTCTATATTTGGTTATTGCTTTCTAATTTATATAAATATGATGAGTATAAAGCATTATTTTTTTTCGATGCAATTACTTTTTCTTTTATATACTTCAATAGTACTAAATTTATACATAGCTCTCCCTCATACCAGGCGATACAGAACATTTGTCGCCAAAATTTATCCATAAGAACACTAATGCCGCCGGGATTGTGCCGAATTTGCCATCGTTTAACCAAATGATATGACCTTTCAGCAATATGTAAAGCTCTGTATGACGCTCATCCTCTTTGGGGCGGCAACGCTGGCCCAGGCACAGCACTATCCTTTTGAAGATCATCAACTGCCTTTTGAGCGGCGGGTAGATGACCTGGTTTCCAGACTTAGCCTGGAAGAAAAAGTGCTGCAGATGCTCAATTCAGCACCTGCCATTCCGAGGTTGAAAATTCCGGCTTATGACTGGTGGAATGAAACGCTGCATGGTGTTGCCCGCACGCCTTTTAAAGTTACCGTATTCCCCCAGGCCATTGCCATGGCGGCGACTTTCGATCCGGCAGCACTGTACCAGATGGCCGACTACTCCGCTTTGGAAGGACGTGCCATTTATAATAAGGCACTGGAGACAGGACGTACTAAAGAACGTTATCTTGGTCTCACCTATTGGACGCCGAACATCAATATCTTCCGCGATCCCCGCTGGGGAAGAGGTCAGGAAACCTATGGCGAGGATCCTTATTTAACTGCTGCACTTGGTGATGCCTTTGTGAGGGGACTGCAAGGTGACGATCCCAAATACCTGAAGGCGGCTGCCTGCGCTAAACATTATGCGGTACATAGTGGTCCTGAACCGTTGCGCCATGTGTTCAACGCGGATGTAAGTCCTTTCGATTTATGGGACACCTATTTACCCGCATTCGAGAAACTGGTCACGGAATCTAAAGTAGCCGGTGTGATGTGTGCCTACAATGCCTTTCAGGGTCAGCCCTGTTGCGGCAGCGATTTGCTGATGACGGATATCCTGCGAAACAAATGGAAGTTTAATGGTTATGTCACTTCAGACTGCTGGGCGATAGATGACTTTTTTAAAAATCATAAAACACATAAAGATGCAGCATCTGCTGCAGCCGATGCCGTATTTCACGGGACGGATCTGGATTGCGGGACTGATGCCTACAAGGCCCTGGTCACTGCAGTAAAGGAAGGTATCATTACCGAAAAAGACATCGATGTCTCCGTGAAAAGGTTATTTATGATCCGTTTCCGCCTCGGCATGTTTGATCCTGCGGAATTGGTCAAATACGCAAATACCCCTATTTCAGTTTTGGAAAACAGCGATCACCAGGCACATGCACTCAAAATGGCCAGAGCATCGATGGTGCTCCTGCGCAATGAAAATCAGACGCTCCCGCTGAGCAAGACACTAAAGAAAATCGTCATACTGGGACCGAATGCGGATAATTCCATTGCGGTACTGGGCAATTACAATGGTACGCCCTCCAAAATCACCACTGTGCTGGAAGGCATTCAAGAGAAGGTGGATAAAAATACCCAGGTGGTTTATGAGCAGGCCGTTTCTTTTACCAATGATACTTTATTGAGCTATCTCGATCTCAGCAGCCAGTTCAGTTTCAATCAGCAACAGGGTTTCAAAGCCGAATATTTCAAAGGCACCGAACTGCAGGATAAAGCCCTGTTCACCCAGATGGAACCTTCGCTGAACCATAGCTGGCAGGAAGGTCAGCAAATTGGCGGCGGCATGATGGCCAATAATTTCTCCGCACGCTACAGCACTGCGTTCAGGGCATTGGAAAATGGTGAAATTACTTTCGAAGTGGAAGGTGATGACGGTTACCGCTTGCTGGTGAACGGTAAAAAGGTACTCGATGCCTGGACCAGAAACAGATGGGGAGCGCAAACCTATAAACTGAAAACGACTAAAGATACCAGCTATCATCTTGTTTTGGAATACTGGCAGGGAGAAGGCACGGCAAAAATCCGCTTCTCTGCCGGAGCCTTTAAACGCACGGACTTTGCGGCACTAAGCATACGTCATCAGGATGCGGATGCCTTTGTTTTTGTCGGAGGAATTTCTCCGCAACTGGAAGGCGAGGAAATGAAAGTGGACCTGCCGGGTTTCAGCGGGGGCGACAGGACGTCGATTATGCTGCCAGCGGTGCAAACCTCGCTGATGAAAACACTGGCGTCGACCGGAAAACCGGTTATTTTCGTCATGATGACCGGCAGTGCCATTGCCATCCCCTGGGAGGCAGCACATATTCCGGCGATCGTTAATGCCTGGTATGGCGGACAGTCTGCCGGCCTAGCAGTGGCAGATGTACTTTTCGGAGATTATAGTCCTTCCGGACGGTTACCGGTAACCTTTTATCAAAGTGATGCCGACCTGGCAGATTTCAACGACTACAGTATGGAAAACCGCACCTACAGATATTTCAAAGGTAAACCCCTGTTTGGCTTTGGCTTTGGCCTGAGCTATACCAGCTTTTTGTACCAGCAGCTTGAAGCACCGGTTAAAATTGCAGCAGGCAAAGGTACCACACTATCGGTAACGGTAACCAATACCGGGAAAGTAGCCGGCGATGAGGTGGTACAGCTCTATGTAGAACATAGTGATCCCGCAATTAAAACTGCTAGAAAAGCCCTGAAAGGCTTTCAGCGGATCAGTCTCGCACCCGGAGAGCATAAAAAGGTCAGTTTCACACTACTTCCTGCAGACCTTTCCTTCGTTGATGCAAACGGTAACAGACAAGCGCTGAAAGGTAAAATTCACTTTTCTGTCGGTGGCAGCCAGCCTGATGAGGTCTTAAAAACCAGCGGAAATATTTTAAGCAAAATGATTACTATCGATAAAAATATATGAAGAAATTAACATCCCTGCTGCTGTTGGCTGTTACCTGCACTATGACAGTGCAGGCAGAGGACGGACACCAGCTGTGGCTCAGAAACAAGTCGAAAGTACCTGTCAATGTCAGCTCCTCCCGCCACTCGGCCATACTGGAGATCGCCAGAGCGGAAATCATCAATAACTGGCTCGGCGCTGAAAATGCGGCGGTGAGGCTTCATATCACGCGTGATGCGGCCATTACCGGCGATGGTTACCGGCTGGAAAGTACAGGCATCAGTGCAAAGACTGATCTTGGGCTCCTGTATGGAACTTACGAGCTCCTGCGGCGTCAATACCTGGGTAAACCCTATCAAAAGTTTTCATCCAGTCCCTCCTATTCACGGAGAATTCTAAACCACTGGGATAACCTGACCGGAAGTATTGAACGCGGTTATGCGGGACAATCCATTTTCTGGCGTCCCGGGGAAAGGGCACTAACCGTTACGCAGGAAGACATCAAATTATGGACGGAATATGCGCGGGCGAATGCCTCTATCGGCATCAATGGCACTGTGCTCAATAATGTCAATGCCTCAGCTAAGATCCTGACCATTCCCTACCTGAAAAGAGTGCAAAAAATTGCCAATATAATGCGCCCATATGGACTGAAAGTTTATCTGTCAGTGAATTTCTCCTCTCCGGTTACTATCGGCCAACTGAAAACCGCCGACCCGCTTGATCCTGCGGTCAGGAAATGGTGGGCAGCCAAAGCTAAAGAAGTTTATGCCCTTGTGCCTGACTTCGGCGGCTTTCTCGTAAAAGCTAACTCTGAGGGACAGCCGGGTCCTCAGGACTTTGGCCGGACACATGCTGACGGCGCGAATATGCTGGCAGATGCCGTGTCCGGTTATGGCGGTATCATCATGTGGCGGGCTTTTGTTTACCAGCCCAGTGAACAGGACCGTACCAAACAGGCTTATGCAGAATTTGTACCCTTTGACGGGAAATTCAGGAAAAATGTGATCCTGCAGGTAAAAAATGGTCCTCTGGATTTTCAGCCAAGGGAACCTTTCAGTGCACTTTTTGGGGCGATGAACCAGACGCCTGTCATGGCTGAATTCCAGATCACCCAGGAATACCTGGGCCAGTCTAACCAGCTCGTGTTCCTCTCCACACTCTGGGAAGAATGTCTGAACAGCGACACCTATCAGAAAGGTAAAGGCAGCACTGTAGCAGCCGTTACAGATGGTACGCTCCATAAAAACACGCTGACGGCAATTGCCGGGGTAGCCAATATAGGGCTGGATCAAAACTGGAGCGGCCATCTCTTCGCTCAGGCCAACTGGTATGCCTATGGCAGACTCGCCTGGAACAATAAACTGGAAAGCCAGGAAATTGCCGATGAATGGATCCGGCAGACTTTCCTCGATGCAGGTGATCAATCCAAAGAGAACAATTTAGTGAAACCTGTAAAAGAAATGATGATGCAAAGCCGCGAGGCAGTGGTCAATTATATGATGCCGCTGGGCTTACACCATATTTTTGCAGAAGGTCACCATTACGGTCCCGCGCCCTGGTTTGCCAATCCAAAGGTAAGGGTAGACTGGACATCGGTCTATTACCATAAAGCTGATAGCGTAGGCATCGGGTTCGACCGTAGTCGCACAGGCAGCAATGCCGTTGCACAATACCATGAGCCACTCCATTCCCAATTCAATGATCTGGCTACCTGTCCCGAAAATTACCTGTTATGGTTCCACCATGTGCCCTGGACGTACCGGTTAAAAAATGGGCGTGAGTTATGGCCTGAACTGTGTTACCGCTATGATAAAGGTGTGCAGCAGGTACGCGGCTTTCAGCGCAGCTGGGATAAAATCGCCGGAATGATAGATGCACCGCGTTTCAGCGCTGTACAGTCAAAATTGCGCACGCAAAGCCGGGATGCACAGATCTGGAAAGATGCCTGTCTGCTCTACTTCCAGCAGTTCAGCAAAATGGACATCCCTTTTGATCTGGAACGTCCTGTGCATGACCTTGATGCTTTAAAGACACTGTCCAGAAGTAAAACATACGATTAATCGCTCCCTTCGAGCCTGCTGAACTTGCTGATTAGGCCTGACAAATTAAAAAACTAAAAGATGAAAAAATTACTATACCTGCTTTTACTCTGTGCGCAAAGTGCCGCTTTTGCACAGATCAAATTTACCAATCCCATCCTGTCAGGTTTTTATCCCGACCCCAGCATTACCAGAGTGGGCAAAGACTACTATCTGGTGAATTCTACTTTTGCTTATTTCCCCGGTATACCGGTCTTTCACAGCCAGGATCTCAAAAACTGGAAACAGATCGGCAATGTGATCAACAGGGACTCGCAAATGAATTTCATGGGCGACGGCACTTCCAGGGGACTCTTTGCACCGGCTATCAATTACAACAAAGGTACCTTTTATATGACCTGTACACTGATCGACCGCAAAGGGAATTTTGTAATGACGGCGAAAAATCCTGCGGGCCCATGGAGTGATCCCATCTGGCTGCCGGAGGTGAAGGGCATTGACCCATCTCTGTTTTTTGACCAGGATAAAGCTTATGTAGTTTACAATAGTGATCCGCCGGAAAACAAGCCCTTGTATAGCGGTCACCGGACCATACGTACTTTTGAACTCGACCCTGTCACGCTCAAAGTGATTGGTGAGGAAAAGATCCTCGTAAATGGCGGAGTGGATATCTCGAAAAAACCCGTATGGATTGAAGGGCCACATATCTTTAAACGCGGCGACTGGTACTATCTCTGTGCAGCAGAGGGTGGCACCAGTGTGAACCACTCCCAGGTAATTCTGCGCAGTAAAAATGCTACCGGACCTTATGTTCCTTATGAGAAAAACCCGATACTCTCCCAAAGGGATCTGGATCCCAAACGTCCATTTCCGATCACCTCTACCGGTCACGCGGAACTGGTGGAAGGACCGGACGGAGAGACCTATGCGATTTTCCTCGCTGTACGCCCCTATGCAGACAACTTTTATAATACCGGCAGGGAAACCTTTATCGCCCCGGTGAAATGGACAGAGGGATGGCCCGTCATCAATCCTGATAGGAAAGAGGTGCAATATGCGTATACCGCAAAATTTAAGGAGGTCAAGGTGCCGGACACAAGACCGCAAAGCGGAAACTTTGCCTACAGGACAACATTTGAAAAAGAAATCGACCCTTCCCTCCTTTTTCTGCGGAAAAATGACAGCGCATCCTATACGCTTAGTGCCGACAAAGGGTTGACCATGAAATTGAAACCGGAGACCTGCATGGAAAAAGGCAATCCCTCCTTTCTGGGCAAACGCCAGCAGCATATGAATTGTTCCGCAGTTACACCGCTGAACTTTATTCCGAAAGCAGCCAATGAAAAAGCCGGAATGCTGATTTTCCAGAGCGAATACAATTTCTATTTCCTGTGTAAGTCGCTCGACAAAGGCAAATCGGTCATACAGTTGTATAAAGGCGATAAAGCTAAATCCTCGATGGAACTGATCATACAGGAAGTACTGCAAAATCCGCGAGGAAAGATAGCACTGGCGATTGATGCCAAAGGGGCGTTATACGATTTCAGATATAAGGAAGAAGGAAAAAAATGGCAAGTACTCCAGGACAATGTGGATGGCAGGTACCTGAGCACCCAGGCTGCAGGAGGATTTATTGGCGCTCTCTTTGCCTTATATGCCACCTCTTCCGGCGAGAACAGCAGCAATACTGCCAGTTACCAGTGGATTGATTATAAAGGAGATGATACTGCTTTTAAACCTGTAACCACTCATCCATAATAGGTTACACCCGGTATCTGCCTATCCGGGGACAGGCATATACCGGGTCAATTTATCTTTAAGCCGGACAGCATTACTGCACAGGCCCCAGCCCCGATCACAAACATAATCACCGCACCAATCATCAATTTGAGCCCCGGTTTAGTAGATTTTCCATTAATTGAAGCAACAATAATCCAGATCAATCCGATGAAGAAAGCGGCGACTACAGCGAACCAGTAAAACAACAATCCCATATTTTATCTATTTAAATAATGTTAAATTTAATTTAGCCCTGATCTCATCAATCTTGTTATCACGGTAAAAGATATTCATCGTTTCAAAAGGAATGATCTTCATTTTATCACTCACAATATGGACACATGATTTCTTTACGGCCCGGACGTCGAAATCCAGCGGATCCATAAAATTCATAATGATGATGCGGAAAAGATTATTATAATTCAGGTGATCTGACTGCACCCTGGGCAAACAGCACATCAACTCTCCAAAAGTATCTTCCGCACAATCCACGGAAACACCTGTACTAAAAAGATTAAGCATATGCTGCTTTAATTGCTCATCATGTTCAAAAACAATGGTGTTCTTGGAATTGTTGAGCAAATCATCCGGATTGATCAGATGCGTCATCGGGATAACCTGATCATCCAGTTTTAGCGCATAAGCCATACACAAGGCATCAGGGTTGCAAGGTACAGGAATCAGGTCTTCAGGCGTAAACAGCGGATACTGCTCATAAATTTTACGGCGGACCTCAGTTAGCGTTATCCTCCCTGCCTGATCGCTATAGTTATCATTTCTACCGGCTACCTGCGTTGGTTGAAAGGTCACTCCCCTTACGCATTTCTGTTTCAAGGCAAAATCCAGGATATCACCAATCTCATGGTCATTCAATCCTTTTTGAAGAGTGACGACCAGCGTGGTAGAAACATTAAACTGATTCAAATTTTCCAGTGCTTTTTCTCTTACTTCTGTAAGGTCCTCTCCTCTTAGTTTTGTCAGCACCTCCGGACTAAAGCTGTCAAACTGCAGATAGATTTCAAAATCAGGCATGTAGGAAGCCAGTTTCTCTACAAAATTGATATCTTTTGCGATCCTGATGCCATTGGTATTGACCATCAGGTGTTTAATAGGTTTGGTTTTAGCCAGGTCGAGTATTTTAAAGAAATCCGGGTGTACCGTTGGTTCCCCGCCGGAAATCTGGATCACGTCCGGTTCTCCCTCATTAGCAACCACCACATCCATCATTCTATTGATCTCGTCTAAAGTTCGGTGGCGACCATAATTGGGAGATGACATTGCGTAGCAGGTCGGGCAGCTCAGGTTGCAGCGGTCGGTCACTTCAATAATAGTTAAACAGGAATGCTGTTCATGATCTGTACATAAACCACAATCGTAAGGACAACCATAATGAACTTTAGAATTGAACTTTAAAGGCATTTCGGACTGCTTATTGAAATTCCTGATCTGCTTGTAATATTCTACATCATCTGCAATCATTACCTTACTGTCGCCGTGAGTCCTGCAATACTTCAGCATAAATACCTTTGCATCCTGAAAGACTATTTTAGCATCGCATAATTCGAGACATTCCGGACACAGGCTCTTCGTATAATCGTAATAGATATAATCTCTCGTTTTCATAGCTTACAGCGATTTAAATAATCTAATGATGAATCTACAATAATACAACAATATAAACAAAGCAGATAAATGTATACTACTAAAAGTTAATAATAATGGATGGTAAGGTTTGATAAATTCGATCAGGAAGCGATAGAGAAAATATAGTACCATAAACAGTTTGAAACGATCTCCGTTTATCATCTCTTTTTTCCTGATCAAATAGAATAACACCAGCAGCAGCAACATGTAGATCATTTCATACAGTGCAACCGGATGCCTTTTCAATCCATCACCCAGATCCATTCCCATAAAGAAGTTGGTCACGTTTCCATAAACCGGTTCATCTATTCCCATGGAAAAACAGCCTATCCTGCCTATAAACAATGCAATGATAATAGGAACCACATAGAGGTCGCCCGATGCGATATTTACCCCGATAATTTTTTTAACCCCTTCCACGCCAAACAACCCGCCAAGCAGGCCGCCAACGATGGTTTTACTTTGGAACAGGATCATAAAACTGAGATGCTGGAGCTGTTCCGGCTCTTCAAGTATGGCCACTACCCTCGAACCGATTAATGCACCTGCCATAGCACCGAGCATGATCCAGAGTCTGTTGAGATCAGAAATCGGATCATCAGTATTTCTTTTCAGATAGTAATATACCCTCACCCCTATGAAGAAGGCAAGGACTTCAAATATATAATGCCAATGGTATAAATCGCCAAAAAGCTCAAACTGGATAGGGAACGTCATTAATCGTGGGTTTTGTTAAAGATAATTAATAACCCGGGTTCTGCGGGAAAGCAGCATTACCACCATCTGTCCTGTCTATTTGCGACTGGGGAACTGGCCTTAGCATATGGAAGTCTTTGATATTAGGCGCACCCAATGCATTATATAACTTCACCCTGTTCAACAATTGTTTTGTACGCACCAGATCAAACCATCTTTGGTGTTCTCCATTCAGCTCACGCATCCTTTCATCCAGAATAAAATCAATATTCAACTGGGCAGCGGTAATTTCCATCGCGGTTTTATTGGCCGCGGTTGCTGCTGCAGTAAGGCCTGTTTTAGCAGCTCTGCGCCTCAGCGTATTGATGACGACCAGGCTTTCATCAGTCCTGCCTGCCTTTAATAAAGCTTCTGCTGCAATCAAGTAGGTTTCGCCCAGCCTAAAGAGGATAAAATCGCGGCTTCCTGCTTCCACACTTACGTCTGTTCTTAAAGGATCAAGGTATTTGGTTAAAGTTGGATAAGTTGTTTCAGTGACCTTACTTGGGGGATAAACGTTATAGTCTTTCTGTGCTATTTCGGCGGCAGTAAGTTCCACATCAGGAAAATAAATAGCAGTATCACCCACACTCATGTTGACCTGATGACCGTTGATGGTATAAGTGCCGGCATTATTACAGTAATATACACGTTTGAAGGTCTTGTCAAAGCGACCATCAATCTCATGGTTATAGACCGTATTCAGGTTATAGGCTGTTGGTTTGAAACGAATGAATGGTCGCCCGTTAGCCAGATCCCTTTTCATTCCCGGTTGCGTATCATAATTAAATATAAAAAACAGATGCAGCTGGTTACCCGTACTGTTAGTCAGCACATTACCACTATACTGTACAGAGAATATCACCTCACTGTTTCTTTCCCCCGCTCCCTGTGCAAATACGTCTGCAAAATCGTCAAGAAGTTTGAAGGAATAATTGGCAATCACGCCATTGGCCAGCTCTGCCGCCTTTACAAAATCTGCCTGGTCATTGTTCAGACTGCCCCTGGTCAAATATACTTTGGCCAGTAAATGTTCTGCCGCTGGTTTGGTGGCACGACCGTAATTTGAGGCGACCACAGGCAAGTTTGCATCTGCGAAGTCCAGGTCTTCAATAATCACTTTATAAATATCCGCAACAGGCGTTCTGGATGCTGTAGTCACGATGCTCTGGGTTTCTGTCAGCGACAAATGCACGGCGCCATATAGCTGAACCAGCATAAAGTAATATTGCGCACGCAGGAAACGTGCTTCTGCTACCCTTGTCGTTTTTAAGGTTTCATCGATACCAGTAATCCCTGGTGCCCTGTTGATCACCGCATTGCAGTTATTGATAGCTGCATAAAAGTTATTCCAGGCGGTAGTAAAATGCAGCTTTGTAGGGTTCAGATTGGTACTGTAACTATTATAGTCCCTGTCAGCCGAAGTCCCTGCAGTATATTCGTCCGTACCGCTGATGCTCAGGTTCCCCCCAAGCTCCGTTCCATAATAAGTGCGCAGAAAACTATAAGCGCCATTTACAGCACTCTGAAATCCATCCGGGGTATTCAGGTATTCATCTGTCACCTGACTGCGGCTGTCTTCATTCAATTCTTTTTTGCAGGAAGTAATCAATATCCCTGCTGATAATATCATTGTTATATATATATTTCTCATGGATGGCTATAGGTTAAAAGGAAACATTGAGTCCGACAGTATAAGTTACCAACGCTGGTCTGCCGGGAATTTCCGGGTCAGTTCCTCTGTAATCACGCACATAAGGTGCAAAGACAAATGGGTCCTGTACACTGGCGTAGATTCTTAAGGTTTTGGCGGCAATCTTCTCTGCGATTTCCGGTGCGAAAAGATAACCCAGGCTGAGGTTTTTGATCTTTACAAAAGAGCCGTCAAAATACTGCAGTGTGCTCGCAAATAATGGTGTAGAATTCGCAAAGTTTGGTCGCGGGAAATCATTTGTAGGATTTTGCGGTGTCCAGTAATTGACGTTCAGGTTATTATACCTGCCCTGGAGGGTCATGGTGTTATTTGATGAGGTATACAGCTGACTAGAGAAGAGATTACCAAAATTAGCAATTACCAATGCGGAAAAAGTGAAGCGTTTATAGCTGAACCTGTTCGTGATGCCACCCGTCAGATCAGGTAACTGCGTACCCAAAATCACCCGGTCGCCCGCATCTATTTTGCCATTTCCATCCGTATCCTGCACCTTTACCTGTCCTACCGCAGAAGAGTATTTTGCCGCTTCAGCCTCTTCACCCAGCTGCCAGATACCCGTCTTTTTATAATCGTAGAAAACTGTGATCGGCTGACCAATAAATCTGAGGTTACCTATATCGTTTAACCTTCCCTGAGATAGTGAGGTGATCTTTTCTTTGCTGGCTGAGAAGTTGAGGTCTGTGCTCCAGGAGAAGTCATTCTCTTTTTTAGGAATGATGTTCTGCGTAGAGATAGTGAATTCCACCCCCCTGTTTTCGGTCGATCCAATATTTTGTAGCACCGAACCAAATCCTCCTGATGCTGGCAAAACTTTTTGTAACAGCAGGTCGGTTGTTTTGGAGCGGTACAGCTCAATTGATCCTGAAATTCTGTTGCTCAACAAAGCGAAATCAAGTCCCAGGTTCAATGAAGCAGTGGATTCCCATCTCAGCTCATTATTTCTCAATGAAGAAAGCTGGTATCCGAATGCATCCGTTCCGCCGAAATCATACTGACTCCGCGCAAGCAGACCCTGCGTCTGATAAGGATCAATCCCTGTATTACCCGTTTTACCATAACTCAGGCGCAGTTTTAAATTGTTCAGTGCTTTCACGTTTTTCATGAAACCTTCATTCGTAATGTTCCATGCCAGCGCAGCGGAAGGAAAGTAGCCCCATTTATTATCCGATCCAAAACGGGAAGAGCCGTCGGCTCTCATGGTAAAAGTTACCAGGTACTTATCATCAAATGAATAATTTGCACGTCCCATATAAGAAAGGATTGACCATTTTTGATAAGAGCTGTTGATACTGGTAATCGTGCTTGCAGCACCAAGATTATAATATTCAAAAGACTCCAGTGGCAAACCTTCCGCTGCAGAACCTGTAATTTCACGTGTCTGAGAAGAGATGCTATATAAACCTGTCAGGTCAATCCTGTGTTTTTTGGCAAATGTCTTTTTATAAGTCAGGATATTCTCCCAGGTATAAATCATCGTGAAATCATCTTCCACGCCAGCACTTGATTGTCTTAAATTCCGGTAAGTGGTATTTGGGCCGAAAAAGTTACCCGATCTGCTCTCCGATAAATCCGGACCAAAGTTCATCCTGAAGGTCAGGTCGTCTGTAATTTTGGCTTCTCCATAAATGCTGCTCAATAATCTCAAACGCTTATTTCTGCTGATCACTGCACCATCTACCAGATCTGAAAGGGGATTCGGCAGTAAAGCATCTATTGTGGGCAAAAATATCAGGTTGCCATTTGTATCATAAGGCTGGGCGAGCGGATTGGCAATTAAAGTATTGTTATAGGAATTGGCATTATTGGCCTGCGAAAAGGAACCCAGCATGGAAATTCCTACCCTAAACCTTTTGCCCAGATCCTGATCAATGTTGATACGGCTGCTGTAACGTTTGAAACTTTGTGTAGGATTATAGCCTTTATCATCATTAAAACCAAAAGATATAGAATACCTGGTTGTTTCTGTTCCACCATTCACATTCAGTTCATGGTTTTGTCTGAATTCATTTTTCAGCATCAGGTCCTGCCAGTCGGTCGTACTTCCATTAGCAATAGAGGCGAGTTCAACAGGCTCAAAAATGCTGCTTTCTGCACCGGGGGCTCCATCAATATAGGTTCCTGCTGCTCTGCGCGACTCTCTTTTGTAAGCCGCAAACTCAGGTCCTGTCATTACATCTACGTAACGGTTAATTGTTCCGACTGCGGCATATGCATTATAACTGACTACTGCAGGTCCGTTTGTTCCTCTTTTGGTCGTTACAATCACTACTCCATTTGCTCCTCTCGATCCGTAAATCGCTGTTGCAGATGCATCTTTTAATATGTCTATGGAGGTAATGTCATCTGTATTGATATCATTTAATCCACCATTTACCGGAATTCCATCAATTACATATAGCGGATCATTTCCTGCTGCAATTGAACGTTTTCCCCGGATAAAAATAGAAGGTACTGATCCCGGTTCATTTCCATTATTGCTTGCGTTACTCGTTGTCACATATACTCCGGCAGCCTTTCCCTGCAGTGCCTGTACCATATTGGTGACAGGTCTTTCATGCAGATCCCTATCCCTTACAGAAGTAATCGCACCAGTAATATCCTTTTTAGCCTGACTACCATAACCGACTACCACCACCTCTTTGAGGTCTTTTTCTGCTGAAGCCAGCTTTATATTGATGACCTTTTTATCACCGACCTGAATTTCCTGACTGGATTTTCCCGTGAGGGTAAATACAATCACATCCGTTGCCTTTGCGCTTGTTAGTGCATAGTTACCGCTCGCATCTGAAACTGTTCCTCCAGGTTTTCCTTTTACTTTAATACTCACCCCAGGTAATGGTTTAGCTTTTTCGTCAGTCACTTTGCCGGTGATAATCGAATCCTGTCTGCTATAGACCAGAAATTTATCAGCCGCAGCTACTGGTTGTAAAAAACTGATTGTCAGTCCGGAACTCAGCATAAAAATCAGGACAAATCGTTTTGTTTTCCGCCCTCTATAGGGGGATAATGTAATCTGATACAGGTTACGCATTCAAAAAATTTATGAGATGAAAGAGAATTTCCTTTGCGCCGAAAACTATGTCCGCAATAGGATAAGAGAAGAATAAAAAAGCAAATTGTATGGTCATTAACAATAAGTTCTCCTTTTATTACAGTAAAAGGGTAAATATGTTTTTATTTTGTACAATAAATTTTCTCTGTTAATCGATTCAGCTGTATATGAAACTCAATTAATCACCCTACTGTCAATATCTTTGAATGGTGCTGAAGCATAACCACTCTCATAAACTTTGATTTCACCCTGCTATTATACAAATACAATAAAGACCGCGAATCATCAGATTGCGGTCTTTTAAAATTGAGCGTTAAATGTAAAATCTTAATGTGATTTGCCGAATACTTCGATCAGCAGGTTTGGATAATCTGAAATGATACCGTCTACACCCAAAGCTTCCATCTTCTTGATTTCAGCAATGGTATTTACTGTCCAGGGCAATACAATTACTTTATCCTGATGAGCTGCATCTACCATTTCTCTGTTCAGCATCAGGTAATACGGACTAAATGCATCCGGGGTGAAACCTAATTTTTTGATATTATCAGCGTATGAATCTTTGTTTGCGACCAGGTACGACACCTTTTGTTTTGGATATTCCTTATGCAAAACCTGTAAAGGGCGTAAATCGAAAGACTGAATAATCAATCTTTTGCTCAACTTCTTTTCCAGAACAATGTCCATCACTTTTTTAACAAATACTCGTGGTACCGGGTGAGCTATTCCATCACCATCAGGACTACTTTTTATTTCTACGTTATAGTATACGGGCTTCAAATGATTTGTTTTGATGTAGTTTTCTACACTGTCAATCAACTCCGTAAATAAAGGTCTGTATGTTTTAAACTTTCGCTGATCTGGAAACTGGGGATGCGGTTTAGTTCCGGCATCGTAGCTTTTGATCAATTGATAATCCATTCCGTATAGCAGCAAACTTTTCTCTTCTTCTTTTTTAATCAGTGAACCGTCCGGTTTCAACATGAAATCAGCCGACATATAAGAATCATGTGATACGACAACCTGGCCATCTTTAGAGATCCCTAAATCCATTTCCAGGGTAGTTACTCCCATGTCTAACGCAGATTTCATTGCTGCAATGGTATTTTCAGGCATCAATCCTCTTCCGCCACGATGGGCTTCAAGATCCATTTTATGCTGCGCACTGGCCTGCATAACTCCAAATAAGGATGCCGTAAATAATATTTTTCTGATCATAAAACTGTTTCTTTATTTCTTCGCAAAGTAAAGACAACAATGTTAACTGAGTGCGGGAATATATGAATTTTGTGTTAACAATAGATTCAGTTTTAGGTTCAGTTCTATAGCAAAAACAGGTTTTTTATCCTGCACAATTGGTGTGAAAACTGTGATATAAACTGTGCATACGGCTCTTTCGGAATACCGAAGCATGTCTCTATATTTATACTATTAACTGCATGAAGGATTAAAGAATAAGAAGCCCAAAAATCATTTAACACTCTTCTGTATGAACACTAGATATTTACCTGACCCTGCTGGCATATTCGAAAAAATATGGCAATTATCACCCGACAGGCATCTACCAGAAGCATATGCAATGCTACTGCAGTTAACAAAAAAACTTATCAGTATTTATGATGCTGAGGATCGTTTGAATGAAAATCCATTCACCCCAACCACAAAAAGAAAACTAAATCTTCCTGTGCACAAAATAAAATCACTGTTGAGCAATAGCACATGCCTTGTGACAGGTGGTTCAGGGTGTGTAGGCAGTACTTTAGTGAAACGGTTGCTGGAATTGGGCGCCGCAAAAATAATCATTGTAGACCTGATTGACAACTTATCAGATGTAACCTCAGCTCATAAAAATGTGATCACTGTACTGGCAGATGTAACAGACCGTGACGCGCTGAATGCTGTCTTTGAACAATATGAACCGGACTATGTATTTCATACCGCAGCTCAACGTGATCCGGGTTATGCAGAAAACCATATAGAAGATACGATCAATTTAAATATCATGGGTACGCTGAACCTCGTAAACGCCTGTGAAAGCCATAAAAGCGTAAAACAATGCGTGTTTTCGTCGACCGGCAAAGCGAGCAGATATTATACCAATGAAGTTTATGCGGCTACAAAAAAGATGTGTGAATATATATTTGATACTTATGCCCTGCAAAGTTCTGTACGCTATTCGATGGTACGTTTTACGCATATTCTGGAAAACAGCCTGATGAATACCGAACTGCAAAACCCGAGCCATGCGGATTATATGGCCATACATAGTCCGGGAAAGTATGTCACCGCACAGAATGTATGTGAGGCGGCTGATTTAATGCTCAATGCGCTGCTCCACTCAAAAGTTGGTCAATGCAATTTTTTGATTGTAAAAAACCTGGAATGGCCCGTAGAGAGCCTCGAAGTTGCGCTCTATTATATTAAACAATCCGGCGCAAAAATACCAGTTATCTTTAAAGGCAACCCTCCCGGTTATAGCGAGAAATTCTTCAGAGGACAAATGGATTGGGCACATCCGCTGGATATGAACTTACTGATCAATGTATATGAACAACGCTATAAATATGAAAATGACGAAGGAGATATCATGATTTCCAGGATTGTACCCACCAATAAATATATCCTGCAAAATGCATTGATTCAGCTCAACCTGGTTAAGGGTGAAAAAAAGAGTAAAGAGTGTTTGCTGTTACAGCTAAAAAATATTGTGCGGGCAACCTTAACTCATGTAGAACAAAGCGATACAGTAAATATCTTAAGATGGGGTTTGAATCCGCAATACCTGGCTGCCGAAGGAACCATCGCAGCAGATTATGAACCAGCAGTATCGATACTTAATGAAAGCTTAAATCCCCATAATTCCTCCAACTCCGCAATCTATGAACAGTACATTAATTGTTGAACCGATCGCCTGGCGGGTCATTGCCGAAAGCAGTAAAAGCGCTTTTCCTGAAGAATGCTGTGGATTTATTTTCGGCAGGATGTCATCCCATCAAACAAATGTGGTGACTGCCATGAAGGTTAGTAATACAACTGCGGCAGATAAAGGGGATTATTTTGCCATCAGCCCGGCTACCTATACGGCAGCCGAAAGTTATGCGGAAAACAACCAGCTGGAGCTGCTTGGTATGTATCATTCTCATCCCAATCAAATCGCCCTGCCCTCCATCTCCGACTATCAATTTGCGCTGCCGGATTTTTTATACCTGATCGTCTCAGTCATTGAAACAGAAATTGAGGATGTGCGAGCCTGGCTGATGGATGAAGAATACGATCGTTTCAATGAACAGCGCTTACAATTATTATAATCAACTCATCAAAAAATAATTATTATATATGGCCACAATTCTAATTCCAACGCCTCTGAGGAGGTTTACCGGCAATAGCCCTAAGGTTAACATCGCCGGAAATCTACTGTCTGAAATCATTGCCAACCTGGTAGACGAATTTCCGGAAGTACAAAGGCATTTGCTCGATACCAGCGGTGAAGTCCGTCCTTTCCTGAATATATTCGTAGATCAGGACGACATCAGAGACCTTAATCATCAGCATACGCCGATAACTCCGGCTTCAGTAATCAGTATAGTGCCAGCTATTGCAGGCGGAAAAATATAAGATAGTATAAGTATCAGCTATTAAATCATCAAATGGATCAGTCTATTTTCTCAGCAGCGGAGCTTGCCCGTTATAACAGGCATATCATTATTCCCGGTTTCGGTATGGAAGCACAGGAAAAGCTTAAACAAGCGAAAGTCCTTGTTGTCGGTGCCGGCGGCTTAGGCAGTCCGGTGCTCTTATATCTGGCCGCTGCGGGTATAGGAACAATTGGTATCGTGGAATGCGATGTAGTAGAGGACAGCAATTTACAACGCCAGGTACTATATGGTACAGCGGATGTGGGTACAGCAAAGGCGGAGGCGGCAAAAAAACGGATGTTGTCCCTGAACCCACATATCAATATAATCATCCATGATACACAACTTACCGCCAGCAATGCGCTGGACATCATCGCAGCCTACGATATTGTCGCGGACGGGACGGATAACTTCCCCACCCGCTATCTGGTAAATGATGCCAGTGTATTATTGGACAAACCAAATGTATACGCTTCCATCTATCAGTTTGAAGGCCAGGTTGCCGTTTTCAATTTTGTTGACCGTAACGGGGAACGCGGCCCGAACTACCGCGACCTGTACCCTGTGCCGCCGGAGCCTGGTGAAGTGGCCAATTGCGCTGAAGCGGGGGTATTGGGTGTGTTACCCGGGATCATAGGCAGCATGCAGGCTTTGGAGGTGATCAAAATTGCCTCACAAACTGGTGATGTGCTGAGCGGACGACTCTTCCTGTTCGACGCACTGAGTTTTGAATCGCGTACATTTAATATCAGCAGAAATCCGGAAAATCCAATCAACGGAACAAACCCGACATTAAAAGCGCTGATCGATTATGAACAGTTTTGCGGCGTTCCGGCAATAGAAAAAAAGATAAAAAATGTGACCCCGGAACAGCTGCAGGACTGGCAACAGGAAGGCACAATTTATCAATTGATTGATGTAAGAGAACAGCAGGAATACGATTTGGTCAATTTAGGCGGATTACTGATCCCCCTTGATACGATCGGTGATTTGCCTCAAAAAATTGACAAGGATAAAAAAGTAGTGATCCATTGCAAATCTGGCGGCCGCAGCGCCAAAGCTATCCGGCTCCTTGAAGAAAAATATGGCTTCACCAATTTATATAACCTGGAGGGCGGGTTGATCGCTTATATTTACACACTTGAACTGGATCTCCCGGTTTACTAACCGTAACAAAATTTACGCTTCCGATTAAAATATACTTTTTTCTACTTCTGTTTGCTTAGTTTTATTCCTGAATCAATACCATTGAATTGATGAAACCATTTTGATCTTTAAAAATCCCGTCATAGATTGAAAAGATCATGATAGCTTCATGACCTTTAAAAACAAAAAAACAGATGAAAACAAAATTAAGTTTATCACTTACCGGACTCGTCTTTATTGTTGCTTGTCAGCAAAAACAGACAGGAGAATCGAATGCCGGTAAAAATGTAAGAACGGAGTTTTTCGATAAATCCGGGATAGACACAACCGTTAATCCGGGTGACAATTTCTTTATGTATGCCAACGGTGCCTGGATGAAGAAAACAGCGATCCCCAGTACAGAAACGGGATGGGGATCTTTTTATACGCTGTATAACGACAATATGAAGAATCTGGAGACCATCCTGGTTAATGCTTCGAAGGAAGAACACGATAAAGGTAGCCTGGAACAAAAAGTGGGCGATTTCTTTGCCAGTGGTATGGATACCGTGGCGATTGAGAAACGTGGTTACGACCCTATTAAACCATGGCTGGCAAAAATTGATGCCATTAAAGATTATAAAGAACTGATTAGTTTTGTCGCTGATGGTTATAAAAACGGTACTGGCGACCTGCTGGGCTTTTATGTAGGTCCTGATGATAAGATCAGTAACAAAAATGCAGTAAACTTCTCCCAGTCAGGCATCACCTTACCAGAACGCAGCTATTATTTTAATACAGACGCGCAGACAAAAAAGATAAGAGAAGAATATGTAAAGTATATCTCTAAATTATTTGTGCTATCAGGTATTACCAAAGCAGAAGCTGATAAATATGCCGCTAACGTACTTGGTCTGGAAACCAATATTGCAAAATCACATGCTACACCGGTGGAATTACGCGATCCGCAGAAAAATTACCATAAATACCTTGTTGCTGACTTTCAGAAAGAAACACCTGACATAGACTGGAAAAGTGTTTTAGGAAAGCTGGAATTGAAAACCGACACGATATTGGTGGCACAACCTGCTTATTACAAGTCCCTGAATACGTTATTGAAAAGTCAGCCGATAGAAATATGGAAAGAAAAGCTGAAGTTTGACGCCCTTAACAATTCGACCGGCGCATTGAGCAAAGCCTTCAGAGATGCTAAATTTGAATTTTTCGGTAAAACACTAAATGGCTTAAAAGCACCTAAAGAGCGCTGGAAAGCTATTGTCAGCAGCACTGATGGCAATATCGGAGAATTACTGGGTCAGCTGTATGTGAGAGAACATTTCACGCCAGAGGCAAAGAAAAACATGCTTGAACTGGTGGAAAATCTGCAAAAGGTCTATAAAACGCGTATAGAAAAGCTGGACTGGATGAGTCCTGTGACCAAACAAAGAGCAATAGACAAGCTGAATGCCTTTATCAAGAAAATCGGCTATCCCGATAACTGGAAAAAATACGATGATGTAGAGATATCAAGAGATAAATACTTCGAAAACCTGCAGTCGGCCGAAAAACACGCTTACAAAGAAATGACAGAAAAACTGGGAAAACCAGTAGATAAAACAGAATGGGGAATGACCCCTCCGACTGTTAATGCCTATTACAACCCTACTATCAATGAAATCGTGTTCCCTGCTGGTATTCTGCAGTGGCCTTTCTATGATTTCAATGCCGATGATGCGATTAACTATGGTGCTATTGGTGCCGTAATCGGTCACGAAATGACGCATGGATTTGATGATCAGGGCAGACAATATGATAAAGACGGTAACCTGAAGGACTGGTGGACGGCAGCAGATGCTACACAGTTTAAAAGCAAAAGCAAAAAGGTGGTGGATCTTTATAACCGTTTCACCTTACTGGATAACCAGCATGTCAATGGAGAGCTGACCTTAGGTGAAAACCTGGCCGATATTGGTGGTTTAGCGATTGCTTACGATGCATTCAAACTGACTGACCAGGGTAAAAGCGATAAAAAGATTGATGGATTTACTCCAGATCAGCGTTTCTTCCTGAGTTTTGCACAGGTATGGCGCATCAAAACCAGAGATGAGTCTATGCGTGTACGTTTAAAAACTGATCCGCATTCTCCGGAAATGTTCCGCGTAAACGGACCGGTATATAGCATGGAAGCATTTTACAAAGCCTTTAATATCCAGCCTACTGCTAAAATGTACGTTGCTCCGGCAAACCGCGTTGGTGTATGGTAGCTTAAAATCAGACTTATAGATTAAAAAAGGCTGCGATTTGTCGCAGCCTTTTTTAATTACTATTTGGCGTAAATCTGATCCAGAAATAAATACCTTGCGCGGTGCAGGTCTTTTTCCTGCTTACTCTTAACCTCAATATTCATATAAGGTGCATCATTTACTGTAATTGGTGCCCAGACAGGCAGGGTTTCACCATTCGGATTCCCTGTTTTGATGAAGTTGGAAAAATAGCTGAGCATCGTGGCCGATACCTTATAGTCATCCGCCGTCCAGGCATACATCTTATTCGAAGCCAAATTTCCCATGGCATATTCTATTTCAAAAGCATGTGGTGCTCCGGCTGGAACAGGCGCTACTGCAACGGCCTCACTTTTGGCATCAGCTTTTTTTACCCCACCCGCAAGTCCGGGTACCACACCTTTCATCGCTTCAGTTACCGGAGGTTTGCCTTTGGAAAAGATATAACTGTAAACAGGCTTGTCACTCGTTTTACGATGTAAATCCAACCATTTCCAGGTACTGTATACAATAAAACGATCACTTGCCAGTGCAGTAGCCGCTTCCACTACTGCTGCGTCAGTCGCTGCCGGATATAATTTCAACACCTCATCCGCCTGCTCCGGATATAATTCCTTTAATTTATTTTTATAGTTGACAAGCGTGGGACTTGCCTCTCTCAGCAATGCCTGGTAAGGCACTTCAGCGGAATTCCATCCGGCCAGTAGCGGCACATTTGCCTGCTGACCCTTAGCGAAGATTGCTGCCGGTACTTCCGGTAAGAAGTAACCATCCACCGTTGCCGCGGTACTGAAAGCTCCCGGCTTAGCAGCAGAGTCGAGCAAAGCCGCTGCCGGCATGGCACGTAAATCTGCAAGCGTTTTCGCTTTTACCCGCGCTGCAAAAGCCACTCCGTTCTCCTCTCCTTTTTTCAATGGTATCGCTGCCAGTGTAGGGTGGATCATCGCACCGCTTTCGCCTATAGCGCCGGCGATGAGCGATTTTGATAAAGGAGATGCCATTTGTGCGGAAACCGAGATAGATCCGGCAGATTCTCCCGCAATGGTTACCCGTGACGGATCACCTCCAAAAGCGGCAATGTTATCCTTTACCCATTGCAAAGCCGCTTGCTGGTCCAGCAGGCCGTAGTTGCCGGACGCATGGTGCGGAGATTCTTTCGTCAGTTCAGGATGGGATAAAAAGCCAAATACCCCCAGGCGGTAGTTTACCGTTAAGGTCACAATTCCCGTTTTGGCCATCGCTTCACCGTCATAACGCCGTTCAGAACCATCACCCGCTACGTATCCGCCACCATAAAAATAGACCAACACTGGTAATTTCTCTGTCGGTGATTTCGCAGGTGTCCATACATTCAGGTATAAACAATCTTCACTCATCGCAGAAGAACGAAATCCCATATCCCCAAACACAGGTTTCTGCATGCCATTGGGCCCAAAATGATCTGCCTTCAGCACACCCTTCCAATTTTTGGCTGGTTGTGGTTCTTTCCAACGCAGATTGCCTACCGGCGGTTGGGCAAATGGAATACCCTTATAAGAACGCACACCAGATTGGCTGGTCGTGCCCTGAAGTGCCCCGTTACTGATGCGGATCACAGCTGTTTCTCCTGCCGGATTTTTATCCTGCGCAAACGTATTAACGGTCAGCGGAATCAGGAGCGTTAATAAAATAAATGCTTTCATATTTGAATATTTGTTTTTGGTTAGCGGTTGATCAGCAGCTTGTATATGATTATATATACTGAGCTTTCCATTAGATGGTCATCAATAATACAGCCCGATAATTCATAGCTGATACAGCAAGATAAACATTTTAAACACAAAAAAGGCACCATTTACGGTGCCTCTTCTGCTGTATGAATTAAATTGGTATGGATTAGTATCCAGGGTTCTGCGCCAGGTTCGGATTCAGATCCCTTTGTTGTTGTGGTATCGGGAATAAAGCCCGAACCGGTGATGACGGTGTGTGATCCCACCATACGCCAGTATTGAACTTCCCAAAACGGATCAGGTCTTCCCTGCGGAAACCTTCAAAAATGAATTCACGTCCGCGTTCTGCTAACAGCTCATCTAAAGTAAGCGTACTGGTGGTATACGCACGACCTTCCCAGTCGGCTGCAGTATAAGCACGTTTTTTGGAATCATTAATCAACTGCACTGCGACAGCATCTGCTACTCCACCATTTTTACGCATAATTGCCTCTGCCTTCGCAAAATAGATCCAGGTTAAACGGTATATATTCCAGTCCGTGTTATTGTAATTAGGATTAACCCCAATGTTTCCAGGTCCTTTTACACTGTTACCCAATTTATATTTATTAAAACGGATACCACTGTTTTCTTCCCCTTCACTCATATTAGACACTGCTGAGCCCTGTGAATTCTTTTGTATATTATCAACAAATACCAATGGTTTACCATTGTATTCTTCAGAACCCAATGCCGGAGTACCATCTGTAAATTTCAACATGGCACCAGCATAAAACCACTCTTTTTTACGCAGATCGGTCTCTTCATATTTAGTCCACACCCCGGGAATGACAACTACACCGTTATTACCATTCCTGCCACCTCCATAGATTTCACTCTGTTTGAAATGATAAAATTCAGCAGGCCATTTGGGTTCGAAATTGCCACGCGTATAATCGTAAGCAATAGAAAAGATAACTTCTTTTGAAAGGTTATTATCCGGCTTAAACTGATCAGTGATATTCGGATCTAGAGCCATCGTCCCGTTTTGTGCACCACCCAATCCGGAGATCAGCTTATCTGCATTAGCAATACAATCATCCCATCTTGGGGTGCCCGACCATACTTCGGCATTCAGGTATAGTTCTGTCAGCATTGCATAACCACTTGCCTGGGTCATCCGGCCAATCATATTACCTGACAATAAAGGCGCTTTTGCGATATTTTCTTTGATCTCTTTTTCAATGAATTCAAAAACTTCTTTCCTTCTTGTATTTGTAGGGTTGATCGGCACCCCTACCTGCGTCGAGATGGGTACGTTACCCCAAAGGTCCATCAGTTTAATATAATGGAAAGCACGGTTCAGTTTTAGTTCCGCGATATACTCATCTTTTTCTTCCTGAGTGATCCCCATGGCATTTAATTCCCGCATCTCAATATTGTCGATCGCGTAATTACACTGGCCCATTCCTTCATAGATCAATGCCCAGGCAGAATTCAGTCCCACCTCATCAGTGGTCCAGCTATGGTAGTGCAATCTTTTCCATTTACCGCCGTCTTCACCATGGCGACCTTTTGTGGGCCATGCCAGCTGATCACCCGACAGTTCCGCCAAACGCCACCAGCCATCCGCACCTGCCGGTGTCGCCCACGCACTTTCATGGGTATACGGTCTCAATACGGCAGATTGTACTTCTATTTTATTCGTAAAGAATTTCCCCGCGTCAATCTGATCGTAAGATTTTTCATCCAGTTTGGTACACGCACTGCTTAAACCTAAGACTGCGATACCGGTATATATTATTGATTTGTTCATTATTATTAATTTAGAATCCAACATTTAAACCGAGAACGAATGAGCGTGTGCTTGGATATAAATCCCTGCTGTCCACACCCGCTGCCAAACCAGTATCCTGTATAAAATCAGGATCATTACCAGAGTAACCCGTTATGGTTGCCAGATTCTGACCCGTTGCATATACCCTGATGCTGCGTGCCCATTTATTGTCCAGCTTAAAATTATAAGCTAAGGTCAGCTCATCAATTTTCAGGTTAGCACCATTTTCCAGGTAATAATCAGAATACATATAAGTATCATTCAGTTGCGCATTTTTCGTAAAAGTCTCTTTCAGCAAATTACCACTCCAGGTTTTATTCCCATAAGTGAGCGCTGTGGTGTTCAGGATTTTATAGCCAAATTTCCCACGAAGAAAGATGCGCAGGTCCCAGTTTTTATAATTGAAACTGTTGGTCAGCGATGCATAGAATTTAGGAATTGCATTGCCTAAAGGCTGCAGGTCCGTCACGCCCTTGTCTTTCGAATTGTTAATCTGGTCGTTTCTTACTGCTTCGCCATTCCTGTTGTAGAATAACCATTTGCCATCCTCAGTGAAACCTGCGAATTTTTTACCCCAGAACTCACCCAGTTTTCCGCCTTCAAAAGTGATCACCGCATCACCTAAGTCGCCGGCACCGCCTATGGCAGCAAAAGTTTTGTAAGGCACTTTATAAGTATCATTTGAATAAGAGTCCAGTGTATTCTTCAGCGTACTCGCCGTGGCATCTATATTCCAGCCAAAATCTGTCGATTTAACCGCTGCATAACTCACCGCCATCTCTATACCTTTCGAAGAAATTGACCCCACATTGGTAATGATTCTTGGCAATACGTTGGAGGGCTGCTGCGAGGTATAGGTGTCCAGTAAATCTTTCGTTGTACGTTTAAATACATCAATTGATCCTGTCAGCCTGTTGTCGAACATTTTATAGTCCACCCCGATATTGAGCTCTCTTTTGGTTTCCCATTTCAGATCCGGGTTAGGGTTTTTATCAGGACCATAGGTCTGATAATATTCGCCATCAGGGTATAAATAGGTACCACCCGGACTCATTAACACGCGGGAAGCATTATTAGCGACACCACTGTTACCCGTGATACCATAACCTACCCTTAGTTTCAGGTAATTGATGAATTTGATATCCTTCATGAAGTCTTCTTCCGAAAGGTTCCATCCTGCCGAAATTGCCGGGAAATTACCCCATTTATTATTGGCACCAAACTTAGTTGAACCTTCACGGCGGAAGATCACCTGCGCCAGGTATTTGTTATTGAATGAATAATTGATCCTACCAAAAAAAGCAATTAAAGTGTTATCGAATTTCCCACTCTGCATCAAACCTTTTCCTTTTGCCAGCAAACTCCCTGTTTCCAGACCATTCTCTAACAGCTGATCATTCAGAAAACCTCTGTTCTCCATTCTGGAGGATTCTTCCAAATGGTAACGGTAACTATAGCCACCAATCGCCGTAAAGTTGTGTTTTTCGTTAAATGTTGTTTTGTATTGTAAGGTCGGTTCCACTGCAAAATCCTGTGACAGGAAGTTTTCCTTAAAACCGAATCCACCACCAGGTGAATCAGAGTTTTCCTGAGAATCTTCACTTGCCTTCAGCCTGTAGCCGGAATCATTTCTGTCATCCCTCGTTACCGATCCGAAAATCGCTGCTTTTAAACCTTCAGTGATATCCAGTTCCAGTTTACCATCAGCGGAAGTGGTCTGTTGTTTTCTTTGATTGGTCTCCTGACGCAATCTGGCATACTGGTTGGTACTGGTCCGGTCAAAGCGATAAGACCCGTCGTCGTTAAAATTTGACAGGGTTGGATTTTTAGCCATCTCATCTTCCCATCCGCTTCCGCCCAGCAGGTTGGCCGTGTTAAAATTACTCGCTAAATTAAATTGTGCCGTTAAACGGTCATTAAACCCTTTCTGGTTTACATTCAAACGCATTGTGTATTCTTTCCTGCCATTCTCAGCCGCAATGCCCTGCAGATCCCTGTAATTCACACTCGCACGGTAACTGGTCTTGTCGCCTCCACCATTAATCGAAAGATTGTGATTTTGCGATAGGTTATCATGGTTAATCAGCTGATCATAAAAATCTGTCTGGTGACCGAAATCTGTCTGCTTGATTTCTCCCGCAGCTACCTTCTGACTAAATTCTGCCGGAGAAAGGAAATCCTGCCTGTTCTGTACATACTCTTTTCTTAAATACGTAGAGTAATTGAACTGCGGCGGACCAGCCTTACCTTTTTTGGTGGTAATAATAATTACCCCTGCATTGGCACTCGTACCATAAATCGCTGCACCCGAACCATCCTTCAATACATCAATTGAAGCGATGTCGTCCTGTTGCAAAAGATCAGGGTTACCACCCGGAATTCCATCAATTACATATAATGGACTGGAGTTACCCGTTACGGTAATGGCGCCCCTTAACTGGGTACTGATTCCTGAGTTCGGATTGGAACCACCAGTCCTGGTTAATTGTAAACCTGGTACTTTTCCCTGGATCAGATCAAGCGGATTTCTTGAACCACCCTGTCTGAAATCTTCTGTGCCGACATGCGTAACCGCCGAAGTCACCTCTTTCGAAGAGATCGTTCCATAACCGATACCCACTACCTGTACATCCTTTAAGGTTGTCGCACTCGGTGCCAACTGGATGTTTACCATGGTCTGCGTGCCTACCGGTACTTCTTTTGGCGAATAGCCGATAAATGAAAATACCAGGATGGCTGTAGTCGAAGGCACTTTGATACTGAAATTACCCTGTCCGTCGGTGGAGACACCCGTCTCCAGCCCTTTGATTTTAACACTTACACCCGGCAGTGGTAAGTTCTTTTCGTCTTTTACTGTTCCTTTAATAATGATATCTTCATTCTGATATCTTTTTAGCTGATTAATGGGGAAGATGCTGCTGTTTAGTTTGGCAGCATTTGCATTTTCTGCGTCGAAACCCAGACTTAAAAGCGCAAAGCTGACTATCAAAACCGGGCCTGGCTTGATTAATTCGGTAATTTTTCTATTCATGATTGTTTTTTAAGGGTAGATGATGCAGCAACAGCTGATAAACAGGTTTTTTCTCCCGTACTAAGGGCACCTGCAGGATATTGATGAGTACATTATTTCTTTTCGCCATTTGGTCAGCTAACAAATACAAATCATACTTTGGTGTAAATAATTACACTCGTACGGATATTTATTCCTTACGATTACCCAGATAGTTAATGTAATTGAAACGACGGATTAGATAAAATGTTTTAGCAAGGTAAATTAACGCCATTTGAATATAGACTATTCTATGTTACAATAGTTAAATCCATAGCAGCAAATATCAATAAAAGATGATAATTATATAAATTCCTATCCCCTAGCATACAGTTCTTTATGAATGCAATTACTTAAATTATAAAATGATAAGAACCTCCCTTCAGGCAGGATGAAAATAAGGTCAATTTTTTTTCCAAAAAAAAGCCAGGATCAATAATTATATATCGATCCTGGCTGATGATAGTTGAGCAAACTATGCAATCATAGCCATTTCATTTACAACTGAACGCCAGCTTTCATTTTCAGGAATCCCGGGTTTACGTTTTCCAAAAAACTGAACAATGATTGCTCCTGTTTCGTCAAACACTTCTATGCTCGTAATAATACCATCATCAGTTGGTTTTTTAACCAGCCACACAGCAGCGATGGCATCTTCACGCAAATGCATATTGAAGTCAGGATCCAGTACATTGAACCATGGACCAGTCTGCAATAACTTTTTGATCACCCCCGTGTGAATCTGGATACAGCCGGCACTGCCTGTAAAGACCATGATCTCTAAATCAGTTTCAGCAGCTTTATGCAGAATAGATTTGAGCGATTCCGTAGTGATTTTTACCGCGTGACCTTCCGGCGCCAGTCTTAAACCTTGTGTTCTCGTTACGCCGAACTTTCTCAGCATGCCGTGGAAATCATGCGTATCTTTCAGCGTCATCCAGTTTTCTTTAAAACCTACAGCATCGATTTCAGCATCGGCTTTTTCTACCACCTCTTTTTTGCTGAGGTCAATCAGCAGCGGTGTTTGCTGATCTTCAGCCTTGAAGAAATCAACTAATACATCATAAGCCGCGACATCACTTTCTTCCAGCACGTAGATCTTATGCACCGCTTCACCGTCTTTTGCAAAAAACTGCAGACTCTTACGTCCATTTTCATCTACCGCAAAGGCAGACGACCAAACGCTCATAAACAATCTCAGATCGATATCCGGATTCACTGCCAGACCCATCGGACCAGTAAAGGTTACGTTTTTATATATGCCTTTACGCTCATGTACGCAATAGTCGTTACGTGTCAGTGCCATTACCTTGCCCAAAGCTTCCACGCCTAGCAAAATCCCCTGGAAATTGTCGCTCAAACGCGTAACCGTCTCGCCTAAACCAGTGGCCAGTAATTCTGCTTCAGTACTGTCCAAAACTTTGGCAGCATCTCTTATTCTTAATTTTGGTTGTTCCGCTCTAAGCGTTTCCCATTGTTTTTTCAGTTCTGCTATCTTTTCCATGTTATCAATTTATGTTTGATGTCGCCGGGATGACCAGCGGACAACTATAACCTTCACAAGGCATCAACTTCACGTTGATACTGAAGGTCTCATGTATATTTTCACAATTAATTACTTCAACAGGCGTACCCATTGCTACTTTCCTGCCCTCTTTCAGCATCAGGATTTTATCCGCAAAGCGCGATGCAAAATTGATATCATGCAAGATACAGATCACGCAATAACCGCGGTTTGCCAGGCTTCTGGCCAGTTCCATGACCTGTTGCTGGTAACGCAGATCCAATCCGTTCGTCGGCTCATCTAAAAACAGACAGGCATCTTTACAATCGTAAATCTGTGCCAGCACCCTTGCCAGTTGTACGCGCTGCTGCTCACCACCAGAAAGGGTATTGTAATCACGACCCGAAAGATGGGTGATTCCCGTTTCCACCATCACCTGTTTGACAATCAACACATCTGCCTCTGCCGGATACTGGTCAAAATGCGGGTACCTGCCCATCATCACCAGTTCATGCACTAAAAAAGAGATGGAAATGGTATTCTGCTGTGAAAGTACGGCACGCTGTTTTGCCAGCTCAGGTAATTTGTAGGATTGCAGATCGCAGTCACGCAAGTAAATCTGACCGCTGGTCGGGTTCATCTCCCGGCACAGCAATTTCATCAGTGTACTCTTTCCTGCACCATTTGCACCCAGGACAGCCAGGAGCTCGCCCGATTTCACTTCGAAACTCAGGTCATGCAGCAATTCTTTTTTTCCAATACGGTATGTCAGTTTCCGGATTCCTATCATATGATCTGTTCATTTGTCTCAATTGTCTGCCAAGTGATGAAAAAATTAACCCCTGCTCCATCATGAGGTGCATTCAGCTGATTATACTTTCGTTTTATTTCGCTCTGTAATAATGATATACAAAAATACAGGTGTTCCAATCAATGCCGTTAAAATTCCTATCGGCAGCTCTGCAGGCACTACAATCGTTCTGGCCAGTAAATCTGCCAGCGATAACAATGCAGCGCCCAATAACGCAGATCCCGGGATAACCAGCCGGTGATCCGAGCTGAAAGTCATCCGTAAAATATGCGGAATAATCAGCCCGATAAAACCAATTACCCCCGCAACAGCTACCGAAGCACCTACAGCAATCGTCGCCAATACCATAATGATCCTTTTCACCGTCACGACATCCACTCCCATGTGTAATGCCTGTGCATCACCCAGCGCCAATGCGTTCAATGATTTTGATAAAAAAGGAAGTACAAACACCGGGATCAGGATGAAAGGCAATATCCCCGTCACCGTTTCCCAGCTTGCCCCACCCAGACTACCTAAACTCCAGAAGGTAATGGTTCGCAATTGCTCATCATTCGCAACATAAGTCAGCAGCCCCGTAAAAGCGCCGGCTAAAGCATTTATTGCGATACCAGACAGTAACAAGGTAGTAATTATCGTTTTACCATTCCTCATTGACAAACGGTAAACGATAACCGTAGTTAAACAGGCACCCACAAATGCCGCCAGGGAAAGTGCGTAAAAACCCAGCATTCCGGTTAGCTTTTTAAAAATACCGATCTCCATCACAATCATCAGGACCGCGAATAAGGTTGCCCCTGAAGAGATCCCGATCAGTCCCGGTTCCGCGAGCGGATTTCTGAACAAACCCTGAATTCCCGCACCGGAAACGCCCAGTCCTGCGCCGATCAGCATGCCCAGCATTACCCTGGGCAGCCGGATATTTAGTAATACTGCTGCCTGCTGTGATTTGAAACCGCCATCATCCGCTAAGCCGGCCTGGTTCCCTAAAATAGCCAGAAGTTCAGCAAGGCTGATTTTTACCGCCCCTGTGCAGGACGATAATACCATGACCGCTACCATCAGCAGCAGGAGAAATAGCAGTGTTAAAGCTGTTTTTTTATTCACTATAACTTACCCGCTAACTCTTTAATCGCAATGCCTAACCTCGGACCAAAGCTGCTCAGCAACTCACCATCCATTTCGATAATCCTTTTATTCTTACCCGCACTGGTTTCTTTAACTCCCTGTACCTTAGCTAATCCTTCTGCCCCACCTAAACTTTGCAGTCCGCTGCTGAATAACAGGATCACATCCGGATTCGCTTTCACTAATGCTTCGGCAGTCAGCGGTTTATAGTCGGCAAATTCAGTGATTGCATTGCGGCCGCCGGCCAGCTCAATTGCTTTTGCTACCTGTGTGCCTGTGCCGCCGACCATCATCGTGCCCGTACCACGCGCATAAATAAACAATACTTTTGGCTTCCTTACCTGTTCACTCGCCGCCGGTACTTTTGCAAAGTCGGCATTTAAAATTTTCACCAGTGAATCTCCTTTGGCCGACTGGTGCAGGCTATCTGCCAATGTATGGATCAGCGTTTTGGTGCCTTCAATCGAGTACTCCTGATCCAGCAACAATAATTTCACGCCCGCAGCTTTAAACTGCGCTGCCAGAGCTGGTGTGACTTCTTTTTTTAATCCCACCACTACATCAGGCTGCAATGCCATCACCCCTTCAGCGTTGATATTTTTGTTGTGTCCAACCTTAGGTTTGGCTTTCAGGCTTTCCGGATAACTGCTGGTCACATCAGTGCCCACAATATTTTTCTCGAGGCCGATTGCGGCAATCACCTCACTCAGTGCTCCGTTCAGGGAAACGATCTTCGTGCTGTCCGGCAAAGCTGCAGATTCGGCTGTTTTGTTTTTGGTATTACAGGCTGACAGTCCCATGACGAGGGCTGTGGCTGCTAAGAGGTTCAATTTCATGTTTCGTCTTTATTTTTATCTTTTACCGCTATCGTCTTGTTCTGCTATATATATACAGGCTATCTGCTGTTCAGCCCTGATCCTTACGGTCATTTAAACCAGCAAGGCTTGAAATATAAATGGCGGCTTCCGGGAGCAACCGGAAGCCCGCCATTTCACAACAACAAAACCAGGCTTTATCCTGATGACTATTCAGGTATTATCCTTTTTTAACCAATTTGTATTCAATCACCGGTTTACCGCGCACCCCACCATCAGTATTGGTGTAGCTCACAAACTTCAATTTATATATATTTCCAGCGCCATCTTTCACTACGTAAAAACGATCGGATAAAACACCTCCAACTGTAGTCGAAGGCGGCGCACCTCCAGTTACTCTCCATTTACTGCCAATGGCCTCTCTTGTATTCAGGAAGGTCAAACCAGTAAGGTTCGCCTCTTTGAAATCAGCATAAGTAGTCCCCGAAGCAACCAATACTTCCGCAGCCGTTACGCCACCAGCAAAGTTGATCAGTACTAAATCTGAGTAAGGATACGGTGTTGTTGCATTCGCTTTGTAGGTTGACATTCCCCATACGATATCCCATTCTGCTTTTACTGGCTCCACGTTTAAAGCACCGGTAACAAATGAAGCATATTTGAAATTGTAGTTTGCATCTTTAGCGATGCTTAATGTTTTGAAAGTTGTTTCATTGATTTTAGCGTACTGTAAAGTGTATCCGTTTCCGTTTGCACTGCGCAATACGCGGATTTTCTGCCAACCCCTGTTTTCACCAGCAGCTAAACCAGCAGTACCACGGTTCACGATATAGACTTTGTTTTCTGCCTCTGTAGCTGATATGGGTGCAATCACCGTTCCGCCCAGATAAGTAGATAAACTGCCGTCCACCGCATCAACGGCAGTCATTGTACCCTGCCCCTGACCCAGCAATAATGGCGAGACCAAATTTATCGTATCTGCAGCCGTAACTGTTGTCAAATCTGTTTTGTTCAATACGATAGCCGTTGCACCCACGCTATGGTTAAGTATCACTCTCCAGTCCGCACCACCATAAAAACCAAGATCCCATGAACCACGTGCAACAGCAGTCTGTTTATCCACACTAAAATCTACAAAAACACTGTTTCCCGCACTGGATCCTGCTTCAGAACCTATCAGTCCGTTTAAAGTGAGTGTACTCCCGTCAGATGCCGGAATTTCTACGATTGGATCGCTATCTTTTTTACACGCGGTGAAAGCAGTAGCGATGCATAACAGGGCGATCAGTTTAGTAAATTTGTTCATGGTTTTTATAATCTATGTTTGTTAATTTGATACTATACGATTTGTCTTCAATCCTTAAAATTCATCTTTAATCTTTGGACCAGTTGAAGCTCAGGCCAAGCACGAAAGAACGACCGTAACTGGTGGGCACCGGGCCAGCTGTACTGTGCGCGCCGCCTGTCGCTACCGCTGTATTGTTAAGCGTAGTCACGTCGAACAGGTTTTTAGCCCCGGCATTTAAAGTGAGCGATTGCATCAGCCTTTGCGTCACCATCAAATCTGCCATATGAAATGACGAAGTCGTGCCCAGTCTGACTACTTCCGTACCATCCGTCAGCGTCTGCAACTCGTACAGCTGTTTCCTGCCGCTAAATTTGTAAGCAAGGTTCAGCGTGGTGCCCGACTTTTCGAAGGTATAGGTCAGATTCGTATTGAGTTCCGGCGACCAGACAAATTCATCCGATTCTCCGTATAAAGCTACATCAGTACTATATTTATTATAGGTACCGATATAAGACAGGCCAAGCGAGGCCTGGAAGCTGCCAAGGAAAAATGTATTTTCGAATGTCCCGCCAGTAGTTTTATACTTTTCTACATTCATCGGCCTGGTGACCGATGGGTCGGCTGCATCTACCTCAAACATAATCCTGTTCCTGAAATCGTTGTAAAAACCACTCAGTACAGATTTATACCTTGCCCGTTCCTCCTGCTGATCGAAAAGGCTCAGCGAGGCCGAGAAACTGTCAGACTGTTCTGCCTTCAGATCCGGATTACCCAGAATTTTGTGATTGGCATCAACAAAATCATAATACAGTTCACGTAAAGCCGGCGAACGGAAACCATTTGCATAACCGAAGCGCAGGTCAAGATGATCATTTAACCTGATTTTAGTATTAATTGAAGGGATTACAGGTGGCGCATCATACTTAGAATTACTGATGAAACGTAATCCCGGCCTGATCACCACGTCTTTGATCAGCTTTAGTTCTGAGGAAACAAAAAATGCATAGTCATTAATAGATTGATCGCCCAGAATTCTTGCACCACTAGAGTTGTCGAGATTGACCTCAACCCCTGGCTGAAAGGAAACCAGATCGGATAACTGATATTGTAAAGTCGTTCTGAAAGAGGTCGACCGGAATTTAGAAATATCCTGTTCTCCCGCACCACTGGTCAGCTTATCCGCACCAGTGGCATAATCATGTAATTTACTCACCGTACTCCTTTTCAGGTTGGAATACCCTATTAAGGCATTTAACGACAGCTGATCGCTCAATTTGAAAGCACCCTGCAATTGTTGTGTATATCTGTCAGTGATATATTGCTGATTAAAGGATGTATTGGAACCAGGACTATAAGCTCCTTTGGCTAAGATATCTTCATTGAGGTAATCCAATCTGTACACTACATCCAAATCCTTAGTCTGATAACCCAGTTTTGTATTTGCCAGCCACTGTTCTTTCGGCCTCCAGCGGTTTGGATCTGTAGCGACTTCCAGTGCGGTCATCAGCGGCGCAGGCACCTTAAATCCGTTAAAATCATTATGCGTTAAACCACCAAGAAAACTAAAACCTTTTTTCTGCCAGCCTCCCCCAAGGTGCTGCATATGGTTTCCAGACTTAGAAAATGGCGAATATTCATCTCCCACAGTTTCTTCCTGTACCCTCGCATTGATATGTAAACTTTCCTTACCCGGCTTTTTAGTGATGATATTAATGACCCCTGCAAGCGCATCCGAACCGTAAGAAACTGATAAGGGCCCTTCCACGATCTCAATGCGTTCTACCGTATTGATGTCGATCTGGTTCAAACTCTCCCGCGTATCGCTTCTGTCGACCATCGGAACACCGTCCAGTAAAATCTTTACATTACGACCGGTCATTCCCATCAGCTGCACATCGCTCGTTCCCAAAGTCATATCATTCGAAAAACGGAAGCCCAGTTCAGTGCTTAACACCTGCTGGATATTTGTCGCGGCCCTCAGGCGGATCCTTTCCGCACTGATCACCCTCGTCTGGTATACAGAATTACGGATAGATTGAGGTGCATACTGACCAGTAACCACTACTTCTTTTAAACGGTTAGTGACAGTATCAGTTCTGCGCCTGGGACTGACGTTTTTGACCTGCGCATAAGAAGTTCCACCCAGAGCAAATACCGTAAGAAATAGTAAACCAGCTTTCATTAAACAATCTATTTAGAATCACTTTAAATAACTCTGCAAGTATACAGAGTTATCTAGACTTAATCCAAATAATATTGAATATAATTTGTAATATGCTGATTATTAGTGCAAATCAGCGTATAAAATTGATCATGAAGCGTGAATAATTGGCGGGAGACCTACACTTCCAAATCGGAATCAGTGATTCTGGTCTCATAATCTCCACCAGCAATACGTTTAGCCATTTTGTCGATCACATCAATCTGCTTTTTCGTTTCCTGCTCTTTCCTCACCAGTTCATCCTGCAGTTTTGCGGCATATTGAGCGTCTTTATTTACCCTGTTGAAGAAGACAATTGTAATTAAAAGTGCGATGAAAGAAGCGATCACGATCAGGATTGGTGTGTAATTCACATATTTATTTAACCTGTCCGTTCTGCTGTGCATCAGCTTGACCTCGCGGTTTTTCATCAGCCTCACCTGTGCACGCAAACTATCCATCACCTCTTTGCCTTTGCGCATATCTGCCACGGAAACCATGCCGCCACCCCGGTTAGTCAGGATGTTCCTGTCCATGTACTGTATATTTTTGCTTACCAGCGTGCTTAATAGCGAAAAGTCCTTTTGCTGTTCTGCATTATCTATGGTCTGTCTTTTTGCAGAGTCGATCGCTGCCTCTATTGCTGTCTGTGCACCATTATAAGGCTGCAAAAAGACGGTATCTTTGGTCAGCAGATACCCGCGTTCTCCCGTTTCTGCATCTTTCATACACGAGATAATAAAGTCGAGCTGACTGATTACTTTCACCGTGTGGTTTACCCATTTTTCACTGTCCAGCAAATTCCGGATACTGAACCAGGAAGCCGCTGAGCTTAAGATCAATACGATGAGGGAAACTCCGAAACTGAGTAAGATATTGCGTTTGTAGGCACGTTTTGTCATGTTTTTCAAAATAGAGACCAAAAATAGTTTAAATATTTCTGGTTTATTAAAAATATTTAGGTCGATATCCAACTGATGTTATTGCAATTCCGGCTGAAACTGGTGTCCGATTTTAGGGGAGATTTCAGGAATTGACCTTATGCCCATTATAAATTCAATAATCATTTTTTACGGAACCTTATTATAACAATTCTATTACTTATTTTTGGCCAGCTGATATATTCGTTTAGGCGGCAAACAAGCATTATTTCCCTATATATAAAATGATAAACAACAATACTGTTATCCTCTACTTCCGCAGCGCGATCCTTTTCTCCTTCCTTAGCTTCTGCAGTTTTACGGTATGGGCGCAAAAGAATAATCCTGTAGAAAAGGGTCCGGATATGACTTTCCTGGCAGATTCGAACGTGCTGACCAAAAGCGATTACCTGTTCAGCCTGGAAAAAGTATTTGAGGTCGTCAATAAGGTACCGGTTACCGTTGCTTCCTTTACAAAATTAGCACCAATTACCACTCACCTGGCACAGGATGAGGCGGCATTGGCACTCTTAAAAAGTCGGTTAAGTCAATCCAACAGGGCACTCAACCTGCAAAACCTGCAGATGAACCAGACCTTACTCGATGAACTGGAGAGCAATAATAAAGAATGCCTGGGCGATCTGAAAGAATATGAGCAAACGCTCAATGAGCTGAAAACAAAGATCCTGAACCTCAGAAAAGATTCTATCCTTGTCAAAATCTTCAGAACTCCATCCCTGCGCATACAATTTAAGGATCAGTTTGTGGAGCTGAAAAAGAAAAGAATTGTGATGGACAGCCTCATTAAAGGCACTACATTGCAGATCAATAACCTGCAGGCAAGAACGTCTTCCAACCTGATCAATATCAAAGAGCTGATGTACCTGACCGATACACAGATGAAGTCGGTCAGCATCAAAGCCTTTGGCAAAGAGCGCAGATACCTCTGGGAAACGGTCAATCAAAAGGCTAACGGGGCAGTCGGTTTCCGCAGGTTCATTAACAGCGAGCAACAGATCTCAGGTTATTACTTTGTTTATACCCGCAGCAGCAGGGCCTTACTCCTGTTCACCAGTCTTGTCTTTTTCTTCTGGGTCTTCTTTAATTACAGGAGCCTGAAATCGCGCGACAAACTCGAGGCAGTAGAGGAATTCAAATTTACTTATATCAGGCCCGCGCCTTACCTGATCACGCTGATTTTCATTTTCACACTCGCTCCGGTGTTCGATTTACGTGCGCCTGCTTTATACATAGAAGGTGTACATGCGGTACTGGCCATCTTACTGACCACTTTATTTTACAGGAGACTCGACAGGAAGCTGTTCATCCAATGGTGCGTTTTCGTACTGTTCCTGTTTGCTCCTGCGATACTGCGGTTATTGGGGATGCCGCCAAGGTTCCAGCGCTGGCTGTTATTTTTCCTCAGCATCGGCGCTACGGGTTATGGCATACTGGTCTTAAAAACATTAGATGAGAAAGTGAAACGTTACCGGGTGCTGATCACTGCTGGTATTATCGTAGTGGTCTTTTCACTGGTTTCTGTACTGTGTAACCTGTTCGGCAGGTTCACGTTAACGCAGATCTTCTATACTACTGGTGTAAGTGCATTCCTGCATGCGGTATCGCTGACTATCCTGGCGACCATGATCGTGGAAGCCTTCCTGCTGCAAATGAAAAGCAGCAGGATCCGCAAGGGTTATCCGGAGTATTTCGACTGGAAACCGGTCATCAACGGGGTGAAAAGAATCACAGGTATCGGCGCAATTATCATCTGGGTGGTGATGTTCACGACCAACCTTAATATTTTTAACGGCATCTATGAGTCGATCATGGAACTGCTCACCGAAAAAAGAGTCATCGGCAGTTTCTCATTCACCTTTGGTGGGATCGTGCTCTTTCTGGGGATTATCTGGATGGCCAACTTTCTGCAGAAATATATCGCTTACTTTTTTGGAGATACCGGCGAAGATACGCTCGATGACAACAAAGGAGAACGTTCTAAGCTCCTGGTTACGCGACTCGTATTACTGATTGGTGGTTTTCTGATTGCCGTTGCCGCTTCCGGACTCCCTATTGACAAGATCACCGTTATCCTCGGTGCCTTAGGTGTAGGTATAGGTTTGGGACTGCAGAATATCGTCAGCAATTTTGTTTCCGGTATCATCCTGATCTTTGATAAAACCATCCGCATTGGCGATGTGGTGGAGCTGAGCAATAAAAAAGGCCGCGTGAAAGAAATTGGTGTCCGTTCCAGTACATTGCTGAGCGATGACGGTGCCGAAATTATCATCCCTAACGGTACGATCTTATCGAACAATATCATCAACTGGACACTGAGCAATAACCATATGCGTATAGATATGGTATTCACCATTGTCAAGCCCTTTAACGGTCCGGAAGTCATCACAACGATAAAGGAAGTGATCAAAACCAATGAGAACATATTCGTGAATAAAGAACCTATAGTGATTATCAGTCCGGTCAACAAAGTCAACAGCACGATCAAAATCTACTTCTGGTGTAAGGACATCTCCCAGGCAGAAACCACAAGGAGCGATGTCAACGAACAAATATTTGACCTTTTAGAGGAAAAGGGCATCGAAATTTTATAATTTGCACAATCAATAGACAACATATTAACCCCATAGATGAGAACAATCATACCGGTAAAATCCAAAAAAGAGCTGAGTGCCTTTATTGATTTTCCACACGACTTGTATGCACATGATCCGAACTACGTGCCGGAACTGTGGATCGCACAAAAAGATCTGCTCACTACCCATCCCTTCCATAAACACTCTTCCCTGCAGACTTTCCTGCTGTATGACGGGGACAAAATTATCGGTCGGATTGCAGCCATCTTAAATAACAGTCACAATACGATGAACAATGCCAATGATGGTTTTTTCGGCTTCTTCGACTGTATCAATGACCAGTCCGCAGCGGATCTGTTAATCGATACGGCAGTGAAATGGTTAAAGGAAAAAGGCGTGACCGGTAAATTGATGGGTCCCGTGAACTTCTCTACGAATGAATCCTGCGGCTTATTAATTGAAGGATTTGACTCGCCACCAGTGGTGATGATGCCTTATAACGCGACTTACTACCCTGCTTTGCTGGAAGCCACGGGTTTATACAAACAGGTAGACCTGATTGCCTGGATTTTCAGGGGTGATAACTACGATGACCGTTCCGTGAAACTGATGGACAGACTGGAAGAGCGTTTAACGCGCCAAAACATCACGATCCGCAAGATCAACATGAAAAACTTCAAACAGGAAGCTGAAAGCCTGAGAGAAGTGTATAATAAAGCATGGGATAAAAACACCGGTTTCGTGCCTTTAAATGACGAAGAGTTTGACTACCAGGCGAAAGACCTGAAACTGGTACTGGATCCTGATTTTTGTTTCGTTGCGGAGCAGGATGGTAAAATTGTAGGTTTTGGTGCAGCCATTCCGGATATGAACCAGATCCAGATCAAAATCAAAAAAGGACGTTTACTGCCGACCGGCATCTTCAAATTGTTATTGGGCAAGAAAAAGGTAAAGGGAATCAGAATCCTGCTACTGGGGGTAATTGATGGTTACCGCAAAATGGGTATCGAAGCTTGTCTCTATGGAAGCATCATTAAATCTTATCGCAGAAAAGGATTTGAATATGCAGAAGCGGGATGGACTTTAGAGCATAACGACCTGGTGAATAATGCGATTATCGCCATTAAAGGTGAGCCGTACAAGAAATACAGGATCTACGAAAAGCCGATTTAGGTCAGAGAAAACCTATTGAACTCAGCTACAATAACCAGTTGTAATAAAGTAATTTATGGCAACTGGTTTAAAATTTTAATTCAGCCCGAAGCTCAGGAAAAACGTAGTTCCTGATCCCTCTTCACTTTCGAACCAGATCTTTCCGTTCTGCAGTTCCACATAGTTCTTCGACAAGACCAAACCCAGCCCTACACCTTTCTCATTGTTTGTTCCGTAGGTCGACTGACTCTTTAAGGAGAAAACCTGCTCATGGTTCTCTTTGGCTATCCCAATCCCATTGTCGCTGATAATGATGAAACATTCTTTGTCCCGCTCTTCGTAGCTTACGCGGATCTTTCCTCCTGCAGGCGTAAACTTAATCGCATTGCTGATAATATTACGCACCACCAGCTGCAGCATATCCGGATCGGCGGTTACGATCATTTCACTTGGCTCCGGACAAATCAGCTCTATCCCTTTTTCTTTCGCCATATGCTGCTGTAAAATGACTGTCGGGTTCAGGGAGCGCTCCAGGTTCACTTTCACAAAATTAATAGACATGCCATCCATCTGTGCCTTAGACCACGAAAGGATATTCGTTAACATCTCGGAAGTATGTTTGGTAGAATTGAGGAGGTTATCCTGTATGTGCGACTTCTCCTCCTCGGTGAGATAAACCTGTTTCAGTAATTCAAGGTAATTCTGCACCGAGGCCAGTGGCGCTCGTAAATCATGCGCAACGATAGAAAAGAGTTTGTTCTTGGCCTCATTGGATTTTACCAGTTCGAGCTCACGCAGGTCCGCCAGCCGCTTTTCTGTATAATAATTGCTTTTGATCAGCATGATGATAATTACCAGCAGCACAAAAAAGATCAGGTAGGACTGTGCCTGGTCCATCAGCCGTGTGGCCGAATCATCATAAAGTGGAATTACCCATTCCGGATGTACATATTCCGCCGCAATCAAAGCGATCAAAATGATACAGTTCAGCGGAATCCAGACTTTCAGCTGCTTTTTAGGGGCCACCGCCAGCAGGATAAACGTTATAGCAGTTAACATCAATAAATTATCTCCGTTGGAGCCACCAGTCAAAAAATATACACCGATGCATTCTGCATTCCCTACTGCACCTAAAATAATGATGCTCAGCGCTGCCTTGCCCTTGTAGCGCGACAAATAATACATCAGCCACAATACGGGGATAAACGCGAAAGCATAGACTGATTCGCCCGCCATACCAATCAAACAGGTGATTAAACCATTAATGGTCAGCAGTACCGTAGCGATGAATACAATAGCGTGGAAAATCCTTGCCTCAATATCAAAACTATCCGAATCACCGATAAAGGTATTCCATAGTTTTGCGATATGTTTATAGAGCGGGTTCACGGTCAGGGATGACACAAATATAACAATTAAACTGAATTGTATAATGTTGAATAACAGGTAAAATCACCCGTTTTCGCAGAAAACAATTGAAAATCAGTACGATCAGCCAATCAGCTCTCCCGCACTGCCCATTCCAGAATTTGAACTGCTTCAGCCAGCTCAGTTCTGGTCAGGTTCCCAAATCCCAATCGCATTGCGGTGAAACTATCCGTCTGGTACAACAATTCCTGCGGGAGGTAAAGGTTCCTTTTCAGACAGTTTTTACTGATCCGCATCAGGTTCAGTTTAGGGTTCCATTTGGTCCATACCGATAATCCACCCGGCGGAGAGATAAACGAAACCTCCTCTCCCAGATGCTGTTGCAGTAACTCAGTGAAAGTATCCCTTCGCTCCTGGTAGATCTTGACCGCCTTCTTTAAATGACGCTGGATTTCCTTTTCTTCCAGCAGTTCCGCCAAAGCCTGCTCCATCAGCATGTCGCCTTGGCGGTCGACTAGCCGCCTGAACTTCGCCATTTCCCGGATCAGGTTTTCCGGTGCAACCAGGTAACCCGATCTGAATCCGGGTGCCAGCGACTTACAAAAAGAACCGATATACACCACCATACCATCCGTATCTGCGCTCGCCAATGGTAATACCGAGTTCCCGTTATAATGGAAATCGTAGTCATAATCATCCTCCAGGATAATAAACCCGTAAGCTGAAGCCAGCTGCAGCAGTTCCATGCGGCGTTCGGCAGAGAGCGTGACTGTCGTAGGATAGTGGTGATGCGGTGTCAGGTACAATAACCTGATCTTTTTCTTCTTACACAGCTCCCTGATCGCTTCCACAGAAATCCCCTCCGCATCTACCGGCACGGAGATGATCTTCCCCCCGCATTGCTGGAAACACATGTTCGCCAGGTAGTAACTTAGGTCGCCCACAATCACATGATCTCCCGGCGCAATCAGCATGCTCGAAGCGAGGTAGATACTCATATGTATTCCCCTCGTAGTTAATATATTAGACTTGTTGATATGAAGTCCCCGTGTATTATTCAAATACGCCGCCAGCGTCTCCCGGAAGAACTCATTCCCTTCCACATGCGAATAACCAAAATGCCGGTAATTCGTCTTGCTTTTCAGGATGCCCCCATAGACTTTCGATAAGCGGTCCAGCGGCAACAAGCGGATATCCGGCAGCCCATCATTAAACTCCAGACTCGTCCCGCTATGTACATTCGCTGCATCCAGCAACATACTCTGTTTAAAACTATAACCCGTTTGCGCCGGATAACTCGTCAGGAAGCCCTGATCGTATTCCTTTAATGCCGTGGTATCCTCAGGCGTGTTCTGCCGCACGAAAGTGCCTTTATTGGGCAGGATCTCCGTCCATCCCTGCGCATCCAGTTCATCATAAGCTGCGATGATGGTCTTCCGGTGCACTTCCAGTTCTTCCGCCAGACTCCTGGTGCCGGGCAACTGGATACCCGCGACCAGCACCCCACGCTGAATCGCATTGATCATCTGGTGCGCCACCTGCAGGTAAACCGGTCGGTCTAGCCCCCTGTCTATCGCAATAACTGTTTTGAAAGGAATTTTAACCGGACTACTCATAAACTGAAAACTGGTACCATTGAACTATCCGGCAAGATAATACTTTTGGCCAAATATCAGACCAATGGAGCTCACACAACTTTTAAAACAGATCGTAGCCAACAACGATTTTCATGCCCGATTTCTCAATACGCTGTCCCTACAGGAAAACATAGGCGCCAGGAAAATATCTGCCAGCGAGCAGCCCGAGACCACTTCTTTCATGGTACTGAAACATGCTGCCGAAGAACACCGCCATGCCTTTTACCTGAAAAAACAACTCCTAAAGATTGCAGCAGATGCTTGCCCAACCTATGCGCCGGAATACCTGCTCGCACCTCACCGTAGCAAGTTCTACCTGAACAAACTCGACCTGGAGACCAGCCGCTACCTCAGGGACAATCTCGGCCTTTCCGGAGCCGCATTAAAGTACGGATGCTACCTCTTCGTTACCTACGCTATCGAAGTACGTGCAGATAGCTTATATCCTATCTACCAGCAGGTTCTGGATGAATCGAACAGCAAGATCAGTGTAAAAAACATCATCATCGAAGAACAGGGACATTTAGAGGAAATGACTGCACAGCTGAACTTATTTTCCTCAGAATGGGAAATTCACGCCCAATCCATCACTACTATAGAGCAAAGATTATATGACAGCTGGATCCAGGATCTGGCGGATGCCTTATAAGCAGCAAATACAATCAATCCACCTAAACTAAACACTCCTGCTGATGAATTCCTCTATCCAATTCATACTTGAACGTCTCCGAAAGCGCCATGATGAAAAAGCTTTCAGAAGTCTGAAAGTAAACGATGGCCTGGCCGATTTCTGCTCCAATGATTACCTGGGTTTATCCCGTTCTACCCTGTTAAACTTAGTGATTAAGACGACTATCTCTTGTAATACTTTAAGTGTACTGGGTTCTACTGGTTCCAGGTTACTGAGCGGCAACTCTGGTTATGCAGAACACCTGGAGCGCGATATTGCCATCTACCATGAAGCAGAAAGCGGACTGATCTTTAATTCCGGATATGATGCCAACCTGTCGCTGTTCTCTTCCCTGCCGCGCAAAGGAGATACCATCCTGATGGATGAATATATCCATGCCTCAGTGATTGACGGGGCGAGATTAAGCTTTGCGCACAGAATGAAGTTCAGGCACAATGACCTGGAAGACCTCGAAAAGAAACTGAAACGCGCCAAAGGCATTTGTTATGTGGCCATAGAGAGTGTATATTCCATGGATGGAGATATTTCAGATGTCGTAGGCATCGGACAACTTTGCGCAAAATATGGCGCGAACCTGATCGTAGATGAGGCCCATGCTTTTGGTGTGCTGGGCATGGGTCTTGTCTGCGAAATGGAGGCAACCGACCTGGTATTTGCCCGCGTGGTGACCTTCAGTAAGGCCCTGGGCTTACATGGGGCGATCGTTTTGGGTCCGCAGCCCCTCAAAGATTACCTCATCAACTTCGCGCGGCCTTTCATCTACAGCACTGCGCTATCACTCCATTCTCTGGTCTCCGTCCGCCTGGCCTACGAACATCTTCTTGACAATACCGATCTCGTCGCCCAGCTTGCAGAGAAATCTATCCTCTGGGTGCAGCATATGCCCGCACAAAATATGCTGAAAAGCACGCAGAACCCGAGCGCTATTCAATGCGTGTTTGTGAATGATAATTCCAAAGCCATTGCCTATAGCCGCTATCTGCAGGAAAGAGGTTTCGATGTGCGGCCCATCCTCAGTCCAACCGTACCCAAAGGCAGCGAAAGACTCCGGATATCTTTACATATCCACAACACAGATAGGGAGATACGGAATCTATGCAGAGTCTTTCATCAGCTGGTAAACGATCTTAGTCCCGCGCAATAATGCTTACAAAACCACTTTTTGTTACAGGTATAGGCACCGATGTCGGGAAGACCATTGTGTCTGCTGTACTGGTAGAACAGCTCAAGGCCGACTATTGGAAACCCGTGCAGGCGGGTGACCTGCACCATACCGATAGCCATAAAATCCAGCAGCTCATTGTCAATATGGAAACCGTCGTCCATCCGGAGCGCTACCGTCTCAAAATGGCCGCTTCGCCACATAAAGCTGCCAAAGCAGAAGGGATTCACATCAGTCCTGCCGACTTCAGCCTGCCCAATAGCTGCAGACCCCTGATCATCGAAGGTGCCGGCGGACTCTTCGTGCCTTTGTCAGACACCTTTCTGATGATAGACCTGATTGCCCAATTTGATGTGGAGATCGTGTTGGTGGCGCGCGACTATCTCGGCTGCATTAACCATACTTTACTCAGTATTGACGCCCTGACCAACCGCGGGCTGAAGCTTAAACACGTTGTTTTTAATGGGGAGTTTGACCTGGATACGCTTGACATCATTATTAGCCATATCCCCCTTAAAACTACCTTCAGCGAGTTGCCAGAATTTCAAGCATGTACCCGATACGCTATTGCTACTGCCCCTGTTCAATTACCTATTTTATAAATAATCAGCATTTTACAATCATTAACTCAACAATAACATGACCGAAGAAATAGAATTACGTAACGACTGGACCATTTCCGAAATAAAGGCGATTTATGACCAGCCTTTACTCGAATTAGTCTACCAGGCGGCGACCGTTCACCGCCTTTATCATAAGGCCGGCGAGGTACAAGTCTGTACCCTGCTTTCCGTGAAAACCGGGGGCTGTCCCGAAGACTGCTCCTATTGCGGACAAGCTGCCCGTTACCATACCGGTATCACCGTCAAATCACTCATGTCCAAACAAGACGTCGTTGCCATTGCCCAACGTGCTAAAGATGCCGGATCATCCAGGTTCTGTATGGCTGCCGCCTGGCGGGAAGTCAGGGATAACCGCGACTTCGATACCATCCTTGAAATGGTAGCCGGTGTAAATGAGATCGGACTGGAAGTCTGCTGTACCCTCGGTATGATTACCGAATCCCAGGCCGCACGCTTGCAGGCAGCCGGACTCTATGCCTATAACCATAACCTTGATACCTCCGCTGAACATTATGAAGAAATCATCACCACCCGTACTTTCGACGACAGGCTCTCTACCCTCAACAATGTCAGGAAAGCAGGGATCTCCGTTTGCTCCGGCGGCATTATCGGTCTTGGAGAAACCCATGAAGACCGGATCAATATGCTCCATACCCTTTCCACCATGCCCCAGCATCCAGAATCCGTACCCGTCAATGCCCTGGCCAGGGTAAAAGGAACTCCATTGGCCGATTTCCCTAAAGTAGACAGCTGGGAAATGGTGCGCATGATTGCCACGGCCCGGATCCTGATGCCAAAAGCAATGGTCAGGTTAAGTGCTGGTCGCGCAGAAATGACTACCGAAGAACAATCCTGGTGTTTCATGGCCGGTGCCAATTCGATCTTCACCAGCGAAAGCGAAGAGTTGCTCGTTACCCCCAATCCAAGACTCGATGACGATAAAAAGATGTTCCAACTTTTAGGCCTTAAGCCCATGGTGAAATGATGATGCGCTTAGCAGAAAGAGATGCCGGCATCATCTGGCATCCCTATACCCAGATGCAAAGCGCTAAAATGCCGACCGGGATTGTCAGTGCCAAAGGTGCCTGCCTGTACGACGAGGACGGAAACGAGATCATCGATGCGATCTCTTCCTGGTGGGTGATTACCCATGGGCATTGCCATCCCTATATCACCTCTCGCGTTAATGCGCAGATGCAAAAACTCGATCAGGTGATCTTTGCCGGCTTTACCCATGAACCCGCTGTGCTGCTCGCCGAAAAATTGCTGGCCATTTTACCCGCGAATCAAAAGAAAGTGTTCTATAGCGATAATGGATCTACCGCGGTGGAAGTCGCCCTCAAGATGTGCCTCCAGTTCTGGTACAATTCCGGCGCAGCAAGGAAAAAAATATTAGCCTTTGAGAATGGCTATCATGGCGATACTTTCGGCGCCATGTCTGTCAGTAGTCGCAGTGCCTGGACCGCACCATTCGACCAGCTGCTGTTTGAAACCATTTTCATTCCCCTGCCCAGCACAGACAATATCAATTTGTTGATGGCCGAGATCCGGGAATACAAAGATCAGCTCGCCTGTTTTATCTACGAACCACTCATCCAGGGATCTGCCGGCATGCTCATGTACGATGCCACCCCATTAGATCAATTGCTCCAATTCTGCAAAGACAACCAGGTCCTATTGATCCAGGATGAGGTTTTTACCGGCTTCGGCAGAACAGGGAAAAACTTCGCTGCAGATCATCTGCAGCAGCAAGCCGATATCATGTGTTTCAGCAAAGGCCTTACAGGTGGTTTAATGCCCTTAGGCCTTACCACCTGCACTAATGATATCTACAATGCTTTTCTCTCTCAGGACAAGCTAAAAACACTTTTTCACGGCCATTCTTTTACCGCCAATCCATTGGCCTGCACCGCAGCAGCCGCCAGTATAGATTTATTGCTTCAGCAAGATACCCAGGATCATATTGCCAGGATCTGCCAGCAGCATGCGTTATTCCGGCGAAAATTGAAGGGACATTCTGGTATTAAAGATAGCAGGCAAACCGGAACCATACTCGCCATTGAGTTTTATGCTCCGGAAAGCAGCGGTTACTTCAGCAATCTAAGAGATACCTTATATTCTTACTTCCTGGAACAGCAGATCCTGCTCAGGCCTTTAGGAAACATCATTTACATCCTGCCGCCATACTGCATCACTAATCAGCAGCTTGAAAAAGTTTACCACACCATTGAAAGCGCTTTAGCCGAATTCACTCCAAAGCGCCCCTGATCAAATTTCAAAGCAAAAACCCCGGGTTTCCTCAAGAAACACCGGGGCTTAAATCCCATAGGCAGGACATTATAATAACAGCTGATAATCGTTCAGGTAAACCACCTTGTCATATTCAGCCTCGTGTTTTTTCAATAATTTCTTCACCAACTTCGGATCATTATGATGGATAAAGTAATCCGCAATCAGGATCTTCGACAAACAAATCAGTGCACTATCATACTTGATTAACATTTCCGGCACGCCTTCCCCGCAAAATATCATGAACCGCAATGGCCTCCCAATATCCGTATCCCTGATGTTGTACAACTTGCTGCCCCGATAATTCAACACGCCCAGATCTTCCAGGTGATAAGACGTGATAAAAAATTCACTCAAACTAATTCCGTAGATCTTACATAACTCAGGGATCAGCGGAAGCAGATCATCCTTTAATAATTCTCCTTTTTCAATATCCCTTACAATTGTATTTGCCAATTGCCTGTGACCCGGAGTGACGATGTTCTCCCTTGTATCCCTGCTAAACTTCATGCCCGTTATTTTAAACAAAAATAACTCTTTTGCTTCAAATAACAAATTTATAATCACCTGAATTACAATTACTTTAGCTAAATCATTTTAACATTTTGGTATCCCATAAAAATATTAATCCAGAATAATCTCCTTCAGTTTAGTATACAAATTCCGCTCATGCCGATAGATTTCCCTGTTCACATGCGAGCGTTCTGCCGGATGTTTAATGATCTCCCTGATGTCGTCTATAACCGTTGGACTGTCCAGGTTAATCGTCCTGAAGAAACGTTCATCGTAAATATCCCCTACATTCGGCGCACCATTATAAATCGGGATCGTATTACACATTGCACAATCCACAAACTTCTCTGTTACGTAGTTTTTCTCATTACAGTTCTCTATCGCAATCGAGTACTGGTAAGGCAGCAAACCCGTGTATTTGAAATCCAGCTCTCCCCTAAATCTTTTGTCGTCTATCTCCAGCCGGCGACCATAAATGTCTATATCCAGATCTGAATCCAGGATTTTATTCAGCAGCGCTATCCGCTTCCGGTAATTCCCCTGCTCCCGGTTGATATGCGAAACGATGATCGATAACTTCTTTGGCTTATCCACTGCCTGCACAAAATCCCAGAAGGGATTCATTACCCTGTCGTGGTAAAACATATACGACGGACATTCGATCACTTCCCCACCCAGCTCTATCCCTAACTTCTCCCTGAACAGCTTCGCATCATGCACCAGCAGGTAATCGCTGCCCGTCAGGAAATCCGTACGCTCAAATGCCGGGCTCCATGAAGGTTCCTGCACCACTGTGATAATCCTTGCTGTTTTCTTGATCGGATCATTTGTCCGGTTAAACACTACTGCAAAATCATAATCCCTCCTTGTCGTGAAAGTGATCTGCGTATCGTTTACTGTATAATTTGCAAGAAAACGGCCTAAGAGTCCGTCAGAGGAATCATAGTTGGAGAAAAATCTTACCTTCATGTTAGCGGGATTATTGGTTATCCCTAAGTTAAGCATAGACCATTCGCCTTCATATACACAATCCATTATGAGACAATTGACTCAAAAAGTCATTTCTATAGAGTACTTAAACCGAAAAATCCGCAGCCTTTTACAGGCTACGGATTCTCTAATCATGTTTTAATAGTCTTATCAGATATAATGTACGATTTGTTGATGAAATCTTGTACGACTATCAATTAATGATCCCACCAGTAGAAAAAGAAAGGCCGCATTTATTGAGAGATAAGATGACGGCCTTTTCAAAAACTGGCAATTTAAGCAGCTATTGAAAAAATACAGATTCAAGTGTCCCTCCCGTTCTGTCATTTGTATAGTATATTGTTTTTCGCAGGTCTCCCATTTTAAATGGAAATATTTTTGATAACATGCAGCAGTTTGATTTAGGGGGAATAAAGGAGCGTCAACTAAAACTCAGCCGGGGCTTGGCAAACCCGTAGTATCCGCTTCCTTTTTCCTGTTCCCTTTAACTATGAGGTGCAGGTTTTTAGCCATACATCCCAATTCCAAATGAAAATATTTTCAAATCATTGCTAGTCTACCGGCGTCAGAATTGCAGTATATCCGCCACCCGCAGCCATGTCCATTAGAAGTGTGTCGCCCGCTGACATTTCTTTAGTTATCATTTCATAATCTGACGCATGTTTAGCTACATTCATTCCATCTTTTAAGATTTCGACCCTATACTTTTTGCCATCAAGGAATTTCAACGGAATGGAGAATGATCTTCCGTCCCAGTTTGTCATCCCCGCGATATACCATTTGTCACCATTCTTCCTCGCCACTGCTGCATATTCTCCAATCTTCCCTTCCAGCGCGATGGTTTTGTCCCATACCGTCGGAATACGGGAGATATACTGCGTGTACGCGGGCTCCCTTTTGTAGTTCGATGGATTATCACAAAACATTTGCAGCGGCGCATCATATAACACATACATCGCTGTCTGATGCGCTCTTGTTCCCCTGCTCATTGGGGAGCCAAAGTTCACATAAAACTCATCCTTATTGGTATTGATCATGGCACCCGGCGTATAATCCATAGGGCCCGCTACCATCCTCGTAAAAGGTAAAATCGTATTGTGCACCGGCGTGATCGTTGCTTCCCATTTGTTATTTTCCATTCCCCTTACCCCTTCATAATTGATCAGGTTAGGGTATTCGCGGTTCAAGCCCACAGGTTTATAGGCACCATGCATATCCAGCAACAATTTTCGCGCTGCCGTAGCTTTAGCCGCCCGCGCATAAAAGTTCACCATATACTGGTCAGCCCTGGCCATAAAATCTACTTTTACGCCTTTTACGCCCCATTTCACATACTGATCAAGGATCTGATCCATGTTCAAATCCAAAGGTTTCCATAAGGCCCATAAAATGACGCCGACTTTCTTATTGTTCGCATAACTGATCAGCGATTCCAGATCCAACTCTTGATTAGGTGCCAGCAAATCAGTCGTTGTGCGCGACCAGCCTTCATCCAGAATGATATATTCCAGACCATATTCCGCAGCAAAATCTACATAATACTTATAGGTTGCCGTATTGACGCCCGACTTAAAATTGACTCCATACACATTATTGTCATTCCACCAATCCCAGGCTACCTTTCCCGGTTTGATCCATTCGGTATCTTTCAATACATTGGGTTTTGCCAGCTTGTATACCATTTCATTTTCCAGCAGTCCTTTATCATCCGGACTAATCACCACGACCCTCCAGGGATAAGTCCTATTGCCAGTAGTCTTCGCATGGTAAGCTGCTTTTTTGACAATCACCTCTGCCCGATCAGAATTTTCTTTTGCTTTGGCTTCCAGAATCACTTTCGGAAAGCGTCCACTCAAACTATTGCCCCCTGTTCCAAAAAGAAATAAGTTTGGGTAGTCGGTCAGATCAGATTCCGTGATCACCATTTTAGTTCCTGCATTGGTAGCCACATACAGCGGCAGATAACCATAGGTTGCAGCAGGAATTTCAGCCAGTCTGGCGACCTTAAAATCAGCCTCATAATGCGACTGCAGCTCGGCATTGTCTTCTTTTGGCAAATAGACCGTACAATTGTCATTGAAATTGAAGTCCACCTCTTCATTGTTGACTTCTACAGGCTCACTGCCAAAACTGGTGATGAACCGATAAGCTACCCCATCATCATAAGCCCGTAACTCAACTGCATAATTCCCTTTAAAAGTCAGCCTGAGTTCATTGTAATTATTGGCGATCAACCTGTTCTTCACCGGAACAATTGCTGTAATGGTTTCATTGAAAGATTTCAGGTCCGATTTTAAGACTACAGGAGAAATTCCTGCGCTTTTCTCGCCATTTAAACTAAGGCTCATCAGACTGGGTTTAATCAATAATTCCTGACCTCTGCTCACCGACCAGCTGATCGTTTTGTCGACCGTAATCCTGATCGTATTTTTTTTGTCCGGCGAAGTCAGGGTATAATCTTTAGCATATACAGACGTACAGGTTGCCAAGGCAATAAAAAAGATTTTAATCGTTTTGTTTATCATAAATTTATATCTGGTTTGCATCTTATATTGGCCTAACAAAAAAAAGTGCAAAGCTTCCCAGCTTTGCACAAAACAATCACAATAACCAATTTTTACTTAAAAATCAAAAAATGCTACCTCACCAGGTAAAATCAAGTTTTTCGAACACCTTTGGAATTCCCATTCTTTCCGGCAGATCAATGACATTGATAAAGAAGTTTTTTTGATCCAGATAGATGGGTATCTGAAACTCTAATAAATCCTCTTTCACATTAGTTTTCTTACACTGTGTCACATCGAAGATAATTCTCCCATAGGTCAGCTGAAATAATAATTTACTCTGACCATATTCCACTGCCACGCCCTCTATTTCACGCATAATCTCTGCTAAGTTGGGCAGCACCCATCGGATTGGATTAAAGTAAATCAGGTAGAATTTTTCCGGTATATATTTGAACTGGCAATCAAAGAACTTACCCAGAGATTTTCCAATCGGCAGCCGCTTTGGCATAAAGTAAATGTATTCAGGAATTGCTGCTTCGGTGAGGTGGTACATCACTATACCATCGATACTTTTCAGCACAAGGTTCTGCGCTTCAGCATACGCTAAAAATGAATTCAAACTGCTCATAGTTGAGGATTGGGGTTAATTGGACGTCTTGAACAGCAGCAAGTTACAAACATTATAAACGGAGATATCAGCTAGTTTTCTTTTGGGTCATCTGACCTGCAGGTTCGGTTTTATAGTCTTTAAATTGCTGTCTAAACGATTTAAGATGAGATTGCCCCTTGTTTCCTGCATCATGCCCACCGCAGACCGTGAGAAGTTTATTCCCTTTGCCATCAGCTATTTTCTCCAACAAAACTATCCGCATAAGGAACTCATTATTATTGACGACGGTAAATACGCTGTGAAATCCTTAGTACCAGATCACCCACAAATCAAGTATTTTTACACGGAGCCTCTAGGTACTATAGGTATCAAAAGGAATTATGCCTGTGAAAAAGCGAGTGGTGAAATTATTATGCACTGGGACGATGATGACTGGCACGCGTACGACTGGATCATGAAACAGGTCTATTTCCTGCAAAGCACGGGATCAGATATCTGCGGGATTAAACACGTGCATTATTTCTCTGCCATCATGAATATGTTCTGGCAGGGAGATGCCCATAACCGGAACAACCCTAATTCCAGAGTCTGGCTCAATGGAGCTACGCTCGCCTATTGGAAATCATTCTGGGAAAAACATCATTTTCAGGATTTACAAAAAGGTGAAGACGATGCATTCATTCAAACTGAGGGTGCTAAAGTATTTGCACATGATTATATCGATGGCTTTATTGCTATTCTGCATCCTGATAATACTACCATAAAACCCTTTGAGAATCAAAAATTTAAAAAGAGAACTTAAATTAATCTGCCACTAATTGAAAATTATGCAAACTTACAATGCCCTATCCTGGAATCATCTGACTGACGAGCTGATGTATTCCGACAATGAGTACGCAGTGCAAAAATTACAACAGGGACTGGATTTAGTCCAAGAAGGATTAAGTACCCCGGATGCTACTGTTAAATTATTCCATTGTTATTGGTACGGGGAAATAGGCAGAAAGCAAGTATTTTCAATCAAGTCTTTCCTTTGTACACAAAATCTCGAAAAATGTAAAGTGATTCTTTGGCTGGATGTGAATAATGGATATTCCAATTATAAAAATAATCCTTTAATGCATGAAATCCTGAAATTCATAGAAGTCAAATGTTATGATCCTATTTCAGAAGCCAGCAATACGCCCTGGGAAAAGTACACTGAACTTCCTGACGATCGTTATGATCTGGTACAGCGTGCTGATGCCTTTAGGTTCCTTATTTTATACAAATACGGCGGCACCTATTTTGATCTGGACATTATGTTCCTTAAAGACCTGAACCACTTACTGGAGCCTGAATTTTGCTATGCATGGAAAAATGAACCCTATGCAAATACAGCGATATTCAATTTAAATCAAAAAAGCGCGATCGCACGGTATTTACTACAGAAAGCTGTGCAACAAGGAGTGGCCTCACCCTGGAGAATCTTCTGGTATGCTGATCAGCATCTTAAAGACCTTTATGTACTACCTTGTGCTTTTTTCGATCCCGTTTGGCAGGGTCTTCGGCAAAACGAACTGTACCCATTTACAGATTTCTATTCCTTTTTCAGACCTTTTGATAAAGATTACAGGAATAAACTCAACATCTCAACATACCAACAGTTCTTTCCAGGATGTTATGCTTATCACTGGCATAACCAATGGAACGCTGCGGAATCCGAAAATTCATTTTTCGGACTCTTCGAACAAGAGTTCAACGAGATTCTGAAAAAGCAGTTAATATAAATTATTGAGTTCCTAATGGAGTAAGTATAGCGACATAACCACCACCTTCTGCCATATCGATTTTTAATATATCACCCTGTGTGACATCAGCTTGCACTATTTGGTAGTCAGCAGCGTGTTTATGTACATTTACACCATCCTTAAGAATTTCAAGTCTGTATCTTTTCTCATTGAGGAAATTTGTTGGAATATCAAAGCTCCTTGACTGCCAGTTGGTCATTCCACCAATATACCATTTGTTACCATTTTTCTTAGCAACAACTACGTATTCACCAATTTTCCCCTCTAATGCTACTGTTTTGTCCCAAGTAGTTGGAATCCGGGAAATGTATTTTGTGAACACAGGCTCTTTTTTGTAGTTAGAAGGATTGTCACACAACATTTGTAAGGGAGCATCATAAATCACATACATTGAAGCCTGATGTGCTCTGGTACCCATACTCATTGGAGAACTGTAATCCATATAAAACTCTCCTCTATTTGAGTTGATCATAGCGCCAGGTGTGTAATCCATTGGTCCGGCCACCATCCGTGTAAACGGTAAAGTTGTATTATGCACAGGAGTAATAATTGTATCCCACTTGCTTTGCTCCAGGCCTTTGACCCCCTCATAATTCAATACATTTGGATATTCACGATTTAATCCAACAGGTTTATATGCGCCATGGAAATCCAGCAACAACTGACGTTTTGCAGCAGCTTCAGCCATTCTTTTATAAAAATTGACTACATATTGATCTGCACTCGCCATGAAATCAACCTTCAGTCCTTTGACGCCCCATTTCACATATAAATCCAGAACCTTGTCCATATTTTCATCCAGTGGTTTCCACAAACACCAAAGAAATACCCCCACTTTTTTTGTCTTCGCATACTTTACCAATTCTTCCACGTTTACTTCGGGATTTGGCACCATAATATTTCCAGGAGTGATTGACCAGCACTCATCCAAAATAATGTATTCCAATCCAAATTCCGCGGCAAAGTCTATGTAGTATTTATAGGTTTTAGTATTGATACCAGCTTTAAAATCTACGCCATAGATATTCCAGTCATTCCACCAGTCCCATGCTACTTTACCTGGTTTGATCCAAGTAGTATTTTTTAAAGCATTGGGCTTAGCCAGCTTATATACCAGTTCATTCTCCAGCAACCCCTTGTCATCAGGACTAATGATTACTACTCTCCAGGGATAAGTTCTGTCTCCGGTTGTTTTAGCAAGATAATCAGCTTTTCTAACTATGTTTTCATCTAAATGAATATTATGCGTCTGTTCTTTTTCAAGAGGATATTTCGGAAACTGTCCTTTCAAGCTATTACCACCAGTGCCAAAAAGAAACAAATTTGGATAATCATTCAGATCAGACTCTGTGATTACCATTCTTGTGCCTTGAGGAGTAGCCATATAAAGTGGCAAGTATCCATATGTTTTCGAAGAAATACCTGATAAATGAATAGGTGAAAAGGCACCTTCATAGTGAGACCTTAATTCCGAATCTTTCTCCTTTGGTAAATAAGTAAGACAATCTTCGTTGAAATTAAATGCTACCTCTTCGTTATGTACTGCTACACTTTTATTTCCTAATGCGGTCACAAATCTGTAAGCCACCCCATCGTTATAGGCGCGGAATTCCAGCACATAGCCATCCTTTAATATCAATTTGAGTTCATTATACAGATCTGGAATAATTTTATTTTTAACAGGAACAATTGCAGTAATTATTTTATTAACTGATGTTAGGTCGGCCTTCAGCACTTGGGGCATTTTACCAAGTTCTTTCCCATTCTCAAGAACCAGACTCATTTTGCTAGGTTTGATCAGCACTTCCCCATCTCTGGAGACCATCCAGGTGATAGTCTTTTCTACAGTGACCCTGACTGCATTCTTTTTATCCGGAGATGAAAGGAGGTAATCTTTTGAAAAACAAGTCGAATGAAGGATTAAAAAAACGAGAATAATTTTGAGTGTTTTGAACATAAAGATCTAGTATCATCTGAATTTTGATCTATTCACAAAAGATATAATTGTAAATAGATCCTCCTGAGCGCTGACAAAAAACAGCACCAAGCTTTAGATTAGAGTGTCATTTCAACTCACAATATCCCAGAACGTTTTCAACTATATTAATTATTGGTTCTGTATCTCCAACCAGGGCTTGCCCTGGCGACAATTCCACTTTTTCTCCAGATAGAAAAATTCGTCGGCCGTCACAGCAGGATTTCCCTCTATCTTTATACTATCCAGCGTGCGGCAATTCAAATGATCAACTACCGATGAGGAAACTAAAGCATGTCGTATGTTTAATGCAAATAACGTATTGGCATAATCATTATCAGCGCACCAGAACTGATAGTTTTCATCTAATTTACCAGTGATCCGCAGGAGATCTCTTTTCAGAAAAATACACCAGCCTGCAATTTCATATCGGTTTCGATAGCCATCATACAGACCATTATTATAAACAAAACCATGCTTTGGATGATGAAAAGAACAAAAAGGTGAGGCGCTGCTTAAATCATAATACCTGTTAAAAGCTTTGAGTAACTCTGTAGCCCATTTTGGATGGAAGCGAACATCATTATTACACAGACAGATATATTTAGAAGAAGAGCTGGCAATTCCGAGGTTCAAATACCTGTGATAGCCAAACTCCTCTTCCGGGTAAATAGTTTCCGTTTTTTCATATTGGAAGGGTTCAAGACTTTTTTCTGATTCTACTACGATTACATTAAAACTGACCTTCATTTCATCTTCAGAAATCATCAATGAGCTGATACAATGTTCAGTGATCATCTTTAATTCTTCATTTTGAGCATAGCTTAAAATGATCACGTCAATCTCTGTTTTACCTTCCATAACTAATCTATTAATTTCGTTAATACAATCCTAGTGTAATTTCTATCCGGTTGTCAGCAATTAAATCTAATTTTTCCAGCTGCTGTGCCATATAAATACTCGTCAGTCTGCCGTTGCCTTCAACTGCAACATAAGGTCCGATTTTGTCTACGGCAAGTAGAGTAATCCCTTCCAACTTCACCTCCTTATTTTTCAGTCCGTCATATATGGCTGCGACCCTTTTATCCAGGTAAGGAACTTTCTGAATCTTACGTGCCGCATCGGCGATGAGATAAGAACCACCTGTGTTTCTTTCCCACCCAGGCAACTGTAAGGTGTATATCATGTCCAGGTCTGATTTATTGATTTCAAGAACAGCCTTGTACCATTTGATGTATTTAGATAATGAATCTATCAGCGACTGCTTAACTTCTAAAACCTGGTCAATTCCTTCCTGTTCCAGATAGCGATTACCGGACACCAGCATATTCAGTGTTTTTTCTCTCTGGGATTCATACAATGGGATGAAGAACTCTGAATAGACTTCCCCTATTGCCCATCTTTTTAAGACCTCATGCCGGTCTATCTGCTCAATTAATTTCATACAGGTAATGATTTTACTAATGACAAATACAATGACCGTATTTGGTTATTTAAGTTACAAAGAATAACGAGGTGGTGAGATTGACTTTGGATTATGGGACATCTGCCCCTACCTGCCTGGCTGAGCTTTACATAATTTTACCGCCATAGATGAAAGCCCGCAAGATAATCAACAAGGTTCTATCATCAAATGATTAATGCCTATGAACTCCTATCCACTCATTTCCTGCATTTGTATTGCTGAGGGCAAACCAAACTCATTGAAACAGGCTATTAATTGTTTTAATAGCCAGAATTATCCAAATAGAGAACTCGTGATCGGCTATTCAAAAGGCGATCAAACAACTCGGCATAGCCTTGAAAATACGGTGGGAAACGAAGATTTTAAACTAATTACCTTTTCCTATTGTGCCAGGCAAACTGAAGAAGAAATTATCAAACAAGCGATTATCAAGTCTACAGGCACTTATGTCTGTATCTGGAATGAGGAGGACTGGCATCATGAAAGCAGAATCTCTTATCAATTCAACAGTATGCAGCTAGTAGGTGAAAGATTTCAGGCAAGTTCACTTACAAAATTTTGGATCTATGACTACCTTAGTGGTAAGAGCTATCTTTCAGCAACCAAATTGTGGAAGCAAACCACGCTCTTTAAAAAAGATATTTATTTGCAAAGCGTTTCCCAAAAAACAAATGATCTAACGCAATTGGATTTTGTTAATCTCCTGTTCGCTAAAAAAATGTTGTTTTCCATAGATGGCGCTCCTTTTCTTTATATCAAGTCCTATCATGATGGAGATAGCGTCATTGATCTGGATGAACAATCTAAACAGAAGTTAATTGCATTATTGAAATAAACGACCTTTATTCTATTACAAACCATGAATAACTTTCAGGTTCCAATGTAAAGGTGAAACCAACTGAATAGTCCCTGTTCAATTTATAAGAATATAGCTTTCCTTCCTTTTCACGGATTTTCAACTTATTTGATAGTCCGCTATAATATAGCGGGATTCTGATCATGCGTGTGATTTTCTCCTTTAGTGGATTGTAAAGCATGAATAATCCCTTTTGTTTTAAATCTGGGTTTACATGTAGTATTCCATCCCAGTCACGTCCATCTGCTCTACGTAAGTGTATGATATCAGAATTCAATATGTCCCTGTATTTTTTATACCATTGAACGACCTTCATGACTAGTTTCTTCGTCTCTTCAGTATCATAGAGCCTGGGTCCCCTATAGCAGGCCTGGATTCCAGCACCGTAGTATTGCATCATCAGCTGTTCATAATCTACTAAGTGGTCAGACAGAGGTTCGATCGTCGCCTTGGAACCTCCGCCAGCATATTCAGTTAATGGAACTATTCCCCAACTCATTGATGGGATTTTCTCCCAGGTGCCATCATAAATATTCTGGCGGTTTAATATTTTTTGTTGCTCCCTTGCCAACTGGAAATTTGTCTCTCGATACCCTAAAGCGATCTTATTTGTTCCATCTAAAAAATACCAATCCGGAGAGTTGATATAGATCCCTCTTTCATTCAGCCAATGATATAATTCCTTTTGGATACTCATTTGTTTCCATTGGCTATCTGCAGTATTTTGATGACCAGGATGTTTGGTAGAACCACAAATATCACCTGCATACGGGCCATCATTTTCCCAAATATCGAAAGACGTCTGAATAAAAAAGCGCTTGATATTCTGAGCATACCATAGTCCCCATTCACTACCAAAACATGGAGCCTTTCCAAAAAATGCTCCACCGGGTTTCCCGGTTTTGGGATCAATAATATCATCTTTGACACTTATCGATCTTGAGCTAAATAAAGAATAACAGCCTATTCTAACGTTTTTTCTATGCGCATATTCCGCTATATCTTTCCACCGTTTTATATTTGCAGTACTGGTATCCTCCATGTTCAAATGACTTCCGAAACTAATGATTACCGCTTCATATCCTACATTTGCACATTGATCAATTGCATGGCGCACTTCATCATCATTTTCACTTACCAGATGCATGAATATGGGATTGGATGTTACCCAGGGTGCTATAGATCTATACATTTTCCTTACTGCCAATCCCCTTCTTTCCCGATCATCACTGTCCATTAACAATTCATACGTTTTCACAGAATTAAACACCTGGCCCGATGTTAATTCGACACCCGGTGCATTATTTGGATAAACTTCAACTAGTGCAGGCGTTAAATATTCATAGTTGACCTGTGTTTTATAAGTGGTATCCTGTTTCCAATGCGTGGTCTGATCGCTCTGCAGATAACGCATAGAGTTATTAAAAGCATAATTCGTTTCGAAATAAATACCCTGGGGCTTCTTGAAGGAGTTGAATCCGCCAGCAACTGCACTTTCTTCCTCCACCATTGCTATTACTTCATTGACCACGCTATCCAGCCTAAAAGTTTTTTTACCTGCGTTAATTATTGTTAATGACTTACTCATCAATGGGATGCCGTCAAAAATCTCGTAGTTAATATCAACTTTTAAACCAGCTAATTCCGGAAGCTTCGATGTGTATCGAAATGAAATTCTTTTTCCCGCACCGTAGTTTTTAGCTGTAGTCCAAAATATTGTCTTCCAATTTAATGGAGATTTTATGTTATCAATCTGATAGGATTCATAGCTAAAATCACCTGTGCCTGCAGTAAGATCTGGGAGCCAAGCTGTATCTAAGTAAGCTTTTTCCTTTAAACCTCTTAAACCACCTATCAAATATTTCCTGCCATTGATGGTGATTCTTGCTTCTTCCCTTACCGTTCGCAGTAACTGCTGACCTGTTCGGAGATTGCTATAATCAATACAAGCAACATTTGGTGTCAGTAAGAATTGTCTCTTTACCATACTATTTTTCAGCACAATGCTTTTACCATCTGCACTACGTAAAATCTCCGCTTTCTTTACTACAGGACTGACAAGCCAGTCAACCTCCGGTTCTGTCGCTTTTTGCAAGTCATATATTTGAATCTGCTGCGCCTTAGAATGAAAAAAGAACAGTGTTAAAATAAATAAAAGTAATCTTTGAATATTTAGCGGGTGAATTGTGGAATATGATTTCATCAATATAACAGTGGTATAACTGTCATCAACTTCCTATCCATTTTTAAATTTCGTTATTATATATCCTTTGTCCCTACCTGAACTTCCGGTTCATACCTAAATTCATTATTTAAATTATTCTGATATGTCGCAGCAGAAAATCAATATTATTGAAGGCACCTACTCATTGGGATTAGGCGGAACAGAGTATGTTATTCAATTATTTTGCAAATATCTTGATAAGGCTCTTTTCGATATTACCGTCGTCGCCATGAATAGCGCTGGTGAACGTGCAGAAATAATCGAAAAATTAGGATGTAAAGTAATTATTCTTGCTAAAGATTATAATCGCCTCGTCCCTATTCTACGTAATGCCGATGTATTTCACTGGCATGGAGCAGGAACCCTAGATCCTAGAATTTTTAGTATTGTCGGCAAAACCCGACCGAAATTAGTCATACAAACCAACGTATTTGGTTATTACGAAGCTTCACCATTCTATGAATTGATAGACTATGACCTTTATGTATCGAAGATGATTCTGGTAAGGAGAATGAGGTACGACCAGCAGGATCCTAAATTCGCAGCTAAAAGAAAAGTATTATACAATCCCGTTGATTTTGATGTGCTAAATCTACTAGCACCGTCAGTAAATGCGCTAATTAAATTTAAAGATAATAATGGCATTCAAGATTCCTATGTCGTAGGAAGAATTGGTCGTGCAGACGATGTAAAATTTGATCTGATTGCCTTGGATGCTTTCGCGCATTATATTAAAGCAAACAAAAATGCAAGATTTCTGATTGTTGGTGCCACACCATTTATTTTAGAATATGCCAGGAAATTGAATATTACACAATATCTTCTTGTTTTTGATAATACACCTGACCTCCGGCAATTGGTCACTTATTACAAATGCATAGATGTATTAATTGCAGCAAGCAATATTGGCGAAAGCTTTGGAATGGTCATCGCAGAAGCAATGTCGCTGGCTATTCCAGTTATAACTATCAGTACGGAAAATAATGATAATGCCCAAATAGAATTGGTAGACAATAATGTCACAGGCTTAGTCGTGAAACATGATGCAGAAATTGTCGCCTCGGCACTAAACTATCTATTTGAAAATCCTGATCTACGCAGAAAATTTGGCACTAATGCTCAAAAAAAGGTTAATGAAGCTTACCATGCAAAAAAGATTGCTCAAAGTCTTCAGCATCTTATTCTAACTCATTTAAAAAAACATTATGCAGCGGAATACACATCCCTTCTTCTGGATTATACCATACAAATGGAAAATGACTATGAATACAGACTTCATGATCTATGGCCATAATATCAATTTAATTTTCATCTCCTGATGAAAGAAAAGCGCATTCATTTTGTTTTAAAATGAATCTCATTATTCGCCATAATATATAAAAGTATGCACTAATTTTCATTAAGAATCTTAAGTGATATATGACCTTTATACTTAACGAGATTATCCAGATATTAGTAACCATCTAAGGACCTCCATTTAAAACCAAAGCCTTTGATGAGTAGTACAGGGGAGAAGCCGAACACCCTGAAAATAGTAGGCTTAAATATAAAGTTTTTAGCTCTTTTTGATTGATAAAAGCGCCAATTTTATGCCAAGAGTCTGGTATTCTTATGACGGGACAGGTCCTATAGATTCAGTAGATAGTTATTTGATCATTAGTGGCTCTCCTATTTGCTTAGCAGGAAGATTATTATGCGCGATAAAAGCTCAATTCAGCGATGCAAACCCAACACGACCCCAAGTGATATCATCTAATTTACAAAATTATATTGCATATGGTATTGCATATGGTGGTCCTCGACCTTCACCTCCAGATAAGCCCTATGTTTATTTTCTGCCAAATTGAATAATATAACATCATATTTGTATAGAATGTAGAAAGAAGCACACCTTTCTACATTCTTAGTTAAATTCTCAAATTCACTTTTGCCATTTCTGCTATCAGCAAATTATCTCATGGTCTTATAGTTAACCTCTCTTCTCCCCCCCGCCATAATATTTTCAACTTGAACGGTGTCGTTGAAGTAATTTTAATCGTAGGTTTATCTGTCAACTTTCGCCTTTTCCCACAATAAAAGTCAGCTACTCCTTTAGCATTCACCGGATATTGTTTTATGCCGAACTCGTCTAACAAACGAATATCCCATACTATCATATTATCCTCTCTGTCTTGAGAAATTCCAAAAACATATTCAAATAGAATAGAGATGGGAATTAATCCAGACCAGCCTACCATGTCTTTCCTGTACCTGCCCTCAATAAGGTCAGGTGCATAATTTTCCCATAAAGTCCCGGTTTTGGTAAAAACTTTGACTACGTTATTTAAATTATTCAATGCGATTTCATGAGCGAGAGAATCTCTCCCGTATTTTGTCAATCCTCGCAGCACCATATAATTAGTTGGTGCCCAGACCCCTCCTTTCCAATATTCACCATCAGCACTGTATCCTGGTACATCTGCAGAGAGTGACGGTATTCTATGCAGCCTGGCAAACTCCTTTGAATTCTCTAAATGTTTGATAAAAGCCTCAGCTTCATCCTTACGAACCACATCAGCCAGAAGTGCCCAATACGACGCAATACTTTTGACATCAGATAAGCTCCCATCCCTAAACTTATCATAAAAAAAACTGGTTTCTTTATTCCACATTTCCTTTTGCACAAAAGCTGTGAGCTGCTTTACTTCACTTTCTACCTCTTGTACATCATCATTTTTATCCAACTCCTTTGCCATTGCTATTAATGTATTACCTGCAAATATCTGTTGTAAAGTAGTGTCTATCCAGGACATAAAACCATGCGTAAATTCAAAATTATATCCTTTCTCTACCCTCGGCTGATTATCCATTCCGCAGGCCCAGCCTGTTGCATAATAAGAGCCATCCTTCCAGGAGCGGTTTGCTTTGAACCAGTCGTAGTAAGCTAATAAAACAGGAAATACACGCTGTAAACGCTTCTTATCTCTATAAACTTTATAATAATCCCATTCTGCCCAGGGCAAGATATTCGGACCGGTGCTTGAAGGATCATATTTACTAAAAATCTCTGTACCATCTAACTCTGAGATTTCCCTGGAGATAAAACCATCTTTATGCTGATTCCTATAAAAGTTATCCAAACTCTCTTGGAAGTTAAAGACGGATCTACCATATCGTCCGAAGAACATCATAAAACAAGTGTCCCACATGAATATGTGGTCATTAAATGCCGGTGTGATATAAGGTCTGATAAATCCATTTTGAACATTTGCATTTCGAAGATGTTTAAACGCTATTTCCCATGTTTTCCAATAGCAGGAAATCACATCAGGTCTGGCAGGCCAAAGCGGTTCCGGAAGATTTGATCTTGAGGATTTGAACTCAGGTAGGTTCCTGTTAACAGGGTTACTCTTTACAAAAACATTGGCGTCTGTCAATGGATTTTTAACTGACGTGTCGTAATAATTCTGCGCAGGAGCTGGACTGAGAAATATAATAAACATCAATCCAGTAAACGGTGCATAATAACGTTTCATATATTCGAATGCTAGTAAATCAGCATTCAAATATAAATGTCGGGTCTACCCCATCTCTCCCTTACTTTCTGCCCTTTGGATTCACTTTTTACCCCCAAGTACGATCTCTTTAATTTTCGTATATAAATTGAATTGCCGGAAATAGATATCCTTATTCGGCCCGGCACCAGGAGCAGGAGTAGCAACAATCTTTCTGATATCCTCTATAACAGTTTCACTATTCAGATCTAAATGACGAAAATATCTTGTGTCATAAATCTCATCCGCATTCGGTGCGCCATAATATATTGGCGTGGTATCACATAATACACAATCGATAAATTTTTCAGATACATAATTCTTTTCATTCGAATTTTCAATCGCAATAGAATACTCATACGGAATTAGCCCTGTGTGTTTGAATTCCAGCGAACCCTTGTAGCGCGAATCCTCAATATTTAAACCTCTGCCATAGATATCAATCTCCAAATCTGAAGACAAAATCCGCTCCAATAAGGCAATACGCTTTCGATAATTACCAAAATCGAAGTACAGACTAGAAACGATTATTGATAGTTTTTTATCCTTTCCGGGTATGACTTTATCCATAAAAAACTGATAGGGTAACTTATCATCATAGAACATGTACGAAGGTGTTTCAATAATATTTACGCCCAATTTTATACCGTAAAATCTTTCAAAAAGGTTAGCATCATGAATAAGGAGATAATCGCTATTTGTTAAGTAGAAATAATCATGAGCGTCACTGAAAGTCGGCTCTTGTATTATAGTTATGATTTTACTACCAATTTTTAGCGTTTCCGATGTACTATTAAAAACTACTGCATAGTCGTAATCATCATTTAGCGTAAAGTTTATCAAGTTATCATCAATGATATAGTTATTTAAAAAACGTCTCAAAAGCGAGGATGAATCTGTGTAGTTAGAAAAGAACTTTATACTGTTCATAAAATTTAAATTTGTATCATTTAACCACGGAGTCTGGCAGCCCAAAAAGGAAAAGCCGTCCCTTCTACATTAAAATTTGTGAAGTATGTTTCGTCAGCAATAATTTCAGCACCATGTATTTTGCGGATGACACTTAATATACTCTGATCATGACGATGGTCAATAAAGGTATCATCTTGATTTTTTCTATCCATCTCATCTGTGAATAATAGTGGATCATCATACAAAACATTATACCATTGATTTATAATTTCTGTGGCATGCTTCGTTTTACGAAATAAAACAATTGTCGCCATCAATTGATTACTATCCAACATCTCCTGACCAGATTTAAAGTAGTCAAACACCTCCCGCTTGGTATATTCGATCTCTTTGTGCGGCAGTTCAAAAGCTAAAGTTCCCGTTTCAGAATCGGCAATCATGTCGATATAGTCATCAAATCTCTTTTTGCCTAAATTGTTGATTATACAACCGGCATCACAATACACTAAAACATCTTCCGAGGACAATTCATCATAAATAGCTTTAATCAAATAGGGTTTCCAAATCCAGAAACCACCTCCTTTCTGCTGAAATATAACATTATGAAAGACCTTCAGAAATGATTGACCCAAATCAGCAAGCGAAAAAATGCTTACCGAATTGAAAAATAAGGAATTTACCGCCGTTTTTTTCAGAATTACTTTCTGGTTCACATAATTATGATCGCCATAACTAATCAGGTGTATTTTCATTGACAATTCATTTATTGAGCATACAATTTAACAATTATCGAAAGTTATTTATTTCCGCGGTGCTAATTGGGACATATGGCCGTGAGCTTTTGTGAGAAGCTTCATAAATTGCAGTCATAAGGTTTACAGATATGAATCGGCCATTAGTCTCATGCATTATGCCTACAGCTAATAGGGAAAAATACGTTCCCTTTGCTATTAACTATTTTTTGCAGCAAGACTATGAGCATAAAGAGCTTATCATTATAGACGATGGCTCAAAACCGGTTAAAGAGCTCATACCAGATGACAAGCGAATTAAATATTATTATACAGACCCTTTTAGCAGCATAGGCTATAAAAGAAACTTTGCCTGTTCCAAAGCTAGCGGAGAAATTATTGTGCATTGGGATGACGATGATTGGCATGCAGACGACTGGATAAGTGCCGAAGTACACTTTCTTACAACTACTGGAGCTGATATCTGTGGAATTCAGCATGTTAAATACTATTCCCCTATACTTGACCAGATGAAAACAGTTATTCGCAGGTATGCTGGCCCAGATCCATTAAATTGGGTCCATGGTGCTACAATGGCTTACTGGAAATCCTTTTGGGAAACACACCATTTTAAAGATTTGCATAAAGGAGAAGATGATGATTTAATACAAAATACAGGAGCTAAACTTTTTATACACGGATATGTAGATGGTTTTATCTGTATGTTACATCCTCACAATACTGTAATCAGAGAATTTGAGAATCCCAGACATAAGAAAAATCAATGATTTTGAACAATCATATTATCAGTCAAATGTCCTCCTCAACTGAAATCACTTTCAATAAATTTACTGTAAATCTTTAAAATTATGGCAAAAGCTTGGTATGCATTTATGGGTAATGGCGACCCTCTCGATTCTTCAAATTACATTAGGATCAGCGTGAAACCTGATTGTTTTTGCGGAAATGATATTTGCGCAATTTATGCTGATGACCGAGGATTTCAACCTGAGGGGTTCTGGTCGACAAATTTAATAAAATATATAAATGATGGATTAGCGACGGGCGATATGCAGCCCGCTGAACCCTATTACGTTAAGAAATACGTTTATCTTAAATCTATTTAAATATTTGCCATATGGATGATAACCTTCCTATGATCTCGTGCATTTGTATTACAAATAAGCGCCCCACTCTTCTCGAAAAAGCAATCAAATGCTTTAACGAACAAGACTACATAAATAAAGAGCTAGTTGTTTCCTATCCAACAGATGATGAAGGTACGAAGACCATATTAAAAACAATTCTTGCAGAAGGAAAACTTAACCTGTTAACAATCGAAAGATCAGAGAAAGAATTATTAGGTAATGCAAGAAATAATGCAATTCATAAGTGCCACGGAAGTTATGTTTGCATTTGGGACGACGATGATTGGCATCATCCAACAAGGTTATCCCACCAATTTAATAGCCTAGAGATACAGGGCAAGAAATACCAAGCCAGCATTCTCTACCGGATATTTTTATACGATCATACTACAAAACTTGCTTATCTATCATTTCCATATCACTGGGATGGAACGCTATTCTGTCGTAAAGAGATGCTTTTACACAATCAATATGCAGATAAAAATAAAGGAGAGGATAGTCAAATTGTTCCATTTATGGAAAAAAAGGGAATGCTTGCTCATATTGATGAATCTCCATTTTTATATATTTATACATACCATGGCAATAATACCTGGCCTTACGATCATTTTATGTACTTTATCGGAAAGAGTATCATATTGAATGATGAATACACTAATTATGTCCGGGATCTCATCAACGACTAAATTAGCAACTTACAGATGACTGTAATTTATATTTACTCATTTTAAGGATATCATACTTTCCGCAAGCTTAAAAGCATTAACTGCATTAACTATCCCTCCTGAAGCACAAGTCTGAGAAAAGGGAATTATTTCTCCTCGTGCCGTTTTAACACTATGATTGACCTTGCTTACTGATTGAAATATAATATCCTTTACCTGTTTAGCTGATAATTTGGGATAGTATGATCTAATCATTGCAGCTAGTCCTGCTACCACAGGCGCTGCCATACTAGTTCCGTTTAAAGCCATATAATGATTGCCTGGAATGGTGGATTCAATTTGTAATCCTGGTGCGAAAACATCAACCACATCTTTTCCATAATTAGAGAAGAATCCTAATAGCCCCTCATTATCTATTGGTCCGGAACCTCCAACTTCCAGCCATGCTTCAGACTCTCCTCCATCTAAGTACCTTTTCCGTGGATAAAGCTCCTCTCCTTTAAACAACTCTTTCCCATCGTTCCCGCAAGCATGAACAAATAAAACATCTTTCCCCATTGCATACTTGACTGCATCATCCAAGATTTTTTGATCATTTATTGTAATTTTACCAGTACTCATATTGATTACTTTTGCACCATTATCAGCCGCATAGCGAATAGCCATTGCTAAGTCTTTTTCTAAGAAATCCCCAGTAGGAACTGCTCGAACCGACATAATCTGTATGCTACTACATACTCCATTTATTCCAAGATTGTTAGTACGATCTGCACCAGCTATACCCGCTACGTGACTTCCGTGAAAGGGCTGCGGACCTTGTACATCCCCGGTGCCATAGAATTGCTTTTTGTACTCTTTACCTTCACGAGGGTTATAATCATAATTGAAAAAATATTTTAATTGATAATCGTATTTATTCAAGTTACCATTTAACTCCTGCAAATATCCATCAAACCCATCTGGTCTGCTATATGCTTTGATCATTTCAATCAGAACTTCTTCCTCATCGAAATTACGATAATGGTAATTACGCAGTTCATTTTCTGATGGAGAACTTTTACCAAGAGCTTTACCGATATCAGCGATAATACCCTTTTTCTTCTTCAATTCAGCAATTGCTTTTTCTAAATCGCCGTTCTTTTTATTGACTTCTTTCCATAATTGTTTTACTTTATCAGAAGTACGGTCTTTTAGTGTTTCGGATCTTAGTTGCCGAATAAGGTCTTTATTGTCATACAAAAAACTGCCTTTCGACGATCCTAAAAAGCTCCACCCATGTATATCATCAATATATCCGTTTTTATCATCATCCTTGCCATTTCCCGGAATCTCATTTGGATTTGTCCATAATATGTTCTTTAAATCCTCATGAGTGGTATCAATACCTCCATCAATTATTGCAACAATAACTGGAGAAGCTGGAAAATCTTTCAAGATGGTGGTTAAAACTAAATCACTACTTATTCCAAATACACTATCTTTTGTTAAATCTAAAAGCTGCCAGTTGCGCTGGTTATTATTTTTTATGCCACCTTGGCCCGAAGCTGTACTTACTATTGCAAAAAAAACTATAATTACCGCAGTGTATCGTTTAAAAATATATTCTTTCAAAATTAATCTTAATTAAATTTAATTACTTAATAATTGCCATTAACTCCACTTCGAAAATCAGAATACTATTTGGAGGTATTCTGCCATTAATCGTATGCTCTCCGTATGCTAATTTTGCCGGAACATATAACTTCCATTTGGATCCTTCAGGCATCATTAATAATGCTTCCGTCCATCCCTTGATTACACCGGTTACTAAAAATATTGAAGGCAGGCCCTTTTCCATACTGCTATCAAATATTTTCCCGTCTAATAACATTCCAGTATAATTGACCTTTACCTTATCTTTAATGCCAGGTTTTTTACCATCTCCTTTGTTCAATATGAGATATTGCAATCCAGTAGGAGTCGTAAATACACCCGCCTTCTCACCATTTTTTTCAAAGAAATTAATGGTATCTTTTGGATTTAAGGGTTTCAAAAATTTCTCTTGAGATTTTTGAAATTTATATTGTTGAATCAAATTCGCATCTATAAATTTGCTATTTTCGCCAGTTTCACTGAAAACCAATTTGTGTACGTCCCTTATTTCTTCTTTGAGATCAAGTCCATAAGGTTTTATTAGTTCAGCTATTTGTATTATACTAGTCGAGGCAATTATCTCATTAGGGATTAAAACTTTGCTCTTTGTTTGATCGAAAACGTAAGGATTTGTTTCTATCTGATTTAATTCGTAAGCCAAAGTACTCGCTAACTTTCCTTTAGCCACTGATCGGTTATTATTTCCTATTTCAACGAGTGTGTAAATTTTCTCTCTACGCTTCTCCCATCTACCATTTACACCTAATAGTCGCCTCAAATCTAGTAGCATACTTTTGTAAACCTGGAGATCTGTCTGTCCGGTATCCGGATTCAGAGATTCGAAACACATTCCGTTTTGTCTGATCCAATCTTCATCGTAACCAGATAGTTTTCTGGATATATATTGAAATCGCTTTCTATTCGACGTTTCCCATACTATTTGGTTTGGATCAATAATAATTTTCGAGGGCTTAACTAGATTTTTAAAATCTGTAGTCTTTGATAACAAGTTAACAAAAGCACCAAAAACTGGTTCATTAAGAAAATAAGCTCTAACAGTTTTTTTTATTGAATCTCGAAATATCCCTCCCCCACCGGATAAACTATTACTGCTTACACCCTCTTTGTAATCACATATTGCTGCATACTTTATCACAGTATTTTTTACATCAACTTGATTAGAATCAATTGGGAAGAGAGCTTTGGAGAAATCGAACCTCAAATAGTCATCCTTCAGGGGCCATTGAATTTGAACACCTGACAAAATTTGATTAATATGAAAAGCATCTACATACTCAGAATTTGTTATGGCTACTACTTTCCCCTTGTATATCCAAACCTCATGAGGAACACCGATATGTTTAAAATAGGCTGAAAATATCCTATCTTCAACTACAGTATTGAGCGAGATATTTTTCAAATATTTATTGTTTTTCCAAAACTGTTTTACTGACTCACTTTTTTCAAATGTTACCGGCAAAATCTTAATTTTGTTACCAAATTGCTTTTGTAAGCTATCCATTGTCGGCATTGCTAGTATACAGCCTTTGCATCCAGTATTCCAAAAATCTACAATTAATAATTGATCAATGAAATCAGTACTCTTATTTATCTCTCTTTCCGACCACAGTAACTTTGGAATTATAAAACTGGGTAGATAATCTCCAATCTTTAAATTAGGAATTTGTGACTCCAATCTTTCTTTCTGACTAATATTAGGTAATATCGGTTTAAAATCTTGAGCATTAGAGGCAGTAATTAGTCCCAAGAATATTATCACTAACAATTTATTAGCGTTCGCATATAGTGTTTTCATGTTTAAAATGAGATTAATCTTCATTATTTTCTTCCTTTTCCTTTATAACAAACATATCTAGCTCACGCATGTCTTCTCTCAATTCAAGATCATACTTTTTAAGTTTTTTTTTGATAAGGTTAATGTCCCTCCAATTCATAATTTTTAAATCAATATCAATTAATCCATTGTAATTGCTTTCATCTATGAACGGCATTCCAATATATCCAACTGAATCTATAAGCGATTGAAACGTAACGTTTTTTAACCTCCCTTTAGATGTTTGAATATTTTTCCCTACTCCTGAAGATTTAAATAATTCTTTTTTTGAAGTGCGCGCTAAAATCATCGCTTTCACTTTTCTTTTCTCCATTCCGAATTCCACTCCAAAGATATCTGATAATATTATATTTAAACTCGTTCCATCTAATACACCATTGGGTTGCATTAATTCAAAACAATGAGCATTATTCCTCATCCAAATTTTCATTGAACCATATTTTGGAATATATAGATATTTGGAAGGATCTTTTACATCAAGGATTATCCTATCCTTTTTGACGAATCCGTGGGTAAGCATTTCTGCTAATGTAAGATTATACATATATAATCTTAATGTGCCAAGTTTCTCATCCTGCGATGCATCATAATTTAGTCCAAATATGCCACTCACAGGATTAACCCCTTCTCTATATCCAGTTAACGCATAATAACGCAGCATTCTATTTAGATTTGCCTGCTTGTTTACACTAATTTGAAAAATAGATTCCTGCGATTTAAAATCGAACAATGGTTTAATATACTTTTGAGAAAATAGGTTTTTTTGAAAAAAAACAATTACTATTATATAAATATATTTCACTTCAGATATTTTAATAAAATTTGAAAATTCATTTATGGTATGCTATTATTAATAAAGTGTATGTGCAATACAAATCTCCCATTCAAACCTCATTTTTAGTAATTACAAGTTCTTAGGTGTTTTTGATTTGAAGGTTAATAGTATCCAATTATATAACTTCACTATAAACGTATTTATATCTTTAGCGCCATATGCCCTACACTATTTAAGTCTGTCTTTGTAAATTAGTGTTGTGATTTAATTCAGCTATTGTTACCGGTAATAATACGTCAAGCTTATAAATTGTATCACAGAGGGGAATGCCGAAAACCCTGGATAGAGTAGGTTTTATTAAAGTTTTTAGATCCTTTTTTGATGTATAAAAAGGAATTGATTTATGGCAAGAGCATGGTATGCCTATGCTGGTAGCGGTCCAGTAGATTCTGTTGATAGCTATCTTTATGCTACAACAGGTGCCCCTAGTTGTTTTGCTGGAAGACGATTATGTGCTGTTTATGCAACATCTGATCCTTCAAATCCATCTAAACCTCAAGTTATATCTTCCAATCTGCAGGCATATATTGCAGCAGGTATTACGAATGGTGGTCCTCGTCCCTTACCACCAAATGATAAGCCATATGTTTATTTCTTTCCTCAAGCATAGCCTATAGATTTTAAGGGATGGTAAGCTTACTATCAATTACATTATTGAAGTTAAGATAATTAGACCCATTGGGTTTGTTATAATGCAAAAAGGGACCTTGGTCCCTTTTTGCATTATAATTAATATTTTCTTCTACCTTGCATTTTGTGGCATTGAAGAATTCAGAATGACTTCACCAGGAATCAACAGCGCGTAACGCGGGTCATTGGGCGGCAAAGTATACGTCGTTCCCTGAACCGTCCTGCTCAGTGTCACTGCAAACCTACTGTCTTTGTTCAACCTTTTCAGGTCTGTCCAGCGCTGACCACGCATCATC